>Ga0187847_10000017_pt1 | contig 194651 bp, 156 predicted proteins | sample June2016WEW_4_10_FD_132458 | JGI IMG/M metagenome (GOLD analysis project Ga0187847, IMG submission 132458) | Peatland microbial communities from SPRUCE experiment site at the Marcell Experimental Forest, Minnesota, USA - June2016WEW_4_10 | ecosystem: Environmental > Terrestrial > Soil >...
GCGGCCGGACATGGCGGGGGACGGCCGCGAGGCGGTGGCAATGTACGAACTCTTGCCCTATGATCTGATTTTCATGGATTGCCAGATGCCGGAGATGGATGGCTATACGGCCGCGGCGGAGATCCGGAAACGGCAAAGGCCGGAGAGCCGGGTGGCCATTATTGCCATGACGGCCGAGGCGATGGAAGGCGCCCGGGAGCGCTGCTTAGAGGCGGGGATGGACGACTATATCGCGAAGCCGGTGCGGCTGGAAGAAATGACCGAAGCTCTCAAGAAGTGGGTGCCGGAGGGAGCCCCGCTGTTGAGCCGGCAGTAGGCTAAACCGTGGCGCCCGGTTCCCATGGATCACATCCTGATCAGTCGATGGGGCGACGTGCTGACTGCCCATACGCCGCACCAGACTGGCCATCTGCGCCTGCGAAACGACATGTCGTGTTATCGGTGGGCGGTGCTGTCGCGCTAGCTGCCCGGATGCCGTGCAGTCCCCGGAATGTCTGTAGAGACTTTCAGACTGTATGGTCTTCGGCCGTGGTTATGTAACTTGGGCGAGCTGTGCTGGTTAGAGAATACGGTTGACGATCCGCGGCAAAAAGTCGAAGGCCAGGACGGCGGCTACCGAAACCCGTGGGGAGGTTGGCAACCGTTGGCAACCTGCCCCACACAAGACACAAAAAAGGGGCGGCTTGTGGCCACCCCTTTTGGTTATGTAAGTCTCACACTGCGAGACTTAGAAGTTATACTTGACCGCGAACTCGACCACGCGGCGGACCAGGTTGGAATCGTACAGGACATGGCCGCTGGTGTTCGGATTCGTGTTGGTCATCGAAAGCGTGCCAGTGCCGGGCTGGGTGAAATTGAGGTTGATATCGTTGGCTCCACTCATACCGAACTGGGGCAGCGGGTGATTCAGGAAATTGAACGCAGAGAACCGCAGCTCGACTCTCTGGTGCTCCTTGAAGGCGAACCGCTTGTAAATCGCCAAGTCGCTGTTGAAGAACGCCGGCCCCTTGATGTACGGCCAGATGATGTCGCCTTCCTGTCCCAGAGGCGGAACAGTAAAGCAACTCGGGTTGAAGTACTGGCCCGAGGACACATTCTTCCGCGGATCGCAGGTCAGCAGCGGAGAGAGAACCGCCGCGTTGGTGCCGAGCCACGTGGACGAAGACACGTTCGAAGGATACTGAGCGTTCAAAGTGTCGATGCTCGCCTGAATCGGCGGGCCGGATTGGAACTGCGTGATGCCGGAAAGCACCCAGCCGTTAACCACGCCGCCCGCGAACGCGTTGCCCTTGATCGGACTCGGCAGGCTGATTACGTATGCGGCGTTGAACAGGTGCGTGCGGTCCCAGTTCAGGACGCCGTAGTTGGCGGCGAAGTTGTAGGGCCAAATCGACATACCATCCGCGGCGCCGTTGGTGCTGTTGCCGTCGCGAACGCCCAGCGCCTTGCTGAACGTGTAGTTGGTGGTAAACGTGATGCGGCCCGTCTGTTTTTGCCACGAAGCCACAAAGCCGTTGTAGTTGGAGTAGCTGCCATGCGATATCAGCTCCATGGAACTGTAGAACTTCAGCGGAAGGTAATCGTTGGCATTGAAGCTGCTCGGGAGCGATTGGCCCACCTGGACCTGCGTCACACCCGTCAACGGATCGGGTCCAAAGTACGCGCCCAGCGGGGCGATGTCGACGTTGGAGAGGTTTCCGTTGTTGCTCTCGTTGACCAGGTCATAAGAATGGTTGCCGGTGTACTGGAGTTCGAGTACACTGCGCCCGGGCAGCCGCTGGTCGACCGTGATGTTGTAGGTCCAAGTGTAAGGCGTCCGCTCGTCGCCCATCTGCAGGACGCCGCCCTGACTGGAACCTTGCCCTAAGCCAGCCGTTCCGCTGGCAGGCGAGAACGCCGCGAAGTTATTCCACCCCACGCAGCAGTCGCCGGTGGTTGAGAGCGTTTCCACGTTGACGGGATCGCTGAACGCATCGCCGCTCACCGAACCAAGTTGGAACCGGTACATGCCGATGCCGCCGCGCACCACTGTCTTGCCGTCGCCGAAGATATCATACGCGGCGCCGACACGAGGCAGAGCGAAAAGCGGCTTCGAGGGGAAGCCGGACATCGGGATCGCCGAATTGATCTGGTGCCATTGCAAGCCGTTCCAGTTGACCGTGCTGCTGGCAGAGTTCACGTACGTGGCCGGATCCCAAACCGCGAAACCGGGGCAGGGCGAAGTCTCAGCAGTGCCAAGGGGCAGGCCAGGGCAATTCACTTCTACCCACTCGCCAAGGTGGTCGAAGCGGATACCCAAGGTGAGGGTGAGCCGGCGGCCAGCCTTCCACGAGTCGTTTACGTAGAACCCGTACGTGGTGTATTTGTTGTTGTCCGTCACACAGCCGTTGGCCTGGGTGAAGCCATCTACGTGGCCGATGATTTCATCCGCTACCGGATTGCCCGAGGTGGTCGGGCCCCAGGGGTCGAATTCCGCGCTGCCCTGCGTGGAACCGGCGTTGCAGTCGCTCTGATAGTTCTGGGCGTAGTCCCAATAGACGCCGGTCTTGATGGTGTGCTTGCCGGCTACGTAGTTGATGTTGTCGGAGATGTTCGGCGTGGCGGAATCCTTGCCGAACGCGTTTTTCAGGCCCTTGAACACCGAGCCATACTGTTCGGGATAGTAGCCGGCCGCAGCGTTGTTCCAACCAAAAAGGTCCGGGAGCATCGGCGTGAACGGTTGCTTGAAGAAGCCGGTGTAGTTGAATCCCAGGTTGGCGGGATTCACCGCCGACGGATTGGTCAGAACGACCGGGTTGTCGAAGATCGCGTCGGCGAACACGAATTCATTAGTCAGCGTGGGGGTGAACACATGGACCAGGTTCGCGCTATATACGTTGGCGAGCTGGTTGGCTGTCTGCGGCGACGGATAGGGCAGCACCGAGGGAGATCCCCAGAACCACACGTAGAACGGGCTCTGGTCGATTTCGTGCTGGTGATTCCAACTGAAATACAGCTTGGTCTTGTCGCTGATGTTGTAATCGCCGCGGAGGCGGAGTTCCCAGCGATTTACGGGCGGTCCGAGGAAGTAAGAGAAGTTGCTGCCCGTCGCGTTGGCGGTCGGATCCTCGTTGGCCGCCGGGAACGTCTTGAGGTAGGCTGCCGAATTCGGATCGATCAGGCTCTGCGGAATCATGCCGCCTACGATGTTGGTGAGGCTGCCGCAGCCGTTGCCGGTGCCGGTGCCGCTGATGCAAGGAACCACGGCGGCGTTAGATCGCGCATTGGCGAAGCCGGAACCCAGGCTGGCGAGGTATGCCGGGCTGAAGTTGCCCGCTTCCATCTGGGCAGTCGGCAGGAAGTATTGGTACGAGGTGCCCGCGGGCGTCTGCTTCATGTATTCGAATGCGCCATAGAAAAACAGCTTGTCGCGGTTGCGGTTGAATTTCGAGCCGGGGATCAGCACCGGGCCGCCGAAATCGCCGCCTGGGTACCAGTAACTGTCGCTGATCGGCTTCAAGCCCTGCGATTTGTCGTAAGAGTCAATCGCATTAAAGACGCCATTGCGGGCATACATGTAAGCTTGCCCGTGGAACTGGGCGCTGCCGCTCTTGCCGTATGCCTGCAGCGTGACCGGCCCTTTGGCAAACGATGCGTCGTAGGCCGATGTCAGGACCGACAGTTCCGCGATCTGGTTCTGGTTGATATTGGCGGTCTGCGTTCCCTGGTTGCCCGGGTCGAGCAGGTTCGCGCCGTCCGAGGTCATGGTAACAGCGCCGTTCGGAGCCGTGCCGTTGGAGGCAAAATTGCCGATCGGGCCGACGTTGATCTGGGTGGTGTAGCTGTTCCACATGCCCTGGCTCAAGCCTCCGGTCATGGCCATACCAGGCATGATCTTCATCAATTCAGCCGCGTCGCGGCCGACGATCGAAAGATCGGTGATCATGTTCTGGTTCAAGGTCTGGCTGGCTTGCGGAGAATCGATCGGGACAGCCGACTCGCCGGATGCCACGATTTCGATCTGTTCCTTGGTTGTGGCAACCTGCAACGTGATAGTCGGAATGCCGACCGAGGCGCCCTGCGTCACGATGATGTGCTGCATCTCATAGGTTTGAAGACCCGGAGCCGCAACCGTCACCTGGTAACTGCCGGGCAGAACAGTCGGGAAGCTGAAGATGCCGGAGCCGTTGGTGGTGCCATCGAACGTGCTGTTGTTGGCTTCGTTCTTCAGGGTCACTTTGGCGTCCGGAATGACTGCGCCCGATTTGTCGGCTACGGTGCCGGCGATTGAACCGGCCGCGCGTTGCGCGAATGCCGGTAATTGACAAAGGATGAGAACTGCGACGAGCAGTCCAAATAGAATGAGGTTCGTGGCCCGGCCCCTACACCTCTGTAGGACCTGGCCCTTTGCCTTTGGATTATACGTGTAACCCATTAAGCGAGATCTCCTCTTGTTTTTGTTTCTTGACCAAACTAACCTAGTTTCGCGTTCCCGCACGACGGCAGGACGAAACTCCCTAGCCTGCCGCAATAGACCAATTCGGCCAGACCTCTGGTCATTGGAGCACCAGTAGTATTTTCGTGTTAGGGGTTTTACGGGGGGTACACCGTTGACCGGATTTCAGTGGTCGAGCTTGCGGCCGACCGGTGGGTTGCTGATCTTTATTTGCAACGGCTATGATATCTTGCCGCCGCTATGATAATTAGTATTAACACTTTACGCGGCTTTTAGCGTAAGGCGCTTACACGGTGTACACACCGTGAAATCATTAGGGCTAGTTCTTCTGTTCGGCCTTTTAGCCGCTGGTACTCGACCTGTTGCTGTGAAATCCCAACACCGATTCGGCTTCCGCCGCTGCTATTCAAGCGCCCCGCTCATACTCGCGCTGATTCGCCTTTTGTTCGTGTGTGCCTATCGGAGCCCCGCACGTCAATGTCGCATCAATCTCGTTTGTTTCTATACCTTTCGCGCTGCGGAACCTTGCCCCTTACCGAGCCCTGTGATACTCTTCTAGTCCTAAGCAGTTTGTTTGCATCCTGATTCCTGGAAAGACGGAAACACGGGGGGGCCACCCGGATGGTTGCCCAACCACATCGGTGATGAAACCCGAACTCCCACAGACCCTGAAGGCTCCCGATCCGCCCGCGGAAGGTGCAGACCCTCGATGGGAATTGGTGCAGCGGGTGTCTTCCAGCAGCACATTTGAGAAGTCTCATCGGCTACGCTCCTTTTTCGTCTACGTATGCCGGTGTGCGCTCGATGGCCGGCCGGAGGCCGCCACTGAGCAGCAGATCGGGATACATGTCTTCGACAGGCCGCCGGGCTATAATCCGAACGAAGACAACATCGTTCGCTCACACGCCAGGCTCTTGCGGCTGAAATTAGAGCATCACTTTTCCACCGAGGGCAAGGACGAGCCCGTCGTCATAGAGATTCCCAAAGGGCAGTATCTGGCGGTATTTGGGACCCGGGCAGCGGTTGCGCCAACTTCGCCGGCTCCGCCTGAAATGGATTCTCCCGGCAAGAACAGGCGATTGCCCCGAGGCTGGGAGTATGCAGCGTCGGCCGCTTGCCTGGTCTTGGCGGTCGGGGCAGCCTATCTGTACATTCGTACCGGAGCGTCCTCCAAGCGGCCAGAGCGTGCAGCCGATCCGACGCCGATGTCGGTATCCACGCCTCTCCAGACGGAAGTGACCTCTTTACCGATTCGCCTGCTGGCGGGATACAGTGGCCCACCCAGGGCGGACACTGCGGGTAGAGTATGGAATCCAGATCGGTATTCTTCGGGCGGAGGGGCTTGGCGACGCACTCCAGGATTCATCGCCAGAACGAGCGATCCATTCCTGTTCGAACATTCACGGACCGGCGACTTCTCCTATAGCATTCCGCTGAAGCCGGGTTTCTACGAACTGCACCTCTTGTTTTTGACAGCCATTAGCGCCAGTGAGGGTCTCTCCACTTTCAGCGTATCGATAAACGGTGCAACCGTGCTGCAAGGATTCGACATTAACGCGGACGCCTTGGGAGAGAACATCGCCGATGAGCGTGTCTTCCGCGCTGTTTCCCCGGGTAAGGACGGGTTCCTCCGAATTGGCTTTTCAGGGGTGACGGGGCCGCCCACCCTGAACGCCATGGAGATTTTGCCTGGCTCGCCGCACCAGCAGCTCCCGATCCGGCTGATCACGCAGACCACGCCGTTTACAGACCGCCGTGGCCAATTCTGGCGTCCAGACACCTATTTCCTGAACGGGCGACTGGCCACTCAAACGCATCCCCTGCTGGATCCCGCCGACCCTGATCTCTTCTCGAGAGAGCGATATGGGAATTTCAACTATGCGATCCCCGTGGATACGCGGGGTAGGTACACTCTTGTGCTTCACTTTGCCGAGTTTTACTTCGGCTCAGGAGCGCCGGGGAGCGGAACAACAGGTAGCAGGATCTTCAAGGTGATGTGTAACGGCGAAACGTTGTTGGACAACTTTGATATCCTTAAGGAGGCTGGAGCCTTCCACGAGGTCAGCAAGACCTTCCGGCATCTGAAGCCAAGTGCACAAGGAAAGCTGAATCTCGCCTTTGAGCCCATCGTAAACAATGCTACCGTCTCTGGAATCGAAGTTCTGGACGAATCCCAGTGAGATGCATTCTGTTCTCTAGCGCAGCCCCGCCGGTTCCCTCCCAGTAACTTCATCTCGCATCCTTATCTATCCCTAGGGCGCAGCTCACCGGTGAAGATCCTTCAAGACGTCAATGTCGCATCACTTCGGCGCGAATCTGAACAGGGACGAAATGGGCACACGTGAACAAACGGCGAATAAAAACGGGGTATACACTGTGAAACCCGTTGAAAGGGCGCCAGCTAGGTGCTTGAATAACAGCGGCAGAGGTATGTGGATGCTCAATCTGGGCGGCTTCTCCTCGCCGCACCGGGATGGCCCCTCGGCCATCCCGGGTTTTGCTCAATAGAAACAGGGAGGGTGGGCTTTAGCGCGCGCGGGACTTCATTCCCACTCCGCGATTACGGCAGGGGCTCAAGCCCCACGCGGGCTAAAGTCCACCCTCCCCGGGTCTGATATCTACTATACGCACACGAAGATGTGGCAAATGCGCTTTCTCAATCTACTTGCTCTATTCTGTATGGCGGGCTCGGCCGAGCCGCCCATTCCCACAGCGCGAAGTCTTGATCTTGACTCCGCCCGCGCCACCAGACCGCTGGACCGTTTCTTCGATCTGTCGGTCGGCTCCGACTTCCCCGGCACGCTGATCCGCGAGGACAGCATGGCGCATCTGAAAACCGCGTCCGGTGAACTCGGCTTCCGATACATCCGCTTTCACGCCATCTTCCACGACGTGCTGGGCACGGTTCGATTCGAAAACGGAAAGGCCGTCTATGACTGGACCAAACTGGACCAGTTGCTGGATGCTCTGCTCGCCCGTGGCATCAGACCGTTTGTAGAACTCGGCTTCACGCCGGAGGCGATGAAGACGTCGGACAGCAAAATCTTCTATTGGCAGGGCAATACCTCACATCCTGCGCCGGCGGCGTGGAAGGACCTGGTCGACGCCTTCATCCGACACGTCGAGCAATGCTACGGACAGGACGAGGTGCGCACATGGTTTTTTGAATTCTGGAACGAGCCCAACCTGTCCGGCTTCTGGGAGGGCGCCGACCAGAAAGCCTACTTCGAGTACTACGACCTGACGTCAAAGACAATCAAGGCCATCGATCCGAATCTTCGGGTCGGTGGTCCGTCAACGGCCGGCGCCGCCTGGGTGCCGGAATTCCTCGACCACGTCGCGCGAAGCGGCGCAGCCGTGGACTTCGTCACTACCCATACCTACGGTGTGGAGAGCGGTTTCCTGGACGAGTACGGCAAGGACGACACGATGCTGGCCAAGTCGCCCGATGCCATTGTCGGCGACGTGCGCAGGGTCCGTCAGCAGATCGCGGCCTCTCATTATCCCAACTTGCCGCTCTACTTCACCGAATGGAGCACCAGCTACAATCCGCGTGATCTGGTGCACGACTCCTATGTCAGTGCGGCCTATATCTTGAATAAGCTGAAGGCTTGTCAGGGCTTGCTGCAAGGCATGAGTTACTGGACCTATACCGATCTTTTCGAGGAACCCGGGCCGCCGCCGACCCCGTTTCACGGCGGGTTCGGTCTTCTGAACCGCGAGGGAATTCGCAAATCGGCTTACTTTGCCTACAAGTACCTTCACGCGGTTCAGGGCAATGAGATTCCGGTCGCGGATCCGCAAGTCTTCGCCGCGGCTGAGAACGGAAACGTGTCGGCCGTGATCTGGGACTTCCAGCCACCGGAACAGAAGCTCAGCAATCGGTCGTTCTATAGCCGCATCGTTCCGGCCGCGCCTGCGCCGTCTGTCCACATCAGTATCAGCAGTCTCAAGTCGGGAAGCTATCAACTGAAAGTACATCGCACCGGGTTTCGCGCCAATGACGCCTATACGGCCTACATCGACATGGGCAAGCCCAAGGAACTGAGTCCGGCGCAGCTTGAGGAACTGAAGCAACTGACACGCGACTTGCCGGAAACCGACCGCGCGGTCGAGGTCGGTGCAAGCGGTTCCTGCGACTTTTCTCTGCCCATGCGCGGCAACGATGTCGTTCTGTTCACGCTCGAAAGGATGGGCAAATGACTCGAATCGGTATTTCCGCATGGCTTGCCGGCAATTCGCCATGACATTGCCATTCTGCCTCCGGTCTTCTTGCCTCCTGTAAACCCCCGGCGGCCGAATCTCGTCCATGAACAGATTGAGCATCTCCGGCCCCCTCTCGACTACTGATGGGCCTGCCGTGAGCAAGTCCCGGGGAAGCCGTCCAGTAGCTTGTAGACCTCTTCGCTGCGGATCGGTTTGGCGAAGTAGCCATCCATGCCGGCGTCCAAGCAGCGCTGATCGTCGTCCTTCATCGCGTGCGCCGTCATTGCCACGATGGGCTGGTGTTTGCCAGTGCCGCGCTCGCTCTCGCGGATCGCTGCCGTGGCTTCGAAGCCGTCCATCTCGGGCATCTGGATATCCATCAGCACCAGGTCGAACACGTCCTCTTTTAACGCGGCCAGCGCTTCTCGTCCGTTGCCGACCACGACAACCTGGTGCCCGCGCTTTTCGAGTATCTTCAACGCGACCTTCTGGTTGACGGGATTGTCTTCCGCCAGCAGGATTTTCAAGCTCGACTCCACGTGCTGCTGGTGAATCGCCTCACGCGTGATCAGCGCGTCGGGGACCGATGTCGCGGCCGTTTGGTCGAGCAGCATGAAGATCGCTTCGCGCAACTCGGATTGGCTCACCGGCTTGGTCAAATGCGCCGATATGCCCAGTTCCTTGCAACGCGCCACGTCGCCGCGCTGTCCGGCTGAGGTGAGCATCATGATGGGGGTCCGCGCGAGTTTCGGATCATCCCTCACTCGTTTGGCGAGTTCGAAGCCGTCCATCTCGGGCATTTGAGCGTCGGTCACGAGCAAGGTCACCGGTTTGCCGGCTTCCGCCCGCTCCCGCATCAGGTCCAGCGCCTCACTGGCGCATTCGGCCACCAGGATCTCCGCTCCGTACTTGTCGAGGCTATCCCGCAGAATGCGGCGGTTGGTCGCGTTGTCGTCCACAACCAGGAACTGCGCGCCTTCCGGCACGTGCGGCGACACGGCGCGGCTCGGCCGGGCCAGCTTTGACACCCCCATGCGCACCGTGAAGTGGAAACAACTGCCCTGGCCGGGCTGGCTCTCCACCCACATTTCGGCGCCCATCATCTTCACCAGGCGCAGCGAGATGGTCAGCCCCAGGCCCGTGCCGCCGTATTTGCGCGTGGTCGAGCCATCGGCCTGCGAGAAGGCTTCGAAGATCTTGGCCTGTTTTTCCGCCGGGATGCCAATACCAGTGTCCCTCACCGTGATGTGCAGCAGCACCGAGTCGTCGTCGCGGCTCTTCAGGTCCGCCTTGACCACGATTTCGCCGCGCTCGGTGAATTTAAGCGAGTTGCCGACCAGGTTAGTCACAACCTGGCTGAGTCGTGTGGGATCGCCCACCAGCATCTCGGGGACTTGTGAATCCACCTCGCCAGTCAACTCCAGTTTCTTTTCGGCGGCGCGCAAGCCGAAAGTTTTCAGGATCTGGTCGAGTTTGTCGGCTAAGGCGAAGTCCACCCGATCCAGGTCCAGCTTGCCCGCCTCGATCTTGGAAAAGTCCAGAATCTCGTTGACCACGGTGAGCAGCGCTTCCGCCGAGTTGCGCGCCATACTCAGATACTCGCGCTGCTCAGCCCTGGTCTCTGTATCGAGCAGCAGCTCGGTCATGCCCAACACACCATTCATCGGCGTGCGGATTTCATGGCTCATGTTGGCCACGAATTCGCTCTTGGCCTGGCTGGCCGCTTCGGCCGCTTCGCGCAGACGCGCTTCCTGGTCCAGTTGCTTGCGAATGACTCCGGTTTGCCGCTGCACTCTCTTTCGTAGCGCCAGAATCCACGCCGCCGAGCAGAGAATCAGCGTGCCCATCGCCGCCAGTGTCTCGAAGGCGTGTCTCGCGTTCAGCCAGGGCGCTTCGCGCAGAACGGCGATGTCGCCGACAGATCGCAGGTACAGATTGAACGCCGTCGGCGTGATCATCTGATTGTCTTCCACGCTCACCGAGCAAACACCCGTCAAACGAAGCAGGGCGCCGCTACCGGGCCACACCATCTCTTTGCGTTGGTAGGGCAGGTGCGCGCTGAACAGCATGTCCCCGGCCTGCATCACCAACCTCTGGTCGGTGAACGTCGAGACATGTTCCACCACGGTGGCTTCCACGCGCGCCAATTGGGAATCGCAAGTGCCGGCCAGGGCGTCCTCGGCCGCGGTATCCGGTGGATTGATCGGCGTGGCATGGCCCACGCGCCGTATTACGGCGTGTTGCAAAACTGGGGAAAACGGCCCGGGAACCGGCAACCCGACCGCTTCGACTTCGTCGCCGGGCCGAATGCCGGCGGTCAGCGCGGCCTCCACCCGCAGTCCCGCCGTGGAGTCTTCAAGATAGGCGCCGCTGGCATCGACCAGGGTCACCACGCCACGCACCCGCGCGTGCTGCCGCTCTTCGCGAGAGTAATGCATCAGGCTGGCAATGGGGGTCTTCGGCAAGTCCTCTGCGTTCGCAGCCGCGGGTTCGAGGATTGTGACGTACCTCCAACTCGGCACCATCAGCCTGATTCCGATCAATTGGTCCCGATCGTTGAAGCGGGTGGCGCAAACGCCTTCCAGCCGCACTCGGGCATACATAAGATCGCTGGCCGGGCGGACGCGATCGGAAACCCACGCCACAAAGGTGCGCACCCCTTCCGCCACCGTAACCCCAACCGCGCCTTCCCCCGCACGGACCGCGGTAACGTAACCTTCCGCTTTTACCCAGTTGCTATCCTCCCGGCCCGTGAAGAGTTCTTCGAGACTGGCGGCCGGTGGCTTGGGCATCTCACCCTTCCCGACTCTGTGACCCTCCCCAAAGCGCACGATGGGCGCAAAATCGCCCGGCGCGGTAACGCCGCTTATCTCGATCAGGTCGCCGGCCGCGAACGAGATGACGGTATTTTCGGGGAGCGAGAAAAAGATGCCGCCCGTGCGGTCTTGGATGAAAGTGTTCCCGTTGGCCTCGTGGTACGTAACCACCCCCCGCAACCTTACGGGCAGGGAGCGCAAGGCTTCCTGCGTGGACAATGCATGAATCGCGGCAGTGGAGGTGAGAACCTCGTGCGCGACCGGCGCTTCCTGGCGCGTGGACACCGGCCCATCCAGCACCACGACGCCCGGGCCCGCCCGCACGGGAAACGCGGCGATCTCTGCGTCAACGGTCTGCGCGAACTGAGATTCCTGCATGGCTAAACGCATTTCGCCGGTGGAGTCGCGGAACCACTGCTCCTGGCCGTCAGCCCTGACATCGATGCTCCCCCGCAACCGGACCCGCCGGTCAGGCAGCGGAACGGCCAGCTTGGCCGCTTCCTCTACCGTGACCATCGGAAGCGATGCGACCGGCACTACCGGCACCGCAGCCACCACAAACGGCATTCCCGGGCTCAGCAGCATGAGATCTTCGCTCGCGGAACGGCCTGACAACTGGCGGGCTACACCCATTACGCGGACTTTGGCCCCGAGCAGGTAAGCAGTCGATGGAGAATCGCCGCTTCTGCCAACGAATACGCGCACACGCCGGCCATCCGACACCATGTGTACGGTCAGGAGGCCGAAGCGATCGCGGGTGAGCGCGTGAGTGATCCCCTCTATCTCGATCCAGCGCCAGTCCACCTTGCCCTGGAGCCACTCGGCGGGAGACGTTCGCCTCGCCGGCGGGGGGCTGGTCTTCCGTAGAGACTTGACTTCCGGCCTGACCAGCGACATGCCACTTTGGATACGATGGGTTTCGCCGCACAGCTCAACCTGCTGAAGGTCCGACAGCCCCGGCGCATGGATCCGGTCAAACCGGATGGAGCCCGTCTGGTCTTGCAGCACGAGTGCGCCAGAGTACTGATCATAGAAAGTGGACACCCCGCTTATGCACACTTCCGCCGCGGCCGGCAGATTACCGGCGCGGAGGTCGGCGATGTTCACCCGCCCGCCGGGGCCGATGTGCGGATGCGAACAGGCAGCGAGGCAGATCCACAGCCCCCCGGCAAGCGCAGCGGTGCGCGATCGCGAATCACTCACATCCTGCATATCGGCGGTATTGCATTCAATTCGACTGGTACGCGGCAGACAAATCGAGGATTATCCCAACCTCGAAACTCGCGGCGGCGGTGCCTTGCCGCCGCACCGGGTCTCGAAGGATGCCTACGTCTTGTGTGGAGGTGCGTCCCACTCGCGAATGAGCCCGGGGGCGTCGTTGACGCTCCTGGACAAGCTGACGGAGCCTCACCCGGCTCAACCGATCGCGCTAAACAAGGAGTTGGAGAGGTCGTTGGTTGTTCCGGCGCCGAACAGACTCTGCGGCTCCGCCGCCTGCAAGTTCAGGAGCAACTCCGCTACCCCAGGGTTAATCGAGGACACCAAGCCTATTGCTACAGCTCTAGCTAGCCTTCCATATCGGCTCAACCTCCGCCTCTTTCTAGGAGAATTTCGGCGCTGTGTGATGCGATGCCGGCATCCAAACTCGGATCAGGGAGCGACCGCGATGGTGACCTGTTTCGACGTCGTCACGCCGCCAATCTGGATCTGTAGGGACACCGCGTTCCCGGTTGGTGTGTTGGCGGCCGGCGTTACACCGATCTGATACTCGCTGGCGAATTGCGGCGACAGCACGGAATAAATGGGCTGCGCCGGGACACCGCCGATCAATACGGTCGGCTGCAGCAGAGTGTTCCGGAAGATGCCGTCCGACGCTGCCACGTAGTTGTCGATAGAAGGAGTCACGGCGCCTAGTCCGGTACAGGCAATGATCAAGGCGTGCCCTGAGGTGAGAGACAGGGGGGCCGTTGCGAAGGGTCCAACGGCAGCGCCCGCCGGCGCGGCGAGCACGTCCGTGCTGTTGTCATACGCAAAGGCTTGGCCGAGCCCGTTCGCAGTCGTTGTGAAGATGCCGGGCGAGACCGGCGTCACCGTGACATTCTGGGGGGACGATTCGCCGCTGCTGCGACTCACCACAACGTTCACCGTACCTCCTTGGCCGGATGGAAGCACGTTAAACGGGAGCTGCGCATTAATCTGGTTCTGACTGACAAAGAACAGCCCCGCGGGAATACTGTTGAACGTCACGGATGTGACATCGCTCAACGCGGTCGGCAGCGGGGTGGCGCTTGTGGTGGCGGTTGAGGCAGCCAGGTTCGCGCCAAAGATGGACACAATGGAGCCGGGCGCAACACCTTGCGCGGTGTAGCTGCCAGAATTCAACACACCTCCGGCGCTCACCGTTGGCGAGGCAATGGGACTGGTTGCGGTGGCCAGCGCGAGCTGCCAAGGAATCTGACTGTAGGAGGGGGCGTCCGCCGCGGGGTTGTCTCCCTGGTAGAGGAACTGCAGGTTGTTGGGGTCGATCTGGAGGGTTTCGTCGTAGCCGGTACGAATGATCTCGCCGTGGCTGAAGTCGTCGGTCCAGGGGGTGACGCCAGCGGCAAAGGTCACGTCTTCTTCGCCAAGGAACGGCGAGGCGAAGCTGTTGGCGCCGGTGACCGGAGTCCACATGCCATCCAGGCTGCCGGCAAGAAAGGCACGGAAGTAGCGGTGGCCATAGGGGCCACCCATGGCCTCGACGATGGTCAGGTACTGCGTCGACCCCCTCAGGCTATAGGTGCGGCTGGCCTCGAACAAATCTCCGGCAGTGGTGGCCTGCATGATGATTTCAGGCGTACTGAAGCCGTTGGGGAAGTCCGCGATAGTGGTCTGGCTGCGATAAAAACTGCCGTTGTCCCCGCTGAAGAACAGGTAGCAGTTGGCGGAGTCGCATATGACCCAGAAATCGAGCCAGTTGCTCACGCTGGAAGGCTGGCCTGAAAAGAAGCTCTGCGGCTCGGTCCAGGTTTGCGGCTGGGTGGGGTCGGCGGCGGTGGAGTACTGTGGCGGGCCGGACTGGTAGATCAAATACCACTTGTTCCGCGGGGTGAAATAGAAGAGCTCCGGCGCGCAATGATATCCGCTCAAGCCGGGCGTGGCGTCCATGTAGTAGGGCTGGGCAGCGGAGGCCTGGCTCCAGTCTGGGAAGTTCAGGTAGACCATGTTCCAGTTGCCGGAAGTGTCCGCGGTGGTTGCGTAAACGTTCCACTGATTGTTGTAGTAGACAGCGGTGGGGTCTTTGACCGAAACGATCGGATGGGTAGCGTTGGGGATGGCGGAGATGATCGGGCCGGTCGAGCTCCACGCATAGGGATCTGAAGCCGCGGCAGCGGCACTGACGACCAGGCTGAGGCTCGACGAGGCTGAGTTGGTTCCGTCGGTCGCCTGCAGCGTGAGCGCGTAGGCGCCCACGCCCGCGGTCGTCGCCATCACGGTGATCTGCCCGCTGCTGGTGGCCTCGGGGTTCAGGTAAGAGATGGTCGCACCCGCGGGAAGCCCGGTCACGCTGAAGGTGACGCGACCTGTGTTTCCGGCGCGAGCCAAGGTGACGGCGGCGCCGGCGCTGGAATATTCGGGGACGGTCAGCGTGGAGGTGGAGAGCTGGAGCGTGATGCCGTTGGTTGCGAGGGGCGTGACAGGCGCGGGGCCCGCTTCACCGCCCCAGCCAATGAAAGAAAGCGAAAGAAAAAGAGCGGAAAGAAACGGAACGAGATTTCTCACTGGTCGAGCGCCTCAGGAAATAGGTCGGATAAAAGCCTGGGAAACGATTATTGTACATTCTTTTCCTCCGCCTCTCCGGTAGTTTATCGAGTCGCGGGCCCCGCTGGCATAGTGCCTCGGCCTAACCGGCCGGACTCGGCTTAAGCATGCCCTACCGGCTGGCTGTTGTGGGAGCCTGGCCGGCTATCGGTATATAGAGCAGCTCTATGCCCTTTCCGTTGCGCGGGTCCTTATTGCGCGAGTATTGGCGCGTGCCGTCGTTATCCCAGTGTTCAAATACACCCAAGCTGGCGACTCCTTGGCCGCCCTGCACATATACGGTTTTCGAAGGCGGATGCGGTGCCAGCGCCATTTCCCGCAAGTAATCGTCGGCGTTTTCTCGAATCATGATTCGAGGGTGGTTGCCATTCTGCGGGTCGTCGTTGTTTTTAGTCTGAGAATAGAGGATGTCGAGGCCCACCGAGTCGAGCGCTACCCCATCCTGCGACGCCAGAATACTGGCGGGCCAGTCGGTATTCTCATACGGTGCGACGCGGTTGTTGAACGGCGGATTCGGGAAATGCAGCGGGAAAGACTGGTGTCTTCTGGCGCAATATAGGCCGTCCAGAACATAGAGGACCGTCTTAGCTCCCAGGTTGGGGCATGCGGCCAAGTCGACAATCGGCGAGTAGGCGTTCTTAGTCGCCTCCTGATTGGTGTTGATAGCGGCGTGAAGCTCGGGTGTGCCCTTGATGGAACCGAAGTGATTCTTGCCGCACATGGTGACGCCGGTCTGACCTTCGTCGCCGCCTTCCGACGCGGCGTAGGGATAGGAGTGCGCTTTGAGAATGGCGACATTCACCAGATAAGTCGCGTCACGCACCTGGCGCGGGATAAGCTGGGCATCCTTGTAGTGATGCCCCGAATACTCGACGCCTTCCACCCAGTCGGCTGCCTGGAGTCCACGGTGACCGCCGTACTTCGGATTATCGGGTTGTGCCGGGTCCGGCGGGTCGGCCTGAATGAAGCGGACGTCCGGGAATTCAGCCCAGATTTTCGATAGCATCGCGGGATAGATGTCGCGGCGGGCGTCATAAACCAAGATGTCGTCCGGGCGGACGCCGGATTGGCGAACTAACTGCCGCACCATCGCCAGCGCGAGTTGCGGCGACACATTCACGATGTTCCCTGGTCCGGCCACGTTGCTGTTATTCAGATTGACCTTGACCGCGACGATTTCGCCGGGCTGATAATTGCGCCGGTTCAGTTGGCGGGCTTTCTCGTTATAGTACGCAAACAGCGCCCGCCAGGCTTCCGCGTCGGTGGCGCTGCCGGTCAGCTTCCGCAGGCATGTCGAGAGCATGGCGTCCACCTTGTGCTGGTCGGTGCTCGAATCCATCCACCATTGACTGGAGGTTGACTCCCGCTGGCCGTCCCACCTGGTAGCCGACGGATCGTGCGCCCAGGTCACACGTCCCGGATGAATTCCGCGCGCCACGCCCAGCGGGACGTTTCTCTGCTGCGGGGAGTAATCGTACCTGGTCGGCGAATTGGCCCGCGAAGAGATCGGCAGAGTCAGCCGGGCCGATGCGGCGAACACGATAGCAGCGCAAACGCCAGCCGCCAGTAAGGGGTGAGAGCGAGTGACTCTTCCCAAGCGCTTGACTGCCAGGAGCCCGGACAGCCAGGCCGCCGCCCACAGGACAAACGTGCTGGCGATCGGAAAGGCGGCGCGCTGGCACGGGTAAGAGGCCCGGCTCGGCTTGGGAACCACTCGAACCAGGAACCACACCAGGGCGGCAAAACCACTAAGAACGCCGAAGACCTGCATCGGCCATCCCCGCGCAGTTCTGGCTTGGTGCGTAAGACGCTGAATTTCCTTGGCTGGATTCTTCATTGTGGATACCATTATCCTAAACCAGTGTAAACCGTGGCGCCGTCCGCCGCACCTCCTCATCACATATGCTGAGAAGGGAGGCGCACGATTGGGTTGAACCAGGAGAAATCCATTTCAAGTCACAATGATCCCCATTTCGCGCCTGTCGATGGCTGCGTGTCCAGTGGAGGAGCTGTTATGAAAATCGCATTGAAGCTGTCGTTGGTGCTTCTCACTATTTCGCTTTTTGTGCCTATTCTGGGCTTTTCGGGGCAAAGCGCGATGCGAGCTCAAACTGCCGCCAGCCAGAATACTGCACCCTGCGGCTCCGCGCCAGAGGCGGAAAGACCGGTGATCATCCATGTGGATCTCACGAAGACGGTGGGAAGCTACACGCCCATCTATAGCTGGTTCGGCTACGACGAGGCGAATTACACCACGATGCGCAACGGAGCTCGATTGCTCGGCGAGTTGCACGATTTAGGTCCCGTTCCTGTGTATGTGCGCTTTCATCACTTGCTGACGTCGGGAAACGGAGTGCCCGAGCTGAAGTGGAGTTCGACGAATGTCTACAGCGAAGACGCCAGCGGGAACCCTATCTACGATTTCAAGATACTCGACGGTATCTTCGATGCGCTCAAGGCAGCGGGCGTGCGGCCCATGGTCGAGCTCGGGTTCATGCCGAAGGATCTGGCGGCGGAGGTTGAGGGCCGGCACGAACCCTATCAGGTCCATTACCCCAAGAGCACCGTCTCCGGCGCATCGAACAATCCGCCGAAAGACTATCGCAAGTGGAGCGAGCTGGTTCGCGCGGTAACTTCGCATCTCATCGAGCGCTACGGCAGGGAGACGGTGCTTGGCTGGTACTTCGAGGTCTGGAACGAGCCGGACATCGACTACTGGCACGGCACGCCGGAAGATTATTGGAAGCTATACGATTACGCCGCCGCCGGCGTTCGCGCGGCGCTGCCGCGAGCCAGGGTCGGAGGTCCGGCATCGACGGGGCCGGGCAGTCCGAAGGCAGCGAAATTCCTCGACGATTTTCTTGCGCATGTGGACCTTGGCAAAAGCGCCGCTAACGGCGAGCCGGTTCCGCTGGACTTCATTTCGTTTCATGTGAAAGGGCACCCGCAGATCGTTTCAAGTCATGTCCGCATGGGGCTCGACAAAGAGCTGAACGACGCCGCCCGGGGTTTCGCAATCGTGGCGCGGTATCCGAAGTTCCGCCACCTTCCCATCATCCTGAGCGAGGCCGACCCGGAAGGATGCGCGGCTTGCTCGATGAAGGTGAATCCGGCAAACGCGTACCGGAATGGACCTCTCTACGCGACCTACACGGCGGCTGCCATCAAGGCGCTCTTCGATTTAGAGGATCGTTCGAAGGTGAACCTGCTCGGAATGTTGTCCTGGTCGTTCGAGTTCGAAGGCAAGGAGTACTTTGAAGGATTTCGCACGCTGGCGACCAATGGTGTGGACAAGCCGGTGCTGAATGTATTCCGGATGGCCGCCCTGATGTCCGGCAAACGGGTGATGACGGGCAGCACCGGGCAGGTATCGCTCGACGACCTGCTGAGTAAGGGAGTAACACAGACGGCGGACGTGGACGCCATCGCGACCACTTCAGAGCATGAGGCGGCGGTCATGCTGTGGAACTATCATGACGACGACGTCCCCGCGGCCGGCGCAGCGGTCGAAGTGACGATTGCCGGGATTCCAGCAGGGGTGAATAAGGTGCTGCTGGAGCACTATCGGATTGACGAGACGCACAGCAACTCGTACAGCGTGTGGAAGGGAATGGGTTCTCCGCAGTCGCCGACGCCGGAGCAGTATGCCCGGTTGAAAGAAGCCGGCCAGTTGGAGCTGCTGAGTTCCCCGCAGTGGCTTGATGTAATCGGCGGCAAGGTGACGATCGGCACCGTCCTTCCCCGGCAAGCTACATCTATGATGCGATTGGAGTGGTGACCTACGCCTTCCCTGCGAAGGGCTAGGGTCCGGGGGCGACCACCGAAATTGCAAGGCTGAGAGTCTGACTCAAACGCACCGAATCGGAGCGATCGGCAATTCGGACGCGCAAAGAGATTCTACGGCTACCAGCTTCCACCATGATTGCCACACCCGGCCTCAAACCGAGGCGCGTCATTTCACGCAAAGCCACGGGATCGCGGTCGGACACGCTGCTGATCACCGCGGGAACACCACAAGCCCATTTCGATAACAGCACTTCCGAGCGAATCGGAAGCTTACCGCTTCGCTCGGGGATCGGGTGCCCGTGTGGATCAGTTTCCGGGTCGCCCAATTTCGCGGCGATCCGATCTTCAAACCGCTCCGAGATGAAATGTTCAAGCCGTTCCGCCTCGTCGTGAACCTCGTCCCACGAGTAGTCCAGGAAATCATGGAGGAAACGCTCCAGCAGTCGGTGACGGCGAAGAACCTCCAGAGCGCGCACCTTCCCCGATGCAGTCAGACGCGCGCCGTGGTGCTTCTCGTATTTCACAAACGGCGGCTTCTGTGCCGCCAACTTCTGGAGCATTCCGGTGACGGAAGCGGCACGGACGCCAAGGCGCTGAGCAAGGGCGTTGCCGGTCACCCGCTCTTGGTGAGGGCCGCCCAGCTCCATAATCGCTTTCAGGTAATCGTCCGCCGATTCGGTGGTGTGCGGTCCAGGCACTCTAGGTAGCACTAAATCTTAGACTACTCCCGTCGCCGCGCGCCCGCAATCGGTCCAGTTCGATAGCCCTCGCTATGAGCGCTTGACAGGAGACCATCGGAACGATATTATTTAGCCATGCCTAAATTATGGCTGCGCCGTGTCATCCTTGCCGGGCCCCTGGCGATCCTGCTTTCCGCCCCAGCACTACAGGTTCCTTTGATGGCGCAGGGCGAGACGACGAGCGCAATCGTCGGATCGGTCACCGACCCGTCCGGCGCGGCGATCTCCGGCGCCACCGTCACCGTCACGAACCTGGAGAACGGCCTCAAACGAATCGTGAAAACGGACGAATCGGGGCGGTTTAGCTTTCCGCAGCTTAAGCCGGGCACGTACTCGGTGAAAGCGGAAGCCGATCGCTTTGCGGCACGGCTGAACAGTTCGGTCGCCGCCGGACTTGGACAGAAGCAAACGGTCGATTTCGCGCTCGGCATCGCATCCTCAAGCGAAACGATTCTCGTCACCGAGCAAGCACCGTTGATCAACCCGGAGAATCCCACAACCTCGACGACGCTGACCGCCCGCTCTCTCGAAGATCTTCCGAACCCGGGCGGCGACTTGACGTATCCGCTGCAATTCGCCGCCGGCGCGCTGATCAACACCGCGGGCAGCGGCAACGATTTCGTCGGCGGCACGAACGGTTATGGAAACGTGGAGTTCAATGGCCTGCCGTCACTGTCAAACGGCTATATCGTCGATGGTCTGGAGACAAACGATCCGCTGACGAATCTGAACAGCGGTCTTGCGACCAACCTGGTGCTGGGTTTGAATTCGATCTCGGAAGTGACCGTCAATACCCTTTCCTACGCAGTCGATCTGGGTAGGTACGGCGCTTCTCAAGTAAACTATGTCACCAAATCCGGCACGAATCAGTTTCACGGAAACCTGTATGAACTGTGGGACGGCTCGAGGTTCAGCGCGGCCGACTTCTTTACGAATTCGACCCCAGGCAACCAAAAGCCGCGCTCCACGGTGAACCACTTCGGAGGCAGTCTCGGAGGTCCGATCCGGCGCGACAAGCTGTTTTTCTTCTTTGATTCCGAATGGGTGCGGATTGCGCTGCCGATCGTTACTCCCACTACCGTGCCAACGCCGGCGTTTCAGGAGTATGTCCTGCAGCAACTGCCGCGCGGCGGTGTGGACTCGGTAACCGGATCGGCTTATCAGCCGGCGCCGCAACTGGTGCCGTTCTACCAGAAGCTGTTTTCCCTGTACGGCAATACGGCCGGGACCCCGCTCGCGGTTCTCGGCTGTCCCTTCAACAGCGATGGCAGTGCCGCTGGTGGCGGTCCGCCCAATGGAAACGGTTGCGCGAACCGGAAGAGCATTTCGCATTCGAGTGACGATCACGAGCAGGTGCAAACGGCTCGCATCGATTACAACATCGATACCAGCAACGTGACCTGGTTCCGGTTTCAGTCCGACACCGGAGTGGCTGACGCCTACACGGATCCCATCAATCCTCTGTTCGACGCTGTTTCTGCGCAGCCTCTATACTCGTTCGCGTCGGGCTATACGCATATCTTCTCGGGGCACCTGGTGAACTACTTCAACCCCGCGTTCTCATGGTACTCGAGCCTGTTCGGGCCGACCGACCTACAGAAAACGCTGGCGGCGTTTCCGATCGTTCTGCAGGGCAGCGGCGCGAATGCTCCGTTCACCGCGTTGGGAGGGCTCGACGATACTTGGGTGCAGGGGCGCCGCGCCAGCCGCTTCTTTGTGAATGACAATCTGGCTTGGACGGTCGGCGCGCACGAATTACGGTTCGGAACCAACATGCGGATGCTCCGTCTGAACGACTCCGATTTCGGCGAAGGCGTGGTGCCGACGGTCACTTACACGACACTTCCACAGTTCGTTTACGGCGTTGCATCGACCGCTACGGAAACCTTCCCGCTGGCCGATTCGCAGCCGTTCAACTTCCTCAACCTGGACTTCTATGCGCAGGACACCTGGAAGGTGACGCGCAAGTTGACCTGGACCTTCGGCATTCGCGACACGTACAATTCGAATCCGTTGAATCCGCATGACGCCGTGGCACGCCTGGCCGGATCGTTCGACTCCATTTCCCACGATGTGAATCAGCCGCTGCGCCAGGTCATTCAGACGCAGCAGCGGACCATTTTCGCCGCTACGCCGGCTGCAATCCTCCAGCCCAGAATGGCCATAGCGTGGCAGATCGCGCCGCATACGGTGCTGCGCACGGGGTTCGGCCTTTTTAGCGACATCTTACCGGGCAGTGTCGTCGATACAGTGGGATCGAACCCTCCCTACTCGAACACGTTCCAGGGCGGACTGCTGGGCACGGTGGGTGGTGTGGCCATTGCGCCGGGCGTACCGAACAGCGCTATCGATGCGACTGCTGCCGCAAATCAATCGTTCAATTCCGGCTTCGCGCAGGGCGAACTCTCCTGTGCATCCGCTCTGGCGAGTTCCGACGCCTGCCTTCCGCCAGTTTCCATCACCGCGGTTCCGGATGGAAAGCTCCACGCTCCGTACTTCATGCAGTGGAGCATCGGCCTGGAGCACCAGGTCGCCAACGAACTCAACCTCCGAGCTCAATACGTGGGTACGCGGGCGGTGGACCAGCCATACGAAACCCAAGTGAACGGCTATCAGACGGTCTGCCAGGGCTGCTTCGCACCGTTCCCTTACGGCCAGCCCACCGATCCCCGCTTCGGACCGGTGACGCAATTGAGCACGGGCGCAAACAGCCATTACGACGGCCTCCAGTTGACGGTCGACAAGCGGCTGGCGCATCGCATTCAGATCCAGGTTAACTACACGTGGAGCCGCTGCATGGACACGGTTTCAAACGGGGGATTCCTGCCGTTCGCCGCCGGAGCCATTCTCTCGCCGCTGCCGGGTGAGCTTGGCCGGCAATACGGCCCCTGCGATTACGACGTGCGTCAGAACCTCACAGCACAGTACGTTTATCAATTGCCGATCAAATTCCGGAATCGCGTGCTGGGCGGAGCGCTGAACGGATGGCAGGTCTCGGGCACCGAGTTTTGGCATAGCGGCTTGCCCTTCTCGGTGGTGAGCGCGGCCTATTCCGCCAACGGCAACGGCATCGTTCAGGGAAGCGGCCCGCAATATGCCAGCGTGGTACCTGGCGTGCCTCTTTACGAGCACAATCCGATTCCCGGCGTCACGCAGCCCGGTACCATGCAGTGGCTGAATCCGAATGCCTTCATTTCTGCCGTTGATCCAAGTACGGGCGCCTGTGCCGGCGGAGACAGCCCCGCGAACTGCCAGTTCGGCAACCTCGGACGGAACGCGCTGCGCGGTCCCGATTTCATCTGGAGCGATCTGTACCTGACGAAGTGGTTCCAGTTGAGCGAGCGGTTGAAGCTGCGCATTGACGGTCAATTCTTCAACGTCTTCAATCACCCGGATTTCGGCTTGCCAGTCTTGGGGTATGCAGGCATTCCGGGCAAGCCGTCTACACAGACCGGATTCGGAGAGCTGAGCTATCCGACTTCGCCCCCGACAGGACTATTGGGCGTCGGGTTGGGTGGGGACAGCTCTCCTAGGATGATCGCATTTCAAGCTCGACTGGAGTTCTGAGCGAAAAGAGCGAAAAGGGGACAGACGCATTTCATTTCATGCAGCAAAAATGCGTCTGTCCCTTTTACCCTACTTCTGCACCACCGCCGCGGCTAATATGTCGTCATTCGCGTTCAGCAACACGCGGCGCGGATGCTTCGCCAGCGTGATTTTCAGCTCGTCACTGGTGGAGTTACCCGTCATCGGCACGCTTCCTAGCTTGGCTAACTTGCCGTCGTAATCCAGATACACCGGTACGCGCATTTTGAACAATGGCTCAACGCCCTCTTGCGTGATCTTCATGGTGAGCAGAGTCTTGCCGCCATCCGCATCGGCGAGCGTGTAATCCAGGCGGTAACTGGGCACGTCGGTCGAGTAAACCCACTCATAAAAGAACCAATTCAAATGCCCATTCTTTTCCAGATCCATGTCCGGCCGCATATGTTTCTCCGCCATGCGCTGAAAGTCCTCGGTGGAAGCGCACTTACCGTGGTAAGTGGTCAGGAAGTCGTGCATCATCTCGATGAAAGCCTGGTCTCCGGTTTGCCGGTCCTGCATCAGGTAGCGCAGCATGTGCAGCACGAAAGCGCCCTTGCCATAGGTGATGGCCTGGTTGGCGCCACGGACTTTGAACGAATCCAGGCGAATGCCCATCCACAACGGGCCAGCGTCGTTGAGGCGGAAGCCGAATTGATTCTTCTCGAGCAGCCGCCGGCGTTCGCTGTCCCAGAACTTCTGCGCATCGTCGGTGTTGGGCTGGGACGCCTCCAGGAACAGCGCCGCGGAGAAATCGGCGAAGCCTTCCGACAGCCAGTTGTCGTGGTAGGAAGCCTGGCCTACCGTGTGGCCCCACCATTGATGGGCCACCTCATGCGCCGTGACCACATTGATGAACTCCTTCGAAAAGCGGAACGTATTGCGCCCCAGTAATCGCCAGCGCGTGGTGGGATCGAGAAATGCGCTGATCGGCAAGTAGATCAGCGTGGGCCACGATTGTCCGAAATCGAAAGCCGGCTGCTGCGTCACCGCCAGGCGCCCGTACGCGGTGGGGCCGTACCAATGCGTGTAAATGCGCACCGAGTTCAGGGCATCCACCAGGACGTGCTCCGCCATGGCCGAGGGCGTCAGCATAATGCTGCTCGATTCGCCGCCTTGGTGCAGGCCGTTTATTTCGTTAAGCGGCGACTCTCCGGAGGCGGCCTTCAGCCAGTCCGGCGGCTCGGCGGTGGCGTAAGCTTCCAGGGTGGTCTTGTCCACATCGTCGGTGCGTTCCTTCTTCTTGAAGTCGCCATAGTTGAACCCGGCGACCAGCAGCGGCTCGTCCGATTTCCATTCGGTAACCACCTCGCCCGCTTCGCGCTTCTCGCCGGCGGCCTTGCCTACCCCAACCAGGGTCAGATTCTTTGGCGAGTGGAAAGTGATGTCGTAAGTGGCCCGGTCGCGGAATACCGATGCCGCCGGATACCAGTTCTCGCGCGCGCCCACCGAGTAATTGCCACCGCCTTCGTTGTGGACCACCTTGTTGCCTTCGTATTCCATCTCCACCGTGTATTCGTGGTCCTTCACGGTTGGCTGGGGCAGGATCAACGACAGTTCTCCATCCTGTTTCGCTCCTTCCTGAATGAAATCGATTGGTTTGCCATCCAGGTTCGCGCTGGAAACGCGCAAATTGGGAAGCAGGCTGAAGGCGATCACTCGATCGCCGTCGCGCTCAGCTTTGAAACGCAGGCCGGTCTTGGCGGCCAGATGGTCGTTCTTTCCCACATGAACGTCCATGTCGTAGTGTTCGGGCGCAACGATGTGCTTTTCTTCGCTCGAGGAATACTTGTGCGCCTGGACTTCTTCGAGCGTGTGCGACATGTACCAGATGCCATCCTGCTCGTCGCCCGGGTCCACATTGATCAGTGCTACCTCTTCGGGGCCCATCCACGGAATTGCCCCTTGCGGCCGGATCAGGAAGCGCATCTGCGGGTGTTTGTGCGCGTGCAGCAGCGCGATGAACGTGCCGGCGTGCGCGGGGTTGTACAGCTCGGCCAGCACTTCCGCGTCCAGGTTGGGGATGCTCTCTCCGAACATTTCATATTCCATGAAGCTGCGGGGAGTTTCGACGCGCGAGCGCAACTGCGAGCGGAACTTCTGCAGCTCAGCCTCGTTCTTCGCCGAGACCGGCCCGGATTTTGCCTGTCCGCGGACTTCCTCGACGGTAGAGTCGGTGAAATAGAGCAGCGCCGCGTCGAATTCCTCGTCGATCTCCGGCGCGCCGATGGTGAACCGCAGGCGTGCGGTTTCGGTCGGCTGGGCGGGCTTCAAATGGAATCGCCCTTCGCCGGTGAATACCGCAACCGCCTGGCGGCCAAGAACCGGAGCCAGGAAGCTGATCTCCCCGGATTTGAGAGTAAGGGTCCCCACGTCGCGTTGGAGAACAATGTTCTCGGTATTAAACGATTCGGCCAGTTTGCCCTCGCGCAACGCGCGGTAGTTCGCGTCCTGGTTCTGCCCCAGCAGGCAAGCTGGCATGAGTAACAAAAGAATCTTAATCCTCATGGAGATCCCGATTCTAACAGGATGCCGTAACGCCGGCGGTCTCCGCCGCCGGAGTTCTGACACTCGATCAGCCACACCGCCGTAGAACATGGAAACAAAGAAAGAAAAAAAACCGGCGGCAAAGACCGCCAGCGTTACGACGTTACCCGTAATACTTTCCCGTCAGGGCCGTCCTTATGGGGAAGGGCGATAATACGAACATTATGTCTTCTGCCGCATTCTTTCGCCGTCCGGTGGTCGTACTGATTCTTGGTCTATGCGTGATCGGGGGTGGGGTGAGCCTGCTGAGCCGTCTGGCTTCAGGTCCGCCACCCGAGCCCAAGCGCGTGAAACTGCCCCATGAAGGCGGCGCTGAGGCGGCGCCTGCCTTCTCTCCCGATGGCAATCGGTTGGCGTTCAGCGCGCGTGAGGCCGGAAAAGGCGGCCCCTACCACATACGTGTGCGATCGGTGGCCGGCGGCGACCCGGCTGAGTTGACCTCGGGAACGGCCAGCGATCTCGGTCCGGCCTGGTCGCCGGATGGCGCCAGCATCGCCTTCCTGCGCGTGGACAAGGATCGCGCGCGCTACATGGTGCTGCCGACCGGCGGCGGCGAGCCGCGCCAGGTAGCCGAGTTTCCCCTTCCCAATTCGAAACCCGGCTCGCAGCAAGCTGGCTGCGTGATCCTCGCCGGCGAGGTGGAGGCCAGGCAGTGCGGCGCCGGGCCCGGTCCGCAACCCGCGGTTTGCTGGACACGTGACGGCCAGTCGCTCTACGTCGCCGCGTGGGCGGCTTCGCAACCGCCCTTCATCGCCGCCGTTCCGGCCGCCGGTGGCGCGGTGCGCCGCATCACCCAGCCGCCCGCCGGCTCACACGGCGATAGCTCCCCCGCCATTTCGCCCGATGGCGCTACGCTCGCCTTCGTGCGCCAGTCTGCCGACAAGGCCGAGCACGATCGCGATGGCGACGCCCTCGGCGGCAGCGATATTTTCCTCTCCGATTTATCGGGAAACAACCTGCGGCGTCTCACCTTCGAGAACAACGCTATTCACGGCATCGCCTGGTCGGCCGACGGCCGCGACGTCATCTATGCCGCCAACCGCGTCGCTGGACAGAAACTTTGGCGCGTCGATGCGTCCGGCGGCAGCCCGCGCAACGTGCTGGCAGGCGGCAAGAATCCGGCATTCCCCGCCGTCGCCCCGGCCGGGCATCGCCTGGCATTTACCGAAACGCCCGAACTCGATACCATCTGGCGGATCGATCTCACGGCGCCCGATCCGGCCTCGAGCGCCCGCCTCCTGATCCGCTCGGACGGCCGCGAGTTCGGTCCCATGTGGTCCCCGGATGGGACAAAGATTGCCAACATTTCCACCCAGACCGGTAGCCGCGAAGTCTGGGTCGGTGACGCCAGCGGCAACCATCGCGCGCCCATCACCCATCTGAAAGCTTTCGATATGTGGCGGCTGCGCTGGTCACCCGATGGCCGGGCGATTCTCTTCGTGGTCCGCGGCAACGGGGAACTCAACGTGGAGCGCGCGTCGAGCGATGGGCGCGCCGACCCGGCCCGCATTCCGCTGCCCGTGGGCACCCATCAAGTCTCCTGGTCGCACGATGGAAAGTCGGTCTACTTCTCGTTGGCGTCGCTTGGGAAGGCGCGCGCCGACGGCCAACAACAACAGAAGCTGACCACCAATTGGGGCGACAACGAGCCTGAAGAATCGCCCGAAGGCCAGTATGTGTATTTCCGCCGGGACCGGTCCATCTGGCGAATCCCCGTAGCGGGCGGCGCCGAGGAAGAAGTGATTGCGCCTGACCACGGTGACCGCTTCGCCGCCTTCCAGATCGCGGCGGCGGGACTGTATTATCTGGAACTCGACCGCGAGGAGCGGACCGCCGCCGTCAGGTTCTACGATCTCAAGAGTAAGAAGAGCCGGGAACTGGTTCGCTTGCCAGTCACCGAAACCTCGTCGGCTTCCAATTTCAGCGTTTCTCCCGACGGCCGATACGTTCTTTACTCGACGGTGGACCGGGCTCAAACGGCTCTCGTGTTGACCGAGCACTTCCGCTGAGGCGGGCCACGCCTCAGCTTGCCGCGGCCAGCTTGCGAACTCGTTTTTTTACGGCGCCGACTCCGGCAGCCTGACCCCGATGCTGTCGAGAAACTGCGCGTCGAACCGCACCGGATCTTCCGGGCGCGGGCATTCCCGCCAGCAGTCGGAAAGCGACTTACTCGCGTACACCGTTTTCTGGCATTCCTCGCACCACCAGTGAATCACCAGCTCCCGTTCGTCGGTGACGCCGACCTCGTCGATCCTCGCCGGCACGGCCCCGCATCCGCACCTGAGTGAAAAGTGACGGTAACTCATAGTGACAGCATCTTCTAGTTACTTATCGCATTTAAAGGCGGTTCCGATACAGTCCCAAAATCGGACTTTTGTACTACACGCGTACCGGACCACACAGGATAAAACCTCACACTACGCAGCCGGTTGCAACTGTAAACCCGGCGCGTGTGAGATACGTACGCCTTCAACGCTCGTCGGGATCGCGTAATTCGAGTGTGGTCTCGCGTTGGCAACACACGCAAGGTCCCGGTAAGTTGGTGCGAATGTCGCAGACGTCACAGTAGTAAGTGATGAGTTTGAGCTTGCCGTCCTTGCGCGCCATTAGTCCGCGGGTATGAAACGGATCGATCCGGAAATGATCCGGCGCCGTGAAACGGCCGCGCGCTTCTACTTCAAATCCGTTGAGCCGCTGGTCGGCGAGCACCTTGCTGGTGGAATCGTCGCCCTCCAGAGTAATGCGCCGATGGTCTTCGGTCTCGACCATCGCCGGTTTTCCCGCGTGCAGGATGAGCTTGCCGCGCACCGCCGCGCCGCCGGGTGCGTCGGCCGCCCACAGCGTCACCCCCGCCAGCATCGCAACCCACAGACAGACTCGCATTACCTTGATTTTAGCGTGAGATCGACAGATCGCAAATTGACAGACCACAAGAGACGATGGCCGGTCCTACTATGCGCTGGCGCGATACGCCAGCGCTGCCGCGGCGTCGGCGCAGAGTTTGTGCGATGTGATACGCACCGCCGTACCCACCTCGTCGCTGCGGACCACGAACCCCGTCATCTGCAAGTCCAGAGGGCAGCGCCCGGCGGCATTGGCGGGCCATTGCGCGACCATTTCGATATGCGAGCCGACCGCCAGCGTATCGCGGCAGACAAAGCTGAGACCGGCAGGGCTGATGTCGCACGTAGTTCCTTTCCCGGTCAGCGCCGGTCCGCGTCGCGGCACGGCCCGGTAGCGAATCGGGAAGGCCAACGCATAGCGCGTGCTCTTCCGGCGTTCCTGGTTTCGACTTCGATCCACATTGCACCTCCAGCCCGTTCCCGCTCGCGCGAAGCCGGCGCAGCGGGGCTCCCTGCCATATAACAAACACGCTTCCCTCGCGGTCCAGGTTTGCCCAGGGCGCAGTGGGCACTGCGCCCTGGACACCCTCCGCGTCGTCGCCCACCACAGGGACGACTGGGGGACTCTTTTGCAATCACGGGTCCAGGCTTTCCCGAGTGAAATAAAAGGCCGCGAGTCTCGCCCGCCGCGCATATTCTGCACTTCAAATGCAGCTTTTGCCATTCGTTGTGAGCGGTAGCTCTTCCCCGGATACAGCCATCGCTTCCGCCGAAACCAGCCCGGCAAGTATGCTGGAGACCGTTCGTGGCATCCCCGACAAGACCGAGAGACGCTCCTCCCATTCGCCGCCCCGCTGGACAAGGCAATAGCGCACCTGTCTGAGTGAGCTGTGGAACCGGGTGCCATGCCCGCGCAGGCGTTCCTGGCTGCCCGGCCCGCTGTCTGGGAATTCCCGAAACGCCGCCTTACTGCTGATCGGCCGGCGGAATCATCGCGGCGCCCGCCACCACGCCCACGTCCCCGACCTGCACCCACACGATGGCGCGCTGGTTGCGCGCCGCCGGCGGTAGCTTGACGAGTTGGTAAAAAGCTCCCCCAAGCGGCACCAGTCCGGCTCCGATGATTTGACGGCACACCGCGACATGGTGCAACGGGTGCCCCTTGTTTGCCCCACCGGTTACCTGCGTGGTTGCGCTATCGTCCGCCAGAGCCAGGAAAACCCGGTCGCCCACGTGCGCCCCGTCGATCTCCACCTGCACCCCGCCATCCGCCCACAGCAGGCGCGGCACTACCTTGACTCGCTTCGCGGCCTTGCGGATTTCAACGGCGGCACGGGGTGCATCGGCGCCGCTGAACTGCACCGCCCCGTCAATCACCATCTGTGGCGCGAAGACGCCGTCCAGGCGGAAACGATCCGCATATGCCTGCTGCCGCTTGGTCACGTCTTCCGTCGCAAAACGGTCGCGCCACAAAGCGCTATCCCACGTGGTGACGTGCTCGCCCAGCACAATCGCCGTCGCATCCAGCTTTGCCAGCAGTTGGTCCGCCGGCGGGCAAGCCGCAGATGATTCCGAGGTAAACAACTCCACCAGCACCGGAGCCTTGTCCGCTCCGGCGGCGCCGGCTGGCAGAACGGCGGCCAGCAACAGCACACAATTCGCTCGCCAATGCTTCATTTCCCTCTCCGGGCCGGCGCTCCCCCAACTCGGTTCCGCGGCGGCCGCCCAGATATTCGTGATTGATCGCCTCGATTATGCCAGATCGGTCAGCAGCGCGCCAGATTACTAGATGGTATAGCTGGACCATAAGTACCAGGCCACTCACTGCGCCCGGTCAGGCACGCGCCACGCCGCACATGCGCTCGATCCTGGTTCATTCCACGAAACGCCTTTTTAGTGCCGGTCGGCCGGCGGTTCCGCAGCCGCTTCACCATGCTCCGGAACGAGCAAGGCCGCGCCCGCAACTGCCCCCGCGTCGCCGGATTGTGTCCACACGATCACGCGTTGCCGCCGTGCCCGCTGTGGTAGCTGGATCAGTCTGCTAAAGGCTCCCCCCCGTGGCACCTTGCCGGCTCGCCGGATTTCGCGGCACACCGCCACATGGTGCAATTGGCGCCCCTTGTTTTCGCCGCTCGAAACAGCCGTCGAATCGCTCGCATCCGCCAGCGCCAGAAAGACCAGGTCGCCCTCGGGTGCCCCGTCGATTTCAATCCGCACTCCGCGATCCGCCCATGCAAGGCGCGTCACGGCTTTGTTGAGGATCGAGGCTTTGCCAATTTCATCCGCGGCGCGGCGCGCATCGCTGCCATTGAATTCCACCGCGCCGTCAATGACCATCTCGGGCGTGTAGGGGCTATCCAGGTGGAAGCGTTGCGCATATCCCTGCTGCCGGATGGTCACCTCATCCAACGAGAAGCGATCCCGCCACCCCTCGTGGTCCCAGTACGTGACGTGCTCGCTCAGCACGACCGCCGCTGGATCCAGTCTTTCCAGCAACTGGTCCGCCGGCGGACAACTCGAGCAACCCTCGGATGTGAACAACTCCACCAACACCGGAGCTCTGTCCGCTCCGCCGGCGGCGGCCGGCAGGGTAGCGGCCAGCAGCAGCGCACAACTCCCTCGCCAGTGCTTCATTTCCCCCTCCCTGCCAGTGCGGCTCCAAATACAATTCCGGAGCGAACCCACAGGTGCATTCGCCCTCTCTCTTGCCTGAATTATGCCAAATCAGCCGGCAAATGCGCCAGTCTACGCAGTATGGCTGAACCAGACCCACCAGAGCGCGAAACTCAACCCCGTCAGGCCGAGGCAGATCAACGCGCCCGCCTGCCACAGCCTCTCCACCGGCGACCCCTCTAAGCGAGGCGTGCCCGCCAGGTAAGCCACGCCGAAACCGGCGATGCCGCCGCCCACGTGCGCCGCCATGTCGATACCCGGTAAAAAGCTGAAAAGCAGGATGTAGATCGCCCAGCGCATATACGTACTGCGAATGAGCGCTCCCATTGCGGCGTCGCGATGCGTCACTCCCAGCGCGATCATGGCCCCGATCAGACCGCACAGCGCCGCCGAAGCGCCTACCGAAAGCGCCCGCGGATTCCACAGATTGCTCAAGTAGAATCCGCCCACGGACGAAACGAAGTAGATCACCCACATGCGGCTGGCGCCGTAGATTTCCTCCACCTGCGGCGCCAGGTCGAACAGCACCCAGGAATTCATCAGGATGTGGAGCAGACCGCCGTGCAGAAAGCCCGCCGTCACCAGCCGCCACCACTGGCCGCCCGCAATGGCGGCGCCGAATTTGGCGCCGAACGCAAAGAGAGTCGCGCCGTCGATCCCCGAAAAACCGCCCCCTCCGCCGGCCCTCATGCTGTACAGCGTGCTCACCAGGTAGAGCCCGAAATTGGCCAGCAGAATGACGATGGTGTTGAAACGCGCGTGTGGAATCAGCCCGCCCAGAAGATCCGCCGGGCTGCGCCGGTCGATCGCGCGCGGCCCCACCCGCTCATTGCAGTATGGGCAGATTTTATCCTTGTTGGTAATAAACGCCCGGCAATGCGGGCACATCCGGCGCGAATCCATAACAGCCTATGATACAACCCGTGCACTGCGCCCCTGCGTGCCGGTGGGCAGGAGGGTGCGGGACATGAAAGTCAGTGGCACCGCTGGTTCCCCGGAAAATAGGCAGTTTCCGAGGGTATTACCTACGCGTGAACTGTCAAGAAGTGGAGCGAGCAGCAAGCCCGGCCAGGGGCGAAAGACAATAGCCCAGTGCGTGAGGACTGAGGACACAAACGAATCACTTGAGCCCCGGAACGGGGCGGAAGACAAGGCCACACCCGCTAGCGGACACGCGGTATCTTTCGCCCCGTTCCGGGGCTGGATGGGTGCACGACTTCTCCCAGCGCTTGCGCGCTGGGCTAGTTTCTTTCGCCCTGACGGGCTGACTCGCGCGCCCTCGGCTTCAACTTCTATGTCCCGCACCCTGGGCGGGATGCGATCCAGGATGGCATCCTGCCCGCGGGCGCTGGCTTCCTAGCCCGGCGGGACGGCGCGGCCGCGGAAGGCTCTTTCGATCACCGCTAGTGTGCCCTCGGTGATTTCCAATTCCGCCAGGTCGCGCTCGCGGACCCATTCCACGCGGCATACGTCGTCGCCCGCGCGCAGGTCGCCGCCAGTCACGCGGCAGATGTAATCGATCAAAACGTAATGATATTCCGGCGTGCCGCGCGAATCGCAAATGATGCGCTCGAAGATCTCGAAGACCTTCACCGGCTTCACTGCAAGGCCGGTCTCCTCGCGCACCTCGCGGCGGACGGCGGCGTCGAGCGGCTCGCCGATTTCGAGAGCGCCGCCGGGCAGCGACCACGCGCCCTTCATCGGCTGCTTGCCTCGCTGCGCCATTAGAATGCGGCCCCGGCGGAAAATCAGCGCGCCAACCCCGATCAGCGGCCGTTTGGGATAGCGGCGGTCGTCTGTGTTCCCTTCCGAACCAGGCGCGAGGGGTTGGCAGGCGGAAGCGCCTGCCCCACTACGCGGCGGCTGGGTGGGGCAGGCGCCCGGGTTTCGGGTCCGAAGCGGACTTCCGCCTGCCAACCCCCGCTTCGCGGTCACGGATTTACGGCCGCTCATCGAACCGCTCCCTTGTCCGGCAAGCGCACGCGATACACGTTGCGCCGTGCGGTGATGAAGATCGACTGGCCGTCGGCTTCGCCGAACCCGCAGTTGGAGGGCGGATCTTCCAGCGGGATGGTATCGAGTAATTGGCCGGCCGCGCTATACACCGCAATCCCGTTCGCGGCCACATACAAGTTGCCCTTCTCGTCGACGCGGATGCCGTCGGGCACGGCGCCGGTGTTCGCGATCAGCGTGCGCTGGCTCACGGGCCGGCCACTGCGATCCAGGTCATACTCGAGGATGCTGCGGTTGTCCGAGTCCGTAACATACAGGACGCGGCCATTGGGAGAAAGCGCGATCCCATTGGGCCTGCCGTTGAGTTTGGCGACGATTTCGAGCGGACCCTTGGGCGGGATGTGGTACACGCCGTAGAAGTCCAGCTCGCGACGGTCGGCCTGGCTGCCGAAGGCGGGATCGGTGAAATAGGCGTGGTCGTTGCGGCCCACCGCGATGTCGTTCGGCGCATTCAGGCGCTTCGATTCCCAGCGGTCGGCCAACACCTCGATGGCGCCCTTTTTATCGGTGCGGGTCACGCGCCGGGCCCTGGTTTCGCAGGTGTACAGGCGGCCCTGGCTGTCGAACGCGTTGCCGGCCGGCCCCTGCACGTTTTCGCGATAGACTTGCGGCTCCCGGCCGGGAATCCACTGGATCAACCGGTCCGCCGGCGTGTCGCTGAAGATCAGAAAACCGTCCTTGGACCAGGCGGGACCATCCGTGTAGGTGTAGCCCTTGGCCAGCACCTGCACCTCAAAGCGGGTGGAATCCTGTGCCAGCAGCAATGGCGCGAAAACGGTGAGCGCGCTCCAGCGCGCCAGGTGTTTCATTTACCGCCTTTCGGCGACGTTCATCGCCGCCTTTGGCGCCGCTCATTGACCGCTCTTGGCGACGGTGAGGTTGTTGATCACCTGCTTGACGCCGTTCACCTTCTTCGCCAGCTTGCCGGCACGGTCCTTCTGCGGCTGGGTCTCAGCCGTGCCGGTAAGGGTCACCACGCCCTGCTTGACTTCCACGGTAAAACCCCCGCCCTTGGCGACCGGGTCGCCGGAGAGCCTGATGCGCACCTGATCGTAGATCATATCGTCGCTGACCGGTTTGCTCGCGGTGAGACAGGCGGCGGCCAGCAGAATCAGGGCCATAGAAACAGCGAATAGTTTAAGCATCGTCTTCTCCGGCCATTGTACGCCAGTCGAGCGCATTTAAGAAGGCGGACTTCTCGCGCCATCCCGGCTGCACGCGCACATGCAGATCGAGATAAATCTTTACGCCGAACAGCCGCTCCATGTCGTGCCGCGCCAGGGTGCCGATTCTCTTCAACATGGCCCCCTTGGTGCCGATCACGATGGCCTTTTGCCCTTCCCGCTCCACGCGGATGGTGGCGAAGATGCGCGTGAGCCGGCTGGTCTCTTCCCACTGATCGACGATCACAGCGACCGAATGCGGCACTTCCTGGCACGTGGCCGCGAGAACCTTTTCGCGAATCAGTTCGGCGGCCAGAAACCGCTCCGGCTGGTCGGTGACGTGGTCCTCGGGAAAATAGGCCGGCCCCGCGGGCAGGCGTTGCAGAATTACCTTCTTCAATTCCTCGAGCCCCTGGCCCCGGATGGCCGAAACCGGAACGTAGTCGGCGAAGTCGAAGGCGGCGCGATATTCTTCGATCAAGGGAAGCAGCAGCGCCTTGTCCTTCACCAAATCGATCTTGTTGAGCACCAGCACCACCGGCGCTTGGCTCTTGCGGGCCAAATCGATCGCCTGGCGGTCCTCCTTGCCGAGAGGGCGCGCGGCATCGGCCACGAGCAGCAGCAGGTCGCGCTCCTCCACCGCCGCCCGCACCGCGTCCATCAGGCGCTTGTTGAGAGGCGTATCGGCGCGATGAATTCCCGGCGTGTCGACGAAAACAATTTGTGCTCCAGGCATGGTCAGAACGCCCTGAATCGAGGTGCGCGTGGTCTGCGGCTTGTCGGCGACAATCGCCACCTTCTGCCCCACCAGCGCGTTGAGCAGCGTCGATTTGCCGGTGTTGGGGCGCCCGATCAGGGAAACGAATCCGCTCCGAAATGGTTCACTCATGGGTCACCGCCTGGGATTTACTGATGCGTACCTGCTCCACGCGCCATTCGTCGGAGGCCAGCACCTCCACCCGAATGCCGTCGCGGTCCACCAACTCGCCTGTTTTCGGCACGCGCCCCAGCCACTCGCTGACCAGGCCGCCGACGGTAGTCGATTCGACGTCCTCCTCGCGGCGGAAGGATTCGAACAGGTCGGCCACGCGGTCCAGATCGAAATTGCCGGCCACGATGAAGCCGCCGTGCCCATCCTCGAGCACGTCCGTGCTGGGTTCGTGTTCGTCGCGAATCTCGCCGATGATCACCTCGAGCAGATCCTCCATGGTAGCCAGGCCCGCCGTGTTGCCGTACTCGTCGACCACGATCACCATGTGCGTGTTTTCCTGCTGCATTTGGCGCATCAGGTCGCTCACCGGCTTGGTTTCCGGCACGAACGGGATGGGGCGCACCAGTTCCCGCACCAGCCGCTTCGAGCGCTCATCCTCCTCGAGCTCGAACATGTCGCGCACGTGCACGAAGCCGGTGATCTGGTCGATGTTCTTTTCGAAAACGGGAACGCGGGAGTACTGCTCGTGGATCACCAGTTGACGGAGCTCCTCGAGAGTGGACTCGGCCGGAATGGCGATGATCCTGGGCCGCGGCGTCATCACTTCGCGCACCACTTTGTCGCCGAACTCGACCACCGATTGAATCAGCTTGCGGTCCTCCTCCTCGATCAGTCCTTCTTCCTGGCCGGCGGAAATCAGCGCCTCGATGTTCTCGGCGGGGGTGGGCTGCTCCTCGTCGGCCTTGGAATCGTCGGCGAGGTCGATCAGGGATTGGAAGAAGCTGAGCAGCGCCACGCACGGCCGCGCCACCCAGGCGAGACCGCGCAGCAGCGTAAGCAACGGCAGCAGCCAGCGGCCGGTTGTCCGGCGGTAGAGTAATTGCGGCAGCGCGTAGGCGACCACCATCATCACCAGCCACACGGCCAGCACCGCCTGCCAGAAGACGGCGGCGTTCCACGGCTCGCCATCGGCGAACCAGGCGAAATAGAAAATGCCGAGCAGCACCAACAGGGTATGTTTGATGAGCGAAAAGGCTCCCGCGCCATCTTCGGTCTTGAGGCCAATCTTGTCTTCCAGCGTATCTTTGAAGAACTCCAGGGCTGGCAGATCGCGCGTTCGCAGGCGCATGCTCTCCAGATACAGAAGCTGCACGAACGTCACCAGACCCAGTACCGGGGTGGCAACCAGCGCCGCCAAAATCACCGCCAGCGTCACGGCGACACCCGCTCGATCAGGCCGGCAGGCAGGCCGAGGCGCCCACGCCAGCGTTTCTCGGCGCGCGCCATCCGGCCGCCGTCGCTTTCGTGATCCTGGCCCAGCAGGTGCAGCAGGCCATGCAGCATGAGGATGCGGATCTCTTGTTCGGTCGAATGTCCCAGCCGCCTGGCCTGCGCGCGGGCGCGAGGGAGCGAAATGGCGATATCGCCGGCTCGCGGTAGGACGGGCGATCGGTTCTTGTCGCCTGTCACCGGTATGGCCGGGAACGACAGCACGTCGGTGGTCGCGTCCTTGCCCCGAAACTCGCGGTTCAGGCGGCGCATGCGGGCGTCCCCGGCGATGAGGCAGTCAAACGGGCGGCCGCGGGCGACCTCAGCCTGCAACTTGCGGGCGAAGCGGAGCACGGCGGCCGGACGCACCGCGGTTTGCGGAGTTGAAAAAGTGACCGAACTGCCAGCGGGCGAGGACATGGCGGCGCTCAGGCGCTTGGCGCAATCTCGCCGGGAGAAGCGGCCCCGGCGTCGGGCGCAGCCAGCGGAATCGGCGGGGCCTCGGCGGCGGGTTCGGAGAGTTTCAAACTGAGCTGCCGGCCGGCGCCGATGGTCTCGTTGTAACGCTCGTAGGCCCTGACGATGCGCTGCACCAACGAGTGGCGAACCACGTCGCGCTCGTCGAACGGCACGAAGCTGATGCCTTCGACGCCCTTGAGGATTTCCATCGCGTCGATCAAGCCGCTGCGTCGGCCGTTCGGTAAATCGATTTGGGTGATGTCGCCATTCACCACCATTTTGGAGTTGAATCCCTGGCGCGTGAGCACCATCTTCATCTGTTCGGAAGTGCTGTTCTGCGCCTCGTCCAGGATGATGAAGCTGTCGTTCAGCGTGCGGCCGCGCATGAACGCGATCGGCGCGACTTCAATCACGTTGCGCTCCAGCAACTTCTCGACGCGCTCGCTTTCGAGCATGTCGTAGAGGGCATCGTAGAGCGGGCGGAGGTACGGATCCACTTTTTCCTGCAACGTGCCGGGCAGGAATCCCAGCCGCTCACCGGCTTCAACGGCGGGGCGCGTGAGGATGATGCGGGCGACGGACTTGTTCATCAGCGCCGAAATGCCCATCGCCACCGCGAGGTAGGTCTTGCCGGTCCCGGCGGGACCGATCCCGAACACTAGGTCGTTGCGCTCGATGGCTTCCAGGTACCGGCGCTGGTTGACCGATTTCGGCGCCAGCATCTTCTTGCCGAAATTGCGCTGCTTGCCGCTTTGGACCAACGCGCGCAGGGACACTTCGGCATCGATGGTCACCACGCGGAGGTAGCTGTTCAGATCGCCGTTAGCGAAGACGTGGCCCTCCCGCACCAGCGCGTTGTAATCCTCCAGGATGTTCTCCGCGCGGGAGACGTTCTCCGCCTCGCCTTCGATTTCGATGTTGTTGTCGACCAACAGGGTGTGGACGCTCAAGCCGGCCTCGATCAACCGGATGTTCTCATCGCGGGTGCCGAACAGATTCTCGACACCTCTTTGAATGCGCACGCTGGTCTTCATGCTGTGGGTGACTGGTGCCTCCATGGGAAAAACAAGGACAGAAGGGGATACTCCGCTCGGAAGCGCGCGGACTTTCGACGGCCCGTTTTCGCGGGCGGCACGAAAACCATCTGCTTCGATTATACCCAAACACCGGCCCCCTTTTGGTTGCATCGTCAAAACAGTAGAACTCGGCCGGGGTGCGGGACATAAAAGTTGAAGCCGAGGGCGCGCGAGTCAGCCCGTCCGGGCGAAAGAGACTAGCCCAGCGCGCGAGCGCTGGGAGAAGCCGTGAACCCATCCAGCCCCGGAACGGGGCGCAAGAGACCGCGTGTCCGCTAGCGGGTGTGGCCGCTGTCTTCCGCCCCGTTCCGGGGCTCGCGTGATTCGTCTGCGTCCCCAGCGCTCACGCGCTGGGCTATTGTCTTTCGCCCCTGCCGGGGCTTGCTGCTCGCACTCCTTTGACGGATCACGCGTAGGTGGTACGCCCGGAAACTCGCTGTTTTCCGGAGAACCGGCGATGCCCCGGACTTTCATGTCCCGCACCCACTCGGCCGGGGGGATGCGCGGCGGGCTCTGGTCTGTGTCATCCTCATTATTTGAGCTTTGCCGCTGGTATCAGGAAGCCTGTCGTCAGCCAGATCATGGAACCGGAAACGCACCTCCCGATGGAATGTGAAGAATGCGCCCGCTGGCGGAAGCGGGTTGCCGAGCTCGAAGCCTCACTCGAACGTGCGAAGCAGGGCGATGAAAGCGGGGAAGCTCGTTTCCGTCAACTGGCGGATTGCTCGCCGGCGATGATTTGGATGTCCGGGCCGGACGCCTCGTGGACGTACTTCAACCGCGCGTGGCTGGAGTTCCGAGGCCGGTCGATGGCCGAGGAGACGGGAAACGGCTGGACCGAGGGGCTGCATCCCGACGACCGCGACATTTGCCTCGAGACCTATCTGAAGTCGTTCACCGCGCGCCAACCCTACCGGCTTGAGTACCGCCTGCAGCGCGCGGACGGCGAATACCGCTGGGTGGAGGACCAGGGCATCCCGCGGCTGGACGCGGCGGGCGTGTGCGCCGGGTTCAGCGGCGCGGCGGTGGATATCAGCGATCGCCGGCGCCCGTACGTTAAGCCGGATGAAGAAGCCCTGCGTATCGTGTTTACGCTGACCGAGCGCGAACGCCAGGTGCTGGTGCTGGTGGCCGAAGGGAAATCCACCAGGCGCGCGGCGCGGCAACTGGGGATCAGCTACAAGACGGTGGAGTCTCACCGCAGCCGCATCCTGGAGAAACTGGGCGTGCATGAAACCGCCAGCATGGTGCGGTATGCGATTCGCGCCGGGTTAATCGCGCCATAAGCGAATCGCGATCCATCGAATGCCCGCCGCCGGCTCAAGTGCCGACGCTGGCTCTACTCGTACCTTACGGCCATCGCCGGGTCGATGCGGAGAGCACGGCGAGCCGGGATGTACCCGGCCAGCAGCGCGACGCCGGTCAAGGACAAGACGGTGGCAGCCATCGTCAGTGGGTCGGCTGGACCGATTCCGAACAGATCCGACTTCGCGTAGCGCGCCGCCCACAGAGCCAACGGCACGCCGGCCGCGATACCGGCCAGGGTGAGCCAAAGCGTCTCACTCAGCACCAGCCACAGGATATGGACCCGGCGGGCGCCGAGCGCTAGACGAATGCCGATCTCCGCCCTGCGGCGCGCCACCGCGCACGCCATCAGACCGTAGAGACCGACCGAAGCAAGCAGCAGAGCGAGCGCTCCGAAAAAACTGGAGAGCGTGGCCAGCAGCCGGTCCTTCAACAGCGACTGTTCGGCTTGTGCGCGGAGGGTCCGGGCTTGGAAGACGGGCAGGTTCGGGTCCACCGAAGAAACTGTCCGGCGCGCCTCGTCGAGCAGGTTCGAGCGGGCGCCGTAGCGCAACTCGAAAGACACGAAGCCCCAGCGGAATTCCTGCTCGGGACCATGCTGGAAAAGCGGGTAATATAACACCGGCCCAGGCTGTTCGCGCGCGCCATTCAAACGCGCGTCCTTCACTAGCCCGACGATGGTCGCGTCGCCCAGCTTGCGGCCGATCGGATCCCGATTCGGGAACGCGCCGCGGGCGAGCGATTGGTTGACGATGACCACCTTGGGCGCGGCCTGGTTGTCGCGAGGTTCGAAATCCCGTCCCGCCAGAAGCGGCGTTGAGACAGTGGAGAAATAGCCGGGGCTGGTGGAATTCCATTCGAAGCGAATGGCGTCGCGCTCGGACCAGGTGCGGCCATCCACCTCGATTAAGCGATCGACGAGATGGAACTGGTCCTCCACCGGGCGGACCACCGAGGCGCTGGCGGACTTCACTCCCGGCAGGGCGCGCAGCCTGTCGAGGATTTCACGATAGACGGCGCCCGCCCGTCCGCTTGGGTAGCCCGCCAGCCTGGCATCCACCGAAAGCATGAGCACATTCTCGCGGTCGTATCCCATCTCCACCGCCCAGAGCTTCTGGAGGGTTCGCACGAAGAGTCCGGCGCCCGAGATCAGCACCACCGAAAGCGCGACCTGCGCCACCACCAGAACGCGGTCCAACGCGCGCGAGCGTGGACCCGAACGGTGCGCTACTTCCTTCATCGCCGGACCGGGATCGACACGCGTGCCGCGGAGCGCCGGGGCCAGGCCGAAGAGGAGACCAGTCAGCAGCGACACGGCGGCGGTGAAGGTGAAGACCCGCATATCCGGAGCGACGGCCAGCGGCGCCGGCGAATCGCCGGCCGCGATCATACGCAGCAGCATCAATCCGCCCCACCACGCCAGCGGCACGGCCAAGGCGCCGCCGATCAACGCGAGCACCGTGCTTTCGGTGAGAATCTGGCGGATGAGCCGGCCGCGGCTGGCTCCCAGCGCCAGCCTGACGGCGATCTCGCGGCGCCGGGCGGAAGCGCGAGCCAGCAGCAGGTTAGCCAGGTTGGCGCATGCCACCAGCAACACGATGCCCGCCACCCACATCAGCAGCTTCAAGGGAAGCGCGTAGAGGTCCCGCAGGCCGCTCGAGACGCCGGTGGCGGCGGGACGGAGCGCCAGGCGCCCATCGCGAATGAAGTGGCGCACGTTTTCCAGGCTGCCAAGCCGGGAAGCCGATAACTGCACGGCCAGAATCTGCCGCCGAATCACATCCAGCTCGGCCTGCGCCCGCTCGCGTGAAACTCCCTCGCCGAGCCGTCCCACTATCAGCAGCCAGCTCGAAAGAGGATCCGTCCATCGCCTGTTATCCGGCGCGAGACGATCGAGCGCGTGGAGCGGCACCCAAACGTCCGGTCCATTGCCAACCGAAATTCCCGAGAACCCGCGCGGAGCGACGCCCACCACCGTGAAGGGTATCCGGTTGATCGTGATCGAGGTCCCGGCGATGGCAGGGTCGGCTGCGAACCGGTCGCGCCAGTAGCGGTCGCCGATCACGGCTACCGCGGCGGGCGCGCGGTCGTCGGCCGCCGAGAAGAAACGGCCATGCTGCGGCGCGATTCCCAGCACGGAAAAGAAATTGCCGCTGCAAGCGTCGCCATCGGCGAGCCCGGATGTTCCCTGGAAGCCCACCAGCAGGCGGCCCATCCCGGTTGTACCGAAGACGCCGGACAGGGTCTTCGACTGCGCCTGAAAACGCTCGAGTTGCGGGTAGGTGAACAAGCTGTTGGCGACACCGCTGCCGGTGTCCCAAAGTGGAAGCGTATTGGTGAACTGCACGAGCTGCCGCGGATCGGCCACCGGCAGATTGCGCAAAACGACGGCATCGAGCAAGCTGAAGATGGCGGTGTTGGCGCCGATCCCGAGCGCCAGCGACAACACCGCCGCGGATGCAAATCCGGGGTTCCGGCGCAGCGTCCGCACGGCGTATTGCACGTCCCGCCAGAACCGTTCCAGGGATGTCCATCCCCAAGTTGCGCGGGTATCCTCCATCAACAACGCCACGTTGCCGAGTTCCCGGCGGGCTGCCCAGCGCGCTTCGCCGGCCGTGAGCCCGGCGGCTTCCGCTTGCCGCGCTTCCTCCCGCAAATGAAACTCGAGCTCGTCCTCAAGTTCCGCTTCCTTGCCGCCGCGCCGGGCGATCCAGCTCAGCTTGCGGAAAACCTCCTTCACACCGGTTCCTCGTCGAGCGGACTCAGGACCAATCCCATGGCGCGGGAAAAGGTCGCCCACTTGGTTTGTTCCGCCTCGAGTTGCTTGCGGCCCTTGGGCGTCAGGCGGTAGTATTTGGCGCGCTTTCCGCTCTCCGCCAGTTCCCATGCGGCGGCGATCCAGCCGCGCGCCTCCAGCCGGTGTAAGGCCGGATACAACGATCCGGTTTCGACTTGCAGCAGGCTCTCCGAGGTGCGCTGGATGTGCTTGGCGATGGCGTGTCCGTGCGCCCGGCCGAGCCGCAGCGTGCGGAGGATCAAAAGGTCGAGCGTCCCCTGCAGAAGCTCGACCCGAGTTTGGTTGGCCATTACGTAGACAGTCTACACCATATTACGTAGAATGTCTACGCTCTCGCGCCTGGGTTTGCAGGTCTGGGACCTGCACCACTACGGCTTCCTCGCCACCAGATGCAGAATCTCAATTTCCCGGCGGCCGTACCAATCCGCGACACCCCGGACGATTTCATAGCGTTCGATGCGCAGGTCGTCGAACTTCTTTAACATTCCATTGCGGCCCACATAGTCGACCGCGCACTCCATCACCACGAAACCGCCCGGCTTGAGCGAGTCAACCACCTTTTTCGGGTCTATGAGTGGCATCGCCCAACTGAAAAGAACCAGGTCGAAGCGCTCTTTCCCGAAGTCGTACTGGCTGTCCGGAACAGCCGCCGTGTGCAGCTTGAGACCCAACTCCAGGGCCCGTTTTTGAGCCGCCGCTACTGCGACATCGGAATGATCGAACCCGTACACATCCCAGCCGAGCTTGGCCAAATACAGGGCGTTTCGGCCGGTTCCCATGGCGTAGTCCAGAGCTACTCCCGGCCGCTTCTCCGCCACGAATGCCATCAAGAAAGCGTTCGGGGCCTGGTTGAACTCCTGGTTGTTCTTAGCGTCCGCGTAATAGCGGTTCCATCGGTCGGCCTCAAGTTGCGGCCCATCGGTGGTCAGCAACCGGAGCCGCCGCGCTATTTCTCCGGCGGAAACTCGTTCATCCTTTAGCTTTGCCGCATACGCGTCGTGAATTTCGCCGGGCGTGATGGACGGGTTCTTGACCCACAGCGAAGACATGAACGTCCGGTAATCCGTGTAGAAATCGTATTCCGGCTTTTGGCCGAGGGCGAGTGTGGACCACAGGAAAGCTGCCGCCGCTAGGAGACGAAGCCGCATGTGCCGAATTCTAGCATTGCGGGCCTGGCAGGTCGGGGACCCGCCCCACGTCAGTAGCCTTGCTCTTGCAATTTATCGATGGTCAGGCCGTTCTTGACGTCGAGTTTGCGGAGCAGTTTCTCGACGTGCTTGGCCAGGATGTCGCATTCGATGTTGACGCGGGCGCCGGCACGATAGGTGCCCAGCGTGGTGTTGCGGTAGGTGTGCGGAATGATGGTGACGCTGAGCGCGTCGCCTTCCAGCGCGGCGATGGTGAGGCTGATGCCGTCGATGGCAATGGAGCCCTTGTAGACCAGAAACGGGTCAAGCTCGGCGGGCACGCGAATCCGCAGCCACCAGTTGTCGTCGCCGAGGGCTTCGAGCGAGAGGAATTCGCCGGTCGCATCCACATGGCCCTGCACGATGTGGCCGTCCAGCCGGCCGCTGGGCGAGAGAGGCCGCTCGAGATTGACGCGCGAGCCGGCGCGCAGATCGCCCAGATTGCTGCGGCGCAGGGTCTCGGGAGCCAGGTCGGCGGCAAAAGAATCGGGGCGCCGGTCGACGGCGGTGAGGCACACGCCGTTGACGGCGATGCTCGCGCCCAGGCCCAAATCCGCCAACACAGCCGCGCAACGGACCTTCAGTCGCGCGCCGGCCGGGCGTGTTTCCAGGGCTTCCACCGTGCCCAGCTCTTCAATGATCCCGGTGAACATATCCTTCGATGGCGAACTCGTCGGGCGGAATAGGGTGAATGGTGACGTTGTGGACGCGAATGGCGTCCACGCGGCGCCGCCGTCCGATGCCGCCGGCGAGGGGCAGCGCCTCCAGACCGCCCAATATCTTCGGGCCGTAGTAGAACAGGATGCGATCGACAACAGCGGTTTCGAGCGCGGTCCAATTCAACTTGCTGCCGGCTTCGATCATCAGCGACAGATAGCGGCGCCGGCCCAGCCACTCGATGGCGCCGGCGAGATCGGCGCGCCCACCGGGACCGTTGAGCACGAGCACCTCGACGCCGGCGGCTTCGAGCGCCTGGCGGCGGTTGGCCGATGCGGCGGAGGTAGTGACCACGACCAAGTCGCCGGCCGCGCCGCGCACCATTTTCGAATCGAGGGGCAGCCGAAGCTGCGAATCCATTACCAGGCGCAACAGCGGGCGGCTGCGCGCGAGGCAGGTGCGGTCGGTGAGGAGGCAATCGTCGGCCAGCACGGTGCCGATGCCGGTAAGAATGGCATCGTGATCGTGACGCAGTTCCTGCACGTGGGCGCGGGCGCGCTCGCTGGTGATCCAGCCGCGGTTGTCATCCGGCGCGGAGATTTTGCCGTCGAGCGTAATGGCGGTCTTCAGCGTCACCAGCGGCCGGCCGGTGCGCATGAAGTGGAGGAACGGCTCGTTCAACTTGGCGGCCTCGGGCGCGAATTCCGTGGCCATGACGACTTCCACTCCGGCGGCCTGCAAGCGGCGGAAACCCTGGCCGCCCACCAGCGGGTTGGGATCCTCGATCGGCGCCACCACGGTGGCGACGCCGGCGGCGATGATGGCGTCCGCGCAGGGCGGCGTGCGGCCCTGGTGGGCGCATGGTTCCAGGTTCAGATAAAGAGTAGCGCCGCGCGCCTTTTCGCCTGCGTGGGCCAGGGCGATGACTTCGGCGTGCTGGACGCCAGCGTAAGTGTGGAAACCGCGTCCCACCACTTCGCCGTCTCGCTCGATCACGGCGCCGACCATGGGATTGGGGCTGGCCAATCCGCGGCCTTGCCGCGCCAGGTCGAAGGCTTCGCGCATGAATGCAGGGTTCATATTTCGAATAGCGATGCGATGAACTTCTCGGCGTCGAACGGCAGCAGGTCGTCCACCTTTTCGCCCACGCCGACGTAGCGGATGGGCAGATCGAGCTCGCGCGCGATGGCCACCACAATTCCGCCCTTGGCCGTCCCATCGAGCTTGGTCAGCACGATGCCGGTGACGCCGGAAGTCTCGGTGAACTTGCGCGCCTGCTCCAGGCCGTTTTGCCCGGTGGTCGCATCGAGCACCAGCAGCACCTCGTGGGGCGCCTCGGGGATGACTTTCTTGGCCGTGCGGGACATCTTCTGCAATTCGGCCATCAGGTTTTCCTTGGTTTGCAGGCGGCCGGCGGTGTCCACGATCACGTAATCCACCTTGCGCGCGCGGGCCGCGCTAACGGCGTCGAACAGCACCGCGCTGGGGTCGCTGCCAGGACTTTGCCGCACCACCGGCGAGCCGGTGCGCTCACCCCAGATTTCCAGTTGTTCGATGGCCGCGGCGCGAAACGTGTCGGCCGCGCACAGCATGACGCTGCGCTGTTCGCTCTTGAAGCGGGCCGCCAGCTTGCCGATGGTGGTGGTCTTGCCCGAGCCGTTGACGCCGACTACCAGGATCACCGCGGGCGGCTCGGCGACGTGCGCGGGGGCGCGCTCGGATGCCTGCAGAATCTCGAGCAGATGCTCGCGGATGAGACCTTTCAGCTCGGCCGCATCGTTCAATTGATGCCGCTCGACGCGCTGGCGGATGCGCTCCAGGATTTCCTCGGTGGTGCGCACGCCCATGTCGGAAGCGATGAGCATGCTCTCCAGCTCATCGAGTAGATCGGCATCGATCTCTTTCTTGCCTTGGAGCGCGTCCTCGATCGCGGTGACCAGGCCGGCGCGCGTTTTCTGGACGCCGCTCTTGAGCTTTTCGAGCAGTGACGGTTCCTGCTCGACGGTGCCGAATAGGGTCTGAATCATTTTTCATTCATTCTAGCAGCCGGGGTAAGGGCGGCACGGCCCCATAAGCGCTAACTGAAGAGCATCCGTACCAGGTAGTCTTTACTCGTTCTTTAAGCCCGGAGGGCGAAAGAGAGTTCCGGGCTCTCCAACCGCTCCCGCGAGTCCCAAGGCTCGCGCCTTGGGCTACTATCTTTCGCCGTCCGGGCTTGCCCGTTAGCGCTGATCAGGCACGGCCCCAGGGGAACAATCGGCGGCAATATTCCGTACGTAGGTTCTTGGGGATTGGAATTCCCCGGGGATATCCGTCGCGGGCGGTAGAATAGGCCTGTAACAGGGTCCTTACGTTACGAGAACTCGGGCCATCGGAGGCCGAAATATGAGAACAGGCTTGCTGGTTGTCATCGCCATTCTGGTTGCGCCTCTCGCAACCCTGCCAGGAACCGGCGGACGCGCCTTCGCCGCTCGCGCGCAGGGCGTCGAGCGCAACGGTCAGGACCGGCACCGGTTCGAGAACCCGCGCGTCAACGGGCAGGTGGTAGACCGCTGCCTCAATTCGGGCGCCAACTGCGAACAACCGGCGGCGGACAATTTCTGCCGGCAGAACGGCTACGCCGGCGCCGTCTATTTCCGGCTCGAATATACGCATCCCACGCTGGTGGTGGCTGACAACAAGGTGTGCAATGACAAGGCGTGCCAGGGTTTCACGGCCATCACCTGCGCCAACGAACGCGAGTTTGACGAGCCCCGTATCGACGGACGCGCGGTGGACCGCTGCCTGAATATGGGCCAGAACTGCGACCAGCCGGCTGCCGACAACTTCTGCCGGCTGAATGGCTACGCCCACGCCACCAGTTACCGGTACGCGAATATACGTCCCACCCTGGTGGCGGGCGACGACAAGGTGTGCGACGAAGGTTACTGCCAGGGTTTCACCGCCGTTACCTGCGAAGGCCGCGGCGAACGCGCCGCCAAGAGCGAGGCCGGGCGCAGATTCGTCGAGCCGCGCATCAACGGGAAGATGGTGGACCGCTGCCTGAACTGGGGCGAGAATTGCGAGCAACCCGCCGCCGACAACTTCTGCCGGGAGAAGGGTTTTTCCGCCGCCACGGCTTTCGAGTTTGCGAACATGCGCCCCACCCTGGTGGCGGGTGACGACAAGGTGTGCAACGAAGACTATTGTCAGGGCTTCACAACCATTACCTGCCGGTGACCTTGGCGGGGCATGCTTTCCGGTTGCTGAAAAACACCAAAAGCATCATGGCCACGGATCAACACAGATGAACACAGATTGAAAAGAATTGGTTTATCCGTGTTCATCGGTGTTCATCCGTGGCCCAAGAATGTTCTTTTCGGATTTTTTTCAGCAGCCTCCTTCTAGCTTGCCAATGCCCCCGAGCGGGCGTTCACAACCATCACCCGCCGCTCGTGGCGCGGGCCGTCAGGCCTGCAGAGCCGAGAGTCATCTCGGCTTTTCTTCCCGCCGTCGATTTACCTGGTCATTTCCTGATGCGCCTAGCGCGCCGCCGCTACCGGGTCGCCGTAGAAAGTCCCCCGCCCATGCGAACCCACGTAGACTCTGCCGAACTGCTTGGGGTCGCCGGTGATCTGCAACAGCAAACCCCATTGATGCTGATCGTCGTTGATTCGCACCCAGCTCTTGGCGGCGTTGGTAGAGCGGAAAATGCCGCGCAGGCCATCCACCACCCCGATCAGGTACAGGGCGGAGTCGGTAGCGCCCGGCGCGGCCTTGCCGAAGCCGAACGCGTGAATCTGGCTGACGTGACCCAAACGAGTGAACGTCACGCCGCTATCGGTCGAGTGATACAGGCCGTTGAAGGCAGCCAGCCACAGGTCGCCCTCCTTGCCCGGCGTGGCGTAAATGCGGTCCTGGCCGCCGCGGTCGTCTCCCCGGCCGCCGCGCGTGGGCAGACCGTCCGGCAGGGTGAGCGGCTGCTCGGTGAACGTCGCCGCGCCATCGGTGCTGATGAAGAGTTTCCCATCGAACAGCGCCAGGCCGTAGAACTTGCGCGGGTTGACGCGGTCGGCAATCACGCGCGTGTTCTCGGGAATACCGGAGGACTTGGCCCAGCGCCCGCCGAAATCGCGGGTGAAATACACGGCGCTGCGCTCCGGCGTCCACACCCAGATATCGCCGTCGGTGGAAACCGCGATGCTTCCCAGGCCCGCGTCGGGCGGAGCCGAGGGAGTGGGCTGCCACGTCCTGCCGCCATCCATCGAGTAAGAGATGTTACCGCCGCCGCGCACGGCGGCCTTGCCCACGCGAACGATCATGTCTGGGCTGGTTTCGGCGCCAGCCACTCCGGTGGTGTTGCCGAAGCGCGGCGGGGATGAGCTGCCTTCGGGCGCGGGCTTATCCAGATCCGAGTGGACGAAGCCGCCGTAATCGCCTATGGCGGTGATCAGATGCGCGCCCTTGGGAGGGCTGAGCAGATCGAGCGCGACGGTCTCCTCGATGCCGGTACTCATGACGCTCCACTTGGTCGGCTTACCGGAATCCATCGCGGTGAGATTGAAGGTTTCGTAGCCGCCGTAGCCGGTCGTGAAAATTGCATGATCCGAATTGGCCGGGTCGATTTCCACGTCGAACAGCCAGTGAATCGGCGTTTTGGCCACGTAGGGCGCCAGCGAAAAATCGTACGTGCCGCCCGAGGCGAATATCCCTTTCCAGGTCTTGCCGCCATCGATGCTGCGGAAGATCTCTTCGCCGCCCGGCCGGTAATAGGTGCTGGCGATCAGGGTCTTCGGATGATGCGCATCCACCGAGACTCCGCCATAGCCGAACGCCTTGTTGTTCGCGGCGTCGGGGCGGTCGGGCGTGAGATCCGTCCACGAGCCGCTGGCGGCGTCGAGCTTCCAGATGCCGCCATCGGTCGGCCGGTACGGGTTCGGGCCGGTGACATAAGAGATGTAGAGGGCGCCATCGGAAGCCAGCGCGGCGCGCGCGGGCCGATATTGCGTGGGCGCATCGGGTACGGGCTGCCACGTCTTGCCGGCATCCTTCGAACGGAACAGGTTGTCGCGTCCCAGCAGGGAAACACCCACGTAAATGGTGGAGCTGGGCTTGCCTTTCACTCCACTGCGCGGGTCGAACACAACGAAAACGATGCCGCTTCCCTGCCCCTGCTGGCTGCCTGCGGCGGCCGGCGTTTCGGTGACGTCGGGAAAATTCTCTACCTTGCTCCAGGTCACCGCGCGGTCCACGCTCTTCCAGAGACCGTCATGGCGGGTGCCCAGATAGAGGATGCTGCCGGCATTGGGATCCACGGCCAGGCGCTCGCCGTGGCCGCGGCCGTTCTCATTGCCGCCGAACTTGAAGGGCACGTCAGTGTGCTGAAAGGTCTTGCCGCGGTCGCTGGAACGAAGAATGGCGCCGTCCGGCGTGGCGGGGTTGGTATAAGTGCCACAGGCGAGATACACACGATTGGGATCGGATGCATCGACGGCGATGCTCTCGACGCCCATCCAGTTCAAGTTCTCGTAGGGCACCCAGTCGAGCAGCGGCTCCCAGCGATGGCTGAGATCGTTCCAGCGGTAAGCGCCGCCGATATCGGTGCGGGCGTAGCGCACACCCTTGGCGGCGGGGTGGAAAACGATGCCGTCGACAAATCCCCCGCCCACCATCTGCACGCTTTTCCAGGTGTAGGGAACGGATGCGGGCCGCTGGCTCGGCACGCCTTGTGCCGTGGCTGCGCCAGAAAGAGCGGTCAGCGCCGCCGAAAGCAGCATTAAGCGAAAACTCATGAGAGGAGGCGCTCCTTTGTCGCGCCCAGGCGAGGGCCAGGCCCTCAAGCTGAAAGAACAAGGTATCACGTCGCGGCCCCGGTTCCAGGGGTGGTCCGGGCAAGCTAAAGCATGCCCTGCCGAAGTGCATACGAATGCGCGAATCGTACTACCGGCTCAACCTATAGGTAGGGCGCGTAGGGGCGGGTCCACGGACGGGAATTGGTAATCCTCGATATGGCAACCTATGCCATGGAAGCCGTGGCTGTCGGGCTCGTCGACGCGCACGATGCGAACCCTGCACTTGACCGCCAGCATCCCGCCCGGCGCCTCGCGGCGATGCGCCGGAATGTGGAGAGTGCAGTCGACCAGTTCCCCGGGGGCGAACACTGTTCTCGCGCGGCAGTAGAATCCATCGCTGCTTAGGTCCTGGGTCTCAGTGGCCAACCAATCCGAATCATCCCGATGATGGAATTGAACGGGCCAGTGCACGCGAGCCCTGGAGCGCCGACGGCGGTCGGTGTGAGTTGGAGGTGCTGAGGGCTGTTCGACGTGGTCGGCGGACATAGATCAACCCGGCCCGCAGTGCACGTTCGGTGCCATTGAGGAGCGCTCTTGCCTGGCTTCTAGCTGAAGCTTTTTCAAGGACTTGCATGAGGCACAATGAAGTGGATTCGCCCGCACTGGAAAGCGAACGGGCGCGAATCCAAATTTAGAGCACGGGCATCCTTATCAGTTAAATCCGATTTCCGTCAACCCCAGTCCGCGAGCCGGTCACTGGCCGGCCGAGAGGTTAATCTGCCAACGATGGTGCTCAACGCAAGGTTGGTGAACATAGTCTCGAAGTTATTTGCTGTTTTTCGCAACAGGCGGCCACGCAGGGACCCCGGATCTATCTTAGGTAGCGCCGGAAAAAACCCGAATAATTGTCATTTGCAAGTACTATTTGCTGTGTTGTGTGCTACTAGTACTAGTAACTGTAACCTTAATCAAATAGTTGACTTCGGTGATTCTCGGGTTATGATTGTAGAGTTCCCAGAAGTTAGTATCATGAGAAACGGGAAGATGTTCCCAACTCTTGGGACGAAATCGCGAAGTTGGGCTGTCGCGAATAAGCCACCCTGTGAGTGATACGCGTTGGATTGTGTCCGCACCATTAGGTGTGGTCAGAGTGTGGGAACTCTGATTACTCGGACACGCCGGGTGAGCCCTGAGGGGGGCTCGACAAGCCCGGTAGCCTTAAACGGGAGCCTTAAAAGGGGGGAGGCTCGATGGATATTGTCTTAGTCTCGGAGGATCGCGAGCTGTACCGAGTCTGTCTGGAGATCCTGGACGAGATTCTGCACCAGCCGTGGACGCTTTCGGCGGCTAGCGCCGGCGATAACATCTCGCATGCGGACCTTTGCATTTGGGATTACCAGGCCGACGTCCCGCTACCGATTTACGGCGACCGCTTTTCCTGCCAGCATTTGTTCCTGGTTAGCCGGAAGGACCTGCCGGGATTCCGCCGGCAGATGGCCGTGGCAGAGGCGCACATCCTGCTCAAGCCGGTGACCCCGGTGACGCTGGCCGCCTTTGTCGCTTTCGCCGTATCGTCGCGCGGGAAAGACCCCTCGCGGGAAGATCGCAACGAGATACTGCAATGCCTGGTGCAGACGAATCTGGCGTTGCAGGAATATGACCAGGACCGCACCAATTTTCTCGCTCGCGCGGTACACGATTTTCGGGCTCCGCTGACGGCACTGAGCGGCTACTGCGGCCTGATGCTGGACGAGTCGTTTGGGCCCATCGCCGAGGAACAGCGCGAAGTCCTGCGGCGCATGCGGCGTAGCGCCCAGCGTCTCTCGCGGATGGCCTCCGCGATGTTCCAGTTGAGTATTGCGCGCCAGGTGAAAAAGCGGCCCGATCTCGAGCGGGGCGACCTGCAGGAGTGCCTGGATCAGGCCTTGCACGAGATCGCGCCATTCGCCGACGAAAGGCGAATTACGGTCACGACGGAGCTGGAACCTGGCGATGAGGGCCTGCTCTTCGAGCCGGGACAGATGGAGCAGGTGCTGATCAATATTCTCGACAACGCCTGCAAGTTCACGCCGAAAGCAGGCGTGATCGAAATTCGCGGCTATCCGTTCTTCTGGGAGCGGCGGTCGGGCCAATCCGGCGTGGCACCCGGGCTGGAGCGGCGGCGCGTCGCCAACCAGGAGCCGAACAGCTACCGGATTGACATCACGGATTCCGGCGCGGCGATACCGAAAGAGCATTTGGAGAGCATTTTTGAGGAATACGCTTCGTATTCGGGCGGGCGTGACCGCTCTGGCGGCGGCCTTGGGCTGGCCATTTGCCGCTTGATTGTTACCCAACACGAGGGACGTGTTTGGGCCGAGAACACCGAGTTGGGTCCCAGGTTTTCAATTGTTCTTCCGTTAGACCGGTCTGGCTTGACGGTGAGGGAAGCGGAAGAAGATGTAGCGTTCGAAGAACTAAGGAGGATCAACATTCATGCTGCCGTCTGACCAGAAGTGCACAGTTCTGGTGGGGGAAGATGAGCCGGAGGTTTTGAGCTATCTCGAAACGGCTCTGAAATGTATGGGTTATTCCGTGGAATCCGCTCGAGATGGGGACGAAGTGCTGGCTTGCCTTCGATCGAGCGAGAGCGAAATAGCGGCCGTGCTGCTCGATATCGTGATGCTGAATCGGGACGGCCTGGACACTTTGCGGGAAATCCGGAACCTGGACCGCCATTTGCCGGTGATCATGCTGTCCGGTGCGTCGTCCACACTGAACGTGGTCACCGCGATGAAGCGAGGGGCTACGGATTTTCTCGCCAAGCCCGTAGCGCATGAGGACTTGCGTGAGGTACTCCGGCGGGCACTGGAGGCCAAAGGCACGGTTCCCGCGGCGCCCCCGCGCAATCCGCGGCTGTTCCCCGACGTTTTAGTCGGGAACAATCCCCGCATGAGAGAGCTCCAGGTGGTGGTGGGGCAGATTGGCTGGTCGGAAGTTCCGGTGCTGATTCAGGGCGAAACCGGCAGCGGAAAAGAGGTGCTCGCGCGAGAATTGCACGCGCAGTCGCCTCGCGCCAACAAACCGTTTCTGAAGCTCAACTGCGCGGCGTTGCCCTCGGAGCTGGTCGAGAGCGAACTGTTTGGTTACGAGCGCGGCGCCTTCACCGGCGCTTTCCAAAAGAAGGCCGGCAAATTCGAGATCGCCGAAGGGGGCACGATTCTGCTGGATGAAATCGGGGACATGGACGTGCGGCTTCAAGCGAAGCTGTTGCAGGTCCTGCAAGACCACGAGTTTCAACGAATCGGCGGCAAGGAAACCATCAAGGTGGACGTGCGCGTCATGGCGGCGACGCACCGCGATCTGGAGAAGGCCATCGTCGCGGGTAGCTTCCGCGAGGACCTCTATTACCGCCTGAATGTGATCAACCTGAAGGTTCCTCCGCTGCGCGAGCGCAAGGAGGATATCGTGCCGCTGGCTGAGTTTCTGATCAAGAAACACGTGACGGGAGGGCTTCCCGTGCCGCTCATCCCGCTCGGTCTGCGACATGCCTTGATGACGTACCACTGGCCCGGGAACGTGCGCGAGTTGGAGAACTACGTCCGGAAATTCATTATCCTCGGCGATCCCGATGCGCTCGCGAGCGAACTCCATGCCAAAGCCATCAAGCCGCCGGCGCGTCCCATCCCGATTGCCGACGGCTACTCCCAGCCGGCCGAACTGAGCGTGGGTTCTCCAATCCTCGAACAGGTGTCGCAAGCCAGGAAACAAGCCGAAACGGACGCCATCCTGGCGGCTCTCAATTCCACTCGCTGGAACCGGAAACAAGCCGCGGCGCTGCTGAAGATCGACTATAAGGCGCTGCTGTACAAGATGAAGAAGCTGGGTGTCGAGGACCGTCCCGATCTGATTGCCGCGGAACCCGTGGCAGCGCCGAAGACAATGTCGGCCGGCGGTTACTAGAGGTCGCCCCGGTAGCAGTTTCGCCAACCTCATCGACCGGCACGGGTAGAGGACCATACAGGACCTTGCTGAAAAACGCCAAGAGCGTCTATGCCACGGATGAACGCAGATCAGAAAAGGACTGGCTTATCTGTATTCATCCGTGGCCCAAGGTGTTTTGCCGGAGTTTCTTAGCAGCTTCCTGAACGCCCTGTTGCGGATGCCACGCCGGCACGTCTGAAGCCGTGACCCGATAAAAAGCCCCGGAATCGCGCGGTCTCCCGGTGTATACTGGACAAGACCCGCGGCTCCGAAATGGAAGCTCCGCGTCATAACTGGCACTAAGGACGAGGAGACCTGAATGATACGCCGATTCACCTCCACGATTGCCCTCCTGTTTTTTGCGGTACTGTGCGCGGCAGCACAGCCGGCCGCTTCCCCGGTACTCCAAGCCATGAAATCCGAACTCGACCGGTCCATGGAGAAGCTCAAGACCCAGCCGGTGCCACCTTATTTCCTGGGTTACGAGATCGTCGAAACCCGCGACTTCGGCATTGCCGCGGAATTCGGGAAAATCCTCAACAGCCGCGAAAGCCGGCGCCGCCAACTGGATATCGATCTTCGCGTGGGAGATTACAATCTGGATAACACGCGCGAGATTCGCGGCGGCAACGCGCAGATGGGATTCGAGAACTTCCGGTCTGTCACGGTGCCGATTGACGACGATCCCGATGCGATCCGTGCGGTGCTCTGGCACTCGACTGACGAGCGATACAAGCGAGCCGTCGAGCAACTCACCAAGGTCAAGACCAACGTCCAGGTGAAGGTGGCGCAGGAGGACCAATCCGCCGATTTTTCGCGCGAGGAGCCTCAGCGTTTCACCGAACCGCTCGTGCAGATTCAGGTCGACCGCGGCGCGTGGGAAGACAAGCTGCGCAAGTATACGGCGCCCTTCGCCAAGTACGCCGACATTTACCAGGCAACCGCCTTTCTGCAAGCGTCCGCCGAGTCGCGCTGGTACGTGGACAGCGAAGGAGCCACCATCCAGACCTCGCAGCCGGCCTTTCACCTCTTCGTGGTCGCGGGCACCAAGGCCGACGACGGAATGGAACTGCCGCTCTATGAGTCGTATTTCGGCTTCACCGAAAAAGACCTTCCCGATGACGCGACAGTGCTCAAAGACGTGGACAAGATGATTCACAACCTGGAAGCGCTGCGCGTCGCGCCATTGGCCGAGCCCTACACCGGACCCGCAATCCTGTCCGGCCGGGCCAGCGGCGTGTTCTTCCACGAGATTTTCGGCCACCGGGTGGAAGGCCAGCGGCAGAAGAATTCCGGGGATGCCCAGACCTTCAAGAAGAAAATCAATGAGCCGGTGCTGGCCAAGGAGTTTTCGGTTTATTTCGATCCGACCCAGCGCCGGCTGGCCTCGACGGACCTGGCCGGCTATTACCTCTATGACAACCAGGGCGTGAAAGCGCGGCGCGTGACCGTGGTGGAAAACGGAATCCTCAAGACCTTCCTCATGTCGCGCACGCCACTCGAAGGCATTCCGCAGTCCAATGGCCACGGCCGCGCGCAGTCCGGATTTAAGCCCGTGGCGCGGCAATCGAACCTGATCGTCGAAGTGGCGCCCTCCGCCGTTCAACCCGATCTCAAGAAGCTGCTGATCGCCGAAATCAAGAAACAGAACCTGCCGTACGGCCTGTATTTCGACGATATCCAGGGCGGTTTCACCTTCACCGGCCGCATGATTCCCAACGCGTTCACGGTCCTGCCTCTGATGGTGTACCGGATCTATCCCGACGGACATGAGGAATTGGTGCGCGGCGTCGACCTGATCGGCACACCGCTCACCACCTTCAGCAAGATCGTCGCCGCGGACGACAAGATTGCGGTGTTCAATGGAATCTGCGGAGCCGAATCGGGCGGAGTTCCGGTGTCCGCGTCCTCGCCCGGCATTTTCATTTCGCAGATCGAATCGCAGAAGAAGAGCAAATCGCAGGACCGCATTCCGGTTCTGCCCGCGCCGTTTGAGGGAGGCAAGTAAGTATGCGAATCGCAACCTTGCTCGGGCTTCTGGCCGCCGCTCTCCCCGCCGCGGCCCAGGACGACGTCCTGATGCGAGCCATGCGCGACGAAATGGCCCGCTCGATGAAGGAGCTCCAGCTCGCCAATCTGGAGAAGCCGTATTTCATCGCGTATCGCGCCACCGAACGCGACGATACCGGAGTAGGCGCCAGCTTCGGCGCATTGAGCCATAGCAACTCCGGCCGCTCTCGTATGTTCAGCGCGGTGGTGCGGGTCGGCGATTACAAATTCGACAACACCAATTTCTTCTCGATGAACTTTGGCATGGGCGCCGAAATCCAGACAGCCTTCTTGGGAAATACCGAACTCCCCCTGGACAACGACTACAAAGAGCTGCGGCGGCAGATCTGGCTCGCCACCGATTCCGCTTATAAGAAAGCGGTCGAGGATATCTCCAAGAAACGCGCCGCGCTTCAAAACAAGAACCGCGACGACGATATCCCGGACTTCAGTCACGAGACTCCGGTGACCACCATCGACATTGCGCCGCCGGTTCAGGTTGACCGCGTCAAGTGGGAGGCCACGGTGCGCGCTCTCTCGGCGCTGTTTCGCCAGGCGCCGGAAGTGTACACGTCCAGCGTGAGCCTGAATGCGGCGAATACGACGATCCGCTATCTCGACAGCGAGGGCTTCTCTTACACGCGCAGCCATTCGGCGATCACGTTCGACGCTGCCGCAAGCACGCAAGCTCCCGATGGCGGTCAGATCGAAGACTCCACTTGGCTCTACGCCCACGCGCTCGCCGAGTTGCCGGGCGACAAGGAACTGTCCGCGCGTGTGGTTGCGCTGGGCCGGGAAGTCTCGGGAATTCGCTCCGCGCAACGCATCGAGAATTACAATGGACCGGTTTTGTTCGAAGACGATGCAGCCGTACAGGCGTTCCGGCTCGCCTTTGTTCCCGACCTGGTGGGGACGCACCCCGTGATCAGCGATATGCCGAACCAGGGCGGCCAGGCCGAGAATCCATTTCTCGATAAGATTGGCGCGCGCGTGCTGCCCGCATTCCTCAGCGTCACCGACAACCCGACGCTGGCGGAATTCAACGGAACGCGGATGGCCGGCTTTTCAAAAGTGGATGAAGACGGACTGGCTACGCGTGAGACGCGGCTGGTCGAAAAGGGAATTCTCAAGACTCTGCTCACCTCGCGCGATCCGGTCCGCGGAATCGAACACAGTACCGGCAGCCGCCACGCCGGGCAGGCCGCGCCGTCGAACATCATCGTGACCTGTGAAAATGGCCTCTCCGCCGCCGATCTCCGCGCCAAGTTCATGGAACTGGTAAAGGAGCGCGACTTGCCCTACGGCATCCTAGTGCGACGCATGAGGACCGGCAATACACCGCTTCTGATTTCGAAGGCGTTTCCCGACGGCCACGAGGAGGCTATCCGCGGGGTGCAGTTCGTGGGCTTGAATACAACGGCCTTCAAGGAGATCGTAGCCGCCGGGAAGGACCAGCACATGCTGACCGTTCAGTACCGGCCGCGCGCGACGCCTTTCCTGTTCTCGTTGGGAGGGGAAGGTTGGACGCCGCTGAGCCTGGCCGTGCCATCGCTGCTCTTCGAGGACCTCACGATCCGCAAGGCGCGCGGCGCGACTCCCAATCCTCCGGTCGCCAAGCATCCGTTTTTCGACAAGTAGCACGGCGAGAGGGCCTGTCCTCCGGCTCGACAGCCGGACGCGCCATCGCCAAGCAAGCGCTCATTTCCCCGGCCCGAATTCACGAAAGTGTAACGATCCACATTGTATTCTGGCCGATCGAGGGGAAACATGAGCGCTGCCACAGCGACCTTACTGGACGCCAAAATGTCCCGCAAGCCGGGCAAAATCGGGATGCTGGTTTTCGGACTGGCTTTGATCATCGGGTTCGTGTATGCCGCGTCGCAACTGATCGGCGATCTGGCCAACGTGCACGCATCTTCCATTTATCCCTTCGTGCTGCTTGGCGTTGCCCTGTCGGTCGCGCTGGGGTTCGAGTTCGTCAACGGTTTTCATGACACCGCCAATGCGGTCGCCACGGTGATTTACACGCATTCGCTGGAGCCGCACGTCGCGGTGGTCTGGTCCGGAGTCTGGAACTTCGTCGGTGTGCTGACTTCGTCCGGCGCGGTGGCGTTCGGTATCATCAGCCTGCTACCTGTCGAATTGATCCTACAGGTGGGCAAGGGGGCGGGCTTCAGCATGGTCTTCGCGTTGCTGGCAGCGGCCATCATCTGGAACCTGGGCACCTGGTATTTCGGGCTGCCGTCGTCGAGTTCTCACACCATGGTTGGTTCCATCATCGGCGTGGGCATCGCCAACCAGTTGATGTCGGCCCGGAGCGGCACCAGCGGCGTGGATTGGGGCCAGGCCGCCAACGTCGGCAAGTCGCTACTGATCTCGCCGATGGTGGGCTTCGTCTGCGCGGCGCTGCTGCTGATGGTTTCCAAGCTGGTCTTCACGAACAAGAAGCTCTATGAGGCGCCGGAAGGAACCGAGCCGCCACCGTGGTGGATTCGCAGCCTCCTGGTGCTGACCTGCACCGGCGTCAGCTTCGCCCACGGCTCCAACGACGGACAGAAGGGAATGGGGCTGATCATGCTGATCCTGATCGGCACGGTTCCCGCGGCGTACGCCTTGAACCACGCCGTTACGCCGGCGCAGACCATGGACTTTGCGGCCGTTTCGCAGCAGGCCGCCGACGTTGTACACGAGTACGTTTCTCCCAACGCCGTGATCGGCGACCCGCGCACCACCATCACGGATTTCGTCCGCACCCGCGAATTCACCCCCGGCACCATGCTGGCCTTGCAGCAGACGATCAGCGACCTGGGCAACGAAGCCACCATTTACAAGCAGCTCAAGAATGTCCCGGACGCGATGACGCCAAACTTCCGCAACGACATGTACCTGGTGAGCGAGGCCCTGCGGTTGATGAAGAAAAGCGGCAACCCGAAACTGACGGCGGAGGATTGGGCGGTTCTCGACAATTACAAGAAGCACGTGGACGCCGTCACCAAGTTCATTCCCACCTGGGTGAAGGTTGCGGTGGCAATGGCGCTGGGCTTGGGCACTATGGTGGGCTGGAAGCGAATTGTGATCACGGTGGGGGAAAAGATCGGCAAGCAGCACCTGACTTACGCGCAGGGTGCGGCCGCCGAAATCACCGCCATGGTCACCATCGGCGCGGCGGATTATATGGGCTTGCCGGTGAGCACCACCCACGTGCTCTCATCGGGCGTCGCCGGCACCATGGCGGCGAACCACTCCGGCCTGCAATGGAGCACCGTCCGCTCTTTGGCAATGGCCTGGGTTTTGACGCTGCCGGTCTCCATCATGCTGGCGGCCGGGTTGTTCATGCTGTTCCACCGAATCATGTAAGCGGCGGTAGCGTCCCGTCTCACAACTTCGCAAAATACTTCCAGAGCTCTGGAACGGGGCAGGCTTCAGCCGACTGAGCACCTATGTTTTCGGCAATGCCGGCGGTCTTGCCGCCTGTGTTCTTCCCGCGTGCGTGCGAAAGGCAGAACACCGGCGGCAAGACCGCCGGCGTTACCGGGCCTCTGACGGGGATGCACAAACCCGGCCTTCAGGCCCCGCTCCAGAGGCGCAGACACTACTTCATGAGCACCTTGCGGATGGCTTTCAATTCCTGCCGGCGCTTCTCGGTGGTCTTGGGATATGCCATCTTCAGTTCGTTGAGCCGATCCAGGACTATCTGGGAAACAATCAGCCGGGCATTCTCCTTGTCGTCGGCCGGCACCACGTACCAGGGTGCGTGATGCGTGCTGGTCGCGCTCAGACAGGCCTCGTAAGCCTCCATGTACTGCTTCCAGTATCCCCTTTCCTGAATGTCCGCCATGCTGAATTTCCAGTTCTTCTCGGGTTCATCAATGCGCTCGAGAAATCGCTTGCGCTGCTCCTCCTTGGATAAGTGGAGGAAGATCTTGATGGTCCGCGTGCCGTTTCGATAAAGATGGCTTTCCAGATCCACGATCGAGCGATACCGTCCCTCCCAGATGGTCTTTTCGTCGCGTAGCTCTTCGGAAAGCCCCTGGCTGCGAAGAATCTCCGGATGCACTCGAACCACCAGCACTTCCTCGTAATAGGACCGATTGAATATGCCGATCTCGCCGCGCTCGGGAAGCCGGCACGTGGTGCGCCAGAGAAAATCGTGTTCCAGTTCTTCGGCGCTGGGCTGTTTGAAACTGAAAACCTGGCAGCCTTGCGGGTTCACCCCGGACATCACGTGACGAATGGAGCCGTCCTTGCCGGCGGCGTCCATCGCCTGAAAAATCAGCAGCCCCGCATAGCGCCTGGACGCATAATAAAGACGCTGCAGCGAGCTCAACTCCGCAACATGTCCCTCCAGGAGCTTCTGATAGTGTTTCTCCGACTTATAAAACGGCTTCACAACCGTCGGCCACTCTTTCAGTGAGACTTTCTCTCCCGCCCGCACACGGAAATCCTTGGTGTCGATTCTCATCTTCATCCTTTCATTGGCAGGTTATCGTATCAGATTTGCCCATCTCCCGTAAGTTTGGCACTTCCGTTGGCACTTCCGTTTGGCACTTCCGCCCGGGATGCACGACCGAAGAGTGGATTTCTTTCCAGCGTCAGGCACGCCCTTAAGCTCCGTAGGAGCGACAGAAGATAGCCCACGGCGCCAGCCGTCGGGATAGGCCGGCAGTGAGGACTAGCCCCGGAACGGGGCGGAAGAGGCTCTCGCCAACAGTCTTCCGCCCCGTTCCGGGGCTGGCAGGAAGCAACCAGATTCCACACGGCTTATGCCGTGGGCTACCATCTTACGCCCTCCGGGCTGGTGCGCCGGCAGCCTTGCGTACCTATGCGCTCAGATAAAAGCGGACTTCCTCTCGGAATGCGACAGGCCACCATTTGCGTCGCGCACCTCTCAGCTCCCGTAAGTTTGGCACTTCCGCCCGCCGGGCGTGGTACAATGAAGGCTCTGGAAGTTGATCCGCAACCCCTTCTCCCCTGATTGGCGAGTCGGCTCGCCGGTTTCCCTCCTTGAAACGACCTAAAGACTCAATGAAAACTTTCTCTGAACTCCCCCTCTCTGCCCTGCTCAAGAGCAATCTTGCCAAGCATGGCTTTACCGAACTAACTCCCGTGCAAGCCCAGACCATCGAGCCCGCGCTGGCCGGCACCGACCTGGTCGCCACCGCGCAAACCGGCACCGGCAAAACGCTGGCTTTTGTGTTGCCTCTGATTCACCTCCTCGGCAAGCTGCCGCCACAAACCGGCATCCGCAGCGTCATTCTGACTCCTACCCGCGAACTTGCCATGCAAATTCACGAAGTATTCGTCAAAATGGCCGCCGGCACCGGAATCCAGGCCACCGTGGTGGTCGGCGGCGTCAGCGAGCGGACTCAATTGAATTCCATTCGCAAGGGATCGCAAGTGCTACTCGCCACCCCGGGCAGGCTCTGCGATTTCCTCAGCCGCCAACTCGTCGATCTCGCAAAGGTCCGCATACTGATTCTGGACGAGGCCGACCGCATGCTCGATATGGGCTTCCTCCCCACCGTCAAACGAATCATGGCGGCCGTGCCCGCCGATCGCCAGACGATGATGTTCTCGGCAACCATCGAAAGCTCCGTCAAGCACTTGGTTGCGACCCAGGTCCGCAACGCGGTCCGCATCGAAGTCGGTTCCACCATTAAGCCGGTCGAACAGGTCGACTTGCATCTCTACGAAGTGGAGCAGGATGGCAAGCTGGGCCTGCTGCAGACCATGCTGCGCGAGGAGGCGGGCTCCTTTCTCGTCTTTGCCCGCACCAAACGCGGCGCCGACCGGCTATCGAAGAGGCTCTCGCACGAAGGCGTGAAATCCACCGCCATCCACGGCGACCGCAGCCAGAACCAGCGCAACCAGGCATTGCGCGGCTTCCAGGATGGGCAGTACCGCGTGCTGGTCGCCACCGACGTGGCGGCTCGCGGAATTCACGTGGAAGGGATTTCCCACGTGGTGAACTACGATCTTCCGCAAGTCCCCGAAGATTTCATTCACCGCGTCGGCCGCACCGGCCGCGCCGGCGCGCGCGGCACGGCCTCGACTTTCGCCACGCGATCCGAGCGCGCCGAAGTCGCCCATATCGAGCGCACCCTGACCACCCGCCTGATCCGCCGGACGGTATCGGATGGCGCACTGTGTGAGCAGAGAGCAACCGCTCCCGTCATCGTCATGCCCACGCCTGCACTCGCGCGCCAGCGCCGTTCGCGGACCTTCAGTCCAAAAGTGAAAGCCCGCCGCTGGTACGCCGTTTAGTGGGGCAGGTCCCCGACCTGCCAACCCGCCGCGACTTCCAAGCCCGTCACGTCCAAAGTGGGGCAGGCGCTTCCGCCTGCCAACCGCCGCAATCCGGCAGCCCCCATCACATCTCCTTGTGATCCGCCTGATCCACGTGCGCATCCGGCACCGGGGATGAACGATACACCGAGACGTCCTCGACGTTCCGCAACACAATCGTCGGGATGCCCGCCGCCTTCTGCGCCTTGACATGCTGCAGGTCGATTCCCTTCACCGTATCCAACACAAATGCGGGCCGGCGGTCCTCCTTCATGTAACCGACTTCCACATTGTTCAGTTCGATTCCCGACGCGTGGCGGATGAAGAAGCCGTACGCGGGCAGCATGCCGAACATCGAGGGCTCGGGATATTCTTTCTCGCGCTCCGGCGTCGCGTACGGTTCGCGCGGTGGCACGCCGCCGGAGCCTCTGAAGAAAAACGTATTCACTAACTCCGCCGGCTGCTTCGCCACCTGATCCAGCGTCAGGCCGCCTCGGTAAAGGATGCGGATATCGCTCAGCTTCACGTCTTCCACGTCGTGCCCGGGAATACCGCTGATGATCGATCCGTACCGCGGATCGGCGTCGTATACCACCACGCTGCTGATGTTCACACGCCGCACCGATCCCACCGCGGTTCCTTCCGGAGCGCGCATCCGGCTGCCGAGTCTGATGAAGATCGGCGCGTTGGAAACTTCCCGCATGGTGATGTTCGAAATTGCGATATCTTCCAGATGCGCGCCGTCGACCGATTCCAGGGCCAGGCCGCGGGAGCGGTCGAAGACCACGTTCGCGATCGTGATATTCCGGAAATCGCCCTCCGATTCCGTGCCGATCTTGACGCGTCCCGTCGGGCCGTCGCGGTCGGGCGCCTGCTGAATCGTGCGCTTGTAGGTGCCATCCAGCAGCGAGCCGATATCGTAGCCGCTGACCAAGCAATTTACAATCGTCACGTTCTCCGTCGGCCGCGCGAAACCCAGCGCGTGCGTGCCCTTGAGCACGATGGCGTCGTCGTTCGGCGTATTGACGCTCGAGTTGGAAATCCGCACGTTGCGGCAGGAGTCCACGTCGATCCCGTCGCGGTTCGTATCAATCGTCACGTTGTCGATGGTCAGGTTGTCCACGCCGGTAGCCAGTATGCCAAAGTGGCCGCCGGAAAGAACCGAAAAATCGCGCAGCGTCACCTTGCGGCAGAGCTTGAGTGCGATGGCTTTGTCGCCGGCCGCGCCGCGTTCGCGCGCGAGTGCCTTGCCGCTGATCAGGCCGGGACCCTCGATCGAAACGTTTTCCAGCCCCTCGCCCCAGATGAGGCTGTTGTGAAAATGGGTATGTCCGAAATCCTGAAACTTCTCCCATTGGCTTGGTTCGGGGGCGTCGTAAGCGGAGGGATCGGCCGATGCTTCGAGCGTCGCGCCGGGCTCGAATTGCAGGGTGAGATTGCTGCGCAGGCGAATCGAACCGATGACGTAAGTTCCCGCCGGGAAATGTACGGTCCCGCCGCCCGCTGCCGACGCGGCTTCAATCGCCTGGTTGATGGCCGGCGAATCGAGTATTTTTCCATCGCCCTTTGCGCCGTAACTCTTCACATCGAAAACGGCGCTGTGAACTTGCGCCGGAACGAGCCACGGCGCAAGCGCGATCGCAAACCAACATTCCGCCCAAAGTCTCGTCATACATCTCCTTCGCTAAAGTCCATTCTGCCACTGGCGCGCAGGGAGGTAGGACAGACGATCGGTTTTTGTCGTCTGTCGCGCCTCGGCAGGGGCGCACCGCCTGCCGACAAAAACCGATCGTCTATCCTGCTCTCGCCAAGCCACGCACGAGTGCGCGCGCCACGGCCGGCAAATGGGGAGAGCCGTTTGCTGCAAGCGAGTTTAGTGGCCGGGAGGTGGGGGTGGGGCGGGCACGCCGGTAGTGCCAGTTCCGGTGGAAGATCCGTTGACAGTGCCGGTGCCAGTGCCGGTGGTGCCGCCGGGCTTGGGCTTGTCGCCTTGCGCGCCGACGCCGCCGCCGAGGGAGCCAATGCCCCCGTGCCCGCCCAGTAACACTTGGGCCATGGCCTGCTCGGCAGCTCTCAAAATCAGGCGCATCGCGGCGTGTTGGTTGATCTGTTGCGGAATCAGCGGCCGGTACGGTTCGACAAGAATGGACTCACCCGGCTTGAGGAGCACCGATGGGCCGGGCGCGGTCAGGTTGCGAACGTCCACCACGCCGTCATCCAAAGTAACGAACGTGGTTCCCTCCGCATCTTGCACTTCCACGTCGAACACCGTGCCGCGGACGGAAATCACCGCCGTGGGCGTCTTGACGTCCTTCGGGTTCGGACCCTTGGAATGCTCGATGAACACCTTCACGCGTCCAATGAAAAGATCCAGCAGGTCGGTTAGGCCGGGAGTTTCCCGGAACACCACCTTCGAGTTCGAATACACATCGAAGGTGCTGCCGTCGGAGAGTTGGAATCGGGCGAAGCCATCGGGGCCGGTGACAATGGTCTCGTGCAGGCGCAGCCGGTCGCCCACCGACAGCGGCCGCAGGTACCCGGCGTTGTCCAGTACGGACACCCGGTTCAGTTGTACCAGAACCGTCGCCGCACTCTCGTCCTGAGCATGGAGCGTTGCCAGCGACACAACGACGGTAGCCGCCAGCAGCAGCATAGACCGATACCGCATGTGCTTCAAGCGCCGTACCATATCAGATATCGGGACGCTAAACTCCAAACCGGCGCCCCTGATTATTTCTCCTCAAGTCTAGCACTAAACTTGCAATGCACATAGAGTGCCGGAAGGAAGCATGCGTCACAAATCGAGTGATATCAGCCATTTGATGATTATGCCGAAACGGGATCTGAGCTAAAATGGAACTGCCCGTGTGTCATAAAGGAACACTCCGCGTTTCAATTTGTTGCGCCGCTGCGGTGATTCTTGCCGCTACGGCGGGGTTCGCCCAGACTGCGCCGGCATGGCGGAAGGTAGGGAGTGCCTCGGTCGATTTGCAACTGGCCGGCCCTGCCACCGGTCCGGTAGACCAGGTGTGGTTCACTCCCGGCGGCGGGGTACTGTATGCGCGCTCCACTTCGGGCGCGGTGTTCGAGACCGCCGATTACGAAACCTGGACCGCGGTGGCGGGCGCACCCGATCCACCGGCCGCGCGGCCAGCCACTGCCGCGCGCCTGCCCGAAGCCTCCGCGCGAATCCTCGCTTCGTCTTCCAATCCAAATGTAATCTTCGGTTTAGGCAGACAGCTCTATCGCTCCGAGGATGGCGGCCACGGGTGGGACAACTTGACCGCGTTAGGCTCCCGGTCGGTGATTGGCGACGGCGTGACGAGTGTCGCGGTTTCGCCGGTGGATCCGGATCAACTGGCAGTGGCCAACGACTTTGGCGTGTGGCGCTCGCTCGATGGCGGGCTTTCCTGGTCGGCTCTGAACCTGGGGTTGCCGAATCTACCGGTGCGCCGGATTCTCTCCACGGTCACCGGGACCTCGGGAACAATTGTCGAGGTGGAGAACCTGGGCACGCTGGAGTTGCCGCCCAGCGGCTCGCTGTGGCAGCCGGTGGACGCGAGCTCGCCCGATGCGTTGCCGAGAGAGTTGTATTCGAGCCGGCTACAGACGGAAATCACGGCCGTGGGCCAATCTGGCACATCGGTTTATGTGGGTTCGGCGGATGGCCGCATCTGGATTTCGATGGATGGCGGCCGCACCTTCCCTGCCCCGGCATGGTCCACGGGCGGGGGCCGCGTGGAGCGCATCTTTGCCGACCCGGCCGAGCCGCGCGTCGCGCTGGCTGCGCTCTCCGGCGCCGGGCCGCACGTGCTGCGAACCACCAACAGCGGCGGCTTCTGGGATACGCTCGATTTCAACTTGCCCAATCGGCCGGCGCACGGAGTCACCGCCGACCGCGCCGCGGGAGCCATCTATGTAGCAACCGATGCGGGCGTGTTTTACGGTGTGGCGGACCTGGAAAACGCGAGCGCCAGCCCGGTGAATTGGGTAAACCTGTCGACCCGTCTGCCGGCGGCGCCGGCCTATGACGTTCGCCTGGATCCGGCGGGCGTCCAGCTCTACGCGACGCTCGACGGCTACGGCGTATACGCCACCGCGGCGCCGCACCGGGCGCGCTCGCCGCGCATCGTGAATGCAGCCGACTTCAGCACCCGGCCGGCCGCGCCCGGCTCGCTGCTGAGCGTGGTGGGAGCGCAGGTGAGCCGAGCGGCAGCCGCCAACCTGGAATTCCCCGTACTGGCCGCGGCGGAGGGCGAATCGCAGGTGCAGGTTCCCTTCGAAGCGGTGGGCCCGAGCGTTGGGCTGGCTCTCGATACCGCTGCCGGCAGCTTCACCATTCCGCTCGCGGTGCAGCCGGTTTCGCCGGCCATCCTGGTTTCGCGCGATGGCGCCGCTGCATTGTTCGATGCCGATAGCGAACTCCCGCTCGATGCACGCAATCCGGCCCATTCCAACGGGCGCGTGAAGATTCTGGCCACCGGCCTGGGCAAGGTACAGCCCAACTGGCCCACCGGGATGCTGGCGCCGCTCGAAGATCCGCCGGCGGTGGCCGCGGCGGTGAAGGTCTTCCTCGATGGAGCTCCGCTCCAAGTGACGCGCGCCACGCTGGCGCCCGGGTATGTCGGTTTCTACCTGGTGGAAGCGCAACTGCCCGCCCTCACCAACGCCGGCACATCCGAGCTGCATCTGAGCGTCGCCGGCGAGGACAGCAACTCCGTGCAGATCGTGATCGAGCCGTAAGCGGGCGGCGCGCAGCTTGTGGTTCGGCCTGAACGAGCACGCGGAGGCGAACTCCCGGCAACGCTGAAGCGCTGAGCCCCTGACAGACGCTTGACGGAACTGCGCCTCAGCGTTCCACTTCGTGTCCGTAAATCAGTCTTACATTCGGATAGGCTTTCGCGAAGGCCCGCAGTTGCTCCAAGCTCACGTATCCGCGAGCGGTTCCCGCCCTGTTCCAGCCGCGCGGCGCGACACCGGTCCTGAAGGCCCACGCGAAGTGGCTCGCATCGCCGGTCAGCAGAACCGGCATGGCGGCGTTGATCAAGTACGCGATGTCATCGTCGGTGTGGCCGGGCACCGAGATCGCCCAAAAGGATCCGTCACCGAAGAGATCAACACTCGGCCCGAGAGGCGCCATCGTGGGCGCGGCCGAGAAATCGATGCCGGAAAACTTCGACTTGCCTGAGAAGTCGTTTGCAACAGCGGCTCGCGCCAAAAAGCTGGCTTCGGTCTTGCCGAAAATAAACTCGGTCTGCGGCGCGAGTGCGGGAACTCCCCCGGTGTGATCGGGATGGAGATGCGTGAAAAACACCGCCTTCGGGTGGATGTTCCGGCGCGCGAGCTGTGCGGCCAGATCGATACCGGGCTCCTGCCGGTTGGTCACGCCGTTGACCCAGTTGAATAACCTCATCGCTTCGGTGTAATTGCCGTACGGCGGATGTTTGGCGAAGGAGTCGTCGAAGCCCGTGTCGATCAGGAAGTCTCCGAAACGGGGATGGTGTACCCAGTGGACCAGTACGGCGAGATCGCGCAGCGCATGATCGCAATCGGCTTGCCTGGGGCTTCGAGGATCGAGGTTCAGACAAGCGTCCATGTGGACAACGCCGGTCTGAAGCGTGGTCAAGGAAATGTCGCGCGGATGTGCCAGCACATCGTTCCAGTTTGTGAATGCGGGAGGCGGCACAGGATATGGCGTGATCTCGAATCGACGAAATCCCCCGCGCAGCAGGTAGGCAGCCAGGGCAATAACGGCCAGAATCAGGACAGCGGCCGGGAGCCGGAGTTTCTTGAACCTCCACATGTCGGTAGTAATCCCACCCTTAGTTTAAGCACACGAGACAGCCGGGGGCCGCCATTCCGGCGGGCCGCATCGGTTTCTCGGTTCTGGGTGGACATGCGCGCCACATGCTTGTATGCTGTAAGCATGTCGAAGATGATCCAGGTGAGGAACGTCCCGGAACCCGTGCATCGCACGCTGAAGTCGCGAGCCGCCCGTGAAGGCATGAGCCTGTCCGATTTCCTCAAGCGGGAATTGGCACGCTCTGCGGAGCGGCCAACCATGCAGGAGTGGCTGGAGCGCGCACAAGACGCGCCACCCATCCGGAGCAAGCGAACCCCTGCGCAGGTAATCCGCGAGCTGCGGGACTCGCGATGATTGTCCTGGACGCCTCCGTGGTCGTGGAGTTGCTCACCAACGGCGCTCTGGCTGATTCCATAAGGAGCGACCTCTCCGGGCGCGATGAGTCGTTCATTGTTCCGCATCTGATCGATGTCGAAGTGATGAGTGCAATTCGGAGGCTGGTGGCCGGCCGGCGATTAGGGGAAAATCGCAGCCATCAGTTTCTCGCCGGACTCGCGGCGCTGCCGGCGGAGCGCTATCCGCACACCCCGTTAATTGGCCGCATCTGGGAACTGCGGCACAACTTCACCGCCTATGACGCCACGTACATCGCCTTGGCTGAAGCCATGAACGCCGTCCTTTACACCAGCGATGAAAAACTGTGCAAAGGCCACCGGGCCCGCGTCGTGCTGTTCAGTCGATGATGACGGCCAAACGGCGGTTACGTTCCGTCCGGTCCCTGGAATTTACGTCCATCATTATTATCATCGCCGGCAGGGACGGGATCTGGCTTCCACGACGGGAATTGTTTACGCAGCTTCCGGTCGGCTTCTGCGAGACGGCTGCGGGGAAAGGCAAGAATACGAACACCCGCCAAATCGTTGAGCTCGGCCAGCGTGTACAGGTTAGGGCGCTTCCTATTGAAAGTCGCTCCTTGCTGGCGCCTGCGGAGGGCATCGACCGCGCTCTCGCACTCCTTTACCCGCGCCGTGACGACCAGCCGCTCATACTTGTGCAGCTGAAGCGAAATCGGAAGTAGACAGTGTTTAACCACCGCCTCAAGTTCGCCAACCACACGGCGGATATCGGGCAGTAGGTCAAAATACTCTTCCCGAAGTCGATCCTCAACAGTGCGATCAGCCCTAGCCAAGAAGTAGTTCCAACTCGCGCCTGACTGATTCGGCGAGCTTGCCTTTGAAATTGAACTGCCAATCCCTTCCCGCATTGCGGGCTTCGATGCGCTTCCGGATCTGGTCCTCGTCGTGATCCTGAATGAACGCGATGCTAAAGACCTTCTTGGTCTTCCGGTTTACATACATCTGTCGATCAAAACTGTACGCGTATCCGGCCTTGTTGTTGTCGAGAAGGCGTGCCTTTGACTCCGTAAAGCGCCCGGTTTGGGTCTGAACCTTCATGCCCCATTCTACCGAATACCAGCCCGAAGTTGCCTCCAATTTAGACTCTCGATTAGCGACGTCGCCCTACCCCGCCCCGTAGTGAGCCCGCACCTTCCTTGCCGCCGCCGGCCCCACGGCCTTGGCTAACTCCTCCTCCGTCGCTGCTCTCACCAGTTCGGAGCTGCCGAAAATCTTCAGCAGCTTCTGCACGGTCTTTTCGCCGACGCCGGGAATCGTGTCCAGCTCGCTGGTCAACTGTCTTGCGGACCGGCGCGAGCGGTGGAAGGTGACGGCGAAGCGGTGCGCTTCGTCGCGGATGGATTGAATCAGGTGCAGGATGGGCGAGAAGCGGTCCAGCTTGACCGGTTCGTCTTCCTGCCCGTAGACGTAAATAATCTCCTCGCGCTTGGCGATGGAGGCCAGCGGCTGATCGGCGATGCCTAGCGCCTCGAGCGATTCCGCCGCCGCGTGCAATTGGCCCAGCCCGCCATCGATCAGCACCAGCCCGGGAAACGGTTGCTTCTCTTCCTGCAAGCGGGCGTAGCGGCGCGTCACCACTTCGCGCATGCTGGCGAAATCGTCGTTACCGATCACCGTCTTGATGATGAACTTGCGGTAATCGGATTTCTTCATCCGCCCGTCTTCCCACACCACCATGCTGGCTACCTTGTCGGTGCCCTGTATGTGCGAGATATCGAAACACTCGATCCGCTTGGGCGCGGTGGGCAGCGTGAGCGCATCCTGCAAGGCTTGCTGAATCGCCTTCGAAGATGGCTTCAACACGCGGAACCGCGCGTCGAAGCTGTGTTTGGCATTGGTCCCCACCAGATCCATGAGCGCTTTTTTCTGTCCGCGCTGCGGCGTGCGGATCTCGACGCGTCCGCCGTGCGGCGCGCCGCGCTTCTCGCTCAGCAACTCTTGCAGCGTCTCGCGGTCCTCGAAATCCACCGGCACGTGGATCTCCGCCGGAATGAACTGCTGGTCGAGATAGAGCTGCTGGAGCAGCGAGGAGAAGAACTGTGGCTGGTCGAATTCCTCCTGGTCCTCCCAGAAGAACTCGCGCCGGTCGACGATCTGGCCATGGCGCAGGTGGAAAAGGTTCAGCGCCACCAGCGGCGGTTCCGCGTAGCAGCCGAAGATGTCGACGTCGTCGCCCTTGGCGGCCGCCATCTTCTGCCGCTGTTCGATCTCCTCGACGGTGGCCAGCAGGTCGCGCAGCGAAGCCGCTTCCTCGAATCGCATTTCGACTGACGCCGCTTCCATCCGCTCGCGCAAATCGCGGGCCAGATCGGTGTGCCGGCCTTCCAAAAACTGGCGTACGTTGCGCACCGCGGCCTCATAGGCGTCGCCGGCCACCAGGCCTTCCACGCACGGGCCCAGGCAGCGGTGGATGTGATACTGCAAACACGGCTTCGGGTGGTAACGCGTCAGGTCCACCTTGCACGAGGGCACCAGGAAATGGCGGTGGATGAAGTGCACCAGGCGGTGCGCCAGGTTGGCCGGGAAGAAAGGTCCGTAGTAGGTGGCGCCGTCCTTGCGCAGGCGGCGCGTAACGTAGACGCGCGGGTAGCGCTCTCTAGTCAGCTTGACGTAGGGGTAGGTCTTGTCGTCGCGCAATAACACGTTGAAGCGCGGCTGGTATTGCTTGATGAGATTGTTCTCGAGGGCGAGGGCTTCCTTTTCGTTGTCGACCAGGATGTAGTCGAGGTCTCGAGCTTCCGCAATGAGGCTCCCGGTCTTGACGTCGGCCAGCTTGTCCTCGGAGAAGTAGCTGCGCACGCGATGCCGCAGTATTTTGGCCTTGCCGACGTAGATGACCTGGCCGCCGCCATCCTTATACAGATACACGCCGGGCGCTAGCGGGAGCTGCGCTGCCTTTTCACGGAGATCCATCGGAGGGAACGCTATAATCAAATTATGTCACGCCGGCTTCTGGCCTTGCTGGCACTGGGAGCGGCTTCGCTGGCCGCCCAAAGTTCCGGCAACCCGCAGACACCACCCGATTCGCCGCCTGCCCAGCTCAAGACGGAGCATCCGCAGCCAGCCACTTCCGACAAGGAGGAAGTGCCGCCGGAAGAAGACGCTTCGCTGGGAACTACGAAGTATTCCTTTAACCCCTTGCAATCGACGAAAGACGTCGCCGCGGGCAAGTTCTACGCGAGGAAGGGGAACTACCGCGCCGCGGCGGGCCGTTACCGGGAAGCCACCCGATGGGACGACAGCAACAGCGAGGCATGGCTGCTGCTCGGCGAAGCCAACGAGCGGCTCAAGGACAAGAATGCCGCCCGCGATGCCTACAAGAAGTATCTGGAGCTCGCCGCCAACGCCAAGAACGCCGCCGACATCCGTGCCAAACTGGCAAAGTTGAAGTAGTCCGCACAGAGTTTACACATTGCACGGCGGCCAAGGCAGTGCGATTTGCCGGCTATGGCGCGTGAGGAGCCGGAGGACGCCTGTCGCCATCCCTTCCGCGAGCCGAACCCTCCCCTCGTCGATGGACGGCCTGAGGCGCGCAAGCGATTGAGCCCACTCGCCCAGGGCATGATCGGCGCGCCAGCGGGCGCCGTCGCGCAAATGCAATTCCTGCAAAGAGTTGCCGGTGGTAGTATCTCCATTGTTAACCGGGGATTGTAAGGTATTCCTCCGGTTGCTTCCTGAGCTTGAGTGGTTGATAATGTCTACAACGTCCTGCCGGACTGGTACTCTTACGTACAGTCATGTAGCGCTCCGGCGGCCGTTGTTGCAGGACATGTACAAGCTAATACTGGGATGGATGGTCGCGGCGGCTTTCGTGCTGAGCGCGGGGATCGCACATGCCGCTCCGGCGCCGGCGGCATCGGGCGGAAGGTCGGCCGCGCACCACAGGGTGCAGCCGGTGGATCCGACCGATGGGGACGAAATCGATGGCGACGACCTGACCGTGCGGCGTGCCGCGGTCGAGGCGTTGGGAACGCGCCGCGGCTCGGTGGTGGTGGTGGATCCCGACAACGGGCGCGTCCTCACTATCGTTGGCCAGAAGCTCGCCTATGAGACCGGGTTCATTCCGTGCTCCACGATTAAGCTGGTAACCGCCTTGGCCGCTCTCACCGAGCACGTCGTGGAGCGCGACACCTCCGTTCGCATCGGCCGCCGCACGAGTTTCGACATGACGACCGCGCTGGCGCACTCCAACAACGAGTACTTTGGCGTGTTGGGCAGCCGGCTCGGCTTCGAGCGGGTGACTCGCTATGCGCGGATGATGGGCCTGGGCGAAAAAGCGGGCTTGGATATTTCCGGCGAGCAGCCGGGCGATGTGGCGACGGAGCAGCCCAAAGGCGGCATGATTCTGATGACCGCTTACGGCGAAGGCATCCAGATGACGCCGTTGAACCTGGCCGCGCTGCTTTCGGCTATCGCCAACGGAGGCACGCTGTATTACCTGCAATACCCGCAGACCCAGGACGAGGCGTCTCATTTGACAGCCAAGGTGAAGCGCCAACTGGATGTGGCGCCCAACGGGATCGACGATATCAAGATGGGGATGCGTGGCGCGGTGGAGTACGGGACCGCGCGCGGCGCGGCCGATGACCCCAACGAGCCGATTCTCGGCAAGACCGGCACCTGCACCGATTACCGCGCGGGCAATTTCATGGGCTGGTTCGGCTCTTTCAACGAAGTGGGATTCCATAAGCTGGTGGTGGTGGTTATGCTGGCCAGCCCCTACAAGGGCGTCAGCGGCCCGCTGGCTTCGGCCGTAGCCGGCAGTCTCTACCGCAACCTCTCCGCGCAGCGCTACTTCACCACCGGCGGCCCGGCCCAAGACCCGAACCTGCCGGAAATCCTCGTCACCAGCCCCTGCTGCTCGCGCTGAACGGTAGCGCCCGTGGTCTCAGGTCTCAGCCGCCGTGTTCTGTGCCTCTTTGGCGCCTGCACCATGGCGATTCACGCGCCTGGTAACGCCGGCGATCTTGTCGCCGGTCGAGCGCCCACGCGATACGGGGCATGTGGCCGGCGCTACAAAACACAAACGCTCGCGGCCGGAGCGTTAGGCTTGCTCCAGCCGCGAGCGTGTAAGGAAAGGGTCGTCCTGTAAAGAGCTCTACTTAGGCTGTTCGGCGACGATGCCGCCGGACTGCTTGGCCTTCTTCTCTTCCTTGCTCTTCTTGGTCGCCAGGGCCTTGTCGAGCCACGCGTCGGCGATCTTCACCTGCTGATCGTACTCCTCTTTGCTGTCCGCCAGGTAAGCGCGCTCGCGGATCAGCATGTTCTCGTACGTCATGGCGTCGTCGTACTCGGGGTTGATCTCCAGCGTCTTGTCCAGGTCCTTCAACCCGTCGTCGATCACCGGCTCCCATTTTTCCTTGAGCTCCGCCTTGAGCTTCTTATCCTTGATCGGGAACTGGTCTTCCTGCCGCATGCCCGCGGTGGCCAGCGCTTGGCCCAATGCCGGGTACCACTGCGACCAGGCGACGAACCCCAGGCTGTAGTATGCGTCGGCGCTGTTGGGCGAAACGGCGATGGCTTTTTCGAACCACTGTTTGGCGTCACCCCATTTCTGCTCGTTCAGAAACAGGCTGGCAATGGACATAATGGCCAACTGGTTCTTGGGGTCCTGTTCGAGAACCTTCTGAAACTGGTCGTAGGCCGCCTGCGCCATCTGGTCGTTTTCCGGCGACCGCGCTCCGGGAATGTACTGCTGGTAGTAGGCGACCGCCAGATACTGGCGCGCCGAGAGGAATGTGGGGTCCAGGTCAACCGCGTTCTTAAAGTGCTCGACGGCCTGCGGATACTGGGCGCCCTTGAATGCCGCCACGCCCTCATTGACTTGAGAGCGCGACTTCAGCTTGTTGCAGCCGGTGGCCACCAGAGCCAACGCAACCGCGGCGAGAACGATTGTCAGTTTGCGCATCGCGTGATCTCCCTATTGTCCAAGGTCCTTGTACGGCATCAGCCCGACCTTGTCGATCTGGGCGCCGTGCGCGATGTCAATGACCTGAGCCACCCAACTGAACTCCAGATTGGGGTCGCCCTTGACGAACACCACCCGCTCGGCGCGCGTCTTGAAAATGTCCACCAGGCGATTCTGCAGGGCCGCTAACTCGATCGGATCCTGGTTGATCATCATGCTGTGATCCTGATTGATGCTGATCACCACCGTGCGGATGTTGTTCTCCGCTGGCGCTCCTGGCGGCGGTGGCTGTGGCACCAGAGCCTCCAGACCTTTCGGCGTCAGCGGCGTGATCACCATGAAAATAATGATCAGCACCAGCAGCACGTCGATCATGGGCGTCATGTTGATGTCGGATTTGGGACCGCCCGCTCCGCCCACTGACATTGACATAAGATTGCTCCTTTTTCGAAAATTCCCTTTGCTCTAATTCGCAGCCGCGACCGGTTGCTTCTTGTTCTCGATCTGCTCGGTGAGGAGACCCAGTTGGTCCACGCCGGCCGATTGCAGATTCTGCACCACGTCCAGCACGGTCTGATACTTGGCGCGCTGATCGGCGCGCAGGAAGCACTCCTTGTCCAGCCGGTTGGTGAGCATGTCTTTCACCTTGGGCGCCAAGTCCTCGGGCTTCAACTGCGTGTTGTTGAGGAAAACCTTGCCATCGCGGGTGACGGCGATCAGCACCGCATCGCTCTTATCGGCCGCCTGCATGGGGACCGGGTTGTGCGTCCTCACCATGTTCACGCTGACGCCGTGCGTCAACATCGGCGTGATGACCATGAAGATGATCAGCAGCACGAGCATTACGTCCACCATCGGCGTGACGTTGATATCGGCTACCGGCGCCGGAGCCTTGTTGATATTGAAATCCATCGCCATTGCTGTTTCTCCCTGGGAAGCCGGCTGCGCTTACGGGGAGCCGTTTCCGGCTCCCCGCGTTTTCAACTCGCCGGGAATCCCGACTGTTCGATTCGCTCGCTCCGCCGCTACTTGTGAGCGGCGCCGCGCTGGCTGCGCTTCAAGAAGTAATCGATGAGTTCGGAGCTGGAGTTGCTCATTTCGACATCGAAAGCTTCAATTTTGTTCGTGAAGTAGTTGTACATCCACACTGCGGGGATGGCCACGAACAGACCGATGGCGGTGGTTACCAGGGCTTCGGAAATACCGCCGGCAACGGCGCCGAGGCCGGTCGACTTTTCGGTCGAAATGCCACGGAACGCGTTGATGATGCCGAGAACGGTTCCGAACAAGCCGACGAACGGAGCCGTGGAACCGATGGTCGCCAGGCCGGAAACGCCGCGTTTCAGTTCGGCGTGAACGATGGCCTGGGCACGATCCAGAGCGCGCTTGGATGCTTCGATTTCCTCACCCGGGATTTCGGAGCTGATCTGATGCGCCTGGAATTCCTGCAAACCGGCGACCACAACCTTAGCCAAGTGGCTCTTCTTGTAGCGGTCGGCGATCTTCACCGCTTCTTCCAGTTTGCCTTCTCGCAGCGCGCCGGCCACCGCCGGAGCGAACTGCCGGGACTGTTTACGGGCGGCGCTGTAAGCCAGCAACCTGTCGATCATGACGCCGATCGAATACGCCGACATGATGAACAACAGGATCACGACGGCCTTGGCCGGCGTGCCCATCTGGCTCCAAAGGTGCGGCAGATCCCAGCCTACCGACTCCTGGAGCAAATACAAGAACGCGAAATGCACATGGACGAACATTCTGGTTTTCTCTCCTGCGAGTTGAAATGTTACTGCTTTTGCCGGCTCCGCTTACGCGCCGCCGGGGTACTACTGCAACGTAAAGTTCACATCGATGGTCGTGGACACTTCCACCGGCTCACCATTCAGCATGGTCGGGCGATAAACCCAATTCTTCACCGCTTCCAGAGCGGACTGCACCAACAGCGGATGGCCCCGTACCACTTTCAAGTCCTGCACACGGCCATCCTTGCCGATGATGGCGCTCAATTCCACCGTGCCCTGAATGCGGGCCTGCTTGGCCAAAGGCGGATACGGCGGGGTGATCTTCGTGATCAGGTTGGCCGCCTGCACATTGCCACCCACGCGGATGCGCTGCGGAGTGAGAGCCTTGGGCGGAGGAGGAGGCGGCGGCGCAGCCGAAGGCACACCACCGATAATGCCGCCTAACACGCCACCCACCGACCCGCCAGCCATGCCACCCGCCACGCCGCCGACTACGCCGACGCCGGTCGAGGGAGGCGGAAGCTCATCTTCCCTGATCTGCGCGATCTCTTTCGGAATCGTCTTCGGCGCCATCAGTTTGCCGGCGTCGAATTGCCGCGGAATCACCTTCACCACCTTGGGCTGTTGTGTTTGGGCCGGAGGAGGTGGAGGCGGTGGAGGAGGCGGCGGTGCCACCAGGAAGCTCTGGAGCGTGGCCGAGGGAAGGACGTCGAAGTAGATCATGGGCAGAATCACAAAGACGCCGATCATGAATAACTGGATCAAGGTCGATATCAAGACCGTCCAGCCCTTGTTGGTCTTCCCGGTTTGTACGAATGTCTGCTCAAACATGAGGCACTTCCTTTCCTGCACTCAAGCGCCGCCCGTGCCACGGACGGCCAAGATATCTAAAGGACGGCTAAAAAAAATCCTGCTGCCGGCCAAAAATCGACACTCTGCTTACTTCACCGCCCTGGCCGCATTCTTCCGCGGAGTCTCCGGCCGGGGAGCAGCCACTACGGGAGCTGTCCGCACACCGCGCCGGTCCACCCACCCATGCCAGAACAACACAATCGGACTGGCTACGAATACCGAAGAATACGTTCCCACCAGAATCCCGCACACCAGCGCGAAGGAGAATCCGTTCAGCACCGGGCCGCCGAACAGGAACAACGCAATCACGGTCAGGAACGTCAGCCCCGATGTCATCACCGTCCGGCTCAGCGTCTGGTTCACCGCCCGGTTCATCACCGATTCGAGAGGCTCGCGCCGGCTGATCTTCAGGTTTTCCCGGATGCGGTCGAAGATCACGATGGTGTCGTTCATCGAATAGCCCACCAGCGTCAACAACGCGGCGATCACCGTCATGGTGATGTCTTTATTAAATAACGAAAACAGACCGATCGTAATGATGGTGTCGTGGAAGCAGGCGATCACCGCGCCCAGCCCGTAGATCCACTCGAATCGGAAGGCGATATAGGCCAGCATTCCGGCCAGCGCGTACAGCGTGGCCATCACGGCCTTCTTGCGCAGTTCCGCGCCCACCTTCGGTCCCACCATTTCCACTCCCGCAATGTGGAAAGGAGCCAAGTAGCACTCCTCGCGAAGAGTGTTCATAATACCAGCATTCATGCCCGGTGTGGAAGAGAATTCGCTAAAATTTGTAATCAAACCGGAGTGCTCGGTGTCGCGCACCGAAAGCAACCCGGTCACCAGGTTCTGCAGGTCCTGTTCGCTCGCCGCCACGTTGTTACGCGCCAGCGCGTCGCGCAGCCGTTCCGCCAGGGCGTCGTGCCCGGCGTTGTTGAAATCCAGCTTGCCGCTCGAGCCCTGCCCGAAGGTGGCCGTCAGTACATCCGCCATGTCTTCGCGGTTGACGTTCATCTGCCCTTCGCTCACCGCCTCCGTGCCGATCTCGACGGTGTTCTGCGCGTTGGTCTGGTCCTGAACCGAAACCTCGCCTTTAATCTTGGGCGAGCTGGACATGGCGGAGCGAATCTTGTCGAGCGGCGGCGTGTAGGCAAACTTCACCGTCATCATCACGCCCTGCTTGAAGTCGATGCCGTACTTCAACCCGCCCTTAGCCGCGATGCTAGCCAAGCCGGCCGCCGTCAGCACCAGGCTGGCGATGATAAACGGCCACTTCTTGCCCAGAAAGTCGTAGTTCGTGTTTTTGAATAATTCCATCGATACTGGCCATGCTGGCGGCTTATGTAAACTTGGACACCAGCCTTTTCCGTTTTGTTCCCGTCCGCCCACCGAGAATCGGGCTGCCTGCCGGCCGTGGCCGTTGGTACCCGACTCCCGCGCTTTTTTTCCCGGTCATTGTACTAAACGCCGGCCCTCAAATGCTCAACGTCTCCATCCGGTGCCGTCCCGACAATTCGTAGCTGAAGATGGTCTTCGAAACGAATACCGCCGTAAAGACGTTGGCGGCCAGACCGATTGTCAGGGTGACCGCGAATCCTTTCACCGGGCCTTCCCCGAACAGAAACAGGAAGGCGCACGACACGATGGTGGTGACGTGGGTATCCACGATCGTCCACCACGCCTTGTTGAAACCGTTTTCGACCGCGGCCACCACGGCTTTGCCGGCCCGCAGTTCCTCGCGGATTCGCTCGAAAATCAGCACGTTCGAATCCACCGCCATACCGATGGTCAGGATCACGCCGGCGATCCCCGGCAAGGTCAGCGCGGCGTGAAAATAGGAAATCGCCGCCAGCAGTATCACCGTGTTCAGCAATAGCGCCAGCACCGCGTTGACGCCGCTGCGCTTGTAATAGAGCAGCATCACGACCACCACCGCGATCAGCCCGGCGATGGCAGCCTGCATACCTTCCCGGATGGAATCCGCGCCCAGCGACGGCCCCACGCTTCTCTCTTCCGCAGCCTGCACGCTGGCCGGCAGCGAACCGGAGCGCAGGTATCGCGCCAGGTTATCGGCTTCCTCTTGGGTGCCCAGGTTCGTGATCCGCCCGGAATCCTCGATTTTGGCCTGAATCGTGGCCACGCTCACGATCTGATTGTCCAGCACCACCGCCAGCTTGTTGCCGATGTTCTTTTCGGTGAACATGCCAAACCGGCGCCCGCCATCCGGCGACAGCGTGAAGCTGGTTTCCCACTTCCTGTATTCGTCCTGACTGGCGTGAGCGTTCCGCATTTCGCTGCCCATGACCACCGCCGGACGCCCCAGCAGGAACCACTCTTCGCCCGCCGCCGCACCGCGCGGCAGGCTCTTGGCCAGCTTGCTGTTCAGCGGCAACACGCCGCCCTTTTGCGCCAGCGCCGCTTCGCGGCTGGGGAATGGCCCGTCCTTGACCTCGTCGATTTCGAGCACGGCCGCCGTGCCGATCAACTCTCGCACCCGCGCCGGGTCGTCCACACCCGGCAACTGCACCAGCACTTCGTAAGCCGCGCCTGCCGCGCCGTACTGCTGCACACTCGATTCCGCCACGCCCAGCTCGTTGATGCGGTTGCTGATGGTATCGATGGTGCGCTGCACCGTGTCGCGCTTCAGCGCGATCAGGTCCGAGGGCTTCATTCTCATCGAGTAATCGGTGGCATTCACCACCGTCAGCACGTAGGCGCTGTAGCCTTGGTTCACCAGACTGCGGAACGCGCTCGAGGAGGTCTCCGGCACGCCCTTCACGGTGATCACGATGTTGTCGGCGTCGGCTACCGTAGTCGGTTGGGGCGGATCGCTGCGGTCCATGCTGGAGAAGCCGATGTTCTGCTTGGCCATGTCCGCCTTCAGGTGCTCCATGACCTGATCCGCATCGGATTTCACCGCGTCCTCGACATGCACCACTTCCACCAATTGGCTGCCGCCCTTCAAGTCGAGCCCCAGGCGGATGTTGTCCTTCAAATTCTGGACCAGGTCGGTTTTCGATTTGGGGAAGCCGATGATGCCGAAAATGCACAGCAGGATCGTCACCACAATCACGACGGTTCGCCACTTCAAATTCTGTGTCATGGAATGGAAATGCCTGTTAAATAGAGATTGCTACGATTGCGCCTTCTTGACTTCGCCCGAGGTGAGGCTCGCCACCGAGCCGCGGGTGACCTGGATTTTCACGTTGTCCGGCTTCACGCGCAGCACCAGCTTGTCCTCGTCGATTGCCACGACGGTGCCGATGAGCCCGCCCGAAGTCACCACCTCGTTGCCGTTCTGCAATCCAGCCAGCATCGCTTTCTGCTGCTTGCGCTGCTTCTGCATGGGCATGAACAACAGGAAATAGAAAATTCCGAAGATCAGGAGGATGGGGAGGAGTCCCGCCAGCGAGCCCAACGGTCCGGAGGACGTCGCGGTTGTTTGCAAATAAAGGCTGAAAATCACGTTTTGGCCAAACTCAGGGCTACCCGGCATCTTCCGCCGGCCGGGCACACTCCAAATATTCCGGGAACGAACCCGATATTATAGCAAGCCTGATCGTCTTCATGATATCAAGGTACCGGCGCAAGTTGTGGCGGGTGGCCAGCATGGCGAACAGAATCTCGCCCGCCAGGAACAAATGGCGCAAATAAGCCCGTGAATACCGCTGGCAGGTGTAGCAGCCGCAATGCGGGTCGAGCGGCCGCGCATCGTCTTTATAGCGGGCATGTTTGATCACCACGCGTCCTTCGCTGGTGAAAAGATATCCATTGCGCGCATTGCGGCTGGGCAGCACGCAATCCATCATATCCACGCCGCGCGCCACGTATTCGCCCAGCTCCGCCGGCATGCCCACCCCCATCGCATAGCGCGGCCGCGACCGCGGCAGCACGGCTTCGCAGGCCTCCACCATCTCCAGGCTCAGCGGACGCGGCTCGCCCACCGAAAGCCCGCCAATCGCGTAGCCGTCGGCATCCAGGTCCGTAAGTGCAGTCGCGCACTCCCGCCGCAGGTCCGCATATGTGCTGCCCTGCACAATCGGAAACAGCGCGTGCCGGGTTCCCATCTCGGATACCCGTCGCGCATGATGCCCGGCCGCCTGCCGCGCCCACCGCACCGTGCGCTGCATGGCCTCGCGCGCCGCTTCGTGGCTCACCGGGTATTCCGGACATTCGTCGAGCGCCATCAGAATGTCGCTGCCAAACGCCAATTGCGCATCCACCGTCGATTCCGGCGTGAAGCGGTGTGAATCGCCATTCAAGTGCGACTGAAACGTCACCCCGTCTTCGTCGATCTTGCGCAGCCCGCTCAGGCTGAACACCTGGAACCCGCCCGAATCGGTGAGGATGGCGTGGGGCCAATCCATGAACCGGTGCAGCCCGCCCAGCCCGCGGATGGTTTCCGCCCCCGGACGCAAGTAAAGATGATAGGTGTTGGCCAGCAGGATGCGCACGCCCAAGTCTTCCCCCAGATCCCGCGAGGTCAGCCCTTTCACGGTCGCCTGCGTGCCCACCGGCATGAACACCGGCGTTTCGATCACCCCGTGCGCCGTGTGCAGCAGTCCCGCCCGCGCGCGAGTCCGCGCACATTCCGCCACCACCTCAAACTCAATCTGCCGCAAGATCCGATAGTAGCAGCGTGATGCGGGTCCCCGACGCGCCAACACCGGGCGAAGGCCCGAAATCCCTTGTCCTCACGCTCGCCCCCGCAGGTCGCTGTTGTGTTCCTTGAACTGATGTTTACACCTTGCACGAAACAGATGTTCCCATTTCCTGCGGGCAGCCTCGGCGGCAAGACGATCCGGTAGGTCCTTGCAGTCAGCCCACTCCCTCGCCGCTGACTCCTCCTGTTCCTTCAATTCCGCACAGGTGGCACAAGGTCCCCCATCTTCCTTGATAGTCGGCTGGGGCTCCCCGCCCGCCTCGATTTCCGCTTCGCGCGCTTGGGTCAGGGCGCATTGCTCGCACAGGAGCACCGATTTGCTGTCCGAGTCCAATGTTCGCTTCACGGCATCGCTAACAACAACCGTCCTTGCACACAGACTGCAGCGGCGGTCCCAAGCATGGTATCGCCGGGACCGGAAACGCTTGTCGTTCGCGTCCCACAACGGGCAGATGATCGGTTCGGCCGTGTTTCCTCTCGGCACTCAGGGTATCATGGCCAAGCCATCGGAAAGGTTCAAGCGCCCAGCCGATACCACATCGCAGCGGGCGCGAATCTGCTACGATTTCAACCATCCATGTTCCGCCGTCCCAACCGCCCCATCACCGCGCGCGAAGCCTCGCATAGACTACTGCGCGCGCCTAAGGATGCCCGGCGCGATACCGCTTTCCGCAGAGCCATCCGCCAGATTCCGCGCGGCAAGGTAGCCACCTACGGACAAGTCGCAGCCGCCGCGGGCTACCCGCTCTATCACCGCCAGGTGGCGCAGTTGCTGCGCAGCTCTCCCGTGGGATCGCTCCCCTGGCAACGAGTGCTGGGGTCCGGCGGCGCCATCAGGCTCCACGGCGAGGCTGCCCTGGAACAGCGTATGCGTCTCGAAATGGAAGGCGTCCGCTTCCGCGGCAAGTGCGTGGACATGGCCGCCCATCAGCACCGCTTCCGGCCCTGGGAATTGGATGAATAGAATGCCGGGCTACCGGCGCGTTATGCGGAGTCGCGACTGCTGCCGGTCGCCTGAACAGTGGCCGGCATCGACGCTTCCTCGTCGCGGCTGGTCAGGGCCTGCTCCTTCGACGCATGCCCGCGCCTCGGCCGCGCCTGTGGAAGCTGCTCCAGGCTGGCAATCGCCGCGTCCAAATCCGCCAATTCGCGTCGCAACTCGACTAGCACTTTCGCCAGATCCATGTGAGCTCTCCTCAAGATATCACTTCAACGCCCCAAGGTGGGGCATGCTCGTGCTTGAGGGTGCGGGACATAGAAGTTGAAGCCGAGGGCGCGCGAGTCAGCCCGGCAGGGCGAAAGAGACTAGCCCAGCGCGCGAGCGCTGGGAGAAGCCGTGAGCCCATCCAGCCCCGGAACGGGGCGCAAGTGACCGCGTGTCCGCTAGCGGGTGTGGCCGTTGTCTTGCGCCCCGTTCCGGGGCTCACGTGATTCGTCTGCGTCCCCAGCGCTCACGCGCTGGGCTATTGTCTTTCGCCCCTGCCGGGGCTTGCTGCTCGCTCCACACCTTCGACGGATCACGCGTAGGTGGTGCGCTCGGAAACTCGCTATTTTCCGGGGAACCAGATGCCCCCGAACTCTCATGTCCCGCACCCCAGGGCTTGAGCCCGTATTGTCAAAATCCGCGCTATACTGATCGGCAACCGGCGCCAGCCAATGCCCGCAACTTCCGTCGCACATCAGCCGAGTAACTACGTCTTGATCGTACTGGACAGTTGCCGCTACGATTCGTTCACCGCGGCGCGGCCCGCCACCATGCGAAAACTGGGGCGCCTTGAAAAGCGCTGGTCCTACGCCTCCTGGACGGCCCCCTCGCACTACAACCTGCTGATGGGCCTGATGCCGCATTCCAGTCCCCGTAACATCCTGGCGGCGGAATACTATCAGCGCGAGTTTCTGAAATTCAACCGACGCCTCGGGCTGGAGAATCTCGAATTCAAATCTTTCCTGCCGCGTTTGTACCTGCCGGTGCTGCTGCGCAAAATCGGCTACCTGACGCGCGCCATGGTCTCGCTGCCGGTCTTGAATCCGGCCACCATTCTCAATACCGGCTTCGACTCCTGGGAGCTGATGGACCGCCACAACGACCTGCGCGCCATGCTGCCGAAGCTTAGGTTCTCCGCGCAAGCTCCTACCTTCTGGCTGCTCAACACCGGCGAAACGCATTATCCTTATGCACTGCCCGGCGAGCCTCCCGACGAATGGCCGAAGATCAGCGGCGTGCACGGCGTCTTCCGCCATCTCGACTCGCTGATTGTCGGCGGCAAACTGCCGCGCGCCCGGCGTGGCATTTTCAGCGCCGCGAAACTTGCGGCTCTGCGCAGCCGTCAAATCGATGCCGTGAAATATCTGGATCGCGTCGTCGAGGAGTTGTTCGACCTGCTGCCGAAGAACACATACGTCACCATCACCTCCGACCACGGTGAGTTGTTCGGCGAAGACGGGTACTTCGGCCATGGCCCGATTCAGCACGAGAAGGTCTTCGAAGTCCCCTTCGTCGAAGGACGCCTTCGATGACTCACTGGGGCCTCTTCGCGTATATCGGCCCGGGCGCCGGTTTCGCCTTTCTCGGCTCCTTTCTTTCCCTCGTATTGGCCGTGCTGGCGGGCATCGCGTCGGTTGTCGTCTGGCCGTTCCGCATGGCTTGGGCGCTCATTGTGGCTCGCCGGCGAACAGAGGTTGGCAAAGTCATCTTCCTGGGATTCGACGGCCTCGATCCGGTTATCACCGAAAAGCTGATGGCCGAGCGAAAGCTCCCCAACTTCGCGCGGTTGCGCGACCAGGGATCTTACCGCCGTCTGCGAACCACCTTCCCCGCCATTTCGCCGGTGGCATGGTCCACATTCGCCACCGGCGTCAATCCGGCAAAACACAATATCTTCGACTTTCTGAGCCGCGATCTACGCACTTACGCGCCGGAGCTGTCGTCGGCGAAGGTGTGGCCCGCTACCCGATTTCTGCGGCTCGGCAAGTGGAGCTTTCCGCTCTCCCGCGCGGCGGTGGAAATGCGGCGCAAGAGCGAGCCGTTCTGGAAGATCCTGGGGGCTCACGCGGTCAGGAGCACGATTCTGCGAGTGCCCGTGACATTTCCTCCGGAAGCCTTCAATGGCCGCGAGCTATCCTCCATGTGTACACCCGATTTGCTGGGCACGCAGGGAACTTACTCGCGCTTCACCACTGCCGAAGGTGCGCTCGCCGGGCCCGAGGGAACTCGCGTACCGTTCCAGGTGCAAGATGCCCGCATCGAGATTCAGGGCGGATCTTATCCACTCGCCATCGGCGAATACACGCCATGGATCCGGCTCAAGTTCGGACGCGCGCACGGCATCGTGCGCTTTCTGCTAACGCAGTGCGAGCCGGAAATCGACCTCTACGCCACGCCCGTGCAGATCGATCCCGAAAGTCCCGCTTTACCGATCAGCCATCCGCCGTTCTATGCCGTCTATCTGGCCAAGTTACTCGGCACTTATGCCACACTGGGCCTGGCGGAAGATACCTGGGCACTGAACGAAGGCGTGATCGGAGAAGACGCGTTTCTCCGTCAGGCGGGACTCATCCAAAAGGAGCGGGAGGCGATGTTCTTCAGCGCGCTCGAACGAACCCGCCGCGGCGTGGTGGCCTGTGTCTTCGACACTACCGATCGGGTGCAGCATATGTTTCACGGGCGGCCCGAGGTGATCGAACCGCTCTATTGCGACATGGACCGAATCGTGGGAGAGACGCTTGCCTACGCCGACGCGAACACCGCCCTATTCGTGCTCTCCGATCATGGCTTCTGCGCCTTCCGGCGAGGCGTCAATCTGAACGCCTGGCTGCTCATCGAAGGATACCTGACCCTCGATGGAGGCCTCACTTCATCGGGCCAGTACCTGGAAGGGATCGACTGGACGAAGACGCGCGCTTACACATTCGGCCTGGGCGGCCTCTATCTGAATCTGCGCGGGCGCGAAGCACACGGCATCGTGAGTAAGGAAGAGGCGGTGGAACTCCGGAACGAGTTAGTCCGCAGATTAACCGGGTTGATCGATGAAGAGACTGGCGACATTGCGATCCAATCGGTGTATCGGGCGTCGGATATCTATCGGGGTCCCTATCTGAATGCGGCGCCGGACCTGATTGTTGGGTACGCACCCGGCTATCGCGCCTCCTGGGATGCGGCAACCGGAAAAGTCACTTCCGCAATATTCGAGGATAACCGCAAGGCATGGCGCGGAGATCATTGCATCGATCCGCCGCTGGTGCCAGGTGTCCTTTTCTCCAATCTCGAGATCACCGCCGCGGACCCCGGCATCGAGGACATGGCGCCCACGGCGCTGAGTCTTTTCGGCGTCGAAGCGCCGGCGTGGATGGAGGGCAAACCGGTCATTGCCACGGCGTGAATGTGGTCTGTTGCTCGCGTTGACTCTGCTTGCCGGCTGCGGCGGCAGCGGCGAGCACAAACGAGTCATCGTCATAGGAGTTGACGGCATGGACCCCAAGTTTGTCGAGCGGCACTGGGCGGACCTGCCGAACCTGGCGCGGCTGCGGCAACGCGGCAGTTACTCGCATCTCCAAACAACCGACCCTCCGCAGAGTCCGGTGGCGTGGTCGACATTTATTACCGGGCTAGATCCCGGCGAACATGGCATCTTCGATTTCGTGCATCGCGACCCGGTGACGCTGGAGCCTTATCTCTCCACCGATAGGACTCTCGGGCCGCGCTTCACACTGCATCTCGGACCGTGGGAATTGCCGCTATCCCATTCGCGCGTGGTCTCACTGCGTAAAGGGCGCGCCTTTTGGGAATATCTTTCGGACCGCGATATTCCGGTGACCATCGTGCGGATTCCCGCCAACTATCCGACATCCGAGGCAGGCTCGGAACTTGCCGGAATGGGAACCCCCGACTTGCGAGGCACCGAGGGTACCTTCAGTTACTACACGGACGATCCCGCCGAGACTTCGCGCGATGTGCCCGGAGGTCTCATTCGAAAAGTGGAAGTTAAAGACGGTCACGTGGAGTTGCGCGTGGAAGGTCCACCCAACACTTTGCGTCAGGATCACGCTTACGCGACGGTGCAACTGAGCGTGGACGTCGATCCGGACCGGCCTTATGCCCGGATGCAAGTGGGCAAAGAGATGGCGATCGTACGTCAGGGCGAATGGTCCGGCTGGCTGCCCGCCGATTTTCCGTTGCTGCCTCATATCGCTTCGGCCCGAGGTATGTTTCGCGTGTTTGCGAAGCAACTGTACCCTGGGTTCGAGCTGTATGTGTCTCCGGTCAACGTGGATCCGGAGGAACCGGCGCTGCCGGTCTCGGCTCCCGGTTCTTATGTGCGCAAAGTGGCTGGCGATGTGGGAAGGTGGTCCACGCTGGGCATTCCGGAGGATACTTCCGCGCTGCGTCAGGGAGTCTTCGACTTACCCGAATTCTTATCCCAAAGTCATCTCGTCCTCGACGATGAGCAGCGTCTTTTGGACGATTCCCTGCGGCGCTTCACGGGCGGGCTGCTGTTCTTCTATTTCTCGTCGGTGGATCAGAATTCCCATGTGCTGTGGGGTAAGCACGACGCGGAGTTACTGGATATATATCGCGCGGTGGATCGATCCATCGGCGAAGTCATGCTCCGCGAACCGGCTGCCGAGCTGGTGGTGATGTCGGACCATGGGTTCGCCGCGTTCCACCGCGCCGTCAATCTGAACACATGGCTGGCTTCACGGGGCCTCAGGAGCAAAGCTTACGCGCTCGGCCTGAATGGCCTTTACCTCTTGGATAAGCGGGTGCGGCAGGAAGTGCGGCAGCAACTTCTCGACCTTCGCGATCCGCAAAACGGACAGACCATGATTGCGAGCGTTACCGAAACCAATCCGTCAGCGCAAAATCGAAGTATTGCGCCCGATTTCATCGTAGGCTATCGCGCCGGTTACCGCGCGTCCTGGCAAACCGCGCTCGGGGAAGCGCCGGAGGGCTTGGTTTCAGACAATGACGACGCCTGGATCGGCGATCATTGCATCGATCCGGGTGAAGTCCCGGCCGTGCTCTTCACCACGCGGAAGATTCGCGCGAATGCGCCGAGCTTGAAGGATCTGCCCGTCTCGTTGCTGGAATTATACGGCGTTGCCCGCCCGGCACAGATGACCGGGCGATCGGTTTTCTGACAGGATGGTAGGGCATGCTTTAGAGGCTGCTGGAAAAGTCCGAAGAAACACGCTTGGGCCACGGATGAACACAGATGAACACGGATAAACCAGTCCTTTTCAATCTGTGTTCATCAGTGTTGATCCGTGGCCATGATGCTTTTGGTGTGTTTCAGCGGCCTCTTTAGCTTGCCCAGGGATTTGTACAAATGCTCTCCGAGACGACCGTCAAGTTGAATAAGACCATTTGCGAGCGGGCGCGGCGTGCGGCGAAAGCCGCCGGCTACAGTTCGCTCGAGGAATTTATCGAGCACGCGGTCGAGAAGGAACTCGCCAATCACGAGCAGCCCGCATCGAAAGACGAACTGGCCCGCAAACTGAAAGGCTTGGGCTATCTCAAGTGACTGCCCTGTTGACACTGGCTCCTTTGAGCGTGCTGTGCGGAATCCTGGCAGGATTCGTGTTCCGCCGGTTCGCGTCCAAGAACACGCGGTCGACCGTGAACCGGATTCTGGCGCACATAATGGAACTGCGGCTGTTTCTCGACGAGCCCGGGCTGGTGTGGAAAGCGCAGCGCGATCTGCTGCGGGAGAACTTGCGGCTGTTCGGACAAATTGCAGTGCCGAGTCTCATCGTCGCTCCGCTGCTTGGTTTCGTCATGTGGCGGGCCGACGCGGTTTACGGACGCGCGCCACTGCGCGCGGACGAGGCGGCCGTGGTCACGGCACACGCCAGATCCGGCGATCTCGCGAACGTGCGGATAGAAGCTCCGGCGGGCGTTGCGATTGAGACTCCCGGCGTGCGGATTCCACGGTTGCGCGAGGTGAGCTGGCGCATCCGGCCGCTGCGGCAGTTCAGCGGCCGCTTGGGAGCCAACGCCGATGTCGAACGGATCGATATTCCATGGCCCCGCGCGAGTGTTCTCGGGTGTTCCTGGATAGTCTGGTTCTTCGGTATCTCCTCGCTCTCCGCTTTAATCGCGCCGCGAATTCTGAAGAAACACGGCGCAATCCTGGTTGTCTTGGTGTTGGCGCATACGGCAAGCGCGGCGGAGAAACCGCCGGTGGTGCTGATTTCGATCGACACACTGCGGGCGGACCATCTCAGCCGGTACGGTTATACAAAGATCCGAACGCCCAACATCGATTCCCTAGGCGACCACGGAACTACTTACCTCCGTGTCGATTCACAGATCCCGTTGACGATGCCATCGCACGCATCTCTGATGACTTCGACTTATCCGTTTGAAAACCGCGTCGAGGAGAATTCCGAGGCCATGCCGTCCGGAGCTGTTACGCTGGCTTCGATATTGCACGCGAACGGCTACCGGACCGCGGCCTTTATCGGAAGCGTTATGCTCGACCGACGTTACGGACTGGCCAAGGGATTCGATCTCTATGACAGCCCGTTCGAGACGGCAACCGGCGAAGTGCCAAATCCCTATTCCACGCGGGTGCGCCGCGATGCCGCGCTGGTAACGCGGGCGGCGCGGCAATGGACGGAAGAGAATCGCGGCGCGCCTGTCTTCGTGTTCCTTCACTTATACGATCTGCACACGCCATACACGCTGCCGCAGGTCGCTGGGCTAACGCCCTCGGCGGCTGGCTATGACGCGGAGTTGGAATATGTCGATCGGATGCTTGGGCGCTTTCGCGAGTCGCTCGTCCGCGATGGTTTCTGGGACAAGGCACTGGTGATTCTGCTGGCCGACCACGGCGAGAGTCTGGGCGATCATGGCGAGACGAGCCACGGATACTTCATTTACGAAAGCACCATGCACGTGCCGCTGATCATACACTGGCCGGCCAGCGTTTCCCAGCACCCCGAACGTGTCACTGAACGGGCGGGACTGATTGACATAGCTCCGACGATTCTCGACTTTTTGCATATCGCGGCGCCACCTTCGTTTGAAGGGATGAGTCTGCTGTCCGGGCATACCGGTCGAATGATCTATGGCGAGAGCGTCTACCCACAGGAGACTTTCGGCTGGGCCGCGCTACGCTCCGTGCAATTGGGGAATTATAAGTACATCGATGCGCCCAGAGCGGAGTTATACGACCTTTCGAAAGATGCGGGCGAGCGGGCGAACATTCTGCCGGCGCATCCTCCTGAGGCCCGATCGATGAAGGTGCGGCTCGACGATCTGATCGCCCGGCACGCAACAACGCAGCGACAGCCACCGGCCGAAGCTTCGGCGCGCACGCGCGAGGTGCTCGGTTCGCTGGGGTACACGGCCGGCGGAAGACAGGCGCCGCACCGCCTCGCGGCCGACCCAAAAGACAAGCTGGCGGAACAGGAAGCCTACGAGCGCGGCCTGACGTTGCTCTATTCGGGCCATTATGACCAAGCGATTCTCACGCTGCAGCGGATTGTGACTGAGGACGCCCGGAACCTGCCGTCGCTGGGAGCGCTGGGCGAGGCTTACTTGCGCTCGGGAAATGCCGCGCGGGCGCTCGAGTTATGGCAGCAGGCGCTGGAGCGCGATCCGTCGTACCGGCCGGCCGCGGACTTTATCGGGGAATACTGGCTGGCGCGCAAGGATTACGACAAGGCTTGCCGGTTTGTGCCGGCCGCGCCCCAATGCCAGGAGCGAAAGTAGGACGGACCATTGCTTCTTGTGGTCTGTCAGAGCTCGCCGCTAGTCTTATCCTGAAAAGGGAGGCGCACGATTGAGAACGATTTCGTTGGTTGCGTTGCTGCTGTGCTGGATCGCCTGGTGGTATCCGTTTCTGTTTCGCGCGCCGCACTTTCAGAAGCGGCCTTCGATCACCGTACCGTGGCCCACACGCATTGGGCTGCTGCTCGAAACCGGCGCGTTCGCCGTGTCCTTCGTTTTCCATTTTCCCGTCTGGCAGCCGGCCGGCGCGCTACGTACGGTGCTGGGGTTGGCGATCGCGATCCCCTCGGTGGTGATGGCCTGGCAAGCGGTGTCGCACCTGGGCAGGCAGTTCCGCTTGCACGCGGGTCTCTATGATGACCACGAACTGGTGCGCACTGGCCCGTACTCGATCGTCCGCCATCCGATTTACTGCTCGCTCATGGGAATGCTCGCCGCGAACTGTTTGTTGTTGACGCGATGGCCGTGGGCGCTCGCGGCGTTGTCGATTTACATCGCCGGTACGGAGATCCGCGTCCGCAGCGAAGAAGGGCTGCTGGCCGCGCGTTTCCCGGAGGAATTCGCCGTCTACCGCCGCCAGATACCGGCCTATCTGCCGTTCGTGCGATAGTGTCTTTATGAAACGGTGCACCCTGGGGACGATGATGCTTCTGTTGGCGGCGACTGCGCGCGCGCAGGAGAAGCCGGCGCAGGATCTCACCAGCCAATACCGCGAGACCGCCGACAAGCTGATCGACGCCGCGCTGGCGGATCGCGAAGGCTACGAACGGCTGGCGTTTCTCTGCTACCGGATCGGCAACCGGCTGAGCGGATCTCCGGCACTCGACCGCGCCGTCGCCTGGAGTGCGGAACAGATGAAGGCCGCCGGGCTGAGCAATGTGCGCACCATTCCGGTCAAGGTGCCGCATTGGGTGCGCGGAGAAGAGTCCGCGCGGATGGTGGCGCCGCTCGATAAGCCGCTGCACATGCTGGGCCTCGGGATGAGCGTCAGCACGCCGCCGGAAGGCATCACGGCGGACGTGGTGGCGGTTTCCGATTTCAGCGAACTGGACAAGCTGGGAGCGGACAGGGTGCGCGGCAGGATCGTGCTCTATAACGAGGCGTACCAGGGCTACTGGCCAACCGTAAATTATCGGCGCACCGGAGCGTCACGCGCCGCTGCGCTGGGCGCGGTAGCGGTTCTGGTGCGTTCGGTGACACCGCTGGCGATGCAGATTCCACACACCGGCGAGATGCGCTATGACGACGCGCAGCCGCGCATACCCGCTGCCGCGGTGTCACCCGAGGACGCCATGATGATGGCTCACCTCACCGCCAGCGGCGTTACGGTGAAGGTCCATTTGCGGATGAGCGCGCACATGGAACCGGACGCCGATAGCGGCGACGTGATCGGAGAAATTCCCGGCAAGGAACATCCCGAAGAAGTGGTGGTGATCGGGGGCCACCTCGATTCCTGGGACGTGGGCCAGGGCGCCCAGGACGATGGCGCTTCCATCATCGCCAGCTTGCAGGCGGTGGCGCTGATGAAGAAGCTCGGGGTCGAGCCGCACCGCACGATTCGCGTGGCTTTCTGGGTGAACGAAGAGAACGGCGGGCGCGGCGGCGAAGCGTATCGCGCCTGGATCGGCGAACGAATCAGGAATCAGGTAGCGGCGATTGAGATGGATGGCGGCGCCGAAGCGCCGGTGGGGTTTGGCGCGGCCGTGGACAAGGCCTCGGCCGACTTGTTGCGGCAGATTGGCCGGCTGCTGGATCGCGTGGGCGCGGGCGATATCGGCGGCGGCGGCGGCGGCGCCGATATCGAGCCGCTGATGCGGGATGGCGTCCCTGGCCTCGCCGAACGTACCGTCGGCACACATTACTTCGACTGGCACCACACCGAAGCCGACACCTTCGACAAGGTCAACCTGGACGATTTCCGCAAGAACATGGCCGCCATGGCCGTGATGGGCTACGTGCTGGCCGACATGACGGGCCGCCTGACGGCGAGCGGCGCAACCGGACAGTAGATGTGCAAAGAACCGGCGGCAAAGACCGCCGGCGTTACCAAGAGGCAGCGGTAACGCCGGCGGTCTTTGCCGCCGGTTCTTTTTGCGAGCCCTAGTTACTTGGCGTGCGTTTCGGCCGCCAGCTTGGCCTGGGCTTCGTCGAGCTTGCGGTTGACGCTGGCCATTTCCTCGGTGTCGGCTTCCTGCGGGGTGGCCTTCTGGAACTCGCGCAGCGAGTCCTGCCACTGCGCGATGGCCTCTTTGGTCTTGCCCAGCTTCAGGTACACATCGCCCAGGTGGTCGTGAACCGTCGGATCCGGCATGCGGTCCAGCGCGCGCTCGAGCAGCCCGCGTGCGTCGTCCAGCTTGCCCTGGCGGAAATACACCCAGCCCAGGCTATCGAGGTAGGCTCCGTTCTCCGGTTCCAGGTCCACCGCGCGCTTGACCAGATTATAGGCCTCTTCCAGCCGCACGTTGCGGTCGGCGAGCATGTACCCGAGATAATTCAACGCGCCCGCATTCTTGGGATTGAGCTCCAGCACCTTGCGGAAAGCGGCTTCGCTCTGATCGTATTTCTTTTGCCGCTCCATGCCGGCGCCGCGCATGTAGTACGCCTGCTCCTTCTCCTTGCCGGTGGAGGCGAACTGGTCGGCGCGGTCGAGCGCCTTCATCATTTCGTTCCAGTATTTACCCTGCTCATAGACTTCCGCCAGAGCCAACTGCAGTTCGCAACTGGCGCCGCGGTTGTCGGCGAACTTCTTGGTGCCGGCCTGGGCTTCGCGGTCCGCCGCGGCCAGATCGCCGGCGGCGAGATCGGTATCCACAATCTGCGCCGCCGCCTCCACCTGCACATCCTCGTCGGTCTCGATGCCGGCGTATTGGCGGAAGGCGTCGATCGCGGCCGGATACTGCTTGGCGTCGCGATAGAGGATGGCCAAATGCCGAACCAGGCGGGCGCGGATCCTGGTGTCGTCGGCATTGTTGTAGTTGCGGTGCGGCAACGCATCCAGGGTGGATTTCAGGGCCGCGATGGCCTCGTTGATCTTACCCTCCGCGTCCAGCAGGGAGACTTGTTCTTCGCGCACGTTGACGTTGTCGGCATCCAGCAGTTGGGCCGCGGCGAGCGCCTTTTCGGCGTTCGGAAAATCCTGTTTCATGCGGTACAGAAGCGCCACCCGCAACCGGTAAAAAGGCTCGCGCGGGTTGTCGGTGGTGAGTTGCTGATAAATCTTCAGCGCATCGTCGAACTGGCCGGCCTCGAGCAGGTCCTCCGCCAGCCCCTTCTGGAGGCCTTCGTCGTCCGGGTCCAGCGCAACCGCCCGCTCGAGCGCCTCGGCGGCCGACTTGAAGTCCTTCATGTTTTCGTACTGCTGGGCCAGCACGCCGAGCGTGCGCTCGTTCGGGCTCTTATCGGTGAGCGCTTTCAATTTCTCAAGGGCCTTGGCGGAGTCGCCCATGTCGGAGTAGACCGCGGCCAGCCCCATCAATGCATCTTCATTGTCCGGCTCCGCCTGGAGGGCGCTGTTGAACGCCTTCTCCGCCGCCGCCGAATCGTTCGAGGCCCGGTAGAGCTTGCCCAAATACGACCAGCTTTCGGCGTCCTTGGGATCCTGCGTGGTGACTTTCCGGTACTGCTCGATCGCCTTGTTCAGGTAACTCTCGTCCATCTTGGCGTTGGGCGTATCGCCGGTCGCCAGGTGAATGTAGATCTGCGCCAGGGTGCGCCGCGCATCCAGGTTGGCGGGGTCCAGCTTCAACACGCCCTCGGCCTGATCCACCGCATCGGCCAGGCGGTTCGTTTTGATGTAAAGATCCGTCAGCTCTCCCAGAATCAAGCCCTCCTTGGGATCGAGCTTGATGGCTTCCTGGTAGTAGCGGATTGCCTTGGTGACATCTTCCCGGCTGCCCTCCGCCGCCGCAAGTTCGGCATAGAGCCGGCCCATGGCAAAATTGTAGTAGGCCCCCGCTTTATCGTCGGAAGCCGGGGTGGGCGGCGCGGCCGGCGCGCTCTGAGCGAAACTGGCGCAAGCCAGCGAACCGGCCAGGAAGAGCACATTCACTGAGCGAATCATGGGGTCCTTACTTGATTCCGGCCATTGGCATCCCCAGGGCCGAAGATCACCTTTTTATTGTATAACGGGGTTGCGCCGCAATGCCCACATTCGCCGGCGGGTAGCGCCGGCCCTCGATTCCCGCCGCGGGTCCGCTCCGAAATGACACTCCTGCCCACTGTGATGCCGCGCACCGGTGTCGAGCCAGAGCCAGCCGGCCCCTCCCTGCTACAAGAAGACGCTCGCGGCCGCCCGATGGTTGCACTGGTGGGACCCACCGGCTCCGGGAAGAGCGATCTGGCGCTCCGGCTGGCGGAAGCGTTTTCAGGCGAAGTGGTGAATTGCGATTCGCTCCAGGTGTATCGCCATTTCGATATTGGCACGGCCAAACTGAGCGTGGAGGAGCGCCGCGGGATTCCGCATCATCTGATCGACATTCTGGAACCGGATGCTCTGTTCACGGCGGGCGAGTTCGCGCGCGTTGGCCGGGACGCGATGGCAGAAGTTTCCGCTCGTGGCCGATTGCCGATTGTGTGCGGCGGCACGGGCTTCTACCTGCGTGCGCTGCTGGACGGGCTGTTCGCCGCTCCGGAACGCAACCAGGCGCTGCGCGACCGGCTCGGCGCTCGCGAGCGGCGGCGGCCGGGATCGCTCCATCGCGTGCTGCGGCGCCTCGACCGCGCGGCCGCGGCGAAGATCCATCACAACGATGTGCCGAAAGTGATGCGCGCGCTGGAAGTCTGCCTGCTGACGCGCCGGCCGGTGACCGAGCTGTTCGAACAGGGGCGCGCGGCCTTGACCGGCTACCGCGTCCTCAAATTGGGCTTGCTGCCGGATCGCGACGCGCTCTACCAGCGCCTGGATGCGCGCTGCGCTGCTATGTTCGCGGCCGGCCTGGTGGAAGAGGCGCGGCACATCCTCGACCTCGGCTTCGCCGAGACCATCAAGCCGTTCGAATCCCACGGCTACAAGCAGGCGCTGCAACTGATCCGCGGCGAATTGAATCCACGTGAAGCGGTGTTCTACGCGCAACGCAAGACGCGCAACTATGCCAAACGCCAGATCACCTGGTGGCGCAAGGAACCGGATTTGGTGTGGTTGCGCGGCTTCGGCGAAGAACCGGGAATCGTCGAGGAAGCGGTCGGGAGAGTGGGGGCGTTCCTCTAGCGAGGGAACTGCCGCATCTTCATCTTAGGAAAGTGGAAAACACGTAGCCTGGGCTACGTGTTTCCATTTCTCCTGTCTGAGTGCAGATTATAGCGTGGTGTGTACAGGGCTGGGGCCGCCGGGGCCGTGTCGCCTCGCCAACTGCGCAGGTGAGAGGGGCGGTCGCCGCGGTGGCTGCTACACTGAAACCGAATGCTTCGATTGCTGGGGCTGGCGATACTTGTTTGCGCGTCGCTGCGCGCGGAGACGGTGGTGGTGTTGCGCTTCTTCAACCACGCCAATTCGGCGGGCCTGGATTGGATCGGCGAGAGCATTGCCGAAAGCGTGCAGGATTCGCTTTCCTCCGAGGGGCTGCTGGTGCTGGGGCGCGAAGCCAGGACGGAAGCCTACCGACGGCTGTCCCTGCGGCCGGGCGCCGAGCTGACGCACGCCTCCATCATCAAGGTGGGCGACGCGTTGGACGCTGGCCGCGTGGTGTACGGATATTACGAATTGCTGCCGGCCGAGGCTGGCGTCGCGGCATCCAAAGGATCGTTGCGCATCACAGCGCGAGTGCTCTATCTAAAGGAGACCCGCCAGGGTCCGCTGTTCAGCGAACTGGGAGCTCTGGAGGATTTGGCGGAACTCGAAGCGCGCCTCGGCTGGCAGACGCTGAAGCAACTGGACCCACGCAGCATCACCGCGGAGGAGGATTTTCTCAAGGTGCGCCCGCCCGTGCGCATCGACGCGGTGGAGAATTACGTGCGCGGCCTGCTGGCCACCGACCCCGAACAGCGCCAGCACCTGTTCATGCAGGCGGCCCGGCTGGACGAACATTATTCCCCGCCGTGTTTTCAGTTGGGCAAGAGCTACTGGGAGAAGCGCGAGTATAAAGTGGCTGCCGGCTGGCTGGCGCGCGTCGGCCCCTTCGACCGGCGCTATCTGGAGGCGCAGTTCTTCCTGGGGTTGTGCCGCTACCACTTCGAAGATTACGCCGGCGCCAAACAGGCTTTCCAAGTGGTGGCGGGAACCATGCCGCTCAACGAAGTATTCAACAATCTGGGCGCCGCCGAGGCGAGGCTTAACGATTACAGCGCGGCCATTTCGAGCTTCCAAAAGGCCTTGGAGGGCGACAGCGCCGATCCCGACTATCATTTCAATCTCGGCTATACCGAGTGGCGGGCCGGACAATACACTGCCGCCGCGGACAGCTTCCGCGCGGCGCTGGAACGCGCTCCCGATGATCGGGAAGCCGCGCTGCTGCTCGACCGTTCGCTCAAGGGCGAAGGCGCGCGCCCCGCCGAACCGCACCTGGAAGACCGGGCGCGCGTGAAAACCAACTACGACGAAGAAGCGTATCGCCAACTGCAAGCCGAGCTGAAGAAATAAGACCGCTCCCTCCGGTCGCGGCTCCGATACGAATACTGGGGCACGATGCCCCAAATGCGTGTCGGGGCAACACAGTCAACACCGGTTACTGCTGGCTAACCCCAATTGTTTCAGTGGGATTAAAGTGGCATGACGGGTGCAGTCCTATGGCCGTGGCTCGCAGAATCTTCATCGTCGCGGCGTTGGTGGGCGTGGCACAGCTTCAGTCGGCCACCCTGCAACAGCTTTCGATGAACGATTTGATCGCCAAATCCACGGCCATCGTGCGCGGGACCGTCCAGGCTTCGTACACAGCTTTTTCCGGCCCGGTGATCTTCACGCATTACCGGGTGCAGGTGGTGGAGAAGTGGAAGGGCGCGGCGGGCGCCACGGTGGATGTGGCCGTGCCCGGCGGTGTGGTCAACGGCATACGGCAGACGTATTCGGGCGCGCCGCAGTTCCAGCCGGGCGATGGTTACGTCCTGTTTCTGTGGACCGGCAAGTCCGGCATGACGCAGATCATGGGGTTTTCGCAGGGTGCTTTCGCGGTTGCTCAGGACGGCTCTTCCGATCCCAGCCTGACGAGGAACCCGACCCGCGAGCTGATGCTCGACCCGGCAACTCACGCCCAGGTGACCGATCGGCCGGTGACCATGCGGTTGAGCGAGCTTCGCTCGCTGGTCGAGAACGCTCTGGGGGCGGTGAAATAGTGCGGCAGCGGGCGACAACGCGGGCGATGGTGGCGGCGGCAGCCGTGCTGGCGATGAGCGCTCCCGTCGAAGCCTACTACCACTACACTTATTACTACAGCCGCAGCGCGCCCTTCACTCCCATCCGCGGGCGGTTCAACCTGTCGGCGCTGACCAATAACACGATCAATGTTCTGGTCAGCGATGCCGGTCCGGTTAACTATGCAGCCAACGACACTCTTGGCTCGGTGCTCGGCGAAGTGAAGCAAGCCGTGGCGGCGTGGAATACCGTGCCAAACTCGGCCTTGCGGTTGAATTTCGCAGGGCTGGAGAGCGCCACTCAGGGCACACAAAACACGCCTGGCATCGATGTGGTCTTCGCCGAGATGCCGCCCGGGCTTCTGGGATATGCTTCGCCCTATCTACCGGTAATTCCGGTGTTTCAGACCGGCTCCGACGGGCAGCCGCTGGTGGCCATCACCCGCTCCGTAATGGCCTTGACCAACGATACGAACAGTGGCGCAGGCCCCAGCGAATTGCCGGACTTCTTCACCACCGCCGTTCATGAACTGGGGCACGCTCTCGGTTTGCAGCACACCTGGACCGGCGCGGCTATGTCGCAGGGAGTGATCCGCAACACGACGCGGGTGCGGCCGATCGATGCCGACGACGTGGCCGCGTTCTCCGTGTTGTATGGCGCCGCCAACTGGAGCGCGAACTACGGCTCCATTTCGGGCCACGTCACTTTCGCCGGCGGAAATACGGGTGTCAGCCTGGCCTCGGTGGTGGCGCTGCCGGACGACGGACCGGCGGTGAGCGCGCTCACCGATCCCGCCGGTTTCTATAACATCAGCGGCGTGCCGCCGGGAAACTACATGGTCTTCGTACATCCTCTGCCGCCCGACGCCATACCGACGAATTCCCAAGAAGGCCTGCTGTTGCCATACGACGCCAACGGATTCCCGTTCCAGCCCAGCACCAATCCCTACACTGGCTATTTTCAAACCGTCTTTTATCCCGGCACCACTGACGCGACGGCCGCCACCGTTTTCCCGATCGCCGCGGGCGGCAGCGTCACCGCCAATTTCAGCGTAAGAACGGAAGCCACGCTGCCGATGTACGATGTCATCACGCACGGCTACCTGGATCCGTCGACTCGCGATTACACGGATTATCCGAATTCCCAGAGCGACTGGATGTCGCCGGCATTTATCAATGTGAACCAACCGGAATCGTTGGTGGAGACCATATATGCTCCACTGGCGATTCCCCAGACGGTCTCGATTCTGGGATTCACTCCCGCGCCAGTCTGTACGGACGACGCGCCGTGTTTCTACGTGGAAACCGCGCTTTCGGCGCTGTTTGCTTATTTCGACGCTCCGGCCAATGCCGGCACGGGCTTGCGGCACCTGGTGTTCAATCTGAATAACGACATGTATGTGTTGCCCGCCGGCGTGAGTCTGGTGGAAAAGCAACCGCCCTACGTCGATTCGGTCTCGAGCAACGGGGATGGCACCGTCACCGTTGCCGGCACTGGTTTCGGACAAGACAGCACGGTCTATTTCGACAGCCTGCCGGCCCCGGTCACATCGAACGCGTGCCAGAGCGGCGCCTCCGGCGATTGCCCGATCACGGTGACGCCGCCCTCGGGCGCGAATGGGCAGATCGCCGACGTCACGGTCTTTAACGCCGACGGGCAGAACTCGACGTTCCTGCAACAATGGCCGAACATCCCGGCGTACAACTACCCGGCTACCGGCACGCCGCAGTTGCAGAACGTCAGTCCATCGTCGCTGCCGGCCGGCGGCGAAGCCATGATCGACATCACCGCCCTCAACACCAGTTTTGCAACCGGGCAGGTGACGGTTGGTTTCGGCACTTCCGATATTACGGTGACCGGAGTTTGGGTGATCGGCCCGACGCACCTGGTGGCCAACGTGATAGTGGCGCCCGGTGCGGCGCTGGGTTCTTCGGAAATCAGCGTAATTTCCGGATTCCAGGCGATCTCGCAGCCGTTCGGCTTCCGGATTGTGGCGGCCAATCCGGCCGCGCCCGCGATTCTGGCGGTGGTGAACGGCGTCCCCGGCCAAGCCACCATTTATCCCAATTCGGTCGCCACCATCTGGGGCGCCAACCTGGCCAACCCGCAGATCGCCCTCAGCCCTATTTCCAATGCCAACTCGCCGGCGGCCGTCGGCAGCGGCTCGGCGCAGATCGCCTACTCTTCTTTCGATCAGGTCAATGTCCCGATACCAGCCAGTACACCGATCGGGCCGGTCGTCCTGACGCTGACCACAAGCGGCGGCACGGTCAGCGTGGTGGTGCCAATCGGCTACGCGCCGCCGGCGATTCTGGGGATCACCGAACCTTCCGGCGCCATCGTCAATTCGACAAACGCGGCCGCTTCGGGCGACCTGTTGACGATCGCAGTCAGCGGCCTGGATCCCACGGTGACGCTCGCCTCGGGCCGCTTGCAGGTGCTGGTGGCGGGAGTTTCCATGCCGGTTCAGCAGATCGGCGCCAGCCAGATCCAGTTTCTGCTGAACCAATCCTTCCATGGCGCGCAGGTGCCGGTGACGGTCGTGTTGGACGGAGCCCCCAGCGGGCCGTTTACCATCCTGGCCAACTAAGAGCGCCGCTTCGCAATTACGATAGTGCGGGTGCTAGGTTACGGACAGCGGAATTCGGTGTAGCAGTACCGCTCCCTGTGGTCGCGGCTCCGTTAGCGGTCGCGGCTCGTCAGTGGTTGGCGCGGCCCAGTGACGCGACGTAGATCTGGAAGGGCGCCCAATAATAGGGCCGGGCGAACCGAGCCGAGCCGAGCAGCGCGAGCTTGGCCTGGTGCATCGCTGTAACCGGATCGGCGCCGGCAGCCATCCGGCGGTAAAACTCGTTCATCAACTGCTCGGTCGAGCTGTCGCTCACATCCCACAGACCGGCGGCCACGGCGCGCGCGCCGGCCCGCAAAAACGCCCAGGCAAAGCCCACCAGTCCTTCGCCGGCATACGCGCGGGTGCCCGCGCTGCTGCAAGCCGAGATGGTGACCAGATCGGCGTGGATGGGAATTCCGACCACATCGCGCGCATAAAGTTTGCCGTGCGAGAGAATCACCGCCGATTCGAGCGGCGTCTGCGAATTGGCTTCCGCATGGGCGGCGAAGTGGATGAGCGAAAAGCGCTGCGGATCGGACTGGCTGTAGACCGCCGGGGATGCCTGCGCGCCCATGTAGACCTGCTGCATCCGGCCCGGGTAATCGGCTTGAATCTCGTGGATCTCGCGCTCCGCGTTGGCAAGCGGCTGGTAGTGGCTCCCGGCGTAATCGGGTGCGCCGATCAGCAGCAGGGAAACCATCTTCCCTACCCCGCCTCGCGGCGGCGAAGCCAGAATCTCGATCGATGGCGACACGGCCATCTCCACGTCTTCAATCCAGTAATGCGGGTGCGGCGAGGGCGCCACCAGCGTCTCCAAATTCAGCCGGTGCAGGGCGCCGTCGGGAATGACGATCAGCCGTTCTCCTTTGCGGAGGTGCGGCGCGACCGGCGCGATCAGCATGCGCCAGAGCTCGGCGCCGGCGGCGCTGGCGGCGATCGGATCGCGCACCGAATGCTCGACAATATCGCGATAGTTGGTCACCAGCTTTTCGATCGCCGCCGAGCCCGGCAGTTCGTGCCGTTCGATACCGCTGCCGGTGATGAGCCATGCGAAAGACTGCCGAGGCGCCAGCCAAAACGAGAGGATGCTTGCATGAGCGTCGCGCGCCACGCCTTCGAATTGAGCCAAACTGCGCGGCGGAGCGGCTGCCACATCCTGTTCCAGCCGCTCCGCCAACACCCGCGCGCGGCTGGATTCCACCACGCGCAAGGCGCGTGCGTCGTCCTTCTGCCGCCATAGAACGTCCACGTAGTCGCGGTAAAACGGCATCAGTTGCGAAAGCAGCGTCATGCGGTGGTTCGGATCGAGCAGGTCGCTGCGCGTGTTCTCAATGATTCGCAACGCCTGCTCGTAGCTGCGGTCGGCCTCCGGAAAACGCTTGGCGCGATCCGCGAGAGCGCCCAATAAGTCCCACGCCGCCCAGCGGATACCAGGTGGAGCGTTGGTCGCGCGCAGCAGATCCCGGGCGATTCGGGCGGCCGTTTGGAAATCGCCGCGTCCCTCCGCAATTCGCCCGCGATTCCGCTCCAGGAGCGGAAACAAATCGCGCGCGTCGAGAGCGCGCGCGAGATCCGACGCGCGCTGGTTCCATTCCGCGGCCTGCTCCCATAAGGTGCGGCCTGAACCTGCCTGGCGCTGATCGGCCGCAAGACCGGACTTGATCAGAGTCAGCGCGAGATTTGCAGCGTTGCGCGCGGCGCCTTCCTTGCTGCCGATCGCCACTGCCATGTCGTAAGCCTTCCGGTAGCTGGAAATGGCATTCGCGAAATCGCCGTCGTCATCGTAGGCCAGCCCCAGCTCGCCGAGCGAAATCATCAGATTCTCCCGCGCGCCAATGGCCTCACAAATGGCGATGGCCCGCCGCTGGTGCTCGAAGGCTTTATCGAAGTCGCCCAGAAGGGCGTACGCCGAACCCAGGTTGCCGTGCGCCATGGCGGCCACCTTGCGCGCGCCGAGTTTCTCGGCGCCGGCCACGGCGCGTTCGCCCGCATCGGCCGACTCTTCGTACCGCCCCAGTTTCTTCAGCGCATACGACAGATTATTCAACGCCAGCGCCTGCCAGAAAGGAAACCCATCTTCAGCGGCCAGATCCGCGGCGGCGCTAAACGATTGCCGCGCCGCTGGCGGCCGGCGCGCGCTCATGGCGGCTAGGCCCTCGGTGATGTCCAAGCGGATACGCAGTTCGGGGTCGCGCGCTGAGGTACGCGCCTGGGCCAGAATCTCCGGGACCCTCGCGGCTTCGCCGACCAGGTGAAGATCGACCGCAGCCAGATCGATCAGGCGCCGCACTTCGAGCTGACCCAGTTCCCGCTTGGCCGGGATGGGTGTCAGAAGAAGATCGCGGGCCGGATTCCACTTGGATTGCGCATTCAGCACCTCGGCATCGAGCAGCCTCAGGCTTAAGACCCAGTAGGAATCCGGCTCTTTCTGGGAGCGTGGAACGTAGGACGAGGCTTCGCGGCCGGCCGTCTCCAGGTCACCGGCAACGAATGCGGCCCAGGCGCGCGTGTACACTTGCCGCGCCGGCTCGGTCCGGGAACAGGATAAGAGGGGAGGCAGAAGGCCGCACAGGGCGGCCGCGACGAACTTATCCCCCCAAGTGGCCGTTCGACCCGCCGCCGCCGGCCGAACCGGGACCACCCGCATTACAGCCCATAGCCAGGCGCACCAAGGCGACCCGCCGCTCGTTGCCTTTGACGTGGACCTCACCGAGAACGATTCTACCGAAACCCTTCCAGTGAATAGTGTAACCGTCCACCGAAATCTTCTGCTTCTCTGTTTCCGGCCCGGAAAGACGGATCTCCCGCACCAGTGAGAATTTATGCTCGTGGCAGCACTTGCACTTGCCCTCAGCGGCCGGGTCCAGCGCGAACCGCCAGCCGTTCTTCGCGCGGTAGCCGTCCGTTTGCTTGTTGTAGAATTCGGCGAGCTGCTCGGCGTTTCCGCTGAATAGCAGGGGCTCTTCGTCCAGAATCACTTCCGCTTTGACATTGCCCATCTGGAGGCCCTCGATGCGGCTGCCCTTGGTGCTGACGAGCGACACGGGGTTTGCCGCCTCCGAGTCGAACTTGGAGAGGAAGTGCAGACGGATATAGCCGATGTCCAGTTTCTCCACCACCCGGAGCTCTTCGACGTCGGCTTCCACTTCGGTTTCAAAGCGCTTGCCGAGGTCCCGGCCGTGTGTCGCGGTCTCGACCTTGCGAACCGAAAGCAGGGTTCGCTTGCGCGGCTGGTCCACCGTATAGGCATAGTCCTTCACGCTCGCCTGCGCAACGCCGCCGGTCGCCGCCAGCACGCTCGAGCCCAGCGTGGGAATCACGTGATTGAGATTCTCCTGCTCGTCGAGTTGATGGAATCGCGCCGCAACGCCAAGCGCATGTCCGGAGAATTTGAAGTACGTGCTCGGATAGTTGCTCATCTGCTAGTGTGTCCTTGGCTGAATGTCGAATTCACCCCGCGCCAGTTGCGGACCGGATTCGCCGGCGCGCACGACGACGGAGTAATGGCCCGGACCCGGCTTGCCCGGGAAAAGGACGCCCAGCGGCTCGCCGGGAGCCGGCGCCGAAAGAGATCCCTCGCTCAACACCTTGCCCGACCGACTGGCCAGCTCCACCCACAGGCTGGCAGTTCCGGGCTGGGACGGCACGGCGATCTCAAAGTGAAGAGGGCTGCCCTCTTCCAACCCGCGCGGCGCCGAACGCGTGGCGTCGTCGAGCGGCACGGCGGCGGCGATCTCCTGCGGAGCGCGCATGGCTGGAATCGTGACCTTGGCCTGGTAGCCGGCCACCACGGCCAATACCAGGGCGGCGAAAGTCGGCACCGCGGTTTGTAACCGCAGCCACGCCAGCCAACTGGCCCGCTGCGGTTCCGGCTTCCGGTCGAGCCGGTCTAAGAAAACAGCCCTGGCATTGGCGGCGAAGGCCGATGCCGTCCAGACATCGTTCATGCATGGCCTGCAATCCGCAAAATGCGCTTCGAATTCATCCCGCTCGGCCTGGGACAAGTCCCCAGCCACGTACCGCTCGGGAGCCCCTAATCCGACTGCCGCATTGTGATCCATAATCTGGCTTCCACTAGGATAGTGAAAACAATGAACGCGCCGTTACAGAGCCGGCTGATGCGCCCGTTCATCCCTTATATTCATAGCAGATTGCCGGTCCAACGGCGAAACCGGGGCGAAACCGCGAAAGGCTGGGCAAATCCCGGCTCAGCCTGCTCGTCACCCCGCGGCGCTGCCGATGCCGCTCGTCCGCCGTTATGAATGCGGGCTCGCGTTGTGTTACAAGAGTGCTGTCCAGCGGGTGCGCGGTCGATGGCACACTCGCAGGGAGCGCGAGTCGAGCTCAATCAAAGGGGGGAAGATGGCTTTCGTCAAGTCAACAACGCTTTTGATCGCGGGGCAAGCTCTATGGGTCGGCGGTTTGTTCGCCGCCCAACCGACCATTGCGGACGCGAGGAAATTCATGGACGATGCCGAGCAGCGCCTGCTCGTCTTGAGCAACGAGGCGCAGCAGGCCAGTTGGGTGGAAGAGAACTTCATCACCTCGGACACCGAATCGCTCGCAGCGCTCGAGAACGAGCGGGCCACCGACGAGCAGGTGCGGCTGGCCAAGGAATCCAAACGATTCGACGCGATTACGCTGCCTCCCGACCTGGCGCGCAAGATGCGGCTGTTGCGGATTGGCTTTACGCTGGCCACGCCGGCCGATCCGAAGGAGAGCGAGGAAGTGTCCCGGCTGGCGGCCGAGCTCGACGGCATGTACGGGAAAGGCAAGTATTGCCCGCCGGCGCTCGCCTCGAGCGACAAGAAATGTCTCGACATCGGAGACATCACGCGCATCATGGCGACGAGCTCCAATCCGGCCGAGTTGCTGGACGCCTGGAAGGGCTGGCACGCGATTTCCCCACCCATGCGAAAAGATTTCACACGCTTCGTCGAACTTTCCAATCAGGGCGCGCGTGAGTTGGGTTTTCGCGACACCGGCGCGATGTGGCGCTCCAAGTATGATATGCCGCCGGACGATTTCGCAAAAGAGCTGGACCGGCTGTGGGCGCAGGTGCGTCCGCTTTACCTTTCGCTGCACGCCTACGTGCGCAACCGGCTGCGGGAAAAGTATGGCGACGCAGTGGTTCCGGCCAATGGCCCGATTCCAGCCGATCTGCTCGGCAATATCTGGGCGCAGGACTGGTCGAACATCTATCCATTGGTCGCGCCTCCCGGAGCCGACCCTGGCTACGATTTGACGCGTATTCTGAAGGATCGCAAAACACAGCCGCTCGATATGGTTCGCTACGGCGAGAGTTTTTTCAAGTCGCTGGGGTTTGCGCCGCTGCCTGCGACATTCTGGGAGCGTTCGCTGTTCGTGAAACCGCGCGACCGGGACGTGGTTTGCCATGCCAGCGCCTGGGACGTGGACAGCGTGGAGGATCTGCGCATCAAGATGTGCATCGATATCACGGCCGAGGACTTCACCACCATTCACCACGAGCTGGGCCACAATTTCTATCAGCGCGCCTACGATAAACAGCCTTTTCTGTTCCGCGACAGCGCCAACGACGGCGTGCATGAGGCCATCGGCGATACCATCGCGCTCTCGGTGACGCCCGAGTACCTGGTCAAAATCGGCCTGCTGGACCGGGCGCCGGATTCGTCAAAGGATATCGGGCTGCTGCTCAGGCGCGCGCTCGAAAAGGTCGCGTTTCTGCCGTTTGGGCTGCTGATCGATCAGTGGCGCTGGCGGGTATTCTCAGGCGAGACTCCGCCCGACAAATACAACCAGGCCTGGTGGGACCTGCGGACGAAGTATCAAGGCATCGCGCCGCCGATGGAACGCAGTGAGCTTGATTTCGATCCCGGCGCGAAGTATCACGTAGCGGCCAATGTCCCGTACACTCGCTACTTCCTGTCCTTTATCATGCAGTTCCAGTTCCACCGCGCGCTGGCCAGAGCGGCCGGTTGTCCGGTGGCCGGGAGCGGCACGCCGCTGTCGCGCTGCTCGATTTATGGCAGCAAGGAAGCCGGCGAGAAGTTGAACAAGATGCTCGAAATGGGGCTCAGCCGCCCCTGGCAGGAGGCTTTGTACGAGATGACCGGCGAGCGCGACCTGGACGCTTCGGCGATCCTCGATTACTTCGCGCCGCTCCAGAAATGGCTGGACGAACAAAACAAGGGCAAGCCGGTAGGCTGGTAGGCGTCTGTGGCGCACGCACTCATGCGTGCCGGGTCGAGTCTCTTCTCGACACGTCTTTTCCCGGGCGCCGGACGTCGGCATGGGTGCCGACGCGGCACGCATGAGTGCGTGCGCCACAGACGCGATCGGAGCCGCGACCATAGGGAGCGGTCGCGCTGACCTATTCACCCCATCTCCACAACCACACGGTTCTCCTCGACCAGTTTCCCGGCGGGGATGAAGTTGCCCTCCATCAACTCGCCATTCAGCTCCAACTTCCGCACGCCTTTCTGAACACCGGCGAGGTTGTGAACCTCCACGAGCACCTTCTTCCCACGGAAAACACGCGTCATCGTGAAGCCTTTCCACACGGCGGGAATGCAGGGATCGATGCGCAATCCGCCGTACTCCGGCCGCAGGCCGAGAATGTACTGCGTCGCTGTGAAGTAGGACCAGGCGGCCGAACCGCTCAGCCATGGTACGCGCGAAGCGCCGAATCGGGGGCTCGACTTGCTGTGGGTGAACTGGCAGTACACATACGGCTCGATCTCGCGGACCTCGGCGCGGGTGTTCCACGCGCCCGGCAGCGTGGCCCGGAAATACTGCCAGGCCAGATCGCCGTGACCCAACATGGCCTCCGCGATCACCGCCCATCCCTGCGTGTGGGTGAAGATACTGCCGTTCTCTTTCATGCCGGGATTGAATAAGGCCGCGCGCATAACGTTGTAATCGGTCTCGACATACGGCGGATCGCAAATCATCAGCCCATACTCGGTAGCCAGCCGGTCGCGCACGGATTGCATCGCCGAAGCGGCGCGGCTTGCGTCGGCGTGTCCGCTCACGACCGCCCACGATTGCGGGTTGAGGAAGATCTGGCCTTCGCGGCTCGAGCTCGATCCGAACTCGAAACCATCGGCGCGATACGCCCGCAGATACCATTCGCCATCCCACGCGTGCTCCCGCAAGTCCTCATCGAGGCGGTCCAGGTTGCTCTGCGCCCATGCCTCTTCTTCCTTCGCCGCCAACAAGCGACTTACTTCCAAATAGACCGCCAATGCGTAACGAAGCTGGAACGCAACGAAGACGCTCTCGCCTTGGTCGCCGAGGCGGATGCAGTCGTTCCAATCGGCGTACAAGCCGCACGGCAGGCCATGCGCGCCGGAGCGATTCAGGCTGAAGAGGATGGCCCGCTTCATATGGCCCAGCACGGTATCCTCGCCTTGGTCCGCATAGGGAAGAACCTTGGAATAGAAAGAAAGATCGCCGGTCTCTTTGACATGCGCGGGAATCGCGTTGAACAGCCACAGGCAATCGTCGGAGCGGTAGTCTTCCTCGCGCGGCGCGCGCTCCGCGCCGGGGCGATGCGCGAACTGCTTGACTACCGGCATGGCGCCGCCCGTGGAAACCTGGCCGGTGATCATCAACTCCAGCCGCTGTACGGCTTCGGCGGGGATGGTGTGCATCACGCCGAGCATGTCCTGCACGGTGTCCCGGAAGCCAAGGCCGTCCCGCTCGCCCGCATAAATCAAGCTGGCGGCGCGGGACCACGCGTAAGTCATCAGGCAGTTGAACGGGCTCCACATATTCAACATGCTGTTGAACTCGGCGTCCGGCGTTTCCACTTCGATCCCGGCGATGCGCGCGTGCCAGTGACTCTTGAGCGCGGCAAGCTCCTGCGCGGCTTTCTCGGGATTGGCGAATTCGTCCGCCGCCCGGCGGCCTTCCTCACGCGCGGTGCCGACCCCCATCAATACCAGAAACTCCCGCGTTTCACCCGGCTCGAGGCTGATCCGGCTTTCGAGCACGCCGCAACCGTTGTCGCCGGCGGCGAGTGAGTTGGTGCACTGCCCCTGTTCCACCACAGCGGGTTTGGCGTAACTCCCGTAAGCGCCGAGGAACGCCGTGCGATCCGTGTCATAACCAGACACTTCCGTGCCCACCAGCGTAAGAAACGTATGACGCCCCTGATCCTTTTCCTCGAAGTTATCGGGCATGAGGGGTAGGTTGACGTTGGTTCCGTGATCGATAATGCCGCTCTCGACGGCCATCTTCACGATATGCTGCGTGTATTGCAGGTTGATCAGGTCGTCATAGGCGCTCCAGTTCCCGGCATACTCGACATATGTGAAGGCGCTAAGCCGGCGAGGCTGGCCGCTCAGGTTGGTCAGCCGGACGCACCAACACTCGAAGTCCCGGCCAAGCGGGACGAAGTAAGTGGTTTCCGCGCGGATGCCGTTGTATTCGGAAGAGATAACGGTGTACGCGCTGCCGTGACGGCACTCGGACTTATATGCTTCCAGAGGCTTGCCCACTGGCTGCCACGAAGCGGACCAATAGTCTCGGGTATCGTGATCGTGCAGATAAATGTAGCGTCCCGGCTGATCCAAAGGAACGGAGTTGAATCGCAGCCGAGTGAAGCGCCCCTGCGCCGCCGACTTATAGAAACTATACCCGCCAGCGTTGTTGGTGATGATGGCGCCGTATTCGGTGCTGCCCAGGTAGTTACTCCATGACCTGGGCGTATCGGGGCGGGTAATTACATATTCCTTGTTAACGTCGTCAAAATATCCAAACTGCATGTCAGAGCTCCGGTTATGATTAGGGCCTGACCGCTCCCTACGGTCGCGGCTCCGTTACTTGGCGCGGCTGGCGGCCAGCTCGGCCTGAAGCTTCTTGGTGGCCTCTTCGTTGAGCGGATAGAAGAACATCCCCAGCCCGGCCAGCAAGGTGCCCGCCGCCGGCGCGATGGTCATCAGCAACCGGATGCCATGCTGTCCTTCGGCCGTCTGCACCACGTTGGCCTTGAAGCCATAAATGGCCAGCAGCGACGCCGCCAGCGCGCCTCCGATCACCCAGCCGAACTTATTCGACATGCCCGACGCCGAGAAGATCAGCCCGGTCGCCCTGCGGCCGGTTTTCCATTCCGAGTAGTCGGCTGTATCCGCGAACATGGCCCAAAGCAGCGCCGACGTGGGACCGGTCAGCATGCAATAGACGATGTTATACCCGTACAAAAGAGCAAGCTGATTCGGTCCGACCCAATAAGATAGGACGAGTGCCACTGTGGCGAGCAGCATTAAGCCGATAAAGGCGTTTTTCCTCCCGGTAAATGGTGTCACATACTGGATCAGGAAAGTGCCCAGCACCGACATAACCGAACCAACCACCATGAATGTGGCCGCTCCGCCCACGCTGCCGACGTAATACTTGAAGTAATAAACAATCGCGGCGCCGCGAATCGACACGAAACAGACGCTCAGAATACCCAGCGCACACAATACCAGCCAGGGCGTGTTGGCGAGCAGATCGCGCAGGTCTCGTGCCCGCGAAGTGTTCTGCTCCACCACTGGCTGAACACGTTCGCGCGTGGTCGCGAAAGCAGTCAGAAACAGCGCCACTGCCGCCACGGCGTACACGGCCAGCGCCAGTTGATAACCGAGCGGCTGGTTCCCCTTGCCAAAGAACGTGACCAGCCGCAACGTGGAGAACTGCACCACCAGGCCGCCCAGGAAGGCGAACGTAAATCGCCACGAGGAAATACTGGTTCGCTGCTGAGAATCGGGCGAAATCACGCCCATCAGGGCGCCGTAAGGAACGTTGATCGCCGAGTACACGATCATCATCAGGGAGAGAGTGACATAGGCGTAAACCAGTTTGCCGGACGCGCTAAACGAAGGTGTGGTGAAGGTGGCGACACTCATGACTCCGAATGGCACAGCCATCCAGAGCAGATAGGGACGGAACTTGCCCCAGCGGGTTCGCGTGCGGTCGGCGATGGTGCCGATGAAGACATCGAAAAACATGTCCCAAGTGCGGGTAACCACCAGCATAGTCGCCAGCGCGCTCGCCGCCAGCCCGAAAACGTCCGTATAGAAATTGAGCTGGAAGTAGATAAACGTCATCCAGATCAGGTTGGAGGCGCCGTCGCCACACGCGTATCCGACCTTTTCGAGCACGGCAAGTTTGTTGTTTTCCTGAGTCATGGTCAGCATGGGAGGACCGGGTAAAACGCGATGTTACCACGGTGTGCGCTTCCATTTTCGACTTCTGGGTCCGGTTCAGCGCCGTGGCGCAAGCACTTCTCGGTGCCGCGTCGAGACTTTTTTCGACGCGTCCTCGCCGCACGGCACCGAGCGTCGGCACGAGTGCCGACGCGGCACGCAGGGGTGCGTGCGCCACAGCTTAGCGCCAGCGGAAAAGCTTTAGCGCCAGGCCGAAACAAACCACCAGCCAGCCGGCCAGCACTCCCATCTGCGGCGTCAATTGGGCCAGGCTGGCCCCTTGCAGCATGTTCATCCGCAGGGCATCGATCGCGGCTGTCAGCGGAAGCGCCTTGATGACCGGCTGGATGACATCGGGGAATCGCTGCGCCGAAAAGAAAACGCCCGACACGATCCACATTGGCATCATCACCGTATTCATCAGACCCGAGGCGGCTTCGATGGTCCTGGCGCGGGATGCGATCAACAATCCGAGTGCGCTGAACGACAACGAACCGAGCACGCACAGCAGCACCAGATCGACAAACGATCCGCGCACGGGCACGCCGAATACCAGCACGCCGAAACCCACCAGCACGCCCACTTCCACCACCAGCAGCAGGAGCCGCGAGAACAGAAACGACGCCAGGTAGTAATGCCGCGGCATGGGTGTCGCGACCAGGCGCTTCATCAGCTTCTTGCGGCGCGCGTCGACGATGGCGAATCCCATCCCCCAGATGGCGCTGCCCATCAAATTCATCCCGAGCAGGCCGGGGATCAGGAAATCGATGTAGCGAGATCCGGGCTCGCGCATGAGCTGATCGGTCGAGGCAACCGGATCCACGCGGCCGGCAGCGCGCTGGACCGCGCGATCGGCCAGCATGCGCGCCGTGCGTCCTTCCGGATTGGTGGCATCGTATCGGTAGACGATGCGGCCGTCGGCGCCGGGCACGGCGACCAGCGCCACCTTGCCGTTGCGCAACGCTTCCGCGGCAGCGCCCGCGGGCAGCTCCGCGACATCGAGCAGCTTTTCCTGGCGCAGCGATTGCGCCAGTTGCGGCGTGACGGTGGCGATCTTAAGCACGTCCGCGGGCCGGTTGCGGAAAGCGATGCCAAGGCCGGCAGCCAGCAAAATCGGGAAGATGAATACCCAGAACAACGCCTCCGGCTCGCGGATGAATTCGAGAAACCGCACCAGGGTCAGTTGGGCCAGCGGATGCTCCTTCCGCGTACGCGGGCGCGGAGATTTGCGGGCAGCCTCTTTGGCCACCAGATCGGGGATGGTAATCTCACTCATCGCGCAAATGCCGTCCCGTCAGGGTGACAAAGACGTCCTCCAGGGAAGCCGAATGCGTGCGCAGCTCAGTCAGCGGAACACCCTGCCGGCTGAGTTCGTCGAGCAGCGCGGGCACGGCGCGATGCAGTTGGGTGACCTGCATCTGCACGCTGCCATTCTCGCCGCGCACGTCGCGAACGCCCTCCATCCGGCGCAATGCGGAAATGTCCAGCGGTTTGGCCGCGCTTCCGGCGGAGAATTCCACCACGTGCTCGACGCCGATGGAAGCAATCAGCTCGCGCGGCGTGCCCAGAGCGATGACTTTGCCGTGGTCCATGATGGCGATGCGGTCGCACAGGCGCTCGGCTTCATCCATGTAGTGGGTGGTCAGCAGGATGGTGCGGCCGGAGGCTTTGAACTCTTCGATCAAATCCCAAAGCTGTCGGCGGGCCTGCGGATCGAGGCCCGTAGTGGGTTCGTCGAGAAACAGAAAATCGGGATCGCCTACCAGCGCGCAGGCCATCGCCAGGCGCTGTTTCTGCCCACCGGAGAGATTGCCCACGCGCGAATTCCGCTTCTCGTCGAGCTGCACCAGGGCGATCACCTCCTCCGGCGTCGGTCCCGCATGATAGAAGCTGCGAAACAGACGGACCGTCTCGAGAACGGTGAGCTTGTCGGCGAGCTGCGTATCCTGAAGCTGCACCCCGAGCCGCTGGCGAAGTCGCTCGGCGTCAGAACCCCAGCGCATGCCCAGCATTTCGACTTCGCCGGAATCGGCCGAGACCAACCCCTCGCAGATTTCCATGGTGGTGGTTTTGCCGGCGCCATTGGGTCCCAGCAAGCCGAAGCACTCGCCGGCGCGGACCTCGAGTTCCAGGCCGTCGACGGCGAGCACATCCTTGTAGGCCTTCCGCAGGTTGCGCACTGCCAGGGCGGCTGTCGGCGCGGCTGTCATTTGTCCAGTATCGCGTCCGCGCGGCCGGATCGTCAACGACGCCTTCGACTGTCCCGCCGCCGGCGTGCAATGCCGAACGGATCAGGTCTTGGCGCGAGCGCGGCTATCCGAAAAGTGTTCGGTACTGTACAATAGCGGCTGAAACCTGCGTTACGGTGACACCCGAATCCGAATGAACGGGAAACAGGATGAGAGCGTTCGCAAGGAGTCCGCTGAGACCTTCACGATGGAGATGGGCGCCATGACGCCGCCGGAAGGCCGAAAACCGGCTGCCGAGGGCCCCGCATTGTCGGGCGAGACTGCGCCGTCGATGCGAATCGGGCGCTACGCGGTGGTGCGCGAACTGGGGCGGGGTGGCATGGGAATCGTCTATGAGGCAACCGATCCCGCCATTGGCCGGCGAATCGCGATCAAAGTCATCAATGTGCAATTCCTGGCGGGAGCCGGCGAGGCCCAGGTCTTGCGGGAGCGGCTGTTCCGCGAAGCGCACTCGGCCGGCGCGCTCTCCCATTCCGGCATCGTGGTGGTCTATGACGTGGGTGAGGATCGCGAAATGGCGTTCATCGCCATGGAGTTCGTCGACGGCCCCTCCTTGCAACAGGTGCTACAGTCCGGCGGAAAGCTGCGCCCTGCCGAAGTGGTGGACATACTCCGGCAAGTCGCCGCGGCTCTCGATTACGCGCACTCGAACGGCGTCGTCCATCGCGATATCAAGCCGCCCAACATCATGCTGCACAAGGGCAGCCAGGTGAAGATCGCGGATTTCGGCATCGCCAAGATCACCACGGCCCCGAAATACACTGCCACCGGCCTGGTGATGGGTACGCCCGCCTACATGTCTCCGGAGCAGATCGAGGGCCGCGACGTGGACGGCCGGTCCGATCAGTTCTCCCTGGCGGTGGTTGCCTACGAGATGCTGACCGGCGCGACTCCATTCCAGGGCGAGTCATACGCGTCGATGGTCCACAGCATCGTTTACGGCCAGCGGCCGTCGGCGAGCGCGGCCAATCCGTCGCTGCCTGCCGCGGTTGACCCGGTATTCGGACGCGCCATGGCCGCGCGTCCCGAGTACCGCTTCGCGACCTGCACCGAGTTGATCTCCGCGCTGGACGCTGCATTGCACTCCACTGTGCCTGTATCCGCGCCTAAAGCAATGCCTGTTGCCGCGCCGGCAGCGGCGCAACCCTCGCCCGCTCCGCCTGCTCGCGGCGTTCCCTGGGTACTGGTCGCCTGCATCATGTTGCTGGCTCTGGCGTTGGGCGGAGCCGCGGTGTACAAGTTCTGGCCCGCGCTGCGGGGCGTCGCGGGCGGCCAAACCCAAAGCGCTCGGCCTTCGACCGCGAATCCGGCTGCGAGCGCTGCTATCGAAACTCCCGCTCCCTCCTCTCCGCCACCAGCCGCGCCCATTGAGAAGGAGGGTAAACCGCCTGCGCCGGCCGTTCCGACCGGTTTGCCTTCCGCAAAGGGAATTGCGCCGAATGCCGCGGCGCAACGTGAGCCGGGCCAATTGCCAGGGGCCAAGAGCGTCACAGCAGGCAAGGAAACCGCCGCGCACGCCGCCCAAACGCCGGTCCTCTCTGCCACGGACATCGCGCGTGAGGAGGCGGACGTGGTGCCGCTGATCAAGAAGGGTATTATCGTTTCCGCGGCCCGGCGCTGGACCGACACGGGGATCGACCTTCGCCCCGGCGACACACTCGATGTCGGGGCGCACGGATTGATACGAGTCTCGGCAAGTCGCAATATCCCCGCCATGGAACCCGGCGGCTATCGTCCGGACTGCGCCCGCGCCAGACTGGTGTTTGGCCAACCAGCCGATGTGGCGGCGGTACCGGCGCCGACCCTGAGCTGCTGGTCGTTGATCGGCCGCGTGGGAGGAACCATCTTCGAGGTCGGCGCTCAATCCACGGTGCCGCAAGGTTCCGCCGGCCGCCTGTATCTGGGCGTGAACGACGACGACCTCAGGGATAATTCCGGAACCTGGACCGCCGTCGTTAGCGTCTTGCGCCATTGACCTGGAGCGAGTCTAATGGCCGCCGGTTGCGGTCACCGCTGGTTCTCTGCCGGCGAGCCCAGCAGCGGACCGTATATAAGGCCGGCGAGAATCGCTCCGGCGATCGGCGCCACCCAGAATAGCCATAACTGCTCCAAGGCCCAGCCGCCGGCGAAGAGCGCCGGCCCGGTGCTGCGCGCGGGATTCACCGAAGTATTGGTCACCGGGATCCCTACCAGGTGAATCAGCGTCAGCCCCAGCCCGATCGCGATCGCCGCGAAACCCTGCGGTGCGCGGCGGTCCGTCGCACCCAGTATGATCATCAGGAACATGAAGGTCAGCACCACTTCGGCCACCAGGCAGGCCACCAGCGAATACCCACCGGGCGAGTGCTCGGCATAGCCGTTGGAGGCAAACCCGCCGGCCAGCGTGAATCCGGCCTTCCCGCTGGCGATCACAAACAGGACCGCCGCCGCGCCAATCGCTCCCACCACCTGCGCGATTACGTAGGCCGGCAGTTCCGATGCCGGAAAACGCTTCGCCACCGCCAGGCCCACCGAAACTGCCGGATTCAGATGGCCTCCGGAAATGTGACCGATCGCGTATACCATGGTCAGAACGGTCAGTCCGAAGGCGCACGCGACGCCCAGAAATCCAATCCCCAGACTCGGGAACGCCGCCGCCAGAACCGCGCTGCCGCATCCCCCGAAAACCAGCCAGAACGTACCGAGCAGCTCCGCCGCCGCTCTCTTCCCCAGAGGCATAGTCTCTCCTTGTAATTGGTGTTGCGATCCCCAGAATTCGCGACGGCTCCGACCCAGTCGGCCCGCCAGCGCCAAACCAGTCTATAACATTATGTTGCGGCGGTTCTAAAGCGCTGGCCCGCTCGGTGCGGTCCGTGCCGGCTACGCTGCGCTTGCCACCACCGCGTGGTCCGAAGTTCGCGCTACATTCATACTGATGCCCATTCAGATCGGCGATATCCTCGGCGATTATCGGGTCACCGGTGTTTTGGGCCGCGGCGGCATGGGTAAAGTCTTCCGCGTGCGAAACCTGGTCTCGGACCGCGAGGAAGCGATGAAAATCGTTCTCCCCGATCTCGACGAAAACGTCGCGCTGGCCGACCGCTTTCTACGCGAAATCAAGGTCCACGCCAGTCTCCAGCATCCCAATATCGCAACTCTCCATACGGCCTTGCGGATCGAAGGGCGCCTGGTGATGATCATGGAACTGGTGGAAGGCGTCAGCCTGGAAGAGACGCTGCGTCACGGGCGGCTCGAAGTTCCGCTGGCCCTCCACTATGTCGGCCAGATCCTGGCAGCCCTCGAGTTCGCGCACGCGCGTGGCGTGATTCACCGCGACATCAAGCCCGCCAATATCCTGATTGCCGCCGGCGGCATCGTCAAGCTGACCGATTTCGGTATTGCGCGCTCCAGCGGCGCGGAGCGCTTGACCGGCACGGGCCTCGCCGTGGGAACGCTTGCCTACATGTCGCCGGAGCAGATCCGCTCGGGTCAGGTGGACGCCCGTTCCGATATCTACTCGCTGGGCACCATGTTTTACGAAATGGTCACCGGCCATCACCCCATACAGGCGGCCACCGAGCACTCCATGATGAGCGCGCAACTGAACGCGGTTCCGCCCGAACCCGCCACGGTGAACCCCGAGGTGCCGCAGGCTATCTCCGCCGCCATCATGCGCGCACTCGCCAAGGAGCCTGGCCTGCGCTTCCAGACCGCGCTGGAGTTTCAGGCCGCGCTCGAAGCGTCCGGCCACACCGGCATTGCGGCGCCCGCCATTCCCGATGCCACCGCCGCGAGGACGACGCAGTTGGCCGAACTGGAAGCCCGCCTCTCCCGCGCCATCGGTCCCATCGCCAGCCGGCTGGTTTCGACTGCTGCCCGCCGTTACGGGACCATCTCCGAAATCCGGCAGGCGCTCGCCGCCGAGATCGACGATCCCAAGGAGCGTGCAGCCTTCCTCAAAACCGCGCCCGGCGTCAAGACCGATCCCAACGTCACCGCAACTCTGGCTGTACGGACTCCCACCGCGCCGGTTGCCTTCGATACGAACGCGCTCGACCGCCTCACCCAGGCGCTGGCGCCTTACATCGGCCCAATCGCCAAGGTTGTGGTCGCTCGCGCCGCCCGCTCGGCTTCGAACGCCGAAGACTTGCAGAACGCGCTGGCCGCCGAGATCCCGGCCGAAACCGACCGCCAGCGTTTTCTCGCCGCCGTGCGTTCGGTTTTCTAAGTGCGATTTGCAACCCCAAAAAACCGGGCTGACCCCGCGAGTCAACTCACCGCGGGCGTTGCCCGGGCTCGCGGTGCCAATTCAGCGCCCGAAGATGGTTGAAGTTCACGGCGTCCACTCCGCGCCGTTGCAACATATCCCAGAGGTCGAGGTCAACAGTCAATACTAGCAGCTTACGGCGTTCGAGCATTGCGATCGCGGCATCCGTAAGTCCAAGTCGCATAAAGGCGGCATCCGAAACCACGCCACGGCTCTCATCATAAAACTCGACCATTTCTTCCACCAGGAACTTGTATCCCAGGCGGAATGAGGCCAAATCCTTGCCGTGCAGTTTGGCTAGATTGCTGACTTCGGTCAGGATATGTGGCGTGGTGATGGGTTTGCCAAGGTACGCGACCAAACACTCCAGGAGATCGAGATCCTCAATCTCGAAATCATCGCCCGGCTTGAAATCTCGTGCCCGACGCTTGTTCGTCTTGCCGACCAGGTATAGAACTAAGAGATTAGCGTCGATCAAGGCCCCTTTGGATCGATGTTTCTCGATCAGACCGGCTGCGTCCAGCATTACCTGTCAGCGAATTCCCTGATCTTCATGGCGGTGACTTCGCCGGTCTCCTTGAGCACCGTAAACGTTTTGTAGTCGCGCGGGCCGCGCCACGTGTTGGCCATGATCTCGTTGGCAATCAATCGGTCCTGCCGGATCATGCTCAGCGTGATGAGCCAAGCGCTATCGCCGTCGCTGTGTATGCTCTCAACTTCCTCCAGTCGGACATCCGCGGCACGATTTCCCAGCAGGCCCTCAGCGAACTCGAGAGCGTTAGCGACAGCCTGTTTGAGTGGCACTGGCATATCCGAACATTACCATAGGCAAACCGCCGCAGCGGGGCCCCTGAATATGAGGCTGCGCCACGCCCTATCCCAGCAGCCGGTTCAATTCCCGCACCACCGCGAACGCATCAGACACATAAACCACATCGGCCTTACCGCGCGACCAGCCGCAGTTGGGATCGAGATTGACGGCGCGGCGTTCGGTGACGAAACGCCAGCCGACCACATGCGGTTCCTCGCCGTGACAGCAGGTGGAGAGGCCCTTTTGATGGCGCGGCGTCGAGCCGGTTTGCCCCACCTGGTTGAGATGCGTCATAAAGGGCAGCACGGCTTCGCCTTCGCCACTCAAATCGACCAGCGATTTGCTGCCGCCGAGCGAGGCTTGGGCGCCGTGCAACACGCCGAGGATGAGCCGTTGCGCTTCCTCCACATGCACCGCGCCATCGGGCTGCTTCTTGGTCCAACCGGCGCCAGCCACGAACAGCAGTTTCGCATCGGGACGAATGGTCTGCTCATCGGCCTTGGGCGCCTGAATGCCGGTGACGGTGGTGCGGGACTGCGGGACATCCACCGCGACATGTTCCACTTGCGCCGAACTCGCGGCTTCCCCACTCCACGGCGCGAAGCAACCGCCATCGAGCAGCACCAGCCAGGGGCGCGCGGTGCGCGTCAAAACCGCCTCCATGCGCTGCCGGTAGAACCAGCGGTTGACGGCCGGCGCGCCATCGCGCTCGGCCAGGCCCGTGGCGTGGGTATCGATTCTGCCGCCCAACCGGTATGCCACCCCTGGAAGCGCGCGCGCCCAGCGTGCGGTGGCGGGGGCGAGCACAATGGCAGCGCCGGCTGCGCGGGCGAGCGCTTCCGCAGCGGCGGCATCGGTCGCATAACGCGGCTGGGTGAATGGTTCGCCAGTCACCGCCAGAATCCGCCGCGCTCCCGCGGCGGCAGCAACGTTGGCGGCGGCTTCCACCGCGCCGCCGACAAGTCCCATGGTCAATTCGCCGCCCAATGCGAGAGCGGCGGTGAGAGCCTCCAGGGCCGGCTTGGCCAGCGTGCCATCGGCTTCGGTATGGGCCAAAAGCAAAATGGATTCCATGTTAATCCTCCCGGATCCAGGCGAAGATTTCGCGCGCGATTTTTTCCGGCGTCATGTTCTTTTCGATGCGCGTCTCGCGCTGCTGCTTGGGCAGGCTGACCGACGCGAAGCGCAGGCCTGCATCGGCGGTAACGCCGGCGGTCTGTGCCGCCGGTGCCTTTGCCCGCTGCAACGCCGGCATGATGGTCTTCATATTGGCCATGCCGACCTGCGGATTGTTGCGCGGCTCGGGCAGAAAACCGGTGGCCCAGCCCAACGCCGCAGGCGGCGCCGCGCAGACCGAAACCTGGTGACGGCCGCCTTCGATGCGCTCCAGCACCTCGAAGCTGCCGTCCTCGCGCACCGCGATCCGGTCCACGCCCTGAAACTGTTCGGTGATGCCGAGCCGCTCACCAATCATCTGGATGGTGGAACCCGAACCGCGCGAGGCCGATTCCCAGCCGCCGAACAGCAGCAGCCGCGATTTGTCGAGCCCCGGAATCGTCTCGATGACGCCCGCCAGCGCCGCCGCGGTGGCGAAGGAATCGGTGAACCCCGAAGCCGAGCCATCGAGAGCCACCAGCTCGAACGGCACCTTCTGCGCCACCGTCATCATCACTTGTTGCAGCTTGGCCTTGGGCCCCATGCTGACCAGCCAGACCTTGCTGCCCGGCTGCGCCTTCGCCAGATTCGCGGCTTCATAGAGCGCGTGAGCGGCCCACGGGTCCAGCACAGCCGGCAACATCATTTCATTCTTGAGAGCCGGACCAGCAGGGCTGGTTACCGGCTCGAGGGTTTGTAACGGGTCGGGGACAATGCTGCCGCAGACCACGATTTGAAAGGAGGTGCTCATCAGGTTGAACTCCAGTATAAACGGGCTCGTCCGTCTCCATCTACGCGGCCAGCTTCGCCAGGTCGTCCAGGCTCAAGCGTCCGGTGTAAATCGCCATGCCGAGCGCCGCGTTCACATTCATACCGAGCAGCGCGCGCACTTCGTCGAGCGTGGTGATGCCGCCGGCCGCGGTGAGTTCGAGCGTGGTGGCAGCGCGCAGGCGGCGAAACCACTCGAGATCGGTGCCCTGCATCATGCCTTCCCGATCCACCCAGGTGGCCAGGAAGCCGCCGCAATAAGGTTCGAGCAACCCCAACATCCGCTCGGCGGTGAACTCCGTAGCCTCCTGCCAGCCCTTCACCACGATGCGGCCGTCTTTCGAATCGACCGCGATCAACAGCCGTTCGCGGCCGATGGCGCGCCCGAGCTCGCTCAGAAACGCCTCGTCGATTCCTTGGCGAGTGAAAGCCGCGGTACCCACAATCACCTTGTGTGCACCTTGTTCAATGAGCGCCCGCGCGCGCTCCACCGTGCGCACGCCGCCGCCTACGCGCGTCGCCGCCCGCGCGGCCACCAGGCGCACCAGTTGCTCATTCGAACCGCGGCCCATCGCGGCGTCCAGATCGATCACCTGAATTTCGGGAAACGCGGCGAACCGGCGCAGCATCTCTTCCGGCGAATCGGCTTCGAGCGCTTTCTCGCGGCCCTGCACCAGTTGCACCACCTTGCCATCCATCAGATCGATGCAAGGAAAAATCATCCGCTCATCCTCATCGGAATGCCGTGCCGGTCCAGCTCTTCCTTCAGTTGATTCACCGTGTAAGTCCCGTAGTGGAAGATAGAGGCCGCCAGCGCCGCGTCCGCGCAGCCTTCCGTCAGCACGCGCACGAAATGCTCCGGCTTGCCCGCGCCGCCGGAAGCGATGATGGGGATACGCGTGGCGGAGGAGACCGCACGAGTCAGCGGGCAATCGAAGCCGTCCTGCACGCCGTCGGTATCCATCGAAGTGAGCAGGATTTCACCCGCGCCCAGGGCTTCGCCGCGCGCCGCCCATTCGATCGCGTCGATGCCTTCATCGTCGCGTCCGCCGCGCGTGTACACGTGCCACTGCCCAGACGCGTAGCGGCGGGCGTCAATCGCCAGCACCACCGCTTGCGCGCCGAATTCCAGGCTCAATTCGGTAATCAGCTCCGGCCGCCGCACCGCGGCCGTGTTGACGGAGACTTTGTCGGCTCCGGCCATGAGAATGCGCCGCGCATCCGCCACCGAGCGGATGCCGCCGCCCACCGCCAGCGGGATGAACACTTTCCGCGCGGTGCGCTCGACCACGCTCGCCATAATCTCGCGCGCGTCGCTGGACGCCGTGATATCGAGAAACACCAGCTCGTCGGCGCCGTCGCGATTGTACCGATCGGCAAGTTCCACCGGGTCGCCGGCATCGCGCAGGTTGACGAAATTGACGCCCTTTACCACGCGGCCGCCAGTGACATCGAGACAGGGAATGATCCGTTTCGCCAGCACTCACATCTCCACAAAATTCCGTACGATCTTCAACCCCACCGGACCGGATTTCTCGGGATGGAATTGCACGCCGAAGACGTTGTCCGCTTCGAGCGCCGCCGTATATGGAGCGGCGTAGGTGCAGATGGCCGCCGCGCGCGTGTCCACCGGCACATAATAGCTGTGCGCGAAGTACACGAAAGGCCGGCCCGGCAAATCGCGCACCAGCTTCGACTCCGGTTTCACTTCCAATTCATTCCAGCCCATGTGCGGCACGCGCGCATCGATCGGGAACCGGAGCACCGTTCCCGCGAACAGTCCCAGCCCGCGCACTTCCGGTGCTTCCTCACTGGCTTCAAACAGCGCCTGCAAACCGAGGCAGATCCCCAGGAACGGCACGCCGGCGCGGATGCGCTCCACCAGTTCCGCGCGCACATCCAGCGCATCCAGTGCCCGCATCATCTGCCCAAAGTGGCCCACGCCGGGCAGCAGGATCTTGTCCGCGCGCCGCAAGCCGTCACTGTCCCGCACCAGTGCGTAGTCGCAGCCCAGCTCCGCCAGCGTGTTTTCGACCGACCGCAAATTCCCCGCCCCGTAATCGAAAATGGTGATCATGAAACCTCCGTGGCGCGGGCTGTCAAGCCTGCTGTGTCGAGATTCGTCTCGACATTTCTTTGCTCCGCGGCTTTCAAGAAATGTCGGCATAAATGCCGACACGGCAGGCTTGACAGCCCGCGCCACGACGGCTGTTTCATAGCAACCCCTTCGTCGAAGGCAATTGCCCTTTCAGCCGCGCATCTTTCGAACATGCGTACTGCATCGAACGTGCCCAGCACTTGAAGATCGCCTCGACTTTGTGATGGCTCGAGCGCCCGTACATCACCTTGGCGTGCAGGTTCGCGCCGGCGTGATTGACGAAGCCGCCGAAGAAATCCTCCAGCAGTTCGGCCTGCAAATCTCCCACCAGCCGCACCCGCACCAGGTCCTTGTAAACCAGCGCCGGCCGCCCGCCCAGATCTACCGCCACCACCGCCAGCGTCTCATCCATCGGCATCACAAAATACCCTGCGCGATTGATGCCTTTGCGGTCGCCCAGCGCCTGCGCGAAAAGCTGGCCGAGCACAATCCCGACGTCTTCCACCGTGTGGTGCTGGTCGACATCCAGATCGCCCTCGGCGTGGATCATCAGGTCGAAGCCGCCGTGCTTCGAGAACAGTTCCAGCATGTGATCGAGAAAGCGAATGCCGGTCGAAATCTCATAGCGGCCGCGGCCTTCGATCTTCAAGCGGCCCGCGATGCGCGTCTCCTTGGTGTCGCGGCGTATGGCGGCCTGTCTCATGCTGCGAATACCTCTTCGAGATAATTGATGTCATCGACAATGGCATAGGAGCCCTGCTCCTGAAACAGAAACACCAGGTCGATATAGAGCGGATTGGCAGGCGCGGCAATCCCAATGAACGGCGCGCCGGCCGCGCGCGCGCATCGCGCGTCATCCACCGTGTCGCCGACATAATAGGCTTTCGCGCCGGGATTCGCGGCCAGTATTTGCTGCAAGCCCTCCGGATCCGGCTTGTGCCGCCGCACCTCGTCCATGCCGACGATGGGGGAAAACTCGAGCTCCGGCGCGAACCGCCGCAACGTCAGCTCGGCTTCCCACTTCGGACGGCCCGTGAAGAGCGCGAAACGAAATTGCCGGTTCAGCTTTTCGAGCGTCCCGGGCCGCGCCACCCATTGCTCGTGCAGCATCAGGCCGTCGGTTCCATTGCCGTGAAAAATGGATTGGAATTGCGCCTTCACTTCTTCAAATGGCGCAGCCACGCCGGACTCACTGACGATGTGGTGCGACAGTTTCCAATCGTCGTTCCAACCGCCCTGGTTTTTGAACTGCTGAATTTCCGCGGGCGCCAGACGCCGGCCGGTGAAATGCTCCACCGTGCGCGCGATGGTCTCGCGGTAGGATTCCGTGACGTCCACCAGCACGCCGTCCATATCGAAAATGAGGATCGGCTGATTCATCGCTGCCAGATCTTCTCCAGTTCCGCTAACAGCCGCCGCGTCTGTTCGCGCGTGCCCACCGTGATGCGAACGCAGCCGGGCGCTTCGTAGCTGCGGTCGCGCACCAGGATGGCCTGCGCACCCAGCGCCGCGCACACCTCCTGCGCGCGCGCGCCAAAACTCCCCAAAACGAAATTCGCCGAGCTGGGAATGTAGCGGATGCCCAGTTTTTCCAGGCCGTAGCACAGCAACTCGCGCGCGGCCAGCACCTCGGCCACGTAATTCCGGATGTAGTCGGCGTCCGCCACCGCCGCCCGCGCCGCAATCACCGCCAGCGAGTTCACGCTATACGGCGACTGCGCTTTGTGCAGATAGCGAATATTCGCCTCATGCGAAAACAGGCAGCCCAGCCGCATGCCGGCCATGCCGAATACTTTCGAAAACGTGCGGCTTACGAACAGGCTCGGCACGCGCTCGATTTCGCTGAGCGCCGTCACGCCGCTGAACTCGTAATATGCTTCGTCCACCAGCACTGCTGCTTTGCGCGCACGGTGCAAAATGCGCTCGATTCCCAATAGCGAAACGCCGGTTCCCGTCGGGTTGTTCGGATTCGCGATCAGGATGGCGCGCGTTTCCGGCGTGATCGCTTCCAGCAACGCATCGAGCGGAAACTCCATCCCAGGCTGTGCGTATTCCACTTCGCGAATCCGCGCGCCCGCCACCTCCGCATAAAAGCGGTACATCGCGTAAGCGGGTTTCAGCAGCAGCACTTCCTGATGGTCGTCCACGTAGGTGTTGATGAAGACCTGAATCGCTTCGTCGGTGCCGTTGGTAAAAACGAACTGCTCCGGCCGCACGCCGAAGTAGCTCGCAATCGTCTGCTTCGCCTCGCCGTATTCCGGATACACCGCCAGGCTGGCCGCATCGAGCGCTTGCGCCAGCGCTTCGATCACGCGCGGCGAACACCCCACCGTGTTCTCGTTGAAGTCCAGCCGGAGCTTCCCCGCGCGCCCCGCCGTCGGTGGCGCATAGGGGGCCATGGCCATCACCGCCGGCCGCGGCTGAATGGCGCCTCGCGGCAGCTTGGGTGGTTTACTTCGCATCGGTGCGCACCTCCACAGATCGCGCGTGCGCTTCCAACCCTTCGGCGCGCGCGAGCGTCGTGATCGCCGGCGCAAGCCGCGTCAAACCCGCTACGCTCAATTGCTGCACCGAAATTACCTTGACGAAATCCGTCACCGCCAGGCCGCCCCGTATGCGTGCCGCTCCGCTGGTGGGCAGCACGTGATTCGGTCCCGAGGCGTAGTCGCCCGCCGCTTCGGGACTGTACGGCCCTATGAATACGCTGCCCGCGTGTTCGATCGCAGGCAGCAGCCGCGCATCCGGGATGCTCAAATGTTCCGGCGCGAAGCGATTCGAGATTTCGACCGCTTCCTCGATTGACCGCACCAGCACGATAGCCGAATTGCGCGCGATCGATTGCGCCGCCACGGCCGCGGTCGCGAGCGTCCGAAGCTGCCGCTCCACTTCTTTCTCGACCGCCGCCGCCAGCCGCCGAGAAGTGGTCAGCAGCACCGCCGTTGCGTCTACATCGTGTTCCGCCTGCGCCAGCAGATCGGCGGCCAGATAGCGCGGGTCGCCCTCCGCCGCGATGATGAGAATCTCCGTCGGCCCGGCCACGAAATCGATGCCGACTTCCCCCGCCAGCAGCTTCTTCGCCGCCGCCACGTAGATGTTGCCCGGCCCCACGATGCGGTCGGCTTTGGGCACCGTCCGCGTGCCGTAGGCAAACGCCGCGATGGCCTGCGCTCCGCCCATTTCAAACACGCGCGTCAAGCCAAGCATCGCCGCCGTTCCCCACACCTGGTCCACCGGTTTTGGCGAGGCCACGCAGATGTTCGCGACCCCCGCCACCTGCGCCGGAATGGCGGTCATCAGAATCGTCGAAGGCAGCGGATAGCGCCCGGCCGGAACGTATGCGGCAACCGTGCCGAGCGGCCGCACCACCTGCCCCACGCGCACGCCGCCCGATTGCCGCATCCACGTGCGCGGCATCTGCCGCCGCGCGAAATCGCGTATGTTCGCGGCCGCAGCCCGCACTGCGCGCCGGAATTCCGGGCTCAGCCGCCGCCGCGCCGCCGCCAAGTCCTCTTGCGAAACGCTTACGCTGCGCCGCGTGAACCCGTCGAACTTGCGCGCGTATTCGAGCAGCGCCCGGTCGCCGCGCCGGCGGACGTCTTCGAGAATCGGCCGCACCACCGCCTCGGCCGCTTCCATGCGCGCTGCCCGCCGCGCGAACAGCTCTCCCGCATTTTGACTCTTGATAATTCGAATCACAGCACGATCTTGTTGAGCGGGTATTCCACAATTCCCTGCCCGCCCGCTTGTTTGAGCCGCGGAATGATATCGCGCACCGTCGATTCATCGAGGATGGTGTTCACCGCCAGCCATTCCTCATCGCTCAATTGTGAAATGGTGGGCCGCTTCAGCGCCGGCAGCACCGCCAGCACTGCTTTCAGGTCGAACTTGTGCACGTTCAGCATCAGCCCCACTTTGCCCAGCGCGTTAATGGCGCCCTGCAGCAGCATCGTCATGTCTTCCAGCTTGCGCCGCTTGGCTGCGTCCTCCCACGACTCCCGGTTGGCGATCAACTGCGTATTCGATTCCATCACCGTGTCGATGATCTTGAGCTTGTTGGCGCGCAGTGACGACCCGGTTTCCGTCACTTCCACGATGGCATCGGCCAGCACCGGCGGCTTCACCTCCGTGGCGCCCCAACTGAACTCCACTTTCGCCGTCACGCCGTGCCCGGCCAGGTAGCGCCGCGTGGTCTCGACAAGCTCGGTCGCGATGATCTTGCCTTCCAGATCCTTCGCGCTGAGGAATGGCGAGGCCTCCGGCACGGCCAGCACCCAACGCACTTTGCCGAAGCTCTGTTTGGCATAGATCAAATCGGCGACGGCCACCACTTGCGCGCCATTTTCTTCGATCCAATCGCGCCCGGTCAGGCCCGCGTCTAGAATGCCGTCTTCCACGTAGCGCGCCATTTCCTGCGCGCGGATCAACATGCACTCGATCTCCGGATCGTCGATGCCGGGAAAATACGACCGGCTGCTGGTGGTGATGACATACCCCGCGCGCCGGAACAGATCCACCGTGGCGTTTTCCAAACTGCCTTTTGGGATGCCGAGCTTCAGCTTCACGCCTTGCCTCCGTAGACCGCTTGTGGGTCGTAAGTCCGCGGGTCAACAACCTTCCATTCGCCCGAATCCAGGCGCCGGAAGAAGCAGCTTTCGTAACCTTCGTGGCAGACGCCGGGACCTTGCGCTTCCACCTTAACGAGCACCGCATCGTGGTCGCAATCGACGGTGATTTCCTTCACCACCAGCCGGTGCCCCGAGCTTTCGCCCTTCAGCCACAGCTTCTTCCGCGAGCGGCTCCAGAAAGTCGCGAACCCGCTCTCCACCGTCTTGCGGAAGGCCTCCTCATTCATGAAGCCCACCATCAGCACGCGCCCGCTCGAGTGGTCCTGGATGACGGCGGTGACGAGCCCGCCGGATTTTGCGAAATCGAGATTCATCGCTAAAACAAAAAAAGCCCGCCGTTTTCGCGGCGGGCGTCCTTTCCATTTGTTTAGTGGAAATTAGAGCAGCGCCCGTCGCGTGGAAAGATGGTGATGATGCCGCGCGAGGGTGACGCTTGCCATAAGAAAGTAGTGTAGCACAGAGGGGGATGGCTATACTGAGGTAGGACAGTCGATCGTTTTTTGTCGACTGTCGTCGGCCGCCAGTGACAGGCCACAAGAACCGATGGCCTGTCCTACCGTAGCGGAGAAGAAACTATATGAGCAAGGCCAAGCAACCGGCTGGTGCCCAACTTCGTTCCGAATATAAACGCTCGGATTTCGGTCCGTTGGCACGCGGGAAGTACACTAAGCGGCTCCGGGCGAGTTTGAACATGCCCATGAAGAACCCCGTGCATCCCGGCCGCATGGTCCGGCATGATTGCCTCGAGCCTTTAGGCCTGTCCGTGACCGCCGGAGCGAAGGTTCTCGGCGTCACCCGGCAGACTCTCACCAAGATCGTCAACGGTAAGTCCGGCATCAGCCCGGAGATGGCGATCCGGCTCACGAAAGCATTCGGCAGCACGGAAGAGACCTGGCTACGGATGCAGCTTGCCTACGACCTTGCCGCCGCCCGCAAGGGCGAGAGCAAAATCAAAGTGCGCCGCCAGCCCGTCCCGCAAGAACTGCACGTGTGATGACGCGGGTCTCCGCTAGACCCGCTGGGTCGACCCTTTCTGCAGATTGTGCTGCGCACACAGTATCCGAATGTTCGGCGCCAGGTTAGATCCGCCGCGAATGAACGGTATCACGTGATCGAAGTGCAGGTCGGTGGTCGCCTTACAGCGGCGCTTGCCCACCATGGCGCGGCAGCGCCCCTCGTCTCTTTCCAAGACCAGTTCCCTCACCTCTGGTGGGATGTTGCGACTGCGTTTTTCGCCGCCCGATGGCGGCCTCACAGGCAACTTCCGGAGAGCTCGTAGGAATGCCTGGAGTTCTCGTTCGTCCGTGCACCTCCACATCAGGGGCCAGGAGCCCTTGTGCGGCGTTGAAAAAGGACGCGGCTTCATTGAGCATAGGAGGTAGCCTGGGGCCGCGTGTACGAGGATATGCTGCTGGCGGAGATGGAAATACGCTATCGGTTCGGCGTCGTTGTACAGCTCAATGCCGTCCACTTTGTGTACAACAATGGAAACGGCGCGATTCTTGTCGCGGACCTCGTAGAGGTTCCAGAGGAACTGGATGGTTGCATCGCGCCAGTCGGGATGCTTAGCGGAAGTTTTCCGCGATATGTAGAACAGAAGTCTGTGAGGGATGTCGCGGCGTCTGTTCGGCTCCTTGCGATATTTGGCCATATGCACACGAGGATACTCTTATCAGGCCTCGAACGCCCGCTCCGAGAACGTCACATACGGGAACACTTCCGGAATGTGCGAATCGTAGTGCCGGTTCTAGGTCCAGTTGGCGGTACTGACCAGCCGCCAGCCCTTTCACGCAGCGCCCAGCAGCGCCTTCTCGACGGTCTTCGGAAAGCGATCAATGACGGTGAGGTACGCGCGGACCGCGCTCGGCGGTTGGGCTCTGCCAAGTTCCCAATCCTGCAATGTGCGAGTGCTCAATCCGAAACGGTGCGCGAATTGCGATTGCGATAGCCCGGATTTCGCGCGAATCGCCTTCACATCCACCGGGCCCGGAACCTCGTATTCGTACGCGCGCAGAGAGATCTCGCCTCGGGCATGCGCCGCGGCTTCCTTCAATCCATGAACCACATCCTTGCCTATGCGGCTGAGTCCCGCAGGCGCACGCTTGCGTATCCGAACCTTCACAAATCGACTATACGGAGCTCCCGTATAGCTGTCAAGTTGAGCCCTCATCCGCTCACTTCCCGCTCCGAGAACGTCACATACGGGAACACTTCCGGGATGTGCGAATCGTAGTGGCCGTGCCGGTTCCAAGTCCAGCCGGCGCAGAGGTCCAGGGTTTCCCGCCGGCGGCCGATCTTTTCGAACCGCGAACAATCGATGCGCCACACGTCGCCATCTTTGGGCGGCAACCGCCGGCCATCCGCAATCAGCTCCACCCCTTTCCACGGAAATGCCAGCTCAACCGTCCAGCCGCGGTTGGTGTTCGTTCGGCTGTTGACCACGCCATCCACGTGCACCGCGGTTTTGAGCCCGGGGAAATCCCAATCGAGGAATCCCCAGCGCTCGCCGCGCGGATGCACGTGGCCGCCCACGCCATCGAGCACCATCGTCCGCGCCGACGCGGCATCGAACTCCGGCCGCCCGTAATAACGCCCGCCAGGCTGGTGAATGTCCTTCCAGATCCAGAAGGCTTCGTACACCGTGTTGAGCGCGTTGATTTCGAATTCGTAGTAAGCGTCGCGCCCGGCGATGAACAGCTCGATGTCATTCTCTTCCCAGATCTTGGAATCGCGCGCTGTGAGCGTGCCCCAGACGTCGGTCTCTTCAATCCAGAAACCGAAGTAAAGGGATTCGTCATCCCACAGCAGCGCCACGCGCGTCTCGAACCAGGCTGGCTCGCCGGTCACGATGTCGACGAACGGCGCGGACTTGGGCGCCAGGCGCCAGGACAGCTCATCCAGCTTGCCATCGATCGAGATCGGCCCGGCCGCGCGGTAGCACGTGTACCGGGCAGGTTGAATTTCGGCCATGCTCTATTGTGCGGCCGATGACCCGGTTCGGCAATGGGACATAACACGGGGGGTGCGCGCAAAAAGAAAAGAAATGTCGAGACGACTCTCGACACATCAGGCTTGACAGCCCGCGCCACGCCCCATATCGGAGCCGCGACCGTCAGGGAGCGGTGCGGACACGACGCTCACTCCCCGCGCAGCAGCTTCCGCAAATCCGCCGGCGTAACTTCTCTCTCCGGGGTGAACTTCGGCGATTGTGCGTATTGCTCCAGGCTCAGCAACAACTGCGCGGCCTCTGGTGCCTCCGGAATCTCCGGCAGATCGATGGCGCAAACCAGCAACCGGCCCGCGCCCACCTTCAACTCGAAGATGGTGCCCAGCCGATGGTTGCGCTCGACGTTGTCGATGGGTTGCACAATCGGCCGGTAACCGGCGAGCGAATCCAGGATGATGGCCTGCGAGTGGTGCGCCAGGCTTTGCCACTGCCACTCCGAGTAGAACCGCGTCGGGAACGCGGCCAGGGCCGGATGAGTATCCTGAATCAGCAGCCCCAGCGTGCCGGGCGGGTTGCCCTTCTTGAACATCGGGTAGCACCAGAAATCCGGTGTGAAGTAGCCCGGTAAGCTGTGGGGCGCCTCCTCGGCCTTCGGCAGTAGAAGCACTCGCTCGCCGAGTGCCAGGTGCGCCAGCGCATCATCCACGGTGCGCGAGAGAGTGACGCCCGCCACCGGCGGCGACGGTTCCGCCGGGTATACCCAGACCGGCCATTCGAGCGCGCTAGCGCCGATCCGCAGCGAAAGCGCCAGCCGCGCCGGAGGCTCGATGGTGCTCAGCGCAATGTTAATCCAGCCCATCGTGGTCACACTGCCGGCGGGCATGGGAATCTGACCCACGGCGCCCGATTCGAGCACGCGCGCCCCTTCCTTCAACTGCCACTCGACCGGGCCGCTGAGCGCGGCTTCGCTGTAATTCGCCACGCGGACTTCGGCCTTGAACTCTTCCCGGTTGGTCCAGGTGTGCTTGGCAAACAGTGCCAGCGGAACCACCGGCGAGCAGAAGGCGCGCCATTCCTCGGGCGTCACGAAGCCCTTCGAATCCATGAAGGCGTCCAACATGCCGACCAGCGCGGTGCCTTGCCCGGGATAATCCTGCAAATCCAGTAAGTGGAAGCCGTCCATCTCCGGAGTCCGCAGCGCGGCTTCGATTTCCTCGCGATAGGCCAGCGCGGAAAGCATCCCGCTGGCGCGGCGGAAATCTTCGGCCTGGTCGAGCAGGCCGGCCTTCTTCAAGCGCTGTTCGAAAACCGCGAAATTGTCCGCGCGCAGCGCTCCGGTATACTTGGCGGCCTCGCCAAAATTCGGGAACACCTGGTACTGGCCGACCTCGTGGCTGACGAACGGCAGCCGCTTACCCGCCAGCGCGGTCGTGTAAGTCTTCGAAGTTCCCGGCGCGCCCTCCTGGATGTAACCTACTTCGCCGTCCTTCTTGTCCTGGTGAGCGTAAGAACCACGCGCCTTGCCTTCGAGGCCTGGCTTCGCATAGGCGCTGACGCGGTAATCGTCGCCGGCGAACTCTTGCGGATTCCACATTTCCGAGTTCGAACCCTGGTCGAACAGGCGGCTGGGGTCGAACGCGCGCAGCGCGGCCACCATGCGCGGCCTGGGGGTCGAATCGCCCCAATATTCGTTGCCGATGCTCAGCATCACGAACGAAGGGTGGTGGCCATATTCGATCAGGATGCGCCGGCCCTCTTCATTGAGGAACGCCTCCACGCCCGGCTTGGTCGGATCGCCCCAGAACGGCAGCTCCGGTTGCAGGTAAATGCCCAGGCGGTCCGCCACCGCGAACGCCGCTTCCGGCGGGCACCAGGAATGGAAGCGCACATGGTTCAGCCCGTACGCCTTCACCACCGCGAAATACTTTTCCCAGCCGGCCTCATCCATAGGCGGATGCGCAGTGAGCGGGAACACGCAGCCATCGTGCTTGCCGCGCAGAAACACGCGGCGGCCGTTGATGGTGAAGTGGCCGTCCTGGGCGCGAAAGTCGCGCAGACCAACGGGGCCACCCCACACCGCCCTTAAGGCGTCGACAGCAACCGACAGACCGAGCAGATTGGGATGAAACTCGTCCCACAGCGGAGTGGCCGGCGGCGTCCGGATCTCCAGCTCGATGCCGGTTTTGGACTCCTCGGTAACCTGGTTCTTTCCCACTTCGAGTATTGCCGTCACCTTGGGTTTGTTCGCAGGGTCCGCCATGTGAATGTGGATTCGCAACCGGTGCGGATCACGCGGCACTGCCGATACACTCACGCCCTGGATGGCGAACGACTCCTCAATTCGCAGCTCGATTCTGCCCAGGATGCCATTCCAATTGGTTTGCGTGGCTTCGTCCAGCATGTGGCTGTTCACCACGCGGTCGGGCCAGTTGCTCAAGCGATTGTCGACAAGGATCGCGAGCGTGTGCTGCGCGCCCGGGCTGAGCTTGCCCAGTCGGATCAGATGCGACGTGCTGAGCTGCCGGCCGCCGTCTCTGGCCTCGCCCCCATCCAAGTAGACGGTGACCTTCTTGCTGCGCTCCAGGTAAAGCGCCACTTCCTTGCCGTTCCATTCCTGCGGCACGGTGAATGTTTTGCGATACCAGGCCAGCCCTTCATACGGGAAGCGGCGCGTCAGCTTCCATGCCTCTTCCGTAGGCTCTTGCAACTTGCCCTTGCGCGCCACGTCGGTGGTGTTGGGTAGGTCGATGGAATCCGGCAGCGTGCGGCCGGCCCAGCCTTCCTTGGCACCCACGCCGTTCGGATCCAGAGCGAATTCCCATTTCCCGGCAAGGGACAGTGCGTAGACCGGCCCTTCGGGCATCCGCGCCAACGCCGGCGCCGCGAAGGCCACGAGCAGCCCCAAACCGGCCAGCAACGGGCCCGTCGAGCGATTCAGTTTGTGAGGATTCACGATTTCCTTCCGCGGCCCGCCGAACCGAGAATTCAATTCCCGCGAACTCGCAACATCACGCCGGCGCCATTCCGCCTTCCGTCTTCTGACTCCTGAGTCACACCGTCTCACCGCGCATCAGATCGAGATACGTCTCGCGCTCGCGAATCACCCGGTAGCCGGCGCCTTCCACCAGCACTTCCGGCGCGCGCGGCCGCGAATTGTAATTCGACGACTGCACGAATCCGTAAGCGCCCGCCGCGCACACAGCCAGGTAGTCGCCGGGCATGGCGTTGGCCATCATGCGATCGCGCGCCAGGAAATCGCCGCTTTCGCAGATCGGGCCCACCACATCCGCCTTCACCAGCGGCAGCCCGTTCTTGCGCAGCGGAACGATTTCATGGTGCGCATGGTAGAGCGCCGGGCGGATCAGGTCGTTCATGGCCGCATCCACAACGATGAATTCTTTCTCGCCGTTCTGTTTGCGATAAAGCACGCGCGTGAGCAACACGCCCGCCGCGCCCACGATGGAGCGGCCCGGTTCCACCATCACCATCAGCCCCGTTTCGCCGAGCCTCGCGCGCAGCCCTTCGACGAACGCCGCCACCGCGGGCGCCGTGTCGCCCGGCCGGTAAGCGATGCCCAGTCCGCCGCCCAGGTCCAGATGGCGGATCGGGCAACCTTCCTCACGGAGCTGCCGCGCGAACTCCACCAGCATATCCACCGCTTCCAGCAGCGGGCTCGGGTCGAGGATCTGCGAGCCTATGTGGCAGCTCACGCCCTCGGCCGAAAGATGGGCGAAGCTGCGCGCCCGCCGGTAGACCGCGTGTGCGCGCTCAATGGCGATGCCGAATTTGTTCTGGCTGAGGCCGGTGGCGATATAAGGATGCGTGGCGGCGTCCACATCCGGGTTCACGCGAACCGAAAAGCCGGCGGTCACGCCGCGCCGCGCCGCCATCGCGTCGAGCAGCGCCATCTCCGGCTCGGATTCGCAGTTGAAACTGTGGATGCCAGCCCCAAGCGCGTACTCCACTTCCGCGGCGGTCTTGCCCACCCCTGAAAACACGACTCGCGATGGGTCTCCGCCGGCGGCCAGCACGCGCGCCAGTTCGCCGCCCGAAACGATGTCGAAACCGGCGCCATTCCTGGCCAGCAGCGCCAGCACCGCCAGCGATGAATTCGCTTTCACCGCATAGCAAACCGCGTGCGGCAGCGCGCCGAAGGCTTCGTCATAGGCGCGGTAATTGGCGAGAATCGTCTGGCTGGAATAAACGTAAGCGGGCGTGCCCACACGCGCCGCCACATCGGCCAGCGCCACCTGCTCGCAATAAAGATCGTTGCCGGAATAAGAGAACATCAGAATCAGGTTAACGTGGCGCACGCACTTGTGCGTGCCACGCCGGCATTCGTGCCGGCGCAAGGGCGCGCCAAATCGGTAGGACGGACCATCGCTGTTTGTGGTCTGTCATTCCTCGCCGCAGTGCAACAAGCTGATAGACGACAAAAACCGATCATCCGTCCTACTGGCGGCGAAGACGCGTCGAGACGAGTCTCGACGCGGCACCGACGAGTGCGTGCGCCACACCCAGGCTAGCGCAGTTCCTTGCTTTGCGCGGTAGCCGGTTCGGGACCGTCGTTTTCGCGAACCACCATCGACTGGTCGGAGTAGAAGCTGCGGCTGCCGCTGCTGCCATATTGTACTGGGACGGCGTTGACCGTGTACCCGCCAGCGACCGCCGAAACCGTGAATTTGTAGCCCTGCTTTTCGCCATTGGCCAGGTCGCTGCCAATCAAGTCGGCCGCCGAGGAGTTCGGCGCGCCGCTCGCCGGCGGCCCGAGCTCGGTGAGCGAGACCGCATAACGGCCATACTGCGATTGGAATTGGACTTCGGCCGTGTGAATGGTCTTGACTGCCTGGATGGCCGCGGCTTCGCGCGTAAACATCTGGGCGTGGGTGAACTTAGGCACGGCGATGGTGATCAGAATGAGGATGATCGATACCACGATCAGCAACTCAATCAGGGAGAAGCCCCTTTGGCGATCAGGCCTGGCATGCCCGGCCCAAGGCAGTGTACGCATACGTGTATCCCTTCATATTATGACGCGCCGGTAGCGCGCGGCGTGCAGGCATAAAGTGCGCAAGCTACGGCGGGTCCTACACGTATCGCATCAGGTGCACGGCCAGAAACGCGCCGCCGTAAGCCAGCGCGCTCATATAGGCAAACTGGGCCAGCGGCCACTTCCAGCCGCCGGTTTCGCGGCGCACCACGGCCACGGTGGAAACGCACTGCATGGCGAAGGCGAAGAAGATCAGCAGTGCCACCGCCGCGCCGGGCGTCAGATCGTGACGCAGCGCGCTCTGCAGGTCCATGCTGGTGGAATCCGGATGGTCCATGCCATAAATCGCTCCCATGGTGGCGATGATGGTCTCGCGCGCCGCGAAGGAAGTGATGATGCCGATGCCGATCTTCCAATCGAAACCGAGCGGTTTGATGACCGGCTCGATGGTGCGGCCCAGTGTCCCGGCCAGGCTGTCCCGAATGGCCGGAGGATGGCCGTGGGTGTATGGCACGTGCGCCGCCACCCATAACAGCACCGTTACCAGCAGGATCACCGTACCGGCGCGCCGCAGAAAAACCTTCGAGCGGTCCAGCAGCCGCAGCCCGAGCGATTGCACCGTCGGCCAGCGATAGGCCGGCATCTCCAGCACGAATGATGTGCGCCCGCTCTTCAGAATCGACGATTTCAGGATCCGCGCCGTCAGCACCGCCATCGCGAATCCCAGCGCATAGAGCCCGATCATGGCCACCGTGCGCACGCTCAGGAAACCCAGCAGTTGCCGGTTGGGCAAAAAGGCGGCGATGATCAGCGTGTAGACCGGGAAGCGCGCCGCGCAGGTCATAAATGGCGCGATCAGGATGGTCGCGGTGCGGTCGCGCTTGTTTTCGATGGTGCGCGTCGAAAGAATCGCCGGCACCGCGCAGGCGTAAGCCGAGAGCAGCGGGATGAACGATTTGCCTTGCAGCCCGACGCGCGCCATGGTGCGGTCGGCGATCAGCGCCGCGCGCGCCAGATAACCGGAATCCTCCAGAATGCCGATAAACAAAAACAGCAGCAGCACCTGCGGCAGGAACACGATCACCGAGCCCACGCCCTTCCATACGCCGTCCACCAGCAGCGAGCGAACGAGCGATGGCGGCAGCGTAGTTGCAATCCAGTTGCCGGAAACATCGAACAGCCATTTCACTCCATCCATCAGCGGCGTGACGTAGCTGAAGATGGATTGAAAGACGACGATGACCACCAGGGCGAAGATCAGCGGGCCGGCCACCGGATGCAACATCACGCGATCCAGGCGGCGCGTCCACTTGGGAGCGATCGGCGCGCGATAGTCGGCATTGCTGCCCACCATCCCGGCCCACTCGCGGCACTTGGGGATGTCGTGCAGCACCGGCAGCGACCTGGGCGTGGGCAGCGCCATGGCGCCGGCCAGAAACTCGCGCACCTGCTCGATTCCTTCGTCCTGGCGCGCGCTCACCAGAGCCACCGGCACACCCAATTCCCGCGAGAGCGCCTTAGTGTCCAGCGTGCCGCCGCGGTTGCGCAGGTCGTCGGCCATGTTGAGAATGATCAGCGTCGGCAGGCCCAGCGCCAGGATCGGCGCCGCCAGCATCAAATGCCGGCGCAAATTGGTCGAATCGAGCACCAGCAGGATGGCTTCGGGCTTGGGCGTGTCCTGGCGCCGGCCGGTCAGCACGTCGTACGCCACCTGTTCGTCTTCCGAATGCGGCGAAAGGCTGTAAACACCCGGCAGATCGATCAATTCCACGGATTGCCCACCGGCGAGCTCGGCAATGCCGGTGTGCTGCTCGACCGTCACGCCGGGAAAATTGGCGACCTTTTGCCGCAAGCCGGTGAGCCGGTTGAAAAGCGTGGTTTTGCCGGAGTTGGGCGGCCCGATGACGGCGACTGCCTTAACCGCGGCGTTGGGCAATGTGGCAACTGCCGCCGGGCCGCAGCCGGCGCAATCGGCGCATTCGCTCATGCCTTCCTCGAAAGGCGTCCCTTATGGTGGATTTTGAGGCGCCGCGCGGTTTCGCGCCGCACCGCGATCTCCGATCCATCCACCTGAAACACCCGCGGATCCCCGCCCGGCGCGCTCTGCCCGGCCACCACTCGCGCCCCGGGAAGAAAACCGAGTTCCATCAAACGGCGTGCATCCTCGATCGGCAGGTCGATTTCGCTCAACACCGCTTCGTCGCCCCGGCGCAAGTCCATCAGGCTCGCCGGCAAGATTTCCGCTGCGCCCTTGTTGCCACTCAGTTGCATCTCGATACCAGTATGCGCGCCTCCGAAACTCTTGTCAAGACGCCGCTCGCCCGGTTTGCGCTTGGCTTTCTTCACTCCCTGCCCCCAAGCTGCCAAGTATAGCAAAATAGCACTTAGGACCATGAAGCCTGCGTACTATATCCGGCCCTTCCGGATGTCCGATCTGAATGCCGTGCTGGCGCTCGAGCGCGCCAGTTTCGGCGCCGACGCTTATGACCGCAACTTATTTGCAGAGCTCTTCGACCAATGCGGGCGCCTGTTTCTGGTGGCCGCCGAGCCAGCCCAAATCCGCGCCTACATGGTGACCGCGACGCCGTTGGCGCGGGCCACGCCCTGCGCCGAATTGGTTTCGGTGGCGGTTCACCCGGCATACCGCGGGCAAGGCATCGCCTCCGCCCTGATGCGAAGCACATTGCGCCGTCTGCGTTTGCGGCGCATCGGCCGGCTCTCGCTCGCGGTGCGCGTGTCGAACTGGCAAGCCCAGGCGTTGTATGCGAAATTCGGGTTTGCGAAACTGCGCCGCGTCCGCCGCTATTACGAAGACGGGGAGGACGCGCTAGTGCTGCGCAAACCGCTGTGACGCGGCTTTGTGATGAATCGCGTGATGGCCAACAGTTGGCAGGCGGAAGCGCCTGCCCCACCGATTCCGGTAACGCCGGCGGTCTTGCCCCCTGTGACGTGCCGGATTCCCGGAGCTTCTTCCCGCACTGCCCTAGCGCGGCCCGCCGCCGGGCGAGCCGCAGGGCGCGAGGAGGTTCAGTTCGAATGTCGCGTCCGGCGTGCGATTGTCCCGCAATGCCTGCGCCAGCTCGCCGGCGGCGGCGCAGTACTGGGCCGCGTCGGGCGTGCGTCCTTCGGCCAGCGCCTGTCCAGCCCGTGCCACGGCCTCTCCTCGCGCATCGCCCAGCCCTCGATAGGCTGCCGCCATGGCCTCGTACAGCGGCGGAAACCGCGGTGAGAGAATGCGCGCGTAGCGGAGCGCGTCCAGCGCTTCGGAAAAGCGGCCCAGGCTCAAGTAATCGTCGGCCAGGTAAAGATACAGCAGAACGAATGCCTGGCGCGATACCAGCGGCCGGTTGTGCTCCACTTGCGCGTTATCGAAGGCCTGCTCGGCGGCAAGCGAAATCTTGCGCGCTTCCAGCAGCACGGCGATCGATTTCTCGCGCCAGGCCCGGCGCTCGGCCTCCGGCGCGAGCGACGAACGTTCCGCGTAATAAATGCCCAGGTGGGCCGGAATCAGCTCCGAGGATTGCTCGGGATCGAGGCCGCGCACCAGCTTCCACGCCTTTTCCTGTTCGGCAATCGCACGGTCGAGGTTGGCATGCGGGTCCCGATCGTACCACGCCTTCCCCAGCATGTCGTGCAGGCGCGCACTGCGGGGCGCGGTTTCGACATCGGCCAGGCCCAGCGTGAGGTTGTCGTGCCAGTCCGCGTTGCGCGCCCAGGTACGCCCGGTGTAAAGCAACGCCAGCAGCCCCAGCGCGGCCCACGCCTGGCGCGGACTCAGGTATCGCCACGCCAGAGCCGCTGCCCCGATGGCGAATGCCACCGAAGGAAGGTAGAGAAAGCGCTCCGCCATCGGGCTGGCAATCACGACAGCCAAGTTCGAGGTAGGCAGCAGAGCCAGCCCCGTGAAACCGGCCAGCCAGAATACCAGCGGGCGGCGCCAGCGCATGGCTAAGGCCAGCACGAGCAGTGCAAGAAGCGCCCACGCCGAGACCCAGGCGGCCGCATCCGTCCATGCGGCCGGACGGATCGCGTCAAAGGAGCGGTCCGAAACCAGGCGCAGCGGCCACAATAGCAGGCACAGGTCCAAGCCGATGATCTTCTGCGCGCTGAAAAGGCGCTCCCAGCGCGGGAGATCGCGCAGCACGTTATCCATGTAAAACACGGGCGGCCATGGCAGTGGCGCTAGCACCACGGCGCGCGCAACGAGCAGCGCCGCGACCGACCCGAGGGCCGCCGCATACGCCGCCACCCGCTGGCGCGCGCGGAGGCCGCCCGGCACGCCGAACGCCAGATCGGAAAGCAGCATCAGCGCCGCCAAAACCGCTGCGTTCTCTTTCGAAAACACGCCCACGGTCGCTACCGCGAATAACCCCAGCCATCGCCGCGGGCCGGACTGGGCGGTGGCCCGGCCGTAAATCAACAGACCCGCCAGCACCGCCATGGCCGCCAGCAGATCGGCGCGGCCTACCACGTTGTCCACCGCCTCGGTCGCAATCGGGTGAACCGCAAACAGCGCCGCCGCGCACCATGCCGCGCGCGGGCTGAGCAGGCGGGTGGCCAGCTTCCACACCAGCCAGACATTGAACGCGTGCAGCAGCAGATTCACCGCGTGATACCAGAAAGCGCCGCCGGCCGCTCCGGCCAACGCATGGTTGAACAGTAAGGAAGCCGAGGTGACGGGGCGGTAGATCAGGTCCGCCGCGATCGGCCACCAGTAGGTCTTGGTTAGAATCAGCCACAGATTGTGCGCGGTCGCGCTTTGCAGGCGGGGGTCCTGGGTCAGCAAGAACTGGGAATCGCCGGCCAGGCCCAGGCCCAGCGAGTTCGCATAAGCCAGCAGAGTGAGCGCGAACAGGCCGCCCGGAGCCAGCCACCAACGGTCCCGCCAGTCCGTTTTTTCCGTCTTGCCGCGTTTGCGTCGCGCCGCTGGCTCATTGTGCGAGCGCTGCACCATGCACACAATCTAACACCCGGCATGGGCGGCCTATCTCTTACTGACGGTCCTGAGTGTGCTAGTTCTGCCATCCAGGCCTCTACCGCGGTTCAAGAAATGCCCAGCGGCGGCGATAAGGTCTGCGTGAAACGCGTTCAGCCGGGTCGGTGTCGCTCGAGGGGCGCTCGGCGGGCGCTTCCTGCAAGTTGGAGGCGGCGCGGCCGGCGCGTACCCTGCTCGGTCTCATGGCCGATATTCCCGCGTACCAGACGGTCTGCTAGCCTCGTTCGCGCTTCTTCACTTTCGACCGATAAGAAACGTGACAACCGGAAACGCCCGGCGATTTCTCCAGGCCGGCATGGATCCGGCTGAGGAGCCGTTATGGAGATCAGCGCCATCAATCGCACGGACCCGGCCCTCCCCGCGGCCGCGGTGAGCGTCCCATCGGAAATCGCCAGCCAGAACCGCGAGGTGGTCCAGGCCGTCAAGGCCGTGAATGGATCGGAGATGTTCGGCCAGGACGAGGAGTTGGACTTTCAAATGGACTCGGCGACCAAGCGCCTGGTGGTCCAAGTGGTCAACCGCAACACCAAGGAAGTAATCTCCCAGGTGCCGGCGGAATACGTGTTACGCATGGCCCAGGACCTCAAATCCCCTTAGCGGCTGACGCGAACTCCTGGCTTTGGGCCGATAAGTGGTTTGGGAGAACGAACCGATGTGGCATAACGCGCACGATGCTTACCTCGAGAGCAGGGTCCTTTCGGCGGACCCCGTCGAGTTGATCCGCCTGCTTTACCAAACCGGGGTGAGCGCGGTTCAGGATGCCCGCCGGTACCTGGCTGATGGAAAGATCATGGAGCGCTCCAAAGCGATTACCAAAGCCGGCCAGGTGTTGATCCAGTTGATCGCCGCGCTCGATCATGAGCGCGGCGGGGAACTCAGCCGGCGTCTGGCGGCACTGTACGACTATATGCTGCACCGGCTGACCGAGGCCAACTTCCGGCAGCGCGACGAACCGCTGGCTGAGGTGCTCAGCCTGCTCGCCACTCTGGCCGAAGGCTGGGAAGGCGTCCGGCCCGTGCCGAAGCCGGAGCCGGGCGCCGCCAACCCGTGGAGTGTGGATTTGACAACGGAACCCGCCGCCAGCGCGGAACATGCCTGGAACTTCTGATGGTTCGGCACTCGCACCAGCGGCCGCATGGTCCAGCCAAACGGGAGCGGGTCGGCACAAAGCGCGGCCCCACTAGCGCCAGCGGCCGCGGTAGTAGCGCCAGTGCGCGCCTTCGTGACGCCACGCCGGAGCCACCCACACCGCGCGCGGCCGTGGCGGGCGCACCCAGCGGCCCGGAGCCCAGACCCACGCACCGCCACGCAGATCCCAGAATCCTTCGGTCCAGACGAAACCCGGGCCGGGCGCTACGCCGATCACACCGTACCGCGGCGGCGGCGGTTCCACGATCACCGCGGCGCCTCCGGCGCAGCCGGTGAATAACGATCCCGCCATCAGGAATGCAGCCGTCAAAAGTTTCCGTCTCATCTTGTTCTTGCCTCCTACAGGGTCAAACGCGGCGCGGGGTCCGGCGTTGCGGGTCCTGAAACGAAGTTAATGTTAGAAGGCGTTAATGCCGTGCGCGCGATGTCGAGACTCGCGCGGCGTGCGGCTCGGCCAGGGCCGGCCGCTATCCCGCTTCCGGCAGCAGAATGATCAGCTCGAGTTGCGGATTGGGCAGATCGGCGGGGACGTAGGCGGCCAGGTTCCGGGCGCGCTGCACCGCCTCCCAGGCGGGGCCGGACTGGCTCAGGCTGAAATATTGATGATTCAATTTGACCGGAATCGCGCTGGGCGGCGCGGCAACGTAAGTCAGCGCCACACCGGGTAGGGCCTGCCGCACCAGGTGGTCGATGTGGCTCGCCGAACAGACCTTGACCAGTTGCGGCGTCTTGCCCACGATCTCCGCCTGGCTGGTTTCCGCGCTCACCGCCAGGTACATACGCGTGTTGACCAGGTATTTCTCGTTGTCGAGCGATGTGGCGTAAATAGCCGGCTGCACCAGTTTCAGCGGCAATGACACGACGTTGGTGGGCACCACGGTCTCGAGCAGGGTGCGCAGCTTCTCGTCCAGGTCCGTGAAGCACACGCCGAGGTTATCGTGATCGTAGGTTGGCAGATCGCGCGGGTGGATGGTGCTGGAAAAGGTGGAGAGCGCTCCGGCCAATGAGAGCATCGCGTTGTAAAGCGCCTCGGGATGCCCGCGGCGCGTCTCGAATAAATGGCGGAACACCGGGAAGGCCGTGTTGACCGTATAGAGCAGCCAGAAGTTGGCGATATCGGCGGCGGTGAAATCCGCCAGGCTCTGATTCTTCTGCCGCCGCACACCGGCGATGGCGCTGGAGCGCGCGGTGAGAATTTCCACCAGGCGGCGCGCCACGGAAACCAGGTGATCGCTGGCGGCGAAATCCACCAGCGGCGGCACGAAGCTGGGGTCCAGTTGGAAAGTGCCGGTTTCGCTGCGCTGGATGCGTGCCACGCGCAACGTCGAGTAGCCGTCGCGGCTCTCGCCTTCCACCAGCAGCCGCAGATTCTTGCGCGCCACCTGCACCGGCTTTTCGGTCAAGCCGGTGTTTTCGTCGCGGAATACCTCGATCTCGGCGCGATACCTGGCCCCGCTGTCGCGCGTGGAAGAGGCCACGTTCAGCCCGCGATCGCGGTATTGCGGAACGGCCAGAAAGATATCGACCGTGGTTTGATCCGGCTCGAAACACTCCGCCAATTCCTTGGGCGGCGGGGCGCTGTCGGACCCGGGTATATCGAAGATCAAACCGTCCGGCAGGAGTCCGGACGCGCTCGAGATTCCGAAGACTCCCGCGCTGAGCGCCTCCCGCCCGATCTGTAGCGTGGCGAAACCCCAGGGCCGGAACGAGAGACTCTCCAGGTGGAACTCCAGGAGGTTCTCGAGAAACCGATCCTGAAGTTGCAGGTGCTGGGGGGTCAGAAACGTTCCCTTGGTCCAGATCACCGGTTGCAATCGCCGCATTCGCATTCACAGTACCAGAACTGCGCGGCGATGCCAACTGGTTTAGACAATTCTCCCCGGTAGGACAGGCCATCGGTTCTCGTGGCCTGTCGTGCCGCGTCAACTCTCGACCCTTTGGCAGACGACATAAACCGATCGTCTGTACCACCGTCAAGGCTGCGAATTCTGCGGTACAGTGTCCTGAGGACGCCAGATGCTCACACCCCTCAGCGAGAGTCCAAAGCCACTTCTCGAGTTCTTCCATCAAGCCGGCTTCACTCACGAGCAGTTCCAGCAGAATCCGACGCTGCGCGAGCTGCCGTCGCGCCGCCTGGGCAACCTGCCGGACCTGTTGGAGCGCACGTCCGAACTCACCGCGCTGCATGTGCTGTTGCGCTGGTTTTTCCTGGGCGTGCCCCTGGAAGCCGAGTCCATCGCGGGAGTGGTCCCCGCCCCGGTGATTACTCAGATGGTGGAAACGGGAATGCTGGTTGCGGACGGCGGCCGGCTCACTCCCACGGTCATGCTGACGCCATGCGAGGGCTTTCTGTTCGCGGCCGATCCGGCCGGTACGCTGGAATCGCCGGAATCCTCCGCGATGGTTCTGTGGCCCAATCCCTCCACGCGCCTGCTGCAGATGTTCACCATCCGGCGGCCCTGGGGGGCGACGCTGGATCTGGGAGCCGGCTGCGGAATACTGGCGGTACTCGCCGCGCGCCATAGCCAACAGGTGGTGGCGACGGACCTGAATCCGCGCGCCACCGAATTTGCCCGCTTCAACGCCTGGCTCAACGGCGTGCGGAATGTCGAGTGCCTGACCGGCGACACCTTCGAGCCCGTCGAGGGCCGAACGTTCGATCTGATCATGAGTAACCCGCCGTTTTTCGTAACCCCATCCGCGGGGCAAATCTACTGCGAAAACAACATGGAATTGGACGGTTACTGCCGGGAACTCGTCCGGGCGGCGCCGCGGTTCCTCAACGAAAACGGCTTTCTGCAAATCACCTTCGAGTGGGTCCAGGTGAGGGGGCAAGCCTGGCAGGACCGCCTCAAGGAGTGGCTGCAGGACACCGGCTGCGACGCCTGGGTGCTCCGCAGCTACGCGCGCACGGCGGCCGCTTACGCCGCCGAACGGATCAACGGAATCACGCCCTATTCGCCGCTGCCCGGCAACCAGACCTTCGACGAATGGATGGCCTATTACCGCGACCGCCAAGTCGAAGAGATCCACGGCGGAATTCTGGCCATGCGGCGGAGGTCTGGCATGAACTGGATCCGCATCGAGGAGGTGACCAACCTGGACTGTAGGAGCACGTTCGGCGAGTCCGTCCTGGAACTGTTCTCGAACCACGACAGGCTGGAAGCGGATCGTTCCGTGGACCAGATGATGGCCTGGAAACCGCGGCTGCCGTCCGATGCGTGGATCGACCAGCAGTTGGACCTGGAGGCCGGACAATGGAAACCCTCCTCGATGCAACTGAGGCGGCCGGGCGGGCTGCCCAGTTCACTCGCGCTTGACCCGTTGGTCGCCGATTTCCTGCGTAAGTGTGATGGGAGCCGAACTCTGCACGACCTGGGACGGGAACTCGCGGCAGCGGTCAACATCGATCCGGAACAGGTGTGCCAGCAGTGTTGCGCGGTGACGCGGAAATTGGTGGAGCGGCGCCTGGTGCTGCTGTGAGATTTCGCACACGGCGGCTTGCTCCGCCAGGTCTGGTACCGGGAATGGCCCAAAGAACTTGACGTTGGCTTTCGGGTCGCATATAGTGTGTCTCACTGAACGAATTATTCGGGAGGTTCCATGGCTAGAGAAAGTACGCAGCATAAATTGGATCGGGTACGCTCCCCACGCGTACAGATCACTTACGACGTCGAAGTGGGGGGAGCGATCGAGTTAAAAGAGCTTCCTTTTGTGGTGGGGGTGCTGGGCGATTTCACCGGCCAACCGGAGCAACCCCTGCCGAAACTAAAGGACCGGAAGTTCGTCGAGGTCAATCCGGACAACTTCGACACCGTCCTGGAGGGCATGAAACCGCACCTCAACTTCTCCGTGGAGAACAAGCTAAGTGAAGAACCGGAGGCGGCGAACCTGAAGGTGGACTTGAAATTCGCCAAGCTGGAAGACTTCGAGCCGCAGAATGTGGCCCGCCAGGTCAAGCCGCTCAAGGAACTGCTCGACCTGCGCACCCGGCTTTCCGATCTGCGTGGCAGCCTGCAAGGCAACGACAAACTCGAGGAACTGCTGCTGGAGAGTGTCGGCAACACAGAGAAGCTCGACAAACTGAAGGGTGAAATGGCAAAGGGAAAGGGAGGCGATTCCAATGGCTGAGGCGAAGATCGCACAGGCTGCCGCGGCTGCCAGCGAACAGGTTGAGGAGAAGAGCCTGCTCGATCAGATCGTGGAAGAAGGCCGCTTCGGCGTAGAGCCGGCTTCACGCGAGCGCGGCAAGAACCTGGTGAAGGAGTTTGTGGCGCAGGTCCTGGAAGGCTCCATGACCATTGCGCGCGATGCGGAGATGATGATCAATGCCCGCATCGCGCAAATCGACCACCTGGTTTCGATCCAGTTGAACGAGATCATGCATCATGCCTCGTTCCAGAAACTGGAAGCCAGTTGGCGCGGGGTCAAATACCTGATGGACCAGAGCGAAACCGGCACCATGCTCAAGATCCGCGTCCTCAACTGCAGCAAGAAGGAACTGCTGAAGGACCTGCAGCGCGCACCGGAGTTCGATCAAAGCGCCCTGTTCAAGAAAGTCTACGAGGAAGAGTACGGCGTCTTCGGTGGCGCGCCCTTCGGCGCCCTGGTGGGCGATTACGATTTCGGCAAGCACCCCGAGGACATCGAGTTATTGGACCAGGTTTCCCACGTGGCGGCCGCGGCTCATGCGCCGTTCTGCACGGCGGCCAGTTGCGACATGCTCAACCTGCCGTCCTGGACCGCGCTGGACGCCCCGCGCGACCTGGCCAAGATTCTGGACACCACCGAGTATGCCAAGTGGAAGGGCTTCCGCCAGTCGGAGGACTCCCGCTACGTGGCCCTCACACTGCCTCGCGTTCTCGGCCGTCTGCCTTACGGCAAGGACACCAAGCCGGTGGAAGAATTCAATTACGAAGAGCACGTCGACGGAAGCGACCATTCGAAATACCTTTGGATGAATGCGGCTTTCGCTCTCGCCTCGCGGATGACCAACTCCTTCTCGCAGTTCGGCATGTGCGTTGCCATGCGGGGCGTGGAAGGCGGCGGCCTGGTGACCGGTCTCCCGGTACACAACTTCTACACCGATGAGGGCGACGTGGCCATGAAGTGCCCCACCGAGATGACCATCACCGACCGGCGCGAAAAAGAGCTGGCGGACCTCGGCTTCGTGCCCCTGGTGCACTGCAAGGACACCGACTACGCCGCATTCTTCAGCGTGCAGAGCTGCCAGAAACCGAAGCTGTGGGACACCGACTCGGCGAATGCCAATGCCCGTTTGTCGGCGCAAATCCCCTATATCATGGCTGTTTCGCGCTTCGCGCACTACCTGAAAGCCATGATGCGCGACAAAATCGGCAGCTTTATGTCGCGCACCGAAGCGGAGATCTTCCTGAATCGCTGGATTACCCGATATGTAGTTCCCGATGACACTGCCTCGCCGCAAATGAAGGCACGGTGTCCGTTGCGCGAAGCTCGAGTGGACGTCACGGAAATTCCGGGCAAGCCGGGATGCTACCGGGCCGTCGCTTTTCTGCGGCCGCACTTCCAGCTCGAGGAGTTGACGGTTTCGCTGCGTCTTGTGGCGGATCTGCCGGCGCCGGCCAAGTAACGGGCGGCTCTCGCACTGGTTTGTAAAGAGTTCAATTTGGAGACGGAGGAAAGGAGAAATCTGTGGCTGTAAACGCGTATTTGTATATCGACGGTGTCAAGGGGCCCAGCAGCAGCAAGACGGATCACATCGACGTCTTGTCTTTCAGTTGGGGCGTGAGCCAGACGTCCACTTATGGAGCCGGTGCATCGGGCAAAGAGGCTAAAGCCGGCCGAGCCGACTTTAGCAACCTGAGCATCATGAAGGTGCTGGATAAGACCACCCCCCTGCTGTGCGATCACTGCGCCAGTGGCGACATCTTGAAAAAGGTCTACATTCTGTACGACAAGCCGGTGGGCGACAAACAAGCGGACTACTTCCGCATCTACCTCAAGGATGCGCTGATCACTTCGGTGCAGTTATCGGGGAGCAACGAGAACCCCACCGAATCGGTCAGTTTCGCTTTCCAGTGCGTGGAAGTCGCCTACAAGCCGGAGAAGGACGACGGGTCGCTCGACGCCGCCATCAGCAAGGGCTACGACCTTGAGTTGCTGAAGGCCGATTACGCGGCTGACACGGCGATGACATAGCCTTGGGCCCCCACATGAAAGCCAAGGAACTTCTCGATGCCGGGAAGGTCCGGGAAGCGGAGAGAGTCCTCAGCGCCTCTCTCCGCGACAACCCTGCGGATACCGCGCTGCGGACGTTTCTTTTCGAGCTCCTCTGCTTCTCCGGGCAGTACGACCGCGCGGAGAAGCAGTTGGGCGTCTTGGCCGAGGGCAGCCCCGAAGCCGAAATGGGCGCGGTGCTGTACTACTCCGCCCTGCACGGCGAAAAGACCCGCAATTCGATGTTCCAGAAGCAGGAGTTTCCCCAGGCACCGGCAGCCAAGTCGCCTCCGGGAACGCTGAATGGGAAACCGTTCCAATCCATCAGCGATGCCGACCCAGCCATCGGTCCGCGCCTGGAAATGTATGCCGCCGGAGCCTATCTGTGGATCCCGTTCGAGCACATCGCCTCCATCCAGATCGCGCCTCCTCGCGTGCTGCGCGACACCCTATGGACTCCCGCTTTCGTCCTCACCGGCCCGAGTTTTCAAGGAACCGACATCGGGCAGGTGCTGATTCCCGCAATCTATCCGTTCTCGTGGAAGTCCGCCGACGAGTCGGTTTGGCTGGGCCGCTCGACCGAGTGGGTTGCCGACGATGAGGGCCACGAGTTCCCCGTAGGACAGAAGATGTTCGTCGTGGATGGCGAGGAAGTTCCGCTGCTGGAGGTCCGGTTGCTGGAGTTCACTTCCGATGCCACTGCGTGAAGACATTCTCAACCCCATAGCCGGCGACAACCCAGGCGGAAAGAGCCTGCGGTACGATCCTCTCTACGACAAGATCAAGGAGGCTCGCCGCGAAGACGACCAGTTGAACCAGGGCGCCTGGCAAACCGAGCGCAAGGTTGCCGACTGGGTGCAGGTGCGCGCGCTTTGCCAGGATGCCATCGCCACCGAGAGCAAGGACCTGCAATTGGCCGTCTGGCTCGCCGAAGCTCTCCTCAAGCGGGAGGGCGTTCGCGGCTTTTGTGAAGGCCTGAAATTGTGCCACGGCCTGCTCGATAAGTTCTGGGACACTCTCTATCCCGAACTGGACGAAGGCGACGCCGAGCAGCGTGCGGCGCCGCTGGACTGGCTCGCGAACCGGCTGATTGTCGCCATCAAGAGCGTTCCGCTGTGCCAGGATGGCTACAATTTCCTCCAGTACAAGGATTCGCGCGTGGTCGGTTTCGAAGACCAGGCGCAGACCAAGGAACAGAAAGCCGCCCGAGAGAAAGCCCTCAAAGAGGGCAAACTGGCGCCTGAGATTTTCGACAAATCCTTCGGCGAAACACCCAAGGCCTTTTACGCCGACCAGGAAAAGCAATTCGACGCCGCCCTGGCGGCGGTTGCCGCACTCGACGAAGTGAGCGGGCAGAAATTCGGCGATGCGGCGCCGGGCTTTGGCAGACTGACCGAAGGCTTGACGGAAGTCCGCCAGTTGGTCCACACTCTGCTGCAAAAGAAACGGGAAACCGAACCGGACCCGGTGGAAGAGGTCCCCGTGGAAGCCCAGGAAGGGGCCGCCGAAGCGGGCGAAGGAACCGAAACAGCCGCGGGTGTTGGCGTTTCGTTCGGGCTGGGCGCGCATGTTTCGGCGGAGCCCGCCGAACGCCGTGAAGCCATCGCCACGGTGGTGGCGGCGGCCGCGGTTCTCCGCAAGCGCGATCCGTTCGGCCCCGCCGCTTACCTGATGCTGCGCGGCCTCCGCTGGGGCGAGTTGCGCGGCTCCTCCGACCCGGTGGTCCTCGAAGCGCCGCCCAGCGACCTACGCCAGCAGGTGAAGGCGCTGGCCAATCGCAACCGTTGGGCCGAACTGCTGGAACTGGCCGAACAGATCATGGCGCTGCCGTGCAGCCGCGCCTGGCTGGACCTGCAGCGTTTGGTGGTGGAGGCTTGCACGGCGTTGGGCGACAATTACAACGCGATCGCCATCGCCATCCGATCCGAGTTGCGCACGCTGCTGCGCGACCTTCCGCATCTGCTCGACGCCGCGCTGACCGACGACACGCCGGCGGCCAATTCCGAAACGCAGAAATGGCTGCGCGAACTCCTCGCCGAGCCATCCGACGCGCCTCCGCTTCCCGGCTCGCCACACGGTCCCGCCGCCGGCGATGCGCGCGCGCCCGGCTGGCAGAAACGGTTTGTCGATCCGCAGGCCCTCGCCCAGGAGGCCATGCGCGCGGGCCAGCAGCAGAAAGCCGTCGAGATTCTGCAACACGAAGTGGAACGCGCCGCGAGCGGCCGCGCGCGTTTCCTGCGCAAAATGCAACTGGCGCAAATCTGCATCGCCGCCGGCAAGGACCCCATCGCCCAGCTCCTGTTGGACGATGTCGCTGCCGCCATCGATACGCATAAGCTGGACGATTGGGAGGATCGCGAGACGATCGCGCGGGCCCTGGTTTTCCTGCTGCAGAACAGCAAGAAGATCCAGGCGGACGCAAAAACCAAGCAAGCGTTGTTCGAGCGGGTCTGCCGGCTAGATCCCGTGCAGGCGCTCTCCATATAAACCATGCCCCGACCCGGTCCCGATGCGGCAGTCACGTTGTCGGTGTTCGATCGGCTGATCGATGCCGACCCGCGGAACTCGAGCGAAGCGCCCCTCACGCGCGCGCAGTCCGTCCGCGCCCTGCGCGACGGCGTGCGGCGCGACCTCGAGTGGCTCCTCAATTCGCGGCAGGTGGCTTTTTTGCCGCCCGAAGGTTTGCGCGAGCTGAATCGCTCGGTATATGTCTACGGCTTGCCGGACTTCACCGGATACAATCTGGGGACCACCGCCGCCGAGGCCAAGCTGACCCGCCAGTTGCAGGCCGCTTTGAAATTCTTCGAGCCCCGGCTGGCCCGGGTGCGGGTGGTGCCGATCGAGCCGCTGGTCGCCAAGACCCGCACTTTCCGCTTCCGCATCGAGGCGCTGCTGATGATGGACCCGGCGCCCGAGCATATCTCCTTCGACACTGTCCTGCAGCTGACCACCAACCAGTACGAGGTTCAGAATGCGGGATGACGTGCTGCTCTATTACGAGCGCGAGCTGACCTACCTGCGCGAGATGGGAGCGCAGTTCGCCGGCAAATACCCGAAAATCGCCGCGCGGCTGATGCTCGAGGAGTCCAAGGAATCCGAGGACCCTCACGTGGAGCGCCTGCTGGAGGCCTTCGCCTTTCTGGCTGGGCGCGTGCACCTGAAGCTCGATGACGATTTCCCGGAGATCACCGAAGCTTTCCTCGGCATCGTCTACCCGCACTTCATCCGTCCCATTCCTTCCATGTCGATTGTCGAGCTGCATCTCGATCTGGAACACGGCAAGCTGACCACCGGCTTGAAGATCGATCGCGGCACGGTGCTCTATTCCCGTCCGGTCGGCGGCGTGCCCTGCAAGTTCCGCACCTGCTATGACACCACCGTGTGGCCGGTGAGCGTCTCGAGCGCCGAATGGACCAGCCCCAGCCAGTTGCGCCCGCCGCTGCGCGCGCCGGACGCGGCCCACGCGCTGCGGCTGGTGCTGAACAGTCCGCAGGACGCCCCGCTGCCCAAGCTGGAACTGGATCGCCTGCGTTTCCACCTCACCGGCGAGAATCACCTGGTCCACACACTCTATGAGCTGCTGTGCTCCAAGCTCACGCGCATCGTGGTCCGCGACCCGAACAACCCCAAAGTCCCGGCGGTGACGCTGCCGGCTTCCTCGGTGCGCCCGGTCGGATTCGCCGAAGACGAAGGAATGGCGCCATACCCGCTGCGCTCGCACATCGGTTATCGCATCCTGCAGGAGTTCTTCGCGCTGCCCGCCAAATTCCTTTTCGTGGATATAGCGGGCCTCGATGAGGTGTGGGGCGCGGGCTTCCGCAACTCGGCCGAGCTGGTTTTCCTGTTTTCGAGCGCCGGCGACGAGGAGCGCGTGCAGCGGCTGGAGATCGGAGTTTCGCCCAAGACATTCCGCCTCGGCTGCGTTCCCATCGTCAATCTCTTCCCGCAGACCACCGAGCCCATCCTGCTCGACCAGCGGAAATACGAATACGAAATCAAACCGGACATCCGGCGCCCCGCCGCCACCGAGGTTTTTTCCGTCGACGAGGTCGGCTCCATCGATTCCGATACGCGCGAGGTGATTACCTACCGCCCGTTCTACTCGTACCGCCAGGAAGGCGCCGGCCTCCGAAACGAATGCTACTGGATCGCCAACCGGCGGCCTTCCAACCGCCTCAACGACGACGCTTCGGACATGTACATATCGCTGGTGGACCGCTCCGGCCGCACGGCTTCACCCGGCGTCGACACGCTGACGGTGCGCACCACCTGCACCAACCGGAACCTGCCCGCGCGCCTGCCCTTCGGCAACGCGGACGGCGATTTCGAACTGGAGGGCAGCTCGCCCATCAAGAGCATCGTGGCGCTCACCAAACCCACGCTTCCGTTGCGGCCGCCCACCTCGAAGATGGCGCTGTGGCACCTGGTCTCGCATCTCTCGCTCAATCACCTGTCCCTGGTGGAGGACGGCCGCGATGCGCTGCAGCAGATCCTGCGCCTCTATGACTTCACCGATTCGCCGTTCGCCCAGAAGATGATCGAGGGAATCTCCGATTTGAAGAGCCGCCCGCACTTCGCCCCCATCGTCACCGCGAACGGCGTGAGCTTCGCGCGCGGAACCCGCGTCGAGCTCGAACTCGACGAGGAGCAGTTCGTGGGCGGCGGCGTCTACTTGTTTGCCAGCGTGATCGAGCACTTCCTGGCGCTCTACGCGACACTCAACAGCTTCACCCAGCTCAGCGCCAGCTCCCGGCAGAGGAAGGAGGTGATCCGCGAATGGCCCCCCAGAGCGGGACAGAAAATCCTGGTGTGATGGCGCCGGACGCCTCCCTGGCCGAGGTGCGGCACGACATCGAGGATCATCCCGGCCGCTTCGAGTTCTTCCAGGCCGTGCGCCTGTTGCTGCGCATCTTCAACCGGCGCGAGCGGCCCGGCGACTACACCGTGGCGGGCCGCGAGGCCGTGCGCTTCCGGGTCAACAACTCGCTCGGGTTCCCTACCAGCCAGATCGATTCCATCGACTGGAGCGGCGGCGTTCCCGCTATGACCGTGAACTTCATGGGCCTGACCGGGCCCATGGGCGCGCTCCCGCGCGTCTATACGGAGCTGATCCTGGCGCGCGTGCGCTCGCGCGACCGCGCCCTGGCCGACTTCCTCGACATCTTCAACCACCGCATGATTTTTCTGTTCTACCAGGCTTGGGAAAAGTACCGTTCCGCGGTGGCCTACGAACGCGACGGCGAAGACCGCGTCTCGAAGTACTTCATGTCGCTGATCGGCCTGGGCACCGATGGTTTGCAGGATCGCCTGGTGGTCCGCGACGATTCCTTGCTCTACTATTGCGGGCTGCTCTCCACCGAGCCCCGCTCCGCGGTTGCGGTCCGCGGCGTGCTCGAAGACTACTTCGGCATTCCGGTGGAGGTGGAACAGTTCGTGGGAGCCTGGCAGCCGCTCGGCGCGGCCGATCAGTGCGATCTGGGCAGCGGAGCGACCTTGAGCTCGCAACTCGGGGTGGGCACCGTGGTGGGCGACGAAATCTGGGATCAGCAGTCGCGGGTACGCCTGAAACTGGGCCCGCTCACACAGAAACAGTACCTGGACTTTTTGCCGGGCGGGGCCGCATACACGCCTTTGCGCGATCTGGCGCGATTCGTTTGCGGCGCCCATCTGGAAATCGAGGTTCGCCTGATCCTCGAACGCGCGGTAGTGCCGCGCTGCAAATTGGGCGAAGATAGTCTGGCGGGTCCGCGATTGGGCTGGTTCACCTGGATGAAGTCCGGACCGGATTTCGATCGCGCACCAGAGGATACGGTGTTACTGCTGGCATAGGAGAGGACACATGGGGCTCAATATACGATCACTCATCGGGAAACTGAACGAATCGGCGCGCCTGGCCTTGGAAGCTGCCCTTGGCTTCGCCATGTCGCAGACTCACTACGATGTCGAAATCGAGCATTACCTGATGAAACTGCTCGATTCGAGCGATGGAGACTTCGCCTTCATCCTGAAGCATTTTGGCGTCGATAAATCGCGCCTGTCGGCGGAGCTGACACGCAGCCTCGACAAACTGAAGCGCGGCAACGCGCGCACGCCCGCGGTAAGCCCGTCGGTGCGGAAGATGCTCACTGAGGCCTGGACCATCGGCTCGATCGATTTCGATGCCACCCGCATCCGCACCGGCTTCACCATCCTGGCGCTGCTCTCGGACGAAGAACTGTCGCGCGTCGTGCGCGACGTCAGTAAAGAGCTGCAGAAGATCCAGGCCGACTCGCTCAAGAAGGACTTTGAGAGCATCGTCGCCAATTCGGCCGAAACCGAGGAAATGGCGGTGGAAGAAGCCGCCGCGCCGCAGGGCGGCGAGCAGCGGCCCAAGGCCGGCGGTAAGACGCCTAACCTAGATCAGTACACCGTCAATCTGACCGAGAACGCACGCCAGGGCAAAGTGGACCCCGTGCTGGCGCGCGATAGCGAGATCCGGCAGGTGATCGATATTCTCACTCGCCGGCGCCAGAACAATCCTATTCTGGTCGGCGAAGCCGGTGTCGGCAAAACCGCCGTGGTGGAAGGCTTCGCGCTGCGCATCGCGCAGGGCGACGTGCCGCCGGTGCTGAAGAACGTCGCGGTGCGGACTCTGGATCTGGCGCTGCTGCAAGCCGGGGCCGGAGTCAAGGGCGAATTCGAGAACCGTCTCAAGGGATTGATCAACGAGGTCAAGGCTTCGCCCACACCCATCATCTTATTTATCGACGAAGCCCACACCATGATCGGCGCGGGCGGCCAGGCCGGCCAGAACGACGCCGCGAACCTGCTCAAGCCGGCGCTGGCCCGCGGCGAATTGCGCACCGTCGCCGCCACTACCTGGTCCGAGTATAAGAAGTATTTCGAAAAGGATCCCGCGCTGGCCCGCCGCTTTCAGTTGGTCAAGGTGGAGGAACCTACCGAAACCCAATGCGCGCTGATGCTGCGCGGCGTGGTCCCCACGCTCGAAAAGCATCACAAGGTGCGGATCCTGGATGAAGGGCTGCTCGCCGGCGTCAAGCTGTCGCACCGCTACCTGCCGGATCGCCAGTTGCCGGACAAAGCCGTCAGCGTCCTGGATACGGCCTGCGCCCGCCTGGCGCTGGGTCAGAACTCGACGCCGCCGGCGATTGAGGATTCCATTCGCACGCTGGAAGATCTCGCCGTGCAGACCCGCATCCTGGAGCGGGAAGCCGCGGCGGGCGCGGATCACGCGGAACGGCTGGCCACGATAGCCGAGAAGAAGGCCAAGACCGAAGCGTATCTCAATGAGCTGACCGGCCGCTGGGAGAAAGAGCGCGATCTGGTTACCCGCATCAGGGAGATTCGCTCGCAACTGGAAACCGGCAGCGCGCCTGCGGAACCGGCCGCGGCCGTTGCAGCGCCGGTCGCCGCCGGCACTTCCACTGGTGCTGCCGTCGCCGTTGCCACTGGTGCCGCCGTTGGGGCCGCGGTCGCCCCCGCGCCGCCGGCGCCCGATCCCGTGCAACTGCGCACCGAGCTTGCGGCGCTGAACGAAGAACTGGCAGCCATGCAGGGCGAAACACCGCTGCTGCGCGTCTGCGTGGACGCGCAAATCATCGGTGAGGTGGTCTCCGCCTGGACGGGCATTCCGGTCGGCAAGATGCTCAAGGACGAGATCGCCACGGTGCTCTCGCTCGAGCAGCACCTCGGCGCGCGCGTGATCGGACAGGATCATGCCCTGGCCGGAATCAGCCAGCGCGTGCGCACCGCGCGCGCCGGCCTGGACGATCCGGGCAAGCCGGTGGGCGTGTTTCTGCTGGTCGGCCCCAGCGGCGTCGGCAAGACCGAGACCGCGCTGGCGCTTTCCGACCTCCTGTTTGGCGGAGAGCGAAACTTGATCAGCATCAATATGTCCGAGTTTCAGGAAGCGCATACCGTCTCCACTCTCAAGGGATCGCCTCCTGGTTATGTCGGCTATGGCGAAGGCGGCGTGCTCACCGAAGCGGTCCGCCGGCGCCCGTATTCGGTGGTACTGCTGGATGAAGTCGAGAAGGCTCACCCGGATGTGCTGGAGCTGTTCTTCCAGGTGTTCGACAAGGGACAAATGGAAGACGGCGAAGGCCGCGAGATCGATTTCAAGAACACCATCATCATCCTGACTTCCAACGCCGCCACCGACAGCATCATGAAGCTGACGGCCGATCCGGAAACCGCGCCTTCCCAGCAGGGGCTGGTCAAGGCCATCAAGCCGGAACTGGACAAGGTATTCAAACCCGCTTTCCTGGGACGCCTGGTGATCATTCCCTATTTCCCGATCCGCGATGAAGCGTTGAAGAAGATCATCGTGCTCAAGCTCGCCAAGATCCAGCGCCGGCTCCAGGAAAGCCACCGCGTGGCGCTCACTTACGACGCCGCGCTGGTCGACGAAGTGGCCCGCCGTTGCACCGAAGTGGAAAGCGGCGCGCGAAACGTGGATAATATCCTGACCAATACGATGTTGCCCGAGATATCCACCCAAATCCTCGGCAAGATCGCCGAGGGCCTCAAACCCGACGCGGTTCATGTCGCGGTCGGCGAAAATGGAGAGTTCGCTTATTCGTAGGCGGCATCCGGCCGGGCAGACTGGAGGACGATAACTTGCCCGCATCGCAAATTGAACGTCCATTCCGCATCAAGGTCGAGGGGCTGGGCGACGACGATCTGTTGCTGAATAGCTTCACCGGCGACGAACGCGTCTCCACGCCCTTCCGCTTCACCGCGGAATTGCTCTCCGCCGATCCCAACCTCGACATCAAGGGCCTGCTGCGCAAGGCCGCCGTCATTTCCATCAAGCTGGATGAAGAGACCGAGCGGCATATCCATGGGCTGTTCAACCGCATCGCGCTGACGGAGTATGGCGACGACGGGATGATGGTCTATCAGGCGGAAATCGTCCCGTGGTTCTGGTTCCTCACTCTTTACTCGAATTGCCGCATCTTCCAGAACAAGACCGTGCCCGACATCGTCGAAAAGATTTTCAAGGACCGCGGCTTCACCGATTACAAGCTGAGCACGCAAGGCACCTATGAGCCGCGCGATTACTGCGTCCAATACCGCGAAACCGACTTCAACTTCGTCTCGCGGCTGCTCGAAGACGAGGGCATCTTCTATTTCTTCGAGCAGACCAAGGAAAAACACACGCTGGTTCTGGCCGACGACAAATCGTCCTTCGCCGCCTGCCCGAACAGGCCGTCGGCAACCTACACTCCATCCACCGGTGGCCGCCTGAACGCGGACACCGTCCTCGCCATCGAAGAAGAATACAAGGTCAACACAGGCATGACGTCGCTGGCCGACTATGACTTCGAAAAGCCCAACACCAGCCTGTACGCCACCATGTCCGGCCCGGCTGGGGTTAGCATGTACGAGGGCTACGATTATCCGGGCGATTACACGACCAAGGACGATGGCGACCGCTATGCCAAGCTGCGCATGGAGGAACGCGAGGTTCCGCTCGTCATCATGCGCGGCAAGAGCAACTGCATGGGCTTCGAGTGCGGCTATCGGTTCACTCTGTCCGGTCATTTCCGCGATTCGGCAAACCAGGATTACACACTGATCGCCCTTCGTCACAAAGGCCAAAACACCAGTTACCGGTCGGGCCACAGCGATCCGTTCGATTATTCCAACCAGTTCGAAACCATTCCCAACTCGGTTGCTTTCCGCCCGCCGCGCCTGGGCCGCAAACCGGTTATCCCGAGTACCCAAACCGCCGTCGTCGTGGGCAAGTCGGGCGAAGAGATTTGGACCGATCAGTACGGCCGCATCAAGGTCCAATTTTTCTGGGACCGTGAAGGCACCCGCGACGAAAACAGCTCCTGCTGGATCCGCGTCGCGCAGACCTGGGCCGGCAAGAGTTGGGGCGCCATCTTTATCCCGCGGATGGGCCAGGAAGTGGTGGTCAGCTTTCTGGAGGGCGATCCCGACCGTCCTCTCATCACCGGATCGGTCTACAACGCCGACCAGACGGTTCCCTACGCGCTGCCCGGTCTGGAGAACTTGAGCGCCATTAAATCGGACAGCACCAAGGGCAGCGGCGGTTTCAACGAAATCCGCTTCGACGACACCAAGGGCAGCGAGGATATCTTCATCCACGCCGAGAAGAACATCGACGTCCGGGTGAAGAACGACGAATACAAAAACGTCCTGAACAACCTGAGTCTTAACGTCTCCAAGGACGTCTACGAGAAATTCGGCAACGATCACCACCTCGAGGTGGTCAAAAACCAGATGATCAAAGTCGACGTCGATCACAACCTCAAGGTAGGCGGAAAGCAGGCGATTCAGGTCACCGGCAGCCATTCCCTGCAGGTCACCGGCGACGTGATCGAGGTCTTTAGCGGAAACCACTCCGAGAAGACCAGCATGAACCTCTATATCGACGCCGGCATCGGGATTGTGATCGAAGGAACCAGCGGCATCACCCTGAAATGCGGCGGCAACTCGGTCGTGATCGACCCCAGCGGTGTCACCGTCACCGGCACCATGATCGTGTTAAACGGCCAGATGACCCGCATCAATTCCGGTCCCGGTTCGCCTGCCATGAGCGGCTCGCCGGGCAATGCGGTCTCTCCGGCGGCTCCCAAGGCGCCGACCGATGCCGACGACGCCGATCCCGGCAAAATGGCCCAAATCAAGGCGCAGCAGATCGAGCAGAAGACCGGAAAATACGGGTCCGTGCAGCCGGCCCCCTTTCAGCCGCCCGCGCCGGCGCCGGCCGGCAGCTCCGCGGCAGCGGCGGCGGCGACCGAACCGAAGAAGACGTGGTTTGAAGTCAAGCTCGAGGACGCGGCGGGCCAACCCGTTGCCGGCGAGGCGTATAAAGTGACGCTGCCGGATGGGACCGTCAGCGAAGGAACGCTCGACGATAAGGGCATGGCCCGCGTGGAAGGCATCGATCCTGGAAGCTGCCAGGTCACCTTCCCCAACATGGACAAAACCGTATGGAAGCCAAAATGAGGAGAGCCCATCCGCCATGCCCAAGGTGGTAACTGCGAGCGCCGGCGATACCTTGTGCGGCATCGGCATCGACAACGGGTTCCTCGACTGCGGTCAGATCCGTAGCGCGAACGCGGGTCAGGATTTTCTCACCCGCCCCTTGAAGGATGGAGACCAGGTCACCGTCCCCGATCTCACCACCACTACGGAAAGCAAATCCACCACCACCACCGCGACCTTCGTCAAGAAGAGCGCGCCCCCGGTGAGCATCCGTTTCGTGCATGGGTCGCCCGACAAGCACTACCTGGAAGACGATACGCTGCTCTTCCTGCTGGTCAGCAAGTTTCAGGTCGATAAGGGCGGCGTCAGCGGTGCAGCCGCTTTCCCCGATCAGTTCGAATTCCAGCAGGCCGGCCACGCCGACATCGCCACCTTCAAGGTGGAAATCGTCGACCCGGCGGCTGGCGGCACGGTGCAGGCGACGCTCGAAGCCCTCAAGCCGGTCTACAAGCCGGACAAGACCGTCGATCATAACGAGCTGTTCACCGGTGCCGAGTACGCCAAGCGCAAACTCGACGTGCAATGCGCCAAAGTGCATTCCGGCGTGGCTTACCGTTCCAAGTATCTCCGCCTGGTGGTGGATGAAGCCGACAAGAATGGAACTGTCGGGCCGGTCGCCCCCAACGGCTTCGCTCCAGGCCCCGGGTCCCCCAAGCCCGATCAGTCGCTCCTCGTCACGGACATGGTGGATCAGGGCGACTCCGACGTGGAAATCCTCGATCAGCGAGTCCGCGCCACTTATACGATTACCCGCTGCCCGGGGAGTCCTCAATGCCGCGTCACCGCGGAGCTTCCCGTCGGCGACGACCGCCAGCGCCTGCGCTTCTTCGTTCACGTCATGCGCCGCACTCCGGGAGGTGCGCCGGTCGTCACTCTGGACAATGCCAAGCGCCGCGTGCTGCGATGGTGCCGCCGCATCTTCGCGCAGAGCTCCATCGCTCCCAAAATCGTCGGCATCCAGGAAGAGGATCCGGTCGAAAATATGATCATGATCGCGGATCCCGGCGGCCCGCCAACGCCCGGCGCCAACGCCGGCGGATCGAGCGCTTCCGGCCTCGATAGCACCGGCGCGCCCAGCCAGATGCAATTTCGCATCTTTTCGGCTGACGGCACCGAGCAGTTAGTCGGGCCGATCTTGCCCGCTGATCCGGCGTCGGGCACGGGCTTCACGCCGATCCAAACCGCCAACGCTTTGGCCGCTTTGGTGCAAGATCCCTTCACCGCGACGGCAACGCCGAATCCCCGCCGCTCGAATGACACGCAGGGATCGGCCGATATCGTCATCAAGCACAACGCCGGCCAATTCGTCACCTTCGGGGTTGCCTCCAGTACCGATACGGCGCAGACGCTGGATGTCGGCAGCATCAACCCGCTGCCCGTCCCGCAGCGGTCCTGGGACGGCTTCAACTTCCTGGTCGGCAGCGCGGACCAGCGCGTGATGCTCAAGAACTACGACACCGGCACCGACCGGATCGACGTCTTCGTGGTCGATAGCACTTCGGACGGTAACCGCGGCGAGGCGATGCTTCACGGCCACGCCATCACCAACGACGCCACTCGCCAGGCCATCGATTGCGTGAAATCTTCGCTATTCGTCATCCAAAGCACCATGGATGCGAGCGATAGCGATCCGCTCGTGCTGTCCCATGAATCCGGCCACGTCACCGGCGAAGTGGGCCATGCCGGCGGCGTCCCGAGCGAACTCATGTCGGCCCAGGTGAGCGGAAACAATGACGTGGGTAGCTCGAAACGCCTCACGAACCGCTCCATTCCGTACGACCTCACGTCGGGAGGCTCTTTTAACATTAACCAGCGCATGCGGGATGAAGGCGGCGCTGTCGGCTTACTCGAGTCCTGGTAAACGCATGTTGCGCCGTGCCGCGTTGTGGCTGATGATCGCCGCCGTGGCAGGCTGTTTTGGAGATCGCACTATGTCGGCCACGTCTTCGCAAACCACGCCACCCAAGCTCCCCGAGCTGGAAGAGTTCGTTTTCCACCCGGACCAGTTCGAAAAGTTCAAGATCCCGCGCCGGTTGCCGCCTGGCGATGTGGCGCGCTTTTTGATGACGCGGCTGGACCGCAACGCCGGTATCGGCCCTTTGCAACAGACCGAACAACTGGTGGATTTTTACGATCTGAACGAGGTCGCGGCATTTCTGCGCGGCTTTCTGGATGGCCGCGAAAGCAGCCCCGAGCAGCGCCTGCGCGCCATCACCATCGTTCGTACCATCGCCCGATCCGGCGCGCCGGACGACCGCGGCTTCGCGCGCGATTACTTCGGCCGCCTGGTGCAGCGCGCCACGGTGGCCGAACTGCCCGAATTGACCTCCATCTACGAAGCCCTGGGGCCGGAGGGCGATTCCCGGCAGTTGCGCGCGGCGGCCGAGGCCTTCGCCGGCGCCAGGCCGGCTCCCGCCGACGCCCGCATTCTGCGCATCCTGCTCGCCAAGACCCTTCCCCGCGCCGAGCAGGCCAACGGTTTGAAGGCCCGAACGCTGGCCGTGCCGGACAGCTCCCAGCGCGTGGAGATCGAGATCCGCATGTACACAGGGCTGTTGATGAGCTATCCCGAATTCCTGCCCGCTTGGGCCGCTCGCCGTTTGCGGCGCGAAACCTGGGCGGATAGTCCCGCTCAACAGATTACCCGCGCGCCCGACCGCAACCGTTCCCTTTGGATCGCTCAAGCCTTCCGGCGAATCATGCCTGCCATCGAGGAGAACAAGAGTTTTACGGCGGAGGTCAAAGCCGCCAAGGAACTGTCCTGTCTGCGTGCCATCGATTTCTTTGGCGGTACGCTCACCAACGCCGAGTACCAGGAACTACACCGGGAGCCCGCCCGCCAGTGGGATGTCCTCTCCAACCTATGAGATAAGCGTGGGAGCTGTGCCTGGGCAGGTACATAACTAAGCTCCTATGTTTTCGGCAACGCCGGCGGTCCTTGCCGCCGGTGTTCTGGAAGCTGATCTGGCGGCACAAAAACACCGGCGGCAAGACCGCCGGTGTTGCCCCTACGGTATCATCACCGTCGTCTCGCCCGGGTCGGTGAAAGTGATGACGCCGCCCCAGATACACATCAACTGCGAAACGTTGTCCAAAGCCGGGAAGTTGCCGAGCGGGTCCGTGACTGCGCCGGGAACCCACGGCGCGGGCGTTGCCGGAATGCAGGGCATGGGAGTGAGCACGCCGAGCGCCGCGGCGGTAGCGGCGGCCACCTCGGGGTTCGCTATCGACATACACATCCCAAACGGCATGATGTTCACCATGGGGATGTGATCCATGATATTGGCGTCGGGCACCATATTGGTGAAGACCTTGTTGGTGGGGAGCACCACTAGGGAACTGGGCGCCATCCCGAACGTGCATGCCATCATGGCTCCCATACAGACTTGCATCGGCATCCGAACACCTCCTCCTCGCGCCCTACATTCTATCGAACTTGTCCGGGGTGGGAGAGTCGACAAGTCAGCAGGTCACCGACGGCGCTAGCCGATCGGGGGAAAGAAAAGCCGAGATGACTCTTAGAGTCGTCTTGACCTTTCTTTGCGGCTCCTATATCTGTTTCACAAGCTGCTGGGCCGCGATCAGCAGGGGGTCCCAGACAGGGCTGAAGGGTGGCGAATAGGCCAGATCCAGCCGTTCGAAGTCTTCGACGCGCATGCGGCTGTCCAACGCAGTAGCGATCACGTTGATGCGGCCGGCGGCGCCGTCTTCGCCGATCACCGTCCCGCCGATGAGACGGCCACTCGCGCGATCCGCCACCAGCTCGACCGTGGTCGCAACGCCCTCGTAGTAGCGCGGCCGCGACAGTGCCTCGATCCGCGCGCTCACCGGCGAGAGCCCCTCGGCGCGCGCCTGCGCCACAGAAAGGCCGGTGGCGGCGAATGCGGTTCCGAAGATTCCCACGATCGAAGTGCCCACCACTCCGGCGAAGCGCTCGCGTCCGCCTGCTGCGTTGGCGCCCGCCACGCGGCCGGTCTTATTGGCGGTGGTGCCGAGCGGAATCCAGGCGGGCCGGCCGGTGACCAGGTGCGTCGTCTCGGCGCAATCGCCGGCAACGAAAACGCCACGCAGGTTGGTCTCCATATGATCGTCGGCCGCGATGGCGCCGGTGCGGCCGGTCGCCACTCCCGCCTCGGCGGCGAGCTCGACATTCGGTTTGAAGCCGGCCGCAATCACAACCAAATCGCAGGGCACGTCCGCCACGCGGTCCGGTTCAATCGTCTCCACCTTCACGCCGCAGCGCAGCTCCACACCGTGCGCCTCGAGCGCGTTGCGAACGGCGTTGGTGAACGCGGCATCGTCGCGCAGCAGAACTTGGGCGCCCCGCTCAAAAATCGTGACGCGCAAACCGTTGCGGCGCAGCGCGTCGGCCACTTCCACGCCGATGTAGCCGGCTCCGATCACCGCCGCGCGCCGCGGTTGCCGGTCGCGCAGAAAAGCCCGCAACCGTTCGGCATCCTCGAGCGTGTGCAGAGTGAAAACGTGTGGCTGGCCCGCGCCGGCAATAGCGGAGGTGTCGCATCGCGCGCCGGTCGCGATAATGAGGCGGTCGTACTTGATGCGTTCGCCCGATTCCAGCACCACTTCGCGGCGCGGATGAGAGATGGCGACGACACGCGCTCCCGTGCGCACGTCGATCTTTCGCTCCTTGCGAAAGTACTCGGGCGTGTGGACGATCAGATCGGCGGCCTCGCGCACGCGGCCTTCCAGCAGGTACGGCAGCCCACACGCACCATAGGAAACGGCCGGCCCTTTTTCGAGAACCACGATGGGAAGCTGCGGATCCAGGCGGCGCGCCCGCGCGGCCGCGCTCATGCCGGCGGCCACGCCTCCGATGACAACCAGCGCCATCGGAGGCTACTCCTCCTTCTTCATGCCCTCGACGAAGTTCAACACGTCGAACGCCTTGATCTTGCGGTCGGGGAAGAAGCTGTTCACCGCGTCTTGCTCCTCGGTGAAGATCTCGAAGACGGTGGCGAGCTTGGTCATCACCAGCAGTTCGCAGGTGCGCCGGTTCAGGCTGAGCAGCTTCACGTTGCCGTGGGTCTTGCGCAGGCTGGTGGCGCACATCACCAAGGCGCCCAAGCCGGTGCTATCGATATAGTCGACTTTGGCGAGGTCGAGGACCAGGTTGTGGCTGCCCTCATCATTGAGCTCCCTGACCTTGTCCCGCAACTCGCTCGCCTCGGCGCCCAGCGTGATGCGCCCCTTCAGATCGAGGATGACGATGCCTTCGTGTTCCCGCTGCTGGATCTCAAGAGACATGTTTGCGCCTCTACTATGGGTACCATTTTCGGGGCGGGGGTGGAAAGTGATGTGATTCGCTATTCAATTGACGGAAGGGCTTTTGTTATCGGATGAATGCGTATCCGTGTGTCAGCCCCACCCGAGGCAACGCGCCAGGTACGAAGCAACATGCAGGCGTTCCTGGGGGGTGCGTCGGTGCCGACCGTAGCCTTCTTTTCTATGACGACGACGGCGATGGGAGGCTAAGAACGATGGAATTCGGTGGGATGCTACCGTTTAAGCCAAGGCTGCCCAAGTGGGCGATTCGAGGACGCTGAGGCGATAGGCGAATTCCCGCCGAAGCAGCGTGGCGCGCGAATTGGGCGGCGTTGGCAGGTCGGGGACCTGCCCCACTTACACCAGATACCGCTGCAAGTCTTCGCTCCGAAAGCAATGCGCGAATGCCGTGTCTCTCGCGATGCGGTTGGTTCTCACCAGCTCGGCTAGGGATTGTTCCATGGTCATCATGCCATCGGCGCGGCCAACCGAAATCTGGCTGCGGAGCTGATGATCGTCGCCTTTACGGATCAGGGAGCGCGCGGCATCGTTGGCAATCAGGATTTCAGTGGCGGGCCAGCGGCTCACACCGTCCAAGCCGGGGACGAGCTGTTGCGCGATGACGGCGGCCAGCGCCAGCGATATCTGCTGGCGAATTTGCGGCTGGTTGGCGGCGGGGAACGAATCAAGGATGCGCGCCACGGCCTGAATGGCGTCGTTGGTGTGCAGCGTCGACAGCACCAGGTGGCCGGTCTCGGCCGCCGTCAGCACAGTAGCCATGGTTTCGGCATCGCGCATTTCGCCGACCAGGATCACGTCGGGCGTCTGGCGCATGATGCTGCGCAAGGTCCCGGCGAAATCCGGCGTGTCGCGGCCCACTTCAATCTGCTCGATGATCGAAGAACGGTTGGTGTGCTGATATTCGACCGGATCCTCGATCGTCACTACGTGCGCCTGCCGCTTGCTGTTGACGATGTCGATCAGTGCGGCGAGCGTGGATGTTTTGCCGCAGCCGGTGGCGCCGGTGACCAGCACCAGGCCCTGCCGCCGCTCGGCGAGTTTGGCCAGCGCCGGCGGCAGGTGCAGCGATTCGAGCGAAGGAATCCGCGCCGGCAGCAGGCGAATGCTGGCCGCCAGCGTGCCGCGCTGGTGGTGCAGGTTAACGCGGAAACGGCCCAGGCCTTCGCGCAGGAAGCTCAAATCCGCCGAGCGGTTTTTCTGCAGCTCTTCGAGTTGCGGCGGCGTGAGCAGCGGCAGCACCAGGCTGCGCACGTCGTCGGCTTCGAGCGGCGGCCCCGAGCCGGCGGCGAGCGCGCCATTCACGCGCAGCACGGCGGGTGCCCCGGCGATCAATAAGACATCGGAAGCGCCGCGCGAAGCGGCGAAGGAAAGCAGCTTGTCGAGCGAAGCGGTCAGGTCCGGCAGGCGCGAGGCCGGCTTGTTGCCCGGCGCGGCCCGGTTCAACTCGGCGACGATTTTGGAAAGCTCGCTGTCGTATTCGCTCATATCTGTGGGGCGGACGCCCTCGTCCGCGGCCGGCCCCCTGGCCGGCCTTCTTGGCACGCGCGAAGCGGGTTGACTCTTCGGGAAGCTTGCGGGACGGGGGCGTCCCGCGCGGACCAAGGGGGTCCGCCCCACCAAGTTGGCAAGCTAAAACGTGCCCTACCCAGAGTATAGTGCGGTACCATCCCTTTATTGAAGCTGCTGATTTTTTCCGATATCCATAACGATTGGAAGACGCTCGAAGGGCTGCTCGCCGCGCAGGCGGATTATTGCTTTGCCGCCGGCGACCAGGTCACCTGGGCCAAGGGCTTCGACCGCTGCGGGGAGATTCTCTCGCGCCGCGGAAACCAGGTCTACGTGCTGCCAGGCAATCACGAATCGGCGGAGGATGTCGCCAGTATGTGCGCGCGCTTCGGCCTGCACAACTTTCACGGGCGGCACATCCAGATCGGCCGCTGGAACGTCGCCGGCCTGGGCTATTCGAGCCCCACGCCCTTCGGCACGCCGGGCGAATATAGCGAGCCGGATATGGCGGCGCGGCTCGCCAAGTTCGCCAGTCTCGACCCGCTCATTCTGATTTGTCACGCGCCGCCGTATGGCACTGCGCTCGACCAGATACGCCCCGGCCTGCACGCCGGCTCGCGCGCGGTGCGCGAGTTCATCGAGAAGTCGCAGCCGCAGTACTTCTTCTGCGGCCACATTCACGAAGCCGAGGGCGTCGAGATTCGCATCGGCCGCACCGTGGCGCGCAACGTGGGCAAAGCCGGGTATTTGTTAGAATTAGAGTGAATCCACATGACCCTCGAAGAGTTGGAACGCCAATACACGCCGCTTCGCGACCAAGCCCTGGCAGTGCGGAGGTATCTTTGACGCCCCCGCGCAGAAGCTCGAACTGAGCCGCACCGAAGAGCAGGTCGCCCAACCCGATTTTTGGTCCCAGCCCGAGAAAAGCCAGAAGGTGATGCATCGCCGCAAGCGCCTGGAAGAGGCGATTGCCGACGACGACCGCATTCGCGCGTTAACCGAGGACCTCGACACCATGTTCGAGCTGGCCCGCGAGGGCGAAGACATGGCCGCCGAGATCGAGCGCGACGTCAAGACATACGCCGAATACGTGGATCGCCTGGAAACGGCCATGCTGCTGGCGGGCGAAAACGACGCGCTCAGCGCCATCGTCACCATCCACCCAGGCGCCGGCGGCACCGAAAGCCAGGACTGGGCCGAGATGCTGCTGCGCATGTACCTGCGATGGACCGAGCGGCACGGCTTCCAAACCGTAATCACCGACCGGCTGGAGGGCGAAGGGGCGGGCATCAAGTCGGTCACCTTCGAAGTCAACGGCGAGAACGCGTACGGCCTGCTGCAATCGGAAGCCGGCATTCATCGCCTGGTGCGCATCTCGCCGTTCGACGCCAATGCTCGCCGGCATACGTCGTTCGCCTCGGTGTTCGTCTACCCGCAGGTGAACGACGAGATCGTAATCGACATCAAGCTGGACGATCTCCGCATCGATACGTTCCGCTCCTCGGGCGCCGGCGGCCAGCACGTCAACATGACGGATTCGGCGGTGCGGATCACGCATTTGCCCACCAGGACCGTGGTGCAATGCCAGAACGAGCGCTCCCAGCACAAGAACCGCGAGAGCGCCATGAAGCAGCTTCGCGCCAAGCTGTATGAGCAGGAGCTGGAAAAGAAACGCGCCGAGACGCGCAAGACCGAAGACTCCAAGCTGGAAGCCAGTTTCGGCAGCCAGATCCGCAACTACGTGCTGGCGCCATACCGGCTGGTGAAGGACCTGCGCAGCAAGCTCTCGCTGGGAGACGTGGACCGCGTCCTGGAGGGCGACCTGGACGGCCTGATCCACGCCTACCTGGTGTGGCGCAAGACCGGCCGCGTCGCCGGCGACGATAAGGACGAAGCGCCCGAGTGAACGCCGACCCAGCCCGCGTAGCCCATGCCGCGGAGTTGATCCGCGTCGGGCGCCTGGTGGCCTTCCCGACCGAAACCGTCTACGGGCTGGGCGCCAATGCGCTTGACGCCGCGGCGGTGGAGCGCATCTTCGCCGCCAAGCGAAGGCCGCGCTCGAGCCCGATGATCGTACACGTGGATTCGATTGCGATGGCGCGATCGCTCGCCCGCGTTTGGCCGGACGCGGCGGAGAAGCTGGCGCGTCACTACTGGCCGGGGCCGCTGACGCTGGTCTTACTCAAGCAAAGCGTGGTGCCGGACATCGTCACCGCGGGCCTGGCCACGGTGGGGCTCCGCATGCCCGCGCACCCATTGGCGCTCGATTTGATCCGCGCCGCGCAAGTGCCGATAGCCGCGCCCAGCGCCAACCGCTTCACCGAGCTCTCGCCTACCGCTGCCGAGGACGTGCCGGACGCGCTTGCCGATTTCGTGCTGGATGGCGGCCCGGCGCAGGTGGGAATCGAATCCGCCGTGCTGTCGCTCGCGGGCGCGCCGCTGCTGCTGCGGCCTGGCGTGATCCCGCTGCCAGAAATCGAAAGCCTGATCGGACCGGTCGAAATCGCCGCGGCCGCCGCGGAAGGGCCGCACCCATCGCCCGGCATGCACCCTCGCCACTACCGGCCGGCTACGCCGCTCTACTTGATCGCTACCGGCGGCGCGCCGCCTCAAGGCCGCGGCGCTTGGTTGCGGTTGGGCCGGGAAATGCCCGCCGATCCGCGCGAATATGCCGCGGCGCTCTATCGAACGCTGCATCGTCTGGATGGCGAGGGGTTCGAGTGGATCGCGGTGGAATGCCCGCCGGAGACGCCCGCCTGGGCCGGCGTGCTGGACCGCCTGCGAAGGGCCGCCGCGAACGACGCCTAGCCCCAATATCGTTCAAACATTGTTCACCCAAAGCCCGTGGCGCGGCCTTTTAGGCTGCTGAGCCGAGACTCGTCTCGGCTTTTTTTGGGGCGTTGAATCGACGACCACCATCGGCGCTTGCCACTAAGACTCCACCTCCCTAGAAAGGCTTGCAATCCACCGATCATGTGATATAGTGTTCTATATCACATGATGCAGTTGGTTGTTCATCCTTCCGACGAGCTTCCCATCTACCGCCAGATCATGCGGCAGATCGTCGAAGCCATCGCGGGAGGAAGGCTGCGGCGCGGCGATAAGCTCACCAGCCATCGCGATTTGGCCGAACAACTGGTGGTCGCTCCCCTCACCGTCAAGAAAGCTTATGACGAGCTGGAGCTGCTCGGCTACGTGGAAACCCAGCGCGGCCGCGGCACATTCGTCTGTTCCGAGCCGCCGAAAATGAAGCCCGCCGAACAACGCGAGCGCCTCCGCGCCGCCGCCAGGAAGCTGCTTTCGGAAGCATACCTGGGCGGCTTGCGCTTCAAGGACGCAGAGGAAATTCTGCGCGAGGCGGACCGCGAAATCTCGATCGGCCGCGCGTCGTCCGCGGGCGTCGTGCGGCGCGAAAAGGAGATGGAATCATGAGCCCGGTATTGGAATTTGATGGAATCGCAAGGTCGTACAAGCGGGGCGTGCCGGTTTTGGATGGCGTCACTTTTTCGGTGGAACCGGGCGAAGTGGTCGGCTTGTTGGGCCGCAACGGCTCCGGCAAAACCACTCTCATCCGCATCGCCATGGGCATGTTGCATCCGCAGGCCGGCTCTGTCCGCGTGTTCGGCCTGTCGCCATTCGAAAAGCCCGTCGAGGTGAAGAAGCGCATCGGTTACGCGGCCGAGGATCAAGTGCTGCCCGGCCACTCGACCATCGCCCAGATGACCGCTTTTCATCGCTACCTTTTCCCAAGTTGGGACACGGCCTGGGAACGGCAGCTACTCGAGCGTTTCAGCCTCGACCCCACTGCGCGCATCGCCAAGCTCAGCAAAGGCCAGGCGCGCCAGGTGGCGTTGCTGTGCGCCATCTGCCACCGGCCTGAGCTGCTGATCCTCGACGAGCCCGGCGGAGGTCTCGACCCGGCCGCCCGCCGCGAGTTTCTGGAAGCCTCCATCCAGTTGCTCAACCGCGAGGGATCGTCGATTCTGTTCTCCTCGCATCACATGAGCGATGTCGAGCGCATCGGCGGCCGCGTGGTGCTGCTCGATGGAGGCAAAGTGTTTCTGGATCGCCCTCTCGATGCGTTGCGCGAGAACCTGTGCGTGGCTCTGGTCCCGAAAGCGTCGGCTGCGCGTGCCGCGGTTCTCGAGCGTGAGCCCGGCTGCCTCCGAGCGCGCTCCAGCGGCGGAGATTGGCACGCGGTGTTCGAGGGCGAGCCCTCCGCGGTGAGCCGCCAACTGGCCGCGTCCCTGGGCGCCAACGGCATCCGCTGCGTTCAGGTTCCGCTGGAAGAGCTGTTCGTTGAACTGCTGGGCGGCCAGCGTTAGGGAGGCATCATGATCTGGCAATTGGTGCGGCGCGACCAGGATTGGCGGGGGCTGGGGTTCGTGACCTTGTGCCTGTGGGTGGGGACGCTCGCTGGGACCGTGTTTTTTCGCCCACGGGTTACCGCCGAGTCGCTGTTCTCCTCGACGCTGTCGAACATGTTCTTGGGGTGCATAGTCTTTGGCTTCATGTTCGGTTCCAACCGCCGTGCCAGTTTGTTTCAGGCGGCCTTGCCCATACCGGCGCGGGACCTCTTCGTGGCGAGGCTGTTCTCGTTCGTGGCCGGCCTGTGGTTTATTCTCCTGAACACCGCCGCCGCGTGCTACGTGGCCGGCAGCGGGTGGTCCATCCCCTTGCTGCCTCTAGTCATAGCGGCGGCGATGGGTGCGGTGACGTATCTGGCGCTTCTGTCCCCCCGGCTGCGAGAGTTGCGCGTGCCCACCTGGATGGCCTGGGCGCTGTTGGCAGGCCTTGGGCCTGCGGGCTACCTTGTTCTTTTTCCTGGCCCGCTGTTTTCTTTTGCGCGGCCCGGAATCGTGCTGCCGGTTTGCGCTGTTGCATTCGCCGCACTGTTGTGGAGGGACCTGGCCACGATGCCCAAGGCGTTTCAGATTGCGCCGATGGACGCGGTCGGCGCGCACCCGCTAAATCGCCGCACTGGTTTCGTCCGGCCGGCCTGGTGGCCTGTCTGGCGGTCTCTGTCTCGCGGGTCGCCATTGGCCACCCTCATCTTCTCGGCAATGTTCCTGGCCGCTGGCATGTGGTCCGTGGTGCCCGTGATGCTCGCTGCCTTTTTGTCCGCAGCCTGGGTTTCGCTGCGCTGGCTGTGGCCGCTTCCAGTGGACCGCCGCAAGATATTGGCGATGACGCTCGTTCCCCCACTGCTTCTCTCGGCCGCGGTGCAGATGATCTGGCCGGGTGGTTTCGCCAGGGCAGCGGGGGTGGTGGCACTGACGCTGCTACTCACGCTTGCCTTCCTCCTGCCCAATCAGTGGAACGGCCGCGGCTCGTCCGTGCGCTCCATCCTGGAGCTGTCTTTCTTCGCCCTCTCCATATTCGTCCCTGCCGCCATGATTGTCGCCGATGCAGTCTTGGATGAGAGCCGCCCCTTCGGCATCCACACGAGGAGCTACACGGCCGACTTTCTCGCGCGCCATTTGGCCAAACTCCTGCCGGGCCATCCCATGATCCTGATCGCGGGGACGCTCGTCGCGCTCGGTGCGCTGTATTGGCTGGTGCAGAGACAATTCGAATCGGCCGACTTCGTCCAGTATGTGCAGACCCGGCTCGACGCGGCCGATTACTCCGCCGGCTTTAAAGCCTGAGCGTCAGCGGCGCGTCTCGCAACGTCCCCCCCACGCTCACACCCCGATGGCAAGGTGCAACAGGCGAAAGGCCATCCACGCGATCAGCGCCGCCATCGGAATGGTGAGCACCCACGCCCACACGATGTTGGTCGCGATGCCCCAGCGCACGGCCTTCAGCCGTTGAATGCTGCCGACGCCGGCGATCGCGCCGGCGATGGCGTGGGTGGTCGATACCGGCAGCCCCAGGTGGCTGGCCAGCAGGACCGCGCCTGCCGCGCCGGTTTCGGCGCAGAATCCGCTGCGCGGTTTGAGGCGCGTGAGGCGCGTGCCCATGGTGCGCACAATACGCCAGCCGCCGCTCAGCGTACCCAACGCGATGGCGGCGTGGGCGGACAGAATTACCCATATGTGGATTTCGAAATTCTTCTGGAATCCGGAGGCCACCAGCAAGCCCGTGATGATCCCCATGGTCTTCTGTGCGTCGTTGGAACCATGGGAAAGGCTGAAGGCAGCCGCCGAAACCAACTGCAGCTTGCGAAAGTAGAAATCCATCTTGCTGGGAGTGGAACGCCGGAACAGCCAATACACAGCGATCATCAACAGATACGCCGATATCATCCCGATCAGCGGCGCGGCAAAGATGAAAAGAATGGTCAAGCCCCATTGGCCGGCGATCAGACCTTCAAAACTGTGACTCAACCCGCGCACGATCCCGGCGTGTGCCACCGCCGCACCCGCATAACCGCCGATCAGCGCGTGCGACGAGCTGGTGGGCAGCGCCAGCCACCAAGTAATCAGATCCCAGATAATGGCGCCCGCCAGACCGGCCAGGATGACGTAGGGCGTCACCAGATCCAGGTTCACGAACCCCTTGCCCACCGTCCGCGCCACCGCCGTGCCGAACAGAAACGCCGCCACGAAGTTGAAAAACGCGGCCCACACCACGGCTTGCCCGGGCGAAAGCACGCGCGTTGCGACGATGGTGGCGATCGAGTTGGCGGCGTCGTGGAACCCGTTGATAAAGTCGAAGACCAGCGCAATGCCGATGATCAGAACGGCCAACTGAACGACGGTCATCGCTTAGCTGTTCTTGACCACGACATTCTGCAGCACGTCGGCCACATCCTCGCAACTGTCGATGGTCTCTTCGAAGAAGTCGTACACTTCTTTAAGCTTGATCAGCGTGATCGGGTCTTTCTCTTTATTGAACAGATCGGCCACCGCGCCGCGGCCGATCAGGTCCCCCTCGTTTTCCAGGCGGTTGATCTCGATGCAATGCTCCATTAGCGGATGCCCCGCTTCCAGCGCTTCAAACGCGCTGTGCATCGCCTTGGCGCAGTTCCGCACAATCTCCGCCAGCACGATCATGGTCGGCGGAATCGGGTCGATGTGGTACGACACCAACCGGTGTGAAGTGTCCTCCAGGCCGTCCAGCACGTTGTCCAACGAAGAAGAGATGTTGTGAATGTCTTCCGGGTCGAGCGGCGTGATGAAGGTCTGGTTCAGGCGGGTGAAGATCTCGTGAATGAGTTCGTCGCCGCGGTGCTCAAGCACGTTGATTTCCATGGCGAACGCGGCCAGCGTCGAGTTGCCGGCGCGCACCCCGTCCAGCAACAGGCGCGCCGCCTCGGAGATAATATCCGCCTGCTTCAGAAACAGGCCGTAAAACTTCTCTTCGCGTGGAAGGAGTCGCATATCAAGAGGGCACAGGAGAAGCCCATCTTAATCGCATTGCAACAACCAGGTCAATATTGAGTTACGGTTCGGTAACGATGGGAAACAGCGCGGCATCCTCGTCTTCCTTGCCGGCGGCATCCAGGTTCAGAAAACGCGTGTCGAGCAAGCGGCTGGTGTCGATGTTCCCCATGGCGGAGAGGATGTTTTCCTTCAGGTGCGGATATTCCTTTTCGAGGCCGGCAAACACGTCCCGCAGCGAGCGCCGCACCGTGCCGGCACGCTGCGAACAGCCGCACGGGACCAGTGGAACCCCCAGCGATTCGGCGTAGGCGCGCGTCACATCCTCGGTGACGAACACCAGCGGCCGAATCAGCCGGAAATCGCGTTCTCGCGACCAGGTGACCGGCGGCAACGCGCTCAGTCGCCCCGTGAACATGGTGTTGCGCAGCAACGACTCGCAAAAATCGTCGGCGGTGTGGCCCAGCGCGATCACGTTGGCGCCCAGTTCGCGCGCAATCTGATACACCGCGCGGCGCCGGTAGCGGCTGCACAGATCGCAGCCATGCTCCGGTTGATCCTCGAGCAGTTGGAGCGAGGGCGCGTCGCGGTAATAAGTCCACGCCACGCCGCGCTGGCGCAGATACTCGCCCAGCGGTTCGATGGGGCGCAGGAACTTGCCCTGTTCCACGGTGAAAGCGCAGATGGAAAACTCGATGGGCGCGCGTTTGACGAGCAGCAGCAGCGCTTCGAGCAGCGTGGCGGAATCCTTGCCGCCCGATAGCGCCACGGCCACCCGGTCGCCGTCGCGAATCATCCGGAAGCGGTGGATCGCCTCCCCCACCTTGCGCAGCAGAGTTTTTTCCAGATCCACTGCTTTCAATTATACGTGGCGCAGCCTCTTAGGCTGCTGAGCCGAGACTCGTCTCGGCTTTTCTTCGGCCACGAATTAGGCGGACTTACACGACGCGGGTTCCATACGTCCCGGAGCGGCGCCATGAATCGAGATCGCGGCGAGAAAGCCCCGGTGGATCGGCTAGACCGCCACCGGCCCAGCCAGCTCCGCGGCGCACTGTGCCAAGTCGCCTGGATCGAATGGTTTGCGCAGCACCCGGCAGCGGCGAAAGCGCGCCGTCAGCGCCGGATCGGGAAACGCGGCAACGTAAACCAGCGGAAGTGTTTCGGCGAATTCGAGAAAACTCGCCGGCCGGTTGGTGATCAGCAGGGAAACGGCGCCGGACCCGGCCCGCAGGGCGAGCAAGGCCTCTTCCAACTCGGCTTCGGCCACATCATAGCCCTCGCGCTTGAGAACGCCGCCGACAAACCTCTGAATCATCGGGTCCTCTACAATCAGCACGCACCCGGACGCGGTTGTCGACTGCATCTACGATCCCATCTGCGGCTGCGCAAAGCGCATCTTCCGGCTCCGCCTACTATTTTGCGATTGGCCGCCAGCAACCCACAATACCCGCTGAAGGGCGTGCCGTTATCCCTAATCGTGCGGTTATTGAATTGCCAGCAGGTCGCACCAGCGCCCGAAGACCTGTTGCGCTAAAGCCGCTAAGCGGGCGGCATTGTGCATACTGTCGATCGGCAACCGGGCCTCGCGAAGGTCCCCGCAATTCATATCCTGCGCGCACCAGTCGTCGATCATCTCGGGTGTGACCTCCAGGTGAAACTGGAGGGCGTAGGCGCTGGAACCCACGCGAAAAGCCTGGTGGCGGCAGGCCGGAGACGAAGCCAGCCAGCGTGCGCCCGGTGGCAAATCGAAGGTCTCGCCATGCCATTGCAGCACGGTTTCGCGCCGGGACGCGCCGGCAAATAGGGGATCGGCCGCGCCCTCATCCGTCAGTTCGATCTCGAACCAGCCGATTTCCTTCACGGGGTTGCGATAGACACGGGCGCCCAACGCCTTGGCGATCAATTGCGCGCCCAGGCACACGCCCAGCACGGGGCGGCCAGCCTCCACCGCCTGCGCGATCGAGGCCCCTTCCCGCTCCAGGTATGGCAAGCCGTCGTTTACCGACATGGGGCCTCCCATGCAGATCAGGCCGTCATAGTGCGCCGGGTCGGGCGCGGCGGCGCCGGGCTGGTAGAGGTCGGCATAGTCGATGCCGATTCCGCGGCGCACCAGTTCCGGCTCGATGCGCCCAAGATGCTCAAAAGGAACGTGGCGGAAAGCGAGAACGCGCATAAGAGCTTGCTGCGAAACCAGAACACAACGAGCCACTGATAAACACGGATGAACACCGATAAAAAAGGACCATCTTATCCGTGTTCATCAGTGGCTCCAAGGTCTCTTCGGATTCGCGCCTACTTGTTCTGGGCTACCTGAAAGTGACTTAGGCCCGCAGCGTAATGTTCCACGCCGCGTACCAACGCCTCAGCCACTTTCTGCCGGTAATCCGGCCTGCGGAGCAGGGCTTCCTCCTTGGGGTTGCTGAGGAAACCGATCTCGGCCAGCACGGACGGCATAGTGGCGCCGATCAGCACCACAAAAGGAGCGCGGCGCACGCCGCGATCATGCTCGCCCGGAAAGCCATGCGAATACAGCGCAAACAGCGACGATTGGATACTTCCGGCCAGATCTTTGGATTCCTCCGCTTTGTCGTGCAGGGTGATCTTCTGGATCAGATCGTGCAATTCCGAAATGTTCTCGATGGAACTGGCGTTTTCGCGCGCGGCCACCGCCAGCGCGTCTTTGGCCTCGGTGAAGTTGAGGAAGTACGTCTCGACCCCGGACACCTTCGGCACCGAAGAAGCATTGGCGTGGATGGAAATAAACAGGTCGGCCTTTTTTTCGTTGGCCAGCGCGGTGCGGCTCTCGAGCGGGATGAAAACGTCGGTGGAACGCGTGTAGATCACCTCGGCCCGCAGCCGCTCCTCGATGAGGGCGCCGGCGCGCAGCGCAATATCCAACACTAAGTCCTTTTCCAGCAATCCCTTGGCGCCTGCGGTCCCCTCGTCATGGCCGCCGTGGCCGGGGTCGATTACCACGCGGTTCAGCTTAAGGCCCAGGGCGCGGATCAGAGACGTTTCGCCACTGGCGGTGCGCCGCGCTGCTTTGCCGACTTCGGAGGCGGTCGTGTCCGGTAGCGTGCTTGCGTCCTTCGCAGCCGGAGCCAGGTCGTCCGCCTTAACTGCCGCCGGCGGATTGGGCTGCGAAGGCGGAGACGCGACTGCGAGCCCCGACCGTTCGGGCGCGGGAGCAGCCACAGGCGGCGCCGCCGCCGGCCCGGCGCGGATCGTGATTGGCGGCTTGGGCAGATCCGGCTTCCTGAACTCCGGCTCCGGAACGTACAACTTGGTGGGAGTCGTCGCCGGGGCAGGCGCCGCGGCGCTGCGCAGTTCGATGATCAGCCGCCCGGGATTGGCGAGCTGCGTGGTGGTGGCGCGGGCGTCGCCGGTGAGGTCGATCACCACCCGCGTTATGCCCGGATTGGCTTCCGCCACGCGAATCCGTTTTACCACCGCGTCGGAGACGTCTTCCGCGTAATACCGCGTGCCCAACCCGTTGCGCGCATTCACAATGTCGAAATAGATCCGCTCGGGGTTGTGCAGGCGGTCCGAACGGTAATGGAAATCGCCGCTCACCTCCACCGCGATGCGCGTCACTTCGCCCAGCGACCAGTGCCGCACTGCCGTGACGGACGCCACCGGGGCATTCCCGGAGTGCGCCTCCAGGGCCCAGCAGAGAACCGAAAGCACGGCAACACGCTTCATGTTCACCCGGCCACTACTCCGAAACGTAACGCAGCGTGCCATCCTCGCCGACTACCGCCCGCACGTGCGTCGTGTCGTCGGCCTTGGTTGCCACGGGAACGGCTTGCGGCTGCGGTTTTTCCTCCGCGGCCGTTGGCGCTTGCCGCAACTGGCGAGCTACCAGCTTCAAGTAATTCTGTGTTTCCGCGTACGGCGGCACCGTTCCGTACTTGGCCACCGCGCCCTCACCGGCGTTGTATGCCGCCAATGCCAGCGGGTAATCGCCACCGTAAAGATCCAGCAGATAACGCAAATACTTGGCGCCGCCCTGAATGTTGTCAATCGGATCGAAGGCGTCCGACACGCCGAAGCGGCGCGCCGTCGCGGGAATCAACTGCATCAGGCCCAGCGCTCCCTTGGACGACACCGCGGCGGGATTATAATTGCTCTCCACTTTGATGACGGAATGAATCAGCGCGGGCGGCAGCGAGTGCTGGACTGCGGCCCGTTCCACCGCATCCGCAATGGCCGCGGCCGAAATCATCGGCGCCGGCTGGGCGGGCGGTGCGGGAACCGGCGCGGCAACTGAAGCCGCCGCTCGGCCCGGTGCGTCCCGCCGCGTTGCCGCTACCACGCTTCTCACCAGCCTCCCCGTGCGCTGGTCGGCGCTCACCACGCTGACCATGCGTTCCGCGGCGCCTGCCGTGGAGGGCGAATCGGCCACCGCCGTCATCGCCGCTGCCGAAGCCAGGACAAAACAAGAACACCGCAAAATGTTTTTCCCCCTGAGTATAGAACAAAATACCGTTTTCGGGAAGCGCTTATTCCCAAATGGTATCATTTCCCTGTGAGATGGGCCGGATTGTTGCCGGCGGCCGCTTCTGCCAGGCGCGCGGGCGGTGGCCGGGCGCCATCGCGTGTCGCTATAATTATGCATCTTCAAGCCTTTGAAAACACAGAGGAATGGGTCGGCGTGTGACCAGTGATCTGCACCCGCACTACATCGAATTCCGCCACGTCTATAAGACGTTCGACGCTCCGGTTTTGGTCGATACGAATTTCTGCGTCAATGCGGGCGAAACGGTGGCGATTATCGGCCGCAGCGGCGTAGGCAAGTCGGTCACGCTTTCGCACATTATGGGCTTCCTCAAGCCGGATGCCGGGCGCGTGATCGTGGCTTACGAAGATATCACCGACATGGACGAAACCGAGCTTCGGCGCATCCGCAAGAAGGTCACCATGGTCTTCCAATCGGGCGCCCTCTTCGATTCGCTCACGGTGGCCGAAAACGTGCTCTTTTCGCTCGAGCAGCGTGAGGACTACGACGAGCAGAACAAAGAAGACGTGGTTGACGGCCTGCTGCGCATGGTGGATATCGCCGAGGCGCGCGACGCCTACCCCGCCGATCTCTCCACCGGCTACAAGCGCGCCGTCGCCATCGCGCGCGCCATCGCCGCGCAGCCGCAATGCATCCTCTACGACGAGCCTACCACCATGGTCGATCCCATCATGGGCGACCACCTGGGCAACATGATGCTGCGCCTCAAGCGGCAACTCAAGCTCACTTCGGTGGTGGTGACGCACGATCTCGACCTCATGTACAAGGTCGCCGACCAGGTCGTCTTCCTGTTCGAAAGCGGCGTCATCTACTTCGGCCCAGTCGACGGCCTGGCCAAGTCCAGCCACCCCTGCATCCAGGAATTCCTCGAGATGGACCGCGTCGAGCGCGTGTAGCGCAGTTGCCCCTTAAGGCCCCTCACTGATCCCCCAGCGTTCGTGGCGCGGGCTGTCAAGCCTGCTGAGCCGAGACTCATCTCGGCTCTTCTTCGCCGGGACCATCTCCGCGCCGCGACCGTACCGTCGCTAATGAACTCGCTCGAATCCGCGTACGGTACGCAAGGCTTCTCTCTTAGGAGGCTTCGTATCAGGGCACGGCTTCAGCCGTGCTGAAGGATCGCAAGAAACCCGGGCTTCAGCCCCTGCGCTCGCAGGAAAGGCCAGCGGCTTCCGGCTAGAGCCTTTGGCTATCGATGTGTTGTGGCACGGCTAAAGCCAGTGCCCTGATACAATGCAGGCGCCGAGTTCCCGCTTCCGCGTCGCACACCCGCTTGCGTTCCACTCTAACGCACCGCTACGCCCTTGAAGAACGTGTAGCAGAAGGTCCCGTCGGGCTCCGTCGCGCGGTACAGATCCGCGATACCTTTCTCCCACGTAGCTTCATCGATCAGTCCCAGCGAGAGCGCCTGTTCGCGGACTCCCTCCACCATCGCGATGAAGGTGTTTTTGGAGAAGCCTTCTACCAGATCCGGCCGGCTGCTGTCCACATAAACCATCCGCGGGCTGACCCGGACGTCGCGGTACCCTGCCTCAGTGAGCAGCGGATACAGCCGCCGGCCCACTAGAGCGTCGCCGCCCATGCGGGCTTGGATATCCACCAGGCACTCGACGGCGCGCGCGGCCTCCGCGGAATGCGGGTGACAATACCAGGAACCGTGATCGCCCTCGATCGCCGTGATCGTCCCGCCGCGGCGCAGCACCCGCTGGACGGCCCGGAGAGCCGAGGCCGGCTCCGCCAGGTGCTCCAGCACGAAGCAGAGAAAAACGTGGTCGAAGTGCTCGTCGCCAAAGGGGAGGTCAAACAGGTTCGCCACCTGGAACTCAACATTCCGGTGGCCCGCGGCTTCAATCCGCGCGCGGGCCTGCTCGAGCGATTCCGCCGAGATATCCACCGAGACAATCCGCGCCAACGGGCTCCGCGCGGCGAGAAAAACCGTCTGTGCCCCCGTGCCGCAGCCGCACTCAAGCACCAGGCTGCCCGGCGGATACGCCGTGTCATGGTGCAGCAGTGCGCTCAGCGTGTTGGCCTGGTCGGCCAGCCGATCCGCCTCGCGCGCCGAGTAGCCGTGGACATATTGAATTTCGGACATGGGACTCTTGAGTTTAGTCGTATATCCAACCATTCGTCCACCGGCATCCGGCGGCTGTTTGAGCGGAAAAGGGTAATGCGATCTAAAGGTGCGGAACATGCGATATCGCGCACCGTAGTAAAATGAGGAGAATCGTCAGATTCCCAGCGCGGCAAGCAAGCCACTCTACATGGATATACTCCTTACCGGAGCCACCGGCGCAATCGGTGGCGACCTCTTGCGTCATCTCCTGGATGCGCGTCCCGACGTGGCTGTTCACGTCCTGTTGCGCGCACAAACCGCCGCGGAGGTTCGCGCTCGCATGCTCCCGGTTCAGGCGTCTCTCAGTCGCGAAGATGCGCGCCGGGTCTTTCCGGCGCCTGGGGATATACTGCTGGACGACCTGGGCCTCGGCGCGAACCGCCAGAATCTGATTGGCCGGATCGGCGAAATATATCACGTCGCTGCGTGCACCAGTCTTTCCCAGACGATGGAGGACGCCCGCCGGACCAATTTGCTAGGCACGGAACACGTCATTGAGTTTGCGCGAGCTGTCCGGATAGCGGGCAATCCGGTCCGCTTGCATCACATCTCGACCGCCTATGTGTCGGGCACACGAACCGGCTGCGTCAGAGAGGACGAACTCGAATGCGGCCAGGAGTTCTTCAATTATTACGAATGGTCCAAGTTCGAAGCGGAACGCGCGGTGCGTAAGGCTGGCGCCGACCTGTCCGTGACGATCTACCGTCCCGGTCTGGTCGTCGGGGATTCGCGCACCGGGCGCACCAGCCGGTTTCAGGGCATTTATCAGGTGTTGCAATGGATTCATTGTGTGCTCCTCGACTCGCTTCCCTGCCAGCCCGATTTCCAGCTCGACCTGGCGCCCGTGGATTATGTCTGCGGCGCGATCGTCCGGCTCGCGCAATTGAGCGATAGCGCCGACAAGACATTCCACTTGACCGCTGGCGCGGGGAATACCTTGCCCCTGAACGAACTGGTCGAGATCTATCTCCAGGAGCGTGCCACTTGCGAGGAAGGCAAGTACCGGCCCGAATCGATTCGCTTCTTGCCCCCCAACGGGAATGGCATTCCTGCGAATCACGAGGCTCCAGCGATTTGGAAACGGTTTGCGCACTACATTCCCTATTTCACCTGCTCCAAGGTATTCGACAACAGCGCCGCCCATCGGGCGTTGCAGGGTCTGCAGGCTCCGAATTGCCGCAAGTACCTGCCGGCCGTCGTCCGTTACGCCTTGAAGTCCGGCTTTCGCGTCTCGACGGCGGGCTGACATCAGGATCAAACAATGAAAGAGACCCGAACATATCCGTTACGGCTGCCGCGCTCTCTCAAAGAGGCGGTTGAGCGGTTAAGCCGGGAGGATCGAACCAGCATTAACCAGTTCGTGGCCACCGCGGTGGCGGAAAAGGTCTCGGCACTCCAAACGGCACGGTTCTTCGCGTATCGGCAGGCGCGGGCAGACTTCAAAGCTCTTGACAAGATCATGAAGCGGAAAAGCGGAAGGCCGCCCCGCGAGGGCGATGAGATGCCGGATTAGATCTCGAAGCCGCCATCAATTTCAACAAGCTGAGGTCAACGTGCGCCACCGCCCTCACCGGTACAGTAAATACTTCTCCCTTAATTGCACGAATTCGGCGACCGCGTCGGAGAAGCTCTGTTGGATGGTGCGCGCATCTTCGCCCGCGGACAACCGTCGGACTACATCGTCGCTGCCGATCAGGTTCTTGCACAGGCTGAAATCGATTTTGCCGGGATAGAATTTCTCGAGCGCGGCAGCCAGTTCCAGGCCGAGACGCGTGGAATCGAAAAGTTCGCGATTGGTCACCTGGAATCGCACGCCTTCAATCCGCACGCCGTGGAAGTTCGATTCGGTGGGCGTGAAGCTGGTGGGATACGCGCGCACGCCGGGGATCTGCCGCGAGTTCAGCCACGCCGCCAGCTCGCGGCCGCCAATGAAATCCGCTCCCACCTGCTCGAATGGCGAGTCGGTGCCACGGCCCACGGAAAAGTTCCTGGATGCTTCCAACAACGCCAACCCCGGATAGAGCAGCGCCGCGTTCAAGCTGCGCATATTGGGCGAAGGATTGATCCAGGGCAGGTCGGTGGAATCGAACCAGTCGCCGCGCCGCCAGTCTTCCAGGGGAATCACGGTGAGCGCGGCGCCGATTTTCCTTTCGCCGTTCATCAAACGCGCCAACTCGCCGATGGTCATGCCGTGGCGCACCGGCAAGCCGGGCAGGTACCCCACGAATGAAGTGCGATCGGCGTCGAGCAGCGGCCCTTCCATGCGCGTTCCCGTGATGGGGTTGGGCCGGTCCAGCACGTAAAACGGAATGCCGGCCTGCACCGCGGCTTCCATCGCGTAGGCGAGCGTGGTTTCGTAAGTGTAAAAGCGCGCGCCGATATCCTCGATATCGAACACCAGCGCGTCCACGCCGTGCAGCATCTCGGGCGTGGGCCGCGGCGTGGCGCCGTACAGACTGAAGATGCGGATGCCGGTAGCGGCGTCGGTTGCATCTCGGACCTCGGGCTGGTCTTCGCGGCCGGCGAAACCGTGCTCGGGGGAAAACAGCGCGGCGATCGTAATTCCCGCGCGCCGCATCAGATCGACGTTGCGGCGCCCCAGACGGTCCACGCCGGTCTGGTTGGTGATGAGGCCCACGCGCTTGCCTTCGAGCGGCTGGAAATTGCGTTCGACCATCACGTCGAGGCCGCTGCGCGTGGCCGCGTTGCGCCCGACTTCGCGATGCACGCCCGCGGCGGTGAAGGTCTCGCTGTAGCCGGTTAGCGTCAATCCGCGCGTTTCGATTCCAATCGCCGCGGCGGCGATGGTGGCCACCTTCCCGCGCAGCGCGGTGAGCGACGGATGCCCCGACGGATGAACGCTGTTGGCCAAGAGAATCACGTAGCTTTGAGTTTGTGGATCGATCCAGAGCGAGGTGCCGGTGAAGCCTGTGTGACCGAACGAGCCGATGGGAAACAGCTCGCCGCGATTGCCCGAGTACGCCGAATCGATATCCCAGCCGAGCCCGCGTAGAATCGGCTGATCGGGCGGGGTTTGTGGTTCGGTGAATTTCTGGATGGTGGCCGCGCTCACGACGCGCACGCCGTCCAGCTCGCCGCCGTTGAGCATCATCTGCGCGAAGCGCGCCAGATCGCCGGCTGTGGAGAACACGCCGGCGTGGCCGGCCACGCCACCCATGTTGCGCGCGGTCGGATCGTGCACCACGCCGCGCAGCGGTGGGCTGCCGTTGGTGACACGCTCCGTGGGCGCGATGCGCGGAGCGAGCGCTGCCGGCGGCTGGAACATCGTATCCTTCATCCCCAGCGGAAGGAAGATGCGATCGCGCGCGTAACCGGAGAGCGTCTGCCCGCTCAAACGGTGTACCAGCTCGCCGAGCAGGATGAAGTTGATGTCGCTGTAGACGAAGCGCGCGCCGGGCGGCCCGTCGGGTGGATCGGTGCAGGCGAGTTTGATTCCCGTCTGGTAGCCGCTCCACGGTTGGGCAAGCGGCACGTCCGGCTTGAGCCCGGAAAAATGCGTGAACAGGTTGCGCAGCGTGATCGTGCTCTTGCCGCCCTGAAATTCCGGAATGTAATCGGTGACCTTATCGTTGAGCCGGAACTTACCCTGTTCGAATAACTGCATCAGCGCGGTGGTGGTGGCGACCACCTTAGTGAGTGAGGCTAGGTCGAAGATGGTATCGGCCGTCATCGTTTCGGTAGCCGGAACGATGGCGCGCCTGCCATACGCCTTCTGGTAGACGATCTTCCCTTCGTGGCCGATGACGACCACCGCTCCCGGCAGATGCCCTTGCGCGATGGCCTCGTCGATCGCCTGGTCGATCGCAGGCCCACCGGAAAACGTCTGCGCCGCAATGGCCGTAGCCGCCAGGGCGATCGAGAAAAGCAGCCTCATCAGCCTCTATGATAACGAGGTGGGGCCGGTCCCGACCGGCCAACCAGGGTACCCGGTCTCTCGGGTTGGCCGGTCGGGGACCGGCCCCACTTCGCTCCTACCACGTATAGTGCGCCGTGTAAGTGACCACCTTCTCCTGGTCGGGCGCCAGCGTCACTTCGTATTCCATGGTCCGGCTGTCCGTCTGATGATGCTGGTCCGATTCCTGTGTGATTACCCAGTTGTACCAACGATACAGATGCTCGACCACGCGCACCGTAGTTGCTTCTTTCTTGTGATTGCGCACCTTGATCTCGAAACTTTCGTCCGCCCATCCGTTCGGATACTGCATCTGCACCTGGTAATGGGTCTGCTTGCGTTCGCCGGTGATATCGAAGGCATTACCGGTATACACGCGGATGGTTTCGTCCCTTGGTGTATGATCGATCTCGTTCTCGCCGGTGAATTCGAGTTGACCGTCCTGGTCGCGCCGGTAGAAACGCACGCGGCCCTTGGGCAACGGCATCCCCAGATGGTTCGCCTCGGAGTTGACGAACTCGCGCATCACCCACACGTGAGGATTCGATTCGGTGCCGTATTGCGGCATCTGACGCACATCGTTGCCGTACTGATTCTGGTTGCCCGCCACGCCATCGTAAATGTAGAGCCGCTTGGAGGAGATTCCGCTCCCGCGCAGAAACTCCACCTGCTTGGTTTCGCGATCATGCAGGGTGGTGGGGAGCGGCAGGTTGTAGAGATGATAGTCTTCGAAGGACCGTTCGGTCACTTGAGGTTCTGAAACGAAACCCCCAATAACGGCGCTGCGCTTCGGGGTGGCCGGGTACGCCGCTGGGGCCACCTTGTTCACATCGCCGGCCATCAGCTTGATGCGCGCGTGTTCGAACTGCTTGCCGCTTTGGTTATCCAGCGTCACCCAGCCCACCAACTCGAGCGTGTCGCCCGTTTCCGGCGCCACCACATTGTAATCGGCGTTCCAGGTCATGCCGCCGGTCACGTAGCTCAACTCGGCATCGAATTTCGCCGCCGCGCCGGAATGAATGATCCAATCGAGCGCCGGCTTGAGAATCGTATCGTCGCCCAGCGCCGGAAAAACAGGTTCCCCGGGCAGCGAGAATTGCAGCTTGCCGTCCAACTCGATGATCGGCTGGCCGTTGCCTCCGCCCGCCGCGGCCATCTGGCCGTATTGGTACTGCGACCCGTAGCGCTCCATGGCCTGATAATGCGGCACATAGCCGCTACGCACGATTTTGCCGGCAACGGTGTGCGTGGAGCCATCCTGCAAGTGAACCACGAAGTCGATCGTTTTGCCTTCGTAAAGATTCAGCAGGAGCTCTCGCGAAATCGGATCGGCGCGATAGTTCTGCTCCAGGATCACCAAAACACGCTTGCCAGTGGGGTCGCGCAGAATCACAGAATCGGGTTCCAGGTGTGCGGTGGCGCCGGAAAATCGAATCGTATTGGGGCCCGCCTGCAGGTCCAGGGGTAGGGTTTCGCGGACCACGGCGAAGTCCTGGTTGTAAATCGTCAGCGCCGGATCTGCCGCCGCGGCGACCAGTGTGAAGCCGGCGCACAGTGCACCGGTCGAAACTATACTTCGCAACAGCGTTGGAATCGTCATGATGCCATCCTATGGCAACTTAGATTCCAGATAGCGGACTCCGGTTCCCGTCCGGCCGCGAAAATGTCAGCCTTGGGGTGGGGAGAGTTTGTCCTTGCGTTGCGCGTCGGCCGCGGCCGGGAACATGGCGCCGAACAACTCGCTGAGTTTGTCGGTGGCCTGTTTGGAGAACATGCCGGTCAGCCCCGAAACGCCGGCAATCCCGTACGAGTTGACCGCTCCGGAGTAGCTGCCGGGCGCGAAAAGACCGCCGCGGATGGCAACGTAGAACAACAATGCGAGTGCCATCCCCGCCACCGGTTGCAGTAGGTACCACCAAAACCAACTCGCCATCAACGCGCGGTTGCCGGCGAAAGAAGCGAACGATCTCGCCACGTGCACGAAACTGCCCAACGCGCCGAACAGCAGTACCAACACCAGCAGATTCGTTTCGCGCGGCATGGAGCGCGTTCCACAGAGGATCGTAACCGACTCCTCCGCACCCAGCGCGGGCCACATGGCGACCGCGGCGCCGATAACGGCGAGCGCGGAGGCGAACAGCGCGATACCGAAACAGCGTCGCGTCCGGTCCGGCATCATGTCCGCCATGGCGTCTTCACGGTAGCACGGGAGACGGCGCGCTTCGCCAGCGACGATGGGATTTCGCGTCCGGTGCTTCGCCGCAAAACGCTGAACAAACGCCGTTTGCATTCGCGTGATGGACAAGCGCAAGCACTCGTGACTCGCGGAACAGCCAAGTTCAATTCCGCGCCGCCAGACAATTCCAAAGGCGAGTCGGATCCAGTGCTATAATCGGGTTCGGGATTAAGCTTGAGTTCGTCTCAAGTCTCCCGAACGGCAATCTTCTTCGATCGCGGGCGCGTAGCTCAATTGGCAGAGCAAGTGACTCTTAATCACTAGGTTGTAGGTTCGATTCCTACCGCGCTCACCACAGTAAGGCACAAGAAATCAATAGTTTACAGAGATCTTGGTGGTTCGCCTCGTTCACCCTCTACGGGCCGATGTGTGCCAACTCCGCCAAACTGAGCAATAAACCAGCCCACATCAGAACCATATCGTCGAGGAAAAGCTGAGTGCTTTGGAGGTTCAAATGAGGCCACGCGAGCGAAAGCGGCAGTGGCCTGGAACGGCCCTCCAAGTGCCCACTGCCTGGCGTGCGTATAAATTCTCTACTCGCGATAACTGCTTCAATTCTGACATTGGCGGGCGCCGAAGTTGCCGGACCAGCAAAAAAGCCCGCTGGAGCTCCGGTGCCCCAGAGTCCTGCCGCGAGCGAAATAGAGGCCTCGGCAAGCACGGTCGCGGTGGGTCCGGGGGCGATGGGGCCAAGGGTGACGCGGGCGCAGATTCTTCTTGACCGTGCCCGGTTCTCGCCGGGCCAAATTGACGGCGTCTACGGCGACGATTTCGGGGTTGCGGTCAAGGGATATCAGGAAAACCACGGTCTGAAGCCGACCGGCACAATTGATGCCGAGATGTGGGGGCTGCTCGCTCGCGACGCCGGCCCTCTCCTGTTGACCTACACGATTACCCAGGCGGACGAGAAAGGCCCGTTCCTGCCGCTACCGACCGAGGTCCCGGAAATGGCGAAGTTGAAGTGGCTTGGCTTCGAGACGTCGGAGGAAGGACTGGGCGAGAAGTTCCATATTTCGCCGAAGCTGCTGGCCGAGTTGAATGCAGGCAAGAAACTGGACACAGTGGGGGAGCGAATCACCGTACCGAATGTGCGGCGCACCGCTCTCGGCCTGGCGCTGCGCGTGGTGGTGTCGAAGTCAAAACGCACCGTCATCGCATACGGGGCTGGCGACAAGGAACTGGCGCAGTATCCGTCCACGATTGGGGACTCGCACGATCCTCTGCCGATCGGTGATTGGACCATCGTCGGCATTGTGCACTACCCGTGGTTCAAGTGGGATCCGAAGCTCCTCTGGAATGTGGACCAGAGGCTCCCGCCTGCGGAACTCGCGCCGGGTCCGAACAACCCCGTCGGCGTTGCATGGATCGGCCTCTCCAAGGTGGACTATGGAATCCATGGGACGCCGGATCCGGGAAATATCGGCCACGGCGTTTCGGACGGGTGTATCCGCCTGACGAACTGGGATGTGGATGAGCTGTCGCACATGGTTCGGCGGGGCACCCCGGTCATCCTGGAGGAGTAGCGTGAGGCTCTGGGCCCGCCTTGCCGGGCTGTTGCCAATCTTACTCGCCTTTGGTGCAACCGCTTCCATCCTTGAGATGACTCCGCCGATCCGCGGACTCGATTTCGCGGATCTGCGGGATACATTCGAGGAAGTTCACGACGGACACAAGCACGAGGCGATCGACATTATGGCGCCGAGAGGCACACCCGTGCGTGCGGTGGTACCCGGAACCATCCGCAAACTGTTCCTCAGCAAACCGGGCGGCAACACGATATACGAGTTCGACGAAATGGAAGCGTATTGCTATTACTACGCGCACTTGGACGGGTACGCGAAAGGGCTGCGCGAAGGAATGCGGGTCGAGCGTGGGGACGTCATCGGTTTTGTGGGATCGACCGGAAATGCGGATGCGCGCACGCCGCACTTGCATTTTGCGATCACCGAGCTGTGGCCGGAAAAGCTGTGGTGGAAGGGTAAGGCCGTTGATCCATATCCGTTCCTGGTCGACGCGGTGAAACGGGCAAAATAGCACGATCTTCTCTGCTGGCAGCCACAACGAGGTTTGCCTGGCGGTGATCCCAGTGGTCCTGGAGGAGTTCCAGCGGATCCGAAGCCGTTATATTCGCGTTCGGCTAATAGGGTGGTGAGCGGTGTGCCGATTGACATCACTCACCAGGAATCGGCTTTCGCCGGGTACAGCCAGGGATTTCTGACTGGCACTAGCCTTTCCGTGTCCGAGAGCAGCTCGCGTCTGTCCTCAAATACCCCGCACACACGGATACGCCACCGTACCTGCAGACCTCCGACTGGCTGTTCGCACACGTCGGACGAGAAGCATTCTGAGTTCCATCGGCACACAACTGCGCGAAGGACGGGCCTTCGAAGACTCAGGCCGCCGAGGCAGCGTGGAGCTAGTACGACCTCACTTGCACTGTGATGCAACGGCTGCACTTTGGAATGCGAAATTTGCCGACCTGCCGCATAGCAGATGCCGCTGCCAGGCGGGTCTCATAGCCGTCTAAGGCCTTCAAGTGTGTCACGACACGCAAGTGATGTTCATAACCACGCGCACGCGAAATGCCGTTCTCAACGAGCGTCCCGGAGGGAATTTCTTAGTGCAAGAGGCCGCTTGTGCTCAACGATCCCTCCCCATCTATTCCAACATCGGCGTCGGCACACTGCTCTTGGTCTCCTTCCGAACATAAAGTCTTAGCCTTCCCCGTTCCCTCGCGTCCGAATGGCGAATGAACTGCTATGAATGGCCTGGAGATTCGCCGTTGCGTTTCCAACTGCGCTCGATGAGGCAATCCAAGCCGTCTTCGGCACGCAACAACCTCAGAATGCCGGACAGACTCCCGGTGGGCAATCGGGCTTGGGCCAGGCGAGGGCGCAGTTCGATGAGACTTTGGCAAGGCGATGGACGCGCTCAAGGGCTTGCTGGCTGGACCTTCACAACCAGTGGTTCACCGATGAGGAGCGTACTATGATTCAAGCCATCTACAAAGGCATAGAGATCGAAATGGAGATGCATCAACAAGCCAACGATTATTGGAAGTGCGACTACACCGTGATAAAGCATCCCAAACGAACCATAACGATTCATCACGGGGACGAAGAGTTCCCGAGTATCGAACTTGCACGGGAATACGCCTTACAGGCGGCTCGATTCGCAATAGATCAGGCCAACGGAAAGAAAGGAACGGAAGTCATGTTGGAAACGAACTCGGTAGTAGCTATTTACGGAACCCACGCCCAAGCAGAGGAAGCGGTAAAGCAACTGCAGCGGTCTGGGTTCGATATGAAGAAAATGTCCATCGTCGGAAAGGACTATCATACCGACGAAAACGTCGTCGGATACTATAACACCGGCGACCGCATGAAGTACTGGGGCAAGCAAGGGGCCTTCTGGGGAGGACTCTGGGGCATGTTGTTCGGCGCCTTCTTCATCATTCCAGGCCTCGGGCCCATATTAGTAGCCGGCCCGCTGGTCGCCTGGATCGTCGGCGCGTTGGAAGGCGCCGTCGTGGTCGGGGGATTGAGCGCGCTCGGCGCGGGGTTGTACAGCATTGGCATCCCGAAGGACAGCGTCGTCCAGTATGAGGCAGCGCTCAAGGCTGACAAGTTTCTCCTTCTGGCCCACGGCACCATGAACGAGGTGGCCCAGGCCAGGGACATCCTGCAGACGACTAACCCGCTTGAGATCAAAACGCACTCAGCGGAACGCGAGCAATCCTCCTCGGTTAGCGCCAGGTAGTCGGGTATATAACCAAGGCATTCGCGCGGCAAAGGTGTTTTTGCCGGGGCCAGCGTGGATGGCACCGTCGTGCAGGCCGACCATAGCGGAGACAAAGCCATGTACGGTTCCGATGTCACCCACCGGGAAATCCTCCACGGCAAAGTTCCGGTTCCTGAGTCGACGCGGAGACTGCTGGCGGACCTTGCCAAGTACCCGGCACTCCGTTGAAACCGGCGCCGAAGGGCAGCTCCGATGACAACCTATTCGAGTAAGACGGCCCCTAAAGAACCAAAGTCACCACGCGTCGGAATTAGAACGCTTCTGTTTATAGTCGTCTTAACAGTCATCTTCTTTCTGCTCGCACAAAGCATGGTGCGTCACCGCTTCCATCAAGGCGGCTGGGTCAACCGGAACGGCAGGGTCGTGCCATAGCAGCGACCTTAACAATCGACAGGGGCTTACTGCGTGTAAAGCGGCGGCGACGGATCGAATTGCCGCCAATAAGGTGCCGGGCCTGCGGGCGTGACTGATCCACGAGTGGTTTCAGCCCGCAGGGAGTCGAGGACGACGACATGAATCTGCCTGGGGGGACCGGGTCGTCAGGAATGCTGTCGCGTGCGAATTGCCTGATGTTCAATGCTGGCACCGATGCCGTCGATTTCGGTTTGCCCCCCGCATCGCCGGGGGCGGGTTTGCATGTGGCCGTTGACCCCTCTCGCCAAGCGCCAGGAGATCTGTCTGCCGCGGATGAGGAACCGCTCTGCGAAGATCCAAAAGCCTATCGCTTGAGCCGCCCGATCCAACGCAGTTCCGACATGCGAGACTTGCTCGCCCAGGAAGCCCATGATATCCGAGCGGCGGAAGCCGTGGCGCTGTTCTGTTACCAGGCAAAAAAGTGGATCGGATCCTTCGCCGCTGCACTCGGTGGCTTGGATACGCTCGTGTTCGCCGGAGGAATCGGCGAAAATGCGCCACTCGTCCGCGCGCGCATCTGTGAGGGACTGGCCTTCCTCGGCATCGCGCTGAGTGAGTCGCGCAATGCGCAGACTGCGCGAGTGATTTCTACGGACGCCAGCCGGGCTACGGTTCGCGTCACTCGAACGGACGAAGATCTGATGATTGCGCGATCGGTGTCCAGCATTCTCGAAACCGACGCGGGAAACGGAAAGGATTGACCATGAAAACCAACACAGTTACATCGGAACAGCTTCACAAGAACCCCGACGCGATCGACGCTAAGGACTTGACCACAAAGACCAACACACTCACGCCGGAACTGCTCCACACGATGAACGCCTATTGGCGTGCCGCCAACTATCTGTCAGTCGGCCAGATTTATCTTTACGACAATCCGCTGCTGAAGGAGCCACTGAAGCTCTCTCACGTGAAGCCCCTGGTGGTTGGCCATTGGGGCACCACGCCGGGCCAGAACTTCATCTACCTGCACTTGAACCGGGTAATCAAAAAGTATGACCTGGACATGTTCTACATAGCCGGTCCCGGTCACGGCGGCCCGGCGATTGTCGGCAACGTTTACCTGGAAGGCACCTGGAGCGAGATCTACCCCAATGTCACCCAGGATGAGGCCGGCCTGAAGAAGCTGTTTATGCAATTCTCTTTCCCCGGAGGGATTTCCAGCCACGTGGCGCCGACCACGCCGGGGTCGATTCACGAAGGCGGCGAACTGGGGTATTCGGTCAGCCATGCCTTCGGAGCGGCATTCGACAATCCCGGTCTGATCGTCGCATGCGTAGTCGGCGACGGTGAAGCGGAAACGGGGCCCTTGGCCACCGCATGGCAGTCCAACAAGTTTCTCGACCCCATCACCGACGGAGCCGTACTTCCAATCCTGCACCTCAATGGCTATAAGATCAGCAACCCGACCGTCCTCGCCCGCATAGAGCATGAGGAACTGGAGCAATTCTTCCGAGGCTGCGGCTGGGAGCCTTGTTTTGTGGAAGGCGACGACCCGGAGACGATGCATCAACTCATGGCCGCCACCTTAGACAATGCCATTGAGCGAATCCGCGAAATTCAGAGCAACGCAAGGAAGAACAACGATACGACTCGGCGGCGCTGGCCCATGATCGTCCTGAGATCGCCTAAGGGCTGGACGGGACCGAAGGTAGTCGACGGCCTGCAAATCGAGGGTACCTTCCGAGCGCACCAGGTGCCACTGCTGGTGGATCCGGAGCACCCCGATCATGTCAAGCTGCTGGAGAGCTGGATGAAGAGCTACAAGGCCGAGGAGCTCTTCGATGAAAATGGCCGTCTCATGCCGGAATTGGCCGAGCTGGCGCCAAAGGGTGACCGGCGGATGGGCGCCAATCCGCACGCCAACGGCGGCATTCTGCTCCGTGATCTGCGCATGCCGGACTTTCACACCCATGCGGTGACTGTGCCTTCACCCGGCGCTGTTACCGGCCAGGATACGCTCGTACTGGGCCAGTTCCTCCGCGACGTGGCTAAGCTCAATCAGGATCAGCGCAATTTTCGTGTCTTCGGTCCCGATGAGACACTCTCGAATCTCCTGGGCGCAGTCTTTGAAGTCACCAACCGTCAGTGGGACGCCCGGAAAGTAAAGAATGACGAATTCCTGGCGCCCGCCGGACGTGTGCTGGACTCGATGCTGAGCGAACACCAGTGCGAGGGTTGGTTGGAAGGCTATCTGCTGACCGGACGCCACGGGCTGTTCAACAGCTATGAGGCCTTCATTCGCATCGTCGACTCGATGTTCAGCCAGCACGCCAAGTGGCTGAAGGTAACGTTGGAACTGCCTTGGCGCCGCAAGATCGCATCACTGAACTATCTGCTCGCCTCTCACGTCTGGCAGCAGGATCATAACGGCTTCACACACCAGGATCCGGGTTTCCTCGACCACGTAATTAACAAAAAGGCTGACATCGTGCGCGTTTACCTGCCGCCAGACGCCAATTGTCTGCTGTCGGTCTTTGATCACTGCCTGCGAAGCCGGCATTACGTCAACGTGGTGGTTGCAGGCAAACATGCCCTTCCGCAGTGGCTGACCATGGACCAAGCGGTGGTGCATTGTACGGAAGGAATCGGCATCTGGCAATGGGCGAGCAACGACCAAGGCTGTGAGCCCGACGTGGTGATGGCCTGCTGCGGAGATACACCCACGCTGGAGATTCTCGCCGCCGTTTCCATCCTTCGCGAGCGCCTGCCCGATCTGAAGATCCGCGTAATCAATGTCGTCGATCTGATGAAGCTGCAGTCGAGCAGCGAGCACCCGCATGGGCTCAGTGAAACGGATTACGATTCGCTATTCACCAAAGACAAGCACATCATCTTTGGCTTTCACGGATACCCCTGGCTGGTCCACCGGCTCACCTACCGCCGGACCAACCGCAACCTGCACGTGCGGGGCTACAAGGAAGAGGGCACGATCACGACGTCCTTCGACATGAGGGTGCAGAACGATCTCGACCGGTTCCACCTGGTGCAAGACGTGGTCGATCGGGTACCTCACTTGGGCTCCCAGGGAGCGTACCTGAAGCAGACGATGCAGGACAAACTCATCGAGCACAAGCATTACATCGACAAGCACGGCGAAGACCTGCCGGAAATCCGTAACTGGAAATGGGGCCGGATCGAAACCGAGAAGGGGAAGCCGCCCGCGGAAAAGGGTGGATAAGTGGGAGCGAACATGGACAACAACTTACCCTGAAGCGCACCAAGGGAGACCACAATGCCCATTCAACTTAATGAAGAGAACGGCGGGAAGATTCTCGTCGTTCACGTCAGCGGGAAGCTGGCAAAAGCGGATTACGCGCACTTTGTGCCCGAGTTCGAGCGGCTCGTGCGGCAGCACGGAAAGCTGCAAGTGCTGTTCGACATGACCGGCTTTCACGGCTGGGAAGCCGGCGCCCTATGGGAGGACATCAAGTTCGACGGTAAACACTTCGCCGACATCGAACGGCTCGCGATGGTCGGGGAAACGAAGTGGCAGCACGGTATGGCGACGTTCTGCAAGCCGTTCACGACGGCGACAATCCGATACTTCGATCGCGCCAACGCCGCTGAGGCGCGGCAGTGGTTAGGTGAATCGTAGCCTGACGGCAACCGCGCGCCAAGCATTCCGGCGTGGCCGTCTCGATCCGCGGCAAAATTTGCCGCCGGCTCAGTTGGTGCCCAGCAAGCTCCGAATCACCGGGCCAAGTGCAACCGGGCCGCGCCTCGGGGCGAATACAGTGCCGCCATGGAAAAGAGTTCGCCAACTGTCCCGCAACTTACAAAATCTGTGGCGTAGCAAAGATAGAAAGAGTACCCGTTATGAAACCAACTGACGCTCAGAACGGCTCGGCACCGGCGCCGGTAGCGAAGTCCGATGCGCAGAAGAACCTCAAATCGGTTCCCATGGAGGAACTACAAAAAAAGCTGGGCTCATCGCCGGATGGCCTGAGTCAGGCCGAGGCGCAGAAGCGGTTAGCGCAATATGGACCGAACGAGATTGCAGAAAAGAAAGACAATCCGTTCCTTAAGTTCCTCAGCTATTTTTGGGGGCCCATCCCATGGATGATTGAAGGGGCGGTGATTCTGTCTGGCGTAGTTCGGCACTGGCCCGATTTCTTTATCATCCTGCTCCTGCTGGTGTCCAACGCCGTCGTCGGATTCTGGGAAGAACACCAGGCGGGCGATGCGATTGCCGCACTCCGGAAGCAGTTGGCGATCAAAGCCAAAGTCAAACGCGACGGGAAATGGACTGATCCTTCAGCGAAGGAAGTGGTGCCGGGTGACGTCATCCGTCTAAAACTGGGCGACATCGTTCCCGCCGACGCACGCCTGCTGCCCGGCGACCCGGTGGAGGTGGACCAGTCCGCACTGACCGGCGAATCTTTACCCGCCGAAAAACAACCGGGGGACGCGGTATTCTCGGGCTCCATCATTCGCCAGGGCGAAATCGATGCGATGGTGTACGCCACCGGTACCGACACCTACTTCGGCAAGACGGCGCAAATGGTGCAGGGCCCGGAGTCCGCCAGCCATTTCCAGAAAGCCGTGCTGAAGATCGGCGATTACCTAATTATACTCGCGGTAGCGCTAGTGGCATTGATTGTCACCGTCGCGCTCTTTCGTCACGATGCGCTCATGGGTACCCTCGAGTTCGCGCTCGTGCTTCTGGTGGCCGCGATTCCTGTTGCGATGCCCACCGTATTGTCAGTGACCATGGCGGTGGGCGCACGCCTTCTGGCGAAGAAGCAAGCCATTATCACCAGGCTCTCGGCTATCGAAGAGCTGGCCGGCGTAGACATCCTCTGCTCCGATAAGACCGGCACGCTGACTCTAAACAAGCTCACCCTGGGCGATCCCTTCATGCTGAAAGGAACTACAGCCGACGAGGTCATCCTCTGCGCTGCGCTTGCATCCCGCGCCGAAGATAAAGACACGATCGACCTTGCAGTGATCGGTGGAGTCAAGGACCCAAAGACTCTGAAGGCCTGCCAGGTGCTCCATTTTCAACCGTTCGACCCGGTCCACAAGCGTACCGAAGCCACGGTGAAAGGTGCGGACGGTAAGCAGTTCTACGTCGCCAAAGGCGCCCCACAGGTAATTCTCAAAATGTCCACCAATGCCGGCGAGGTGAAAGATGCCGTCGAGAAGGCCGTCAACGAATTCGCCGCAAAAGGCTACCGGTCATTGGGAGTAACCCGCGCCGATGAGGAAAACAAATGGCGGATGGTGGGAGTGTTGCCTCTATTCGACGAGCCTCGCCCCGATGCCAAAGCCACGATCGCGAGCGCCCGTCAAATGGGTGTGAGCGTGAAGATGGTTACCGGCGATCAAATGGCAATCGCTAAGGAAACTGCCAAGCAGTTGGGGATGGGTACAAATATCCTCGATGCCAGCGCATTTGGCGATATCAAGCATCACGAGACGGCGCAGGCGGCGGAATCAATCGAAAAGGCGGACGGTTTCGCTCAGGTGTTCCCGGAACACAAATTCCACATCGTGGATGTCCTACAGCAGCGCGGCCACATCGTCGGCATGACCGGAGATGGAGTGAACGACTCCCCGGCGCTCAAAAAAGCGGATTGCGGCATCGCCGTTTCCGGCGCGACGGATACGGCACGCGCTGCAGCATCCATCGTGTTGCTGGCTTCCGGATTGTCCGTAATCATCGATGCGATCAAGGAGAGCCGCCGCATCTTCCAGCGGATGAACAGCTACGCGATCTACCGTATCGCTGAGAC
>Ga0187847_10000018_pt1 | contig 192776 bp, 150 predicted proteins | sample June2016WEW_4_10_FD_132458 | JGI IMG/M metagenome (GOLD analysis project Ga0187847, IMG submission 132458) | Peatland microbial communities from SPRUCE experiment site at the Marcell Experimental Forest, Minnesota, USA - June2016WEW_4_10 | ecosystem: Environmental > Terrestrial > Soil >...
CAGATCGCTCCATCCGCGAGTTGGCCAGCCTCACGCCCACAGCCTACGCCGACAACTTGGCAAAGTAACTTATCCCCGACTCGCCGCAGCCGTCAACCATGCGGTTGCCCGAATGCATACGGTGGAGTGGATAGAAAGGTGCCGGGTGGACCGTTCCTGGAACCACTGCACTCTGCAAATCATATGTAGAGCTGGCAACCGATTTAGTTTCTAATCATCTCTAAGAGCCTGTTATAGGTTATAAATTAGCTTGTCGTCCGCGAGAAATTGTCCGCACCGTCAGTCACTATTTCCTCATTTGATCCGGAAGTGCCGAGGTTCTTGGCCGGATACTCTCAGGCGGAACGATTCCCCGACCTTCCTGTATTGCGTAGAATTGATCTGCCGCAAGGCTTCCGATCTTATCCATAGCTCCGGATGGCCAGTGAATTTCCACGCTGTCGATCTTCGTAGCCGATCCGAGTCCGAAATGCACGCGCAGGTCGTTCTGCGACAAGTAGCTTCCACCGCTGTGAATCTCGTCGGTCTGTGTCATGTCTCCAGCGGTGATCTTGATTCGAGCATTAAGAGCAAGGCGGTTGCTCTTCGTTCCGGATAACTCGAAGCTGACCCAATGGCGCCCGGGAATGCCATGATTTTTCAGAATCATGGGAGCGCCATCGAGATCGTTGATCACGATATCCATATTTCCGTCATTGAACAGGTCGGCCACAGCAAGGCCTCGCGAGACGCGCTTTTCCTTCAGAGTGGGGCCCGCTTGATCGCTGGCATCACAGAAAGTTCCATCTCTCTGGTTTAGGCTGAGGAGCTTAGGCTGACGGTAGCCTGGATCGGATGGCAACATGTCCATCTGCGGATATACATGGCCGGTTACGGTGATCAGATCCAACCAGCCATCGTTGTCCAGATCGACAAACGCCGTGCCCCATTTAACCCATGGCAAAGCCGCAAGCGCGAGGCCCGATGAAAACGACTCTTCGGAAAAATTCCAGTCGCCATCGTTACGATAAAGGTCATCGTTTTCATTTTCAAAATTTGTGATATGTAAAGAAGGGCGTCCAGTGTGGTTATAATCGCCCACCGCGATTCCCATCGAAGCTTGCTCGGATCCGTTATCGCTAAGTGCCGTTCCAGACTCGAAGCCGATCTCGTCAAACTTTCCATTACCGAGATTCCGATACAGAAATTTCGGCGTGGAATCGTTCGTAATGTAGATGTCTGGGCGACCCGTGTTGTTGAAGTCAGTCCAGATGACTCCGAGGCCATAGTAACCGTGAGGATCGCTCACGCCGGCGGTTTTTGAAACATCAGTGAATGTTCCGTCTCCATTGTTGTGGAAGAGCGTATCGCCCGCGCCTTTTAGTCCGCGAGGACCGCATTGCACGTCGACACCACGATATTCGCAATAAGGCGTGCTGCCGAATCGCGGCAGGTCGTCGAGATGGAAGTCGACATAATTTGCCACCATCAGGTCGACAAATCCATCTGCATCGTAGTCGCCAAAGGACGCTCCAGCAGACCACCGGCCATCCGCAACACCTGCTTTGGCTGTTACGTCTGTAAATGTTCCATCTCCATTATTGTGATAGAGTATGTTACCGCCGAGACATGTGATGTAAAGATCGGGCCAGCCGTCGTTATCGTAATCGCCAACTGCTCCACCCATAGCCAGACAGGCCTTAGTTAGTCCAGCTTTTTTCGTCACGTCAGTGAATGTCCCATCGTGATTATTGTGGTAGAGAGCTCCCAAACTCGTCTTCCCTTGGAGGGCCATCTCGATACTTGGTGCATTAGTGAAGTAGATATCAGGCCAGCCATCGCGGTCATAGTCGAAGATCACTACGCCGCCGCTCATTGAATCAAAGATATATCGCTTGTCTACGGAAGACGTGTGCGAGAAAGTAACTCCGGCGTTGGCGGTAACATCTTCCATCTGCGGCACTGGACGGCTAACGCATTTGGGAGATTTAGCTCCCGGCGCAACAGGTGTAGGATGGCCCATGCCCTGGCCATAGGCCAATCCAATTGCCAGGAACAAAACAATCGAGGATGCGAGGCACTTTATCAGAGTCGGCCGAACCATGATAGCTTCATTCTACCGCGCATTGACAGCTAGTAACATGGGTTTGGCCTCGCTGCATAGCAACCCCATGAAGGTTATCAGATAGGTCTGTAGCCAAAGTTGAGAGTGTAGTCATTCTCGTAAGGGCTATGCCTTGCCATCCGAGGGCTGGAGAGAACTGGCCGACGCTGTTGCTATTGACAACACCGCGCCGATAGCCAACTCCAAAGACAAGGCCGGAGAACGCTGCTTCCGTTTGGGAGACGGGACGTACACCAATTAGAAATGAGGTTGCATCACGGAGTGTACTCCTTGAGTGCACGGTGACGTAGAGGTCGCTTAGCAAACTGCATTCTTGTGGATTACCTGCTTGTAAAAACTGGCGCTGAGTTTGGGGGTTCGCTTCTGTGTGGCGAAATCCACATAGACGATCCCAAAACGCTTTTCATATCCGTCAGACCACTCGAAGTTATCCAAAATACTCCACAGAAAGTATCCTTTGACCGGCACTCCCTCCGAGATGGCGCGCTGGAGTTGTGTCAGGTAGTTGCGCAAAAACATAACTCGATCGGTATCATAGATCATCCCATCGGGCGTGAGATGGTCCATCGAAGACGCACCATTCTCGGTGGTATATATCTCCTTCACCTTCCACAAATCGCTGACCAGTTTCGGTCCCCAATAGATTGCCTCCGGCCCTACAATGAGCCACGGGCTAAGCATATGAGGATAGGAACTTGGAGCCGGCACGACGGCATAACCCTTCTCCGAATCGTCCGCGCGGACATAAGTGGGCTGATAAGTATTGATGCCGGTGAAGTCCATCGGGCTGGCAATGATTGCCATCTCTTCTGCCGTAAAAATCGGCGCGTCGGCTCCAAGGCGCTTAAGATACTGCTCCGTATAGCGTCCCTCCTGTATGACGGTGAGGAACATGGCGTTTTCTTCGCGCATTGCCTTGTGGGCGGCTTCAACATGTTCCTTCGACTCGATCACCGGTGTCGTGGCCGTCGTGCTGTCGGCGATTCCAATCTTGGTATCCGGTTTTGCATGAGCACGAATAGCCTGCACCGCTAGGCCGTGCGCGAGCACCACATTATGACTCAACTGCGCCATCCGTTTGGCATCGAGCTTGAGACCGGGAGCGTGCTTTCCTAACCGGTAGCCTTGTTCGACAAAGGTGCCCATCTCGTTCATGGTCATGAAGTGTTTTACTCTGTCCGAGAGCTTGCCTGCAGCATATCCGGCGTAGTCCGCAAATGCCTTTGACGTATCGCGGTTCTCCCAGCCGCCGTTGTCCTGCAGTGTCTGGGGAAGGTCCCAGTGATAGAGAGTACAGAAGGGCTGAATGCCGGCCTCTAGCAATGCATCGACCAAGCGATAGTAGAAATCCAGACCTTGCGGGTTGAGCGTGCCCGTTCCGCTGGGAAAGATGCGCGGCCATGCCAGCGAGAAGCGGAAGGTCTTGAGCCCAAGGTCCTTCATGATCTGGATATCGTCTTTGTAGCGATGAAAGAAATCGTCGGCAACATCGCCGGTATCTCCATTGTGGGTATTACCCGAAATATGCGAAAACGTGTCCCATATCGAGATGCCCCGTCCGGCGTCATGCACAGCGCCTTCGACCTGGTATGCGGCTGTGGACGAACCCCAGAGGAAGCCTTTGGGAAAGGATCGTGCTGCGGCGGCATTGCCTATTGAAGATACCGGTGCGCCTTCGGCCGCAAACCCAGCGTGAGGCAAAGTGACAGTTGCAGCGAAACCGCCCAGTATTTGAGCGAGGGTGCGGCGCGAGAATTTATTGGACATGAAGCTCCTGGATGTTATTGCGACTGGATGATGGTAGCAATTGAAATGTGCCACAAACAAGATGCCGATCCGGCGGTGTTCGCTGCGCCGGATCGGCAAGTCTTACAAGTTTGGAGCCAGACTAAGGTCTGACAGCTAGAACTGGAACTTCAGCGCAAACTGCAGTTGGCGCGGAACGTAGTTCGGATCGGTAGAGGTGATCTGCCCGAAGTTACCGTTACCCAGCCGCGTTCCAGGGCCGCTGTTGACGTTGTTGTCCATGTAGAAACTCGGAGTGTTGGAGATGTTGAACGCCTCCGCCCGGAACTGCACCTTCATTCTTTCGGTAACCGGGAAGTCTTTGAACAGAGACAGATCGAGGTGACGGAAATGCGGCCCATAGAGAGAGTTGCGGGCTGTATCGCCGACTGTACCTTCCGTCTGAGGCGTGAAGGCGCATGGGTTGAACCACTCACTGCCTGATCCGGGCTGGCCGATCTTTTTTACGCTACTCGGCGCGGTCGCGTTACAAGTAGTTGCTGTTCCGGTGGGCGAAACAATGCTGGTTGTGTTACCCGAAACTGCCCCAGCAGCGAGAGGGTTTCCGACTTGGTTGGGGCGATCAGGCCCGTTGTTGTGATTTGGGCTGGCCCAGTTGCTTGTGGCGACCTTCGTCACGGGAGTGACAAAAACGCTTTCGCTGTTGCTGTTGGTGACTGAAAAGTCCTTGCCGCTTTGCCATGCAAGAATCGCGTTGGTCTGCCAGCCGCCGAGCGCGAACTTCTCTACGCCTTTGAAGTCTCTGCCGGGCAACTCGTAGTTGATGGAAACTGCGAAACGGTTGCGAATGTCGTTTTCCGCATTGCCGTAATCGATCTGACGAATGTGAGTCGGGTCTGCATCGCTCCAGCCCTGATGCCCTTCCTCAGAGAAACCGGTCTGATCGCTTAACGCGTGCCCCCAAGTGTAGTTGGCGTCAAATGCAAGGCCCTTGGCGAAGCGGCGCTGGAAGGAGGTTTGCAGTCCGTTGTAGTTGGAGATGCCTTCGCTGGCAAGCCAGTTTACTGTGCCCAGGTTCGGCAATTGCGCGTTCAGTGGGCGTGGCGCGGCATAATTCGGAGCTCCGGATGCAAGGACCTGGGCCGGCGTGGGAACGTTGATGTCGTTGATGGTTTCAGCCAGATGCTGACCGATGTTGCCAACATAGCCGATGGTGAGGACGTTGGGCCCAAACTGCTGCTCGACCTGCAGGTTGAACTGTTGGATCATCGCCGGCCTGAACTTGGGATCCTCAGCGACCATCGAGAGTGCCGGACTGGTTATCGTCTGCGGAGCGGGTGTTGGTAGCCCGCTATCGAAGACTGACTGGAAGCCTGGGCCGAATCCTGCACCCACATTGGCGCAACTAGGCTGGATATTCGCCCCCCCGGCGTTAGTCTGGAAATGGAATCCAAGATCCGATTCGCAATTAACTGAGTAGACAGAGGTGAACGGAGCATTCTTCAAGTCGGCGTTCGAGGTGTAGTTGCCGGGGAAGAAGCTGAGTCCGTATCCGCCGCGAACGACAGTGGTGGGACGCAGGGAGTAGGAGAAGCCGATGCGCGGTGCAAAGTCGGTGTGGATGGAATTAATCCCAGCTGTGGAAGAAACTCCGTTGACATTAGCGACCTGCAGAGCCGCCTGTGCCCCAGCCGCTGTCCCTGAGGCAATCGCCTGGGTGAAGTCGAAGTTCGAGATACGGTTATGCGCTTCCGTGAACGGCGTGAAGATGTCGTAACGAAGGCCATAGACCACCGTTATCTTTGAATTGACCTTCCAGTTGTCCTGGGCGAAGAAGCTCGGCTCCCAGCTGCGGTAGTCGGGCGTAAACAGATCGGTGTTGAAACTGGATGAGGCGAAGGCTCCAGCCAGCGTGGATGCCATGACTTGGTCCTCGTCGCCGTCCGTCCCAAGGCCGAAGGAATACTGGCCAAACGGGAATGCGCTTTGCAGGTTCCGCGCCTGGCGACGGATCAAGCCTGCACCCAACTTCAGGTTGTGATTCTTGATCGTGTAGCTCACATCGCCTGAGTATTGGTAGGTGCTGTCGATGTCCTGCAAGGGAACATAAGCTCCATCGCCGATATCGCTAAGGTCAGTGATCCCAGTGGGCGTGAGGCCCGAGGTCAACAAGCCGTTCGCAGGAAAGCCGACGGTTGTGTCGGCGTTCGAAGCGTAGTTCAGCGGCTGAGAGAAATTGTTGATGCGCGTATACGCCGCCCGCAGGTCGACAAGCAGGTCCTGGGTGAAGATGTGCGAGAATCCCAACGCATACTGTTGAGCGCCATCTTTAGCAGGGCCGGCGAAGTTGTAGCGGCCACCACCAGGGATGAGTGACTTGAATGCTGCGGGCACGAGAGGATTCGCACCCGCCGGAATAGCAGCCGGAGTGTAGGTGTTGACCTGGTTGTAGTTGTAACGGCCGAAGAAATGGTTGTTCTGGTTGAAGGTGTGGTCGACGCGAATGTCGAAGAGATTGGAGAACTGCGTCTTGTTGGGGCTGATGGTGTAGTTCACAGTGCCGGCGTTCGGCGGCGGCATGAGCTGCAGCAAGGCGAGAGCAACTGGATCAACTGTCGTGCCCGTGGGGATGCCGTTGAGACTGTTAGGACCGCCGGTGAAAATGCCAGGGAAAACCTGGTTAATCGTACTTGTCTTGGTTGCGGCGTTGATCGCCGTATACTCAGCCAGTGTAGGTACGCTGGATGTGTAGGTGGTGCCGCTCACTTGACGGAAGCCTTCGTAATCGCCAAAGAAGAAGGTCTTATCGTGTATGATGGGACCACCGATGCTGGCGCCGAACTGGTTCTGGCGTAATTCCGGCATGCTGCCGGTCGTCTGGAACCAATTGCGGCTGTCGAAGATGTCGTTGCGGAAGAACTCGTACGCCGATCCGTGGAATTGATTGGTGCCCGACTTGGTGACCAGGTTGACGACGCCACCGGCTGTGCGCCCTGCTTCCGGGGCATAACTGTTGGTCTGAACCGAAATCTCCTGAATGCCTTCCACCGAGGGCTTGACGCCGATGGTACCGATGACGCGCTCGTTGTCGTCGATACCGTCGACCACATAGTTGTTGAGTGTGTCGTCCTGTCCGTTTACGGAGAATCCGTTGGTGGAGCGACGATCGTCCGGACGTCCGCCACTGGTCAGGCCGTTGCCGGGTCCTTCATTGGCTCCGGGGACGAGCTGAACCAGCTGAACAAAGTTACGTCCGTTGAGCGGCAAATCCTCGACGGCCATCTGCGTGACTGTCGAACTGACGGTTGCGTTGTCGGCCTGCAGCAAGGGGGTCTGGGCCTCTACAACTACGGTTTCTGTGGCTCCGCCGGTCTCCAAGTGGATGTCGGCGCGGGCGCGATCGCCAGCTTCAATGGCCAACCTTGAGGTGGTCGAGGTTTTGAAGCCCTTCATCTTTACTGTTACGGAGTAGCTGCCTGCTGGAAGCAGGGTGAATTGGTATTCACCGCTATCATTGGACAGAGCTACGCGTTGATCGTGGGTGTCGAGGTTCACCAGGGTGATGTTCGCTCTGGGAATTACAGCTCCACTGGTGTCGGTGACGGTTCCAACGATGTCGGCTGTTGTTAACTGGGCAAGCGCTGCCCTGGAACCGCAGATCAGGAATACCAGAACGACAGTAAGTTGCACTGCCAACCGGGAGAGGTTTTTGCACTGACTTGTGCAGCGTCGTATGTGGTGCCAATTGGTGGTCATGTAGCCTCCTGGCCTGAAGGTTATTGAATCTTTGGATGATCGATGGGGTTACTCAATCTTGGTTCGCAGCATCCGAAGACACACTTCAAGCACGGCACGGATGATAGGTATATGGATTTGTGGCTGTATAGGGTCTATCTGGTATCTCACTGGTAGGTTAAGAAAGTTTACCGGCAATTTGGCGGTTTTAACATCGAGGTAAAGAGTAGGTAAAGAACCCTATTGTCAGAGATATAGGGGGTGTTCTATGCTGGACAGCAGCTTTGGAGGAGTACGCCTATGAATCTGGTGGATTCCGAGAACAGCGTTTGGATTCCGAGCACGGAAGAGGATAAAGAAATGGTCAGGCGGCAGATGAACCGCCTGTTGGAGACCAGTCACTTCAAGAATAGCCGTCGCTATCCCCTTTTATTCCGCTTCATTGTGGAGGAAACCCTCGAAGGCCGGGGCGAATTCCTGAAAGAGCGCCTGCTCGGCGTCCACGTCTTTGATCGGCCCGCAGACTACGATACGGCAGCGGATCCAATCGTACGGGTCACAATCGCCGAGATTCGGAAGCGGATCGCCCAGTATTATCACGAAGAAGCGCACGACTCCGAGATGCGCATCGAGCTGTTGCCGGGCCGCTACGTACCCGAATTCCGACCGAGTAAAGACGCCGGCATCGATCACCATCCGGCATCGGCGAAGGCGCTTCTTCCAGAGGAAGAACACGCGGCCGAGGATTCAGCGGTTCATCTAGACCCGCAGCCGACGGCAGTACCGTCGGTTAGCACGGGCCGCAAACTCTGGTTTTCGCGTCGGGTCAGATACATCCTGGGTTCTGTCGCAGCACTCTTGATTGTTCTGGGAGCCGGAGCCTCGTGGAAATGGACCCATCCATCCGCGCTCGATGAACTCTGGGGGCCTCTCATGGCCAATGGCCGCACAGTCATCTTTTGTCTGCCAGTTGGATCTAATTCCGGTGCGGCGACGGCAGCCGCGGCGGGAATTCTGGTTCAGGGTCGCGCTTCGGTGCCCACCCGTCCAGATGCACCGGTTGCCGCTACCCCCGAAACCCCTCTTACTGCGACCTTTCTCGCCTACGAGATACTGGGGCAGAATGTCGTCTTTTCGGATGTCCTGGCGACGCTGCGAATCTCAAATTACTTTGCCGCACATAGTCGCGAATCCAACTTCCGGCTCAATACGGTCACTACCCTCGACGACCTAAGGCAAGGACCAGTTATCCTAATTGGCGGCTTGGACAACCAATGGACGCTGCGAGCGCTGGCTCCGCTTCGCTACCGGTTTGCTGGCACCGATCAAGAGCAATATTGGATTATGGATACTAAGAATCCTGAGAAAAAGGACTGGGGGCTTGACCTTAAGGTTCGACTTGCCGATGTCAAGCGGGATTTCGCAATTATCGCTCGTATCCACGATGAAGCCACCGGACAGGTCGAGATGATTGTGGCGGGAATCGGCATGAGCGGAACGGCAGCAGCCGGCGAGATTCTGGTCGATCCGCGGCAAATGGAAGAGCTACGCCGCCGGGTGGGCCCAGGATTCCGTGACCATGACTTTGAAGCCGTGCTGAGTACGGATGTGGTCAACGGCATAGCGGGCTCACCAAGAATTCTGACCGTAGCAGTGCGATAGCGTCCTGTTATCTCTGGATGATTACCGTGCGCCCGTCGTGGCGGCCGGATTTACTTCTGTTGCCGAGAGGCCTTGAGCAAGCAGTATCTGCTTAGCTAATCCTTGCCACGTATATTGCTCTGAGTGTGCTTGCCACTCAGCCTCTGGAATAACTTGCAATTGCTCTCGATCAGGCGCAGGGAATCCTTTCCCGACTGCACGAATACCGCCTTCTGTTGCTTCCGAGTCATATCCCTTGTTGATAGTGGCTCCGGTGGAGTTCGCCCACTCTGATATGTGAGTTTCGCCCAGTGAATCCAAAGATAAATTCTGCCATCGCGGAAAGTGGAGTTTGGTGTTAAGCCATGCTGCTGCGTCGCGATTTACCCAGCTTGGCCGATGCCCTATTCCAGGGTAAAAAACATACTCGATTAGTGAAGCCTTGGTTCCAGCAAGCGCGGCGACCCGGTTACTGAGATCCGCGAAGAAGCTTTCAAGATGATACGGCAAGGCGACGAGGTTATCCGCTGTGCCATTCAGGATCAGGGTCGAACCAGAGCGTTGATGCAAGGCGTGAAGAATCGCCGCCTTGTCGGGCAGATCACTAAGTGCTTGATAAGGTCCTCCTTGACACATGATTTTGCGGCTGGTGTCCCAAGATCCGCCGTTTCCATCCAGATCGCCACCGCCGGAGAGAACCAGCGCATGGATACGCTGGTCCAAGGCGGCCGCGAGCGCGGCGTGAAAGCTACCCATCGAATAGCCAAGTACGGCAATGCGATTCGGATCTACCGATGGCAAGCTAACAACGTAGTTCACCGCACTGATTACGTCGCCTACCATCACACCGCCGAGCCTGGGCGGCGACTCCTTTCCTGTTAACACCGCATCATGGGATCGAGAATCGGAAAGGTGAAGCGCATTGCGCTCATCCTCGCCGACTGGATCATAAGTGACAACCACCGCACCTGCACTCGCATAGAGAAGTCCGGCATAAATCTCGTACCAGGTTGTCTTGTCGCCGCCATGACCTGCAACGACAACTATTGCCGCCAGTCTTCCATGTGCGTGCGCCGGCGTATAGACGATAGCTGTGACTCTCATCCCGTATTGGCTTGCGTAAGTGACACGATGTGCCACGACGCCGCTCATTGGCACAAAGGTTCCATACTCGCGCGCCGCGACAGCAGGCATTCTCTTGGGCAGAAACAATGCCGACCTGATCTGTTCCCGCCACAAATCAAATTGAGCATCGGATGCAGGCTTTGCAACAGGGCCGGGTGTGTTGAAGGGATGTGCCGGGTCCGATGAATTGGGACGCGAAGTCAGTTGCGCGGTGCCGAGCAACGCACCGGCCACTAGCACGGTTAACATTGAAATGAAGCAGAAATGCAGTAGCCGCATATGGTCCGTCCAGTCGAAAAGAGATGATCGTTGCGAGCATGCTAAGGCGCTTTCACACTCTTTGTACACGAAAACAGCCGTCGTCAAAAGCCCGCCCTGGGCAGCGTCGAAGGATCTGCTTCTGGCGAAGGGTAACTGGAGGCTCCACTAGTTAACCGCGCCGGAGGCGGTACTCCCGGACGGCAAATCCTTGCAGAGAATTACCTCTCGCCCGCGCACAATAGAACTAGTCGGCAGTGCGGGGTCTAACTGATCACTGTCCACTGACCACTGTCCACTGGAAAGGCACCCCCCTCCCCCCCCCTTTTATATTTTCAAAACCTTGCAGGTAATTCTTTAGTCAACGCATAAGAATTCAAAATAAATGATTCGTGTGCATGGAATTGGGGAAGTCGCTTGCAAAACGGCAGAGGTAACTCAGTGACGCCTGCTCCAGGCGGCAGACCTCTCATGCTTTGACGACTTCATGCTTGGCGATGAAGTCCGGGTCAATCTCGACGCCTACACCTGGTCCGGTCGGAATCTTCAAGACTCCGTTGTCGTCACTGCGCAAGGTCGATGTCGCGCAGGTAAAAGGAAGATCGTTGTTAAACTCCTTAAATTCATGATACGGACCGGAGTTAGGGATTGCGGAAACAAAGTGCATCATATAGAGATAGCCGAGTCCGGTGCTCGAAATGTGTGGAATACACTGCTTGCCCATGACATTCGCCATTCTTGCCACGCGCATGCACCGGACCATGCCGCCGAAGTAGAACATGTCCTGTTGCACGATCGATAGTGCGCCATTGCCGACAAGCCAGCGGAAGTTATGCGTGCTGGGTTCCTGCTCGCCTCCAGCGATGGGAATGCGCAGCGCATCGGCGACCTCCCTGGTTTCTTCATACCAGTCGAAAGGCACAGGCTCCTCGTAAAACGCGTATTTGTATTCCTGCATCAACTTGCCAATGGGAATTGCCTCGGCAGGCGTATAGGATCCGTTTGCGTCGGCGGAGATCACCATGTCATCACCGAAGGTCTTGCGCACCAGCGGTATCAGTTTTTCGCTCCGCCCGGCAGGATATTCCGGATGACTCATCCGTCCGCCCAACTTGAATTTGATAGCCTTTGCCTTGGAGATTGCGAGGTCGCGTTTTAAGTGCTCGATAGTTTCTTCGGCCGATATATCGCGCTCGCCATTGGCCTGATAGACGGAGATATGCGTATTATGTATGTCGCCGATGAGCTGCCCGATGGATTTGTCCGACATTTTGCCGAACATATCGAGAATGGCGAATTCGATCGTGGCCAGCGGCACCCAGATGGCCAAGCCTTGAGCTTTATAGTTACTCTGAAAAACAGTAACTCCTTCGACCAGCGATTCGATGTCGCGTGCATCTTTGCCGATAAAGAAGGGCTGCATTCTCTTTACAAAGATTGGATAAAGCACGGACATCTGATTGGAGTTACTGATTGAGATTCCTTCAGCGCCGTCTTTCGATCGTACACGGCAAAGGAAGGAACCCTTATAGCGCAACAGTTCGAGTGTCTCGATGATGACCGGAGCAGGGAAGAGTTCTCTCTTGAAGACCGGTTGCTTCAACACTTCATCCAGCTTTCCATACCGGGCTTCCAATTCTTCGGGACGGATGGAAGATGCCGATGCAGATTTCCGCACCGCCCCGCGCGACTTCAACGGCAACGCGGCGGTTACGCTACCAGCAAGAGCAGAGACGAGAAAACTGCGGCGATTGCCCAGCATGAAATCAATTCTCCTTGTTAGCTTCTGCAGTGCGCGATGACCTTCAGCACGCAGTACGAATACACTGCAAGGTGTCAGACCGCGAGCGGAAGAACGCTAGCTCCGCTTCCAGCGGGAGCGGCCGGGAACGGGCGGACACGTTGATTCGCGAATCACGAGCTCGGGGAGGATCGGTACTGTGCGCGGAAATGTTGCCTCCCCGCGAATCCGTTGCAGTAGGATGCGAGCGGCTACTATACCCATCTGATTTAGCGGCTGACGAATGGTAGTCAGGCTGGGGTTGTGGTAGGATGCGCCTTGGATGTCATCGAAGCCCACCACAGAAATGTCCTCCGGCACGCGGAGGCCGCGATCCATAAAGGCGCGAATCGCGCCGATGGCAGCCACATCGTTGTAGCAGATCAGGGCGGTGAAATAGGCGCCACGAGTGAGTAACTCACTCGCCGGGCCGTATCCTAACTCCGGCGTGGAGACCCGCAGCAGCAGTTGCACAGTCAAATCGGGCACAACCTCCAGCTTCAACTCCTTGGCCATTGACATCAGGCAATCCCAACGATCATCGGCGTCGGAGCTATGGCTCCCGCCGCGCATAAAAGCAATCTTGCGGTGCCCTAATTGGTAAAGATGCCGCAACGCCAACTCCGCCGCCCGCCGCTGATCCAACAGCACGTCGGTTACTCCCTCGATCTTGCGATGCCCGGCCACGGCCACCGCAGGCAGCTTCATGCCGTGATCCAGCGCCGTGTCGATCAGAATGAATCCCTCCACAGAGCGATCCATCAACAGGCGAGAGTATTCCTCGATCAAGTCTGGTTTGCGCCGATGACTTGCAGTCAGATAGAAGTATCCTTCCTCTATCAGGAACTCCTCCACACCAGCCAGCACCTGCGTGGTGTAACTGTCGCTTAGTTCCGGCACAAGCACACCCACAGAAAAGGATTGCCTCTTGCGCAGCGATCGCGCATAAAAACTAGGCCGGTAGTCGAATTTAGTTGCCGCCTCAATCACGCGGTCCCTGGTCTCCTGGGGGATGGAGCGCACGCCGGGAGCGTTGTTGAGCACCAACGAAATGGTAGCTGGAGACAGGTTGAGATACTCACCTAACGTGCGCAGGCCGATGGGCTGCCCCGGCTGCGGTTTGGTCCCTGCTTTCGTTTGTTTGGCCATACACTTCTGTTGTAACACCCTTCGCGTCTGATGTGGCGCGATTTCAATGGTTTTGGCGATTTAGGAGAAGATCAGCTGCGGCGACCTACGTTCGATTTCCGATTTAGAGCGTGGGAAGGTCGACCCAGCCGCGCTTCCTATGACTCTCGAACTCTGCTTTGAGGATGGTTAGTTGGCGCAGTCCATCGACAAACTGCGGATATTCGGGAGTTATACCGGGTTCGTCGATGGAGGTATAAAAGCGGCTGAACATTTGCTTGAATGTTTCGCCATAGCCTTCGCTGTGGCCACCGGGCAGTTCGGCATAGGCGCGCGCCTCGGGCTTAAGCAGCGACGGATCTTTGAGAATGAGCTGGTTGCCCGCGTCGCGATGGCCGATCCAGAGTTCGTTGGGCCGCTCCTGATCCCACGCAGCCGAGGCTTTGGTGCCGTACACCTCGATGGCGAGCCTGTTTTTGCGTCCCGCGCAGAGCTGACTGGCGGCCATGCACCCGCGTGTGCGTGCGCCCATGTGAAAGATCACCGCACCGAAATCTTCCGTATCGACGACTTGTTCAATGTAGTCTTCCGGGCCGAGTAGCTTGTTGGCAAAGGTTTCGATCGAGTGTTTTGGCTGCTTGCGCGTGGCGTAGAAAGTTTGTAGATCGGCGCAGAGAGCGGTGACGCGCAGGCCCGTGACATGCTCGGCCATATCGAACCAGTGCGAGCCGACGTCGGCCATGCAGCGCGACAAACCACCAGCCTGAGCGTCGATACGCCAGTTCCAGTCCGTATCATAGAGCAGCCAGTCCTGCGAATATGCGCCCTGGACGGAGATAATTTCACCCAACTCGCCGGCTTCGCGTATGCGGCGCAACTGTTGCACCATGGGGTAATAGCGCAGATTGTGGCAGACACAGTTCCGCAGACCCTTTTGCGCGGCCAGAGTGACGAGTTGCTGAGCCTCTTCGGCCGTCGCGGTTAGCGGCTTTTCGCAGGCCACATGCTTGCCGGCTTCGAGCGCTTCCGTGGCCATCGAAAAGTGCAGTGCATTGGGCGTGCAGATGTGGACTGCATCGATGGCCGGGTCACGCAGGATTTTCCGGTAATCCGCCGTTATCGTGGGGATCCCGTAACTTGCGCTGAATCGCTGCGCCAGTTCAGTATTTGTCGCCGCCAAGGCCACAGTCTCAACGGATTCCAGCCGCCGCAACGCGTCCAAATGAACGCGCCCTACGAAGCCTGTGCCAAAGATCGCTGTCTTGATCGGTTTCATCGTGTTTTACCTTCTCCGAGTTGCATTAGACCCACCAGGCAGCACCGGGCTGCTCGCGGATCACGATACCGTTGAGGAAGCGAGCCGCCTTGGTCAGGCCCTCTTCCGGCGATAGCAGGCTGTCTTCGTGTTCGATCGAAAGTACGTAGTCATAACCGAAGATGCGCAGCGTGGAGATGAACTCAGTCCACCACTCCGCGCCGTGCCCATAGCCACAAGTGCGAAATATCCAACCGCGCCGCCGCTCGTCGGTGTAAGGCTTGGTGTCGAGCACGCCGGTGCGCGGCAAGTTCGCGGGGTAGAGTTGCGTGTCTTTGGCATGAACGTGAAAGATGGCGCCGTCGAGGACGCGAATGGCGGCAATAGGGTCGATACCTTGCCAGAAAAGATGGCTTGGATCTAGATTGCATCCCACGCTGGCACCGGCGATGGAGCGCAGCCTTAACATGGTTTCCGGGCTGTAAACGACAAATCCCGGGTGCATTTCGATGGCGATCTTCACGCCATGGTCGGTGGCGAATTTTGCGTGCTCCGTCCAGTATGGCGCTACCACTTCGTTCCACTGCCAATCGAGGACCTTGAGATAGTCATGAGGCCAAGGGCAAGTTACCCAGTTAGGGGCGGTCGAGTGGGGTGAATCGCCGGGGCATCCGGAGAAATCAACGACCACGGGGATGCCAAGCTTTTCGGCGAGCAAGATAGTCTTACGGCTTACTTCGTGGTCGAGTTCGGCACGGGCCTTGTCGGGATGGAGCGCATTGCCATGGCAGCTCAGCGCGCTGATGGTTGCTCCATGATCGACCAGTACCTTCTGAAACTCGGCAAGAGCGGAGCTATTATAGAGCATCGACAGCTTGCAGTGCGCAGCGCCAGGATAGTTACCCGTGCCGAGCTCAACCGTATTAATTTCGAGCGATTTGAGTTTCTCCAAAACCGCAACGAGCGAGAGTTGCGACAATAGCGGCGTAAAGACTCCAATGCGCATCTTGAGTTATCTCTCCTCGAAATATAACGTAACAGTCTACCTGGCTGTCTAGCCACCGTTGAAGAGCAGGGTCTGTCCACTGATAGGTTCAACGGCAACTTCAGGAAGCGGATGGACACCGGTCGAGCCGGGGGGAGAGAATTATGCGAACAGGAGGAGGGTTATGAAGACTCCATCGATTACCAGGCGGGATTTTATGCGTCTGGGCGCGGGCGCGGCGGCGCTTGGCACAGCAGTGAAAGCCACGCCGCTGGAGCGGGCAACTCTGGCAGCACAAGCCACAATGGGGAGCGAGATAGGTCGCAAGATCCGCTTTGTCTCTATTGGAACCGGGATTCGCGGCTGCGATCTACTCAGGTCGGTGCGGCAGGTGCCTAAGGGTGTGTGCGTAGGCACGGCCGACCTCTACGAGATGCACCAACAGGCCGGCAAAGAGGCCGCCGGAGCGGATGTGCCGACTACACGCGACTATCGCACCCTGCTGGATCGCAAGGATGTGGACGCGGTAATTGTGGCCGTGCCCGACCACCAGCATCGCCGCGTGGTGCTGGACGCCGTGTCGGCAGGCAAGGATGTGTACTGCGAGAAGCCGATGTCACACAACATTCTCGATGGGCAGACGATGGTCGAGGCAGTCGTGGCGAATAAGCGCATCTTTCAGGCAGGCAGCCAGCGAGTGAGTAACATCGTATACAAAAAGGCCGCAGAGATATACGCTTCGGGGCAGTTGGGCGAGGTGCATTATATCGAGGGTCATTCCGATCGTAATACACCTTCCGGCGCCTGGGTTTATCCGATTCCACCGGATGCCGGCCCGGAGACTATTGACTGGGATGCGTTTCTCCGCGATGCACCGTTGCGGCCCTTCGATCCAATACGCTTCTTCCGATGGCGCTGTTTCAAGGATTATGGCGAAGGTGTAGCCGGCGATCTGTTCGTGCATCTGCTGTCGGGCATTCAGTGCATCAGCGGTATCAACGCGGTTCCCGGCCGGGCTTATTCGACCGGTAGCCTCACCCACTTTAACGACGGTCGCGACTTTCCCGATCTGCTGGCTACACTCTACGACTATCCAGGCTTAACCGTGAGCCTGCACTGCAACCAGAACAACGACGCCGGTGAGCCAATCATCTTCTACGGCTCCCATGCGACGATGGTGGTGGACGGCAACACGCTCGCGGTAACTCCGCAAGATACCATCTCACGACCTGAGGGTTATGCGTTGAATGGCTGGACCGCGGCGGCCAAGAAGAGATATCTGGATGAGTGGCATACGGCGAATCCGGTGAGGCCTACGGCACTGGGCGAGGTGGAGAGTTACACCGCATCGCCGGGCTATGACGACACCGCTGACCACATTGCCAACTTTTTCCGCGCTGTGGAGACACGGGAGCATGTGATGGAGGACGAGGTCTTCGGCAACAACGCGTCCGTCGCCTGCCACATGGCGAATTACTCTTACTTCCACCGTACTGTGGCGACGTGGGATTCGTCAGCTAGAACGATCAAGTCCTAAGCCTTGGTCATTCCAGGGAAAAAAGCCAATGAGCAACACATCCCGCAGAAGTTTTGTGAAAGCTATCGAGCAGGAAGAGTTCGACATGGATATCATGGAGGCGCTTCGCCTGGATGCCGAGTGCCTGCGCAAACTGGGCATGTGAGCCTGTGCGCCGGTCTTTTCAAGCAGTTGGAGACAGGATTTGTTTTCGACGCGATGTATGTGACGAGCTTACCTAAGTCGGTAGTTAGGTCCGCTTCGCAATTGATGGGCGCTGTAACTACCGCTTCTTTGCCTTTCCGGATCGGGCGGCTTTCTTTCCAGCGTGACGAACACCGGTCGTCTTCAAACCATTCAGAACAGCGCGATTCTTCTCGATAAGAGCGCAGCGTTGCTCCACGCAGGCATGACTGCGTAGTGGATCTGTGGGCGTGTTCAGCACGTAGTCCAGCAAACAGGGGACGGTGCTGGTGGCTACATGCAGCCGCGTGTCCGACGAGGCGTAGTAGATGAACACGTCGCCATTCTTGTCCTCGATCCAGCCATTGCTGAATACAACATTCGAGACATCGCCGACGCGCTCTTCGCCTTCTGGGGCGATGAAGTACCCGGCAGGCTTGTGTGTGATAACCCACGGGCGCTCGAGTTCGGAAAGGAAGAGATAAAGCACATAACGCAGACCGGCGGCGGTGTTTCGCACGCCATGCGCCAGGTGCAGCCAGCCACGCGATGTCTTGATAGGCGCGGGACCGAGGCCATTCTTGACTTCCTGGATAGTGTGGTATTCGCGGTTGTCGATGATAAGTTCCTCGTCAACGACGGCACGCTCGATGCTCGCGGCCAGCCCCCAGCCTATGCCGCCGCCTTTGCCAGCCTGGATAAAGTCGTCCTGAGGGCGGGTGTAGAAGGCGTATTTGCCATCAACAAACTCGGGATGCAAAACGACGTTGCGTTGCTGTGGAGATTTGGACTGGAGGTCTGGCGACCGCTCCCAAACCTTCAGGTCCCGAGTGCGTGCAATGCCGCACTGCGCAACGGCAGACGAGGTATCCCAGCCGGGCGCTTGCGGGTCTTTGCGCTCGGTACAGAAGAGGCCGTAGATCCATCCGTCTTCGTGCTTCACGACGCGCATGTCATAAACATTAGTATCCGGATTAGCGGTCTCAGGCATGAGAATCGGGTAATCCCAGAAGCGGAAGTTGTCGATGCCGTTGGGGCTCTCGGCGACGGCGAAGAACGACTTGCGGTCCGCGCCCTCAACGCGCGCGACGACGAGGAACTTTCCTTGGTGCATCAGCGCGCCGGCGTTGAAAATCGCATTGACACCTATGCGCTCCAGTAGAAGGGGATTAGTCTTACGATCGAGGTCGTAGCGCCAAGCGACAGGTGCGTGTGCCGCGGTAAGAACGGGGAACTCATATCGATCATAGATACCATTGCCGCCGCCGGACTTACGGTTGCGACGGGAGAGCAGTTTCTCTTGATGCTTGAATAACTCCTGAAGGTTCTTCTTGAATGACGCCTGAGTCATCTGTCTCTCCGGTATTTCTACTGCCTAATTTCGGCGCATTCGGATTTCCTTGCGCCCAGCCTTTCGATCGTCTCAAAGCAGACACGGCTATTGTGGTAAGGGCACTTCCAGGGGGCAACCTTATAGTGCTTCGTACTGGGCACGCCCCGCCTTGATACCAACCAGAACCATTCACCATGCCCGCGATCGATGATGAATTCCTCGATGAATGCCCAACTACGCTCGGCGGCGTGGAAAAAGTGCTGCCGGCCGGTAAGTTGGTAGGCATTAAGAAAACCGACAACGGCCTCGGCCTGCGGCCACCAGTGCTTGTCGGTATCGACGATCCCGGTGGGATCGGCCTCGTAAAGCAGGCCGCCATCAGTGTCTAGTCCCTGCTCGTAAACAGCTTGCGCCATCTTTACCGCGGCCTCACGCACCCGCTTCTGAACGCCTAAGTCATCGAGAATCTCTGCAGCCTCGCAGAGCAGCCAGCTTCCTTCGATGTCATGGCCGAAAGAAATCTTGTTGGACCGTGGGCACCACTCTTCGTCGAAAAAAAGAATGAAGTGGTTAGTGGTGGAATCGATGATATGGTCGAGAAAAAGCCCGATTAGTTCGCGGAGTTGCAGGCGCACGGCTGGGTCCTCGTGGACGCGCAGCAGAGCGGCGTAGGCCTCCATCAAATGGAGGTGAGTGTTCATGGACTTCTTTTCGTTCATATCAACATCACTCAACCGCTGGTCTGCGGCCAGCGTCCAGTCGCGCTCGTAGGTCTCAAAGTAACCGTCTTGTTCGTTATCGTGGCTCGATAACTCGATTTGCTCCACCATCCGCATTGCTTTGTTCAGCGCTTCGCTTTCGTTGGTGGCGTGAAAGTACTCGGCCAGTGCGTAGACGGTGAAAGCCTGCCCGTAGATGCGCTTCTTTGTATCAATGGGACGGCCCTCAAAGTCTAGCATCCAATAAACACCGCCAAACTCGTGATCCCAGAAAAACCGGACGAGATATTCATACGCGCGCCGAGCGGTGGCAAGATACAACGGATCTCGATAGACACTGAAGGCCTTGGAGAAGGTCCACAAAATGCGCGCGTTGAGGATGAGCCCCTTGTCAGCATGCGTGTCGATGGTCAGATCGTTGGCAATTTGGCCGCGAAAGCCACCGTACTCGTCGTCGATGGTGTATTTGAGCCAGAAGGGAAGAATGCCGGATTTAAGTTCCGCTTCCGTCTTCTGCCATAACTCTTGCACCATGGAATTCTCCTTGTGTACCGTTTGCATTGGCTTTGTAAGTCTGACTCATGCAGGTCAAGCTTGCCGGCTCAGGATAGCGTCGATACGGGCAAGTTCCTTGGGGGAGAAATCGAGATTGGCGAGCGTGGCGACATTTTGTTCGATCTGCTCGACCCGGCTGGCTCCGATGAGCGCTGAAGTCATGCGGCCGTCGCGCAGAACCCAGGCCAATGCCATTTGCGCCAGCGATTGTTCGCGCTGAGCGGCCAGATCGTTCAGCGCACGAACCTGTTCCAGGCGCGTATCGTCGATGTCCCGCGACTTCAGGAATCCGTGCGGCTTGGATGCACGCGAACCACTTGGAATTCCTTGTAAGTAACGGTCAGTTAGCAGCCCTTGCGCCAGCGGGCAGAAGGCAATGGCGCCCACGCCCTCATTGCCCAGCACATTGAGCAGGCCGCCTTCAACCGAGCGTTCGAACATGGAATACTTCGGCTGATGAATCAAACAGGGTGTGCCAAGTTTCCGCAGAATCTCGACCGCCGCGGTGGTCTGCTTTGCGTCATAGTTCGAAATACCGGCATAGAGCGCCTTGCCGCAGCGCACGGCCTGATCGAGCGCGGACATAGTTTCTTCGACCGGCGTCTCCAGATCAGGGCGATGCGAGTAGAAGATATCGACATACTCAAGGCCCATGCGCTTCAGGCTCTGGTCCAAACTGGCCAGCAAATACTTGCGCGATCCCCAGTTGCCATAGGGGCCTGGCCACATATCGTAGCCTGCCTTGGTGCTCACGATCAGCTCGTCGCGATGAGCCGCGAAGTCAAGCCGCAGAATCTCGCCGAGGTTACTTTCCGCGCTGCCCGGCGGCGGGCCGTAGTTATTAGCCAGGTCGAAGTGGGTGATGCCCAGATCGAAGGCACGACGCAGCATGGCGCGACCATTTTCGAAGACATCCACCCCGCCGAAGTTATGCCACAGCCCCAGGGAGATGGCGGGCAATCGCAGACCGCTCCTTCCGCAATGGCGGTATGTCATGGCTTGGTAACGCTGCTCACTTGCCTGGTACAAAGTGTTTCTCCCTGTTCAAATTTGCTGTGCGCACCATGTACAGACTTCGGGTCCTGAAATTGTTCTAACTCAGAATACCGGTGACCGAAACTTCCTTGCGCCCATCCGTGGGCGGAGGTACGATGTTACCCGTGATGGCCGTGCCATCTACGCTAAGTGAGACCCGATTCCCATCGCCCTTGCGTTCGATGGATATCTTGTAGATTACTCCGCGAAAAGTGCGGTTTGCGGTGAATCCTGGCCAGGCTTTGGGAATTACAGGTGCGATCTCTAGGCCGTCCAGAGTGGTACGGACGCCGAGAATCCATTGCACAATGGCATAGTAATTCCAGGCTGCCGTGCCTGTAAGCCAGGAGTTCTTGGCTTCGCCGAAGGTGGGTGCGTCCCGGCCCGCAATCATCTGCGCGTAGACATAAGGTTCGCAGCGATGTATCTCACTGATTTCTTCGCGTGCCGAGGGATTGATGCGGCTGTAGTAATCATGGGCCCGATCGCCGTGACCAATGCGCGTCTCGGCAATCATCACCCAAGGATTCACGTGGCAGAAGATGCCGGCATTTTCCTTGTATCCGGGTGGATAGGAAGAGATTTCGCCAAGATTGAGATAGTAGCGTGAGTAGGCCGGCTGCTGAACGACGATGCCGTGCTTTGTAGCCAGGCGCTCATGTGTGGCGGCAAGAGCCTTAGTGGCTTTGCCGTCCTCGAGGCCAATGCCGGCCAGCACGCAGAAGCCATTGGATTCTATGAATATCTTGCCTTCCTCGCATTCCTTGGAGCCGATCTTGGCGCCGAAGTCATCATAGGCGCGCAAGAACCACTCGCCGTCCCAGCCATGCTCGTTGATGGTCTGTTCCATCTTGGCGACTTGGGTAAGATAGGTGGGTGCTTCGGCATTGAGTCCGCGCTGCTTCGCGATGGCGGCAAGCTCGCGGCCGGCGAACACAAACAGGCCGGCGATGAAGACCGACTCGGCCACCTTGCCATCCTTGTTGGTGGTGGTCTGGAAGGACTGGCCGGGCGTATCTGAAAAGCAGTTGAGGTTGAGGCAGTCGTTCCAGTCGGCGCGGCCGATGAGCGGTAGGCCGTGTGGTCCAAGGCGTTCCAATGTGTAGCGAAAGCTGCGTTGCAGATGGTCGTAGAGAGACGCTTCGGAACCGGGTTGATTGTCGAAAGGTACCGGTTCGTCGAGAATGCTCCAGTCGCCGGTCTCTTTGAGATAGGCGGAGACGCCAACGATAAGCCAATGCGGATCGTCATTGAAGCCGCCGCCGATGTCGTTATTGCCGCGCTTGGTGAGGGGTTGGTACTGGTGATAGGCGCCGCCAGTCGGCAGTTGCGTGGCGGCCAGATCGAGGATGCGCTCGCGGGCGCGAGCAGGTGCCATATGCACAAAGCCCAGAAGGTCTTGGTTAGAGTCGCGGAAGCCTAGGCCGCGACCAATACCCGACTCATAAAATGACGCTGAACGCGACATATTGAATGTAGCCATGCACTGATAGGCGTTCCAGATATTCACCATGCGGTTGGTGTGAATGTCGGGCGTTTCGATCTGGAAGATGCCGAGGAGACTGGCCCAGTACTGGCGTAGCCGCTCGAAGGCTTCGTCGGCTTTCTTGGGATCGAGATATTTGGAGATGACTGGCTTGACCAGCTTCTTGTTGATGGTTTGCGTGCCGGGAGGGTCGAACTTCTGGTCGACCGGGTTCTCGTGGTAACCGAGCACGAAGACGATCTGGCGCGTTTCTCCAGGGGCAAGGTCGAGTTTGATCTGATGTGCGCCGATCGGCGACCAGCCGTGGGCGATCGAGTTAGTGAGCTGGCCGGCTTCCACCGTGGCTGGCTTGTCCCAACTGCGGTAGCGACCCAGGAACGCTTCGCGCTGCGTGTCAAAGGTTGCGCCGGGTGGGGAACAGGCGAAGTAGGCAAAGTGGTTGCGGCGCTCGCGGTACTCGGTTTTGTGATAGATCACGTCGTCTTCAACCTCGACTTGCCCGGTCGAAAAGTTACGCTGGAAGTTAGTGGCGTCGTCCTGGGCATCCCACAGGCAAAACTCGATGCTGGCGAATGCGGAGATATGCGCCGTGGTTGCGCGCCGGTTAGTCACCGTGAGCTGCCATATCTCCAGGTTTTCATCGAGCGGGACGAAGTAGCGGGTGTGTGCTCCGATGCCGCTATAGGTAGATCCGATGACCGTGTAGCCCATACCGTGGCGGCAGGAGTAATCTTTCAGGTCGTGGCGCGTGGGTTGCCAGGATGGGGACCAAAAATCTCGCGATTCATCGTCCCGCAGATACACGTAGCGCCCGCCAAAATCCATTGGAACGTTGTTGTAGCGGTAGCGGGAGATGCGGCGCAGGCGTGCATCGCGATAAAACGAATAACCCCCGGCTGTGTTGGAGATAATGCCGAAATATGCCTGGCAGCCAAGGTAGTTGATCCACGGCAGGGGCGTATCAGGTTGTGTTATCACATACTCGCGGTTTAGATCGTCAAAATGGCCGTACTTCATAGCTCCTGCTCCCCCGAAGAATAGGTTTTGCCAGTATATCGTCCGGATCAAATGCCAATCAAACGTTTTTTTAGAATACTTTGGCGTCTTCAGGGAAACGAGGGCCGATTTGCGTGACGCGGCGCGGATGTGCAAAAGTATCTGTGCGAGAGAAATCGGGCGATCAGCTCGCACGTACGGGTGGCTGGCAAGATTCATCGAAAAGTGAAAAGACTTTTGATTTGTAATTCTCCCTGGGGATTTCGCGAGGCAAAACGGCAAATATGGTGAAATCTTTGTCCCCGTTCTTCATGGGTTCACGAACCGGCCGGAAGTTGGTGCGGCTCGTTGCGCCCGACGGCTTTCTCTTCCGCTTAGCCTTACTGGTACAAGGGACTAAAGGCACGCCGGTCGAATGCGCTCAGCAGGTTTTTGAACTGAATCAGACGAGTCATCGGCCGGATGGTCTCAAGGTTGCGGTGGTCAGTTTATTCCCCATACTCTTCGAGTTTAGGCGTCCGAGAGACATGGGACAGGAGTGTGCGGAGTACTCGCACCCAAACTGCCACCAGCACGAATTCCACATCAATTCGCAAGGCAAGGTATCACGCGATAACATGGGCGGCTGGCCCGGGCGGGTCGAATGCTTGCCGGCGGGACGCGATGCTGGAAGCGTTGCCCAAGGAGTTACCGCCGGCGGAAGTTTATGCCGATCAGTTGGCTTTTAACGCAAGCAATGAGAATGCGATCAACTGGCCGGAATCGCCGGTGTTTACAATTTGTTGGAAAGTTGCCGTAGGAAGTATTTTGGAGCCAGATTCACCTGAGTGTTTAGGGGCGAAGCGCGAGGTGCGGGTCGTCGCATTTCCGCTTTGCAACGCGGTGGTATAGCCGGCCGTTCTGTGGCCAGAAAGCGGCATCGCAGTTTTCCGTGAATAGCGGAAAGATCATGCTGCCCGCGGGAATCGAGGGTTCCGAATGCAACTTCACGTTCTAGATATCGTGATTATTGTGGCCTATCTTTTGACCACGGTGTTCATTGGGTACTGGGTTTCGCATCGCGCGTCGCGCGACATGAAGGCCTATTTTCTGGGCGGCAATCAGATGCCCTGGTATGTGCTGGGCATTTCCAATGCGTCTGGCATGTTCGACATCAGCGGCACCATGCTGCTGGTGTACTGGATGTTCATCTACGGCCTGAAGAGCGTGTGGATCCCCTGGCTGTGGCCGACCTTTAACCAAATATTCCTGATGGTCTACCTTTCCTCGTGGCTGCGGCGCTCCAAGGTGATGACGGGAGCGGAGTGGATCAAAACGCGATTCGGAACGGGACGAGGCGCGCAGTTATCGCACATGATCGTGGTTGTCTATGCTTTCGTCAGTATCATCGGATTCTTTAGCTATGGTTTCAAAGGCATCGGCAAGTTTGCCGCTACGTTTCTTCCCTGGCATCTGACCCCCAATCAATATGCTCTGATCCTGGTCGCCATCACCGCGATCTATGTGATTAAGGGCGGAATGATTAGCGTGGTCATCACCGAGGTGGTGCAATTTTTCATTCTGGCAATTGCATCCTTTGCGGTAGGCATTATCGCGATGATGAAGGTGGCCCCGGAAACGTTGCATAATATGGTGCCTGCCGGCTGGGACAACCTTTTCTTCGGCTGGCATTTGAATCTGGACTGGACGACACTACTTCCTGCAGCTACCGCAAAGATTGCCGAAGATAAGTATGAGTTGTTCGGCTTTTTCGTCATGATGTTGTTATTCAAGGGCATACTCATTTCAGCTGCCGGACCGGCGCCAAACTACGATATGCAGCGCGTGCTTTCCTCGAAGACACCGCGTGAAGCTTCGATGATGAGCGCCTGGGTTAATATCGTGCTTACTCCTCCGCGATACTTCCTTATCATTGGACTCACGGTTCTGGCGGCAGCCTTCTTCGGCCCTGATCTCCGCGCCATGGGCACAAACTTGGACTTTGAGACGGTGTTGCCGATGGCATTAGGGCGATTCGTCCCTGTTGGCCTTCTCGGTTTTCTAATCGCCGGATTACTGGCTGCCTTCATGTCGAACTTTGCGGCCACGGTGAACGCTGCGCCTCCGTATTTTGTCAACGACATCTACAAGCGCTTCATCAACCCCGATGCAAAACCCAAAACCTATGTCCACCTCAGCTATCTCGCTTCTTTCGCTGTGGTCCTGATTGGCGTCCTGATCGGATGGAACGTGACTTCGGTGAACTCGGTGGTGTTGTGGATCGTCTCCGGTTTGTGGGGCGGTTACACAGCTTCCAACGTCCTCAAGTGGTACTGGTGGCGCTTTAACGGATACGGTTATTTCTGGGGCATGATCACAGGCATCGCATCGGCGCTGATCCTGGCGTTTCCAGGGTTGCTTGGCAATCTGACAATCACGCAGAGCTTACTGGTTAAGCATCCCGTCAATCTGGATGTTACGATCGTCTTCCCGCTAGTCCTGATCATATCCTTGATCGGCTGTATTCTCGGCACGCTACTCACCAAACCAGAAGAGGACATAGTGCTGATGGACTTTTACCGCCGCGTACGGCCATGGGGCTTCTGGGGTCCGGTGTTGAGGAAGGTTCTAGCTGAAGATCCGAGTTTCAAGCGCAACAAGGATTTCGTGCGCGACATGTTTAATATCGCCGTCGGCATCGTGTGGCAGATTGCTCTGGTGGCACTGCCCTTGTACATCGTGATCCAGGAGTTTGAGCGCGCCGCCATTACCCTGGCGGTGGTTCTGGTAACCTCGGCAATTCTCAAGTTCACTTGGTATGACCATCTGGCCGAGCGCGAGGTTGAGACCGACCTGGCTGCTGCCGGAGACCAGTAACAGAAGTTGAGTTAGCGGCGGCACTCCCGCAAAGGAAGGTCACGTCACTTGGATCGCCACTTCATACCGCCGGTTGCATTGCTCTCGCCAGATGCTCTGCGGAGCGGCGTATCCGTTGAGCGCATATGCTATCACGACTGGTCCAATTGCTACTTGATTGCCAATGGTACCGTGGAAGCCGTGATCGTTCCTGCCATCGGCCGTGTGATGCAGTTGCGGCTGGTGGGCGACGAGGACGGGGCCTTCTGGGAGAATAGGTCATTGGATGGCCAACTGCACGATGCGGCCTCAAACGATTGGACCAACTTCGGCGGGGATAAGTGCTGGCCTGCTCCTCAGACGGTCTGGACTGGGCAGCAAGGCCGCGACTGGCCGCCTCCTGAGGCCTTCGATGCACGGCCTGTTGAAGCAGTAGCTACGGAGCGCGGTGTCATGGTGACCTCGCCTATCGATCCGTGCTTCGGCATCCAAGTTGTGCGCCACATAGAACTGGATGCCGAGCAGCCCATCATGCGGATCGGAACGGAGTATCTCAAGCTTTTCGGCAGTTCTGTTCGTGTGGGAATATGGACCGTTACTCAGATGCAGGAACCCGAGCGCATCTGCATCCTTCTGCCGACGAGTTCGCAGTTCGAGGCGGGCTATGTCCGCTTGCTAGCGGCTGAACCGGCGGACTTGAAGATCGATGGACGCCTGCTTTCGATGGGACGCCATGCGCGAAATCAGGTAAAGGTCGGTACGGATGGAAACAGTATGGCGTGGGTGGGACCTAACTGCGTGGTTCGTGTCGATGCGGAAATTGGCCGGGGAGAATATCCCGATGGTGGCTGCGTCACCGAGGTCTACACCAACCCCGACCCTTTGAAGTATGTCGAACTGGAAACTCTGGGGCCCTTGACGACGATGAACGCCGGCGACCGGATCAAGCGGACCACAGTGTACACAGTGATTCCCCGATCAACATCGGCCCTTGAAGATGAATTGCGGAAGGCGTTCAGGTGACCTTCAGAACACGTAAGAGGTGAGGTGGGCAGCGAGGAACTATAACTATTCCCTTGAGGCCGCAATCAGGAAATGCCCCAGCATGGCACCCACCCGGACACAAGAGAATAGCTAAGAGTTGCGCACCGGCGTCAATCTATTTATCGTTGGTCCGCAAGAGTTATCGAGGTGCAGAATGTATTTGAGGGTTCTTGCTGTCGTTTTGATTGCTGTATCCGTAGTTATAACCGGCGCTCAAAGCGCGCCAACCCGGCCCAAAATCACAGGCATCTCGCATCTGGCCATTTATACCTCCGACCCCGCGGCCACAGATCACTACTACCGTGAGATCATCGGCGCTGCCAAACAGCCTGATCCCGAAAATCCGCAGGGCGTGCGCTACGCTTTCAACGATACGCAGTTTGTTGAGGTTCTCCCGCTACCTTCGGGCGCGGGCATCAATCGGCTCGATCACACTGCTTATAACACCGACGATGCTGAGGGGATGCGCAAATATCTCTCGTCGAAGGCATGGAAGACTCCGGCCGTTGTGGAGAAGGGGACCGACGGCAGCAGCTGGTTTACGGTGCTCGACCCCGAGGGCAACAAGGTTGAATTCGTTCAGCCTCCCCGCCTGGCCAAAGCCATTGACGCACCCAATGTTATTGGTCGCCATATCATCCATATCGGTATCCTGGTCCACAGCCGGGCCGTCGAGGACACTTTCTATCGCGATTTGCTTGGTTTCCGTCCCTATTGGTTTGGCGGCATGGCGGAGGGCAAGCTGGATTGGATAAGTCAGCAAACTCCAGACAGCCATGACTGGCTAGAATACATGCTTACAAGTGGCCCCTCCGGCTCGGGTATTCCGGCCAGTATCTCGCAGCACGATCTAGGCGTGCTCGATCACCTCTCCATCGGCGTCGTGTCGGTCGACATGGCGTACAAAACGCTTGCGGCCGATGGCCGTCTGACCGGCGTACATGATGCGCACACCCAGATCGGCAAAGACGGCAAGGGCCAGTTCAATCTCTACGACCCAGATGGCATCCGCTTGGAGCTGATGAACTTCCACGCCACGGAAAAGCCTTGCTGCTCGCCCTTCACGTCAGCCGACCCGGAGGAGTGAGGCTGGGTTGCGCTGCTTGCTCGGGTTCTATCGAAGGTTGGGCACCGGGGTAACAATACCATCGCCCTGTGGAAGGGCTTACTACTACTGCTGCTGCTGGCTGCGCTTTCGCACACTGACCCAACGCTGAATTCAAGAGGCTCGCAAGGGCTACAGCGGCTATGAAGCGAAACGATTGCATCGGTTCTTATTTTCGAGATCTAAAGCCTGCGCCTCTTCCGCCTTGCACGGTTTAGCTATTTCAAATAGGCTTGGTAGCGTTATCGTGCCGAGAGAGTTGACCAAAACTTCGATTCGCGCTCTCGGTCGATTGTCCACTCTATCGTTGTTACCGCAAGCCCTATGACGCTGGGCAAGCCGTAGCGGCTCTGGGACAACGACTTCAGTCTGATGCATCACGAGAATAGGCCATGCGCGAATACTTTTGGATTCTTTTTGCGGTCTTACTTGTGCCCTTGCAGATCCAGGCAAAGGTGGTTGTCTTGTGGCAGCCCGGTTTTCTCACCGTAGCCAGCCAACCGGTTGATCGAACAGCCCTCGCTAAAGCTCTCGATGGAATGGAACCGGAGTTCGAAGATGTGGAAAGTCTTGCCGCTCCTGAGACGCTTAAAAATGCTGATCTTTTTGTGCTGCCCTATGGTTCGGCAGTCCCGGTAGATGCGTGGAAGAGCATTGAGTACTACCTCAATGGGGGGGGGAATATGCTGGTGATCGGAGGTCAGCCGCTGCGGGTGCCCGTGAGTTTTGTGAATGGGCAATATGTGGCTGCCGTGCCGCAAGACACTTACTCCCGAACCCTTGGGTTTCGCCACACCTATGAGGTAACGGTTCCAAAGGACGCTGCGTTTCGATGGAAGCGAGGTTATGCATGGCTGCCCTCGCTTGAGATTCGGGCGCAGCGATTTTTTGCAGTGGAAGGTCAGCTCAATGGTCTGGGTTACATGGAAGATTCCGCAGGCCAGTTGGTTGCGGCTCCGGTTATTGTTTCCAACCACGTGGGCGAAAGTCCGGACCACCGGATGTTAGGTAGTCGGGTCGTGGCACTCGACTTCGATCCGCAGCCTGGTTACTGGCAGAGTGCCGAAGGCATCGCGCTCATCCAGCAGGCCGCCGGATACGCTCGACAAGGGGCTACCGACTTTTCAGTGGAGACGCTTTTCTCTGCCATCCGCCCCGGCGAGCCGCCTCTGATCACTGTGCATCTACGCATTCCGCGCGAAGAGAAGCTAGATACCTCGGTTAAGGGCGAGGTCCAACTGCAGCTTTGGTCCGAGAAAGAGGTCGTTACAACGGCTACGATTCCTGTCGTAGGCAAAGGAATCGCAGATCTCGATGCGCCATTTCATCAACCGCTGCCGGCGGGATTCTACAGGGTCTCCGCCGTTTACAGCGAAGGCGGAATGGCACGTGAGCCCTATCAGAACGGATTTTTGGTGACAGACCTAGGCGCGCTCAACTCTGGGCCCGTGCTGGGCGTCCATGGCGACTTTCTTACGCTGGACGGCAAGCCATTCTTTCCGGTGGGGACCAACTACTTCACTACCGAAGATAATAACTGGGATTTTTCCAGTCCGAGAAACGCTTGGATCTGGGACAAGGACTTTGCGGATATGGCTGCCCATGGCGTGAGCTTTGTTCGCACCGGCGTCTGGATGCCAAACGGGAAGTTCATACAGGGTAACACCGGCGGCGCAAACGAGCGGTTTCTGCGAAATCTTGAAGCATTCCTCGACTGTGCCCACAGACATAACATCGCGATTAACTTTACCTTTTTTGCCTTTGCTCCGCACTCGGGCGCCTTGCCTAAGAATCTGGATGCCAGCATAACTCCTCCCAATCCATACATCGATCCTAGCGCAATAGATGCTGAACAAGCTTATGTTCGTTCCGTGGTGGAGCGATTCAAGGATGTTCCCTGGCTCTCATGGGATCTGATCAATGAACCGAGCTTCTCCAATCCCAGGCGAATCTTTAAGGGTAACTATCCCAATGGCGATCCCTCCGAGACAGCCGCATGGCATAAGTGGCTAAGTAAAAAGTACGACAATCTTGCCTCGCTGAGCGATGCGTGGCGAGTGCCGGTTTCGGAATTTACCAGCTTCGACACCGTTCCATTGCCCACGATCGGCGATCTTCGCTACGAGCGATATGGAAATCTGAACCAGATTCGCACGCTCGACTACGACTTGTTCGCGCAGGATATGTTCAGTACCTGGGTCAAGTCGATGGTTGCGCTCATCCGCTCGACCGGCAGCAATCAACTTATCGACGTGGGGCAGGATGAGGGCGGAGTGACCGACCGCGTGCTGAATCAGTTTTACGGCGGCGCGGGCGTTTCATTCACAACCAATCATACATACTGGCAGGACGACGCGTTGCTGTGGGATTCGGTGGTGGCCAAGCGGCCGGGGGTACCCAATATCACGGGCGAAACGGGCTACCAGCCGGTCTGGGAGCCCGACTGCAGCTGGCGCTATGACGAGTTTACAGGTCTGGGACTTATCGAGCGCAAGTGGGCGTTGGGCTTTGCCGCCGGCTCCAGCGGAGCTATGCAGTGGGACTGGGCCCGCGAGGCCGACTTCGGGATGCAGCGCAGTGACGGGTCGGCAAAGACTTGGGAAAACATGATGCGCGACATGGGCCAGTTTGCGCGTGAGGTCGCCCCGTTCGCGAATGCTCTGATCGAACCGGAGGTGGCCATTGTTCTGCCGCAGTCATTTCAGTTATCTGTGGCGAATTCGATGGGCGTTGAAGCGCAACAAGCGGCGGTGCGGGCTCTCTATAACTACGCACATAGCCAAGCCTATGCGGTCGGCGAATATCAGCACCAACTGATTGGCTCGCCAAAGCTCATTCTTCTGCCGTCTCCCTTTGGACTTGACGATCAGGCGTGGCAGGCTATCGAGCAAAGAGTACATGCGGGGGCGGTTCTTCTAGTTACAGGGCCGTTTGGCGGCGATGCTCATTTTCATGCAACCGGCAGGCAAGATTTCGTCGGGCTTCCTTACATCAATGGATATCTAACTCTACGCGAGAATCTCTTTCATTTTCCTGGCGGAGAAGAATCGCTTGTGTATCCCGGAATGAAGACCACGGTCTTGAGCCGAGCAGTCCTGCCCAATGGGGAGGACTGGGCCGAAAAGCCGCTTGGGAAGGGGAAGATTCTATTCGCCGCGCTTCCGCTTGAGTTGAACAGCAACCTACAGGCTGTGGCCGACGTATATAGCTACGCGCTTAAGGTTTCCAACGTTACTCCGGTCTACTCGACCGCGCTCAAAGACCCTGGCATTCTCATCTGCCCCACACTCTTTCCCAAAGCAACGTTGTATGTTCTTACCTCAGAATCCAACCGGAGCGAGGTTTCGTTTGAAGATTTGCGTAGCGGTAAAAAATTTTCAGGGAAGTTACCGAGTGGGCGGGCGGCGCTGCTCCTGGTTGGAGTGGATGGCAAACTGCTGGCTACCTATAACTGGCCGAAGCAATGATTGCGCCGGCGTAGCTATGGAATATCGTCCACACCTCGTCTCGATACTCTGCGGAGTTTTCTAACTGCATTCCGAAACGTTGTCTATGGTTGCTCGCTTTTTACGCCAAATAGACAGGTTAGGAATTGTGGCTATGTTCGTGTTCGTTCCCGTTACGGCAGCGACCGCGCACCAGCAGCTTGGAGGCTTCGAGGCCCGCCAGGATGTTGGTACTGTCCGTCCTTCACACAGGCTGTGCCTCAGCTGTTCGTGTCGCCCAGGTGTGCTGCCCACTTCGGAAAACACGCCCTTACCGTTCCTATTACGGGTTCCCTTTCCCTCCGCTCCAGCGGTCCCCACTTAGTCCGCTCTTGACAAGCGGAGCCTCTTTACGCGAGTGAAGAGGCTCCGGCGAAAGCACGAATTCTGAAGATCGCCCTACTCGAGGGTGATCGACATGGTGGAAGAAACCTGTATCGACCCCGAAGTGGCGGTGATGGTGATGTTCGACGTTACGGGTGCGGGTGTCGAACTGCTTGAGGTGCCCCCGCAGGCGGAGATCAGGCCCAATCCGGCAAAGAGGACCACTAACAGCAGGAACAACTGCAGCCGTTTGCGTTTTTCAAAGCCCAAGAAGCAGAACGCCACTGCCAGGGTTGCCGGAAAGATCGGCGTGAAATTCCGGTGGATTAAAGCAGCCGTCGAGGGCGGCGTGACCGTCAGCGTGGTCGTTGTAGTGCCGCCTTCGGCCACGTTGAGCGGGTTGGGATTGAAGGAGCAGCTGTAACCGGATGGCAACCCGCTGCAGGCGAAGGCCACTGAGCCGATGAAGTTGTTCTGCGAGGTGACCGTGACCTGAGTCACCCCGACGGTTCCCGGCTCAATGGTAAGCGATGGCAGTGAGATGCTCAAGTTCATGGCTGGCGTCTCGCCCTGAGGATTGACGGAAAAAGACACCGTGACAGAGGAGGCAGCGGCAAAGGTTTGGTTGTCGCCGGGCTGCGAAGCGGTGATAGTGCAAGTGCTGGCGGAGTTAACGCTGGCAAAGGTGGCAACCGGGCCGCTGACCGTGCACACCGACGTGGTGCTCGATGAGTAGGCGATCGGCAATCCTGAGCTAGCGGTCGCCGTGAGCGTCAATGTGGTTCCACCAACCTGAGTTTGCGGCAGTGGGAAGGTGATGGACTGCGTGGGCAGCGGCGCCAACACGGTGATTGTCATCTGAGTCTGTGTAGCGGCCAGGTAATTGGTGTTGCCGGTTTGATTGGCGTCGATGACAATGGTGCCCGACGTCGGGGACTGGTTCGCCGGCATGGTAAGCGTCGTCGTGGAGGTAGCTCCGCTGACAGTGCTGGCGGAGAAGGTGCCACTCATGGTGCTGGATTTATCCAAAGTGAAGACAATGGCCTGATCAGAGCCGCCACCGGTCGCCTGGATGCTCAGCTTGGCTCCGGTCACGATGTAGTAGAACGGCTGGGTCAGCGGGACGAAGGCGATGGTTTGAGCCGCCTGATTCACTACTATGGTCTGCTGAACCTGGGCCGCTGCTGCGTAGTCGGCGTTGCCCGCCTGAGTGGCGTCGATGACAATGTTGCCCGCACCGGTCACGGTGAGGGTGGCTGTTGAGGTGCCGTTCGACACCGTGGAGGTGGAGATGGAACCCGCGCCGGTACTGGTGGTGTCGACCGTGAAAACGACCGGGTTCCCAGAAACGCCGCCGTTGGCGCTTAGCGTGACCGTCGTGCTCGGATTGCTCGCGAAGGTGACCGGGGAATTGGGTTGCGGGAAGACAATTGCCTGCGCAGCGGGGTTGATGGTGAGCGCCAACTGGATCTGCGGCGCAGCATCGTAATAAGTGCCGTTCGCCAAGCCGCCCGATTCGTTGGCGTCGATCACAATGCTGCCTGCCTGGGTTACTGTCAAAGTGGCTGAGGAGGTTGTACCGGTCACCGTGGTGCTGGAGAAGGTTCCGGTGCCCTTGCTGGTCGAGTCTACGTTGAAGACGACGGGATTGTTGGAACCGCCATTGGTGACGCTTACCGTGATCGTCATGCCGGGAGAGTAAGTGTAAGTGGTTGTTGTGGGCGCAGTGAAGGTGATCGTTTGCGGAGTCGTCAGGGCGAAGCCCGTCACAGTTGCGGTTCCTACGCCTCCGTTGGTGGTATCGGATACAGTCAGCGTTGCGGATTGAGCAGCGGGCTGCGTCGCTGTGAAGTTGATGGTCGCCGGATAGGTGGAGGCGTTGGTTTGGGCGGTGAACCCGCCCCCAGCCGAGATGCCTGTGCAATTGGTGCCGGCCTTGGCGCTGAACTGCGAATTGGAAGATGCGATGACCAGGTTTGCAGTCGTTCCGCAGCCGAAGGCGTTGTCCACGATGGTGGCGGAGGCGCTGACAGGGGTGCCATCGAACTGAGCGTTGGGCGTCGTCAAATCCCCAATCAGGATTTGGCTGAGAGCGCTTGACACTTCATAAAGGTTGCCGCTCGCGTCCACGCCTAGCACCTTTGCGCCCGAGTTAGACACCGGGTATTGATCAGCGATCTTCGGACCGCCCGTTTGAGTGTTCGGAATCGCGAAGACCCCGTCATACAGCGTCGCATAGTACACAGTGCCATTGGGAGCTACAGCGAGGGCGTCAAGATTATCGTCGTAGCCGCCGGGAGTGCCATCGGTGTAGGTCTGGAGGAGAACCGGCGTTGTGGCAAAGCCCTTTCCCGCCGTAAAGGGCAACTCGTAGACATCGGACAGTGTGGCCTCGTTGTTAGGGCTGCTTACTGCCTGATTGATGAAGTTGGAATCCGTGAAGAACAGATTCCCCCACGGATCAACGCCGAGACTCCCGACGTAGAGCTGGCCTGTGGTAACGGGATTGCTCCCCGCGGGCTCCTGGAAGAGCATTGTCGGGGCCGGGGTACCAGTAGACAGACAGGCTGCGGTGCACTCCCAGATGGAGAATTGGGTGGTTCCGTTGTTGTCTGTTGCGAGATAGAGGTTGCCTTGGGAGTCAAAGGTTATCGCCCCAATGCCCCCGATTGCGGAAACGCCGGTTATGGGAGCCAGAACGCACTCGACGGTGGAGCTACTCGTGCAGTTGGGAGTGCTACTGCTTGGGCTGGCCAATGTTGCGTAAGCCCCGTTCACGAAGGGCAGTTCGACCACGGTGTTGTTGTACTGCCCGGCAATGTAAAGATTGACCTTGCTGTCGGCAGCAATGCCGCCGGGATTGCTAAAGGAGCCGAGCGACGATACGGTACCAGCCGCAAGGTTGTAGATCGCCACCGAACCACCGTACGTTTCGCTCACTGCGACATAGCCATTATTACCGACACCAATACTGGTACCAGCGGAGATGGGACCGGCTAGCACTCCTCCGGTTAGAATCGCCGGGAAGTTGCTGTTGGTCTGGGTCATGAACAACGCAGGCTCACCAGCCGGAACCACATTGTTGATGGTGATCGTGACTTGAACCTGGGGTGCGGCGGCGTACTGATTTCCGTTAGCGGTGCCGGCCGCCTGGTTGGCGTCGACAATGATTTTGCCTGCGCCGACCGTCGTTAGCGTGGCTCCTGTGGTTCCCGTGGTGGTGGCGCAGGATGTGCACGGAGACGATGGGTCGATGCTGAAGGTTACCGGGTTGCCGGATGCGCCGCCGGTGGCCGACAGCGTGATCTGCTGGCCGGCTTCAAGGGAGGCGGGCGGACTGAAGGTGATGGTCTGCGCCAGAATCGCCGACTGCGAAGCCGTGCCGGACATGTTTACGGAGAGAGCCAGGGCCGGGGTGGCGATATTGATGGTTGCCGCGCCCGATTGGAGCCCAGTGGTGGGCGGGGTCGTGACGGGCGGAGCGAAGGTGGCCGTAAATTGGCAAGAGGCTCCGGGAGGTGTGGTAGACGCGCTGGAGCATCCGTTGTTCGTTGCCGGGTCCAGCGTGAACATGGTGTTGGCAGACTGGGTCACGTCCGGGCTTCCCAGGGTTGCGGCTTCGTTACCGGCACTGATGAGGTAGACAGTGCCCGAGTTTGTCACGCCATCCTGGACGGTGCCGAGGTTGATCGCGGCGGCGGTGCGCTGAATGGCGTACACCGCCTTGCCCGTCGCGTCCGGCGCGAAAAGATTGCCCGCAGCGTCGAGTGCAATTGCAAACGCGGAACTGGGATTCTTCTCAATCAATACTGCGTTCGCAGTGGTCAGCGTCCCGCTGACATTTGGGACCCATACGATATTACCGGTCGCCTTGTCGGACACGATCAAGCTGCCGGATGGATCGAGGGCAACTCCCCAAGGAGCCGTTACGCCGGGCACCATCAATGTGGATTGAGCGCGGGCCACGTCGACGAGAACGTTGCCGTTACCTGTGTCGGCAACGTAGATGTTGTTCGATGAATCAATAGCGATTCCCCATGGGTCCTTGAGTCCCGTAATCGGAACTGCGGTTTCCCCGGTGACGAGGTTGTAGCTCACAACGCGGCTGTTGCCGAGATCGGCGATATACAGCGTACCGTTCGGCCCGACCGCCAATCCGCTTGGCTTACTCAGGGCCGTTCCGTCGAATACCATCGTGGCGGGAATAAGTGTGGATTGGGAGGCCGGAACGAGTGCGCCGCTCACGTTCGGAATTTCCACGACATTGTCATTTGAGAAGTCGGCGATGTAGAGGTTCCCATTGGCGTCGAAGGCAGTCGCGGAGGGCTCGACAAATCCTGAGCCGATCGAGGTGGGCGCGGTGCCCGCCGGCGATCCCGCGGGGATCCAGAAAACTTTTCCTGCACCCTCATCGGCTACTGCCATGTCATCAGCGGCGTCCACCGAAACCGAGTAAGGAGTGGTGAAGCCGCTTCCATAGGCCGTTGACACGCCGGGGTCGAGGTTGTTCTCAGCGCCCTGACCCACACCTGAAAGCGCTGTCGTTCCGCTGGCGCTGTTTGTGGAATCCGTAATAACGAGGGCAGCGTTACGCTCGCCGACCTTGGTGGGCGTGAAGGTAATCGTTGCTGAATAGGAAGCGCCCGTGGACGCCAGCGCCGGGCTGAACGTTCCGCTGCCTGTGCCGACGGTGGTTGAACAGGTCGTTCCCGCCACAGTTGCAAATTCGGTCGACGTAAGCCCGCTTTCGACGCCCGTAAATACCAAGGATGGTGGAGTGGTGCAATTGCCAGCGTTATCGGTTGCGGTCACGGTAGCCGCCGTGGCGGCGGTCCCGACCGCGGAGGAGCCAAGGGAGAGGCTGTTTAGCAGTGTCTTGGTGACTCCTGTGTGTGAAAGGGCATTGACATATCCGACTGTATACAAGTTGCCGATACTGTCGACTGCCAGACCCTGGCCGCCTTGGCCGGACACCTTGTAAATTCCAGCGGCGTTGGGGCCCGACGAAGAGTTCGGAAGGGCAAAGACACCGTCGTTGGCGACCGTGAAAAATACCGTATTCAGGCTGTTGGCTGAGACGCCGGTGATCGCATTGTATCCGGCAGTCGTCGTGTAGGAAGTCATCAGAGTCGGCGAGGGTGCATAGTGTCCAGCGGTGAACGGCAGTTCCTGCAGATTGCTGACTTTTCCAGTATTAGCGCCGTTGTCAGCGCCGTCTGAGAAGAAAAGATTGCCCCATGGATCGATGGCGACCGAGCCCAAACCACCCGACGTATCTGCGTAAACCACAACCGCCGGATAGGTTCCATTCCCGTCAGTTTCCGCCTGGCACTGCGCGCTGCACTCGTAAATCGTGTCCGGATTGTTTGCTGGATTGGTATCGGTAGAGAAGAAGAAGTTACCCTGGCCGTCGAAGAACAGGGATGTGAATCCTCCGTTCTCGCCCGCGAAAAGCTTCTGAGTGCCGGGAGCAAATACGCAAGCAGCCGTGTCCTGTGTACCGCCGAGACAATTGGCGGTTGGAAGGGTAGTAAACCCTGTGTACGTGCCGGTCGCGGCGTCATAGGGGAGCTTGATAATGCTCGGGCCGTAGTCCCTGGCGATATACGCGTTGCCGTACTGGTCCACGCCGGCCGCATTGCTATTAGTGAAATTGGCGATGACGGACTGCACGCCGGCAGGAGTGATGAGAAAGACGCCACAGGATGCACAACCGCCGTAACCGTCGCCGACAATCACATCGCCGTTTGGACCGACCACGAATGTGCCGCCCAAGGGCGCCTGGCCACCGGGCCAACCGCCGGTGGCACCGCCGAACTGCAGGTCCCCAATTACGACGGTGGGGCCGGTTACAACGATTGGCGGCGGCTGCGTGATCGCCATCGCGGAATTCGCACCAAGGTAAAGGGCCAGCAGCGCGAAGAGGGCTACCCATGATCCTGCCGCTAGTGACCGCACCGGACTCGTCAATCTGTTCAAAGTAGTTTGCATTCCTTCTCCTCCGAATCTGTTTTCATCCCTGGAACCGGGGAATCGGTGACGGTCCGGTCTGTTCCGTATCGTCCTTTGCCAACATCAAACTTGCGCCATCCTCCGCATCAAGCATCACCCTTGGTGCTCGATAACCGGAGGTCACAACCCGTGTTCATCGGTTCTAAATCGACTATCCGTTGAAGCCCGCGCCTTTCGAGATATCATGCCCTGGATGCTCTCGCGGTTTGAGACCCATTCTGGCTTGCTGTTCCGGTCAACGTCCCACTCCATTCCAGGCAAGATTCGGCGACGTAATCCCAACCAGCTTTCCGGGTGCTTCTTCGGGAAGAGCCGCGCACACACACGCAGGAAAAAGGATTCTGCAAACTCCACCGGCAAACACCGGCGCCGCTCCGCACGGAGAACTGGCACCTCGACTTATACCTGGAACCCGGCGCGGATTATCAACCGAAAATTGGTAACGATACACCGTACTTAACAGAATTTGCCGCTGTCAAGTGAAAAACGTTTGAGTAAGGCGAAGTCAGGCGGACACAGTAATCGAGATCCAAGCGCTTAACGCCGGTTCACCAGCCTACTGGGACTGATTCCCTCCTGTTGGAGGTACACCCTTTGGAATGGCGGAAGGAGGTTTTGGCGGGCTTGGTAGGTCGGGTAGTATGGGCGCAATTGGCGATTTCATGATACCGTTATCTGAGTCTGAGATCGAGCGAGTGCTGGTGAAGGTTGGGCATCATGGCGGGGAACTATTCCCGTCCGCCGCCACCAATCTGGAGACTCTGAGCTGGGTGATGAAACGCCTCTGCAACAAGCGGAGTACGGTCGGGCCTTCGTCCTTGGAAGCAATGCAGAAGGCGTCGCGAGCAGAGTCAAACGGTGTATATTCGTTCGCAGCTGCAAGGCGAGACGGAATTTCCTGTAAAATTTGGCCGGGACTGGGGTATACAGGACCTGACGCTGAAATGGGAGAGGGGTCGGATGATGAGGATCAGGGGGCGACTGCCGGCAATTTGCTTTGGTGTCCTGGCGAGCTTATGGATGGCGGCGTGCGGGGGCGGCGGAAACAATCAAAGCCAAACACAGAAGGCTACGCCCACGGTGATGGTGGCACCGGCCTCGCAGAGCGTTACGACCGTGCAGTCGCTGCAAGTCACAGTAACAGTGAGCGGAACTAGCGGCACGCCTACCGGTTCGGTGACGTTGAGCAGTGCTACCTACTCTTCAACAGCGACGACTCTCGCAGGTGGCAGCGCGTCCGTCACGATTCCGGCGGGTACCCTTGCGGCCGGTACGGACACCTTGACGGCGAGCTACACTCCGGACGCCTCGAGCTCTTCTACATATAGCGGCACGTCAGGTGCAGGACAGGTGACAGTAACGAGGGTCACACCCACAGTGACCGTGGTTCCGGCCTTATCCAGCCTCGCGACCACGCAGAGCAATACGGTGACGGTAACCGTGAGCGCCGGCGGCCCGGCAGCGACGGGTTCAGTGACCCTGGGGAGTGGAAACTACAGCTCGGCCGCCGTAGCTCTCACCAACGGAAGTGCGCAGGTGGTCATCAATGCCGGCGTGCTGCCGGTGGGAAATGACACATTGACCGCGACGTACGCTCCCGATACGGCTGGTTCAGCGATCTACAACGGCTCTACAGGAACGGTATCGGTGACGGTCAACCTGACCGTGCCAACGGTGACGGTGACACCAGGATCATCGAGCATCAGCGTGAATCAGCCCCTGACGGTGACTGTGGGTGTGAGTGGAGGCAGTGGCAACCCAACTGCAACCGGCTCATTGACGCTGAAAGGCGGTGGCTACACCTCTGCTATTACCGCACTCTCAGGTGGGAGCGCACAATTCAATATCTCGGCAAACTCGCTGACCACAGGTGCCGATACGTTGTCCGCGAGCTACACTCCGGACACGGCGAGTTCCTCGATCTACGCGAGTGCAATGGGCACTGGGCCGGTGACTGTGAACGCCTCTGTAGCCTATGTGCTGACGGTTGATTCTGCCGCGCCTTCGAGTGGCATCTCGATTACGGCGAGTCCCGCGGACAGCAATTCGAAGAGCAGCGGCACCACACCCTTCACGCTCAGCTACTACAGCGGAACGCAGGTGACGCTGAGCGCAGCCCTGTCCGATAACGGCTACACATTCCTCTCCTGGACGGGATGCGCTTCGGTAAGCGGCTCCAACTGCAGTGTGACCGTCGGCGCCAACACGACTGTGACGGCGACTTACAACCAATCGGGAATTACATCGATCAACGTAACGCCTAGCACCGCGACCATCGGCACGCAACAGCAATTCACGGCAACGGTGAACGGCACGGGCAGCTACAGCAGCGCGGTGACGTGGTCGCTGACTTGTCCGTCTTGCGGCAGTTTGAGCCCTGGCACGCTAAGCGCGACGGGCCTCTACACCACGCCTTATCCGGCTCCGCCGACGGTGACCGTAACTGCCACCAGCGCGCAGCAAACGTCGATTAGCGGCAGCGCGACTGTGACATTGAATCCACCGGCAACGGCGACCGGCCCTTCGTTGACCGTGGACGTGGGCACACCCAGTAATTCCAGCGAAAATCCGCATGCCATCAGCCCATATGTGTATGGGATAAACGCATACCTTCTCGACTCGGCCTCCGCCAAGATCGCCAACCCCGGTCTGGTCCGCTGGGGCGGGGACGACACCTCGCGCTACAACTACCAGAACGGCATGACCAACTCCGCCAGCGACTACTATTTTGAGAACTTCCTGGGCGCCTCATTCATGTTCCCTAACCCCACCAGCAGTACCAGCTTCACTCAATTCTTTCAGGGCACTGACAACATCGCCGCTGCATCGCTTGGCACGGTGCCGGTGCTCGGCTGGGTGGCCGATAGCACACAGTATGCCTGCGGCTTTCCGGAATCACAGTTTCCCGGCCAGCAGTCCTACAGCCCCTCCAATTGCGGCAACGGCGTGGATGCAAATGGCACCGATCTATTCGGGAACAGCACTACCCAGGCCAACACTAGTATTTCGGAGCCAGCGCCCAGCATCACGACGGCACCCAATCCCGCCACGACCACTTGGGCGGATGGAACCTGGGCGGGCAGCTGGGTTAACTCCCTCGTGACCAACTCTTCCTACGGCAACGGCGCGAGTGGCAAAGGCGTGACCATCTGGGATCTGGACAATGAGCCGACGTGGTGGGATGCGGTGCACCGCGACGTGCATCCCAGCCCCTTTACCTACGACGAGGTGACTAACAACGGCCTGGGAACAGCGCTGGCCATCAAGACCGCCGATCCGACCGCTCTGGTCAGCGGGCCGGTGATGGATAATTGGTGGGCGTACTTCTATTCCAAGACAGATATTGAAAGCGGGGATGCCAAGTTACCGTGCAAGCAGCCGTGGAGCAACCCCACCGACCGCGAGGCACACGGCGGCGTGCCCATGCTCGAGTATTTTCTGCAACAGGCCAACACCTATTCGCAGATGTTCGGCATCCGGCTGCTCGATTACCTGGACGTCCACGCCTACCTTGAGCCCGACTACGACGGCAACTCGGTGGGCTTTACCACCGCAGGCGATACCGGCGAACAGCAGGCGCGCATGAACGGGACGCGCGTCTTCTGGGATTCTACCTATACTGATCCCAATTACACGCAGCCGAACTACATCACGGACCCGAACTACACCACAAGCTGCTCGCCGCCGTTGCAGGCTCCGCAAGTGATTCCAATGCTTGAGAGTTGGGTTGCGAGCGGCTACCCCGGCACTAAGACAGCCATCGACGAATACAACTTTGGCGGCCTGGAATCAATCAACGGCGCAATCGTGCAGGCGGATATTCTGGGCATCTTCGGACGCCAAGGACTGGGCATGGGCGCTCTGTGGCCAACGGGGACAAATACAGAACCCGACTCCACCACGCAGAATCCGGCTAATTATGCCTTTGCCATGTATCGCAACTACGACCTGGCCAACGATGGAGCGACTTTTGGCGACACGTATCTGTACGCGACCAGTACGGCGTCCGGCGCCGACGCCGAGAACCAGCTTGCCGTTTACGGCGGGCAAAGGAGCTCCGACCAGGCCATCACCGTGATGGTGATCAACAAGACGTATGGCTCCCTGACTTCAACGATTAGCCTGGAGAACCTTTCCGCGGCAAGCGGTACGACGGCAGAGGTATACCAGTACAGCAACGCCAATCTGAATGCGATCGTCCAACAGGCTGCCGTAAACGTGACGCCGCCCTCGGGAAGCGGAACGACCAGCACCATCAGCGGTTACACCTTCCCGCCGCAATCCATCACCCTTTTTGTGGTGCCGGATTAAGGGTAATGCGGTGCTCCTGGGAACTTGTCGAAATGGGGTAAGCGGTATGTGAACACCCGTCTCTATGGCGTTTCCCGGATTGTTATACCTGGACCGAGAGCGATACGAGCCAGATGAACCAGACGAGTCCACAGTCTCACCGTTTCACAGTGAATATGGGGGGAGGGGGTACCGGCAAGAGCCGGAGTTTCCGGGTCCCTTGCAACCAATTTCGACGCTTGATGACAGTGTGTCGTCATTGCTCTCACGGAACTCCTTCTCACATTGTGCGTCATTGAAAGGTAATTTTCTGCAAGGACGTGCCGTCCAAAGAACTGCGGATTGATTGAGCGCCGCGGGCATTTCGCGGTAGGCAGCATGATGGCCGGACTTGAGCTTAGCTTCACTACCCCTTAAAGTAGGACCGGGGTAGAGCATTTTATGATAACGAAATCATGGCTCGCGAAAAGACGCCTGGCCCGTCACCAAACGGCATGTCATCCGATCTCAAAATGGGATTGCTTCCAGAGAATTTTGAGCGCGGTCAAGCTCCCCGGCGCGAGAACCGATGGCCAACTCTCCGGCCGGAGGGCGGTTTGCGCCAGCCTCGATGCCCGATCGGAATCTTAAGACGCAGGCCAATAGAGGCTCTCCCGAAGAGAAGTCTGCGGAGAAAGCGAGAGTATTGAGTGAAACGATTTTTCTCTTGCCGAAGGGGAGTTTTTTGCGTCTTTTATGACCAAGATGATAAACGATGTCATCGAACGACGGTCCGCGGGCGTGAGCGTTGCCAAGCTTGATCTTGCGGCAGGTGAAGTTCTCACCTGAGTGCCGATGGTCGCGCTGTCTGGGCTGGAATCTTTCTGCGGAATCGTTTACAAAAGCCTGCTCCGCATCTCCGGAAAGCCCTAAAAACCGGCAAGGACGCGGTATCGATCCCATCTTTGAAAATCCCAGAAAGAATTCGCTTGACAGGGATTAACCTCACGCTTCAAAATTCCCTTTCTTGAATGCAGAAGCAGAACCTGCGTCCGAATCCTCAGCTCATGTAGCACTTAAAGACTTAAGCGAGGTGTGCAATAGCTTAAGTCCGGTGTGAGGAGCGGGAATCAGTATTCGCAGACACGAACGGAATGTAGCCGACGGGGGGACTACTATGAAGTTCTTTTCAGGGAACAGGCCGACTGCCTCGTTGTTGGTGATAGTAACCGCGGTGCTCCTGCTGGCGCAAACGGCGCTATACGGGCAGGCGACAGGCGACGTGACCGGCATCGTCAAGGACACCACAGGCGCCGTCATTCCAAAGGCCACGGTTGTATTGACCGACCTGGCGACCAGGATCAAGCGCACCATGAGCAGTAACGGGGAGGGGGTCTTTGCGTTCGCCGGCATCGTCCCCGACACGAGTTACAGGCTGGATGTCAGCGCAGCAAACTTCGAGCCCTGGCAGTCACAGCCGTTCCCGGTGCGCGCGGGCGATCGACTGGGCTATACTGACATCCGCTTGCAGGTAGGAACGGCGGCGGCAGCAGTTACGGTCGAAGCCATGGTTGATTCGAACCTGTCGACCTTGGATACCGGCGAGCGCAGCGACATCATCACGGCCGAAGACCTGAACAACTTGACCATCATCGGCCGAGACGCGGGCGAGTTGGTGAAGATGTTGCCTGGATACGCGATGTCAACTGGTGATCAGGGCCTCTTCAACCGTCCAGGATTCAATAACGCCGTAGTAGGCCTAAGCGGCCCCACATCAGCTTACGTCGCCAACGGCTCGGGCCCGGCCGGCATCGCCATCGTCAGTGACGGCGTTTCGCTCACCGACATCGCCAGCAATTCAGGGTCGGTGCAGCAGATGAACATCGAGATGGTCCAGGATGTGAAGGCCTCGAACTCTTCATACGGCGCCGACTACGCGAAAGGGCCAGCGCTGATCAGCTCCTCGACTAAAACTGGCGGCGTCAAGTTTCACGGCGAGGCCTATCTCGTGGCACGCAATACGATCTTGAACTCCAACGACTGGTATGACAATTACCTCAGCCAGTCCCGGCCGAGTGAACAATACTTTTATCCGGGGGGCAATTTCGGCGGTCCGCTTTTACTTCCCTTTACCGAATTCAATCGCAGCAGAAACAAGCTGTTCTTCTTCGCTGGGTTCGAGTATTACCACCAGGTTTTTGAGGCCAATCAGGAGGCGATTTCGTCGTGGGTTCCGACGCTGGCGGAGCGGCAAGGCGATTTCAGCGCCGCATCGCTGAATACTGAGCTCTGCGGCGCGCGTCCTGACGGCAACCCCAACCCCAATTCCATTCAGCCCATGTGCTATACGGACAATTTTCTGCCCAATGGGACGGCGGTGGCAAACAACAATGCCAATAACGTCCCCCTAAACCTCGCCGGCCAGTCGCTGGTAAACTGGTTCCCAAAACCCAACGCCGACCCATTCACCAACCCCTTTGGCTACAACTATATTCAGCAGCTCCAGCAGACCCAGAACGGGGGGGTATTCCGGGCCACGCTGCAATATAACATCAATTCCGACAATAACCTGTTCCTGGTTTACGGACTGCAGAAGGAGATCGACCAGGATCCAGTTGATCTCGGCTCCTTCCCCACCGGGTCTGTGCCCTATCCCGGCAACATCACCACCGGAGACGTTTCGAATGTTCTTGCAGCTCGCTATACTCGCTTCTTCGGTGCGACCTTGACCAACGAGTTTTCGGCCGCGATGTCGTTTGTCAGCCTGCCCGGAAAGATGGGTAACCCGACGGCGGTAGACCGGTTCGACATTCCGGGCAACGGCGGGCTTGGCTTCAATTATTTGGGGGTGTACAAGAACAACAATGACCTCGCTGTGCCCGCCATCGCCAACGGAGCGGGGAACGGCTATCCGAACCTGCTCATGCCCGGCGGATTCTACAACAACCGAGTCCATACCAAGAAGGTGGATCCGATTCTGCAGGACAACGTGAGCTGGCAGTTGAAGAAACACTTTTTTCAGTTCGGCGCATACTGGGAACAGGGCACCTACAACGGCATTTCGAACGTGGGTGCATATCCTCAAGGCGAATACACCTTCAATGTCGGCAACTCGTACTTCGAATATTCGTCGACCAACCAGGCGCCGTATAACGGCTGCGTGAACCCGGACCCCGCAGGCAACCTGCGCAACTCCGGTGCTGCTTATCTGGGAAGCTGCTACAACCCGACGTCTCTGATGTACGAGGGGTATGCCGACTCCTTTAACCAGTCCAATTTCACGCCCAATGTTGACATGCGTTACATGACGGTGGCCGGGTTCGCCATGGACACGCTGAAGCTGCACAATCTCAGCCTGATCTTTGGCGCGCGCTTCGAGCATCTCGGTCCTTGGACGGACAAGCATAACAATGGCCTGGCGACATTCTCCGACAGCCTTTACAGCTCGCAATGCAGCGGCTACACGCGCAACTGCGCCAGCTCTGGCGACCCGGGCATCACGTGGTATTCCCAGAAGACCGGCGTCTCGAACTCCGTCAACTCTCCGGCTACAATCTACTTCACTCCCCGCGTGGGAACGTCCTGGGATCCCTTTGGCAAAGGCAAGACTGTATTGCGTGGCGGCTGGGGCATGTACCGCAATCAGGAGCAGTTCAATCCTTACGCGCTAGCTGCGTCCACGGCCCAAGGTTACAAATTCACGAACCTGGTGGGAGCGCTGACCTACAACGAGATCGACAGCCAGTCGCCGGTGCTTCCTCCCGATTTCAGCGCCTACGTTATTTCGCCGAATGACAAGGTTCGTCCGATCTACTACGAATTCAACGGCGGAGTCGATGAAAGCATTCCCGGGGTCAGGTTGTTGCACCTAGGGCCTTCGCACTTATCGGTCGCATATGTGGGCAATCACAGCGTAAATCTCGGATCGTATAGCGGGAGCAACAATTACAGCAGCGCGTCGGACATCAACATTATCTGCGGCATTGAGACGGGTTGTCCTACGAATAACAACCCGAACATGGCGGGCGCGAGCGACAACCTGTTCTATGTCGATCCGACGTATGCGAATCTCCCAACCGATCTGACTTCGCTTTACGGTAACCCCAAAATCGACGGCATCGGCGGGTTTGGCACACCGGAGTACGATTTCTATCGCCCGTACCCGTTCTACCAGCACGTCTACCAACTCAAACACGACTTTTACTCGAATTACAACAGCGCGCAGGTAGAGTGGGACAAGACTGGAGGCGTTGCCTCGTGGGGCGCCAACTACACCTTCGCTAAGAACCTTGCCACTGCCTCATCGTACAACAACCAACTCGTCGACCCGGCCAACCTGCGCAACGACTATAACCCGGTGCCGTACGACCGGACACAGACCTTCAACATTCACTACCTGGTGGATCTGGGCAAACGATACAAGGGTGGGACCAGGTGGCTTTCCGAGCTTGCCAATAACTGGAAGATTTCCGGAATCTCGACGGTGACAAGCGGTTTCCCACTGGCATCTGAAAACGGCGAGAACTTCGGCTTCGGATACGCCGGGTTTGCGAATGCCGTGCAGGTTCCGAACGCAACCCAGGCAAACCAGCAAGGCGAGGTACAACCGTGTCGCACCGTTTATCAAATCTCACCCGATAAGAACGGCAACACGTATTGTGTCACATACATGAACCCCGTGGTGTGGCTGGGCACGCCGGACGTACAAATGATGCCCGGACTTGCGAAGGGTGTCAGCGTCAAAGGCGGGTCGCATACGCACCAGTTCATCAACCCTCTGGCTTTTACAATACCGCAACCGGGGACCAATGGAGTCTATCGGTTACCTTACCTACGCGGTCCCGCTTACATGGATCACGATCTGACAGTGATGAAGGAACTTCCCGTCGGTGAAGGAAAGAATTTGGAGTTGCGGTTGGGTGCTTTCAACGTGTTTAACCACCCGCTGGTTTCGTTCAACCAAAACAACACCACGAACCTGAATCTCGGTATCCAGGATGGGCTCGTTGGTCAGCCTTTAACCCAAAGCATGCTCCAGTACCAGGATTTCGGTATTGCGAATATCAAGGTCGGAAACAGGCTGGCGGAGTTGGAAGCGAAGTTTACGTTCTGATAAGTGCCCGTCCGGACAACTGGTTGGCGAACTTGGTGCGCCAACCGGAAGGTGACGGGAAAAGGGTTGTTAAAGACGGAACCGTAGGCCGAGCAAGATTAAGAGTCGCGGCATCCGCCTTCTGCCAAGAATGCTTAACCGGGACGGCAGGTAAGCCGCTCGCGAAGGAATCTCTGATCGAATTTTCGGGAGGGAATGTATGACCATCGAATCCGCAGTCATGTTTCGTAGGGTTGCGTGCCTGTTTCTTGTTGCCGGCCTGCTGTCGGGTATCGCCGCCAAGGCCCAGCTGCCGATTAAAGCGCCGGCCCCGGTCACAGTGGGCTCGGTCATTCCCTTCAGCCATGGCAGCACCGGCGCATGGATTCAGATTTATTCGATGAAACAAGACCCGTTGTACGGGCATATTCTCATGCTGGATTCCGCTGGCAGCGCAATTTACGATATGGCGCCTGGCGCATCGGTGCCAACGCAGATTGTGGGACCCGAGCCATCAAACAAGGATAACTCCGATTGTTCACTGCTGGAGTATAAGGGTTCTTACTGGAACGCGGCTATAGCGTTCGATAAGTGGGACAATCTTTATGTCACGGATCGCTTTGGCGCTTCTGTTGAATTCTGTCGGGTTCCGTATGACGCCAACTCGGGAACGTGGCTTTTCAACGCTTCTTATATCTGGAAGGGCCCCACATACACCAACAGCAGTGGCCAGTCGTCGGCGATCCCGCCCCAGGATCTCCAGGTGGGCGATGACGGCGTCACGTTCTATGTGAGTACGTCTGATACCGAGTCGATCTTCAAGTACGTAGTTAACGAATCCGGCACCGTAACTTCGGTAACAGCTCTGGCTACGGGTCTAGAGACGGCGGCTACACAACTTGCGGTCGATCACGCCGGCAATGTGTACTTCCTTGAGAACCAAGGTTCTTATCCCAACAATGTGCATGGCATCCGAAAGATTGCCGCCGGCTCCGCACCCATTGTCGGCGACGGAACCGGAACGGCGGAATCGGCGTTGCCGAGGATCGACCAAGGCGGCTGGAACGGCATTACCGGCATGTTCATTGACCCGCAAGGCGACATGTATTTCAGCAGCGCGAACAACGTTGATTACGGCGGGCAAGCGGATGGCATTTTCATGATCCCCAACGAGGGCACGCCGTCGACCCCGGACCTGAACTGGGCCCATACGGTGATGGTTTCGCCGGTCGCTGGCGGGTACCCACCTATGGTCGATAAGAGGGGATTGCTTTGGATCGCCACCAGCTATTACACCAACTGGGCGCCCGCCGGTGTGAACGGCCCAACCTGCGATACAACGACCCTGCAAGCCGAGACGGCAACATGTTTGACGTCGACCATTGTGCTGTGGAAGCCCGGTGCTCTCGATCTGGGGACGTCTACAGTGGGTGGGGCGGCCAAAGTGCCAATCACGGCCTACTCTGAAGCAGTAGGGGGTGGAACGCTGACGCTGACGGCGAACAACTCATTTACTGAAAACGAGGTGGTCACGATCTCGGCTAGTTCGGGCGACCCACTTTACGCGCTGAATGGGCTCAGCTTCTACGTGTCGGGAACCGGATTGAGCAGCACGGCTTTCGAGGTTTCGACGAGCCTGATCGCCGCAGGCAATAGCGGTTCGACTTCCGCCAATGTTACCGTCAACCAGACGCAAGCTATCTACTATATGTTCAACCAGCCGACTACGCCGGGCAGCATTACTCTGGCTCAGCCGAGCAATGTAAGTTTCCAGACCGTCGCCAGCAGCCCAATGGAGTCAACAACGGCGACGGCTCCGGTGTTGCCCTGCACCGCAGGCACCTCGTATCCGGCTTTCAGTGCCAACATGACGACAACCAACTCATATAGCTGGTGCCCTTACTACGTGCAACTGAATACCACCAAGGCTGGCTCCGTGGAGGGCGAGGTGCAAATGCTCGACTCCCAAAGCAACATTATCGACGGGAGCAATGCCTATCTCACCGGTATCGGACAGGGCGCGGCAGCTTCGGTAGTTTCTTCGGCCACCGTTCAGTCCATAGCTTCTGGCCTGAACACTCCGAGGCAAGTGGCGGCCGATCTGTTGGGTAACACGTATGTCGCCGATTCGGCCTTGAAGGCTATCGAGAAGTACCCCGCCGGTACTACCAGCCCGACATCGGGTAAGGTCCTCGGCAGTGGCCTATCGGCGCCCACCGGCGTAGTCGTTGACGGCGTCGGCAACCTCTATATCGGAGACTCCGGCAACGTCTACGAGATTCCATACATAGGCGGTGCCTTGGCCACGTCGCAGCAAACGAAGATTGCTTCCGGTTTAGGTGCGGGGAACCTGAATCTTGCCATTGATGGCGAAGGCGATGTCTTTGTGGCGGATGAGGCCGACAAGCAGGTGGTCGAGATACCGAATCCGCAGATAGCGCTCATGCTGCAAAGCTATCCGCAGATAACGCTGGGATCTGGTTTTGCGGGTCCGTCGGCGATTGCCACTGACAGCTCAGGGAATGTGTGGGTGGCTGATGGCACGAACCTGTGGGAGATCTCAATGCCTTGGGGGGGGATGACGAAGGTTGCAAGCAGCCTCCAGAGTCCGGTGACCGGCTTAGCTGTGGACCCGTCGGGTTCTGTTTTTGTTGCGGAAGCCAGTGGGCTTGTATGGATTCCCTATAGCACTACCACGGGCGCCCTGAATGTAAACAGTCAGATTCTGTTGACTGGCGGTTTGGGTAGCGGGCCCACTATACCGTGGGGCGTGGCACTTGACGGCACCCAGAATACCTATGCATCGTATGGCACTGGGTCAGCTGCCGGCTTGGCGCAACTGGGCATTAGCGGCACGTACAATTTCAGCAACGATGGAGAGATCAACCCCAATGTTCCGTTCGAAGTCGATGCGCAGATTCTGAACCTGGGCAATATGCCTCTGACGGTTTCAGACGATCCAACCGTCGATCTTATCTCCGGGACTAACGCAGCCGATTACACCGTGGCCGCGGCGACGGAAAACTCGCCAGCCTGCAGCGCCTCCACGAACACTCCGCCAGGCGGTTCCTGCTATCTCGGCATGCTACTGCAAGCGCCAGCAGCGGGTGAAGCCGTCGCATCGATCACAGTTATAAGCAATGCCGTGAATGCGACCTCGGGCGTCAATATCGCGGTTTCGGGCAATGTAATCCAGGATCTTCGGCCGGCGACGACAGCTGCGATTTCAATCGCTCCCGTCACCACTACGGGGTGCTCGGGTGCGACGTATCCCGGGTGCAATACGATCAAAGTGACGGTAAGCGCCGTCGGTACAGGTTACGGTACACCAACCGGGTCAGTGACGCTTGCAGTGGGGAGCGCCAACGGCAACCAGCCCAGACAAACTCAGACCTTGGACAGTACCGGCAGCGCCACGTTTACTTACAACAGTCTGCTTGGCGGCACCTACAACGTCAGCGCGGACTACGGTGGCGGCGGCACAGCCGGCGCTACCCAGAATACATGTTCGACAACCACCTGTTTCGCCGGCAGCGCCACCAAGACCACGTTCACGATCGCTCGAGCAATCCCGACAATTACGCTTGGGGTGCCGGTGACGAACAGCCAATGTCTGAATTACACCACTTTGACCAATGGCAACCAGTCGTCGAACTGCAGTCCCAACTCGGAATACTTAACCGTGTGGGCCGGAAACACCTATGTGCAAGCGGCAAAGCAGGTTTACATTTCGGGTATTCTGACTTCGACTGTGGGAACGCCTACTGGGACTATAACCTTCACGCAGAATGGACAACCTGTCGATCCAATCCAGGGCGTCAATGGGGCTATTGCGCCGAACGGCAATGGCGTTGCGACCTTCACGTCGCAGAATCTTGGCTTGGGTACTTACAACCTGACGGCAGCGTATAGCGGCGACGTGAACTACGCCCCGCAAACGGTCTCCGTGCAAGCTTTCTACGTAATTGTTCCCAGCGTCCAGATCACTGTGTCTTCCGGGACAATAAACATAACGCCCGGTACGCCGGCTCAGGTGACTCTCACGCTGACGCCGCTGGTAGGGTTCGCCAGCACGGGCGTGAGCTTGGAGTGCAACTCGTCCGATGCGCCTATTAAGCTCGCTGCGACCACCCCTGCAACCACGTTGCCTCAGTACTCCGAGTGCACATTCGATTATGCCGATCCCAGCACAGGTACCGAGGCCGTTGGTACGAGCGGCCCGACGGCTTCGACGATAGTAGTGACTATCAGTACGAATGTAGCGGTCAATGGCGGCACCTCGGCGTCCGTGGCGCGGCAGTCGCCTTGGGCTCTGGCCGGCCTGTTCGGGCTCGGTCTGGCAGGCGTGATCGCCGGGCGCAAAAAGCTCTATCGCTCCACGGTCCTGATTTGCGTAGCAATGATGCTTTCCGGTCTGTTGATGGGCATTACTGCTTGCACGAACGCTGGGTACTCGACACCGCCGCCTGCGCCAAAGGTGACGACGCCCAGCGGAACCTATAACGTGCAAATCATTACCTACGATCCGGAGGCGTTGAAACAGAACTCTCTGACAACGCCGATGTTTACGTTGCCGCTGAACGTTCAGTAGAGGTTGCGGAAGCTGGGCGCAACAAGCGGTGCTTTCCGGAAGGTGGAGGCGGCTCCCGGAGAGCCAAGAAGGAAGCAAAGAGCCTCGGTTCGCGAGCGGGCGGGAGCCACTCACGGAAGTTTGATACGAGTTCGTTTCTGGAGGAATGCAATGGCCACCACGTCGTTCACGATACTACGCCGGATTGCCGGCTTTGCATTTGCGTTGATGCTAGTTTGCCTCTGCCTGACTGGAGCAGCCGCAGGCCAAGGCTCACCGCTGGTGACCGCGAGTTCCGCCGCCGGATTGTCTCATCCCACTGGATGGGGGACCATCTTGGACTCGGCGATCGACCAAGCCGGCGACTGGTTCGTGGTGGATTGGTCTAACGGCGCATTGTACGAGTTTCCAGTGGGCGGAGGACCGGCGATTGTGCTTGCTGGCCCGACCCCGTCGGCGAGCTTAGGGGGCGGTTACCAAAACCCAGGCATCATCTTCGATCCCGGTAACAATCTCTACTTGGAAGCCAACTACAACAACTGCATAGTAATGTTCCCGTGGAATGCGACCACAAAAACTTGGACCGGCCTCAACGATGGAGGGGCTAACGACCTGTCGCCCAGTAACCCAACGACGACGATGTGCACGAACTCCGGAAAGAGCAACGAGACTGAAGCTTGGGCGCAGTACAGCGTTCCCGATCTGACGGGCGAAGGCCTTGGCTACTTTCAGCCCTGGGGCATGGCCATCGGCAACAACAACAACATAATTGTCGGCGACACCGGCGGCAACGAAGCCGCCGACGTTCGGGGCTTGTCGGTCAGCGGCGCATGGTCCAATCCTACGCCTGCCGGATGGAACTGGGTACCCGCTATCGGCTTGAGCGCTCGCCCAAATTCCATCGCGCAGGATCCGCAAGGTAACGTCTATTTTGTTGAGGATACCGGCGGGGTCGCCGGTGTTCTTGAAATCCCCTCGACCGCGACTAATGAGCAATACCAGTCGACTAAAACGACGGCCGCAGAAGCAACAATGACTCGCGTGGACCCGAATCTGCCTGCCGTGAAAGGCGTCACTACCGACTCTGCCGGCAACCTCTACATCAGCGATGGGCAAGTCGGCGTCGTCATGGTCCCAAATCCGTCGGGAACTCCGGAGACCTCTTCGGCGGTTCTGGTCGCCCCTTTACCCGCCCAAGGCCAGGTGGCCATCGATTCCGCGCGCGGTTTCATGTATGTTCCCACCTCGGATACGCAAACCAACGGTCAGGCCGATGTGGCCAAGGTTGGCTTTGGGTATGCAGAGTTCGGCTCTTCCGCCGTAGGCAAAACAGTCTCTACCGGAGCGAATGTTGTCTTTGGCTTTAACGGCAGCGTCACGCCTGCGAACTTCACCATCGTAGAAGATGGCTTGCAAAAAGCTGATTTCGCCATCACGGGTGGGACCTGCACCATAGGGGTAGCCTACGCGGCCAATAAAAGTTGCCTCGAGAATGTGTCGTTTACTCCAAACTCGGTGGGCAATATTTCCGCTAAGTTGCTGATGCTCGACGCAGAGAACAATATTTTGGCGTCCATGGTGCTGCATGGCCTCGGGATGGGCGCTAATATCCAAGCATCTCCCGCGCTGCAGTCCGCGATTGGGTCCGGTTTGATGACTCCCAACCAGGTGGCGACTGATGCGCTAGGCAATGTCTACATTGCGGATCCAGGGCTACATAAGGTTCTCATGTATGCGGCCGGATCGGGAGCGTCGTCAACGCCGGTTTCTCTTGGCACCGGATTGACATCTCCTAACGGCGTTGCAGTCGATGGCGCAGGTGATGTCTTTATCGCCGATAGCAGCGCCGGCAGCGTCTACGAAGTGCCCTTTGGGCCGAAGGGCCTGAGTTCGGCGGGGCAGGTGACCCTGGTGAGCGGCCTGGGTGCCCGTGGGTTGCAACTGGCCGCGGATGGACTGGACGACTTGTACATCGCCGATCCGGGCAATGGGCGGATCGTAAAGTTGCGCGATGTCAGTGCCTCGACTACGGCCAATCTGGGACAGACCGAAGCATTCCTCACTACCGGCTTTACTGCTCCATCCGCCGTGGCTGTAGACGCCAACAACAATCTCTACGTGATCGACGGCGCGAACCTTTTCGAACTCGCCGGTGGTACGGGCACGCCAGCAACGCTGCTGAACAATCTGAGCGGCGCTACAGGATTGGCTGTCGATCCCTCTGGGGCGGTCTATATCTCATCGGCGAGTGGGACAACGCGAATTCCTCTCCTCAGCGGCACCTTGAATCCCACTGATGAGACCGCGGTTGCCTCGACGGCGACCAAAACTTCGTCAGTCGCTCTTGACCGCGCGAACAACGTCTATTTGGTCCAGACCACGGGCGGGGCCGTTACCTTAGTGAGCGCCAACGCCACGCTTACTTTGCCTACACCTGCGGCTCTTACATCTTCCACTAATGAAACCACCACCCTTACGAACACCGGAAACTCGACGCTGACCGTCACCGGTTATACCAGCACCAATGCGGTGGATTTCACCGCCGCTGACGGGACCTGCGAAGCTGACAGCCCATTGGCCACGGGAGGCACTTGCCAGGTAGTTGTTACATTCAACCCAGGGGCTGGAGAGCAGGGCACGCTGACCAGCACGATCGCTGTTACCAGCAACGCGATCAACGGTCCAGTAGACATTAACGCCACTGGCGTGGGGCTGACTCTCTCGAACTCCGTGACGAGCCTTGCAGGAGGGGCCAAAGCGGCCGAGGTGGTTAGTACGCCGCTTATAGTGACGGTGGCTCCGACGGCCGGCACAGGCGCAGCCCCCAGCGGAAGTGTCACGGTGAGCTACACAACCTGGAATGTAGTCACTCCTACTTCGGGAGCGAATGCGGGTATTCCTACGATTACGCCGGTAACAGCGACGGCAACATCAAATTTGACCAATGGCAGCGCCAATTTCAATCTGGCGCCCGTATTGGCAGGCACACAATCCATGACCGTGAACTACAGCGGCGATCGAGTCTACAGCCGGTCGACCGGGACATTGTCCGTTACGGTGGCCAAGTCCGCGATTACGGGGATTACTCTGCCCAAATTCCCTGATCCGACGGATATCAACTTGCCGTTCGTGCCAGCGGGTACTGGAAGTGGCACCGTTCCCTACGACGGGTCGGAAACGCCCTACGAATACAACTTCATCATGAATGTGGGCACCGCCGCGGGCGTTCCTACCGGGCAGATTACGGTAATGGACAACGTAAAGACGTGCCCGCCGGGAACTTCCGCAACGGGAATCGGTACAGCGACGTGCATTCTGGCTGGATACGCGACTCCGGGCGGATACTCAGGTGTGGCATGCCCTAACTTGGCCGGCGACGGAGTGCTGACTATCGAGAATGCCGGCACGCCTACCGGCGCCCAGGGATCGTTCCCAACAAGCTGCTTGTGGTACGTGCCCCAGGGCGTCAGCTATTCGCCGGTGATCTTCACACACTATATCTCTCCGGTGTATAGCGGGGATGCGAATTTCCTGGGCCTTACTGGGCCCACGTCAACGTTGCTGCAGTCTGTCCGTGGGCCCCTGGTGCAAATTACGCAAACCGGCAATTCGGCGTCACTGACGGTTGCTCCGTCGCTGACGGTTCAGGCCGGGTCCACGGCGAGCATGAATCTAACTCTCACCTCGATCCTTGGTTATGGGCTTGCCGGACTGAACTCCCAATTGAATGCTACTAACTTCCCAGTCTCACTGGCCTGTGGGAACCTGCCGCCACACACACAGTGCTCGTTCAATTATCCCAATCCGGACCTGAACGTGGCCAACGCCGTGGATATCTCGTGTCCCTCCGCAGCAACGACGACGCAAACTGCTGACGGCTCAGTGCAATGCACGCCGGGACAAGCGAGCGTGACTTTCTACACCGATGTATCAGCGGGCACCACCACCAGCCAGAACGCTCGCGCGACGTCTGTCACTCTGGCGACAATCTTTGGCCTCGGAATGATCGGGCTGTTCTTCCGGCGCAGGGCATTTGAAAAGGGGCGTATTTTGCCGATGGTGTTCCTGATGATTGCCAGCGGCGCGCTGGCAATTAGTATTACGGCCTGCAACACAACCATCCTGGCGCCGCAGTCTTCGCTGACCACGCCTGCCGGAACCTATGCGGTGACAATCACGGCAGACGAAGTAGGCACATTGTGCGCTTCCCAGGTCGGCACTTCGGGCGACAATTGCATCGTTCCAGGAAGCGGATCGACAACAAATAACGGCGTCCTGGTTTATGGCAGCGAAAACCAAGTTTCTCTGCCGTTCTACATTAACGTAACTGTGCAATAAGCACGGGTCGGAAGACCGGCCTTCCATGAGAAAGCCGGTCGCTGATAAGTTATTTGAGGTTTGGTAACTTTATAGCGGATATTCTTCGGAAGTTTTGATTCCAGGCGATTTAAATTATCTGCAAGGTTTTGAAAATAAAAATAGGGGGGGAGGGGGTACCCTCTTCGGGATTAGAGGGCAGGGAACTGGGAAGAGAAACGCCCCGCTCCACTGACTCTTACTATTGTGCACCGGGAGACTGTAATTTTGCGCAAACACTTGCGATGCAGGCCGGCGCGTATCCGACGACCGCCAATTCGCGCACCTTCAATCTTCCAGGGAATCACAATCGTTCTTATGGGATCGCACCAAGGCTGATGGCTTCCATGTCAGCATACCGAAGGGTGCGTTTTGGCTGAGGGCTCAAAGCAAGATTGGAGGAAGAAAACCATGGCTGAATCTCAGTTTATTTATGTGACTTATATCCGCACGACGCAGGAGAAACTATGGCGAGCGCTGATCGATCCGGAATTCACGCGCAGATATTGGGTTGGCACCGTGCAGGAGTGCGAGTGGAAGCCGGGTGCAACATGGAAGCTCAAGGCTCCTGATGGGCGCGTGGCCGACAGCGGTGCAGTGGTGGAGATTGATCCGCCGCGCAAGCTGGTGCTGACGTGGCAAAATCATCTCTTTCCGGAGATGACCGCGGAGGGCTTTTCGCGTATGACGTATGAACTCGAAGCGACGGGCGAAACCGTCGAGCTGACATTGACGCACACTATCGAGAAGAGCGAGTCGATGCTCATCAAAGGTGTATCGAGCGGATGGCCGCACATTCTTGCCAGCCTGAAGAGCCTGCTCGAGACAGGCGAGCCGCTGGAGGGAACGAGTACGTGGCCGAAGGGAATTTAACGCGGGCTTCCTTTTGAAGTCTGTGTAAGTAGCCGCATGATCAAAGACTAAACATGGAGGTATTTGTGGTCATAGCCGTTGCTCCGCCTGATCTTTCCTTGAGACCACTCCGCCTGATCTGTGAACACACCATGCAGGCGCTCCCAGACGTGTTGTTCCGCGCGTGGACGGAACAGTTCGATCGCTGGTTTGCCGCACCAGGATCGGTACTAATGAAAGGCGAGGCTAACACCGCCTTCTTTTTTGAAACCCAATTCGAGGGAGCGCGGCATCCTCATTACGGTCGGTTCATCCGACTGGATCGCGACAGATATGTGGAACTCACGTGGGTCACGACCGCAACCAAAGGTTTCGAGACGCTTGTTACGGTTGAGTTAGAACCTAACGGAAGCGGGACTCAACTTGAGCTCACGCATGCAGGCTTTCCTGATCGGGAGTCGAAGAATCGGCACGAAGAAGCCTGGCCGAATGTGCTCGCACACCTCGACGAGTGTATGACAGGCGCCAGCTAAGAGCGAAGAGTCAAATGCACGAGTTGCCGCCAAGTTGTCAGCGGAGAGTGTGAGAATGCTCTATCGCCCACAACGAACGACGATCTTGGTTCCAGGGGCAACCATGGTGCCGGGAGCTGGGGCCTGCTCGCGCACCGTGCCGCTGCCGGTGATTTGCACTTCGAGGCCGGCCGCGGCAGCTTGCTCGATAACCTTGCGCATCGGCATACCAACAAGCGAAGGAACACGCAGGGTTTTTCCGTCGTCAAGGGTGACGGTGGCAGTTGGCTGCGATTCGTTCTGCGGCTTCGCGGCGGTGGGTTGGGGTTGGTTCGTGGCAACCGGCTGGTTTGTGGGTGCGCGCAAGGGATCATCGCTGGGTAACTCATTGGCTGCGGCGTAGAGTGCGTTGATGTCTCCGGTGTGCTCACTGGCGTCGTCTTCGGCCACTTGCAATTCAGCTTTGGATAACGCGCGGGGCTGGCGCAGATCGATGTCGTGAGGCACGGCAAGATATTCGAGAACCTGCTGCGCGACCTCGGCAAAGACCGGCGCGGAGACAGTGGCGCCGTAGTACTGGCCTTTGGGCGAGTCTAAAACGACGGCTACGGCGATGACCGGGTTGTTGACAGGGGCGATGCCGGCAAACGAGGCAATGTGCATGGTCTTCGAGTAAAGATGTGTGGCCGGATCGATTTTTTGCGCTGTACCGGTTTTGCCGCCGGAGGAGTAGCCATTGAGCTGCGCCTCTTTGCCGGTGCCATAGAGGACCACGCCCTCCATCATCTTGCGCATCTGCGCGGCAGTTAGCGTAGAGAGAACGCGATGCGATCCGGCGGGCAAGGGATTGGATAACTCGCTGCCCGGCTTGAAGGGCGACGGCACCAATGGCGCGACGGGCTGTTGATTTTTTGCGGCACCATCCACCTGCCCCGGCATCAACACATGCGGCGCTAGATAGACACCGCCGTTGGCTATAGTTGAAACCATCGAGACCAGTTGAATAGGAGTTACACCAACCTCCTGTCCTATCGCAATGGAACCTATCGAAGACGGGCCCCACTTATTGACCGGCCGCAGAAGGCCGCGAGTCTCGCCGGGAAGTTCGGCGCCCGAGCGCGCACCGAATCCGAAGTCGCGGATGTATTGATAGAAGCGGTCCTGGCCCACCTGGAGGGCGAGCTTGACGGCGGCTACGTCGCTCGAGACCTCAAGCGCCTTGTGGAGTGAAATAACCCCATAGTGTTCGCCTTGATTGTCGTGAATTATACGACCGGCGAGGGTAATCTTACCGCCCTGGCAATCGATCATATCGTCGGGTGAGCTGACGCGCTGCTGGAGGGCGGCCGAATAAGTGACCAGCTTGAAAACCGAGCCGGGCTCGTAGACGTCGCTGACGGCATGATTGCGCAATAGCTCTGGCGTGGCGCGGCGGAAGAGGTTGGGATTGAATGTAGGGCGAATGGCCAGCGCCAAAATCTGGCCGGTATGCACGTCCTGGACGACCACGGTGCCATTGGCTGCCTGGGTGCGCAGGATGGCGTGATCGAGTGCCCGCTCGGCCATGAACTGGATATTTTCGTCGATTGTGAGCATCAGGTTCTGGCCCGGCTGGGGTTCGCGCTCGCTGGAGCCGAGCACATGGCGACGCGCATCCATTGCGGTATACATGCGGCCGGGAACGCCGTGCAATTGCGGCTCGAACTTCTGCTCCAAACCGCCCAGGCCGTTGTCATCCACGCCCACATAGCCCAGCACCTGCGCGGCGATTTCGTTATCCGGATAGAATCGTTGAAACTCTTTCTGAAAGTAGATGCCCTTGAGCGGCCGTGTCTTAATAAGGTCTTTAACGCGGGACGAAATATCTTCAGGGACGCGGCGCGCGACCCAGGCAAAGCTGTGTCCGGCTTCGAGCCGAGCGGCAATCTGTTCCTCGGTGGTCTGGTTGTCATTGGGGTCGGTATGGACGACGGCGGCGAGGGCATGCGCGGTGGCTTGCTTGTCGTCGATCTCGGTGGGCACGGCGAAAATTGAGTCCACCTGCACGGTCATGGCTAACTCGTGCAAGTTGCGATCATAGAGCACGCCGCGTCGCGGAGCTACTTCAAAGGTGCGCTGCTGCTGCCGCTCGGCTCGCTCCAGAAACTCGCTGTGGCGCACCACCTGAAGCCAGAAGAGGCGAAAGGCGATCAGGATAGCCCAGACGAGAAAGAACGAACAGATAAGCCAGAAGCGCGCCAGCTTCAAGGGCATGGCGCGCGACATGGTGTTGCGGTTCTGGCTAGGTCGAACGGGAGACTGCATGGGCAATCGCTCCTGTGAAAAGGCCGCGCCGAACTATTGCGCGGCGGGTGCAGGAGGAGCGGCTTGCGCGAGAGCCGGAGCGGAGGCGTCGGAGGTGACAGACGGATGAACCATCTGGCCCGGCTGCGGTTCGGCAAAGCCCAGTTCGCGGGCCATTCTGTCGATACGGTCCGGCTGAGTGAGTTGCGCCTCGGAAAGGCGTAGCTGGCGATTGTCTTCGCGCAACTGATCGCGCACCTGCTTCTCCGATTCTATCCTGTAGCCGCTCTCGATAGCCCTGAAGTGCTGCAAGCCATAGATCATGGTCAGCGAAAAGAGAACGGTGATGGCCGCGGAGAAGACACGCATTTGGCGGGCACGCGCCGGATCGGGCGCCTTGACCAGACGGCTGTTGTCAAGGTGCTTTGGGAAGCAAAACTCTGGCGTACGCACACCGCGCCGACGCAGGGACTGCTGGGCCATCAACTCGGCGTTGCGCTCGGCGACCCGTGCGCTCCAGCTTCTTCCGGCTTCAAAATAGGTTGTTGTGCATGCCGCCATGATTTGTCTCCTTAGTGGTCAGTAGTTAGTTACTAACCACAGTTCACTGTCTCTCTGCCGCTCTTAACTTTGCACTTCGCGAACGTGGATTGCGATCGATCTCTTCTTCGCCGGCCGTGACCGGCTTCTTGGTGAGAATCTCCCAGATTCCTTGCCGCGCGCCTTCGCGCAGACTGTCTTTGGCGATGCGATCTTCGAGCGAGTGAAAACTGATGACGACTAACCTCGCGGAGGGCTTGAGCAACTTAGGTGCAGCCTCGAGCAAAGCCTGAATCTCATCTAACTCGTGATTTACGTAGATACGAAGAGCCTGGAAAGTTTTAGTCGCCGGATGAATGTGCTCCTGTTTCATTGGCCGGGCGGCTGAGGCAACAACACGGGCTAACTGCCCCGTGGTTGTTACCGGCCGCCCGCGCACAATGGCTCTGGCGATTCTCCGCGACCCTCCTTCCTCTCCGTATTCGTAAATAAGGTCTGCAAGCTCACGCTCGCTCGCCTCATTCACCACTTGTGCGGCAGTTGGTCCGGAGCGCGTATCCATGCGCATATCCAACGGTCCATCTGCCATAAAACTGAAACCCCTCTCAGCCTCGTCCAGTTGCATGCTGCTAACTCCAAAATCAGCCAGCAAACCATCTACCGAGTTCGGCTGTAAGTGCCGTGTTATCGAGCTGAAAGCTTCGCCGACCAAACTAACTCGCGGCGCCTGGCTGCCTAACTCTTCGCAAACCCCGTCTAACTTATCCTTTGCCAGGGCCAGCGCCGCCGGATCCCGGTCGAATGCGATCAGATGCCCCTGCGGCCCCAGCAGCCTTGCAATTCCAGAGGCATGCCCTGCAAACCCTAGTGTGCAGTCCACCACTGTAGTTCCCGGACGCACCCGGAGAAGATCAATCGCTTCCTGAAAAAGAACTGGCGCATGTCTCAACTTCGTCTTTGTCATGCGCTCCCCCTGGGGGGTGGTGTTCAACTTCTGCGGCTGAAGATCGTTGCCATCGCCTTACGATCCTCGGCCGTCAATTCGTTGGCCTGCAGGTTGCGTTCGAAGTTCTCACGGTTATGAACTTCGAGGTAGTTTGTTTTGCCGAACACCGCGACCTCGGAATCCAGCTTTGCCGTGCCGCGCAAAATCGAAGGCAACAGTAGCCGGGCTTGGGAATCGATCTCCACCTGCTGGCCGTAATAGCTGGTCAATGTCAGGTACTTCTGCACGGCGTCGTCCAGGGTGCTGGATTCGGCCAATTGCTGCTCTCGCTTCTCCCACTCCGGCAGGGGCCAGATCTCCGCGCTCTTGCCATCCGCGCTGGTGATGTAGAACTGGGTGACGTTTACCGCATCCGCCAATTGTTTGAACGCAGAGGGGAGCTTCAGCCGTCCCTTGTCGTCTACCTTCGCCGGATGATTGCCCCTGAACATTGCTGCGCCTCTTTGCCGTTACCTCAACCCTGCTTCTTCCGGTTTCTGAGGTTGATTCCCTCAGCGGTTTTGATCGCCGGAATTTGTGCTTCAGGAGCGAAATAGGAGTAATCTTGCCTTGGATAGCAGAAAAGATGCTCTTCTAATCCACTTTGCTCCCTTTTGCTCCACTCCAAGGCAATAATAACGCAGATAGTTGTGCGCGCAATTGTGAATTAGTGCCGATTAGACTAGTGGCCGGGAACGCGCTCAGGAATGCGGCCTAATAGTATAAAGAAATTTTTATACCACAATATCTTGTGTTTACTTCTATGGTACTTGCTTCCATTTTACCTCTAGTCAAAATCAGCTAGGAGGTTTATAGGAGAACAAAAAGCGAATATATTCCCACGCATGTTCATGCAACCCGATAGGCGGCTCTAGAAATCCTCTTTTAAGTCGATGGCGATATGCGAGCGCGCTTTCCGCGCCCTAGAACCAATTTCACAAGATAGATAAAAACCAGCAGGTTGGCCACCAACAGGCCGGACCTGAACCACGTTATTCTGCGCACCACTTCGAATATCTCCCAAGGCAGAAACGAGGCAGTAATTGCCAGCGTCAGATATTCGCCCCAGGCCTTTTCCAGATACAAGCCGGTTCCCTCGAGTATGCCGAGGGCCGCGTAGGAAAATGCCGCCAACTCGATGCGCCGCAGAAGCGGATCCTTCAACAGGGAGGCTTTGTCGAGGATGAAGGTGACCAAGCGCCACTCGGAGTTAAAGTGCAAATGGTCGGCTACCTTGGCCAGTACATCGGCGGCGTCCTTGTGGAGCAGGCGCACTGCACCGACCCCGACGGCAGCAAAAAGGAACGCCTGGACAAATTTGTAGGCTGCAATGAGAACCAGCCCTTTGTCATGTTTGCGCTTCGATGAGAGCAGGGATTGGGAGTCGGTCATGGCCTTGGCTGGTATCCGCGCAACACTCCTGTCTTTACGTTAACTGATGCGAGCCGGTTTTGCTTGCAGCGACGCAGGAACACTGAGTGAATCGGCACATTCCCCTCGACGATCAGTGCGAATTATTTGAAGATTGTTCCAAATATTTTGAGTAATTCCTTACTTCCTCGATTTCAGTAGTTTTTCGCGGTCGATCACATTGCCGTCCATGATGAGGTCGGAGATGCGCCGGGCGTTCCAGATGTTCTGTGTGGGGTCGGCGTCGAGGACGAGAATGTCGGCGCGGCGGTCAGGGGCAATCTGTCCCAACTCGTTCCAGCCGAATTGGAGACTGTAGTTGTTGGTGGCCGCAGCCAGGGCCTCGCGCGGGGAGAGCCCCAAGCGGACCAACAGCTCCAACTCGGTGTGCATGGAGATGCCGGGCAAGGAGCTAAAGACCGGCGCGCCGGAGGCGGCCAAATAGTGCGGATAGGCAGAAAACAAAACCTCGTTGATGTGCCAAAGCCGCAGGGCGGATTGGTCGGCCTTCTTGCGCTGGCTCTCCTCCAGCCAGCGCTGGGCGGAGCCAGGCAGGTGGCGAGTCCACGGCGACAACGGGTAATCCATCTCGCCAGAGGAGCGGTTTGCGGGGTCGAAGACGTGGGAACGATCGAGCAGCGCGGCAGCAGGCTCGTTCCACAAGTTGCGATGGGCCGGTAACTGCGCGTAATAGGTGCTGAACGTGGGCATGAGCGCGGCGTGATGGGAGGCAAGAAAGCGGGCATAGCTACGCAGGTGCACGTCGGTGGTAGGCAGACGCTCGGCGTAGTCGTAGGCCGTGGTTGCGGCCGGGCCTTCGGAGTCTTCGACCAGTGGCCTCTTCAGCTCGTCTGGAATGACGCCCAACTCGTAGCGGCCCATATGCACGAGCACATCAACGCCGGCCTCAATGCCTACATCGTAGGGGGTGGCAACAAACTCGCCATAGGTGACCAGTCCCAGCTGACGGGCGCGGGCGGTGATCCACTGAACGTTGGCGGCAGTAAGATTGTGCCCCAACCAGACGGCACGCGTTCCCAGTCTGGCGGTATCAGTGAGCTGACGGATAGTATCCTCGGGGCTCAACTCGGCCGGGCGCGCGCCTGCTCTGAGCTTGAGAGCCCACTCGGGGCGCTTGGCCAAGAGGCTCCAATTGTCGGTTGTGCCGATCGAATCCAACAGATAAAGGTGCGGACTGGGCGAGGCCGCGAAATCAATCGAGCCGCGCCGCGAATCGCTGACGGCGACTACAGTTGTGACGCCCATATAAAGGTCCGCGTCGGCCTGGCCTTGCGAATTCATGCCGCTAAAGCCATCGATTAGACCTGGAATGAGAAACTTGCCGGTGCAGTTAATGACCCGTGCACCTTTGGGGATGGAGACTGCCATGCGCGAGCCGACATCGGTGATGCGGCCGTCACGCACGATGACGATGGCATCGGGCAAGTCTTTTGCTGAGTGGCCCCAGTCTGTCACATCCAGAACCGTGCCACCGGCCAGCACCAACGGAAGTGAAGGCGGCAACTTGGCCACAAATGGGGATGGCGCTTGCGGCCAGGCCAGTACTGCAGCCAGAACCGATCCGATGGCGCCCGGCAGAAGGTTACGAGACAGTCGCATAGAAAAAGCGGTCTTTTGAGGATTGTCGCACACCGATGCGGGGCGCGGAACCAAGACAGGACACCTCCCGGGGCGGAGGCATCTTTCTTGCAATGGCAAATAAAAGTAAAAGTTAGAGCCTTTGCCCTGCGACGCAGCCACTCTCGACATAAGCTTTGGGGACAGTTGTCAATTGCTGCTGGGCGTGTGTACACTCTTGCCGCGGGTGAGCACAAAGGATCTGCGGCGGTCCTTGGATGCACCGTCGATCTGCTTCCAGAAGCCCACAAAATAGTCGATGGCCGAGATGGAGGAGACCAGCACCGTGAAGTAGATGGCGGCTACGGCGATCCACTTCACGGGCACGATGAGCCAGCCGATCTGCCACTGGTACCAGCCATGGGCCAGGATGGCCGAAACCACACAGATAATCTGAATGACGGTCTTTAGCTTGCCCAGGTCGCTGGCCTGGATGGTGTAGCCTTCCGACGAGGCAATCGAACGCAGGCCGGAGATGAGGAATTCGCGGCCGATGATGACCACCACGATCCAAACCTTGACCACCTCGGGGTTGTAGGCCACCAGGGCGATCAGTGCGCCGGTGACCATGATCTTGTCGGCGATGGGGTCCAACAGCATGCCTACAGTGGTGATCTGCTGGCGCTTGCGGGCCAGGTAGCCATCCAGGCCATCGGTAATCGAGGCCAGCACGAACAGCACTGACGCCAGAACCTCCGGCACGCCATGCGCCTGCCAGGGAAAGTGCTGCGACAAAATCCACAGCAGGAGCGGGATCATGGCGATCCGGCTCATCGTGATGGAGTTGGGCAGATTCACTTAAATTCCCCGATTTTTCGAGGTTTTTCGCCTTGTCCGAATTGTGGAAACCGATTTTGCGGGAAAAACGCTGAAGTCACTCGATGCCCTCACGCCTGCCGGGACAAGTCCGGCTACCATTACTATAACCGCGTTCACTCGGCATTCTCTAAAATGCTCGAAGAAGAACGGCCCGCATTGGATGTGATGAAAGTCGCAAATCTCTCTATGTCTTTGAAACGGTACACCCGGCAAGGCGCCGCTGGTCATGTGGGCCATCAACCTCTTCAATACATTCGCATTGGCAGCGGCATGGAGGCGCACAGAATTGTTTTCGGAGCTTGAGCCTATTCGAGACCCATTTTGTAAACAGTTCATAGAGATCGATTTCGATTTTGACTTATGCGATACGCGCAAGCAGTTGAAAACTGCCTACCTCATGATCGGACATCCGTGCAAGAAGCAATTAACATTAATTTAATATTTTGACCTTGTTATTCCGTACTATTATGTGCGGAAGAAGTGATAGACCTGTTTCTCGCGCTCCATTTGAACGACCACGCACGTTCCCCCGTTAGTTCCTCTAGACAAGCAGATCGTTTCAAGCTTACTCACGTCTTGTAAGAATGAAAGCCCGGCAAATTTTCCGCTAACACGACGTACCTCGCGGAAGATTCGCTTGCGCGTCCGCACTCCAAGTGCAGGGTTATGTCTTGCAGCAGTCAGATCTAGACAAGTGTTTCCTAACTCCGCTCCCTAGCTCGGAGGATCGACAATCCGACAGTCTGATCGCAATGGAAGGAGGTCTCCGTCCGATTATGCGTTCGAAATGGCTATCCACATCTCTTATGTTCATCTTCTCCGCAATCACATTGTGCGCGGAACCAATGGTTAGTTCGATTCAGCATTCTATATACGGCCCGTTATGGCAGGCCGGTCCAGGAAGGACGACCGATTTGATCCTGGAGGGAAACGGCAGGAGTATTTCCGTCTCCATAACTATTTATTCGCCTCAAGGCTCCATTCTGGGGTCGGGCTCAGTAACTGTAAAAGGCCAGGGTGTAAGCCGTTTGAGTCTTTCTTCACTGCTTCCTCAAGAAACAACCGTTTCATCCGGCAGCTTGTCTCTGGCATGGAATGGCCCTGCCACTGCGGTACGCGGAACAGTGCAGTTGAATGATGATCGCGGTATCAGCGCATCGTACCTTCTGCATGGAGGACTCCGATCAGACACACAGAACGCTCTGTTCGCACCTTGGTACTTGCCGAGCACCGGTAGCTCCGGACAAATCCAGCTGTTTAACTCAGGCTCAGCTGATATCAATGTTCAAGTCGGCATATTTGGAAATGGCGCTGAGAAAGCGATTCGCACGCTAGCAATCCAGTCCAAAGCTACAGAGTCAGTTGACTTGAAATCCCTTCTCGCCGAGGCATCTGAGGACGGTCAGACTGCCGGTTCGCTGGTACTTCGCTATACCGGTCCCACGCACAGCCTGCAACCGTCCCTATTGCTATGCGATCCAGCTAGCGGGTTTGCGCTGATGCCAGAGTTCTCGCCCGTGCTCGCTGCCGGCGGTGGCGGCGAAACAGCGTGGCAGTTCCCTGACGTAATCAATTCGCCGGCTGCCGGCCCCAATGCAAGTGAGGGGCCGATTTCCTATGTCCTCATCAGCAACGGGGGAGGCGAAGCGACGACAGTTCAATTCCGGGCGTACTCCCTGAAGGGAAAGAAGACCGTCCAAGGAAACCTTCAGCCAACCAACCTTGGCCCTTATGAAACCAAACTCGTGTCGCTGAGCGAGGTGAAGGCGCTTCTTTCGCCCACGGCCGGCCATATCGGCCTTACTGTTTCTCATTCTGGAAACGCGGGTAAGGTGGGTATTTCCATCTTCAGCGTCGACCGGAATGGACGCACGGTGGCGGTGCCCAACGGATTAGTAATTTCGACACTGGGCCCTGAAGTAACGTATTGGAGCGCAAGGGCAAGCCGCGTCGTGCACTATGCCGCTACTTTGCCAACCGGAGGTTCCCCGTTTGTCACCCTCTATTATCAGTCGTCAAACGGGGTGGGTAGTTATACATTCGCTCAGCGTCAAGCGCCAGAAGGGGCCTCCAGAATTGAATTTACTCTGCCTCCGCAGCCTTCTGTAAGCGACGCGCAGGGGCGCGTCTTTCCGGCTGGAGTGTCTTCAGGCTTGTTAATTCTCTCGGCAGGTCCTGAGACTGCCGAACAACTAGCTGCCCGGCAGCCCAATTGCGCAGCAGACTGCATTGCGGATGACACCGCCCTGATAAGTGCGGCCCCGGTGCAGGCGAAGGCCGCATCTTTCTCAGCCTTTGTTGAACCCGCCGACGCTACCGACCCCAACTGTCCTTGCCATGCAGACTTATATTACCGGCCCGTCTATAAGCTCGGTATTAACACGGGCAAAACGCATACGTTCTGGCATCTGATTAACTTCGATGGGACCTACTGGGTGATCGATGCCGGACCTACGGGCAACTGCTTCCCGAACTGTGGATATTTGACAGCTTGGATAACTCCGGGATATGTGGGGCATTACTCCGCGGACGACTCGAGGACCGCCTCCTACTGGTGGACAGGCGGGACCCAGGTCCAGGTGGGTGCGATCTTCGACTATGAGGAGTTATTTACCAGCGCCGGCCAAGCCAACACGGTTTTGTATTATCCCATTTCTGGACCGAACAGCAATACATTCATTCATTGGTCTGCCAATTCTGCGGGGCTCGCTCCGCCAATGCCGCCGAACGCTCAAGCTTGGTGAGCCACACTGCTGCGGAATGAAGAGAGGAGTGCCGCAATGAGTCGATGGCAGCAGATAGCAGCGATGGCGTTGCTGGCAGCCGCTTTGCCTGCGCAGTTGAAAGGCTATGCAGGGCCGACAGCGGAAACGCAGGCGGCATCGGCGCTCTTCAAGCAGTTCGAAACAGTTGCTTATACGAAGAGCGATTTTCTGTCGAAGTTTGACGATCAGGGCTCTGCTACGGCTTCAGAGTATGACATGAGGCTTCCCTTCTTGAGCTTCCTCGGCGGGCTTATGGTGTTAGGCCCGGAAGCAGTTATGGACTTGGAAAAAGGCTATAGTGCTGTTCTTGTTGGGGCAAAAGATTTTACCGCACCAGAGGGCATTGGAGCGGTCAGTTCTAACTCCTGCTATGTTGCGATCCTTGACGGCAACAAAGAACCTGACCTTGAACACGACTTTGACAAAGCGAAGTCTGAACTTATTAGTGGAAACCAGGTGTGGACCTGGTCGGCTCCTCCTTACGAAGGCCATCCAAAGCCCACCTACTTTTATGCTGCCCAAGTTGCCCAGCGCTATTTCGTGATGACTAATAGCCACGACGATTTTCTGCCGGTCGTACGGGCGCTGTCTACGTCCGACAGCTTATTGCCGACCTCTATGAACGCGCTGAATTGGGAGACATATGCTTCACAAAAGTATTGGGTGTTTAGGTCAATTGGTGGCGGTGGGTTAAGCGCAGACGGCTCAGATACCAAGGAACTCAAAGAAGTAATTGCGTTGACCTTTTATGCAGATGCTGACAAGAATGAGAGTTTCATCCGGGTTCTGAGCTCTGACAAGAGTATGAAGAGTAAGCCGAAAGTGCTGCCAGATTCTGAGATGAATCGGATTGAGCCGCAAGGAGCGGGCATTTGGCAAGCAAGAATTCCCTTGTCGGCCGAGGGGAGAGAAGATGATCCGCTTTTTCGTGTGTTTTCATACTTTGGATTCGGTGTAGTACTTTGATCGCGTAGGGGAAAGCACGTTTCTAACTGCGTGTTTCCGGATGATTCACCAGGAGAATGACGGCAGAGTTATCTGGACGTCGCTTTCAGTCTTACTTGCCGGGCTTAAGAGATAGCGTACGAAGGGGGAGGCAAGATATGCTAATCAATCAACTGCTATGCGCATGTGGACTATCTGCCCGAAGAAACAAAGATATGGATCTCATGTTCGCCGATAGAATCGTGGTCAGTCCGGTAGGTGGAGGTGCCATGCCGTTATCCGGTCAAGAAAATCCGTCGTCGGCTTTCAATGCTAGTTCAAAGCTCACCGTTCGCCTCATGGTGACTTTTCTGAGTGCAGCTCTCCTGCAGGTGATTCCTATGCCATCAGCCCATGCTTTCGAAAGCGAGACATCGTCTACGACAAATGTGCTCCAGCAGGCGAGGGCATACAGTCAGGGCGTGGGAGTAAGACTTGACTCGCAACGTGCTGCTGTTCTTTTTCAACAAGCAATGGACCAGGGGTCACTTGAGGCCATGGCATCGCTCGGCAACCTTTATGTGCACGGACGCGGAGTAGCGAAGGATGATAGCAAGGGAATCGGTCTAATCACCGCAGCGGCTGATCAAGGCGACCCAGTGGGGCTGCGATTCGCGGGTACCTTATACGAAGAGGGCCAAGCCGTACCGCAAGACTTTTCTAAAGCCAAGGCGTTCTATGAAAGGGCAGCTGCCAAGGGAGATGCCCCAGCGCTGGGCCGCTTGGGTATGATGTATCTCTTCGGTCGAGGAGTTCTCCAAGACGAAGGGAAGGGGAAGGAGTTCCTTAAAAAGGGCTCGGCTGCAGGAGACGTGTGGTCCAAAGTTGAACTTGGCAGAGTCTATGGCTCCAGCGCGAACGCTGCAGAAAGACCACTCGCAATCGCCGAGTACATGGCCGCCGCACAAGCGGGTAATCGTGTTGCATCGTACAGGCTGGGTCGGATATATGAGTTTGGTCTCGTTGGGCAGACGAAAGACATTACCAAGGCAGTCCAGTTCTACACCCACTCGATGACGCGCGGAAATCCATTCGCTCAACTGGCAATGGGCCGCCTGTATATGACAGGAAACGGTGTGGAAGAAGATGACATCCATGCCTATGAAATGTTCATTCTTGCAGCTGCCAAGCACGCAGCTCAGGCCGAAGTGTTTCAACGTGAGTTGGCGCAAAGGATGAGCGCGGAGCAAATTGCGCAGGCGTCGGCATTGGCTCAGAAGGTCATGGCAACGTCATCTCAAGACGACCGGAGTTCTTCGGAAAACAAGGAGTAAGTAGGCTCGTTTCCAGAAAGACTGCCGCATAGGGGGTATGGAAGTATGAGGGCAAAGCTTCGCAATGACTGGGCGCTTATCGTTATTTTCTTGTCGGCCATGTTCCGCAGCTCCCTTACGATGCTGAAGAGCCAGACGCTTCCATTGGAAGCGCTGCGCGGCACCCATCCTCTCACAATGGGACCCGCAAAGGCCGGTCGGACGGGAGTCGCGCGCGCTGCAGTGAAGGCTGAAACCGAATCCGCGCTTTATCGGGCCAGCCCAACTCCAGAGTTACTGCGGGTGGAGCCCATCTTGAGTTGTGATGGTAGTTGTAGTTGCAGTTGTAGCTGCAGCTGTAGTTGTAGCTGCAGTTGCAGCTGTTGCGGCAGTTGCAGCTGCAATTGCAGTTGTACCAGTAGCTGTATAAGCTGCACGAGTTGTGGCGTTAGCTGCAATACCAGTTGCATTGTGGTCGCCTGCCATACGGTTCCTACTTGCATTACAGGCTGCCTTAAGGCGTGATTCCACTTGCATGATCGTCCCGGTTTTAACTAGGTCGTGACGTTCATACATGGTCTGCCCACAAGTTCGCGAGGGAGGTGCATGCGGATGGAACACCTGCAGGTGCAATGGGAATAACTCACGATCTCCAAACGGCTCTTTCGGGGCCAAGTGAATCGAGCGCAGCTGTAGATTCGCTCGAACAGACATGGGCGCGGCTACTCGAGCTCTGCTCGGGGCCGGCTGCGCTGTTTACTTTTCCTCGTCGCTCGTTTCCCGCGCCAGATATGCCCTCGTTTGTCCAGTCGGCGGTCCGAAGCCACGGTGCCACAAAAGTGCATGTTGACTCTCTTTCCTTCACCGGACCAGTGAATGCCCATGGTGCCGGCTTGTCCGCGTTCGAAGCCGATGTCCCGGCAATCGCTGAGGCTTTAGAGAGGTACTGCTCCTTAATCTACTCGGAACATCATTTCACGACGGCAATGGCCCTTGATCTTGGAAATGAATGTCTCGATCTCGATACCGTAGCGACTGTAAGTGCGACTGAGGCAGCTCACCCAAAATGCCCGATCAAGAAACCTTCGCAACTGGACTCCATTCGATGGGTGCGCGGTGTTTCATTGACTGAAGGACGGCCCATTTACATACCAGCGGTAATGGTATATTCGCGGCTTCAGGCACAGCTGCCTGGTGAGCGCTTTTGGCTGCCAATCTCCACTGGCTGCGCAGCCCACACAACTCTCGATCAGGCTATTCGCTCAGGTCTCTTCGAGGTCGCGGAGCGAGACGCACTCAGCCTGACCTGGCTTCAGAAGCTTCCATTACCACAAATAATTATCGATCAAGTATCAGAGGAGCTGAACCCATACTTAAAGAGTTATGAGCGGTCCTCGGTTGACATGGAATTCCGATTTTATGATGCCACAACGGACATTGGTATTCCCGCAGTCTATGGCATTCGCCTTGCACCGGCCCGCCTGGCAGCATATACTGCTGTGGCTTGTAGTGCGGCATCAACAATCTCTCGCGCAATCGCCAAGGTCATGCGCGATCTTGTAAGTATAGGCCAGAATTTCGAGCAACCCCGGAAGATCCCAGAGTCTCTGGATGACTTTACCCAAATGCTTCATGGAGCGACTTACATGGCGCGTAGTGAGCACGCCCATGCATTCGATTTTCTTCTTAACAACGGCAAAAGGGTCTCATTGCGCGAGTGTGAAGACAGAGTGGCGGACATGAACTCGCTGCCGCGGATTCTTGCATCGTTTCGCAAGAAAGGCTTTTCGGTATTGGCTGTGGATTTGACAACCGCTGAAGCCAGAAAAGTTGGGATGATCGTTGTGCGCGTAATTGTACCTGCATTGCAGCCGTTGTCATTTAACTACACGGCACAATACAAAGGTCATACCAGGCTCTACGCGGCACCAATTGCCATGGGCTACAAAGCCTACAATGAGGAGAACCTGAATCAATGGCCACAACCTTTCGCATGAAATCTCAAGTGTGGATCTACCAGGAAGAAGACTTTGGCGTCGCGGTCGGCACCGAGTTGCAGAAACAGCTCCACGACCGAGTGTTAAGCTATCCGAGAGATGCGGCCAGTATCGACGGAATGCTCCGCAGCTTGAATAGATCTGACATATTTATCTTCATTAGCCCTAGGCCGCGCGATGCGGCGTGCCGAGTCATTAATGCTGGGTGCTGTAAGATTGGCTGCACATTTCTTCCAGTGATAGTCGATACAGAATCGCTCATTGTGGGCCCGCTGGTTCAGGTGCCAGGGACACCATGCTGGGAATGCTGGAACACGCGCGAGCGCGCCAATTATCATTTCGCAGACCAACGCGCAGCACTCCGGAATTACTATGATCAAGAGTCATGCAAATCCCCTATAGGCTACATGCCCTATCTAGTTGGCGTCGCGGCGGGCAAACTTGCAGGTGTCCTAAACAACAGCAGGCTATTCAAAGAACAGCTTGGTCGGAGTTGGGCCATCAACCTCTGGACTCGAGAAATATCACAAGCAGCTTTTGTCGGGCGTCACGCCTGCCCGCATTGTGGGGTTCACGATTTGGACGGGACAATCGGCCTGCTGTTCCGATACTGCCGCTAACATAATCAAGAAGGTATTACATGAGAAATGATGGCAGTTACTTGAAGTTGCGAGAGGAGATCGTCCTGTTCCCTGTTGAGGGAGGCGTATTGATAGACGGATGCGCCAAGCTTGAGTTACTGAAAGGCATATTATCGGAGACACTACTGCCAACACTTTTAGAGAAGCTCGATGGGACGCGATCGATTTCCGAACTGAAAGATGAACTCGGAGACATACCTGGAAGCTACGTTGAGCAGGCGATCGACTTCTTGTCATCGAGAAATTTGCTTGACGATGAATGCTTAATCGAAACAGATCTTCCCAGTCCCGCTCGGGCATTTCTTCAAAGGTATGATTTGGCGATTAAGTGGGGTCAATTTGGCGCCGATCCAAGAACTCGATCAGTTTCGGCCGCAAGAAGGCTTGAGCATGCGACGGTAGAGCTATCCGTTATTAGTGGCGCCGAAAATTGGTTTGCAGTTCCCCTCGCGGAACAATTAACAGCATCGGGAATAAAGCACAATACTATTTCTACGTATCAACCGGAATTCAATAACATTGGGCACCTCGCACGACTTCTCCTGTCGCATGGTGAGAAGGGAAGCAACTGTACACCCAATCATATTGTCATGTATGTAGGTGTTGGTGACCAGTCATCTACGATTCGATTCGGGCCGATCATTAGGTCGAAAACGGACGGATGCCCTGAATGTTGTGACAGAGCCTTTGTAGCCTGCTCTCCTGCGAGGGGCAGCGAATTGGCAGTTAATCGCCGACTGGCGGTTTCATTATGTTCGTGGGAAGTCATCGACGTGCTGCTAACTTCGCCACATGCTCTGGGAGGGAGTCGTATTCGGGAATACGATCTCGAGACACTAGCGCCAAGGACGCGTCACTTTCCTTGTCATCAGTTAGCAGTACCTAAAAGCGGTCGAAAGGCAGCACTCCACGATCTGAAGAGCATACAGTTCGATTCTGCATCGATTTACAATGACCGAATTAGCAATGAACAAATCGACCAGGGACTCGGACACCGACTGCAGGTTGCGGGAGCATCAAGAGGGGCCTCCGAGTTTGCTGTCGCCCGGCGCTGTGATCTGCCGCGCACGGAATGCAACTTTTCAGCTTCCGCCTCACACCTCTTTTTCTTGAAATCGAGGCCCAAAGCCAAGGCTATGGGCCTTATTGCACTTGCAGAAATTTGCGCTTTTGGGTCTGGCATCAGAGAGGTCGGTTCCTCGGCGGTGAGACGATGGGTTCCCAGTGGCGGCAACCTGGGGTCCGTTCGTCTTCATGTCTTGACGATGGGGATGGACGGGCTTGAAGAAGGACTATACACTTACGATCCAATTACTCATAGTTTGGTGAACCGTCGCAGCCGACGGTCTTTAGCCACCAGAGAGTTACTGCAGACGCTCTGCGGTTGTCGCATTCAACAACAGCAAACAATGTTCATATTGACTGGGCAACAGGATGTTCTGGCGCCTAAATACGGAGATTTTAGTTACAAGCTCTGTAACTTAGATACCGGGGTGATTGTAGCTCAGATAGGCCTTGTTGCTACGGCATTAGGAGTGCAGTGTGAGCTTCTTCACTGCTGGCCAGATGATTTACTTGCGAATGAACTCAACCTGAGACAAGGCGCTGCCGCGGCTACGGCGCTTATAGAACTAGGTAGAGTTACCTCTCATTTCTTGCAAAGGAGACGTCAGCCTTTCTATGGTAGTTCGAAATCGATTCATGATCCGGAGTATTTTCGCGACCTTTCGATGTCGGATCTTACTCGTTGCATAATTGAAGAAGGGGCTTTTCGCGCCAGTGATCACGTAGCCACGGATATTCGGAAGCAACCCAAGATTCGTCCCGATGCTGCTACCCTGATTGAACTGCCTGGGCCGACCATTTCGACGGCCTCGGTGGGCTCAATTCTCGATGCGCGCAAGTCCGTGCGTGAATTCTCGAGGCACCCCGTCAAGATGGCGGATTTGAATGCTTTGCTCCGGGCGGCATGGATCAATGATCAAAAAGAATGGAAACATGCCCACAAGCTTGGCATCTGCTTGAAGTTCTCTATCTTATTTCGGACCACTGTGGACGGAGTATTCTCTATGTTCCGGTACATCCCTGACTATCACGCCTTGACGACGCTTCACGACGTTGTAACGGAGGAAAGTATCGAGGAGATGTTCATACAGCATGACTTTCTTCAGGCTCCAGTATCGATCTTCATTAGCGCTAATATTGGTGAGGCAGTGTTACACTTTGGCTTGTCAGCATATAGGGGTCTACTTCTGCGGGCAGGAGCGGCTGGTCACCGCATGTGGCTCACGGGGCTAACTATGGGGCTGGAGGGAACTCTTGTTGCTGGACTAAGGATGGGCGGCGTGCGCGCCCAAATCGAAATGGCTGGTGAATGCGAGTCCCCCTTGCTAGCTTGTTCGCTAGGCAATGGAACATCACTATAATGAATGTTCAGAGTGACTGCATGTGGGTATGCGTTTCATAATTGATGGTCTGCCCAGAACAGGAAGCACCTCGCTCGCGCGAATGCTTTCGTGCCATCGTAGTATATCTTGCATGATTGAGCCTTTTCATCCTAGCCGATATGGCGGGCAATACCGTCAACATGTCCGCGACTCAATCTCGTTGCAACAGACCCTTGATCTTATTTGGCTCCGATGGGTCGGAATCAAACATGTTTGGGAAGCACCAACGAATTGGCCTTTTGAGAGCGAGCCAATACTCAATGAAGAACTGATAAGATGCGCCCCTGCGGTCATCTCGATCGAGCGCCGAAATCTATTGCAACGCTACATCTCTTCTCTTTTGAGCCGGAGGCTCCGGTTCTGGATTGGGACGAAAGCAGAATTTCTTAGAAGATTGGAGACAACTGGCTTTCCCGAGCTGAACGTCGAACAGATTCGAGAGGCCATCGCGATCGACCTCGATGCTATAAAACGTCGGCGTCTTCTATTATCGTCTGTACATTCGAAGTTTATGTTTGTGAATTATGAGGATCTCTTTGGCGATGGTGTAGCGGAAGCCGATCAAGTTAGCCACGTGAATCATATATTGAGATTTTTGGGGCACAGTGAGCTGACCCCAAGTGAATGCCTTCAGCAGGAATGGAAAGAGTCTGCGGATTCGACCATTGCAAAATGGAACACGGTGGACATTTATTCGAGGATCCCGGGAATTCACCGAATTGAAGCGACGATAGGATCGGATGAAACTGGTTGGCTGTTTCGATGAATGTTATTCATTAATATCTAGGTAAAGGAACGGAGAATAACCAAGAATTCGGTAGTGGTTTAGTGGGTTTCGGCCGCCGATTTGATGCTCGTTGGGAAGAATGCTTTGTTGCCGAGGCACGCATTTCTGATGTTATTTCCGATCATTGAGAAGTCTCGTACAGTGCAGACCAATCTATGGGCGTAGCTTGGCCGAAGATTGACATTTACCGCGGTTCAAAATGCCCCGGGGCCGATCAGTTCCCAGCCGCCCATTGCTGTAGTTCCGCGAATGCTTAGTAGGTTGGAAATGCAGGCTGGGCGGGCAAGGTGGGCATTTTGGGCTCATTGTTATGCATGGCGATGATCGTCCCAATCCCTGCGCCGGCGACAGCTGCGGGGAGAATGAAGATAAGTGCTTTTTGGCCTCCCGTCAACCCCGTTTGGAGATAGACGACATCGCTGTAGGCTACGGGAGTGACTTCTGGGTCGCCGTATAGTTGCAAGCCGAATGAATTTTCGTCGACGCTGACGATTGTGCCCCAAAATACGACTCCATTCAGCAATTGCACCGCAACCCAGTTTCCCAGGCCGCGTTTCAGCAGACGTGCATGGACCACTTCGGAAGTTACCGGCCTGCGCGCCAGATATGCCATCGATAACCTCACCTGAAGATAGACGACATCGCGGTAGGCTAGAGGTGTGGCCTGCTCATCGCCATACCGTTCGATGCCGAATGTGTTCTCGTCAATGCTGGCGATCTTACCCGAGTATGCAACTCCGTTCAGCAATTGCACGCCAACCAAGTTGCCCACGCCGATATGCTGGATGCGCGCACGCACCTGCTGGACTGTAAGCGTCTTTGGTGCTGCGTTGGCCATGGAAGGCGCAAGCAGCGCGCACACCAGCAGGCTCGCAACGCACCTCAATAAGGTACGACTGAGAGAATTCATTTTCATTCTCCTCGGGAGTTCGGACTTCTTTTAGTGAGAACAGCAGCGCACAAGATTAGTTGCGGCTAGGATAAATAAAAAAGCGGGACAGGCCTGAAGCCCATCCCGCTTGGATTGTTTTCGGAAGTTGACTCGACCTGTGATCGTCGATGCGAGCGAATAGCGAGCAGATGGCCCCACCGCAGGTGGTTATGCATAGATACCGCGCTGCTTGATTGTGAAGGCCACCCGGTCGATGGCCAGCATATAAGCGGCGATGCGGTTGTTGACATTGTGCGCCTCGGCATAGCGGACCACATCGTCGAAGCTATCGCGCAGGATGGTTTCCATCTGTTCGTTGACGATGGCTTCCTTCCAGAAGTATCCCTGGCGGTCCTGTACCCACTCGAAGTAACTGGCAGTAACTCCACCGGCATTGGCCAGAATGTCAGGCATGATGAAGATGCGCTTCTCGGCCAGGATTTCATCCGCCACCGCTGTGGTGGGGCCGTTGGCGCCCTCGACGACCACGCGCGCCTTGATCTGATCGGCGTTGCGGCTGGTGATCACGTTCTCTCTGGCCGCGGGGATAAGAATTTCGCATTCTGAAACCAGTAACTCTTCGCTGGGCATGGCCTCGGCGCCGCGAAAGCCAAGGATAGTGTTGTTGCGGCGCTTGTACTCAAGCAGCTGGCGGATGTCGATGCCATTGGGGTTGGCGAGGCCGCCGTCGAACTCCGCGATGCCCACGATCTTGTAACCGCGCTCCATCATCAAGCAGGCGGCATTCGAGCCGACGTTGCCGAAGCCCTGGATAACTACGCGGCAGCCCTCAATGGGCATATTCAGATAGCGCATACTCTCGTCGCAGATTACCTGCACGCCGCGTCCCGTAGCTTCAATCCGGCCACGCGAGCCGCCGACGTTCAATGGCTTGCCGGTGACCACGCTCGTGACCGTGTGCCCCACGTGCATCGAGTAAGTGTCCATAATCCAGGCCATGGTCTGCTCGTTGGTATTCATATCGGGCGCGGGTACGTCCTTTTCCGGCCCGATGAAGTCTATGATCTCCGAGGTGTAGCGGCGAGTCATGCGCTCCAGTTCGGCCTGGCTCATTTTTTTAGGGTCGCAGATAACTCCGCCCTTGGCGCCGCCGAAGGGAATATTCACTACCGCGCACTTCCAAGTCATCCAGCTGGCCAGTGCGCGCACCTCGTCCAGACTCACGTCCGGCGAGTAGCGGATGCCGCCCTTGCACGGCCCGCGGGCGATCGAGTGCTGCACCCGGAAGCCGGTGAACATCTCGATCTTGCCGTCGTCCATGGCGACGGGAAAATGCACGATCACCTCGCGCGAAGGGGTGCGTAACATCTTCCACAAGCCGTCTTCCAGATTGAGCTTGCGCGCCGCAAAGTTGAATCGAGCTTCCTGGGCTTCCCAGGGATTGATCTCTTGCTCTAAGGATACCGATGCCATACGCCTTCTCCAATTCCGAAGGGCTGCCTTCCGGGAGGTGGTTCGGGGAAGGCACCCCTGCACTCATCATAGTCGAGTGCGGTCTTTTGCCCTGAGTATCGGCACTGGCTGGGGAAAGTTAGCTCGAGGTTGCTGATTCCTGGCGTGCTGAGCAGACCGGTGCAGGGGCGCTTGTCGAGTGTTTCCCGAAGTGAGACGTCGTTGGCGAGACCGTTCCCGATTCCCTAACCCACAAACCGCAACGCCGTGCATAGTCCTGCCTGTTTTAAGGATTCTGCACAAGATTCCGATACAAGAAACAGCGTTACTCAGCCTCCGCAGTTCACGATCTGCTCGGACCGGCTTGAGGATTTCTCTGAATTTTCGCTTGAAAGGGGTGCCGATGGGCGTTGTCAACATAAGACGCGCGAGCCTCTTTGCGATTCTGCTGTTTTCGCCGCCCATGGTGGCGCAGATGCTGCCTGAGGCGCCCAAGCCGCATACGGACCGTCTGGATTGGACGCTATTGGCTGCCGATGCGGGAGCGCGAACTCTCGACACATATTCAACTCGCTGGGCGCTCAGAAACCCAAACAATCATGAGATGTTTCTGCCGGGATTCGTGGCCAATCATACGCCCATGTTGGCGACCTTCGAGGGTGGGACGGTGACTCTCGACTACCTCGCAGCCCGGAAACTGTTACGGCATCACCACAAGATGGCCCGGATGCTACTTGCCGCAGATGCGTTGCAGGTCTATCCGTGGGCCATCCGCAATATGACCATGCCGCAAGCCCACTCCAAACCGTACTAGGGATCTTACCGCATCAATCAGCGAACTCACGTTATTATCCCTCCGCTCGCACGGCGGCTGCGGCGAGGTACCCGGATTTTCGGCTGTTGCCTATCGCCGAAGCGCCGAACAATTACACTGATTCTGTGAAAGACTCAGCCCATTCCGTTCAGCCCAGCCGCAAAGAGTTCCTGGCGCTTGCCAAGGAGCACACGCTTGTTCCTGTCTGCCGCACGCTCGCGGCCGATCTAGAGACGCCGGTCTCGGCCTTTCTGCGCACGGCTTGGCCGGAGCGGGAGTGTTTCATGCTCGAATCTGTGGAGAATGGCGAGCAGGTGGGCCGCTACACCTTCATCGGCCTGTCTCCGTTCAAACGTATCGTGGCGCGGGGGCGGGAGATCACCATCACCGAGGGACGGAAGGTTATCCAGACGGAGGGCGACGTCTTTGCCGTGCTGCGGCGGGCGCTAGCTGGCCACAAGCCTGCGCGCTTGCCAGGGCTGCCGCCGTTTACCGCCGGGGCGGTGGGATTTTTCTCTTATGACGCGGTGCGCCAGATCGAGCGGCTGCCCGAGTTCGCCACGAATGAGTTGGGCGTTCCCGACGCCTGCCTGTTGTTCTTCGACGAAGTGCTGGCCTTCGACCATGTACGCAAGGAGATTTGGCTGGTGGTGACGGCCGACGTCACGTTCGGCAAAGCTGCCCGCAACCCAGGAGACGCATATGACAAGGCTGTTGCACGGCTCGACCGGCTAGAAAAACGACTGTCGCGGCCGTTGCCCAAACTGGCCGCGCATAAAGGCAAAAGCAAGCTAAAGGTGAAGTACCGGACGGTCAAGAAGGATTTTCTAGCCGCCGTCGCCCGGACGAAGGACTACATCGCGGCAGGAGATATTTTCCAAGCAGTTTTGTCGCAGCGCTTTGACGTTGTTCCAGGGGCCGACAGCTTTCAGGTCTACCGCGCGTTACGGACGGTGAATCCCAGCCCGTATATGTACTTTTTGCGCTTTGCTCCAGAGGCGCCGCTGGGCGACGGGCTGGACAAGGCGAAGCACCTTTCCAAAAAGAAGAAGGGGACAGAGACTATAGAACTTGCTGGATCGTCGCCGGAGCTTTTGGTGCGCGTGCATCAGGGCAAGGTGGAGTACCGGCCGATCGCTGGAACGCGCCCGCGCGGGGCCACGGAGGCCGAAGACCAGGAGCTGGCCGAAGAGATGATTCACGACGAGAAGGAGCGCGCTGAGCACGTGATGCTGGTGGATCTGGGGCGCAACGACGTGGGCCGCGTGAGCGAGTTCGGCTCGGTGAAGGTGGACCGTCTGATGTTTGTCGAGCGCTATTCGCACGTGATGCATATTGTGAGCACCATCGAGGGACGGCTCAAGCCGGAACTGACCGCGGTAGATGCCCTGCGTGCATGTTTCCCTGCCGGCACGCTCTCGGGTGCGCCCAAGGTGCGGGCAATGGAGATCATCGAAGAACTGGAGCCGGCACGACGCGGGACTTACGGCGGCGCGGTGCTCTACGCAGATTTTTCAGGGAATCTGGATTCTTGTATCGCCATTCGGTCGATGTTAGCTACGGGCGGAAAGGGCTACGTGCAGGCTGGTGCGGGGATTGTGGCTGATTCTGTGCCTGAGCTGGAGCATGCGGAATCGATCAACAAGGCGCAGGCAGTGATCCGGGCGATCGAGCGGGCTAGGGAGATGTGAAGTACAGTAATCAGCGGCCAGCTTTCAGCTATCAGCAGAAAGACACATAAGAATCGATCGGAGCATTTCACGATGGATGCTTTGCAGAAACGAGCCGTAGAAGCCGAGGAGGCCGGTGATCTGCCTTTAGCGCTTGAGCTATGGAAAGAGCGATCAAAGAGTGATGAAGATGGAATTGCCTTTCTTCAATATGGAACAATAGCTCTAGACCTGGAGCAGCCTTATTTCTTACCCCCCGGACTCGCGCCACCCGCCAAAGGATGTCTTCCTCATTTGATCAAAGTTTTCAAATTCCTCTTAGTGTTTCATTTCGCCGGTCGTCTCCATCGTCGCAATACTTCTGGCAAACCCTTAGCGGCCCACTGAGCCTTAGCATTGTTGTCCATCAATTCCCCACAACGCTCCAAGTCATTGCGAGTAACTATGTAATCGTAAGGGCGCTCGGCCGGAGCATTCAGAGCCATCTCAAATTGCGGACGCACATCACCTTCCACAGAAAATCTGCGCCTAATCTGCCAAGCAAGAAGATCGGCTGCCTGGAGAGGCAGGAATTTCTTTTCATCTTCGTAATGTATGTTGTCTACTCCCCCTCCGAACTGCGGAAGGTATGCGCATTGGTCATAAAGCTGGAGAGACGGATTCTGTATCCGTTTTTTGTCGGCCCAATCAAACACGAATTCGACAGGTTGGCCGCTTCCAGCATATTTTTCAATGCTGGTGGCAGCAGCCAAAAAACTAATAAACAAGAAAAAGTAGGCGTTGTCCCACTTCTCTGGGACATAGTGCTTTATTACCTCGTTGTAGTCGGTTTGCATCACACGCACGTGAAACGCACGCGTTGCAAATTTGCCAATCACGTTTATGAATGAATCAAGGCGTCTATTGCGCTCATCTTTTGAAACTCCAGCCCATTGACCATCAGGACGAAGGCTTTCTGCTTCGCTAGCTTTAAAATACTCACGTTTAGGTTGGCCATTCAGAACTTCTCTCCACGGTCCCTCGAAAGCATCCCAAGCTTCTACGGCTCCAACGTATCCAGCGAGAACATACCATGGTGAATCGCCACCGCTTCCGCTGTCGTCAATAAATGCCTTCAACATGCAGGCATACACCTCATTGAAACAGTCATGTATTTAGACGTGGAGGGTGAGGACCAGGCAGCTTTCTTCTGTTGGGGAGAGAAATGCCTGAATCCGTGGGAATGCATCACGGAGTAGAAATCCTGCCCGAATGGTGGTGCAGTTGTCGATACGGAGCCAGATCACTTTGGGAGGGCTTCCGCGCAGCACACTGCGCTCGGAGAAATCCGAGTCCTTCGATACGATGGCGAAATCATTGTCCTTCGCATACTGCCAGATTTCGTCATCGGTAACGCTTTCCAAACGTGGAGAGAGATTTTCATCCAGCAAGAGTTTCAAGCGGAGAGTATCTCGAACTTACGTTCACGGTCGGCGGCGAAAGCTAGGCAGGCGCGGATATCCGCTTCAGTCAGGTCGGGAAAGTCGGTGAGAATTTCGGCTTCGCTCATGCCGGAAGCAAGATATTCGAGGACATCGTAAACGGTGATGCGCAGGCCGCGAATACAGGGCTTTCCACTGCGCTTCCCCGGTTCAATCGTGATGATGTTCGCGTAGTTCATGCACCTCAGGATAGGACAATCCCGGCAACGGTGCAAATGGGAACCTGCCGGTTACCGTAGCCGGCGGCGGATTAGGTCCAGGGCTTGCTGGGTGATCCACTCTCTTATGCGGTTGCGGTCGCCGCGGAAGGTGCGCTCTACCGATTCGGTTTTCTGGACGTCGCTGAGGGCGATGTGGACTAAGCCTACTGGTTTTGCTTCGGTGCCGCCGTTGGGGCCGGCGATGCCGGTAACTCCTAATCCCAGAGTTGCACCGGTGTGGCGGCGAATGCCGAAGGCCAGGGCTTGCGCTACTTCCGCGGAGACTGCGCCGTACTCGTCGATGAGAGCTGGGGGAACGCCGGCGAAGGCAGTCTTGAGGTCGTTGGAGTAGACGACGGCGCCGCCCATGAATCCGCGCGAGCTGCCGGGAACGCTGGTGATGCGCTGCGAGATCATGCCGCCGGTACAGCTTTCGGCGACAGCGAGGGTGGATTGGCGGAGGCCGAGATAGTAGAGGACGATCTGCTCAAGAGAGTCGGACGACTCGCCACCTGAGGAGTAGAGCCAGTCATCGAGGACCTCTTCAAGGCGGCCGGCTAACTCGTCGACACGCTGCTGGGCGGCTTCGGCGTTGGACTTGGAGCAGAGCAGAGTAAGCTGGATGTCGCCAGAGTGGGCCAGGATGGTGGTTTCTACATCGGTATATGTGGTGTAGATGGGCGCTAACAGTTTGTCGGCCTGCGACTCGGGGATCATGGCGGCGCGGAGGGTGCGCTTGGCGATGTGGCGCGCGGGGACGACTTCGCGCAGGCGAGGGATGCACTCGGCGTCGAAGAGCGGACGGCACTCGTTGGGCGGGCCGGGAACGAGCATGAGAAGCTTGCGATAGCCGGAGTAAGTGATGTCGAGCCATTGGCCGGGCGCGCTGCCGTTGGGATTGGCGAGGACGGTGGCGCCTTCAAGCACGTTGGCTTGCTTGAGGTTGTTTGGAGGCATGGGAATGCGCCAAGCTGCGGCGCGTGCGGCGAGAGCGGATACCTGGGCGGCGTCGCGATGCAATTTGAGCGAGAGAGCTTCAGCCACGGCCTCACGGGTGAGGTCGTCTTCGGTGGGGCCGAGTCCGCCCATGAGGACTACGATGTCGGTGCGGCCGAGGGCGGTCGAGAGAGCGTTGACCAGATCCTTCTGACGGTCGCCGACGATGGTTTTGAAGGCTACAGAGACGCCCAGCTCGTTGGGTTTTTCCGTGAGATAGAGGGAATTGGTGTCCTGACGGAACGGAGTGAGCATCTCGGAGCCGATGGCGATGATTTCGGATTTCATCAGTGCAGTTTTCCGTTCCCAGCTTATAGCTTACAGGTTGGGGCGCGGGGGGACGCACTTTTGCAAGCAGCTTGCAGTTGCCAATTATTCGAGTACCGGAACCGATCGCTGTTCGCTGGCTGCCGTTTAGAACAGGTTCAGGCCTTCGACACCCAGATCAACATCATAAACGGCTTCGCCTGTGGCGAGAATGGTGGTGCCGAGGGGGGAGAAGGCCAGGCCGACCAAATTGGATCCGGCGAGCACGAGGGTCGCCTCTCCTTGCGGAGTGACGCGCACCAAACCGCGACGGCCTTGGAGGCAGGCGGCCAGATAGATGTCGCCTTCTTTAGAGAGCGCGAGGCCCTGTGGACGGCCCAGGCCGCGATACCAGGCGCGAGTCTCTCCGTTGGGCTCGATGGCCCAGATGGCGTCGTTGGAGGAGAGAGTGGGTCCGGTGACGTAGAGGGTGCCGGCAACGTCGACGGCCAGATGATAGGCCGAGACACTGGGCTCAAGCGTGGCGTGGACGAAGATCTGGCGCTCGGGATTGATCTTGAAGATGGTGCCGCTGCGGTCTCCGACAAAGAGATTGCCTTCGGCATCGAAGGCTGCGCCGGTGGCTACGCCCATGCCTTCGGCGTAGAGGGTGTGCTCGCCGGCGTCGTCGATGCGGTAGACGTTGCCCTCGGCGCGCGAGGTGACGAATAGGTCGCCGTCGGGATTGAAGGCGAGGCCGGTGGCGTTGAGGATGCCGGTGACGAAGGGGGTTCCGCGGCCGTCGGGACTGACACGCACTATGGAGACCGGGGTCTGCTTGCCGCGGGAGCCGGAGATGGTGGCGTAGATCATGCCGGAGCGGCTGACGGCTGGATTGGTGACGGGGTGCAGGTCGTCAGAGAGCTGGCGAGCCACGCGCAAGGGTGCGGCGTTGCTGGCTCCGGCTGGGTTGCGGACTTCAACCATACTGGTGCCGGCTTCGTCCGGAACGCGCAACGCAAGACGCGAAGGACGGCTCATGAGCACGTGGGCGGGATGGCTGTCGACCAGCACGGCGGGCGGACCGAAGCTGAGCGGGCCGAGATGTGCGCCGATTAACTCGACTTCGCCACCAGGCAGAGCAGCAGCGGGCACAATGTCATCGATGCGCGGCTCAGGGAGCGATTCGGCGGCGGAATGTGAGCTTGCTCGGGCCATGACCTAGATCCATAGATGCAAAAGCGATGCTACACACAAAGCATACAACCCCGCGCCCACATCATCGAGGACAATGCCCCAGCCTTCGGGGAGCTGTTCGAACTGGCGGACAGGAAATGGCTTGGTGATGTCGAAGAGGCGAAAGAGAACAAGCGCGATGAGGGCGTGACGCCAGTTGGCGTGGCTGCCGAGGAGGGTGATCCACTGGCCGGCGACTTCATCGATGACGACGAATTGCGGGTCGTGGCGGCCGGATTCGCGGGCGACGATGGTGGCGGCGGGGATGCCGGCGACGAGCGAGAGGGTGATGCCGGCCAGCAGGGCGATAAGCAGGATTTGCGTGGTTGGATGGAGGATGAAGGCGTAGGCGGCCCAGAGTAAAAGGGCGGCGACTGAGCCCCAGGTGCCGGGTCCTGGTTTGCCAAAGCCTGCGCCGAAGAAGGTGGCGACGGTCCATGCCCAGCGGGTTGTTGGGTTCTTGTTTTGGATGGGAGGGCTGGCGGGTTGGGGGTCAGTCGTCATGCGAGTCACCGTGGTCGCCGCTGAGTTCGCCGAGGTCTTCGAGAACTTCAGGATCGAGGATGGGCGAGCTGATCTTGTAGACGCCCATGGCCCACTTGCCTAGATCGATCTTGCGGCATCGATCGCTGCAGAAAGGGAAGTCTTCGTCTTTGAGGCGGACTAACATGCCGCAGGTGGGGCAGTGAAGAAGCTTGGCGGATTTTTTCTTGGCGGGCATCGGACTAATTCATTTTACAGCGGGCTCACGCCTGCCTGGCGGCTCTGAGGTTGATTGAATTGGGAGGTAAGGAAAAGCAGGTCCTTCGACTCGCTTCGCTCGCTCAGGATGACAGTCAGATTTGAAGCTGCGCTCGCTCAGGATGACAGGCAATTTTAGGTACGCTCGCTCAGGATGACAGTGCGTTTTGTAAGTGAGCTTTCAACTCGGGCGCTACAGCGGGCCGGAGACTACGCGGGCGACTATGTCGTACTGGTGGGCTTCGGTGATTTGGGCTTTATAGAAGCGGCCGGGTTCTAGAGAGGCTAACTCGCCGCAATCGTTGATATAGACTTTGCCGTCGATTTCGGGGGCATGGAACTGGGTGCGGCCTTCCCATAGAAGCGGAGTTTCTTCGCTTTCGCCTTCGGCTAACAAGACGAACTCGCGACCTATCCACTGCTGCTTGGCGCGCTGGCTGATGGATTGCTGAAGCTTCATCAGACGGCGCTTGCGGGCTTCGATGGTGCGCTTGGGGACCCTCGAATCGAGCGAGAATGCGGCGGAGCCCTCTTCGTCGGAGTAACTAAAGACGCCTAGCCAGTCGAAGTTCGCTTCTTTGATGAAATCTTCAAGAAGAGTTATATCTTGCGCGGATTCTCCGGGAAATCCCACGATAAAAGTTGTGCGGAGAGCGATTCCGGGGATAGTAGCGCGGACTTTCTCCAGAGTCTTGAGGAAAATATCGGCTCCTGCGCCGCGCTTCATGCGCTTCAAAACATCTGGAGACGCGTGCTGCAGCGGCAGGTCGAGATAGTTACAGATGTTATCGTGGCGGGCGATGGTGTCGAGTAACTTGCCGGTGATGCGGTTGGGGTAGGCGTAGAGGAAGCGGAGCCAGCGCAGGCCTTCGATGCGGGCAAGGGCATCGAGCAGTTGCGCGAGACCGTCTTTTATGCCGAGGTCTTCGCCGTAGCATGTGGTGTCCTGGCCGATGAGGGTGATCTCCTGAACACCGCGGGCGACGAGTTGCTGGGCCTCGGCGACGACGGATTCAAATCTTCTGGATCGGAATTTGCCGCGCAGGTTGGGGATGACGCAGAAGGTGCAGGGGTGGTCGCAGCCCTCGGCGATTTTGATATAGGCCGAAGATTTTGGCGTGGTGAGGAAGCGCGGGGTTTGTTCGTCGTAGAGGTAGGTGGGTAGAAGGTGGGTTGCGCCTTGCCAGTCGTCGCGGCGGAAGCGGCCTTGCTGCTCGCGGAGGTTGCCTTCGGGGCGGGAACTAACCTCAGGGGCTAAAGCCCGGACCATTTTTGTTGACTTAACGTCAGGGCTGAAGCCCTGACCTACCGCGCGAGCAGAATTTCCGGCAGCGTGTTTGTGCGTGCCGGCTTGGGATTCCTGGCCGGGACGGGTTTCGGCGTGGGCGCTGGCGGTGAGAATGTTGAAGAGTGAGGGCGCGGCTGCGGCGGGTGAGAGGCCGGCGGCTTCGAGAATGGATTCGAGTTCGCCGGTGCCGACTACGGCGTCGACTTCGGGGATGCTCTTCTTGATTTCGTCGCGATAACGCTCGACGAGACAGCCGGCGACGATGAGCTTCTTGGCCGAGCCGGAGGTTTTGTGGCGGGCCATTTCTAAGATGGTGTCGACCGACTCTTGCTTGGCGGTGTCGATGAAGCTGCAGGTGTTGACGATGAGGATTTCGGCTTCTTCGGGATGGGATGTGAGGCGTGCTCCGGCGCGGTCAAGCAGGCCCATCATCACCTCGGAGTCGACGAGGTTTTTGGGACAGCCGAGGGAAATAAAGCCCACGGTGGGGCGCGCGGGTGGGGATGGTTTGGTCACGACTTCATTGTACGGGTAATCGTTCTTTTGTAGACCGCATCATGCGGGAGGATCTAATTTAGTTGATTCGCTGTTCGCTGGTTCAGAGGACGGATTCGTCTCGCTCAAAGTTGGCTTTGCAGATGCCGACTTTTTATTGAGCAATCGCGAAACCGCGGCACTCAGCTCAGCTTCGTCTTTCAGAACTTGACCCATTCTTTCAGCAAATTCTGCCATTACGATCCGAATATTTGTGGCGTTTTCGAGGCACTCCTCATCTGATTTTCCATGAAGCCCCTCACTTAGTGCCGAATGCAGGAGCGTAAGCGGGTTTTGCCCGCTTATAAAGAGGGCCTCTGGGATGCCGTGCTTTACGCTTTCTATGGCTTTGCTGAATTGGGACTCGTTCTTAGCCGCAGTTAGCTCTTGAATAATCGACTCGTCGGCGGAAAGACGCTGGCACACCTTTATGATTTCGTCAAAGATCCGGACCCTTTGGTCGTCTATTACGCGCCTGTAGTATGCGAATGCCGCAATTCCCATGCCCTGGTTCTCTGCCCGTCTGCCCTTGAGAAAAAGATCCCTTTGATCTCGGATGAGCGTGATCAGTCTAGGTGAGTTGGGAGGCCCGAAATTCGGCAGTTCACCGAACTTGTATGCTTTGCCTGTTCTAGTGTTTTCAGCTGCGTTGATCTTAAGTGAGAATAGTTTTACGGATTTCGAGCAATTCTTACAGATGTATTTCAGGAATTTAAGTTCACTGACTTTAGCGCGGATTTCATGCGTTCCCTGCGAGTCAAAGAGCCTAAATCCACCACATGAAGGTTGGGTATCGCAATGTAACGTAATTTCTGGAAGCTTGAGGTGGGTATATGAATCCCCGCGGCCTGGGTACGAATGCCAATCCCCGCACAGGTCGGCGACTTCCGCTGTTACCCCTGGAGCCACTTTTTCGAGGAACTCCCTCATCGAGACTGCGGGTTCTTTCGTCGCGGGATCCACTAGATAATTTTAACGCGTTCCCGGCGGGATGCGCCCCGATTTTGTTTTGGTAGCCTCTTCCGCGTCTGTGCGGGTGCTAAAATCAGCAAGTGCCGGGTCCTACGCGACGTAATCCCGCCAACCCCGCCAGGTCCGGAAGGAAGCAACGGTAACGGGCTAGTACGTGTGCAGTAGGTCACCCGGCGCTTTGTTTGTTTTGATGGATTGAGATTGCAGCGGAAAGAACAGAAGCAGGTCCTTCGACTTCGCTCCGCTCAGAATGACAATTGTTAATTAGAGCGGTAGAGCCGCAAGGAGAAATGCATTGAGCCTCAGTGTTCGCCCCATCGTGGGCTGCCGCGCGAAGATTACGGCGCTCGGAACCTACGTCCCGCCTCAAGTTCTGACTAACAAAGATTTGGAAAAAATGGTAGACACCTCTGACCAGTGGATTCTGGAGCGGACCGGTATCCGCGAGCGGCACGTGCTGGCCAAGGGGCTGGGGCTGAGCGATATCGGCGTGGAGGCGGCGAAGAAATGTTTGGCGATGCGAGGCATCGAGCCTAGCGATGTTGAGATGATCATCGTGGGCACGGTAACGCCGGATATGATGTTTCCCTCGACGGCTTGTTTGGTGCAGCACAAGCTGGGAGCCAAGGGAGCGTGGGGCTTCGACGTTTCCGGCGGCTGCTCGGGTTTTGTGTATGCGCTGCAAGCGGGCGTGAAGATGGTGGAGAGCGGGGCGCATAAAAAAGTTCTAGTAATAGGCGCGGACGCTAACACGCGCATGACCGACTACACCGACCGGACAACTTGCGTTCTGTTTGGCGATGGCGGCGGGGCGGTGCTGCTGGAGCCGGCAGAAGAAGGCGAGATTGGGTTCATCGACTATGTGCATGAGATCGATGGGGTGGGCGGAGTTAGCTTGAACCTGAAGGGCGGCGGGAGCCTGAATCCTTCAAGCCACGAGACGGTGGACAAGAAGATGCACTATATCTATCAGGATGGGCAGGCGGTGTATAAGTTTGCGGTGCGCAAGATGGCCGAAGCTACTACGAAGTTATTGACTCGCAACGGGGTGACGGGCGCGGATCTGGGCTGCTTTATTCCGCACCAGGCTAACAAGCGGATCATTACGGCGACCGCGGACCGGCTGGGCATGGGCCCGGAGCGGGTGATCATTAACATCGAGAAGTACGGTAACACATCGGCGGGGACAATTCCTTTGGCGATGGAGACGGCGGTTGAGGAAGGCAAACTGAAGAAGGGCGACCTGGTGCTCTTGGCCGCGGTGGGCGCGGGCTTCACGGTGGGCGCGGTGCTGCTTCGGTGGGAGATATGACGACAGCTTTCAGCTAAAAGCGTCCGTTTTTTATGGGTTAATTGCGAGTTAGGAGGCCGATCCGCTTTGCGGATCGGCCTTTTTGGTGAGTTAGTTGGCGAATTATTTGTTGGAATGGGAAGACTGAGCTCGTCAGATTGAATCAATAAGTCAGCAGTTTGAAGGCGTGGGTCCATTGATTGCGGACGAAGCCGGGGATGCACCATAACATGCAGAGGGGTTCAATGGCGCGTGCGGCTTCTGCTTTGCCCATATCCGCAGTTTCCCAACCAAACTGATCGAGAATCTCGGTTACCGACTTTTTTGCTGATTCGTCGTTCCCGCAGATGAACATGGTGGGCTTGCCTTGTTTGAATTGGGGATTCACCATCGAGACATTGCCAACGGAGTTAAAAGCTTTGACGAAATGCGCGCCTGCAAAGTCGTGTTGCAACTGTTCCATGAGTGACTCATTGTAACTGGTGAAAAACGGGAGCACTCCGTTGACAGGGGGCGCGTCTGCGATCGGATTGCACGCGTCGATAACGGTTTTTTCTTTGAGGTTTTCCGCGCCCGCAAGTCGAAGAACGTCTAATGCGACGTTGCCCTTGACGGCGAGAACGATCAGTTCACCGAAGGCAGCAGCGGCGGCGAAAGTGCCGGTAGATCCGGTTAGATTCTTGGTTGCCCAGTCCGCTAGTTTGGCGGGAGTTCTTGAGCCCACCATAACTTGGTGGCCATGCTTGAGGAAGGCGCTGGCCAATGTTTTGGCGACATCGCCCGATCCTAAGACTCCGATCTTCATCGTACCCTCCTTTTATGAAGCAGGCACCTGCGGTGCGGCCAATTGCTCGCTATTCGCTCGCGTGGGCTTCCTTCAGGGGGCTGAAATCCCCTGCTCCCTCCGGATTCTTCCACTTACAACTGTAGTACTTAGGAAACAAGTTCAGGAACGGTGAAATTGTATTCGGGCAGGACGCCGGCTTCGGCGGCCATGCGGAAGAAGACTTTCATGCCTTCGATGCATTCTTCGTCGAGGATGTAGTGGATGTTGGTGGTCAGATAGGCGCGGATGGTCTGCTCGGAGATGGGAATGCGCCTTGACCACTCGGCTACCAGGGCATCGATGTTTTCGAGACCATGGATGCGGGATTGAATGAAGTCTTCCTCGACACGTTCGTCCAAAACGCTGCCGGACGCGGCGCTCCAGACGGCGGAGACGAAGGGCAGACCGGTGAAGGTTTGCCACTCCTGGGCAAGGTCGTGGTAGACGAGGAGTTCGCCGGTGCGCTCGAATCGGTTGGCGCGCTCTTCGAGGGCCATCAAGGCTGGGTCGCCGATGAGGATGGCGGCGTCGGCGAGGTCGAGCATGGCATCGAGGTCGGCGGCAGCGGGCAGGAAAGGCACGTCCGGGTTGCCCCAGTGGCGGAAGAGAATGCGGGCGTAGGCGAGGGTGGTGCGGCTGGCGATGTCGGCGGCCACGGAGCGCAGGGCATGGAACTGACGAGTGGCGCGGCGGACGAGGAGAAGGGAGCGGACGCCGCCTTTGGAGGCGATGGCGCAACCGGGCAGGATGCGCAGGCTGGGGGTGGTGGCCAGAGCAGCGATGGGAACGAGGCCGATGTCGGCCGTGCCTGAGGCCAGCCGGTCGGCGCACTCGGAGGGGGACATGCGGTCAATCTGATAGCGGAGGGCGAGCGGAGTATTCAGCGGCGGGTGCTCGAAGTCCCACATGAGGGGAGCGGGATTGAGGAAGCCGATGGCGGCTACGCACAGGCGGGATTGGGGCAGGGAACTCACGCTCTCTTAGAGTACCAAGCAGAGCGACGAGATTTTGCGGCGAGTTGTGGATGAATCTGGGGTGCCAATAGCGCTGCTTGACATGTGAGTCCGCCGAGGGTAACGTGAGCGAGATTGCCCAGGAAGGCGGGGCAGGTTTCCTGTGAGGAAAATCGGAGTGTCCATTTTTCGGACACATACATTAAAAAGATGAGCACATTACCCCAAGACGTGCCTTCGACGGCAACGCTTCCACTGGATGAGGAGCGGCTGGCTTGGCTGGCTCTGGTGCTGGCTCCGGGGTTGGGTCCGAAGCGGATTCTGGACGCGGTGAAGCGGTTGGAGACGCCAAGCCAGATATTCACTTTGGCGCTTACAGAGTTGGAAGGGCTGAGGTTTCCGGCCGAGGCAGCGCAATTCATCTTCGACGGCAAGGCACGGCAGGCGGCCGAAGAGGAGTGGGCGCGGGTGGCGGCTCAGGGAGCGACAGTTGTGACCTACGGTTGTGCGGAATATCCGGAGCGACTGAAGGAGATATATGACCCTCCGCCGGTGATGTGGGTGCGCGGGGCGGCGAATTTGCTTTCTAGGCCGGGCATCGCAGTGGTAGGGACTCGGCATCCTACTCCTTATGGCTCAGGCGTGGCGGAGATGCTGTCGCGGGACTTGGCAGTCAGGCGGCTGCTGATTATCTCTGGCATGGCGAGAGGCATCGATTCATGCGCGCACCGAGGTGCTTTGGCAGCGCGCATGCCCACGGTGGCCGTATGGGGCACGGGCATCGACGTGGTTTATCCCAAAGAAAATAAGAAGCTGGCTGAGGAGATTTTGGCGCTGGGTGGGGCAATTGTGAGCGAGAACCCAATGGGGACATTTCCGGCACCGCAGAACTTTCCCCGACGCAATCGCATTTTGAGCGGGCTGAGCGTGGCGGTGCTGGTGGTGGAGGCGGCGGAGAACTCTGGAACGCGGGTGACGGCGCGCTGTGCCGCTGACCAGAATCGCGACCTGTTCGCCGTGCCTGGGAATGTGACGAATAAGGGGTCGTGGACTCCCAACACGCTGATTAAACAAGGGGCAAAGCTGGTGGCCACCTGGGAGGACGTGTGGGAGGATCTGCCCTCGCAGGTGCGGCGGGAACTTGAGGCCTTGGCGCCGGCTGAATCCAAATCGGAGACCACCGCATCCCTATTGCCGGACCCGGTACTGCGGCCCGAAGAGGCCATGGTGCTGGAGGTTCTGCACGCGGACCAGAGCCTGCAGATCGACGAGATTCTCGAACTATTGGAAACACAACTGACATCTTCCGAAGTGTTCACGGCGTTATTCGAGTTGGAGATTACGGGGCGCGTGCGGTGCATGCCGGGCAAGAATTATGTGCGTACGATGTGATTAAAAATAGGGCAAGGGGCAAGATTGCGGTTCACGCAACTTGAATATCCTTGAATCCCTGAAATGAATCGATTGTTTTCCTCACTATAAGGAAGTTCCCGCTACTTCCCCCCTCTGCGTGAACAAACTCGGAAAGTGGGGTCATTCTATGTCATTCTTAGCCCATGCAAAATCAGCAGATTCAGCAAGTTACATTGCGCGCTTCGAGACGAAAATTATCGCAGCGCAGAGCGCAATTGCGCAATTGCCAGGTGATGACTGGTATGCCGACCTTCTAGCGATTATTAATCGCCCAGGCTGGACGAGTATTGCCGAGGGATTGTTCTTCGAGGCTCTGATAGATACGATCAACGACAGAGCCGAGGAACTGCTGGATCTGCACGAGCGGCTTAAGGCCGCATCATTAGCCGTACAAAGGTACTGATGACACCTTGTACGGGCGATATTGACGGGTTGAGAGGCTTGGTCTGAGCGCCGTCTCGCGGCCCTGACGGCCGCTTCTTGCATCTCAAAATGCGAGATCGCCGGAAGAATATTTAGATACAACGAGCGGGTTCGGCTCCAAGTCTGCGACGGGGATTTCCTTGGCGAGGGTCGCGGTTAGCTTCATGCCAGGCTTGATCTCGGCTTCATGTCCGCGCATTTTCCTATACTTTATTGATCCCACAATGGGCGTGGCTTCGAGCGCCAGGATCTGCTTCATGCGGCTGGCTCCCATGAGAGCTTCTGCGCAGCGCAAGGGATTTCTGTCCCATGCGCGGTGAGCGAATCGACTTAAATGCAATGTGGCCGGGTGTGGTGTAGAGAGCTTCGGCAGGGTGACGCCAACCTTGCATCCGAAGCAGAGACTTTCCGATTTTCATCTAAATAAAGCCGGGAGGCTGAGGTTATTTTCTCAGGTATACATGCCATGGGCTAGAATTTCAATGATTCCAATCATTTACATGGTGGATTTGAGCGATAGGCGGCATGGCTTTCGCTGCGTCTACCCAGGAAATAGTGCTTCCGTGAGTGGAAATGAAGCGGTGTTCCGTGGTAGGGTCCAACTTTTGCGGCTGATCTTTCCCGGACAGGGAATGCGGCCAGGGTGTGGGCAGAGATTGAACTGTCTACGAAGACAACAGAACGGCCCACTGCCGGTCCGACAGGATGGACAGGATAGAGTGGGATTGGAAGCGGGATCGGATTCTTAAGGATGGCAATGAGCAAATCACTGGTGATCGTCGAGTCGCCCGCCAAGGCCAAGACGATCGAGAAATATCTGGGCAAGGGCTTTGAGGTTCTGGCATCGGTTGGGCACATCATGGACTTGCCCAAGAACGAATTGGGCGTGGAGCTTGAGAATCGGAGCTTCGAGCCGACTCTGATCGTGTCGCCGGGCAAGGAAAAGGTGGTGGCTGCGCTGAAGCGTGCGGCGGCCAACTCGGACGCGATCTTTCTGGCGCCTGACCCGGACCGCGAGGGCGAGGCGATTGCGTACCACTTGGCATTGCAGCTGGGAACTTCGGCCAAGGAGCGGAAGAAGATCCGCAGAGTGACCTTCAACGAGATCACCAAGAAGGCCGTGCAGGAAGCGTTTCAGCATGCGCGGGACCTGGATCAAAACCTTGTGGACTCGCAGCAGACCCGGCGTGTGCTGGACCGGCTGGTGGGTTATCAAATATCCCCGCTGCTTTGGGACAAGGTTCGGCGGGGGCTTTCAGCAGGTCGCGTGCAGACGGTGGCGGTGAGGTTGATCGTCGAGCGGGAGCGGGAGATCGGCGCGTTTGGTCCGGTGGAGTATTGGACGCTGGACGCACAACTGCACCCCGAGAAGCGGGCGGATGCCAAACTCAAAGCGCGCTTTGTGGGCATAGATGGGGAGCCGGCGCGGGTTGCGAACGGCAAGGACAAGGACGGCAAAGAGCAGTTCATCGCCAATGCGCTGCCGGATGAGAAGACGATGAAGGCGGTGGTTGCGGCGCTCGAGAAAGCGAACTGGTCGCTGGTTTCAGTGCAGTCGACAGAGAAACAACGCAGACCGCTGGCGCCATTCATTACTAGTCAACTGCAGAGAGACGCGGCCAGCAAGTTGGGCTTCAATGTGCGCCGGACGATGGGTGTGGCGCAGAGGCTCTATGAGGGCATCGATGTGGGCGCCGAGGGCACGGTGGGCCTTATCACTTATATGAGAACGGACTCGCCGCGCGTGGCCCCGGAGGCGATTCAAGGGGCGCGGGAGTGGATCGAAAAGCAGTTAGGAGCGAAATATCTGCCTGCGTCACCGAATGTGTACAAGGGCAAGAAGGCCGCCCAGGATGCGCACGAAGCGATTCGTCCTACGGATGCTTCGCGGACGCCGGAGTCGATTGCACGCTACCTCACCGAGGAACAGCTAAAACTCTATCGGCTGATCTGGCAGCGATTTGTGGCTTCGCAGATGATGCCGGCCATCTTTGATGTGACCACGGCGAAGATAGCCGCAGTCAGTTCGAAGACGGGGAAGACTTATGACTTCCGGTTGAGCGGATCGGTGGTGCGCTTCGACGGATTCCTGAAGGTCTACGAGGTTTTGGAAGATAAGAAGGACGACGAGGACGATGAGTCGGCTAACAAGCTACCCAACCTAGACAACGTGAAGAAGCTGGAACTGGAAAAGCTGGAGAATGAGCAGCACTTCACCTCGCCGCCTCCGCGTTACAACGAAGCTTCGTTGGTGAAGGTGCTTGAAGAGCGGGGAATCGGACGGCCGTCGACTTATGCGTCGATCATCAACACCATCCAGGACCGCGAATATGTGACCAAGATCAGCGGGCGATTCTTTCCTACTGAGATAGGAATGGTGGTCTGCGATCTATTGGTGAAGAATTTTCCTTATATCTTCGATGTGGCATACACGGCCAAACTAGAAGAGGAACTGGACGAGATCGAAGAGGGCAATGAGAAGTGGACCGTCTTGATGAACGGTTTCTACGAACACTTTGTGGAGGAGTTGAAAGATGCCGGCGTGAAGATGGAAGACATCAAGCGCATGGAAAAGAAGACTAACGAAAAATGCGACTTATGCGGATCGCCGCTGTTATTAAAGTGGGGCAAGTTCGGCAGCTTCTATGCCTGCTCGGCGTATAACAAGAAGGATAAGTCGAGCTGCACATTTACCAAGGAAAATACGGCGGGCAAGCCGGACCTGAATACCCCCGAGGCACAGGAGGCCGGCGAACAAGAGGAGTATTGCGATAACTGCGGACGGGTGATGGTGCTGAGGCGCGGGCCGTTCGGGATGTTCATGTCCTGCCCTGGATTCAACGAGGACCCACCGTGCAAGACTTTTCGCAAGCTTAGCTCGAAGCAGCAACAGAAGGTGGCCGCTCCGCAACCGACGGGCGAAGATTGCCCGCAGTGCGGGAAGCCATTGGTGCTGCGCCAGGGGAGTTATGGCGAGTTTGTCAGCTGCTCCGGATATCCCAAGTGCAAGTACGTGAAACAGAGTTTGATTGAAGGAATGAAATGCCCGAAGTGCGGGCAGGGCGACTTGGCCGAGCGCAAGGCGCGGCGCGGCAATATCTTCTGGGGCTGCACTAACTACCCGAAGTGCGACTTTACTTCGAATAACAAGCCGGTGGCGAAGAAATGCCCGGAGTGCGGCAGTTCTTACTTGGTGGAGAAGACGCTGAAGTCGGGGATCTATCTCGAATGCCCGAACAAGAAGAAGGCGGCTGAGGAAGAGGTTGCGCCAAAGAAGCGGGCGAAGAAGGGAAGTGAGCCGGTGGAGAGCGCCGTGGTGTGCAGTTATTCGAAGCGGATCGGGGATGCGCCGCCACCGCCGACGGTTGAGACGCATGGGCCGGTGGTCGAAGCCAAGGCTGAAAAGAAGGGCGGCAAGAAGGAGTTGCAAGGGGTGTAGGGACGGTCCAGAGCGAGTCTTCGGCCGAATCAGTTACCATGAGGCAACGGAGAAACCCTCGATGGAACGAATGCTTGCGACGCCGGCCGATGCCGAAATTATTTTAAGACTTTATGAACTGCGCACTGAAGCGGTGATGCGCGAGGCCCGCGCGTGGATGACGGGCGAGTTCTGGCCGGCTACTCCCGAGGAGTTTTTTGCTGTGGCCGAGAACCCCGGGGACCCGCACAACGCGTGGCTGAGGCAGGTGCTTACCTATTGGGAGATGGCTGCGGCGATGGTTCTGCATGGAGCGGTTTCTGCCGAGCTATTTGTGGATTGCAACGCCGAGGGATTCTTCATGCTGGCCAAGTTTGCGCCGATTCTGGAAGGGATACGAGAGAAGAACCCGGGATTTCTGATCAAGACCGCGGAGCTTGTGAACCGGTTTTCGGCTGCCGCGCAGCGCTACGAGGCGGTGCTCAAGAATGTGGAGGCTCGGCGCGATAGCCTACCTGCCCGGCAGGAGGCCCACGGCCAGTATTTTTATCCCCCCAAGCCGTAAATTTGTAAATTTCAACGCTCCCTTGTCGAATGGTGGTGCTGGGAGCAATACTAGAGTGGTTCGAGACTTTCCCATTCCCCTGGAGGATTCTCATGAAGCGTGTTGTCTGCCTGCTGGTAGCCGCATTTGGCCTGACCGCGATTGCGGCCAGCGCTGCCGACTCAACCAAGATCAACGGCTGGATATCGGACTCGATGTGCGGCGCCAAGCATGCCGGGACGGGTGCGGCGTGCGTGAAGAAGTGTGTCGAGGGCGGCATGGCCCCGGTGTTTGTGGACGAGAAGAAGGCCGTGTGGACGATCGACAACCCCGACGCAGTGAAGGGCTTTTACGGTGGGCACGTGACCATCACAGCCAACGCCGACGCAAGCAAGAAGAGCGTTCACATCGACTCGATTGCGGAGATGAAGTAGGGATTTCCGGCCTGTTGAGAACGCAGGCGTACTCGCCACGTCTGCGAATCTCTGCTAATGTCGTATCCGGTGCCCTCGCTGGACCCGCTTCGGGCCGATAGAGGGCAAAAACGGATTTAACCGGAACAGCCATGGCACGAGCAATCTGGAACGGCAAGGTCATTGCCGATAGCGACACAACGGAGACGGTGGAGGGGAACGTGTACTTCCCTGAAGCCAGCCTCAAGCGCGAGTATTTTCGTCCCAGCACCACGACCTCTCTGTGTCCCGTGAAGGGGCAGGCGCGGTATCTGAACTTGCTGATCGACGGGCAGGATAACCCGGACGCAGCCTGGTACTATCCCGACCCCAAGCCGGCGGCGCGCAAGATCAAGGGTTACGTGGCTTTCTGGCGGGGCGTGGAAGTGGAACAGTAGCTGGATGGGATCAGGGGCTTCTGCAGGTCTGCAAATGGTTCAATGGCGGGCAGGCTCAAGGGTAGGTTCTTCAATGATCGAAACGAAGTCCCTGAGGCGAGCGGAACCTGCCGCGCATGAGTCCCCGGTCTCGCATGACGTTCATGCGATTGCCGTTGGAACCATTGGCGACACTGAGACTTCAGCAGTCTCATGTGATACATTTGCGCCATGAGGCTCGAGGGGTTGGCGATCTTTGCGGTGCTGTTAGCCGTTATACAGGCGCCCACGGCAGTTGCCGCCAAGATAAGCGATTCAGCCGCGGCAAGTCGCCAGAATCCGTCGATTTTGATCTCATCGATCGCCGCGCTGCAAAGCTCTGCTAGCCCAACTACACATAGCGAAGGCGGCGAACAAAATTACCCGCACGTCACCGGAGTCAATCCACCTCCCTATGTGCCGCCTTGGACTCTGCACGAGCAAATCGCATGGGCAGCGAACCTGGTGCTCGCGATTTTGGGATACGTGGGCATCATGCTGGCGGTCTCTACGCTGAGGAAGATCGATCGCCAGACGGGATACGCGGAAGCGGCTGCGGAGGCTGCCGCCGCCAGCGCTCATGCCGCCTTGATGAATGCGCAAGCTATTATCAATGCGGAAAGGTCCTGGATCTTGATAACGGCCGAGCCATCGCGCAGTGCGGAGAATAGTTTTGTTATTACAGCCACAAACCGAGGCCGCACTCCGGCGAAGATTATCGAAAGCGCAGAGCGGGTAAAGATTGCCATCGACGATAGGCACCTCGCCAACACCCCTGAGTATAAGTTTGAGAAACCTGCCTCGCCGAAGGCACCTATCATTCTGCTTCCCGGCGAATCCACGCCAATCCAGCCATTCTGCCGGGAAGATGTGCGAGGGCTTTGCGACACGGAGGAACGATACAAACGCATCGAAACGTGGGAAGAGAAAGTATATCTCTATGGAAGGGTCATCTACAGGGATTTGATTGCGCCTGCCGACGGTGAAGCTCATCAAACGAACTGGTGCTGCTGGTATATCCATGGACGGCAGAACAGCGGGATGGTGGTTGCCGGGCCGCCGGAATACAACTCCCACACTTGATCAGCGGGGAGGGTCACACGACATTGGTGGGCGTGTGTTTGCGACGACTAACGAGAAGGTAAAAACGCTGAGTTGGCATGAAAGGTTTTCTCTGGTCGGTGACAGCGTGGCTGACTATAATGATCTCCGATACCACGCAATCGCATGACTTTTTTGAGCCCTAGAGCGGGAACCACATTCTCTGACTCGACGCCCGAGCAGACGGCGCCTATGGCTCAACCGCAACAGCGAGTTTCTTGTCCCAGACTAACAATCGTTGTTCCGTGTTACAACGAAGAGCAGGCATTGCCAGAGACTGCACTTCGCATTGGCGCCTTGTTTGATGAACTTACTCGGGAGGCGTTGATTGTCGAACCGTCGATCTATTTCATAGAGGATGGCTCGGCGGATAATACCTGGAGTGTCATTGAGCGGCTATCAGCCGGAGATGCTCGTATCCATGGATTAAAGCTCTCTCGAAACTTTGGTCAACAGGGTGCAATCCTCGCAGGTTTGCTTACGGTTCCGGGAGAAGTACTGATCAGCCTCGATGCCGATCTTCAGGACAATCCGACGGCGATCGGGGAGATGATTCGCTCTTACGTTGGCGGCGCCGAAATCGTGTACGGCATTCGGCGCACGCGCAAACAAGATACCTTCTTCAAGCGCACTACAGCAGAAGGGTACTACAGGCTGCTTCAGATGATGGGTGTTGAATTGGTGTTCAACCATGCCGATTTTCGACTCTTGAGCCGGCGCGTTGTGGAGGAACTGCGCAATTGCAAGGAATCGAACTTATTACTAAGAGGATTGATTCCACAACTCGGTTTTCATTCCGCTTTTGTTTATTATGACCGGAATGCTCGTTTTGCCGGAGAGACCAAGTATCCACTTTCAAAGATGATCTCACTGGCGGTGAATGGGATTACTTCTTTCACCGAGATACCGCTCAAGATAATCACAATTCTCGGTATATTTGTTTCTTTTTTCAGTTTTGGTTTAGCTGCGTGGGCGTTGATCGCCAAGCTCATTCACTCCGCCTCCGTACCAGGCTGGGCATCTATCGTGATACCTCTTTATATGTTGGGGGGAATTCAATTGCTCTGCCTGGGGGTGATCGGACAATACCTCGCAAAGATATACGCGGAAGCGAAGGCCAGGCCTCGATTTATCGTCGAAAAAAGCGTATAGCTTCAACAGAGCGGCTGAAGGCCAGGCGGGGCGGGAAGTTCGATTTGAATTTGCCAGAATACAGACTTGGCTTCTTCCTCAAGTAAAAGCCACATTCTATGCTGTACCGATGTCAAGATGTGAAGCGAAAAGGCTCTAGGAAGGAACACGAGCAAGCAGCGCGTACTGACCGCCAAGAGGAAGTTTAGATAGCGTCCTCTCGATGGCGCCGAGTGTATAAAAAAGCTTCTCTGGAAAATAAAGGAAGTACTCCCGGTTGATAGATAAAAAGCCCGACGTGTTCAGAAGCGCATTGGCTTCGCGCGCGGTGAGTAGCTCTGCATTCGCGTCGATCGGACATCTCTTCACAATTGATCGAGTGATTGGGTTCCATGGATTATGTTCAACGATGCAGCATAATCCGCCGGGCCTCAACACACGCCGTATCTCATCGGTCAGAAGCGTCCGGTCACTTCCATGCGTGTGGTGAAAGACGCACACCGCAGTTACAAAATCGAACGAGTTATCATCAAACGGCAACTCGGCAAGAGATGGTTGTTTATACGTCTTGAATGAGGCAAGAGAAGACAACATGCGTGCGGACGGATCGCAGCCCACGGCCTGAACAAATCTGCTACCGGCCAATTGGAGCAGTTCGCCTCGACCGCAGCCAACATCCAACCACCTCTGTTTCTCAGGTACAGCACCGGCACACTTTAGAAGTCTATCGAGCAGGAGCCACTTTCTCCTGTGGAAGTGGATCGGGTCACGCGCAAATAGATTTCTGACCGGGTCATCGAGCAACTCAGAATACGAAGACGCAAACCGGTCGAACTCAGAGGGAGCGACCTTTCGATTTCGGTTTGCGTTTGTCATCTGGCTCCCTGATTCGACCGCACTTTTCATCTCCTGCTGAGTTAACGAGGTAATTGCGCTTGGGTTGCGCTTCCGATGAAGTTGTTGGCATTGTAAGTCAGGATGCTTCATCGAGTCGAGTGCTATACCAGGGGGAGAAGCTTTCTCTAATGTTCTGCCAAGTTTTCAGGCGCAGTTTGCAGAAATATCACGGAGTTGTTGTCGGTATAGACGATCTTCCACTCATGCAAGAGTGGCAAGACGCGAGCCATCGGAGATTGGCGGTTCAAGAGGCAGAAGCGGATCCTGTACTTTTGAAGGAGCGCTTTTGGATCGCTCTCTAGCATCGCCCAGCTTTTGAACTCGCCAAGGACGCCCGTCCATTCGTAAACGTCACTCCGCCCGTCGACGAATACCGGATACTGCGGCGCCGACCAGATCAGATAACCACCCAAGTCATAGTCGTTTAACATGGGCCCGAGGAGTTGATTGGCCTTGATAAAATCCACAGCTTTTACGGGACTTAGGTTCTCCACCTGTTTTTCCAGGTTCTGCCGGCTTGGAAAGGCCAGCCAAACCGCCAGCAGGGAAAGCCCTATCATGACCGCATTTGGCCAGATGCGATCTTCTTCCGCGTTATAGCCTTCCCATGAGGTTGAGAGCAGACGCGAAAGAATCGGTGCGGCCAGAATGCCGAATACAATGAGCATGCGCATATGACTGACGGCTAGCCACGTGCCGAGAATTAAGAACAATAGCTCATCGAAGAACAACTCGGATCGACGGAGAACAACCAGAAGAAAACTGCATAGAAGCACGGCTAGCAGAGCGATGCCCCGCGCCTCAGTCATGTTCAGAGGTGCCCACTCCCGAACACTGTCGAGACCGATATGCTGATGCAGCATGGTGTCGAAGGGATAGAAGATTTGCTTGATGCCGGCCGGATTGAGGAACAGGGCGACCACCGAGAGGATGATCGCCAGCATCAATATCCGGCGGGAGCGCGGGTCCCACCGCTGCGCCAGCAGAGAACCTATCTGGAAGCTGAAGAAAGAAGCGAAAAGAAAGACACCTGCGACGATAATTCCGAGGATGAAAGACCCATGGGCGTTGATCCAGATCGCAAAGAGGATCGGCAGGCAGAGAAACCAGCGGGGATTGTGCGTGCGCCCGAGACGAATCAGTACGAGTTCCACGATCAACAAGAGGTAGCCAATCATCTGCGGACGAATGGCAAACCCAACGGTACCAAAGAGCCAAATAGTCATTGCTCCGAGGAAAGCCACTTTGGCATTTCCCGAGTAGAACCAGCAAAGGCCGTAGCCAGCGATAATGAGAGCGGCGGTGAAGAAGCACAACCAGAACATCATGCCCGAGAGGCCGGCGCATTTGTAGGCGCAGTAGATGAGGAGCTGCGATAGCCATTCCTGTGGTACTGAAGCCTGATGGTTGGTGGTGTAGGAGAAGAGATCGGTGAGCGGGATGGTGTGAGTCGTCCAAACGATCTGACCCAACTTGAGGTGCCACCACATATCTGGATCATCGAAACGAGATCGTACTGTGAGTACTGCGAGCACGGCCAGAAGGCCTGCCAGCATGACAGGAAAGGAGAAGCACTTTTGCAAGATTCGAAAGAGGGGGGAAGAATTATCCTTGCTTCCGGCAAGCGGAGAAGCGGCGCTCAAGCAGTCTCCGCCTCCCGCAGGTTCTGCTCGAAGAGCGGGTCTGGCTCGGCAAGCCTGATCAGGCGATGTAAATAGGCGCGGGAGATGCACAGGCTACGGGCAGCCAGCGTCTTGTTTCCATTGTTTTCTCGCACTGCAGTTACGGCCAGCTTCACCTTGTAGTCCCGGAGCTGCCTTTCAAACGAGCCGGCTGGATGATAATCGCCGATGTCGACAATGTCGCCGATGTCGCCGATGTCGGCATCCGATTCCTCAATATTGAGGCTCAAATCTTCGGCGCGGATGGTTCTTCCGGGAGCGAGGATGATGGCCCTCTGCATCACATTTTCCAGTTCGCGCACATTGCCGGGCCAACGATAGCTTTGCAGCAGGGCTATCGCATCGGCCTCAATATCATCCATGGGCTTCTGAAATAGTTGCCCATAATGACGCAGGAAATGCTTGGCAATTTTGGGGATGTCCTCCGGATGCTCCTGGAGCGGGGGTGATTCAATCCGCATGACGTTGATGCGGTAGAAGAGATCCTGGCGGAATTTGCCTTCGGCCACCAATTTGGAGAGATCCTGATGAGTGGCGAAGATGAGGCGCGCCCTCAGGGGGACGAGCTTGTTGCTGCCCAGGCGGCTGAATTCCATCTCCTGGAGGACGCGCAGGAGCTTGACCTGGGTGAACAAGCTGAGATCGCCGATTTCATCGAGGAAGAGCGTGCCATCAGCCGCCTGCTCGAAGTAGCCTTCGCGAGCCCCTACGGTACCGGTGAAGGCGCCCTTTTCATGACCGAACAACTCTGCCTCGATGAGAGTCTCAGGGATTGCGCCGCAGGAAACTGCGACAAACGGGCGGTTGGCGCGGGAACCAAGATTGTGGATGGCGCGGGCAATTAGCTCTTTGCCGGTTCCGCTTTCGCCTGTCACGAGCACCGAGGCGTTGAGGCTGGTTACGCGATGCACCAGTTGATAAACGTGCTGCATGAGCGGACTGGTGCCAATCATCCGGTCGCAACCGGCGGGCACCTCCAGCTGCTGTTGCACGGTTTGGAGTTGCTGCCTGAGCGTAGAGTTCTCATACGCCCGGCTGAGCATGGTCTTGAGGTCACGAATGGAAGGTGGTTTGCGGCAGTAGCCGAAGGCCCCGGTACGAACGAACTCAAACGCGGTGGAGCGAAGGCCGTCGTCGGCCATGACCACCGCCGGCACCCGAGTTGCAATCAGGCGCTGGGTAGACCCAATCCGCTCCTGCAGCGAATCATGATTCGATTGCAGATCGAGAATCATAACGTCGCAATCTCCGGCCGCGCGGAGAAGATTCATCCCATCTTCGTCCGACTCAAGCAGGACTTCGAAGTCCTTGCCGAGGGCGGAGGAAAGCAGCGTATGGAGCGTACGGTCTTCCGAGTACAGTCCGATTTTGATCATACGATGGGCTCGTTCCCTAACAGTTCGCTGCCAGACCGCTTCCGGGAGAGAAGCGGAGAAGTCGCGAGCATTACCCCAGATCCGCTGCTTTACTGCAGTTCATTGCGTTGAGCAAGGATCATGTCACCGTTGTGGGGCTCTGCAGCCGACAACACATCCAGGAGCTCAATCGTCAGTGATTGACTCTGCTCCACATCTTAATGACAGAACAACTCCGTGTCGATATGACTTTGGTAACCATTGTTGCATATCTGAGCAATTAAAACATATAATACGGGAAAGCAGATTGAGGCGTTGGGGACTCTTGTCGATTATTCCGCGACGCGGATCGATAAGCGACTAACATTGTTTGTTTTCAATGTTTTTTCGTTCGCTTGCCGATTTCTGGCCAGAAATGGAAAGGGTACCTTTCCTGATATCACCGACCTAATTGAATTATTTCCAGTATCTGTAAAACACATTTTTAACATTCCAGCAGTAATAGAAAACGAGGGTACTTAATATCTAGACACCCCCGGTTGAGCGCGAAAATTGCTGCGTGCAGTGCCGCTGATTCGGCTGTTTTTATGCATGATCGGGCGTTGGTGGCAAGTGGGTGTTTGAACTCGGAGAGTGTATACGTCCCGCTTCACTCCAAAAAGGTTTGACGTAAACACCCGTGTACACCAAGCAGGGAGCGTGCCAGCAACTCTATGATTTCGGGCAGCTTTCAGTCTTTTTTGATTTGGTTAGAGAATTGCAAGAATGGTATAGCAATTGCAAGAATGGAGTTTTCCCAGATCGCCGGGGAGGAAGGAATATGGGATATGCACTCGTTTGCATGGTGGCCAACGCTGATCGTACTAGCGGTGGCAACATATACGGACATACGCGAGCGCCGCATCCCCAACTGGTTAGTGTTTCCTTTTCTTCTTGCTGGGATTGTGGTTTCCCCGTGGCGTCATGACTGGCCCGGCGTCCGGCAAAGCGTTTGGCACGGCCTAGGGCAGAGTTTGGCAGGCTTTGGGCTGGCACTTCTGATCTTCGGTTTTCTTTTTTGGATGGGCGGTATGGGGGGCGGCGATGTGAAGTTGTGTGCCGCGATTGGGGCCTGGGTAGGCCCGGCCCAAATGCTCATGGCCTTGGTAATTACCGGCTTGGCCGGTGGCGTTATGGTTCTGGTTTGGGCCGCCTTTGGCGGATTTTTCAAGGAACTGTTTACGGGTGCGGGCAGCCTGGTCTTCGGTTGGCAAGAGCGCGGCATGAGTCGCGATCCTGAGTTGGTACTTGCCAACCCGTTGAAGCGCAAGATGCCTTATGCACCGGCCATCGCCATCGGGACATTGATGTCCTTCTTTGCACGGTAAGGATTTGGAGCCAGGTATCATGTCCAATTGGCAGTCGTCTTTTAAGTCTTCGGCTAACCCGCAGGGGAGGTCGCACGCGGTAGGGGGTAGCGATTCAGTGAATTCAGACTCTTCTCCGTATATCGATGATCAATACCCGGACTCGCTAGGAGGGGATCTCCTTTCAATAGCGCTGATCGGTCCGGACGAGGATCGCCGCAAGGCGGCGACGACCGCGCTTGCTGGCTGCCAGAGCGGCGAAATCCGTGAGTTTTCCACCTACCCTCCCAGCCTAGACGACGTGCCAAAGCTGCTGGAGCAGAACTACGACGTCATCATCATCGACTTGGACAGCCACCCGGAATACGCGCTGGAATTGGTGGAGAGCATCTGCGCCAACGGCGCGTCGACGGTGATGGTCTATTCGGTGAAGGCCGATTCGGAGTTGCTGGTACGCTGCATGCGCGCAGGCGCCCGCGAATTTCTTACGATGCCGTTTGCCCAAAACACCATGGCCGAAGCGCTGGTTCGGGCTTCAGCGCGTCGTCCGGCAACGCGGATTCCGAAGAAAGCGGGCGGCAGATTGCTGGGGTTTCTCGGCGCACAGGGCGGTGGCGGAGCCACCATGCTGGCCTGCAACTTTGCTGTGGCCATGGCCCAGGAGTCGGGACAAAGCACACTGCTGATCGATCTCAATCTGCCGCTGGGCGATGCCGCGCTGAACCTTGGGGTGGTGGCGGAGTACTCGACCATCAACGCGCTTCAGAATGCGGCCCGGCTGGATTCGAATTTTCTCTCATCGCTGCTGGTGAAACATAGCTCGGGAGTCGCCGTACTTGCGGCTCCGGGCAAGTTTCCAACGTTTCCGGCGTCCAACGATGCCATCGACCGCCTGATAATGGTTGCGCGGCAGGACTTCGAGAACGTAGTCATCGATATGGGGACCAGGCTGGATCTGATGGGGACCAGTCTTTTCAAGAACGGCTCCACGGTGTACCTGGTCACTCAAGCGACCATCGCGGGCCTGCGCAACTCAAATCGTCTGATCTCGCAGTACTTCGCCACTGGGGTACCCAAACTGGAGATCGTGCTTAACCGGTTTGAGAAATCCATGGGTGTTTCCGAAGACCAGATTACGAAGGCGCTCACCCGGCCGGCGAATTGGAAGATTCCGAACGACTTTAATGCTGTGCGGCGCATGCAGACCACCGCCATCCCGTTGGCGCTTGAAGATTCGCCGATTTCGCGGCTGATCCATCAGATGTCCCGCACTGCTTGTGGCCTGCCAGCGACGCCGGAAAAGAAATCCGGCTTCAGTCTGAAGAGTCTGAGAGGGGGCGGTTTCTCGAAGGCTTCCAATAATACCGAGGAGTCTTCGTCTTCGTCCATCACATCGCTAGGGTTGGGGCGCGGCGCGGAAGACGGCAATGCGGCGCCTGAGACGCCTCCATATAGCAGCTTCTCGGCGAGAAGCGCGGAAAGATCCACTTATAGGGCTCCCGAGGCGACTCCACCAGCGAGAGAAAGCCAACCGGAGTTCATGCCGTCGGAAAGAGCGGACCGCAGCGAACGTGGAGGGAAGCGCGGGGAGATGCCAAGCATTCGGACTCCCGAGGAGCCGAGCGAGCCTGAGACGCGCATTTACAAAGGTTCTCTCTACGAAAAGAATGCGGAAGGCGAATGGCACCTTAAGCAGACTCAGGGCATTGGCGGCCGCGACTTGCAGAGCGAACCTGAAACTCGGGTTTACAAGGGCTCTACCTATGTGAAGGGAACGGATGGCGGATGGCATCTGCAGGAGGCCCCGGCCGAAGAGAAAAATCAGGCCGAGGAGCAAAGAAGGGCAGAAGAGGGCAGGCGTGCTGAAGAGGAAAGGCGTGCCGACGAGGAGAGACGGGCCGCAGAGGTAAGGCGGGTTGTCGAAGAGGTAAGACGGGTCGAAGAGATTAAGCGGCCCGAAGAGGTTATGCGGCCCGCGGAGGTAAAACGGGTCGAAGAGATCAGGCGGCCCGAAGAAGTGGTTCAAAGGACGCCGGCGATCGAATGGCCAGCGCCTGCTCCGGTGCCCTATGGCACGGCGCTCGGCCCCGATGAACTCAATGCAACGGCATCGGTTCCGGGAACATTCACTTACAGTCGCGCCGCAGGTGACATGCTTGCAGCAGGAACGCATACGCTTTCGGTAATCTTTACGCCGGTGGACGCAGCGGGCTACACCAGAGTGCAGGCCGAAGCGCCGCTCACTGTGACCAAGGCGACGCCGATTCTTACTTGGCCAGCGCCCGCAGCGATCGCTTACGGCACCGTGCTGAGCGCAACTCAGCTCCACGCCACGGCATCGGTTCCGGGGGGATTCATCTACAGTCCTGCCGCGGGAGATGTGCCTGGAGCAGGAGCGCATAAGCTGACAGTATTGTTCACTCCGAACGATGCGGCGAACTACACTCCTGCGCAGGCAGAAGTGCCACTGACTGTCACCAAGGCGACGCCGATCATCAAGTGGCAAGCTCCGTCCGTGATTCCTTATGGCAGCGTGCTGGGTGCGGCTCAGCTTAACGCCTCAGCGTCGATTCCGGGAGGTTTCGAGTACTTCCCAGCTGCGGGTGCGATGGTACCGGCAGGAGTGCAGACGCTTTCGGCGACCTTTACGCCGACGGATGCAGCGAACTTTACGACGGTCCAAGCCACAGTGACGCTGACGGTCACCAAGGGAACGCCAACGATTTCGTGGCCGACACCCGCTTCGATTCACTATGGCACCCCGCTTGGTACCGCTCAACTGAATGCCTCAGCGTCGGTTCCGGGAGATTTCGTCTACAGTCCTGCCGCGGGAGAAGTGATTCCATCGGGATCGCAGACACTCTCGGTCACCTTTACTCCGACGGACACCACGAACTACACCGCGGTTCAAGCCGCGGTGCCGATCTCGGTCTCCCGGGGGAAGGCTGCGATCACATGGCCGAAGCCCGATCCGATTACCTATGGCACTCCACTCAGCGCGACTCAGCTCAATGCCACCGCATCGGTCGCGGGGAAGTTTGTCTACCTTCCTGGCGAAGGCGCCGTGCTTTCTGCGGGAACGCATACTCCTTCTGTAACTTTCACGCCGGAGGACACGACGAACTATACCGCGGCGCGGGCGGCTGTATCGCTGACGGTCACCCGTGCGACGCCTGCTGTCAGCTGGCAGGCGCCTGATGCAATCGCCTACGGGACAGCGCTCAGCGCCACTCAGCTCAATGCCACTGCATCGGTCCCTGGGAAATTCGCTTACACTCCAGCAGCAGGCGAAGTGCTCGGAGCGGGGACACATACGCTCTCGGTGACCTTCACTCCGAACGATGCCACAGATTACGCTGCCGTGCAGGCTACCGTGTCGCTGACCGTGGGCAAGGCAAAGCCTACCGATATTGAGTGGCCAACGCCGGCTGCTATTTCCCGCGGCACAGCGCTCAGCGCTAATGAACTCAATGCCAAGGCGCCGGTTCCGGGAACATTTGTCTACAGTCCAGCGTCAGGCGAGGTGCTGGCGACGGGAACGCACACGCTCACAGCGACGTTTACTCCGGCGGATGCGAACTTCCCAGCAGTGCAGACCTCGGTGCAGCTGGTTGTCACCAAGTTAATGCCCAAGATCAGTTGGTCGAAGCCGGCCGCCATTTCCTACGGTACTGCGCTCAGCGACACCGAGCTCAAGGCCAAGGCGTCAATTCCTGGAACTTTTGTCTACACGCCTGCCGCGGGCGAAGTGCTCTCGGCGGGATCGCATACACTTTCAGTAGCATTCACTCCGGCGGACACTTCAGACGCCGCGCCTGCGGAGGCATCCGTGTCGTTCACAGTTAACAAAGCAACACCAATACTCAGCTGGCAGACGCCAGCCTCGATTCCTTACGGCACTGCGCTCAGCTCCAGCGAGCTCAATGCCTCGGCATCGGTTCCGGGAGCATTTATTTATACTCCCTCCGAAGGCACCGTGATTGCAGCGGGAACGCAGACCCTTTCGGTCACCTTCACCCCAACGAACACCGCTGACTATACCACGGCGCAGGCCTCGGTATCGCTAGTGGTGGAAGGGTTGGACAACATTGCATCGCTATTGCCGGCAATTCTCGAAGCGGATCCCATGGGTCCAGCGGACGGTAAGAGAGGCGCATCCCCAAGCGGCAGCAGCTCGAACCAACAAAACACACTTGAAACGCGCACTTACAAAGGCGCTACCTATGTGAAGGGAGCCGATGGCCAATGGTACCTCCAGAAGAAATAGAAAAGGCGCAACCCTCAACGCTACCTGCGGATTTCAGCGAGTGGGATAACGGAGAGGCTCCCGCGGCACAGCAGCCTGCCAGCTTTAACGGCTTCGAAGCTGTTCCAAGACCGCCTGCGAGGCCTGCGACAGCGCGAGTTGCTGTGTCGCATGTAGTGGATCGGTTACCGAGCGTTGATCGGATACCGAATACCGTGTCACGCACATCGACAAGGGCGTACGCGGAAGCCGAGCAACTATTTCAACCGCCTCCGCCTCCGCCCAGAAGCACGAACCCGTATGCGGGCGACCAGAGACAGAGGAGCGTCTTTGTCGAGGAAGCGGAGCCGGAGGAGAGCGAAGAGACACACAAGGGAGTGGGAATGTACGCCGCTGTGGGAGCGGTTGCACTTCTGCTGGTTGCCGGCGGATTGGGTTATTACAAGATGCGGCCCAAGACGACCGCGACCGTGCCGACTCAAACGGTTTCGCAGCAGACGACGACGATGGTCCCAAGCACCACCACCACCACCACCACCGTGGTGACCCCGCCGAAGCCCACAGCGGCAACATCTGCGACGGCAGCAACCTCGCAACCAGTGCAGACACCCGTGACCGAGACGGCGGTGCCAGAAAAGCCGGCTCGCAGCCAGGCGGATGTGGTTCATCAACTGAATGCGCCGTCGCGGATTCCGATCGATCTCAGGACTCTGGCTGGGAAGGAGCCACCGCCTTCGTCAGGCTTTGGTGGTGTGGATAGCATGGGCGGGGCCTCTGCAGTTGGCAACGTGTTCGGCGGACAGAGCGGACCCAAGGTGAAGGTCGAGGCTCCCAGGAAGCTGACCATTTCGGCTGGCGTCGCGGGCGGTTTGTTGATTCAGAAGACAGCTCCCGTTTATCCGCAGCTTGCCAAGGAAGCTCGCGTCTCCGGAACAGTGGTGATCCAAGCCACTATCTCCAGGACGGGGTCGATCCAGAATCTTCGCGTTGTTAATGGGCCGACCATGTTGCGGCAGCCCGCGTTGGATGCAGTGAAGAGTTGGCGGTACAGGCCGTACCTTCTTGACGGAGAACCGGTGGAGGTGGAAACCACGGTGAGTGTGACTTTCACTCTGGGTGGATGATGAGTTCTTTGACCCCTCTTCGTTTTTTGGGAGAAGAGGGGACACTCTTTTGAATGAAAGCTAGGCGAACGAGGATCGTTTCTCGGCGGAAGGTAAAACTTGGAATTACTGAATCTGGAAAAGTACAAAGCGGAAATACACCGAACTTTGATCTCCAAACTTGATCTGGAGAAACTATCGCGCGTCAATAGTAGCCAGGCGCGCCAGGCTGTGGCCGGCATTGTCAAGGAGATAATTTCCGACCAGCGCGTGCCACTGAACTTCGACGAGCAGGAAAAAATTCAAGCCGACTTGCTCGACGAGGTTTTCGGTCTAGGTCCTCTGGAGCCCCTGCTGAGGGATTCAAAGATTTCAGACATCCTGATCAACGACAAAGATCATGTTTTCGTGGAGAAGAACGGACTTCTGCAGAGGGTCGATACGACGTTTCGCGATGATCGCCATTTGCTGCAGATCATCGACCGCATAGTGTCGCGCGTGGGCCGCCGTGTGGACGAGTCTTCGCCCATGGTCGATGCCCGTTTGCCCGACGGCTCCCGCGTCAATGCCATCATTCCACCGCTGGCGCTCGACGGACCTTCGGTGTCGATACGCCGTTTCGGAACAGGCCCTCTGGCCGCCAATCAACTGGTCCAATTGAAGAGTGTCTCGCCAGAGATGATGGAGGTGCTGTCCTCGGCGGTGAAGGCCAGGATCAGCATTCTCATCGCGGGCGGCACCGGCGCCGGCAAGACCACCTTTCTGAATATTCTGTCTCAATATATTCCGCGGAACGAGCGGCTTGTCACAATCGAAGACGCGGCCGAACTTCGACTGGCCCAGGAAAACATCGTGCGTCTTGAAACCCGTCCTCCCAACATCGAAGGACAGGGAGCGATACGCCAGCGCCAACTGCTGATCAACTGCCTCCGTATGCGCCCCGACCGCATTATCATGGGCGAGGTCCGCGGAGAGGAAGCCTTCGACATGCTGCAGGCCATGAATACCGGGCATGAAGGTTCCATGACCACCATTCACGCCAACACTCCTCGCGATGCCATCTCCAGGCTCGAGTCGATGGTTGCGATGGGCAATTTGAACATGCCGGAAAAGTCCGTTCGGCAACAAATCGCATCGGCCATCACAATTATCGTTCAGGCCACCCGCATGAGCGATGGTACCCGCAAGGTGACCAGCGTGGCTGAGATCACCGGCATGGAAGAGAACGTCATCAGCATGCAGGAGATATTCAAATTCGAGCGGAAAGGGATCGGGCCAGACGGCAAGGTAATTGGCACGTTCTTGCCGACCCGTATCCGACCAAGGTTCCTCGAACGGCTTCGCGTTTCGGGTATCGTCCTGCCGCCGGCATTGTTCGAGCGCGAGACGCAGGTCAACTGAGGGAAGGAGGGCTAACAGATATGTTGATTGTCAGTTTGGTATTCCTGGGCGTGTTCGGAACCGTCGCTCTGGTCGCTGTAGCAATGACAGCCGGTGCCTCGGAGCAGGCCAAGCAGGTTCACGCCACGTTGGACTCAGCTTTAGCCACCGACAGGCCGGAAGAACGCGACCTGGCTATTAATTTTCGCAAGACCGATCTGCTCAGCACCATTCCCTGGTTGAATCGCAAACTGCTAAAGCTCGAATTGGCGCCACGCCTGCAAACCCTGCTCTATCAGGCCGATCTCAAGTGGACCGCCGGTGGGCTGCTTACCGGTTGTGGGCTCTTGTTCGTGGTCGCGGCATTTTTGGTTAACTGGCGTACACACGCGCTTCTGATGGCTGTGGCACTCGGGCTACTAGCGGGTGCCTCACCTTTTGCTTGGGTGTCCCATAAGCGCAGCAGCCGCCTCAACAAATTTCAACAGGGACTGCCGGAAGCATTGGATTTGATGGTGAGCGCACTCCGAGCCGGGCATAGCCTAGTCGCCGCAATGGGGTCAGTGGCGCGCGAGAGTGCCGATCCCGTCGGCTGCGAATTCAAGGCGTGTTTTGATGAGCAGAACTACGGGCTTGAGCTGAAGACAGCCATGGATAACATGATCAACCGCGTTCCTCTCCAAGATCTCCGCATCTTCGCAACGGCAATCATGATCCAGAAAGAGAGCGGAGGAAACCTTGCAGAGGTCCTCGACAAGACCTCTCATGTTATCCGAGAGCGTTTCCGTCTAAGGCGGCAGGTCGGGGTGCATACAGCCCAGGGACGCATGACGGGGTGGGTGCTCACTCTTCTTCCGATGGGACTAGGATGTGCTCTGTATTTTGTCAACCCGAAAATGATGAGCCTTTTGTGGACGAATCCGATGGGCGTCAAGCTCCTTTACGCGGCTGGAGCCTTGCTTGTGGTTGGCGGGTTGTTCATTCGCAACATTGTGAACATGGACGTTTGAAGGTGGACCAATGGGAATGACGATTCTTATCTTCTGTGTTTTTTTTGGTTTGATCGTGACTGTCGGGCTGCTATTCTTCTACCGCGAAGATATGCTTCGGCGGATCTCCGAGGCGATCAACCCGCAACAACAACCCAAGCAGAAGTCTCTGTTGAGCGCTATTCAACAGACGGGCCTTTCGATCGGCGGCGTCATTGAGCATTTCGAAAACGTTCTGCCGAAGAGCGAAGTCGAGATTTCCGTAGTCAAGCAGCGTCTGCAGCGGGCTGGATTTCGCAATGATTCCGCAGCCAGAGTCTTTCATGGCTCCAAGGTATTGGTTCCCGTCATACTCTGCATCTTGGCCTTGGTCACCGGAGCTGGATCCCTTAGCCCATTTTTCGTCTACGTATTGGCTTTGGGCCTGGGATTCCTAGCGCCGGATTTCTGGCTGGGAAGGCGGATTAAGACGCGCCAATCCCGTATTCGTCGTGGTCTGCCGGATGTGCTTGATCTGCTGGTGATTTGCATCGAGGCGGGATTGAGCTTGGACCAGGCGACGGCCCGCACCTCTTCAGAATTGAAGCTGGCCCAACCCGAACTGTGCGATGAATTGGGTATTGTCGTGCTTGAGCAGCGCGCTGGACGGCCTCGTGACGAGGCCTGGAAGCATCTGGTTGAACGTACCGATGTAGACGTGGTGCGCAATCTGGTTTCAATGCTGGTTCAGGCGGAACAGTTTGGAACCAGTATCGCCAAGACTTTGCGCGTTCATTCCGACACTCTCAGAGTCCAGCGCGTGCAGGCAGTGGAAGAGGCGGCGGCAAAGACCACCATCAAACTGATTTTCCCGCTTGTGCTGTTTATTTTCCCCTCACTTTTCGTGGTCGTTTTAGGCCCGGCGATGATTTCTATTATGGAATCGTTCAAAAATCTCTACCACTGAGGGAAGGAGGAATCTATATGGAAAGTACCATGATCGTCCGAATTGCTGCTGCAGTCTTGTTTGTCGTCATTCTTGTCGTCTTGATCCAGCGCCGCCGTACGCGCGTCAAGTAAACGGGTTGCGTTTGTGTCCCGGGCGGCGTAGTGAAACGATACGCGCTTGGCTGGCCGGCCCCCAGTTTCGTGGGCCATGGATCTCGTCACTTTGACGCCCGGTGTCGCCCGTATTTCGCTCAGGCCGGGGAGCGCATCAAGCATGTTTCCGAAAGAGGAGAGGAATTTTTATGGACACTACCATGATCGTCCGCATTGGCGCTGCCGTTTTGTTTATCGTAATTCTGGTTGTTTTGATCCAGCGTCGCCGTACACGGGTTAAGTAGCAGGGGCTTCGCGGATGGGCTAACGCCGCCGCGAAGCATGTGATTCGCTGACCAACTCGATTATCCCGCTGACCGGGGCATTGCCGATGAGGCGAGAGGTGTCTTTGTGTTCTATCCCGACGGCAGGTGAGGTGGAGTGTGTCCGTGAGCGTTTCTCAGGGCAGGTGCAGTTGCCTACTCCGCGCCAGACCAAAGAAGAATCGTCTTCAGTGCGGCGTTCACAGAGAAAGGACTCGATATGTGCGTTTCTGACGGGAGAGGTTGAATTGGCAACGGGTACTCTGGGATAACGCCGAATTGCCGGGTTTTCGCTGGAGACCGGAGGTTACATGGAATCACGACGACTTTGTGCGTACAACCAGACTCGCGAATGCTTTCTCGGCTTGGAGGTCGCTGCCGCAGATCTTTCTGCTACAGCCCTCACGGATCTGATGCGAAGGCTGGCGCTCAAGTCGGGCGAGGGTCTTTGGATGGAGCCGTTCAGAGGGATTCCTGAGACGGAGATGCGCGCTCCGCTCGATCTGATTTATTTGGACGAGGATTGCCGAGTCATCGAGGTGGTCGAGTCATTCCCAACATTCCATGTCACCCCTTCCAGCCCCGAGGCCGCAAGCGTTTTGGCGCTGCCAGCTCACTCGATCTATTCGTCGCAGACGCAACCGGACGACCAGTTGGTGCTTTGTGTCGCCGAGGAGATGCAAGGACGCCTGGAGCGGTTCTCCAGCTCCAACGGCGCCACCAGTGCAGCCAGCAGTGGAGTGCAAAGCGCAGTTGTGTTGAGGGGAAAGCCGCTCTGGAGCGGTGGCCCCGGTGTGGTGGAGTTGGAGGAGCGCTCCGAGAACGAGCGCGCATCGAGTTCCCAGCAGCCGTACGAGATGCGCCTGATTGAACCGGGCATGGCGAACATCAAGCCGCCGAAAAGCTGGCTGGAGCGCTGGTGGTCTCCAGATCCGAGAAGGGCCCCGGACCGGAGAATAGCTCCAAGGGACTCACCACTTGGTCTTGCAGCATATTACTGGACCGGGTCTGCTCCGAAGGGGCACATCATCAGGGATGTCAGTGCGTCAGGATTGTATGTCGTGACCGAGGAGCGTTGGTACCCAGGTACCCTGATTCTGATGACGCTGCAGGAGACAGAAAACGGGGAAGAAATCATCGAACGGCCGCTCTCTGTGCACTCCAGGGCTGTCCGCTGGGGCAACGACGGCGTAGGGCTGCAATTCATTCCGCAGGATACTCCGGCAGCGCGCAGTGGTCTGAACCCGTTGGTGAACGGGGCGGATCAAAGGGAAATCGAGCAATTTCTGGAGCGGCTAAGACGCGGCAACGGCTAATAGCCGATTGAGCGCGCCTTGCACACATGAGGGTGTCAAGGAGTAAATTTAGGTTGCCGAAACAGCTTTTGTGAACGACAATGAACGGGAGAAAAAAGCGATGAAGATGCTGAGCGATATGTACGGAAAAGTTTTGGCTCTCACTGGCGGCCTAAACCGGGCCGTGCCAACTGAAGCAGCTTCGAAAGGGGCGAGGGTAAAAGCCCGGTCTATTGGTGGCCAGCTTCGCGCCTGCCTTCACTTCGGCGAAAAGGGCAACGCGTTGGTCGAGACGGCTGTCACGCTGCCGGTGTTTCTGCTGCTGATTACAGGTACGTTTTCAATCACGATGGCCCTGTTTTCATATGAACAGCTCGGAAACGCGACGTTCGTGGCCTCACAGACAATTCAAGACGGTCGAGGTTATGTCGGCGACCCGTGCGCGACGGCGGCTACATCCGTTGTCACTACGTTGCCCACTTGGGCGGCGGCGAATTTTACCTTCACGCTAACGATGACCCCAACTGTTGGTACGCCTGTGACGGTTGGCCCCCTATCTCAAACGGCGTTTTCATGCCCCTCGGATGGGTCAGATTTGGGCTACGACGAGCCGGCCGTGCTCACGGTAAGCTATCAGTACACCTGGATTCCATCGTATATGTTGAATCTGGGTACGGGAACATTGACGCAGTCAAGAGCAGTGATGGTCGAGTGAAAGAGGAGCAATCCAATGAGAATGAGCGGAAGATTTTTTGTAAGCAGATTGCTGAAAGATACGCGCGGCCAGACGCTGTTCATCGTGGCACTGGGCATGACCTCATTCATAGGCCTCGCCGGACTGTCGCTTGACCTCGGCAACTACTATTCTGCCCTGACCGTGCTGCAGTCATCAACGAACGTGGCTGCAATAGCGGGGGCGGCCATGCTTCCCGACTCGGACGCGGCTGCTGCTGCCGTGACAATGTACAGCTCGATGCCAGGAGAGCTCAATGCCACTCCGCGACTGCAACAGGCTGTGGCAACGCCGGGCTACCTATGCCTGACCGCGGTGGCGACCAACTTCGGAATCGCGTGCCAGAACTCTATCGGCACCGTTGTGACGCCAGTCAACGCAATTAAGGTGGTGCAGGTGGCAACCGTTCCATTGTGGTTCGGAGGGATGTTCGGTGTCCCTACATGGCAGGCCGGGGTAACTGCAACGGTGTCCATGAGAGGGCTTCCAACGCCAACCAACATCGCGCTCGTCCTGGATGCGACACTCTCCCAGAATGCCCTCGATCCGGACTGCGCATTAGGCCCCACAATCACAGAGATGCAGTGCGAACTGAACGGCGTTCTGACCTTTCTGTCGAAGATATATCCCTGCAAGATTACCCTGACAACCTGCACATTTACCAATGGCGTGGCGGCACAGTCGGTTGACCGCGTGGCCCTATTCTCGTTTCCCCCCTTTACCGTCGCTTCGGCAGCAACAAATCTCTGCACTTCTATACCTACGGCGGCGGGGATCACCGCTCATGGCGGCCTTCAAACATCGGGTAATTGGGGAAGTGGTGGTTGGTTCTCCGATCCCGTTATGGGATACTACGACAGCGATGCTAGCCAAGCCAAGGTGAACGGTTACTACTTCCAGGGTCCGGCCGCGACCGCGAACAACTCAGGCGCTTGGCCGTTTTGGCCTATCGGCGCACCATATCCGTATGTCCCAGTCCCGTTGAACCAACTTGGGACCAGCTATGCACCAGGAACAGGCGCGGGCGCGGTGACATACGAGGTATCTCTGGGCCTTGGTTCCGGCGATTTGAATGGCTTCTTCAGCGATTATCTTCCCTCCGACCGTACGTCAGGATCAATATCCGACTTGCTTCCGAACTCTCAGATAGTAATTTTGGCAGGCGGGTTGAGCGGATGCGGCGGTATGGAGACCCCCAACTACGACGGCAACTATGGTACCTATCTTGCGGCGCCCATCTATGCGGCGCAATCGGCGCTGATTGCCGAGCAGCAGGCCAATCCGGGCTCGCTTAACAAAATGGTCATCCTCAGTGACGGCAACGCAGATGCGGGCAGTGGCAATGTAGGAACGGGGTTCAGCAGCAATGGAACTTATCCATCCTACAAAGGAGACTGTGCGCAGGAGATCGCGGCGGCCCAGTACGCTGTTAGCCAGGGAACGCGGGTGTTTACGATTGCCTACGGCTCACCGACGGTTTCAGGTTCAGGTCAAAATGGTCAACCGTTTGGTTGCCCAACCGATGTGAACTTTGGTAGTCACTCAAACATTACGCCATGTCTGGCAATGCAGGATATGGCTTCAAGCATAGGCGACTTCTACACCGCTAATCAAGCCGGGGCATCCAACACCTGCGAAAATGCGACCGTTCCCGGTAACAATTCAAGCATCGCCACCATCATGGGGACGATTGCCACCAACACGCAGGCTCCACGGTTGATTCCCAACGGCACACAATAGCCAACTCGAGGAAGGTCAGGGGAATGTATCTCCCCGGCGGGACATCAAGGCAGGGCATCAGAACGCAAATGAAGGGTACGGGCTGAACCCCGTACCCTTCATTTGCGTTTGGTAGCAAGATGCGCGAACACTGGACGAGTTCTGCGACTGCACGCGCTGTGAGCAGGACTATTGCGGCTCTTCTGGAACGATCAGCAGGACTTCTACTTTAACCTCGTGTCCATTCTGTGTCGCCGGCCTGAATTGCCACTGGGCGAGAGAATCGATCACGAACTGCGCCTGCTCGAATCCAGGCGGAAAGACAACACCCAACGCTTCGAAGCGGCCGGCCTGATTGACAAATCCGTGAACCATGAGGGCATCGGCATTGATTGCACCGGGAGCGAGATTCGGTCGCACAATGTTGAAAGGCCAGGGCGCCTCAATGTGCTCAACCTTTCCCGTCTCGTCGATTTCGTCTTCGCGCGGAAGCGAATATTGGAGAATCCAGCTCTTCGCCAGACCCACATGTATATAAACTGTGTAGGCCAACCTGCCGCTCCATATCTGCCCCGTCTCCGGATACTTGTCTTCGAGAGTGGAGCCGACAATGACAGCTCCAAACTGGCCGGTTTTCGGTGCCTTGACATGGGTGGTGGTAAGGCGGGTGCCTTGGCCGGTACCATTCGCACCAGGCACGCCCGCGGCAGGGTTCGAAGAATTTCCGGAATCGCCTCCACCTTGTCCTGTTCCGGCTCCCCCTCCTGGACGGCCCGCATCGAGCCCTCCCTGAGAATCAGAGGCGGCTGACTCGTTGATGGGCGGCAGCGCGATGTCTCCATTGGCCAGCTGAAGATCGGAGAGCGACATCACAGCGGCGGAGGTCGCTTGCGCGGAGCCATTCGCTGTGGTCACCGCAGCCGCAGGCGTCGTTTGCGGTCCGCGAATGACGATAGGCGATGTGGTGGTGGCAATGATGGGCTGTGGGAGCGTAGCCGTATCCGTGGGTGCAAAGGCGAAATCAGCCAGTTTCCGCGATGCATTGGGCCGCTGGATGGAAGGCTTTACATCGGCAATCGACGGCCTTTCAGGCAAGGGGGCGAGAATCGACTTGACTGGAGCGATCTGTGCATCCCAGACCACTACCGTCGGCACCGGAGTTTCCGCGGGAAGCTTTACAGGTTTGGGAATATCGGGCTGCACCAGCGTCTGGCGCGCGGGCTCGGCCTGCGCGACTTGTTGGCGCAGGACCGGAGGCAGCTTTGCCTTGTTCCCGCCGGGAGCAGCCTTGTGTTCGGCGGCGCGCGGGCGGGGCGCCTCGACACCGCCCTTGGCGGCTTGCTGATTCTGAAAATCTGGAGAGTGCAGTTCCAAATGCCGTATGGCATATCGTTCGTGGATAACCGGTGTTTTGACTCTGGGCGCGAAGATGATCCCCAAAGCGACGAGTGCAATCGCGACACCATGCATAACAATCGAAAACAAAAAGGAGTATGGTCGCTGATTCAATTCCGGTCTCTCGGAAAAGAGCGATATCATCGGGGAAGAGCTCATGACCGGATGAATTTCCTTCCTTGCGCCCCCTGATCCCTGTCTAGAGCGGGAGCCGCACTTCAACCATTCGCAGCTTGGTTGCGCATTGAGAAATGCCTTGTCGCCTGGCTTCAGTGTTCAATTATATTCTCTTCCGGATTGGCCGATGGCGGGAGTTTGCCCGATAACTCTCTTGATACCTTCTGACCATAGGCTTGCGCTTGCGGCTGTTTTGACGAGGCTTCACGGGGCTACACTGGACAGGCATTCAAACTTGTCTGCGAATTGTTCCCTCAACTCCGGTTTCGGCGTAAAATCGAAGCTGGTTTCCTTGAGTGCTTCACTTGCAGCAAGGGACAGAAAGGCGAAGCTGGCCGGTTAGCCAGTTCAAACAGGCCTCCATATGAACCGAAGACTGACTCTTATTCTTCTCGCCGCATTCGGTATTGCGACCGTATGCACTCTGCTGGTAGTCCGCTTGGTTCACAACCAATCGGCGGCCCGGCCGGCACTGTCAACCCGCGTGCTTGCGGCAAAAGTAGACATCAAGCTCGGAACCGTTCTCAAGGATGACAATCTGTCGAGTGTCGAGATCGCAGGCACGGCTCCCAAAGACGCCATACTCGAGAAAGACAAGAGCAGCGTGATTGGACGGGGCGTCATCTCGGACCTCTATGAGGGTGAGCCCATCATTGAGGACCGTCTGGCGGGCGGCAAGAACGGCGGAATGGCGGCTGCTATTCCTCTGGGCATGCGGGCCTGCGCGGTCAAGGTGGATGACGTGGTAAACGTGTCGGGATTCGTCACTCCTGGAATGCGGGTGGACGTTCTTATCTCCGGCACCCCTCCGGGCGTGCAGAACCCCACTGAAGGCTCCGAGGCGAGAACGCTTCTTCAGAACATCCAGGTTCTGTCGGCCGGCACAGACTATCAAAAAGATGCAGAAGGCAAACCGAAGCAGGTACAGGTGGTCAATCTGCTGGTGACTCCCGAACAAGCGGAGACTTTAAGCTTGGTCAGAGATCAGGTGAGAATTCAGCTTGTGCTGCGCAACCCGATGGACACCAAGACCGACCCTGTCGTCGGTACAGCCACGGCGAACCTGTTTGGAGCACCCACCGTCGCCGCTCCGGAAAAGCCGCATCGCGCCGTAGCAAAGAGTGTCGCGCCTCAGGCGTTTTCCATCGAGTTGCTCAACGGTTCGAAACAGAGTGAAGAAAAATTTGCTTCTCCCGAGGGACACCAGTGAGAGCGAAGATCGGCATTACCATTGCATGTTTGGGAGCATTGGCTGTTGTCCTCTGCGCCAGCGCGGGCCTAAAGGCTCAAAGCTCACCGTCCTTCTCTCAACCTCCAGCCTCTATTCAGGACTCGGCGAACGATCTCTCCGTCACGGTGGGCAAGACCGTGCTGGTCGACTGTCAGTGGCCAGTGGCGAGAGCGGCCATCAACCTGAGCGAGATTGCTGAAGTCCATGCGACGAATCCCAAAGAGATCATGGTAATGGGTAAAACACCTGGGGAGACCAGCCTGATTATCTGGGATACACATGGCGGACGACAGTTTTACAACGTGACGGTGCGCCCCAGTTCGGCTGCTCTGAACGACAACCTGGACGCGATCCGCCGCGAGCTTCGAGCGGAGCTTCCCGGGCAGAACGTGAAGGTCAGCTCGGAGAACGGTTCAATCTTCCTTCGCGGCACGGTCAAGGATCTAAGCAGTGCCTCGCGCGCGGTGAAGATTGCCACCGCGGGCCTCGCTTCCAAAGACGGGAAAGTCGTGGACTTGCTCGACGTCAATGTGCCTGACAGCGATCCGCAAATTCTCCTCAAAGTGCGCTTTATGAGCGTGGACCGTAGCAAAGAAACGCAGCTCGGCATCAACGTATTCAATCTTGGTGCTGGCAATTTTATCGGAGCATCTACAACCGGCCAGTACACTCCACCGCAGATATCGGGCGGCTCGGGCGGCTCGGGGGCATTATCGGCCGGCGGGTCTCAGGCGACTTTTTCGAATGAACTCAACTTGCTCGGCTTCTATCCCGGCCTTGGGGTGGGAGTTGATGTCCAGGCGCTCGCGCAAAAAATCGGTGCTGAGGTTCTGGCTGAACCCAACATCGTGGCGGCCAACGGCAAAGAGGCCAGCTTTCTGGCTGGTGGAGAATATCCGTATCCCATCGCACAGGGAAGCGGGGGCGCCATTACCATTTCCATTGACTTCAAGGAATATGGAATACGCCTAAACTTTATACCTACCATCACTCCGCGCGGGACGATTCGTCTCCAGGTGGCCCCTGAAGTCAGTGCCCTCGATTTCACACATGAGGTCGAGATTTCCGGACTTGATGTGCCCGCCATTACCACGCGAAAAGTGAAGACCGAGGTCGAGTTGGGCGACAATCAGAGCTTCGTCATCGGTGGACTGCTGGACAACGAAGAGTCGGAAACCTTCTCGAAGGTACCCTTTCTTGGGGACATTCCTGTCCTCGGCAAGTTCTTTCAGTCGATGCAGAAGCTTAGGTCGAACACCGAGCTGCTCGTGATTGTAACGCCCGAGATTGTGGCTCCCATTCCGGCTGGAACTCCGGCGCCTGACTTGAAGTATCCAGCGAAGTTCCTACCGCCCAACTCTGGCGTCCCGATGAATACTCCCGATGCCAAGACGGCGGCCAACACCCCACCGCCCACGCCGCCGACCATGCCTGTCGAGAAGTTGATTGACAGCATGAAGGCGGAGCCACCGTTAGTGATTGAAGGCGGCACGGGAGGCTTTGGCGCCTCATCGAGCGGGTCGACCGGGGGCGCGAGCACCAGTTCTGCACCTTCATACTCGCCGCCCCAATAAGGTTTTCGGCTGCCTCTTTAGGCAGCCGGCAGCCTTGCTGCAAATGGGTCAAGCAGAGAAGCGCGGCGGCAGAGAGACGAAAGGATCTGAGACAACCGGATGAATCCGTTCAGCTGGGTCGTATCGGGGCTGCGGAATCGCCTCTCTTCGCGCCGTCAAGCCCCTCGGGATGTTCGCCTTCGGGTCTCAAACTTGACGCGTAACACGGTGCTCGCCACTCACATGGAGATGGCAGGCAGCAGCTCCACGCGCGCCAAGGGCTTACTCGGACGCGAGTGTCTCTCTCCAGGAGAGGGATTGTGGATCATCCCTTGCGAAGCAGTACACACATTCTGGATGCAATTTTCCATCGATCTCGTCTATCTGGACCGCAAGAATCAGATCAGGAAGGTTACGAGTGAAGTGCGCCCATGGCGAATATCGGCTTGTATCCGGGCGCACTCCGTCCTCGAACTTCCGCCAGGAACTATCCGCAACACACAGACACAATCAGGGGATACGCTCGAATTCTCGCCTGTTTCTTTGACCGCTGACAGCCCTGCTCTGTGACAGCCCGAACCCTGTGACAGGATGAACTGAATGCAGGCACAATGGAACCGAAACGTCACTCCTGACATAAGGGCGAGGGCTCATCCGCGCTATTGTTCGCAGTCGCATATAGATACCATGCAAGCCATGCAAGCGCAGTCCACACGTAAAACAGAGAACTTATCGGAATCTCCGCGAATACCTCGATCATCGCCGCCCCAGCAACCAGTCCGAAGGGCAGCAGGGAGCGGCCTGAACCGTAGGCACGATAGACTCCAGCCAGAACGACCGGAAGCAGCACAGCCTCGTCGGTGAGCAGAGCATAGGGCGCGCAGAGCACCGAGACGGTGAGCAGCAACAAACCTTGATCCATCCAGTTCCAGCGGCTGCGCCGCGTCCAGAAGTACCAGAGTGCCCACCCACAGCTGACTGCCTGAGGAAGAAATTGCAGCCAAACGGCATCCCGATGCAGGAGCAGACGCAAGCATTCGCTCAGCGTGGGAACAATCTCCCCCATAATTCCTGACGTTCTGATCATTTGAGAGTATTGCGACCAGGCATGTGGATCAAAGCAGAAGGCAAGCACGCAACTGGCGAGCAGCGAAGTGAAGATTCCAGCGAGGATGCGGTATGCTCTTCGACCTACAATCCACAAGAGCAGCACGATGCCGAAGGGCAGGAACAGGTGGGGCTTTATGGTGCAGAGTAACAGGGCAGCTCCGGCAAGAAATGGATACGACTTGTGAAAGCGAAGAAAAAGCGTCATGCCGAGAAGGAGAAAAATGCCAAGCTGCCCGGCCATCAGGCACTCCATTACGGGCGCAAAGCAGTAGCCGAGCAAATGCAACCGGTTGTCTGGTCGGCCATACATAGTCCAAAGTATCCGAATGGATGTTACAAGAGCTGCAAGCAGAGCGATCAGCCAGAGGACGAGTCCAGAATTTGGGCCAGTGAAGCCGAGCGGTAATGCTAGGAAAAGGGCTACCGGCGGGTTGCGCATGATGAGGCGATAGCTCAGATCGTACCCAGCCGTGCGCTCGAGCGACCGTACGCCTGCGCCATCATAAGGGTCTGCGCCGTGAATGAGTTGTTGCCCAGCCGCCCAATAGGAGATGAAATCTCGCTGTCCGGCGTTGTTGCTCCTGGCGATGAGGATAAGGATGCCGACCCCTGCAGCCACCAGGCCCAGAACGGCAATTATCCGCCAAAAAGTTGTTTTCATTGGTTGGTTTCGATTGTTCCCACTTGCGTTCTCTTGATTCCAGTTGCTAAGAGATACCACGCAAGCCATGCAGGCGCGGTCCAAAGGTAGTAGTTTGAGAATAGCTTGAGGCCGCACACAAGTTCGATCTCGATCAAGACAGAGACTACGGCGAGAATCGCCAGCAAGAGCCGAGACCCTGAGAGATATGCGCCTTGCAACAGGGCGGGTATGGCGAGACTTTCATCGAAGATCCAGCTGTAGGGGGCCGTGATGATCGAAACGAGCATCACCAGGTTTCCGTCCCTGATCCAATCCCACGTTTGGCGGCGACGCCAGAAATATCCCAGAGCCCAGCCGCAGGCCAAGCCAGCCGGCAGGTATTGGAGCCACATAGCGTGCGGATTAAGCCATTGGCGCAGCTCAATGCTCAGGCACGGAATGGGTTCGGACTCGATGCCATATGTACGCATCATCTGTGCATATTGGCTCCATGCCCCAGGGGCAACGCAAAATACGGCGCCGGCACTAGCAGCGATCGAAAGCGCCGCGCCTGCCAAGATCTTATAGCTTCTGGAAACAAGCACCCACGCCAGCAGTACGGCGCCGAAGGCCAGAAAGAGATGGGGCTTTAGCGCGCATAACCAGAGCGACATTCCGGCCAACGTAGGCTGTGAACGGTGCAGACGCAGAAACAGGACGAACCCCAGCAACGCAAACACAGAAGTCTGCCCCATCGATACGCAGAGCAAGGCCGGTGTAAACGAAATCCCCAGCCAGTGCAGGCAGTTTTTGGGTCGGTTATGCATCTGCCACAGCATGCGGACCGAAAGGGTGAGGCAGGCAAGCAGGATCGAGGACCAAAGAAGCGCTGCGATCCGCAAGCCGATGAATCCGAGCGGCAAGGCAAGAATCAGGCTCCAGGGCGGATTCCGCATGAAGCCGACTTTATACTGGCTGGAGAGCCCGGCGCCCTGCTCAATCCGCATCATCGCGTCTGTATCGTAGGGGTTGGCGTGGTGAGCGAGTTGGTGGCCTGTAGCCCAATAGACGACGAAATCGCGTCCACCTGCAAGCGTGCCTATTAGCGGTAAAACGCAAAGAAATAGAACGGAATAAGCAAGCATTAGCCCGGTGACGCCAGCGATCAACAGGTCTGCAAAGTCGTACTTTGCCTGAACCTCAGGGATATCCGTTTTGCTTGACATTGGGGCTATTCTACTTCAGTTTGTGTCATAGGATTGATTTTCCTTGCGGATTCAAGTACTTTCGGGTCCCGCAATTCGCCCGTGCCGAGTGGGATCTTCCGTTCCCGATTTGGGCCTTTATATGTACTTTCCGGGTACTCAGCCTCAGGGGCATGTATACAAGGCCAACCTGTCGTGTCCGCACTGTATACAACTGTTTACATCGCGATATGCCGACCGACCAGTTGATGCTTTCGTATATTATTGATTAATAACGATATCAGTTTTTACAAATGGATGGCACACCACTTGCAGATGAGTGACTGCCCCGGCTCAGGCTGGGAAAATCAACCTACGGAGAGGACACAAATGAATAACATGCTTCTCAAGCTGTATGTGAAGTTCCAGGACCTAAAGAGCCGCGAAGAAGGCCAGGATCTGGTTGAGTATGCCCTGGTCGTTGCTCTGATCGCACTCGGTGCGGTCGCTGGCATGAGCGCACTGGCCGGTGGCATCAACGCTGTGTTCACAACTATCAGCACAACTCTGAAAAATTCCATTTAACTGCTAGGGATGCGCCATCAGGGTGGTAGTCAAGTTCACTTGATTCTTCGTGGGAGAGATACACACGGCTGGTTTGGCGTCAACACGTACTCTCCCCGACAATTGGGTTCGCAAGGAAAATAGTCCGGCATCATGAATAGCGTATCCTTGCTGCACGGGGGGTGCACTATACCTCGAGCTGGGAACATCAAATCATCGGAAGGGCACTCATGAACGCAATGCTTTTCAGGCTGTATGTGACTTTCCAGGAGCTGATGCACGGTGAGGAAGGCCAGGATCTAGTCGAGTATGCCTTGGTCGTTGGTATGATTTCATGCGGTGCAGTGGTTGCTATGGGTGGCTTGGCCGGTGGAATCAACCTCGCGTTCACGAACATCAGCACCAGTTTTGCTCATGCAATTTAACCCTGTCCATGCATCGTCAGGACAGCGACCTTCACTATTTTAGTTCTTTTACGGGAGAGATACGCTTGGCTGATTTAGTGCCAATCCGTTCTCTCCCTTGCTTTTTAACCCGCATTTCAGGATCGCAATCGTTCCTCGCTTAGCTATGATCCTAGTTCTGAGTGGCGATTTTTATAGAGAGCGAAGTTAAGTATGAAGATGGCAAAGCCGCAGCGGACAGGGCTGGTTTTGATTCTGTTGACCAGCGGAATCTCCATTTTGTGGGGTTTCTCGATAGGGCAGACAGGGAACGGATGGGTAGATTTCAGAGCAGTTTATTACGGCACGCGATGCCTGCTTCAACATCATAACCCTTACAACGTAAGTGAATTGGAGAGCGTCTACCGGGCCGATGGCGGAGAACGTCCGTCGGAATCCTTTGAGGCTCACCAGGCTGTGACACTCTATGTAAACGTACCTACTACATTCATTTTTGTAGCTCCCCTCGCCTTGCTGCCCTGGGGGCCCGCGCATGTGCTGTGGGTCACCTTCATTGCTGGAATTTTCATCGTTGCCGGCCTGTTGATGTGGAATCTTGGGGCGCTCTATTCGCCGAATGTTTCCCTCCTGCTCACTTGCGTCTTACTTGCAAACTGCGAGGGAATCTTCTGCGCCGGTAACACGGCCGGAATTGTCGTTGGTCTCTGCGTGGTGGCCGTCTGGTGTTTCGTTGAGGAACGCTATGTACCGGCCGGAATTGTATGCCTTGCGGTCGGCTTGGCCATTAAGCCCCATGACGCGGGTTTGGTCTGGCTCTTTTTTTTGTTGGCAGGCGGGGTCTATCGGAAACGCGCGCTGCAAACTCTCATGATCACCGCAGCCCTGGGTCTCTCGGCTTTTCTATGGGTTTCTCACGTTGCGCCGCATTGGATGCAAGACTGGCATTCCAATCTGTCTGTCATTGCGGCGCCAGGCGGCATCAATGAGCCAGGTCCGGCTTCGCTCACCGGCCGCGGCCCCGCCATGGTCATCGACTTACAAGCGGCTATAAGCATCTTTAAGGATGATCCACGCTTTTATAACCTGGTCAGCTATTTGGTAGTTGGAGCGCTTCTGCTGGCGTGGTCGCTCCGCACTTTCAGGTCGCGTATCTCGCAGCGGGGAGCATGGCTTGCGATGGCGGCAATCGTTCCGATTAGCATGCTTGTGACTTATCATCGTCCATGGGATGCGAAGCTGTTGCTGCTTACCGTTCCCGCCTGCGCGATGTTATGGTCCGAAGGCGGCAAGATTGCATGGATTGCACTTATAGCTAATACTGCGGGGTTTGTGTTGACCGGAGACGTTCCGTTGGCAAGTTTGAGTATTATAGCGAATAAACTGCACGTGAAAACCACGGGAATCATGGGAAAGATCATGACCGTCGTGTTGCTCCGGCCCGCCTCGCTGATCTTGCTGGTTATGGGAGTCTTTTATCTGTGGGTGTATCTACGGCACACGGTTAGCGATCAAGAGAGCTGCATGGCACGGGTCATTTTGGCGCGCAGCGATACCGCATTACAGCAGGACTGAGATAACTCACGGGACCGCAGTCCTTTTTGCAAATCATGAAACTTACTTAAGAACGACTGATGCTCCCCAACTAACTGCCTAAAAAGTCCTTGGCTTTTTGGAAGAGCACGTCGCGGCTTACGTCGGAGATGGCGTTGGTGAGGGGAAGGCGCTTGGGGCAGACTTCGACGCAGTTTTGCGCAAAGCCGCACTCCTGAATGCCGCCGTCACCCGCCAGGGCTCGCAGACGTTCTTCGGCGAGAACTTTGCCAGTGGGATGGTTGTTGAAAAGTTTGACTTGGGCGATGGTGGCTGCGCCGACGAAACCTGTTTCCTCATTAAACTGCGGACAAACTTCCATGCAGCAGGTGCAACTGATGCAGTTAGAAAGTGGGTAATTGATCTCCTGCTGCTGCGGGAAGACACGCGGGCCGGAACCTAAGTCATAAGTGCCATCGATGGGAACCCAGGCCTTGACGGCCTTCAAGTTTTCAAACAGCACTGAGCGATCCACTTGCAGGTCGCGGACCAGAGGGAACTTAGAGAGCGGCTCGACGCGAATGGGTTGATCCAGATTATCGACGAGCGCGGAGCAGGCCATGCGGGCCTTGCCATTGATGCGCATGGCGCAGGAGCCACAGATTTCCTCGAGACAATTAGAGTCGTAAGTGACGGGGGTGGTCTGGTGGCCATCAGCGGTGACCGGGTTACTGGCAATCTCCATCATGGCGGAGATGACGTTCATGCCGGGACGCCAATCGATTTCGAAGCTTTCCCAGACGGCGGGAGCATCGGGGCTGGCCTGGCGTTTGATTTCAAATAGCACTGTCTTGTTAGCCATTGTCAGTCTCCCTCGGATTAGTTGGTTGCGTCGTAGCGGCGCGGGCGCGGTTTGATGTATTGTGTGTCGACATCTTCGTATTCGAAGCGCGGGCCCGAATCAGTAAAGCTAGCCTTGGTGGTTTTGAGGAACCGTTCATCGTTGCGGTCAGGAAAGTCGGGCTTGTAGTGTGCTCCGCGCGACTCGTCGCGCAGGATCGCTCCCTGAACAACGACGCGAGAGAGTTCCAGCATGTTTTTCAACTGGCGGGCGAAGGCGAAGCTGGTATTAGCCCACTGGCTGCGGTCGGCGAGGCTGACGTTCTTAAAGCGTTCGAGTAACTCGACGATTTTTTCGTCGGCTTTCTTCAATCCGCTGTTATAGCGGATGACCGTGGCATACTCGGTCATGGTCTGGCCTAACTCACGCCATAACTTGAACGGATTTTCTTTGCCCTGGTTCTTAAGCAGCCTATCATTGATTTTTGCTTGACGGGCTAACTCGGCGGCATGGCCGCCATCGCCATCGCGCTCCAGGCTTTTAGCATAGCGGAGAGAATTCGGTCCAGCAATAAATCCGCCATAGATACAACTGACAAGCGAATTAGCGCCCAGGCGGTTGGCGCCATGGTACTGATACTCGCACTCGCCAGCGGCAAAGATGCCAGGTACATTTGTCATTTGGTTGAAGTCCACCCAGAGGCCGCCCATAGTGTAGTGCATTCCAGGAAAGATCTTCATAGGCACGTCGCGGGGATCGTCGCCAACGAATTTTTGATAGATGTCGAGAATGCCTTCGAGCTTGCGGTTGAGCGTGGCGCGGTCGATGTGGGTCAGGTCGAGATAGACCATCGGCTGGCCGTCGATTCCCAGGCCGTTCTCGTAGACTACCTTGTGAATCGCGCGGGTGGCGATGTCGCGCGGAACAAGGTTCCCGTACTTGGGATACCACTCTTCGAGAAAGTAAAAGCGCTCGGACTCAGGGATGGACTTGATGGGGCGCTTGTCGCCGGGAGCACGCGGCACCCATACGCGACCACCCTCGCCACGCGCCGACTCCGACATAAGGCGCAGTTTATCTTCGCCGGGAATGGTGGTGGGGTGAACCTGAATTAGTTCGCCGTTAGCGTAACACACTCCCTGCTGGAAGACGGCCGACTGTGCCGAGCCGGTGCAGACCACAGAGTTAGTGCTCTTGCCGAAGATAGCACCGATTCCGCCGGTGGCCAGGATGATAGCGTCTGCTGGAAAGCTGCGGAGTTCCATGGTGCGCAGGTCGAGGGCGGTGATTCCGCGGGCAGCGCCTTTCGAGTCGATAACTGCGGAGAGAAACTCCCAGCCTTCGTACTTCTTAACCTTGCCTTCAGACTCGTGGCGACGCACCTGTTCGTCGAGCGCATACAACAATTGCTGCCCAGTGGTGGCGCCGGCAAAGGCGGTGCGATTGTAGAGTGTGCCACCGAAGCGACGGAAGTCCAGCAGACCTTCAGGTGTGCGGTTGAAGGGCACGCCCATGCGGTCAAGCAAGTCGATGATAGCTGGCGCGGCTTCGCACATCGCCTTGACCGGAGTCTGATTGGCCAGAAAGTCGCCGCCGTAGATGGTGTCATCGAAGTGCTTATCGGTGGTGTCGCCTTCGCCCTTGAGGTTCTTGGCTGCATTGATGCCGCCTTGTGCGCAGACCGAATGAGAACGCTTTACCGGGACAATCGAGAAGAGGTCAACCGAGCCGCCTGCCTCGGCAATCTTGATGACCGCTGCGAGTCCCGCGAGTCCTCCGCCAACCACGATGATTCTGGGTGCTGCCATGAACGATCTTCCTTTCCGAGGAAAGCACGCAATAGCTTCCAACTGCCAGCTAGTAACTCCTAACTCAAGCTAGCAGTCATTCAGATGGATACTCCGCCGGAATTGGCCGGAGAAACCGAGAAAGAAACAGTTGGGGCCGGATTTTCAGGAGCGTTTTTGTATTTGGACCCGACAAACGCCCAGATACTTGCCAAGCCCATAACTGCCAACGCCAGCCCTAACGCCGCGCATACATAGCCAAAGCGCTTGCGAGCGACGGTGCCGGAGGTGATGCCCCACTTAGCCGCGAAGAGCCAGACGCCGTAAGCGAAGTGCCAGCAGATAGCGATCATGGCTACGATGTAGACGGCCAGCATCCACGGATTGGCGAGTTCCTGCTGCACCTTGGCGAATGCGGCGTAAGGGTGCTCGGGCAGGCTGATTACCATGAAGCGCTGACGGATGACGTGCTGAAGGATATAAGCGAAAGCGATGAGGCCGGTGTAGCGCTGTGCGACGTAGAGCCAGTTGCCGGCCCAGGGGTAATAGACAATGTTGGACTTGCCGCGCACCCATATGTAGAGGCCATAGAAGGCGTGATAGAGAAGGGGCAGAAAGATGAACGTCCACTCCAGCACGCGGACCAACGGAAGGCTGTTGAGGAACTTGACCTGTTCACCATAGGCGACCGGACCTTTGAGCGCTTCGATGTTCGAGAGCAGGTGCTCCAACAGGAAGGCGCCGAGGGGAATGATGCCCAGCAGCGAATGCAGCTTGCGCCAGAGGAAGGATGAACCCTGGCCCGCGCGCAAAGGCTGTACACCGCGTTGGACAACATGCGCAGCTGGAGGTTGAAGAGTTGCCATGATACATCGCTCCTAAAGGTTCCAGTTCCATATTTCGGGAGACAATTTCGTATTGAGGGACGGGGAAACGACTCTCATTTTCTTTTGCATTATTGGTGTCCTGCATCACCTTCGTCAAGGCAGCAAGGTTGGGTAACGGTCAGATTGATCTGGCTCGCAAGGTCCTCAAAAAGCCTTCTTCTTCAGAGATCATCTCCTGATAGCCCAATTCGTTTCGTATTTGAGTAGTGTTGTAGGCCATGTTCTGCCTGAAATCGAAGTGGGTGTCCTGGTCAGGTTGAATGTCGGAGGACGGGAGGGATGCCAGGCGTTCAGCGATCGTCGGCGTATATGCTTCTCCAACGTTGTAGATTCGGCCTTCCGCAGAAGGATGCGTGGCCGCGAGCACGATTGCCGCTGCGACGTTTTCTACAAAGCCGTGAGTCCAACGCCAATCGGGATGATCGCGATATCGATATATTGTTGCCAGGTCTTCATTACCTCCTGGACCATGTACTTTGGGGAGACGCAGGATCGTGCCGGGCAGCGCTGGATCGCTCAGGACAGCGCGCTCCGCGAGGATTTTCTCGTACCAATACTGGAGTGCCTCGTGAGATGCCGCTTGCCCGCGGTAAGGAAATAATTCCGTCCGCAGAGGCGCATCCTCAGACAAGAGACCTGCATCGACCGGTCCAGATTCCATTTTCGTGAATCGCCCGTATGCGCGATATACATCGCCGCTGCTCAACAGAACCATTCGTCGGGCGCGGCCAGCAAATGCCTGCACGGCTGCTTGAGCATCGACGGAGCCCATTGCAACCGTGTGGATCACAACCTCCGGTGCAAAATCGAATAGCTCGGTTGGGAATATCTGAATGGGCATGATGGATTGAGGATGGATTATCTCGCGCACGCCATCCGACAAGACTGCTTGGGTGTGGCCGCGATGATAGATGGCAACCGCATGGTCGTGGTTTGCGAGCTGATGCACCAGATATTTGCCGATGAAGCCCGTGCCGCCGATGACCAAAATCCTCATGGCATTCAGAATATCGAGCCCCTGTGGGCGCAAGTATCTGGAGTCGGGGGCGTCCTGCGTCATCGACTCGTTGTGAGCACCGGTAGGAGGGCCGCAACGGCGCGTCCGCGATGGCTGAGTGTGTGCTTGATATCGAGGTCCAGTTCGGCCATGGTGCGGTCGAGCTCAGGCAGGTAGAAGAGCGGGTCGTAGCCGAAACCGCCCGTGCCACGAGGCGAATCAAGGATCAGGCCCTCGACTGCTCCCTCGGCGGTGTGCAAGAGCTCGCCGTCGCGGGCAACTGCCAGCACACAGCGGTAGCGCGCCGTGCGCCGTTCGAGTGGTGTGCCGTCCAGCCGTCGCAAGAGCACCAGATTGTTCCACACGTCGGTATTGTCGTTGGCATCCGGCGAGTCCACGATGCCGGAATCGGCGGCAAAGCGGGCTGAGCGCACGCCAGGGGCGCCGTTGAGAGCGTCAACTTCCAAGCCGGAGTCGTCGGCCAGAACCAGCGCGTCGGGGGCGAAACGCGAATAGTAAACAGCCTTGAGCGTGGCGTTGGCCTGGAAGGTGAGCCCATCCTCTTCCGGCGCGGGGACCGTTGCAAGGGCCGGAAGAGGCTCGATGGTCAGCGAGTGGGCTTCAGCAGCTGCGCGGAAGTCGCGCAGCTTGCCCTTACTTGTAGTGGCGGCGTAGAGACGAAGTCCCATGGGAAAAGTGTAATTGCCGAGGAGTCGAGATAATTCTTGCGGAACGGAAAAAACACTAAAAGCTCTAGTTCCCAAGTATCCAGCCTTGGCCGCAAAGAGCGCAGCAAAGGTGATGTTCCGGTAATCTCAGCCGGGAAGTGGCAGCGTTCGATCCAATCCGGCGGCAATCAGATCGGCCCGCAGGCGCTCGACAGAGGAAAACTCGATGGCCTGAATGCCCAGCTCTCTCGCCGCGTCCACATTTTCCCGCTTGTCGTCGATAAAGAGAATCTCTTCAGGCTGGACATTAAGTTTTGCGAGCATGTGGCGATAAATGGCCGGATCGGGCTTGGCGATGCCGAGTTGAAAACTCCAGACCAGCACGTCGAAGCGGTGAATCCAGTCGAACTCGCGTTCGATGTTGGCCAGCACGCTGTCGCCCATGTTGGAGAGGATGGCGGTGAGCAGGCCGTGCTGCTTGAGCGCGAGTTGCCAGGCCACCATGGCGGGGTTCTGGGTGGTCCACAAGCGCGTATCCCAGAGATTCAGCTCCTCGACCGTCTCCTGATTGTGCGGCATCTTTGCTTCGCGCAGAAACTTCTGCCAAAAGGTGATGCCGGTCAACTTGCCTTCGTCGTAGGCGGCCCGGTCGGCCCAGTAGAGGCTGTGAAACCGCTCCTCAGGCAGGTCAGAGATGCGCAGCAGGTTGGCCCACGAGGCGGCGTCCGGTGGTCCGGTCAGTACAATTCCATAGTCGAAGACAACTGCGCGCAGAGCCAATCTTCCTCCCCGGTGCGCCCGTGTAATGTTGAAAGGGACGCCTGCTCCTATTGTGGCACCTACGGAGCGTCAGCCTTTTCTGTATTTTTGGTGGGGAAGAAATCGATGCGCTTTTCGCGGCGAACGGATTGGAACACGGAAGAGAGCGAGCTGGCGCGAGCTCACCGTTTGCGCGCCGCGGCCGGCCTTCCGATTGCTGACCTGACGGCCTCGAACCCCACGCGTTGCGGGTTTGCATACGATCCTGGTCTGCTGGCGGCGCTCAGCAATGCGCAGGCGCTCGACTACGATCCACAGCCACGCGGGCTCCTGCGCGCGCGGGAGGCAGTCTGTGCGTATTACGTCGATCACAGCGTGGCGCCCGCGCCCGAGCAGATTGTGATGACCACCAGCACCAGCGAGGCCTACAGCTTCCTCTTCCGTCTGCTCTGCGATGAGGGGAGCGAAATTCTTATCGCCCAGCCGGGCTACCCTCTTTTCGATTTTCTAGCCGTGCTGGACGATGTGCATCTTAAGGCCGCGCCGCTGGTCTACGACCACGGATGGCAGATCGATCCCGAGGGATTTCGCCGCGCCATTACAGACGAGACGCGGGCCATCGTACTGGTGCATCCCAACAACCCCACCGGCCACTTCACCAAGCCGTGGGAGGCCGAGGAACTGGCGCGGCTTTGCCGGGAGTTCAATCTCGCGCTGATTGTCGACGAAGTTTTTCTCGACTACGATTTTGGGGGCGGTGGCGCAAGCTTTGCAGCAGGGCTTGAGGGCGTCTCCGTTTTCGTGGTCAGCGGGCTGAGCAAGATTGCCGGGCTACCGCAGATGAAGGCTGCGTGGATTGTGGTGACCGGGCCAGAGGTTGCTCCAGCGCTTGATCGTCTAGAGGTTATTGCGGACACATTTCTTTCGATGAATGCGCCGGTGCAGTGGGCTTTGCCTACGTGGCTCAAAGGCCGAGAAGCAATCCAGCGGCAGATTCGAAACCGCGTGGCGGCCAACCTGGCTGAACTGGACCGGCGGCTTGCCGTCCTGCCCGAGGTTCGGCGCTTGGAGGTCGAAGGCGGCTGGTACGCGGTGGTGCGCATTCCCGCGCTTGTGCCGGACGAGCAGACAGTGTTGGCGTTGCTCGAGCGCGGCGTCTGGGTTCATCCCGGTTACTTCTTTGGAATGGCAGAGTCCGGCTGGTTAGTCGTAAGTCTGCTAGGACCGGAGGCTGAGTTCAGCCGCGGAGTTATCGGGCTGGTTGACTATCTGGCGACGCAGCAGGAGAGAGACCATTTACGCAATTGATGATTATTGTCCTCGCAAAAACGGGTTGCTCCTGCGCTCCGTGCCGATGCTGGTGGCGGGGCCGTGGCCCGTGAGGACGCGGGTTTCGTCGGGCAGCGCCAATAAGCGACTCTGGATGGAGTCGATGATCTGGTTATAGTCGCCGCCGGGCAGGTCGGTGCGTCCGATGCTGCAGGCAAAGAGCGTATCGCCGGCGACGAGCAGCTTGAGAGGGGCAAAGTGGATGCAGACGGAGCCTTGAGTGTGGCCAGGAGTGTAGAGCACTTGAGCGGGATAGCGGTCGAGACCTACAAGCTTGCCGTCGTTGAGGCTCTCGTCGGGCGGAGCGGTCTCCGGCGTAGCGACGCCCAGCCAGCCCGCCTGCACTTCCATCATTTGCAGCAGTGGCAGGTCATTCTCGTTCAGCAGAATGGGCGCGCCAGTGAGCCGTTTCAGCTTGAGCGCGCCACCTATGTGGTCGATGTGGCCGTGGGTAACGAGAATCTGTTTAAGTTTGAGGCCGAGCTCTGTCAGTCGGCGGTGAATGCGACTTACCTCGTCGCCGGGATCGATCACGATGGCCTCGCCGGCCTCCTGGTCGCCGAGGATGGTGCAGTTACAAGCAAGCGGGCCGACGGGGAAGGTCTCGATAACCATACTTCCATTCTAGTGCGGGATGTCAAATATGGTGGCTTAGCAGGAAGTATGCACGGGGTCGGACAAAGCTGAGCGTTTCAAAAAATGTTCGCAGCGAATAGCGCAGACCAGAGCTTAAAATTCGAAGGACCAGCCATCCTCGTCAGGAAAACAATCCAAACGAGCGCAAAAAGGATAGGAATCAAAACCGGGGGAAGCATACCCAGAATATGAGCCAACCTCTCTCCGCCGCCGAGGATCCCCGGCCACTTTCTGAAGTGGGTGTTCCACCATGATAATTCGGCCTCGGGATCCCAGCAGTTTTCAATCAAGTACCTTTCAATGCTAACGATCGCAATCTGTGCTCCTATTGTCGCTAGACAGATCACGATGCTTACCCCAACCCCTATGATCCCAATGCACCAAACAGCAGTTCTAAGGTCTCCGACAGCCGCCAATAAAGTTGCGCGCGCAACAGAATCAAGCTTTTTCGACGCCAATACCACCTCATCGGCGGAAATTTCATGCAGGCAGGCCACGTAGGCAGCGAAGAGCCCCCCTTGAATAGCAAGTCCCCAACTGAGCCGGTGGTTAGTGAGTTCGTCCTGATTCTTCGCCATCTCTCGGCAAAGGGAGTAGAGTTTCTCATCTTTGGAGGATGTTTTATCAACCATAATGACGGAATATTAGCACGGTTAAAATAGCGTCTGGATGCTAACTCAATTTGAAAATCTCTATCACCCTTGTAAAGATGCTGGACTGCTCCCCTGCTTCCTCTGGCAGATGCGCCGCCAGCTCCCACAGGCCGATCAGAGCCAGAGCAACGAGGTTAGGAAAGAGCAGCGGAGCCACAGGCGGCGCGCCATAGACCGACTTCTCGAAGAGGCTGACGCCGGGCGTGTAGAAGTTCATGCGCAGATGAAACCAGAAGCCCACGATGCCCACCAGGGCCTGTACTCCGAGTACAGCAAGGCAAAGGTCAAGATAGCGGCGCGTGATAGGCATGAAGACCGGGACGATGAGAAAGCCCGTGGCCAGAGCGCTCGAAATCACTGGAATCCATTCGGTCTTGAGAAAGAATCCATTAGTTGCGTGGTCTGTGAGACAGAGAACGAAGTTACCGAAGAAGCCCCCGGTGGCAAGCAGAATAACCCAGCGCGCCCACTCCGCAGTGCGTGGAGCGATCATGCGATTGAGAATGAGCAGGAAGCCTAAGCCGGTATACGCCAGCGGCGCGACGAATGGAGCGGCATAAGTGAGCGAGCGCAGAGTGCGCTCGGCAAAGAAGCTGCTCTGTAAGTGATAAAGCACGCCAGCCAAGCCGACAGCCACCGCAAGCCAGCCCACCAACAAGCCGATGTCGCGCCAAGCCGCATCGAAGCGCCAACGCCATTTGGCCAATACGCCTGCCACAAGCAGCAACGGTGCGCCTGCCGAGAAGTAGAGTGGAATGTATTCGGCCGGCTTACGAAACTGGTTGACCGAGTGAGCCAGCACAATGTCTTCGGCTAACACCGCGAGGTTCGAGGCGACGAATAGTTCCAAGAGGAGCTGCACGTCAAAGAGCCATGCCACCAGTGGCGAGCGAAACCAATGACGGAGAAATTCAACAAGCTTATTGGTGAGCGCCATGCGCCCTCCGCAACTCCTCGGCGTCGTGCTTCAACTGGACAGTCTTTTGCATAAGTCCATAGTTACCGTGCCACTGGACGAAATCCGCGCCGCCCATAAAGGCTGCGTGTTTGCTGGTACGGCCGTCATAGTGCCATAGGTCAAAGTAAGTGAAGTCGATGGGGTTGGAGAAGGGTGGACCGGTGAGTAGGCCATCCTTGCGCAGGCCATCCACAATCTCCTTGGCAGCCAAAACTTTGCTATTAGTGCTGGCGACGACCTGTTCGGCCTGCGAATAAACGCGATCAATGAGAACCTGCGTGTGGCATTGCGTGCAAACTTGCTTCATGCTGGTTTGGGCACGCAGATAGTTAGGGCGTTTTTCGCTTACGGGGTTGGCTAAGTACCAGCCAAGGCGGTCGGAGGGGTCGTGTGTGACCTTGAGGCCGTTAATGCCGCTCATGTGGCACGTGGCGCAGGTGGGCACAAACATATCGCGGGTGCTTAGAGTTTTGGGATTGGCGTCGAGCTTGAGCAGATGCTCCTGCGCAGCGAACATCACGCCGTGCTTGGACTCATCGTAAATCTCGATTTGCGAGTGGTCGGGACCCAGGTGGCATTGGCCGCAGGTGCTAGGCCGCCGAGCCAGCGCGACCGAGCTGGTGTGGCGCGAGTGGCAAGCAGTGCACGTGCCAATCGTGCCGTCTTCGTTGGGCTTGCCGACCGAGTGGCACTGCTCGCATCCAGAGACCATAGCTGCACCGCCTTCAGCATTGACGAATGGATGCGGCGGCCGCTTTGTTCCGCCCGGCTGATATTGTTCGCTGAAGGCCACCTGCTCGGTGCTCAAGCCTTTCTCACCGTAGATGGCGGCCCAACTCGGCGCGGCATGGCGGCTGTGCAGAAACTCCTGGTAGATTCCCTCGTGACAACCGCGGCAATTACCAGCAGTGAGTTTGGTGCTGATCACGAAGCCGTGATGGTCCTTCCTCTGTTGGCCTTCGGCGGGCTGGTGGCAGTCCAGGCAGTTGATTCCCTTCTTGGCGTGGGCGCTCATCTCGTACTCATGCACCACGGAATACTGGAGCCTGGCGTGGCACTCGGCGCACTTACCGCTGGCTCGCACAAAGTCTGCCGTGGGCTGCTCTGTCTCGATTTTGGGGCGAGCACGATTGACTAAAAATGCGCCCAGGATCAGGGCAAAAGCAACGGTGACGGCGATGAAAACGGAGCGAAAGGACATCGGAACCTCTGGCTTGTTGAACTGGAGGTGTGAGTCTGGTGCGGGGCATTGCGATACTAACAGGACCCATTCGAGCCTAGCGCAAGGGAGAAGTTTTGGGAAGCAGTGAGCGCAGAGGGTGGTGGTGAGGTTTCCGGTTTGCCCACTAACCGACCGGAATCGGAGTTACAATGCTGTCGATGGTTCGTTAGTTGCTCAGGAGGATGCAATGACGGGTCCTCGTTCCTGGAATCGCAGAGAATTCGATGTGACGCCTGCCGGGTTCTTCACGGTCCTGAGGCCTACCGGGTGGTTCTCCGCCACCTCGCGCCTGCCGGCCGGTTTCCGGTATCTCGTTAGTGCATCTAAACACGCTGCAGCGCCACACGTGGTGGATATGCCGGCAGCAGCGCCCGCTCGCGCGCCGGAGCAGGAGGCACTCGACCGCCCCGCCATAAAGGAAACGACAATCTCACTGCAGATTCTGACACTGAGTGCGCACGATCACCATCTAATGCGGCAAGCTTTGATTCTTTTGTCGGCAGCCGCGATCACATGTTTTCTTCTGTGGTGGATATTTTTTCGACCCCACCCCTTTTGGTGATCCAGCCACAAACCACGTTAATTTTGGAATACTGGATTTTGGCTATTCTGCTCTGGGTTGTCGCGTTCTGGGCGGTTGATAAGCTAACCGGAGATTACACCACTACCGTGCATCAACGCCGTTCTTCACTTCCACACAAAAAAGACGGCAGACCGTTTGGCCTGCCGTCATCTTGCAGATATGGGAGGAGGAAAGGCTTGCGATCTACTTGCCGGACTTCGCCGGGGCGGAGACGGGCGCGGATTTGGTATTCTGCAACACCGAATGCGAACCGCCGGTCGAGCGCACGTAAAGCACGGTCAGGCTGATGGAGGTAATCATGAAGATGACTGCCGACCATGTGGTGAGCCGTGTGAGTACGTTGGCCGCGGCGCGAGGGCCAAAGGCGGTCTGCGAGCCCTGGCCGCCGAAGGCGCCTGCCAAGTCGGCCGAGCGGCCCTGCTGCAGGAGCACCACGCCGATGAGAAACAAGCACACAATCACGTGCACGACGACGACGAAATCAAGTAGAATCTGCATTTTTCTAAGCTGCTTTCCAGGTCAGTCCGGTTAACCCGGACGAGAGAAATTTGGTGCGGAGGAGGGGACTTGAACCCCTATGCCTCGCGGCGTCAGCACCTCAAGCTGGTGTGTCTGCCAATTTCACCACCTCCGCACTGAGGTGAACCTTCCAAGTATAGCAAAACGCGGGAGCGTTGAGAAACGATGGCAGCTCATCGCAGTCGGGCAATCGCATGAAACGTCTCTTGCAGATTATTGTCTGCCGTCCGGTTATCCTCAAGTTGTGTCGACTTCTCGGAGCGCTCGGAACGGAATGCAGCTTCCGGGGAAAAGGGTACCCCCTCCCCCCTTTTTATATTTTTGAATTCTTGCAGATAATTTCCTGGCTGCTATATAACTTATTCAAAATAAAAAGAATTCCACGCATATTCCGCATACAGCTCACCAACTGTGAACCTGTGAAACTGTGGTGGAATTACATAGAGTTCATACGATTGCCGAGGCGCAGACGGTATCACCCAGCCAGCCGCGCCATCCAAGCGGCCAAAGCCTGCTGATCAGGGCTGCCTGCGGCGTGGGCGGCTTGGACATTGCAGCGCTCGGCCTGGTCGCGGTTTTGGCTGATCTTGAACTTGCCTTCAATGCGCGTGATGGCGATGCGAAAGCCCACAATGCCGGCCAGCATTGAGCTGCGAAAGTCGCCCGGCATGTTGCGCCACTTTTCCGCGAAGGCCGGCTCGTGAGCCTGGATTAGCCCGGCAAGCAGGGCATCTTTGCCCAGCTCGTCCTCGACCAGATCCAGGATTCCGTAGGCGTGGACGGCGAAGTAGTTCCAGGTGGGTACCGAGAGTGGATCGACATAGAGGCTGGGCGAAACATAGCTGTGGGGGCCGGAGAAGACGACCAGGGTTTCGCGTCCGGCCAGAGCCTGCCAGTGGCGATTGGCGCGGGCAAAGTGACCTTCAAGTACACCATGCTGGCCCTCATCTTTGACCACCAATGGCAAGTGGGTGGCCACGAGTGGCGCTGTAGATTGCGAGCCGAAGAGAATAGCAAAAGAGTATGTTTGCATAACTTCGATGAGAATGGCTCGATCGGCGATCTGGTTGAATTTGGGTGTGTACATTGCAACTCCTACTGGATGCGTTCGACTTGGAAGCCGCCTTCGCGCAGTGCATGGCTGATGGCGGTAATGTGGGTTGCGCCACGGGTTTCAAGGGTCACATCGATCACAGTCTCACCCAGGTTAACGCCATAGTAGGCGCGGTTGTGGATGGTCTCGACGATATTGGCGCGCTCACCGGCCAGGATTTTGGTGAGGCCGAGCAGCGCGCCCGGACGATCCTGAAGGTGAACACGGATGCGTAGCAGGCGACCGTCTTTGACCAGGCCGCGTTCGATGATCTTGGCAAGCAAGGTCACGTCGATGTTGCCGCCTGAGACAAGAACCACCGTCCGGCGATTGCGGAGATTGGTTTTGGCTTGAAGCAGAGCAGCTAACGCCGCGGCGCCTGCGCCCTCGGCAAGAGTCTTTTCCTTTTCCAGAAGTATGAGGATAGCGCTGGCGATCTCTTCGTCGTCGACGGTGACGATCTCGTCCACGTAGCGGGAGACCAAAGGCAGGGTCAGATCGCCTGCGCGGCGCACGGCGATGCCGTCGGCAACGGTGGCTTCAGCATTGATAGTGATCGGAGCGCCAGCCTCGCGTGCGCGCAGCATCGAGGGCAGCTTTTCCGGCTCGACTCCGATGACGCGGATTTTGGGGTTGGTCTCTTTCAGAGCGCAGCCGATGCCGCTGATGAGACCGCCGCCGCCGATGGGGACCACAACGGCTTCAATATCGGGAACCTGCTCGAGGAGTTCTAGGCCAATAGTTCCCTGGCCGGAGATAACTTCTGGGTCGTCGAAGGGATGAATGAACGTGCGATCCTCTTCGATGCGGCGACGCAGGGCCTCTTCGCAAGCTTCATCATAACTAGCTCCGTGCAGGATAACCTCGGCGCCGAAGCCGCGCGTGGCGGCAACTTTAATCTGCGGCGTTGCCAGCGGCATGACGATCTGCGCACGAATACCGCGGGCCGCTGCGTGGAAAGCGACGCCCTGGGCGTGATTACCGGCGCTGGCAGTGATGACGCCGCGCTCCCGCTCGACCTGACTTAGAGTCAGCAGCTTATTGAGTGCGCCGCGCTCTTTGAATGCCCCGGTGCGTTGCAGATTCTCCAGCTTCAAATGCAGCGGCAGGCCGGTCAACTCGGATAGGTCGCTGGAGAGCTGGCAGGGAGATACGTAGATAGCTTCGCCTATGCGCGCGCGGGCAGCCTTGATGCTGGCAAGAGTGACGGATTCCAAAAAACGCCTCCTAGGTTGAGAAAAAGCAGTCTGAATGTGGAAACTCTTAATTCGTGCGAAAACTAAAAAGCCACCAGCCGCGTATGCGGGTGGTGGCCTGGGTGCTGCATAACTCAAAAATCCGGTTCGTCAGGCTTGATTTCCCGCGCGCGCATTGGATCTGCTCATTCGCATGGCGGAAATCGGCATGGCTATGCACAGAACCGGAGCAAAACTCATGTTGGTGGCAGCGGTGTGCATGACCTTGATTGAAGTAGAGCAGAGGAGCAAGGACCGCGTCAAGCGACCAGTGCGGCGGACGTTTTTATTTGAAATCACACGAGATGGCTATAGCGGCTCCCCAATTGCTGTAGAGGGAGATCGTTGCGGTTGAGTGGCTTTTTCCTCTTCGGGGTCCCCGGCGACAGGTCTTCGTCGCTGGGGTGGAAGAAAAAGCCACCTTCCACACTGCAAGATGCTTCGTGTGAACTGGAGAACCGCTCTAATTACCTTCGAGTCGTCTGAATTGCGCATGCTCTGCCGTAAAAAAATTGTTGGCCGATTGGATATACAAGGGGCAGTTGCGCCCTCGACTGCAACTTAGCGGAGCGAACGCAGATGGTTTGTATAACGTGCCAGAGTCATAGAATGCGCCGGATCAAGAGGGAAGGGTTTCTGCGCACGAGGTTAGCGCCAATATTCGGCTACTTTCCGTGGCGATGTTCCAACTGCGGGGCGGTGCAATTGCGAAGAGCACGGGGCGAACAGAAGCGTACGCATGACGCAGGATGTGAGCGCAAGAGAATCCCCGGTCTTGCAGCGGAGCGAGTGCGCGAAAAGTCTTCCAGTCAATCTAAGTCCTGAACATTTCATTTTTGGGCATCGTGTTAACGACTACATGTGTGAGGACGGTGCACTGATAACTTTTTATCTTGGCTCAGATCCTACGCGAATAATGATAGTAATGCTCAATCAGCATCTCTTCCGCGAAAGACGCAAAGAACAGTGCGGAGAACAATCTTTAGATCAAAGATCAATCCCCAGTTTTGCAAATAGTAAAGGTCGTACATCAGCCGCGTACGAATACAGGTGTCGCCGCGCAATCCGTTGACCTGCGCCCATCCAGTGATACCTACCTTAATTTGGTGCCTGCGATGATACTCGTCTATCTCGCGCCGAAAGCTGTCGACAAAGAAAGGACGTTCGGGCCGAGGTCCTACGACACTCATGTCACCTTTCAGTACATTGAGAAACTGAGGTAATTCGTCCAAGGAGTATTTGCGCAGGATTTTCCCAACGCGGGTTCGGCGGGAATCGTCAGGTTGAGACCACCGCGTATCGGTCTCACTTAGCGGAGCCGTGTGCATGGTGCGAAATTTATACATCTGAAACACTCTTCCATTCCATCCGACCCGATCTTGAATAAAAAAAATACTGCCTTTAGAACCTATCTTTATCGCAAGGGCGATCAGCACAAATAGGGGAAATCCGAAAATAATCGCGGCAAGTGAAAACACAAGGTCAAAGGCTTTCTTGAGGATCAAGTAGTGCAGTGTTTTCGTTGGCACGGCGCCAATATTCAAAAGATAAAGGCGATCGGTTGTTGAGAGGCTCTGGCGCAGAGGTGTGCCCTCTTTGGAATCGATAATGAAACGCACCGAAGCGCGCACGCCGCCGTTGCTTCCGATGCGTTGTGAAAGCACGGCAACCTGCGCCAGCGGTGCGGAGATAAGGACTTCTTCTGCAGGTCCGCGTCGAATTTCCCGCACCAAGTCATCCAGGCTGTGCGCGCTGTTTGCCAAGTGCGATCTCTCTAAGGATTCCAAGCGAATCGCGCCGGATATCTCGTGGCGGGAGACTTCTTTGTGAGTAAGTGTCCAGAATTCACCATCTGCAAGTATATGCGATTCGACAACAACGATGCGCGTAAGAGGACTCTGGGTATCGAAAAGTGCACGAAGCGACACCTTAATAATCACCGAGGTAAAGAAAAGAAGTGCGGCATAGATAGCACATCGAAATATACTGGGAAAATGCAGCCCCAAAAGAGCAAGCAACAATGCTGCCGTACCTGATGCCGTTGTCGCGGAGACCAAAGCAGCCATCGCGCCTGTATGTTCGCGGTTGATCTTGCCGCACTGGGTTGCATGAAAGCATTCGATAGCCGCGATCCAGGCGAAAGAAAGAACCAGAACGAATTGCTCGCTAGTTGAAGGGCTAGAGCGAGGTACACCGGCTAGGGGCAAAATCGCTTCCAGTAACAATCCGCAGAACGCAGGCAACGGATAGAGGCACACCCGCAGAAGAGCACGCTCCCAGCGAGCTGGTTTGGAGCGGGACGGCGCATCGAGACGGCGCACCAAGGCTATGCCCGGAGGGGACGATGCTTTAGCGGGATGGGGTACCGAATGTTGAGTTGACATGAAGCGCCCTGTTCTCTGTTGCTTGGCTATGGGACCAGTGTGCCGATTGCGATAGCGCTCAAGGCCAGCGGGGTAAGTACTTGCGGCCAATCGTGAAGAGCGCGGACAACGCCATTGTCGATTTTTTCGGGTACGACTACTTGATCGCCAGGGTACATCGGTAAGTGTTCGAAACTGCCATGGAATACTGTGCCAACCTCCTGCCTGCTGATGACAGTACCGTCCGCGCGGAGCACGAAGGCATGGTTCTGATTTGAGTTAAAAGCGCCCTTGCCAGCCAATCTCAGATAGTCGCCAACCTTGCGATGTGCTGCATAAACAAAAGATGCAGGGTTGTAAACTGCGCCAGAGACCGTAACTGTATTTGGACGCGCTGGAATCACAATCCGATCGGAGTCCTCAAGAGCAATCGGAGGAAAATCTGCAATGCTGCTTGCGCCAGGGTGCATGGCCAATACTACCCGGCCGGAGGCCTGCATGGAACGCAGACTGGTCAGCAGTGTCTGCTGCGCAGCCTGACGGGCAGCAACTCCTCCGGAGTCCTGCGAGCCGGCCGCAACGGCCGACACTGTCGAGGCGCGTACCTCCGCTTCGGCTCTGTGCACCATTTCGTCGAGGCCCTTCTGCTGTTCGGCGCGCGCAGATTCCCGTGTTAAGCGCGCTCCGTAGGGGTACGCTCTTGCGGTCAATCCGCCCGCCGATTCCAGCACATCCTTAAGCGTTTTGCCCTCCTCCAATTGATAGATTCCCGGATGTTCTACTTCGCCTTCAACTTTGACATATCGGGTTTGCGCCTGCTCGGGAGTTTCAATGTCCCGTTGTGAAAAAACGGTCACAATATCGCCAGGTGCGAGCGCCAAGTTGTTTGCCGAATCGTTGTCTTCGATTGCTTTGGCGAGATCGAAAGCGATTAATTGCGTCTTTAATGTGGCAGCATCGACTCGTTGGATCAGTGCATAGCGCCAGTTGATCGATGGTACCAGCCTTTGCAGATCGCTCGCTAGCGAGTTCGTTCCAGTGCCTAAAACATTGCCCGTCGCGTTTTCTGAAGCGGCACGGAGACTCACATCTGGACCGCGAACGGTTTCAGAATAACTAAGATCGGCGTAATACTCCTGAATTGTTTGCTGACGCGTAGGCTGACTGTCTTGCTCCTCTGTTTTGGTTTGAGTATCGGGAACTTGCTTGCGCACGGGATATGCTGTTTGGCGGGCGTCGGTAGTGCTGGCGCGATCGAGCCAATACTCCCGAGGCAAGAGTGCCGCAGGGTTTGGGATAAGATCGCGAATACGCATTCCTGCATGAAATGGATAGCGGCCAGGATTGGTGACATAGCCGCGAAGGGTCACGGTATCATCAAAACGCGGAATTATGCTGGAGATGTGGACTATATCACCACCCTTCAGTACGAAACTCAATCCGGTGGCATCAAGCGGGAACTGAAGCACGCTCCGGGCACGGTTCTCGCTGATGCGCTCGACGATTGCACTGCTTCCGTCGGCGACAGTATTGAATCCTCCCGCTGTTTCGATGAGTGAGTCAATCGTGGTGTCGCCCTTAAGTTCATAAATGGCCGGGGCATTGACTGAGCCTGAGACAGCTACCAGAGAACCTACCTGAGGAATGAATACTACATCTCCAGATTGCAATGAAAGGTCGTGTGACTTATCGCCCTTTACCAGCAAGTCGTATAAATCGAACTCCTGCGCGGAGTTATCGCCGCGCTTCAACTGGATATGCCTCAGCGAGCCCTGATCCGATGGTCCGCCGGAGGCAAAGACAGCGTTGACCAGCGTACTGAGAGAGCTGACGGTGTAAACTCCAGGAGCCCTCGCCTGCCCGACCACGAAGACTTGAATTGAGTGAAGGCGCTCGACAGCTGCCTCCAGGTTGAAACTCTTATAAACGTGTCCAACAGCTTGTTTAAGATAGTTGTCCAGATCTCGAAACCTGATCCCCATCACAGGTACTTCGCCCACATTCGGGATATAGATGTTCCCCGACCGGTCAACGGCTATGCGCAGATCGGCATCGATCTGACCCCATATTCGGATACGCAGTTCATCGCCAGATCCGATGGCATAGTCACTCGGAACCTGGGCATTGCCAGCGGGAGCAAAGGTGTCGGGCGACTGGTCGAACAGAGAACGGCCGAAGACTGCCAATGGGCGGCCTGCCGAATCGGCGGCCATCTGCTCAAACTCTGTGTGTGGTTCGGGGGGGCGCGCTGGGAGGATACGCCTCACCCGCATCGGCTCACTCACAGCCGGAGGAGTTTCCGTACTCCGGAGGGTTTCGTGCATGGATCGCCCTGGATTCGCCAATATTCTTGTAGTATCTTCCAAACTCGCAGGATTGGAAGGCGTCGTCGTATTCTGCTCGGTATCGGCGCAAGGCAATGCTTGGGTTCCGTCCGTGCTAGTCGAACAAGGTGGGGTAGACGGCACCGGATTCTCTGGTGTCTGCGCGCTCAAGCCCCCCGTGATAACAAATAGCGCAAGCAAGAGTCCGACGGTATTATTTGCGACACGTTTTATGGGAAAATTAAACTCTCTTCGCGCATAGACAATCCAAAAGCTTGCCGCACAGAGAGCGAAAATGATCGATGCCAGTAGAATCACCGTTCGCAAGGGAGAAGATCGTTTGTCCGGTATAACCGCGGAATCGACAACCTGAATAACTGCACCTTGTTTGGCTTCGTCCAAACGCGCTATCTCCAACTGCTTGGCTAGAAGCGCAACGACCGCCTCATTGTATTTCATATCTCTTAAACGGCGCAGATATTCGGCTCCAGCTTCAGGTATGTTCCCCTTAGGCACGAGAGCGTCGTCAGAGGCCTCCGAGCTTGTTCCAATAAGTTCCGCAAGCTGTGAGTCAAGCTCAGCAATCTCCTGTTTTATCTGAATTACACGGGGGTTTTCCTCCGTGGAAAACGTACGCAGGGAGCGAAGCTGAACCTGCTTAGCGGCGATCTGCGCGCGGATGGCGACGGCGCTTTCCAGGATAGCCCTCGATGCACCGGCGGGCTCCAGCATTCCCGTAGTCTGCTGCGTCTTTTTTAGAGCTTCCTCAGCCTCGGTGAGACTGCCTCTAGCGTCGAGAAGCTGTTTCTCAAAGAAGAGCCGTCGTTGACTGGCCTCCGTGATGGCGAGTGAAGCCGAAAACTTTCTAAACTCGTCTACATAGCCGTTTGCAAGTTCCGCCGCACGCGCGGCATTACGATCCGTAACGGAGATGGCAATGATGCCGCTCTTTACATTGAGTGCAATTGAGGTTCTATGCTCCAACGCCGTTCGCGTATCTGAAATTCGCTTCTTACGATACTCCCGCATCAATTGAAAACGCTGGATGGTGGAGTCTTCGACCGTACGACTTCGTAACATGACGAGGCAGACTTCTGCTGGATTGTGAAATCCAAAGCCAGCTCCAGCAAATCCGGCGAGTGCCCCTAATTCACCAGATTGTGCGGCAAAGACAGAAGCCAGGGAGGACGAGGACGACGGCGGAAGAATTGTGGTGACAGCCGTGTACCGTGTGGGAAGCAGAAATGCGAGCGCCAAGCCGACAACCGCGCCGACCGATGCCGCCTTTGCCAGAAGGCGCCAGCGATTAGCCAGCAACGTCAACAAATCCAGAACCGTAAGCGCAGGACGCACGCCAATGTCGGCATGAGTTTGAGGAAAACGGGTTGCACTGTCAGGCATTGAGCCAATGGCGATGCTCATCGTTGCGCTTCTCCTTGCAAGCGGTTCGTGGGACTTTCTGATGACAACGAGCTTCCAGGCTCTTCGGGGGCAGTGTTTATATGGCTGACAGCCAGGGAACCAAGCCCAATGCCTCGCCCACAATCGCTGATGTAGAGCAGAGTGGTAGCACCGCTCCAGGCGGGGTCATACGCATTGCAATCGCCGAACGTGAGTTGTTCGGCGCCACCGCGTGAAGGGTTGGCAGTAAACAAGTGCCAGTAACTACCGTCTCGTTGCCGATAGATGAGTTGTCCGTTCTCGGCCTTCACATTGGGCGAATCCATTGCAATGCCGTCCGCATAGATTCTTTGGGGCAATTCTCCGGAGTGCATGACAAAAAGGTGTGAGACTCCACCCTCTGCAGCAGAAAGCAAAATTACATCCGGCGCGGCAAAGGCAGCATTCCAGACATCCATTCCTCTGGGAGTGATAGGTAGTGGCTCATCCAAGACGCGGCCATTTTCGTCGAGATGAACCATCCACGCTCTACCTGCGCCATTAACCTCGCGTAGAAAGGACAGGCTGCGTCCATCCCGCGAGAGAGTCGGCGATTCCGCATTGGGGATGGTCGCGATCGGCGCGGTAGAGGTGGTTCCACTTGAGGTTACAGGTAGCTCCACCAAGCGAGATTCTCCCTGAGTCACGGCTTCAATCCAAAGGTTGTTCGCACCTGGACTTGAAGCAATGGCGAGTTGGTCCTCCTCTTGTCCGTCTGCGCCAGTTTGATACCGTCGACCGTTTTCGTCTTCGACACGATACCCTTGTGGAAACATTGCGATGTCAAGCAGATGATTACCGGCTTGATGCAGAGCAAATTGGGCATAGGATCCGCGCGCAAAGTTCTGCAGATAATCGGAACTGACCAGCGATCGCTCATGGGCGAATGTGGTTGTCGATGCCAGGCACCAAACGATCGCAAACCCAGGCAGGGCCCACGCGATCTGTGTTCGCGGCCATTTGGACCATGGGCCCAGTTGATCAATTGGACGAGTTCTCAAGGCAGCGAGCAAACAAACTAACATTGCGAGAAGTCCCCAATAAGGTAAAAAGTCGAACAATAGAGCCAAGAGCGGAGATAAAGCTGGAGTGGATGGGTGAATATTGCAAGCCATAAAGTAGAAACCAAGTAGGATGACTCTGCGCCATGGGTTCTGCACCGCATGGACTGCAAGGATGGCAACAAAGGAGAGCACTATGAGGTGATAGGATGCGGGCTGCGTTGAAAGGGTCATTAGGAGACAAATCCAGGAGGCCCATTCCAATGATCTACGTCTCGGATCGGTGTCTCCCGGGGAAATCGCCAGCAATGTCGCACAGAGCAAAATGAGTTGCCAGAGCGGATATAACATCGCATAGAGTAGAGGCGATGAATATATCGGATGAGGATTCACGAGGGTTTGGGTCAGGAAAACGTGATGAAACAAGCCGGAAGCGGACGGAACAGTCAGGCTAAATGGATCAATGACTTCACCACGCAACATGCGAGGAAACTGTTCGATCAAGAACACGTGCATGACTGGAGTGCCGAATAAGACAAAGCACGCCGCGAGGATCGCCAGCGTAGAAGTGGCCAGGACTGTCGCTGATTTCCACTGACGCTTGCGCAAGAAGTAGAACAAAAAAAACAACGGATACACCTTGAGCGAGGCCGCGATCGCAAGGGTGAGACTGCAACTGAACCACATCTTGCGCGTATCAAACCAGTAGGCAAGAGCTAACAAGCCAAGCACCACGAGGTGCATCTGTCCCAGCAGGAAGTTATTACGCAGAGGGATGATAGCAAGAAATGCAATCATTGCGACATGGCGGCCACTAACAGAGGTGATTTTCTGAATTCCATAGAGAGATGCGGCCAGGATGGCGAGATTAGCCACGAGCCAAACCCGTTTGGCATCCAGAGCATCGAGCCAGGTCAGAGGAACAAGCGGCAGAGCGGAGAAGGGCGTAAGGCCGGCGAAACCCACTAACTGCTGCGGGATGGACCACAGGTCCTTTATTCGCTGGAGCCAGATCCAATCATAGATTCTGTCCATCGTGTAGTGCTCGCGTAACAGGCGAGCTACGAGGTAGTAGTTAGGAAAGTCAGTGTGCAGCGATCTCCAACCGGGCGCAAATCCCTTAAGAACGAAGAGCATGCACAACGCGGTAAGCACGGATATCTCAACTAGCAGGATAATTCGTCGCGTCGTAGTCGCCGCAAGCGCATTAGTCTTCATGATTCCCCCCGGCGAAGATCGTTGGCAGGGAAGACGTCATGATTTGAACGCAGATGCAACTTCCAGTCAATGCAGGCAACCGCAAATCCGGCGTCGGTGCTGAGATGATGTACGATGCGCGCGGCCTGAAAACGGAGATTGGCCATTCGGTATGCAATCGATTTTGCAGCATTCTGCTCAATACGTTCGCATAGTATGGGGCGCTTTCCGAACGGCGCCAAACGGCCGGCCAGATAGCGCCGCCAGATATGGTTATCCGAAAAGAAATGTCGATGCAACAGTAGATTGAGCTTGTTTCCTGGCATGTCTGTCAGCAGCCATCGTTGCGCATAGCGGCCGATCCAAAGACGCACCAGTGAGTCAGCAGGCAGAGTACAGATGCTTTCGAGCGCTGGCGGGATAGGACAGTTAAATAGATTCTGCACACTCAGTAGCACAAGTGCGGCGGCTTCCGCCAAGCGCGTGTCTGTGCAAAGGAGTGCCTGCACTTTCCGCCAAAGCGCATCGTCATTTCGATAACGATGCATAAAGGCAGCAAGCTCATAGAGCCAAAGCAGTCGTGCCCATGATCCCAAGAAGTGCCGAAAGACGTGAAGAATCTGATAGAGAAATGCGTGATGTCGCGATAGACGCGGAAAAGAAAGAGAACCGAGAGTATGTATCGTAGCCTTTTCGATGGCGTCACAGGGGCAGTCCAAGGGGAAGTCCTCGGCCCCGGCCTCCCAAAATCTGGAATGCAGTTCGATAGCCGCACCTTCCTGGGGGTTATAAAGATAGGCGTTGTGAGCAATGGGGCGTGTCATAGGAATGCACAGCCTCCGCTCATCATCGCCGGCTACTGCGGTCAATTTGTAGCCGAGCTTTTCTAGAGCCTGCTGTGCGCGTAGTTCGTCTCCAGGGGTAACTAGCAGATCGAAATCAATCTGGTGACGTTGCCATAATTCCTCCAGATACTCCGGAATAAGGCTGAATCCCTTAACGCACGCAAACCTTACGCCAGCCTGTTGCAATGCAATGGTCGCTTGCTTAAAGGTCAAAAGCATTCCACTCATTCTCTGCTCGTTGTCCCGCCTCCGTTGATCGAGCGCTGCGATAGCCTGCGGATGAAGATGGGTGTAATCGCCATTCTTCAGCATTCTGGCGTATAGGGGCAGAGTAAGTCCGACTCTATCGAGCACGCCGATGTTGCACGACCACTCGCGAATTGAAAAGTCAGATGAAATGCGTTTCTTGTGACTCACCGCCGCATCATCTTTAACCTCAGCGGCAGAAAAGCGGAGGTCATGAACAGCGCTCGATAAAAATTCGCTGTTCATGCGGTAACCTCAAGAGTCTGAGACGAAAGAGATTGCCCGAAAGCGGCGTCAATCAAGTTCAGAATGGCCTGGAGGTAGGAGAAAAGTTGATGAATCTGATCGCATTCATCTCCCGTCACCATTGCGAATCCCACGCCGTCAAATGCTGGAGGGGTATGCGCGAACCAGGACCCACTGCTCATGCGAACCGCACAACTGGATCCGAAGCGGTAAATCTCGGTCTGTCCAATCTCGGGCTCCGTGCCCCTAGACGCTCCGGATTCCCTCTCAGTCTCCACCGCAATCTCCCATGTTGCATTTACAACTTCGCTAACCGGCTCGAGCGGTAACTCCAACCTGCGGAAAACCTCACTCATCAGTGTGGAATTTGTCTTAAGGAGCACGACAGATTCTCGCAGCGAAAACTGAAGCGAGTAAGGCAAAAAGATGCGCCGGTGCAGCAAATCGGTTGTAGCAGCCACAACCTTATCAGCGGTTAGGAAATGTTTTTCAGGCACAGATTCGCTCCGTACAAATTACATCCAAATGAGCAGCAACAACTGCCGGATGGCCGCTGAAAAGAACCTTAAGGGAGGGAAGCCGGCAAAGCTGTTGCAGCAGTGAAGATCGATGGCTATTCTGTCCTGCAATTGCTTCCGGTTGTTCCTCGATCTCTCCAAGGAGGGATTCCAGTGCTTCATCTTCGTTAGACGACGATATATGAAAGATGTGCTCGTTGGATTCCACTGAAGCTCGATTCAGAAAAACGATCCCTGCAGGCGTTGCGTCGATAGCGCGCTCGACGCCGAAAAACGTCCAAGGGTCGACTTCAAAGGACAACTCTCCGTTTAAGGAAGTAGCAGGAGACAAGGCAGATAGCTGCGGAAAGTAAAACTTCGCATCAGGTAAGAGTTTAATCGAAGTTTGCATGCCCCACACATTCAGTCGATTTCTCGCATCAGTGACGAAGGTCCAGTCGTCGGAAAGTAAGCTCCAACCGCGCAATGCAAGAGCGAGAGAAATCGTCGATTTTCCGACGCCCGAGGGTGCCGCCAAAAGAAGGGCCTTTCCTTTGCGCACCACACAGGCGGCGTGCAAAGCAATTACTCCCAACGACGGAGCTAGGATGCCTGCAATGACCGAGAGCACCGCTCGGCGAAAGAATCCTTCGTCGGCAATTATTCCATCCGATAACATCCCGGCGACTTCGCGTGCTTTCAGATCAAACCACACAGAGCCGTCACTTCCGTAGTCGGCATGAACGAATTGGTTTCTGCCACGAAAAATGGGGAAGTTGCAATGGGCAGGTGATGCCTGTCTTTTCCCGCGAACAAGCAAGGTGATTGTTGCACGCGATGACTGTGCCACCGGAGCCGGGCACAATGGAAAGAAAGCGCTTGCGAGTTCCAAAAAACGTTCGGAGTCCGTGCGAAACGAACACGCGTGGCCAGCCATGCCAAGTGTCGTGGAGTGCCTCGCCACCCCCCTGTAATCGCCTTCGACCACACCTGTTTTCATTACCATGCAAGGCCTCGTTCTCGGTTCAGAATACTTTGGAAAGTCCTTCGCGAAATACGTGAAAGGCAGAAATGACAAAGCGATGACAAGCCTGTGACAAGCAAAGGCAAAAGCAAAAGCATAATCAAGTCGAGATGAGCCAGAGCGCGAGCACCGCGGATGTGGAATTGATCATTGTCAACCGCGCTGTGCGGATGGCCAGTCTTGCTCATAGCTATGTTGTTAAGCGGCCCTTGTTGACGGGCTCGCCGCTAAATAAGCGTCAGCAGGAGGTTTGTTGAGTCGATGAAGAATGCATTTGAAGACGCCGGGACAGTCGATGTCCTGTTGACTCACGCCTATCACCTTGCCCACGATCCTAAGCAGTGGGAACGTGGGCAGCCTTATCCACCTCTTGGGACGCTTTACGCCGCGGCCGTAGCGCGGGAGAAGGGCTTCCGGGTAGCAGTGTTCGATAGCATGCTTGAAGATCCAGAGGCCGGCTTCGCGCGTTCGTTGGACCTGCACCGGCCTCGGGTAGTCATCGTCTACGAAGATAGTTTCAACTTTCTTTCGAAAATGTGCCTGCTCCGTTCGCGGGAATTATGTTGGAAGATGCGGGCCGCGGCGGCTGCACACGGGGCGATAGTCATGGCTCACGGTTCCGATGCCGCTGATCACACAGAGGAGTATCTCGACCAAGGCTTTGACGCCGTGCTGCTTGGTGAAGGGGAACAGACTGTTTGCGATCTGCTCGATGCCATCCTGCGCCGAGGTCAGATGGCATCGTGGAGTATTCCAGGCCTTGCTTGGCGTGAAGATTCGTCACGACAAATCGTAAAGACCGAGGCTCGATTGCCACAACGCGATCTTTCACTTCTCCCATTTCCGGCTCGTGACCTTGCGCATATATCTGCATACGCAGATATATGGAGGCGTAGTACCGGATATGTTTCTACGAACGTTGTGGCTAGCCGTGGTTGTCCGTTTCGCTGCAACTGGTGCGCGAAGCCGATCTATGGAAACGGTTATTCGCTGCGACCCGCGGAATCGGTAGCGGCCGAGATCGCGGAATTGAAGAAATGCTACGGCATTGAGCATGTATGGTTCGCGGACGACATTTTTGCGCTGAATGCCAAGTGGACGGAGCAGTTTGCCGATGCAATGCAGCGTTATGAGGGCGTACTCCCCTTCAAAATACAAAGCCGAGCCGATCTTATGCGCCCTGGAACTGTGGCGGACCTAAAGCGCGCGGGGTGCAACGAGGTCTGGATGGGCGTAGAGTCCGGGGCGCAGAGCGTGTTGAATGCGATGGACAAAGGCCTGCGCACAGAGTCAGTTCCTGCGGCTCGGCAGCTTCTGCATAGTTACGGAATTCGTGCCTGCTACTTTTTGCAGTTCGGATATCCCGGAGAGGGACTTAAAGAGATTGAGGCGACCATCGATCTCGTGCGCTCGACCCGGCCCGATGATATCGGAGTTTCAGTCTCTTATCCACTTCCAAACACCACTTTCTACGAGCGAGTCCAGGAGCAACTCGGGGCCAAGCGTAACTGGGTAGATAGCGGCGAGTTAAGCATGATGTTTCGGTCGGCTTATAGTACGGAATTCTATCGCTCCTTGCGCAACGCCTTGCACTTTGAAGTTGCGCAAGGGCATCTTTCCGTCAATAACAGAGCCCTCGGAAAACTTCGGCGGCTTTGGGAGGAAGTCTATACTCTCGAGGCCGTATGCAGGACTTCGCGGCCTACGAGTCTCCCTATTTATCCGCAACAAACGGTGGATCTTCCACGGGATTACGAATGCTCAGATGGGTCGGCTTCCGGAAAGCGGTGCGCGGTAGAAACGGAGGTAAATGGATGACCGACCTACTGCTAACGCATGGATATTTCCTACATGAAGATCCCAAAGAAATACAAATCATGAAGCCCTATCCGCCGTTGGGAATTCTTTATATCTGCTCACACCTTCGATCCCGTGGATTCACCGTGGAAGTGCATGACAGTACATTTTCAACACAGGAAGCTCTTTATGCCCGGCTAAGGGAACAGACGCCGACGATACTTGGGGTTTACGCCAATCTAATGACTCGCCCTAAGGTCGTGAAGATTTTAGCGGAGGCGAAACGCAACGGCTGGAGGACTATTGTTGGCGGCCCCGAACCGGGAGCGTACGTGGAAGAGTACCTTCGTGCTGGAGCCGAAGTCGTGGTAATGGGCGAGGGCGAGGTCACAATGGAAGAGTTGTTGCCGTTACTCCTCAATGATGATGTCAAACGTTTAGACACAATACAAGGTATCGCTTTTCTTGACCAGGATGGACATGTCGTTCGTACTCAACCACGACCACAAATCCAGGACCTCGACGCACAACCATGGCCCGAGCGTGAGGCGATCGACACCGGGCGTTATGTGGAAACCTGGCGAACTCACCACGGCATGGGCTCCATTTCTCTAATCACGGCGCGAGGCTGTCCATATCGCTGTGAATGGTGCAGTCATCAGGTCTACGGTCAGACACACCGTCGCCGCAAACCGCGGTTTGTGGCCGATGAGCTTGAATGGCTGCGTAAACGATATAAGCCCGACATGCTGTGGGTCGCGGACGATGTGTTTACGATCAACCATGGATGGTTGATGGAGTGGCGTGAGCAAGTAAGTTCTCGTTCGCTTCATATACCCTTCGAGTGTATCTCCCGTGCCGACCGTTTGACGGAGGAGGTGATCCGGACGTTGGCGGAACTGGGATGCTTTCGGCTCTGGATTGGCTCTGAGAGCGGCTCCCAGCGCATCCTCGATCGCATGAAGCGCGGGGTTACAGTCGAGGAAGTGCAGCGGGCAACGAAGCTTTGCCGGGAGCATGGAATTCAAACAGGCATGTTTCTTATGTGGGGTTACGAGGGCGAGGAGATGGAAGATATCGAAGCCACAATCGAACATGTGCGCGCCTCCAAGCCGGATGTCTTTCTCACTACCGTCTCTTATCCAATCAAAGGAACTCCTTACTTTAAGCGGGTCGAGGAGCAGGGCCGCATTCGTGAGACTCGCCCATGGGCGGAAAGTTCTGACCGGGAATTGGAGATTCTGGGGAGACGCAGTAGCGAATTCTATCAGATCGCCAACCAATTGCTGAAGCACGAAGTTGAATTGGTGCAGATCGACACAAAGAACAATGCAACTCGAACGGACGAAGCAGAGTTCCTGAAAGCACAGATTGCAGCGGAACGAATGAGCATGCGTGCCGCCGCACAGAATGATGTGAGAACCGCATGACAGCCTCAGTGAATCAATCCATCGCGCAGATAACTCCTCTTGCCGAGCCATTTGACTCGATCGCACCAGACTATGATCGACTGTTTACTACTTCGGCCATCGGCAAAGCGCAACGGGCCCAGGTATCGCGGGAGATCGAGCGCTGCTTTTCGCCCCTCAGTCATGTGCTCGAACTCAACTGTGGTACAGGCGAAGATGCGCTGGCATTGGCGCATCGCGGTGTGAGCGTGAGTGCATACGACGCCTCTCCGGAGATGGTTCGAATGGCTAGCCAGCGACTGCAGAGGAGTTCCTTATCCTCCAATGTGCAATTCGCTGTACTGCGCAACGAGCACTTATCTAGATTGGAAGGGACATTTGATGGCGCCTTCTCAAACTTTGCCGGATTGAACTGTTCGCAAGATTGGATGAGCATTGCAGATGAACTTGCACGTCTCGTCAAGCCGGGAGGGCATGTGCTGCTTTGTATATTGGGCCGCACGTGCTTGTGGGAAGTGATCCATTATCTTTTGCGCGGACGATTTCACAAAGCCTTTCGGCGTGTGCGCCGCGGTCCCACTTTGGTCCGTATCAATGAAAGCTCTATGCAGGTAATTTATCCATCCGTAGGCGAGGCAAAGAAGTTGTTTTCTTCGGGGTTCACGTTATACAAATGGCGCGGTGTGGGTGTCTTCGTTCCTCCATCCCATTGCGAACCGCATGTGCAGGGACGAAACAAAGCCCTTGATGTCCTTAAGTTTCTCGACTTGTCGTTTGCGCATCTGCCAGGTGTGCGTTGCTGGGGTGATCACATTCTGCTTGATTTTGTGAGGCGCGCGGCATGAGTTCTCCCGTTGCAATTCGCAAAGAATGGATAGGCATAAGCAAGTGGTCTGAACTGACCCTTCGCTGCCCAGTGTGCTTCGGTGAAATGGAGACGCTCATAACGACCGCCGAGGCGGCAGAAGATAAAGCAATCTGCGCGATTTGTAACTCGACCATGTTTCAGATCGATGGAATATGGCGCGCAATTCAACCCTGCCGTGCGGACCTTCTTGCTGGGCCATTATCGAGCTACGAGGCCGTCCGCAAGGCGGAGGGACGGTGGTCGGACGACGCAAGCTTCTACCTATCCTTGCCGTGGAATGACACGACGGGAATTTTTAGAGAGCAGTGGAGGATTCGTGCGCGGAGCTTTCAATTTCTGAGCAAAAAGTTACTGCCTTTTTGTATGAAAATGCTCGAGAGAAAGCATTTACGGATACTGGATATTGGTTCCGGCAACTGCTGGATGAGTTATAGGCTTTCCTTGCTTGGACATCTGCCGGTTGCCATCGATCTTAGTGTAAGTCCTTTGGATGGATTGGGCGCTGCCAAGCACTACTGGGCTGCTCTCAGATCAAGCTTTCCCCGCTTTCAGGCGGAAATGGACAGGTTACCCTTCACGGCGGGGCAGTTCGACATGGCAATCTTTAATGCCTCGTTCCACTATGCACAGGATTACGGGATCACTCTGCAAGAAACATTGCGGGTACTTCGTCCAGACGGAGCAATTCTGATTGTCGATTCTCCAACCTATCGCCGTAAGGCTGACGGCGAAGCTATGAAACGAGAGAAAGCGGATGAGTTTATGCGCAGGCACGGGACCAACGGTGGAAACATGGGCGGTCAGGAGTATCTGACGCCGGGAAGGCTTGCGCGTTTGGAGAGGATTGGAATCCGATGGCGTCGCTACTCGCTGTGGCGCGGGTGGCGATGGGCAATGCGGCCAATCCTTGCCCGCATTGCCGGGCGTCGCAGGCCATCTCAGTTTTATCTCTATCTTGGGACCTTAACCCCAGGAGCAACGGAGACGCGATGATCATTCTCTACTATCCACGGCTCACCAAACCAAAGAATCGTAGGTTCCCGCTCTCCATTCTTGCATTGGCCGCGGTGCTGGAAGGGCGGGAAGAATATGAGATTGTGGATGGCAATGTCGAAACTCATCCGGATAAGACAATCGCCGATCTTTGCCGCAGATACCATGTGGAGTTACTGGCCGTAAGCGTGATGCCAGGGCCGCAGATGGTCTCTGCCATGCATAGTTGCAAGCGTTTCCGAGCGATGTTTCCACACATCCCGGTCGTCTGGGGAGGATATTTTCCTTCAGTCTACAAGGACGCGGCTCTCAATGCTGATTACGTGGATTATGCGGTGCGGGGCCAGGGAGAACATACCCTGCTCGAACTGATAACAGCGCTACGCGGACGGGCAGAGTTCTCAACAATTGCGGGTCTCTCGTACAAGACGTTCGATGGCGGACATCAGCATAATTGCGAGCGAGCAATGCTTGGTCCGGATGCTTTTCCGTGGAGCCCCTTTCATCGTCTTCCGGTGGAGAAATACTTGCGCCCCTCTTACTTTGGCAAACGGACAGCAGCACATCAGGCTAGCATAGGCTGCCCTTTTCAATGCCGTTTCTGTGCTATTGGCGTTGCCTTCGGAAACAAGGAGAAAATGGAATCCCCCGCGCGCACAGAGGCTATCATGCGCCATCTTGTGGAACGCTACGGCGTAGATGGCGTGCAATTCTACGACATGAATTTCTTCATGCGCGAGGATCACACCGTGGAGTTGATGGAAAGGCTTGCGCCCTTGAATCTGCGCTGGTGGTGCGAGGGCAGAATCGATACAATCTCACGTTACTCCCCGGCCACTCTCAATGCTATTCGCCGAGGGGGTTGCGCCATGATATTCTTTGGCGCAGAATCGGGATCAGACTGGGTACTCAAAGAAATGAACAAAGGAATCACCACAGATCAAACCATCGAGGTTGCCAAGCGCATGAAGGAAGTCGGCATTGTGCCGGAGTTTTCGTTTGTAGTTGGGAATCCCAGTGATCCCGAGCGCGATGCGCGTGAAACCATTGCATTCATTCGTTACATCAAACAGCTTAACTCAGCCACCGAGATCATCGTCCAACACTATACTCCGGTTCCACAACCCAAGGCTATGTATGGGAATATCGAGGCCAAGGTGGATTTCCCATCCACACCTGATGAGTGGGCTACCAAACGATGGTACGACTTTACTGTGCGGGTCAATCCGTCCATGCCATGGATGAAGGAGTCAACTCGAAAGCTTATCGATAACTTTGAGACCGTAGTGGCATGCCGTTGGCCCACAGTCCAGGATATTCAAGCTCCCACTTGGAGCAGAAGACTCCTGAAATTGCTCAGTTCTTGGCGGTATGCGCTCCAACTCTATGCTTTCCCTTGGGAATTGCATCTTGCGCATCAATTCATTCAATTGCGCAAACCCAAAGTCGAGAGTATATGAGCGAATGCACGTCACATCGAGTGCTGCCGGCCGAAGAGGCTTATGAACTCTGGGCACCCGAGTACGACGCTGCGCCGAATCCGTTGTTCTGTCTAGAGGAGCGCCATCTCTCACCTCTGCTTCCACTAACACCACAGTGTGATGTGGTCGATCTGGGTTGTGGAACAGGCCGGTGGCTTGCACGGATTGCCGCATTACAGCCGTACTCGCTGACCGGGGTGGATGTCTCTGCGGCTATGCTAAAGCAGGCCGCAAAGATGCTCGGCTCCAACGCGTTGTTGGTACGAGCCGATTGCTTGCGCACGCCGCTTGAGACAGCGTCCGCTGATTGGATAATGTCATCGTTTCTGATCTCCTATGTGGAGAACCTTCGGAAACTCGCACATGAAGCAGCAAGAATCGCTCGGCCTCGCGCTCGGTTAGTATTGTCCGATGTTCATCCGGTGACTCGAGAGTACGGTTGGAAAAGATCATTCCGCTGCCTACGTCAGATGATCGAGATTCAAACGCATCCATACCAAATCTGCGATTTGCATGGAGCCATGGAGGAGGCCGGCTTTGAACTGGAGTACTTCAGTGAGTATTGCTTTGAAGATGAGGAGAAAGCAATCTTTTTCAACGCAGGACGCCCAGATCTGTACGAAGCGGTCAAGGGCCTTCCTGTGCTGTTGCTCGCCAGTTATTGCAGGAGGTATAGATGAGGTCGGGGGCAAGGGCGCGGTCATCTGCGGGGGGGGCGAGGGACTGCGCTCTCTCTGGCGCTAGAGTAGCCATTGATCCTTGGCGCGCAATGTGGGCTACGCTTCTAGTACGTAATGGAAAAATCGAGGCAGTTCTCCCTGGTAGGGAACCGCCTGCCGGCCTTGGAAAATCTTTAAGAGTGATTGACCTGAGAGGTCATCTGATTCTTCCCGGACTTATCAACGCTCACGATCATTTGCACTTTGGTATCTTTCCGCGACTGGGGCATGGTCCCTATCCGAGTTGGCGGGAATGGGCCGAGGATATCTATCATCCCGAGGAGCCGCCGTTAGCCGATCTATTAAAAATTCCCAAAGAGATGCGACTTTGGGGCGGAGCCATTCATAATGCACTGGCTGGTGTAACGACAGTTTGCCATCACGACGCTCCCCATGCTTTGCTGACAAACAACGCTCTCCCAGTTAGAGTGCATATTGATTGTGGCTGGGCACATTCTCTCGACGACCTGCACTGGGCTGATCGCTATGCGCAAACACCATCAAATCGACCGTTCATTGTGCATTTTGCGGAGGGAATGAATGAGAGATCGCAAAGAGAAAGAATGCAACTCGAGTGCAAAATTCAACTAACGGAGCGTTTGGTTCTTGTTCATGCGGTTGGAGTGTCCAAACCGGATTGGCTTAAGCTGCGCGCTGCAGGGGTTTGGATCGTTTGGTGCCCAACCTCCAATTTACACACCCTCGGGCACACGCTTGCTCGCGATTTGCTTCTAAGTTATCCATCGATTGCATTGGGAAGCGATTCGCCGATCTCTGCGGCTGGGGATCTGCTAGACGAAGTGCAGGCTGCGCGAGCTTTGCTGGATACGCCTCCGGACTTACTTTATCAAATGGTAACTACCCGTGCCGCCCGACTACTGCGCCTGTCAGGACATCGGGGTGCGATTGCAGCGGGTGGTGTGGCAGATCTCTTTTTTACGCACGACAAAGGCCGCTCTCCATGCGAAACTCTTAGCACCATGTTACGCGGAGAGATTGCAGCAGTCATGTGCAGGGGAGAGGTTACTGTTGCATCGGATGAGTTCTTTTTACAGCAGGACAAGGCAATGGAATTACGGCTCTTTCCAATGCAAAGCCATGGCCGCCGATGGTATGTCGCAGCGCCACCTGAAGCTTTGAGCGTGTATTCCCCGCAAGTGGATCGAGAGGCTTCTTCTCTATCTACAGCGGAATTTACAAACCAATGACAACTTTCAGACAGGATAAAGACAGACCACAACCAATCTTTACTTATACTTGCGTTAGTGCGGTCAATCACATTTCGCGATCGGCGCTATGAGCGGTTTCTGCATCCCAGCGAGAGTGCTCGGCGATGGCTCACAGGCATAACTGCAAGACATCGACAGAAATGTGCACATCTTGAATGAGGTCACAACTCAATAGTAATGGTGAAATGGATGAAGAACACATTGGTTAGTTGGCGGAAATCTAAGCGAAAGTTACATCGGGACGGTCGAGTCTTATTGTCCGGAATCATTGGATCGCTGGTCCTTCTGCTCTGTGTATTGTTAGGGTCCGCTGCGGGGAATGCGCAAGATGATGCCTCCCCGCAATCGTCCGCCGGATACGTTCCTGTGATCTCTGGAGGCTTTGCGTATATTCAAAATTCTTCCGGCGGTGTTCAGACTCTTGAGCCTCAGATAATTCCCGTGCTGCTGGTGCCGATGGGTCATTCTGTGTTGCTGGAGTCGCGTGTCGAATTCACAGGTTTCTTCCAGCGCGAAGTCTCGCCCTCTGGTTCATTGTTGGGTCCATATGCCGGTAAAGTATACAAGACCGTTGACTATGCACAGTTGGAATGGCTCGCGGATTCACACGCGATGTTTACAGCGGGTCGCTTTATTCTTCCGTTCGGTCTCTACAGTGAGCGCCTGACCGCGATCTGGGGTCGCAATCTGCAAGATCTGCCGCTCACCTATACGATCGGAACCCGTCCATACGGAGCGGCTGATGGTCTCATGGTGCGCGGAGTCGCGGCCAGCCTTCCATCGGCCAATATTCAATACAGCGCTTTTGTATCTACGCATAGCTTGATCGAACAGTTGCAAGCCGTTCGCGCCGCAGGCGCGGATACAAGCATCTTCCTACCATCGAAGCGGGTCGAGGTCGGGTTGTCCTATGAACGCACCCTCGAAGGCTATCAGGTAAACAGTGAGGCCGCCTATCTTTCCTGGCAACCTGAACGTGCCTCTACCGATCTGAAGGCCGAGTACGACCGCACTCATTTCGGTCACGGTTACTGGATCGAAGCGGCGCATTCTCCTCAGCAGTTTCCTATCGCTCCGGATTTCTTCCGGCACGTGCAGCTGGTGGGACGAATGGAACAATTCTTCATACGCAACGGTGGCGGCAACGGGTTTTCGCAAGTGAATGAACAGCGTCCCGAGGTTGGCCTGAATTATCAGATTCGAGACGACTGGCGGCTTGAATCCAATTACGGACGGCTGTTTAGCAAGAATGGAAATGAGAATGTCTGGAACTTTGGATTCACTTACCGTTTTATTTGGCCTTTGTGGTCTGGGAGGAAATCATGAACGATCGGGTGTACAAACATTGGTTACTCGCTTTTTTTCTATGTGGATTTTGTCTCGCCTCGTATATTGCCGCGTCTGGGCAAGCCGCTCCTGCAGCGACCACGCCTGTGCCTGTGCGCCGTGCGGCAACTTCTACAGATCCTGGAGAAAAAGTTTTTGAGGCCAATTGTGCTCGCTGCCATATCCCCCCCATGACACTAAACCCGCGCATCACCGGAACTATAGTGATGCACATGCGCGTTCGTGCGCGGCTCAGCAGGAAGGATCAGAAATTATTGCTGCAATACTTGGCGCCATAAATGCAAACTAGGTGCGCTATGGTCAAACTTGCCCCCAGATGAAAACAACCTAGCTGATTCGAAGATATGACATACGCACTTCTGGAAAGGATGACTTGTGAGGATCCCTATTCTAGCCCTATCCGTAGTTATGCTGGTTGCCTCTGTAGTGCCGAGTTCGTTCGCTCAAGATGGAAACCGTATTGTTGAGGTTCATGCCAAGCGATTTGCGTTTGTGCCCGCCGAGATCACCGTTAAGAAGGGCGAAACAGTGACCCTGTCACTGATTTCTGACGATGTCTCCCACAGTTTGCTAATTGAAGGACTCGGCGTGAATCAAACTATTGTCAAAGGCCATGCGACGCAGGTTCGCATCACACCTAACAAGGCAGGGGACTTTGCCGGCCGTTGCGGAAGATTTTGTGGCAGCGGGCACGGCACGATGCACTTTGTGGTTCACGTGACGGAGTAAAACCGTGAGGTATCCTTCGACCAATCCCGCAGTGGCAACCGCGATTGTGACTAGCCTGCTTTTTGGAATGACAGGATGTAAGGCTGGCCACCCTGGCAAAGTGCAGATCAACACGATCTCCTGGATCAAGCATCACGTTACCGTAGGGGGCAAGCATGACCTCAATCCTATACAGGCATCGCAGAATACCATCGAGGCCGGTAAGCAGGCATTTGGCAATTACTGTGTCGTTTGTCATGGAAGGGATGGCCAGAATACGGGAGTTCCCTTTGCCGGCTCCATCGACCCCCCTATTCCGCCGCTCTCGTCGCGCACTGTGCAGGATTATACCGACGGGCAGCTAAAACGGGTGATCGAAGCAGGAATTGCCCCGTCTGGAATGCCCGCTTCCAAGGGGATTCTGAGCGACGAGGAGATGTGGCAGATTGTCCTTTACATCCGCCATCTGCCCAAGGCTGGTAGTCTGGGTGACCCGAAGGCCTATGGGGGAGACGAGTTTGGCGATGCTGCCGGGACCGTACCTGACGCGAAGTAGAGTTAGATCAAAAAGAGAATAATGCAGCGTGGCAAAGCGACAAACCGGCTTCTAGATTTCTATCTCGGAATACCTGTGCTTAACTTGCTCGCCAGTTTTCGGGGTCACAGAACGTATGTGGAGCGCCCAGACCGGATCGGCTTATTGTTCAATCCAGCGTTGGGCGATACATTGCTCGCATCCGCTGTATCGCAGGACATTCGCGCCATCTTTCCTACGGCAAAACTAATCTTATTTGCCACCAATGCGAACATGGCTGCAGCCAAGCTACTGCCCGAGATCGATAAGATCGAGATACTACCGCTTACACATCCACTCGCGTCCATCAGAACCATCCGCCGGTGCGCCCTAGATCTGATGTTGGACTTCACCTCATGGCAGAGGATCACTGCGGTTTACACGCTGTTATCCGGCGCGCGATTCACGGTCGGGTTTGAGCGGAAAGGACAATACCGCCACCGGGGATACGACAAGGCAGTTTCTCACCGCGGCGACTGTCATGAGTTGGAAAACATGCGACGCCTTACACATTTTCTTGGAGTAACAACTCACTTCGCTCCGTGGTTGCTCATTGCGGGCGGTCCGCTCCCGGATATTGTGCTGCGTGGCGATGAAGTGATCGTTTTTCATCCGTGGGCCTCCGGAGCGTGCAGTTGGTTACGGGAGTGGCCGGATTGGTGTTGGGCCAGCTTGGCCTTGCGGTTGACGGCGCCCGGACGCATATTTTTGTTGACTGGGTCACCGACAGACGAGGCACGCTGCAAGGCATTGCGTCGGGCGATCGTCACACAAGGAGCTCTTGCTGAGGTCCTGATTGGACAGGACGGCATCAGTGAAATTGCTCGCGTGCTGACTCACGCGGAAATGTTGATAAGCGTGAACACAGGCATTATGCATTTGGGCGCGATTTTGGGTGTTCCCACAATCTCTATCAACGGTCCGACTGCCGTCCATCGCTGGGGTCCGATAGGGCCGAGGGTGGCGAATGTATGTCCGTCCGACAAGAGCGGCGGCTTTCTGGATCTGGGATTTGAATATCGCGACCGTTTAGAAAACGTGATGAAAAAGATTTCCGTCGCAGATGTAATGCAGGCGGTGCAGCAGCTTCGTGGCATGCCAATCGATACGAGCGTTGCACCGAACATGCCGGCGCATCGTGAGGAGGTTGATTATCGTGCGATGGTGGTTGATGAGAATCAACTACGTGCTTCGCTTCTACTGCCTGAAAAGAATCGACTGGAACTACAATGACGCGCAAAGCCCTTATCGTAAAGTTGGGTGCCATTGGCGACGTGGCCTCAGTATTACCCGCTGCGCGGCAGCTAAATCAATCCGGACTGGAAATCGATTGGCTATGTGGAAAGACGGTTGCGCCGTTACTTTCTTGCTTCAGCTGGGTGCACCCCATCATAGTGGATGATGCGCTTTTGTTCGGGAAAGGCAACGCGAGCGCAATCTGGCAGGTGTTACGCACTTGGCGCAGCCTGATCGGCTCTTCCTACGACCTATGCGCCGTTCTCCAGTATGACCGCCGCTACAGAATGCTTACTCTTCCAGTACGCGCACACAGATCGATTGCATTGAGCAGACATGAGCGAGTTTTCAAACTTGTCTCTGAGAGGCATCATTCGGCGGAATTCGCGCGTATCCTTTGCGGCCGTCGCGATGGGCATTGCGACGAGAACATGTCGCCAGTGGCGCCTGATCTGCTGCCGCCCAATCCGATGGAGCCCAAACGGAGAGTCCGCATCGCGCTGGCGCCCGGCGGAGCAAGCAACCTGCTGCGCGGCGATGCGCAACGGCGCTGGCCACTGGATTCCTATCGCACTCTTGCCCAGATTCTCTTGGACAAGGACTACGAAGTTGTGCTCACAGGGGGACCGGGCGACATCTGGGTTGAACCACGATTTTCTGATTTACCCGTCGAAAACCAAATAGCTCAATGGTCAATTCCGCAAACCCTGGCATTTTATCAATCCTGCGATTGTGTAATTACGCATGACACCGGGCCGCTGCATCTTGCTGGGTTGGTGCAATGTGGTCTTGTCGGACTTTTTGGTCCGACAGCGCCATCCAAAGCTCTTCCACGCCGTAAGGGTGTCATAGGCATCTGGGGAGGAGAGCGCCTTGCTTGCCGGCCCTGCTATGACGGCCACACCTTCGCCAGTTGCAACTGGAACGGATGCATGATCTCCATCACACCGCAACGGGTAGCCGCAACTGTCGAGACGCTATTGGTAGATCCTGGCGCAGAATGGCAGGTTGCGAACCTATGAATCGCCCTGCACATTTTCTTGTCATCGCCGCCACCGTGGTCTTTTTGACCAGTTCGTTCGACATTTTTTTAAATATCAATCTCGGGCCTAACATTCGCATTGCCCAGTTGTTTGCCATGGCTTTGTTCGCTGCGGCCTTACTCACTTACCGGCTGGGTGCAACTATGGAAATTCCGCTCGGGGGGCTATACCTTATTGCCTGGTGTAGCGTGCAACTAGCATTCGTGCCCGTAGCAGAGTTTTGGCAGAAGAGTCTAGCCTATTGCGTCTGGCTAGCCCTGGATATTGCGTTTTCCTTTGCCATGGTGAATCTTTTTTCCAGCGATTCAGAGAAGCTGCAGTTACTTCTTAAGCTTTATCTGCTTTCATATACGTTTATCGCAGGTTTTGGCATTGTGCAGTTTGCTCTTCCTCTTGCTGGTGGCCCAGCTATGCTTGTGGAGCAGTGGTGGCTTCCAGGCAGAGTGCCGAGAGTGAACGGATTCAGTTACGAGCCTTCGTACTATGCCACTTATCTCATAATGGGACTGGTTTGTCTTGGATCACTACGCCGCTCGGAAATAGCTGAGTTTCGCTCCAAGGCATGGACCTCTGCTTATATCCTTATCGTTCTCGCTCTGCTTATTTGTTTCAGCCGGATGGGACTCGTATTCACCGTCATTGAGCTTTCTATCTCACCTCTGCGCCGCTTATGGAGAGTCATAAGACGTCCTAGTCGCGTGCTCAGGTTTCGCATATCAGGCAAGAAGATGCTGGTTGCCGCGGTGGCATTAGTAGTTGCGTACTCAACCATCAGCGGGGCTGTTCGCTGGTTTAGTGACAATCCTATGACGACCAAAATTCTAGTTGCTGGGACTGGGTTGATGGGGACGGCGGCGCACTCTGTCGACGAGAGGGAAGACCATCTGCAGGGCACACTGCAAACAATCGCCGTTCACCCATGGATGGGGCAAAGTTTGGGCGGTATCACCGAATCGATTGCTGCATACCACGGACTAAGACCACAGAATTTCGAGGAGACCAAGCCATATGAGGGGCAAAGCGTCTTCGCAGAAGTTGTCGCTGCCAGTGGAATTATAGGCTCCATACCTTTCTTCTGTTTTGTGGCAGTAACCATTGTGGCGCCTTTGCGGCTTGCCAAACGCGCTTCATCGCTCGACGCCGCATGGCTTCGAGCCCTTGTGCAGGCTTTGGTCTTTGAATGGGCAATTCTGCAACTCAATCAGAACGTACTTCGCTTGTATTTATGGGTACATATCGCACTATTAGCCACGGTCTTTGCGGCGGTCCGGCGTCAATATGTGGAGCTTTGCGATGAGGAATCCCGAGTTCCGGGGTACGGTTCGCCAAACTTATTGGCGTGATGCATGATGGGGCTCGGTGCCGCAACGAGAGAGACGCTGCCTAAGTTAGTTGCTCCCGCTTGCACAGTTACTTCCCGGCGTGCCGAGTTGAGACTCTCGGGAGTTGCGCCCTCCGACCACACATTTAGTAGGTATCTCCCTGGCGGCACTTGAGGAATTGCGATGGTGCCCTCTCGCGAGACCGCGTAGTATGGAGTTGCAAGAGATAGAATCACTGCACCCATTTCGGGATGAATATTGCAGAAGATATAAGATACCCCTTCGCGATCGAAGCGCACGCGGCGTTCGCTGCCTGTCTCATACAGACCCAGATCGAATCTTTTGCCATTGAAGAGCGAAAAAACGTTGTGAAAGAACGGGTCCCGGTTCGGGAATACCACGACACTTCCAACCGGAACGACCAGGAGGTGCGGATCAAAAGTTTTGTCCTTTTGCACCATCTGATAGTTATGCGTTTGGAGCGGGAGAGTCGCTTCAGTGTTTGCTTCGAGCGGCGTCAACCATGCGACTGCGGGGGGCAGCGCAGCAGGCACTTGATGGGTGTGCGAATTTGGAACAAAATCCACATGGAGAGTTACTTCGGAAGACTGGCCGTAGCCCTGTGCGGCAGATATGAAGAGCAGCAGGAGTCCGCACGCGAGAGTGTATCCTTGCAGCCTGCCCACGTCTCGCATCGAGATAAGTCGATCCATTCAAATCACCCTCAGAACTGATACCCTGCCGAAACTGTATATACATTGGCCCAATTGGCACGCCCGGAAATCGGCCAGCTTGTGAGCCGGCGAAACTCTGGGGAAAAGACAATTGAAGACCATGGGCGGAAGAAGAAGTTAGTCATCAGCGAACGATTACGCGTGTAATAATCGAGCGCATTGGCGCCTTGCGGCATGATTTCGCGCAATTCACCCGCATAGCCAGTGTCTTGGCCGGCAACCGCATTCAGTTGCATCGTCTGCTTGAAGCTCCATTGCCATTGGGTCCATCCGCCGATGGAATCCAATCCACTAATGCTCGGATTGCCTGTTTGCGGGTTCGTGAAAGTATAAGTGTCGCGGTATGCACCTCCTCCCAGCGACCCGATTCCACGTCCACGATAGAACTCGCCGCTCCACTGTCCGTGAGACGTAATCGGCAGTCGCCAGTCAGTAGCACCTGCCCATGCGTCTATAGTCTGACCGTTTCCATAGTTCTCCCGGTCATAATATCCGGAAGCACCGAGTTGCAGATTCCCTGGAGGTTTGCCCGCACGATAGGATAGGCGCGTCTCATATCCAGGCTGACGCGCGGCCTCTCCCGGAGTTACAGAGCGATAAGCTTCAATAGTGTTCAAAGTATTGTAGGCTGGATCGTATAGTCCAAATTCGAAGCCGGCCTGCCGTTGTTCTACAAACGTGAATCGATGTTCCCAGCGCAACTGCGGCGCCCAGACCCATAGATTTCCGGACCAAGCCAATGAGGGTTGCGCTATATCAGCCAGCGAATCGGGTGAAAGCGGCGAAATCAATGGGCTATCGTAGCCGGCCCGCAGTAAATCATTCGGCCACTCCCAGGTGATGCCAGCCGTGCGCATTCGCACCAGCCCGGCTGGAGCGCTCAGGGTGCCTACGGTAACTCCTCCAAAGAAGTCCAGAGAGACGTCCGCTGAGAGGCGTCCACTCCAGAGTGAAGGACCGATTCCCTCGAAGTTCAACATTGTCTGCCGGAGTCCAGCTCCGACACTCCCATGGCTCTGGCCAACAATGCGCAATAATGCCGCGGTCGGCAGATCCGGTTGATCTACCACGCCCTCGTTGACAAAAGCGTTGAAGAGCACCAACCCATGGAGTCGCACGAGAAACTTTGAAGCGCTCTCCAATTTGGTTTGCTCGTGCTGTTGCACTTCGGAAGCAAGCACCTCCTGCTCTTCACGTATCTGTGTCACCGCCTGTTGCAATTGCGCGGTCGCATTTGTGTTTACTCGCTCAGCTGAGTCCACCATACTGCTTGTCAACGTCTTACGAAGTTCTTCAAGCTCGGCTTGTATCGCTTGCATTTTGCGGTGGTCTTCATCCAGCTGTCGCTCTGCGCCGGCCAGGGCCTCTGTCAGATTGTCGACACGTTGTTCGAGCATTTGTAGGTGTTCAGCAGAAGTGGACTCTGTAGCCGGCGTGGTAGTCGATTGTGCGCCGAGCATGGGCGCGATCAGCTGCAGTCCTACCATTCCGGCCAATGCAACCCTCAGGGGGAATACGTTCATCTCTCCTCCGTAGTGAGGCATGGGGCCTCCTTCAGGATCCTCTCTCCGGGTAGTGTAATCGTGAATGCTGTATTGCCGAAGCCTGAGCCCTCCAGATAAAGGCTACCGCCGTGGGCTTCGACAATGTACTTGGCAAGCGCTAGTCCCAGTCCCACACCACTCTGCTTACCTTCACTAACGAAGGGATTAAACAGAGTGTCCCGAATTGTGCTGGGCACTCCCGGCCCGCTGTCTCGAACGGTAATGCGCAGGCCTTTGGAAAGCAGCGCGGCATCGATGGACACCCATGGCGAAGCATGCCCCCGGTTCGCAGCCTGACAAGCATTCAATAGCAGATTGTAAATGGCCCGACGCAGTTCCTTCGGATCCACGTGCACCGTTACCGGCGGAACCGGAATAACTCTCAATTCCACACCGCGCGCATCGGGGTGGGAACGGATCGTTCCAATTGTTCGCTCAATCAGGGCCGCTAGGGACTCGGGCTGCAACTGTAGCACCAAGCCGGTACGGCCAAACACCAACAGCGAGTCGAGCATATCCGTCATGCCCTGTACCCCGGCGCGGACATCCTCCAGCAACTCCTCACGTTCCTGGGCAGGGATGCTCGGGTTGGCGAGAAACTCCGCATTGGCGTAGATGGCCGAAAGATAATGGCGTAGATCGTGAGAAACTGAGCTAGCCATCTGACCGATCGTCGCCATGCGTTCGGCCGCCAGCAAATCTTGTTGAGTTTTCTGCATCTGACTCCGCATTCGCTCGAAGGCGCGACTGAGTTCCCGTACCTCTTCCGCGCCTTCTTCGCGAATTTTGGGAGAGAAATCTCCACCACTGAGCGCTCGCGTTGCAGCCACCAGCGATTCCATTGGCCTTGTAACAGTGCGGGTGATCGAAGCGGACAGCGCCACGCCAAACAGAGCAGCAACAACGCCAAGCGCAATCACCATCCGGTTCAGTTTTGTCAGGATCTGCTGTGCCTCCCCGAAGGACTTCAGCACAACCAGTTGAACTGCGCCGCCAGTTGGAGTCTCCGGTTGCAATTGCACGGATGAGGCCAGATAACGCTCTCCCCCGAGCCGCATTTCCTCGCTCTCAATGGGCCGGCGCAGCAGGTCGCCTTGGCTTGAAGCGAGTTCCTGGCGCAATGCTTGTGGCAAAGTTCCCACCACAATCTTTCCATCCACGACGAACACAACTTCGGCCGCTGCTGCGTCGCTCACCTCGCGCGCAACCTTTTCGTCCAGCGCATAACCGGTAGTTACATAGCCAAGCCCCGTCATCTGTTCGCCGGAGCCGAAGGTAAGTGCGCGAGAAGATATCTCAAATAGCTTGCCGTCAGATACGAACAAGTGTGGCGACTCAGGGGAGTCGATCGATTCGCGGAGAGCCGAACTTACACTTTGGCGCGTCAGCGGTGAACCGCTACTGTAATAGGTTTCGAGCTGGCCCTCAGGGGTTTGCAAGGAAAAGAATTCGTTGCCGCTTAACTTCCAAAACTCCGCACCGGCATCGGCAATGGTCCGGGAGTCGGAAGTTGTCATTAAGGCCTTCAGACTGGGTAACTCCGACAGCAGGGAAGACTCCCGCAGTAGTAGTTGCTGCCGCTGCTGCCGCAAGTTATGAAAAGTCAGCAGGGAGTGCCGCATGTCCAGTTCAAGATCGCCGCGTACCTGACGTTCGACAGTTACCCGCACCATTGCCAGAAAGATGATGGTCATGATCAAGACAAGTGCTGCCAGCGATAAAAGGAGCATCGTGCGCATCCGCCATGAACGCATCATCAAAGAGACCCCATTTCCCGGTCTTCCCCCTATGTTGGAGTATCTCCTCTCTACTTATTCAGCCTATGTACCATCTCGGGAACCTGTGCGAGGCCTCCCTGCGCTTCGCGCACAAATTTATATCCGGCGCCATGCACGGTAAGAAAATGGCGCGGCTGGGCCGGGTCCCGCTCCAACTTTTGGCGCAATTTCAATATCTGGTTGTCAACCGTTCGAGTGTTTGGATAAGAATCGTAGCCCCAAACATCATTCAACAATTCCCCGCGCGTCAAGACTCGCTCTGCATTCTCTATGAAATAGCGCAACAGTTTGAACTCATGGGCTGTAAGCGTAACAACAGCGCCATCGCGACGAACTTCCATTTTGGCTACGTCGATGGCGATTTCTTCAAATTGAATCAGCTTCGCGGTGCTGGACTTCGCGGAACGCCGAATCGCGGCTTCAACACGCGCCAAAAGCTCTCTAGGACTAAAGGGCTTCGTGACGTAGTCGTCCGCGCCCATTTCGAGCAACAGAACCTTGTCGGCAACTTCGCTGACCGCGCTTAGAATGATCACCGGCGTCTCCGGTTGACCTTCTTTCATCAAACGGCAGAGGTCGCGTCCGTTGATGCCCGGAAGCATCAGATCTAGCAGCACGGCGGCTGGTTTGAATGTGCGGCTGGCTGTCAATCCAGCCTGTCCTTCCGCCGCAATCTGGATATCATATCCCTCGGATGCAAAAAGCCTCGTCAGCGCTTTTTGGATTCTTGGATCGTCCTCAACTACCAGAATCGTCTTCATAACACCTTCCACTTACTATACGATGACGCTTGCGCTGGTTATAGTACTTACTTCTCTTATCTGCATAGCGCTGGCTCACTGGCTCCACTGATCCGAACCGGCCGGGCCGCGATGCAGAGCGGCATAAACAGAGAAATGAAAGTCGCTTTCCTCTGCAATAAGGATAGGCTCGCAGTGCCAATTTGCGAAAAAAAACGCCAAATCTCGCTCAAAATCACTCTTTGGGTGTTTCAATCCTTTGTACGCCGGATCGGCAGTACAAGAATTCATGCCCGTCTTCCTGCATTGTTGAATCATCCTGTGCCGACTTCCTTGGCCAACCCATTACAAAGTTACAAAGGAATGACAAATGTCTGACACGCCCATTGCAAGTTATCTATCGGAAACCACTAATATCGTTTTGCCATGAGCTTTGAGCCCAGAAAAACGAGGCGATTCCCGAGGTAACATCAGTAAACGCTGCCAAATCCCAGTTCTTAGAAAGCAGCATCACGGCCGTCTATCTTTGCGAACGCGACTTCAGATACCGGGCTGCTGATTGAGCAGATAATCCACAGCCTCAGCGAACGATGAAAAACGCAATTTGGCCATTTCGCCAGCTGATTGTGAACCTGGTTTTTGCCGATCGGGATCGCAGTCAATGAAGACGGTCAGCATTCCCAGGCGGCGGCCAAACTCTATATCCGAGAGCGAATCGCCGATCATGGCGCTGGTCTCAGCGGCGATCTTAGGAAATCGGGCCACGGCCTGTTCATAGAGCCCCGGTAACGGTTTGCGGCAATTGCATTGCAGCTTGTCATGAGGGCAGAAAAAGAAACCGTCTACATGAGCGCCACGGCTACTCAAAAGGTTCTGGAATGCAGAATGGACAGCGTCTACATCTGCCGCGGTACAAAGGCCCAGGGCAACGCATCGTTGGTTCGAGACCACCACGACCCGCAGTCCGGCTAGGTTGAGCCGTGCTATTGCTTCGGGCACTTCGGGAAGCAGGTTGAATTCGCTCCAGGAAGTAACATAATGGCCCTCAGGCCTCTTTTCGTTCAGGATGCCGTCACGGTCAAGGAATACCGTCTCCAAGGCGCGCTCTCTAGAGATTTGAGCAGAATCGTTCACTCGACCATGATAACAACAACTAGGCTTGGATGGCTCGTCGGGCAGCCGGTCACAAATCGATAAACGACGATGGAAAGGAGCTTATGTCCAGCGGCCTCGATGCGGCTAACATCTTTGGTAAGGCCATAGTAGAGCATCTAGAAGTGGTGCGTCAGTTAGAAGAGCAGCAGCGGGTGCTGGAGGCGATTGCGGTGGCTATGACCGCGGTTCTGCGAGCCAGAGGCAAAATCCTGTGGTGCGGCAACGGCGGCAGCGCGGGCGATTCGCAACATCTTGCCGCGGAGATTGTGGGCCGGTTTCGCCGCGAGCGTAGTGGGCTGGCCTCGATGGCACTCACCACAGATACTTCGATTTTGACCTCGGTGGCGAACGATTACGGTTTTGAGGCCGTGTTCTCGCGCCAGGTGGAGGCGTTAGGCGCGCCTGGCGATTTACTGGTCGGTATTTCCACTTCAGGCAACAGCCGAAATGTGCTGACCGCATTAGAAACGGCACGCTCTCTGGGCATGGTGACGGTGGCCTTTACCGGTGCCGGCGGAGGCAAAATGGCGGTATTAGCCGATTACCTCTTCGCCGTTGCGTCACGCGAGACCGCGCGCATACAGGAGGCGCACATGCTGGCCGGACACATGCTTTGCGACTGGATCGAGTTGGACTGGGTTCGTGCGCAGTCAGCGGCAGAAGAACTCTCAGATGCATCGCAGATGGAGAGCACCGTATTCAGACGAGCGCGTCCCAAGGAATACGACGACCTTGAACGGTATTAGTGCTCTGCCATCTCCCCAAAAACCTTAGGAAACCGAGGGGCACGATGATAGAACAACTGCAAGAAGCGATTTACGAAATCGAGCATGAATGGGCGACCAAGCGCCTGTTAGTGGTGGGCGACCTGATGCTCGATAAGTATATCTGGGGCGAGGTTGGTCGCATCTCACCGGAGGCACCGGTGCCGGTGGTGCGCGCGATCCGGCAAAGTGAGCAGCCGGGTGGCGCGGCCAACGTAGCCATGAACCTTGCCCGGCTGGGTGCGCAAGTCACGGTCGCGGGCTTCACGGGTGGCGACGAGAGCCAGCGACTCCTGGCGGCGGCGCTATGCACGAACGGTATAACTCATGAGTTTGTGGTAAGTGAGGGTTTTCCCACAATAACCAAGCTGCGAATTCTTAGCGGGAGCCAGCAGATGCTGCGGCTGGACAACGAGCGGTTAGCGGCGCGAGCCCAGGGAGATCACGATCGCCTGGTTGAGAGCGTGCTCAAGCTGTTGCCTGGCAACCATGCTGTGGTGCTTTCCGATTACGCCAAGGGAGCGCTCACGCCCGGAGTTTGCCAGCAAGTGATTCAGGCCGCGCGGAAGTTGGAGATTCCGGTTCTGGTGGACCCCAAGAGCGCCGACTTTTTCCGCTATCGGGGCGCAACCACAATCTGTCCCAATCGGGGCGAACTCGCTGCGGCAGTGCACGAGGACCCGCACGACCTTGAGGCCGTGCTTGCGGCAGCAGAGCGTGTGGTACCTGCCTTGGATATTAAATTTCTTACCGCAACGCTGAGCGAAAAGGGCATTGCACTGGTGCAGCCTGGCAGACGGTTCATGGCACCGGCTGTGGCGCGTGAGGTCTTCGATGTTTCCGGCGCAGGAGATACCGTCATCGCAGTAATGGCCCTTTGCCAAGCTTCCCAGCTCAGGCCGGAGACAGCCGTAGAACTGGCCAATGTTGCTGCCGGCATCGTAGTTGGCAAAGCGGGAACGGCGCCGGTAGAGAAGCATGAGTTGCTGGCCGCGCTCGGTCCTCAGACCGACCTCAACGCCGAGGATAAGATAGTAACTCGATCGGCGCTGCTGAACCGCGTAGCGCGGTGGAAGGCCAATGGCGAGCGAGTAGTGTTTACCAATGGTTGCTTCGAGCTGCTTCATATCGGCCACGTCACGGTGCTGGAGCAGGCGCGACGCTTTGGCGATCGCCTGATAGTGGCCGTCAACAGCGACGCATCCGTAAGTGCATTGAAGGGACCCAGCCGGCCCATCGTGGGTGACTGTGAGCGGGCTCGTGTGCTGACGGCGCTGGCTGCTGTCGATGCCGTGGTGGTTTTCGGAGAACCTACTCCGTTGGAATTGATTGTGGCCACCCGACCTGACGTGATCGTCAAAGGCGGCGACTACGATGTGGATACTGTGGTCGGAGCGCGCGAAGTGCAAACTTGGGGCGGACAGGTCAAGATAGTGCCATACGTGGAAGGCTACTCGACGACCCGGCTTATTGAAAAGGGCGCGGGCCAGTATGCGTGGACATAGCATACTCGTAGCTACTGTCGCAGGAACCCATTCCGACTAAACAGTACACGCGCACTGCGATCAAAGGGCTGGCACTGCCAATCTGGCTTCAAAAATTGAAAGCTTCGCGCCGAGCTTCCTCTGCTTACAAGCATTTTTTTTGCCGGCGGACAATTTTCCAATCAGTGCGTGCGCGTGGCATGGGAACACGATTACATCTCATTTATCGTCAACGCGCTGCTCACCTGCTGCGGATTCGTTCAGAATGCCCCGCCGGCATTTCCCGGCTTGTTGTGCCTGGATAGAGAACGATACGCCCTAGTTGATCCGAGAACGTCCACAGTCTCACAGTTTCACAGCAAATACGGGGGGAGGGGTACCGACTTCAGTGGACAGTGGTCAGCGGACGGTAACGGCCCGCACCTCTCATCGTTGTTCATCCCTTTATTGTGAGCTGGGGGAGGGTTATTTTATGCAAGGCGTTTGAGAGACTTTCCGTTGAGGCGGGCCTCAGGCGCGGCAACTAGAGCGGTTCTCAGTTCGCATGATCTGTCGGGCAGCGTGAGAGGTGGCTTTCTGTTCCACCCCAGCGACGAAGATCTGTCGCCGGGGCCCCAGGAAAGATCAGCGTGGTCTGCTCAATGGGTGTGAATCATGTCATGGGAGCTTCAAAAAAAGTTTGATCAAGAATCTGATATATCGTATGCTACGTAACAATCCCGTTCCAATTGCTCCCCTTGGCAATTGGACGCCATCCCCCCAACTGGTCAATATGTCTTTACCCGTCCGCCACTTTGGAGGTTTTGATGAAGAATATCCAGTCGCTCTGTCTCTCTACCTTGCTGGGCGCATGCTCCCTGGGAGCCTGGGGGCAATCCACAGCTTCTCTTTCTGGAACCGTCACCGATCCCAGCAGCGCCGTGGTTCCAAACGCGCGTGTGGTGGTACACAGCCTCGCCACCGGCACCGACCGTGTCGTCGACACAGATTCCGCCGGCTTGTATGTCGTGCCCTCACTCCAGCCCGGCGACTATAAGGTCCAGGCAACTGCCGCGGGCTTCAGCGCCTACAAAGTGGAGAAAGTCACTTTGGACGTCGACCGGCGGGTTACTTTGAATATGCGTCTCGCCGTATCCTCTGCTGGAGAGACAGTGCAGGTGCAAAGCTCTACTGCCCAGATCGAGTCACAGACAATCACGGTCGGCCAGGTCATCGACAGGAGCACTGTGCAGGAGCTGCCGCTCAACGGCCGCCACTTCCTCGATCTGACAGTGCTCACGCCCGGAGGCGTGGTGGCTGACACGGCGGGCAACCTCACCTCGCCCAGTCGCGGCCTTGGCGCCAACTCTTTCATTACCGCTGGCAATCGCGAAGACTCGGTGAACTTTCAAATCAACGGTGTCAATCTCAACGATATAAGCCAGAACCAGATTACTTTCCAGCCGTCCATCAACACCACCTCGGAGTTCAAGATCGACAATTCGACATTCAGCGCGGAATATGGCCGCAGTGACGGCTCGATTGTGAACGTTGCCACGCGCTCCGGCACCAACAAGATTCACGGCGAGGCCTTCGACTACTTCCGTAACGATGCGCTCGACGCCCGCAACTACTTCAATCGTCCCGACAACGCCACTACAGGTGTCCCAATCCCCGGACTACCGGGGAAAAAGGCACCGCTCATTCGCGATAACTTTGGTGCGGCCGCGGGTGGTCCCATTTGGAAGAGCCACACCTTCTACTTTGCCAGTTATGAAGGCCTGCGTCAGCGCCAAGGCATTCTTCAGAACACGCCGGTGTTCTCACAAGCCCAGCAAGCGACAATCGCAGCAAATGCCGGCACCTACCCCGCAGCCGCTCTTTTGGCCGCACTCCTGCCACTCCCGAATAGTGGAAGTAATTTTGTCTCATTCACGCCCGGCCCGGTCAATATCGATCAATTCACCGGCGACGGCCTTCATCAGTTCAGCGTCTCGGACTCACTGCATGGCTTTTATGCTTTTCAGAAAGACCGACGCACCGAGCCTGCCCTACCGGGGGACACCATCGAAGGTTGGGGCGACCACCGCGCCGCGCATCGCCAGATTCTCACCTTCAACGAGACCCATATTTTCAGCCCGAGCTTTGTGAATGAAGCGCGCCTCGGCTTCAACCGTATCTCCATTTCTTTTCTCCCCAACACGCTGGACGACCCAACCAAGTTCGGTATCAGCGATAACCTCAGCGGCAATGTTGGTCTGCCCATTATCGTTTTCCTTGATACCGGGCTGATATTCGGCGGACCTAACAATGAACCTCAAGGCCGCAACGACACTCTGGGCGTGATCTCGGATACAGCGACGCTGCTTAGAGGAAAGAGCACTATCAAGTTTGGCGGCGAGTTCCGCCGCTACCTTAGCGCCAACTTCGCCGAGAACATCGGTGAAATTGAATTTGCGAATTCGCAGGTGCCAGCTGGGACGGCTGGCGCCGACTTCCAGGTGGACATGGCTCCCATCTTTCAAGTTCAGCCTGGTACAGTCTCCAACCGCGTGTACGGCAATGCCGTCGGACTCTTTGTGCAAGACAACTATAAGCTCACCAGACGCCTGACGTTAGAGGGCGGATTGCGCTATGAGTGGAACGGGACTCCAACCGAAGGAGAAAACCGCTTCGTCATTTTCGATCCAACCTCCATCTCGCTAATCCGCACAGGCACCAATGGGGTCGGTGCGGTCTACGGACAGAACAATAACATTGAACCTCGAGTGGGATTTGCATACGATGTTTTCGGCGACGGCAAGACCGTGGTGCGCGGGGGCTACTCTTACTTGGTGGACCAACCGGTTGCCGGCGTTGTGACGGGGCTGGCATCCAATCCTCCCTTCAGCACCGCCGTTTCGTATAACAACACTACCACCCCCATTCCACTTTCCTCACTGTATACATCGGCCGCGGCGGCGGGCATAGCGGTCGCCAACGTCAACCCTAACTTCAAGAACGCGTACATCGAAAGCTATAACCTAAATGTGCAACATGCGTTTCCCGGCGATATCGTGGCTTCGCTGGGTTACTACGGAACAGTCGGACGCCATCTGCTTATTCAGGTCAACCAGAACCAGGAAATCGGCGGAGTAGCGACAGACCGTCCATTCACGGCTCTTTCGGCAAACAGCCCGATCGACCCGAGCAAGCCTATCCTGACCAACATCGCCGAGAAGGATAGCAATAGCTACTCCGACTACAACGCCATGTGGGCTGTGTTCAGCAAAAATCTTAACCACGGACTGGAGATCAACTTGAACTACGAGTGGTCGAAGTCGATGGACCTCAACTCACTCGGGTCGCAGGGCAGTTACATTCTGCAGGACAACACCAATCCTGCCGGCAACTATGGTCTGTCGGACTTCGACGTGCGCCACCACACTGCAGGAACGGCCCTGTACACGCTGCCTTTCAAGGGAAATCGTCTGGTTTCTGGTTATCAATTGTCGACAATCGTGCAGTATCAGACCGGCAATCCCGTCAATATCATCACTAACTCAGGTTACAGTGGTACGACAGGCGTTACGAGCCTCGTTCGTCCCAATGTAGTTGGCCCCATTTCCACGCACAAATCGCAGACGAACATGACCAATATTACGTTTATTCCAAACAATGTCTGCCCCATCGGGACGACTTTGGCCGTTCCCGCAGGATGTAACTTGCAGATTCAAGCGATCCTTGTCCCAGCACCAACACCAACCAACCCGAACGCGACGAAAACCGTTTACACCGGCTTCGGTACAATGCAGCGCAATGCTGTGACGGGGCCGGGCTTTGCGGACGTCGATCTCTCCTGGCAAAAGGACACCAAGATATTCGAGGGCCTCAACTTCGAGCTGCGCGCTGACGCGTTCGACATCCTCAACCACCCCAATTTCGGTCAGCCGTCGGGTAACGTCCAATCAACGACCTTCGGCCAGATTTCGTCAACTCGCTTCGCGACAAGTGACGGCGGCTCCTCTCGTCAGCTTCAGATCAGCGCCAAGTTCGTTTTCTAACCGCTGATCGCGTTCACCAGGTGTGCGCTCTCCGGAACACTTTTCCAGGCGAGCGCACATCCTCTGGGAATGTCAACCATACTGCATCTCTTCGCTTCGGGAAGACGACTGCGAACCGATCGAATCGAGCTATCCATGTGGTCGTGTAGAATTCCTGAAGACTGCGCTATGTTGAAAATTCCCAAGTATCCCAACCTAACTGAGCTTGCGTATCTTCATATTAAGAAGTACATCCTCGAGGGCTCCCTCGACGAAGGTTCGAAGTTGACAGAAGACACACTCGCCGCCCAACTCGGCATTAGCAAGTCACCCGTGCGGGAGGCGCTGAATCGTCTGGAGAGCGATGGCCTCGTCTCGATCGAGCCTCGCCGCGGCGCGTACGTTCGCAGGTTTTCTCTCAAAGAGGTTTGTGATCTTTACGGCCTTCGTGAGCTTCTCGAAGTTCACGCCGTCGGCCTTGCGAAGATCACACCTTCATTTCTCAGGGACCTTGAGGAGAGCATCGGTCGTATCAAAAGAAACCTCGACGAGAGAAGTACGATGGCCTACGTCGAAGAAGATATCCGCTTCCACCACCTCATCGCCGCGGCTACGGCCAACGCTGAGCTATGCCGCATTCTGGAAAATATCAGCCACAAGAGCATTCTCTGCCGGTCGAAGACGTATCGTCTGGCTGCGGCCACATCTCCGGACTGTCACGACAGAATCTACCTCGCACTGAAAGAAAACGATCGCGAACTTGCCCAGCAAGCCATGCATGAGCACATTCGTTTCTTCCGCGATGCCCTGCTTCGTTCTCTCCAGTCGGAAGAGTCAAGCGCAGCGTCCCACGAAGAGACCAATCTAGCTTCTTCTACTAGCCGCGTTCGACCTTGAACGGTATCGACGGAAGTTACTTTACCCAATGACCCAAAGGAGATATGTATGCGCCGCCGGACGTTTCTTCAAGCACTTCCTCTGGCCGCCGCGGGCTCCATTGCTTCGGCGCAGAACAAGAGTAGCGACCTGGCACCAAAGGCCTCAGGGGAAGGTCTATCTTCTGCCCTTCTCAAGTTTCAGGCTCCGGGCGACGAGCGATTCATTCGTCCCGACGTCCATGCGGGGGACCGGCCGTCGGGAGCCAGCTTTGCATCGCGCTCAGCCGCACTCGGCTGCTCTGGCGCTGCAGGCAGCGCACATCCGCTGGCCACGCAGGCGGCGATCGAGATGCTCAAGCGCGGCGGCTCGGCTGTTGATGCTGCTATTGCCGCCAACGCTCTGCTCGGTTTTGTCGAACCTGTCAGTGCCGGCCTGGGCGGCGATTGCTTCGCCTTCATCTGGGATCCCAAGTTAGACAAGCTTGCCGGCATGGCCAGTTCCGGCCGATCTCCTAAGTCTCTTTCCCTTGCCATCGTCCGGTCGCGTGCGAAAAACGGCGTTCTGCCCAAACTCGGTGCCGTCACAGTTTCCACGCCTGGCGCGCTCGATGGCTGGTGGACCATGCACCAGCGCTACGGCAAGCTCAAATGGGCAGAGCTATTCGAGCCGGCGATTCATTATTGCGAAGAGGGCGCCCCCGTGCCGCAGGTTATCGGCTGGTATCTCAAACGCAATATGGAGATATTTCTTCGTCCTGGCGTGGGCGTTGAGGAAACAGCCAATGCGGTTGAAACATACACCCCTGGGGGCAAAGCGCCCAACGAATACGACGTTCGCCGAAATCCCGATCTCGCTCGTACTTATCGCATGATTGCCGATGGCGGCCGCGATGCCTTTTACGACGGCCCGATAGCCAAGACCATCGACTCATACTTCAAGCGCATTGGCGGTTGGCTCTCGCAGGATGATCTCCGCGAACATCATGCAGAATGGCTTGAGCCGCTCGTAACTAACTACCGCGGCGTAGATGTCTATGCCATGGGCGCCAATACACAAGGTCTCGCAACCCTGCAGATGCTCAACATGATTGAGCAATTCGACATGCGTGATCTCGGCTTCCAGTCAGCGCAATCGCTTCACGTGCAGATTGAAGCCAAGCGCCTTGCTTATGAAGACCGTGCTCGCTTCTACGCCGATCCGCACTTTGCAAGCATCCCCATTGCCTGGCTCAACTCGAAGGACTACGCGAAGGAACGAGCGAAGCTCATCCATCTCGATAGCATCCTCGAAGCCGTTTATCCTGGCCAGGCGCCGAGCCACGGCGACACCACTTACTTCACCACGGCCGATAAGGACGGCATGATGGTCTCGATGATTCAATCGAACTTTCGCGGCATGGGGTCGGGCCTGGTGGCCGACGGCCTTGGCTTCATGTTTCAGGATCGCGGCGAACTTTTCTCATTGCAAGACGGCCACCCTAATATCTATGCTCCCGGCAAGCGTCCTTTCCAAACAATTATCCCCGGCTTTGCGGCGAAGGACGGTGTGCCATGGCTTGCCTTTGGCGTCATGGGCGGCGATATGCAGCCGCAAGGTCAGACGCAGATCGTCATCAACTGCGTGGATTACGGGCTAGACGTGCAGGCCGCCGGCGATAGCCCGCGCTGGCACCATGAAGGCTCTTCGCAAACCATGGGAGAAGACCCGCCGAACCTCACGCCGCGCGGCTTGCTTCGCATCGAGGCCGGCGTTCCTGTCGAGACACGCAATGCACTCATCGCAATGGGTTGGCCTATGGGAAATAGTGATGGTGGCTTCGGCCGCTACGAGTGCATCGAGAATCGCAAACAGGGCGCAGATCGCGTCTATGCCGCGGCTAGCGAAATGCGCGCCGACGCCGTAGCGCTTGCTTATTGAGCAGTGTCAAAGGTCTGTAACTCGATTCAAGCCAAGTCACATTCCGCGAAGGACAAAGATGCAGAAATCCCGTAGAGAGTTTCTCGCTTACGGCTCCATCGGCTTGCTGGGCACTGCCATCCAGGCACAAACCCCTGCGGTTCAGAGTCCGGATCTTCCACCCGGCGCTCCGCCCGCATTTGGCACGTCAACGCCCGTTGGTCCTGAGGTGTCGCCCGTGACCTTTGGCGAGGCCGAAAAACTGGTGGAAGTCGAGTTGACTGCCGCTGATCTTATGCAGGCCGCCAGTAACTGGCGGATGCAAATGGCGCCCCTCTATGAGCGCCGCACAGGCCCGCGCAAGTTGGAACTCGAATTAGAGATCGCTCCTGCCACTCAGTGGAATCCGTCATTACCCGGAATTTTGTCCAACAAACAAGTTAGCTCTTCGGCCGGCAAATTTGCCCGTAGTGTCGACAAGCTGGAGCCCCTGCCCTCAAGCGACGACGATATAGCCTTCGCCCCTGTGGCCCGGCTCTCGCGTTGGATCGAAAACCGCCAACTTACGTCCGAGCGGCTGACAGAGATATATCTTCATCGTCTGGAGCGCTTCGACCCTAAGCTACATTGCGTCATTACACTAACACGGGAACATGCTCTGACACAGGCGCGCCAAGCGGACATGGAGATTGTTGCGGGTCACTACCGCGGACCGCTGCACGGAATTCCGTGGGGCGCGAAGGACTTGCTCGATTCGGCAAATATTCCCACAACCTACGGCGCGGAACCATACAGGAATCGCATTCCTTCATTGGACAGTGTGGTGGTTCAACGGTTGAACGCAGCGGGTGCTGTTCTTGTGGCTAAGTTGAGCATGGGTGCGCTGGCGCTGAACGATATTTGGTTCGGCGGGCAAACGATGAATCCGTGGTTGCTTGAAGAGGGATCCTCCGGCTCGAGTGCGGGTCCCGGTGCTGCCACCGCGGCTGGCTTGGTGGGTTTTGCCATCGGAAGTGAAACTGAGGGTAGCATTGTAAGTCCGTCCATGCGTTGCGGTATAACTGGACTTCGCCCCACTTATGGCCGCGTCCCACGCACCGGCGCCATGACACTCTGCTGGTCTCTCGATAAGCTCGGCCCTATGGCACGCCGTGTTGAAGATACGATGCTGGTGCTTAAAGCGATCTCGGGTCCAGATCCGGGCGACATAGCGAGCGTTCCCAGTAATCTCACATTCAGTGCCAGCGCAGACGTGACGGGCCTGCGCGTGGGCTACTTTCCTGCCTGGATGAAGGAGAGCCCTGCAACGGATGTGGACCGCGCCGCATTGGATACAGTGAAGAAACTCGGCATGACTCCTGTTGCTGTCTCTATTCCCGACTGGCCATATGACTCGCTCAACCTGATCTTGTTTGCGGAAGCCTCTGCTGCATTTGAAGAGTTGACCCTTAGCCACCGGGTCGATGAACTGAAGGTGCAGGTCGCCGACGCATGGCCAAATGTCTTTCGCCAGTCGAGATTTCTGTCCGCAGTCGATTTTGTACAAACCGACCGTTTGCGACGCAAAGTCGCGCAAGAGATGGCCAGAGTCTTTTCGCAGGTCGATCTCCTCCTCGTGCCGTCACTGCGCGATGAGATGCTCGTGATTACTAACTTCACCGGACATCCATCCTTGACGCTCCGCGCCGGGTTCGTCGAAATATCGGAGGCGCGCAGCGACTGGGCGCCAGATCCAAAACAGCCACTGCCCCGGTTCTCTCCTCCGCGACGCGTGCCGCATGGGGTCACACTCATTGGCCGTCTCTTTGATGAAGGCACGCTTTCAGAAGCGGGCATGGCATTGGAGAAAGCATTTGCTGTAGCAGAGGAGCGGGCGCCCGGCTTCTAAATACTCCTATGTTAGAAGGAACCGCTCATGCAACACGTGCATTAATGACCAAGCCAGGTTCTTGTTCCAATCCATCATAGTCGCGCTCGATGCGCCAACGTAGCTCGGCAATGACAACTCGCTTTACAAAAGTCGGAGTTACTCAAAGACAAGGCATTCCCTTTTGCAGAGAGTGGCTATGGCTTTTTTACTCCGGTAACGGCCCTACCGATGCACAACAGGTATTGACCGTGGAACCGATGCGAAAAAGATTGCGAGGCGTGAACTGGGGAGCGTATGCTCCCATTGCTGGGAAAGCTCAATGAAAATTACGTTTAAGACCGTCACATGGCGGCGCTCAACGAGAGTTGTAACGGTAGCATCCCCGCCTGCGTTAGTTACACCGATGTAGAATTCAACGGAACCCGGAACGGAACGACCAACGCCATACCCACGGCGTCCTCGCTCAACGAAGCCGCGTGCACGGTTAACTAGCGCAAAAACGCAACGCATTGTAGACACGATAGGAAAGCGGCGGGGTGGGTCCTTCGACCAGCCCCGCCCGCGAGTACACGACCTTTTTGCTGGCTCTCCGAGGAATAACTAACAGCAAGTCTCAGTGACCTCTCAAAGCGATAAGAATCGTCGAATGAAGTCTCATACGATTGCCGCAATGTCATCCTGTTTGCAGCCAGAAGGGCGACAATGAAGGCGAACAACGGCCGCCGTGGAAAATCGTCGCCTGAAGTTTCAAGTCGAGCTCTGTACCGTCACCTTACCGATACGGGCGCGTATCATCTAATCGGCGGCCATCAGCCGCCACGTGATGAGAGCAGTCCACGGAAGATTGGTTCCGAGCTGCGCTTCGGCAACCGAATAAGTGGCGATAACTCAGGGGGCGTCGTCGGGAGCCCCGGTAATGGCTCCGGGGCCGATTGACTTCATCAGCCACGGAATCCGGTGCGAACGCGACTGCGCAACTATCGAATTGTGTCTGTGCGTGTCAGAGTCACGGCGAGACAAAGTGCCTACTTACATCCTTTGCACTTGGCAACTGCGTCTGAACTCTTTGAGCCGAGTTTTACATGAGCATTGAGATCCACTTCGGTGTCGTCAGTGGCATCATGGACTGCATCTTTCGCCTTGCCCCACGCATTTTCAACCTTGCCCTTCACCTGCTGAACCATACCTTCAACCTGAAGTTTGGGATTGTCTGTCAACTCACCTGCCTTGCGCTTGGCGGTTCCTGCTACTTCGTCAATCATGCCCTTGACTCGATCCTTATTCATAATCTTTCCTCGCAATCATTGGTGCCGCTGTCTTTTCCGACATTCCTGAGAGTATCGGTTCATTTTGTCATTATCTGAGCTATTAAGATCACTACTGTGATGACCAAAATCGAGGGATTACCGGAATTGCTCGATTTTTTATGACGATATCTCCTGAGCGTTCTTGCTCAGACGGTTGCGTACTCTCCCTTTAAAGTGGGAAATACCTTGTGCGCCACAATGCGCATAGAGCACGTGACGCTGCGCATAGGTAGAAAAGGTGAATTGCATGAAGAAACTTTCGACGTTTGTGGCAGTACTCAGTTTGACGACCATTGGCTGGGCGGGAACTGGTCGCGAAGCAACGGTCGACCGATTGGACCACGCGGGCGCGGTGTTGCATGAGATTATGTCGGCGCCAGACAGAGGCATTCCAGAGGAAGTTCTGGAACACGCAAAGTGCGTAGCTGTAGTGCCGCATATGCTCAAGGGAGGCTTTGTGTTCGGCGCTGAAAATGGCAGAGGTGTTGCCACCTGCCGGACCGCAAACGGTTGGAGCGCACCTGCGTTCTTTACCATTACCGGCGGCAGTTGGGGATTGCAGATTGGCATCGAAGGTGTGGATCTGGTCATGATTATTCAGAATGAGCGGGGCATGCAGCACTTGATCAACAGTAACTTTGAACTCGGCGGTGACGCCTCTGCGGCAGCCGGACCGGTTGGACGCCACGCTTCCGCCGACACAGACTGGAAGCTGAATACCGAGGTGCTCACTTACTCGCGCGCCAGAGGCGCCTTTGCCGGACTCACGTTGACCGGCGCTGCGATTCGCCGGGACGATGATTCGACGGAAGCCATCTACGGCCATGACGTCACTACGAGTCGCATTCTGCACGGGGAAGTAGCTGTTCCAGCTTCGGCCAACGCGTTTCTGGATGCGGTAAGGAATGCAAAGGCTCAAGCCATCGCTTCCAACTAATTATCAGCCGTGAATGCTTGGGGGCGCGTGAGAAACTTTTCAGTTATCATGTGCCCACAATGCATCAGAGGAGCATCTATGCTTTGGACAATCTTTGTAATTATCCTCGTTCTGTGGCTATTAGGCTTCAGCCTTCATATTGCTGGTGGCCTGATTCATCTTCTGCTGGTTGTAGCCTTGATTATTCTGATCTTTAATCTGTTGGCTGGGCGACGGGGCGCTCTCTAGCGCCTGTGATGAACTTTATTCCGATGGAATGGAATAGTTTGGAATGTTGTCATACATTGGCAGCACGGAAGCATGGGAAGCAATATCGAACCGGGTATCCGAACTACGTAAGGGATGAGGAGTGGCATTTGCGGCTCCGTACCTGGCGTAGTACCGTAAGAATGCGACGCGGCGCGAGCATTCTCTGAGAGCGGTGTTCGACGGGCTGCGTTATATCGTGAAGATTGGCGACCAGCGGCGGATGATGGCGCGTGATTTGCCGCCGTGGCCAGATGAATTTGAGATTGGCATTCCAATGTATCTTATTGATTTTAATGGTGGCGGGAGGCAGGATCGAACTGCCGACCTACGGGTTATGAATCCGTCGCTCTAACCATCTGAGCTACCCCGCCGGAAGAGGCACAGAAGGCGCGGGCCTTGACGGCCGGGCCGGGAAGCGGGCGGGCACAAAGTCCACGCACAACTCCCTCTTCAGATGATACGGGTGACAGGATTGGAGGTCAAACCCAATGCTTGCCCAGCCCTCTACGCGTTGGCTGCCAGCCTGACGTTTTGGATGAACTCGCCGCCGGCTCGTGTAAACTCGCCTGCATGAGTACGTTCCATATTGCCGGGGTGATTCCGGCCCGGCTTAGTTCCACTCGACTGAGCCGCAAAGTGCTGCGCATGATCGCCGGACGGCCCATGGTCGAGTGGGTCTGGCGGGCGGCTACCGCGAGCGGGTTGATGGACTCCGTTGTGGTGGCCACCGACTCAGAGGAAGTAGCCGCCGTCTGCCGCGAGCGTAACATTCCGGTGGCGATTACCTCGGCGGAGTGTCCCAGCGGGTCAGACAGAGTAAGAGAAGTGGCTCGCCAGCTCGACGCCGACATTTATGTCAACATCCAGGGAGATGAGCCGACGCTGACCGCAGGCTTTTTTCCACCGCTGATGGCGCTGTTTGCGCGGCCGGAGGTTGAGGCGGCCACGCTGGCCGTCCATTGCGCGCCGGAGGAGATCGACAACCCCAACGCCGTCAAGGTGGTCACGGCCCTGGATGGCCGCGCACTCTACTTTTCTCGCGCCACCATCCCCTTCGACCGCGACCGGGCGGGCTTTACTGGCTACCGCAAGCATTTGGGAATCTACGCCTATCGCAAGGCGGCGCTGGAGCACTTTGCCGCACTGCCGCCTTCGCCGCTGGAGCTGGTTGAGCGGTTGGAGCAACTGCGGCTGCTCGAAAACGGGATAGCGCTTTACGTGGCTGAGGCTCCTGGAGATACCATTGGCGTGGACACCGAGGCGGATTTGCTGCGGGCCGAGGTGATCATGCGGGAGCGCTTGGCGCGAGACTCTGGATAGATATATTCCACACAAGTCAAAAATATGTGCAAAATTTCAAGGTCCAGAAAAAATAAAAAAAGGGGGGAGGGGGGTAGGTCTTCGGGAATCCGGGGTGACCTTGAGGATCTTGCGATAGGGCCACGGAGATTTAGCGATGATTTTCATGGATTGGCGGCGTTTTTCTCTCTTCTGATAGCTTCCATTGTGCGCCGATGGTATGTAATTCTTTGCACTGAGCGTGGAAATGTTGCGGCTTCCCAGATCCGAAAACCTTGATCTTGGAGGTACGCGACACTGGGCGACATTATCAGCGTGGACACGGACGGGTTTGTTGCGGACCTAAGCGATGCGGAAGAAAAGATTGGAGCTTATGAGTGACCAAAATTGATTTCATGTCCTACGACCAGAGTCTTCCGAGAGCCCGGCGAGCTGTGTTGACGGCGATCCCGCCCGATAGAACTACGGTCAAGGCTTATCATAGAGAATTGCTTGATATCTTCAGAAAAGAGATTGATTTTAGAAAGAGCCTGTCTTCTCGCGAAGTCGTCGATGAAGCTGATTATTTCGAATCCATCTATCATTGCGCCCTAATGCGTTATCTAATTGGAGACCCGGCAGATGTTCTCCTTATGTGGGAGGCAAAGCACATCGACATGGACATGAGTTGCGGGTTTGATATTCAGTTCACGGTCGGCGCAGGGGTTTCTGAAACGATCGCCCATTTGACGGCTCATAGTCACGCGAAGATCGCTGACTTCCTACAGGGATTAAGAGCCCACAAAGATTTCGACAATCTCGAAAAATGGGAACGGTTCAGGATCGGGCTACTTCTATGGGAGCCAATATTCCTCCTAAGCGATGAAGGACATGCGACGAAAGATTTCAGCAATTGCGCGCAAGAATCGGGTAGCCTGATGGGCCAGTAATGGGCGACCATAGTTTCCATGAGTGGCAAACCCCAACGCGTGCAACCTACCGACCCCGCGCCGTCCATCGATCCCGAAAATGCCTGGCGACAGCTTCTCAGCCGCGACCAGAAGGCCACGTTCTTCTACGCGGTTTCGACCACCGGCGTCTTCTGTCGTCCCGGTTGCGCGAGCCGCCGTCCGCTCAAGGTCAACGTGCATTTCTTCCACTCGGCTGAAGAGGCGCGAGCCGCCGGTTTTCGTCCCTGCAAACGCTGCGAGCCAGAAAACGCCGCGAGCAACGCCACACTGCATGGCAGCCCTTTGGAGAAACTGCGAAAACACATCGAGGCCAATCTCGACCGTGCCGTCCCGCTGGCCGAGTTGGGCCGGTTGGTGAATCTCAGCCCATTCACCGTGCAGCGGCTATTCAAGCAGGCGATTGGAGTAAGCCCGCTTCAATACCAACGGGCACTGCGCGGAGCTAATCTGCGCGGCGCGCTCAAGCAAGGAGACTCTGTGACCAATGCAATCTACAACGCAGGATTTGGTTCATCAAGCCGTGGCTATGACGGCGCACAACTGGGCATGACGCCCGCCCGCTTCGCTCAAGGTGGTCGCGGCGAGCAGATCGGCACCACTACCGCTCGCTCGCCTTTCGGCTGGCTGGTGGTGGGAGCGACAACGCGCGGGTTGTGTTGGCTGGCGCTCGCGGCTACGAAGGCCGAGGCCGAGGCGAGTCTGCGCGAGGAGTTTCCGCTGGCCACGCTGCGGCGCGACCCATCGTTGGCGACCATGGTGGATGCGGCTCTGCGCGTAGTCGGCGGTCAAACGAACCAATCAGAACTGACGGCTGCATCGCAGGTGCCCCTCGATCTTCGTGGAACTGCTTTTCAACTGCGTGTGTGGCAGGCGCTGCGCCAGATTCCCCGCGGCCAGACGCGCAGTTACAGCCAATTGGCGCGTGAATTGGGCGATCCTAAATTGACACGCGCTGTGGCTCGCGCCTGCGCCACCAATCGCGTGGCACTGGTTGTTCCGTGCCATCGCGTCGTCGGCGCAAGCGGTTCGCTTACTGGCTATCGCTGGGGAATTGAACGCAAACGGCAACTGTTGGAAGCCGAGGGCGCATAGGTCGCCCTGCTGTTGGTGCGACCTAGAGCAGTTCCAAAGATGCTACAACCAACTGTCGTGGCATCCCATCCATGCGACAGAAAGAAGTTGCATGAATGATTGCATGACAGCGTCGGCTCCCTCGACCTGAGTAAACTGGTTGCGGCTAAACGACCACGAAACTCGGGAGGAAAGGAGCCGAGCATGATGATTATAGGCTGTGATTTTCATCCGCGGTTTCAACAGATCTCCTTTTTGTGGGAGGAGACTGGCGAGTGCGGGCAGCGGCGCTTGAAGCACACGGCAGAGGCAGAACAGTACTATCGCTTGCTCCGCGGAGCGAGGGTGTGAGTTGGCATCGAGGCCACGGGGAGCTATGGCTGGTTTCGACGCCTGCTGAGCGAACTGGGCCATGAACTTCTGGTGGGCGATGCCACCCAGATTCGCGCCTCGAACCCGCGCCGGCAGAAGACCGACAAGCGCGATGCGGAGCATATCCTGGTTTTGCTGATGGAGCATCGTTTCCCAGCCATCTGGCAGCCGCCGGCCGAGAACAAACAACTGCGGCAGTTGCTGCTGCATCGCAGTCGCCTGGTCAGGTTGCGTACGCGGGTGACCAACCAGTTGGACGGGATCCACCCCACGGACGAAGACCCTGTCCGCGGGGACCCCGGCGATGGCCAAGAACGAAGGGCAACTCGTTGCTGGCGGGTGGTCAGGGAAGCGTCGCAAGGCCATCGAAGCATTGCCGCTGCCGGGCTGGTATGGCGAGCGGCGCACGGATCTGCTGGCCCTACTGGACCGGCTTGAGGAACGGATTGCGCCGTTGAACAAGGCGGTCAGCCAGGCTGCGGCCAACAACGCGGAGGCTTGCCTTCTGATGACGCATCCGGGCGTGGGTCCGGTGGTCTCGCTGGCCTATGTGTTGACGATCGGCAACTGGCAGCGCTTTCCGCGCGGCAAGCAGGTGGGCAGTTATCTGGGGTTGATTCCGTCTGAGGATTCCAGCTCCGACAAGCGCCGTCTGGGACACATCAGCAAGCAGGGCAACACGCTGTTGCGCTGGCTGCTGGTGGAGGCGGCGAGCACGGCGCAGAGGTACGATCCGA